>Ga0315911_1000012_pt1 | contig 248988 bp, 239 predicted proteins | sample Edanod1MG_FD_207737 | JGI IMG/M metagenome (GOLD analysis project Ga0315911, IMG submission 207737) | Root nodule microbial communities collected in Santa Monica, California, United States - Edamame nodules 1 | ecosystem: Host-associated > Plants > Roots > Nodule | place: USA: California... | reverse complement strand
CGCTGTGGATCGCGCCGACGCCGGGCTCGTAACTCCGGTCGGGCTACGCCCTCCCTGCGTCACGAGCCCGGCGTAGCCCTCTCATCATGGTCGACGCTCCACTTCCATCCTGTTCGCCGCGCGGCAGGACGGGATTACCTTCTATCTCTTTGTGAACTTGATCTCGATGCGCGACGAGACTCGCTCTTAGAGCTCGGTCATAGGGCCGCAGGCCCGACCAGGCGTGCGCCAGGGCGCATCGCCTTAAAGAGAAATGGCACCCGCAGGAGCGTGAGCATAGCGACGCCGAAGGCGGCACGCGGGACCGAGTGCAGCGACGAGACCGGTTAAAAGGGCACCCGGGAACGGGGCAGTGATAGCGACGCCGGCATACTTCATGACGGCGGGCCCCTTTCCCGCGTGCCCCCGGCGAGGAGCACCGAAGCTCTGGCGCGAGGGATCGAAGCCGCACGGCCGAGACGCTGCGCGGCTCGGTTCACGAGAGCCCGGTGCGGCTCCGGCCGCACGCGCAGACACTGAAAGACCTGAGTGCACGTGATGCAGGCAACCCTGCGAGAACCGCCTGGCATTTTTCACAGTGGTCTCAGAACGGGGAAAACGTTGTCCCTCTGCTGACTGGGAATCCCAGCCTTGTGCTAGCAGCCGGAACAAACGAGCGGTTACAGGATTCGTCTTATTCGGAGTCTACTTCAATGCTGATGACCATTGAGCGAAGGCCGGCGATACGGACGCTGCGGGGATGGGCTATCGACGTGCTCCAGGAAGCGGGCGCCATCCGCGAGTGCGAGGAGCACGGTTGGATGCAGGACCGCGCCGATCCGCATGCACGAGAGCGCGCCTTCGATATCGCGCGTCTTCACCCGCCAGCAGACGTCTCCCCTCAGGCAGCGGAGGCCGCGGTTCGCGACGTGCTGGACTCGATTGGTGATACCTGCCCAGAATGCCCCTCTGACGAGGAGGACTGGCGCTAAGCTTCGACGCCAGCCCGTCTCCGACCTCAGCGGCCGAGCCGTTTCTCCACGCGCTTGCGCGCGTTGCCGACCTTTTTGACAGCCTTCTTCACCGCCGGCGCCGACTTTCGTGTCTTCTTCGCCTCGTACTGCACTTCGTAGTCCTGCCCGCCGGCCACCCGAGCCCGGTCCTGCTTTCGCCCGCGCGCCGTCTTCGACTTCTTTGCTGCCGCCATGGATACCTCCTGTTCGTGGCGTCGAGGCAACGCAACAAGGATTCCGCGGTTCCGGAACGATTCGAACTGTGCCAATTTGAATCGGCTGTAGCGTGGAGTTCTTCAGTGGCGTTTCAGCGTCAAAAACCGGCGAATATTGGCGTCAAGGCGCCTTTGCCCGGCTTCATCGAGCCGGCCCTGGCCACCTCGATCGAGAAGGTGCCATCCGGAGAGCGCTGGATTCACGAAATCAAGTTCGACGGCTACCGTGTTCAGGTCCATCTGGCCAACGAGACGGCGAAGATCTTCACCCGGCGCGGCCACGATTGGACGCATCGCTTCAAGAAGGTCGCTCACGATGCCTGGCGGATCAAGGCGAGCTCGGCGGTGGTGGACGGCGAGATCGTGGTACCGGCTGCCGACGGTACGACCGATTTCTCGGTCCTGCAGAACGAGCTCAAGGGCAAATCGAAGAGCATCGTGCTCGTCGCGTTCGATCTGCTCTACCTGAACGGCCGAGATATCCGGAAGCTACCGCTCCTTCAGCGCAAAGCCGAACTCAGGAAGATCCTAAGCGGCACCGACATCCAGTTCAGCGAAAGCTTCGAGATAGACGGCCGCGAGATGTTCGCGCACGCCTGCAAGCTCGGCCTCGAAGGCGTCGTCTCGAAGGTCCGGGGCAGCGGCCTATCCAACGGGACGCACGAATGATTGGGTCAAAAAGACCTGCGAACAGCGTGAGACGTTGACCATTGCCGGCTTCGCACTCGATGGGACGAAGTGGGACGGCATCTACGTTGGCCGGCGCAAGGGTGATGATCTGGTCTACGCTGGCAAGGTCGACCACGGCTTCGACAAGGTCTCGGCCGCCGATCTGCAGAGACGGCTTAGACCCCTCATCCGAAAGACCCAGCCTTACACCAAGCGCATCGGTCACAAGGGCATCTGGGTCGAACCCAAGCTTCTGGCCGAGATCGAGTATCGCGCGAAGTCGGCCGAGGGAAAGGTTCGCCACCCATTTTTCCGGGGCCTGCGGGAGGACCTGTGATGGATGCGTTCGATCGCTTCTGGCAGTGGGCGAACAAGCCCCCCGAAAGTCCGCTGACGATTCCGGCCGAGCTGCATCAAGCGGTCATGGAGCTCGCTCCCGAGGACCGAGCGGACCGCACCACGGTGAACCGAGCCGCAGCGCGCGCAACAGCCCCCGAACGATGATCGCTTGACGGCAACCCTTTGGCTTCCCTCGGTGCCGCCGAGCAAGAACTGCCAAGAAACTAACTCCGCGCACGCTGCAGCGCAGCTTCCAATCGCTCCCTCTCCTTATTCCAACGATCGTCTTCGGTTTGCGATCTCTTCGCGAGAGCCTCAACCTCGGCCTGGATGGCGGCAGCCCGCTTCGCGTGCTCCTGCTCCGCCTTGTCCAGCGCAGCCTGCGCCTTGTCGACCGCCTGCTGACGGCGCTCACGTTCTCTCTGCCTGGCGGCCTTCTCCCTCGCCCGTTCACTCTCCCGGCGCCTCTCCTCCCGTTCGTAGGCAAGCGCAGCCTTCCGCTCGGCCGTCTTGTCGACGGGACGTGAGGAAGGCTTCTTCACAATTTGGCCCCTCGATCTGTGCGGGGCGTTCGTCGATCTTCTGTCCCCGCCGAGATCGGAGGGCAGTTCGGCTTGCTCGCTGAAGGATCGGCTGGATCCGACCGGGCGCCTGAGAACGACGCCCGGCTTCTTCATGGCCGCAGCGATGACGTCCGGATCGTCGCTTTCCTTCGCCGCGCCCTGGTGGAAGAGATTGCTGTTGGCGCCCCAGGCTTCGAGGGCCGCTTTCATGGAAGGAGCGGCGATCGCCAGATCGAAGAAGCCCAGCGAAGTCTGAAAGGTCTTCAGTTTTCTCGCCATCGGTCTGATCCGCCCTCCTCAATCGAGCGTCAACGTCGCATGCCACGGAGCCTGCGGAACACGACGCGGCCCCGAAGCGTTCCCTAATCCTTGAAGGACGTCCACGCATTTCGCAACGTGCTCTTAAGGATTGGCCTCGAATGAGCCGGACGTCGACCCTGCCCAAGCGCCTGCAGCCGATGCTCGCTACGCTCACCGACGCGCCGTTCGACGATCCCGGCTGGGTTTTCGAGGACAAGTATGACGGCTTCCGGATGATCGCGAAAATCCGGCGAGGCAAGGTTGCGCTCTACAGCCGCAATGGCAAGATCATCAGCCGCAGCTATATCGAGGTCGCCAAAGCGCTGGAGGGCGTGAAGGGCGATGCCGTGATCGACGGGGAGTTCGTCGCGATCGGAAAGGACGGCGTCTCGCATTTCCAGTTGCTTCAAAACGCGCTGCGCCATGAGGCGAAGCTCCTGTATTGCGCCTTCGACCTCATGTTCGCAGACGGTGAGGACCTGCGTGCGCTGCCGCTCCTCGAGCGCAAGAAGCGGCTCAAGGCCATCCTTCCGCGCCACAAGCTCGTCGCGTTCAGCAACCACCGCAAAGGCAAGGGAACGAAGTTCTTCGCAGATGCGGAGCGGAGACATCTCGAAGGCATCATGGCCAAGCGCGCCGATAGCCCGTACGCGTCCGGACGCCGGACCGCCGACTGGCTGAAGGTGAAGACCGCGCAGCGACAAGAGGTCGTGATCGCCGGCTTCACGGCGCCGAGGCGAACCCGGCCTTTCTTCGGCGCCCTCGTCCTCGCGGTACGCGAAGGGGATGCATGGCGGTACATAGGCCACGTTGGCACCGGCTTCAGCCACCAAGTTCTCGAAGAGCTTCACGGCAGGCTCATGAAGCTCAAAACCGCCAAGTCACCGTTCCCTGCCAAGGTGAAGGATGAGCAGGTCACGACCTGGGTGCGTCCTGCGTTGGTCGCAGAAGTGAAGTTCGCGGAGTGGACCAGCAACGGCGAGCTGCGCCAGCCGGTCTATCTCGGGCTGCGGTCGGACAAAAACGCGAAGAACGTCGTACGCGAAAAGAAGCGGTCGCGAAAATAGCGCCGCCGAGACGAAGCGTAGACCTGTTCAGCCGGCGTCGCGCTCAGATGCCGAAGGCCATGGCGGCAAGGGCGGCAACCCGAGAGCCTTACGTACCGGTCCGAACGACCGCCGGTGAGCGGCGCATGCGCCGAGTCTGGCGAGCGCTTCATAATGAGCCGGCACCGGGTAGCCCTTGTGATCCGCGAAGCCGTAGCCGGGGTGTCGCAGGTCCAGCGCCCGCATGACGGCGTCGCGCTCGACTTTCGCGAGGATGGAGGCGGCCGCGATGCTGGCGGACCTGGCGTCGCCTTTGATGATGGCCTGCTGAGGAATATCGATTTCCTTCAACCGCTTCGCATCGATCAGCAAGTGCTGCGGCGTCAAGCCTAGCCCCCGGACCGCACGCTGCATGGCCTGGATGCCCGCCCAATAGATGTTGATCGCGTCGATCTCCTCGACCTCGACGAACGCCACAGACCAACACTCCGCCTTTTCCTTGATCTCCTTCGCGAGTTCTTCGCGAGCCGCGGCGTCGAGTTTTTTCGAGTCGTCGATTCCGACTATCCGCGTGCCCGGTTTCAGGATCACGGCGCCAGCGGAGACCGGCCCGGCGAGAGGGCTCATTCCGGCCTCATCCACGCCTGCCACGGCATGATGGCCTGTTTCCCACAGAGAGGTCTCGAAGCGGAGCATCTTGCGGAGGCGCTGCCCTTCCGACCTATTTTCGAAGCGGCGTTTGTCGATTGAAGCCAGAATGGCCCGCGCTCCGGCGCGGGTGTCGGCCCGCAAGATCTGCTCGACGCTGGCCTCGAGCGGTCTTTTCTCAACGACATAGCGCTGACGCAATACATCGAGTGAGTACTGGGACATTATGGCCTTCGTGAAGATTGACTGTTGGGGAGCATGTCAGTGAACTTTATGGCGATTGTCTGAAGTAGCTCGCCTCACCGACCGCGCAACGCCCTTTCAAAAGGAACCCGGCCAGCTCTTCCGCGCGGGTTCGGCCTCCATTTCCTCGCCATATTGTCGCTCGCCGGCTCGGTAGAAGGACCCGTGCTCAGTCGCCGTCCCGAGTAGATCGGGGCCGGCATGGCCGCAAACAAGGTAACGGCGGTACGCTTGGGGCTGGGGAGGCAAATCGACAGTCCGGGACTATCAAACCGCTGCTCCCATTTGGCGGATTTTTCTTCCCTCAGTCGTTACCTCAAGAGGCGTTTGCTCTTGCCCGTTCGCGCGCCTCGCGCCGACGTTGACGTCTTTCGCGCCGTCGCTTGGCACGATCCGGCGGGCTGCCGCAGCGGAGGAACAGGCGCCGGCGAGGTCGCACTCGTCTCCAAAACTGGGGGCGCCTCGGCCCTTTCCAAGGCCGTTGGCCGCGCTTCCATCAATTCGAGCAACGCCCGTCCTTTGGACGTGATCTTCCATCCTCCGCTTATCCGTTTGACCAATCCTTGTGAGAAGATGTCGAGATCGGGCACTCTCGCCGCGAGGGCGCCTGGTCCGGTCCGCCCAGTCGCGGCCACTCGTTGCCAGGATGGCCATATCCCTCTTGAGGTCCTCCATCACGGCAAAGCCGTCCGGATAAGCTACCAAATCTTCAGGACGGTGACTTGAAAGTTCACGCCCGCCCCGCGATCAGCGCCACATCGTCGGCGCGTGCGAGAGGGCGTCGCGACCAACCTGTTTGAGACCTTCGGGAGAAATCTCGCCTCTCGTCGCAGCCTCTAGGATTTTCGACGCGACGTGGGTACGTGCCCCGATCTCGCGGTGCGAGACGCTTTCACAGACTTCATCGAGAATCGCGCGCAAAAGCGCGGTGGTTGCCGTGTCGAACATAGCAGCCCCCCAAGGGAAAATCTAATCCTAGCGCGGTTTCGCCCGCTTGGGGATTCAAGCATGTTAAACTTTGCGGACGGTGCACTGCACCCATAGCTGCGTCTCGCCCCCAATGGATCGCCTCTCTCCCAAAACCAAACTGATTAGGCTGAAAGACTACGCTGCCCAAACACTCCCCCCAGGGCAAATCACGCAACTTGATAAACTTCCGCAGTGGCGCGGCCTGCAGCGCGCAAAGTGTCCCCTCTCATTGCGAATCGCGAGGTTGACGGCTCTATGCGCCGTTGGTTCGGCCTCGCGGCTGTCACCTATCTGCCGGTCAGCGCGATAGTCTCACGCGACCTCGTCGAGATGGGATTTACGGTCTGCCAGAGCCTGCGCGGATGACGAAGGAGTGACCGTCTGGCGTGACCGGTGCTTCACGATAGGCTAGGCCGACTTTCGCTGCGGCTTCGCGGCGGGCTTTTTCGCCGCACCCTCCTTGGCCGCTTTCTTGCCGGTGATCGGCATCAGCATTTCCCTCTGCGCAGCGGCCGCCTTGCGCGGCTTCTTGGCCGGCTTCTTCGGCGCCTCAGTCGGGGCCGTCGCCTCTCGTCCGATGCTCTTGCGCAACGCGTCCATCAGGTCCACGACGTTCTCACCTCGAGGACGCGCTTTCGCGGTGATGGGCTTGCCCGCGCGCTTCTGATTGATGAGATCGATGAGGGCGGTTTCGTACTGGTCTTCGAACTTGTTCGGCTCGAAGTGGCCCGCCTTCTGATTGACGATGTGCTTGGCGAGATCAAGCATGTCCTTGGTAACTTTGACATCCTGAATGCCATCGAAATACTCGTCCGCGGAACGGACTTCGTAGGGATAGCGCAGCAGCGTGCCCATCAGCCCCTTATCGAGCGGCTCGAGCGCGATGATATGTTCGCGATTGGTCAGCACCACACGGCCGATTGCGACCTTGTTCATCTCGCGGATGGTTTCCCGAATGACGGCGAACGCATCATGCCCGACTTTACCGTCGGGACGCAGGTAGTAAGGACGAATGAGATATCGCGGATCAATCTCGCTGCGGTCGACGAACTCGTCGATCTCGATCGTTCGCGTCGATTCCAACGCGACGTTCTCAAGCTCCTCCTTGGTCACCTCGATGAAGGTGTCAGTATCGACCTTGTAGCCCTTGACGATGTCTTCGTTGTCGACCTCCTCGCCGGTGTCGGCGTCGACCTTGGCGTACTTGATCCGATGGCCGGTCTTTCGGTTCAGCTGGTTGAAGGAGACTTTTTCGGATTCCGAGGTGGCCGGATAGAGCGCGACCGGACAGGTGACGAGGGAGAGACGCAAGAAGCCTTTCCAGTTGGCGCGGGGGGCCATCGCGGGAACTCCATTACTGATGCCGGATTCAAGACGAACCAACCGGCTTGGTTCCGACATCGCTGCCCGCTCGATAGGAGGATTTTTCTCAGCAGCTGCCCTGGTCGGACTCGACATTTGTTCTTGTTATGTTCTAATTCAGGCATGACCGACCGACCCGCGAGCTGGCGCATGCCGACCCCGAAGCAGATGGAAAAGCTGGCCGCCGAAGCCGCCCGTAGGCCGAGCCCTTCCACTGCGGCTCCAGAGGCGCCGCTTCCAGCCGAATACTGGGAATCGGTCCTCAGAGACCCTCGCGCCGGCACGACCGGGGCTCAAATGCGGCAGCGGTGTCTTTCCGAAATTCAGCGCCACGTGCTCCGCGTCTCCTGCCGCCGCTGCGAACGTACCTTAGAAATCCAGACGGCCGATGCTGTCCGATTGTATGGCCGCAACGCAGTTTGGAAGGACGTGGCGCAGCGATTGCTCGACAACACCTGCCAGCAGCGTACCGGCAGGCATGAAGAAGACGGGTGCTGGCCAGCGTTCGAGACGCCGTAGTCGCTCAGCATTTGCCGATCCGATCTCTTTGCGCCTGGATGTCCGGATGGCCCCGAAGTATCACCCTACGCCCCTGTCGGGCGGCGATCGCAAGGCTCTGGCGAAAGAGCTCGGCAAGGCACGCGCGATGGCTAACATCCTGGCTACCCAATCGGCAGAGATGCGGGCCAAAGGCGAGGCGATGATCCAGCAAGCCGATAGGCTGCTTTGCGAAAGCTGGAACGAGCGCATGTGGAGTGACGGCGAACCGATCGATCCGTCGCCGACCATCGATCAGGCCGTGAACGGTGGCTTCCCCTGGCTGGAGATCAGGTGCGCGCGCTGCAAGACGCCAAGCGACGTGGACCTCGCGGCGATGAAGCACCCGCCGACCACCTTCGTGCACGATCTCGCCAGCCGGCTGCGCTGCCGCAAATGCGCCAAGGCCGGCCGGCGTCCATCCGCGACTCTGTTACAGTTGACGTGGCAGCCGCGCCACCCTCGAACCGAACCCTGACCAATGTGCAATCTCTATTCCATCACGACCAACCAAGCGGCTATCAGCGCGCTGTTTCGTGTCGTGAACCGATACGTTGGCAACCTGGCGCCGATGCCGGGAGTTTTTCCAGACTACCAGGCACCGATCGTGCGCAATGGGGCGGAGGGCCGCGAACTCGCGACGGCGCGCTGGGGGATGCCGTCGTCGTCAAAGGCACTGATGGACGCCACCAAGAAGCGAGCCGAGAAGCTGCAAGCCAAGGGCAAGACGGTGGATTTCAAGGAATTGCTCAGAATGGAGCCGGACGGCGGCACGACCAACATCCGCAACGTGAAAAGCAAGCACTGGACGCGATGGCTCGGGACCGAAAGCCGCTGCGTGGTGCCCTTTAACTCCTTCAGCGAGTTCAACAAGGCCGAGGGCGGTGATATCTGGTTCGCGCTCGACGAGACCCGCCCACTCTCCTGCTTCGCCGGCATCTGGACCAATTGGACGTCCGTCAGGAAGGTCAAGGAAGGCGAGACGACCAACGACATCTTCGCGTTCCTGACGACGGAGCCGAACGCCGAAGTAGGCGCGATCCATCCGAAGGCGATGCCCGTGATCCTGACGACGCCGGACGAGGTCGAGACCTGGATGACGGCTCCTTTAGACGAGGCCCTGAAGCTACAGCGGCCGCTTCCGGACGGAAGCCTCCGGATCGTCGCCCGCGGCGTCAAGGAAGATCCGGCCGCACCGTCATGACGACCGCAGCACAATATCCAGGACGACCAGAACCGTGCGACTGAAAGATGCCGAGATCCGCGCGCCGTCCGTGGACATGATGACCATGAGCGCCCGGATTACCCCTGTGAGGGGCGGTGCTCCTTAGATTTCGACCGTGAGCATGCAGGAAGCACCGAAGAGGTGAAGACAGTTCGCAAGAGTGGGAGAATCAAAGAGGCACCCGCAGGAGGGTCAGCATAGCGCCGACGCGCAGCGGCGGGACCCGAGACCGAGTGCAGTCGCGAGACCGGTTAAGAAGGCACCCGACCCGAAGGGCAGTGATAGCGACGCCGGCATGCGATGACGGCGGGCCCGAGGGCGAGTGCCTCCGGCGAGCGACACATTGCGCTTGCCCTTATGCAGATGTTTGCGGCAACGATCGTCACCCGAAGGGCGGAGACGCTCTTGCGGTTCCGCTCGCAGGCGTGTGCCTGTGAGTAGAGCGTGACCGGCCGCGGGCCGGTGCCGCCCTGACGACCGTCACAGCGGCTACTTCTCTGCGACGGGAAAGGCGGCGGACTCGAATGCTTCGTCCGTGTCGCGAGACCGCCTCGGTAGAAAGGCCCTCATCTCTCCCTCGTCCAATGGGTACTTTTTCAGATTGAAGGTCCCGTGGAGCTCGGACATTTCATAGAAGCGCACGGATCGGCTCCGGCCATCCAAGGCGGCGATGACGGCATATTTCACTGCCTCGGTGCAACGCATCCCGAAGATGATCTCTTCGAGCTCGAGCGGGGAATTCTGCAGACCTCGCTCTCCGATCAAACGCCATTCCTGCTCGTACCGCCAACTCGCCGCTCTTCGCAACAAAACTGCCTCGTCGACCTGAAGACCAGCATCCTTGTCGCCATCGAGCATTGCCAGGACCTTGCTGGCGTCAACAAGCCGCTTGCCGCCGTACTTGACCTTATGGAGATCATGTTGCGCATTGGGCGGTACCGAATAGCCAATGCAAACACCCCGATGCTGGTCGCCATAGTGGCTCCACATCAGCGGGCAGGTCACGCGCTGAGCCAGAGATACAATGCCCTTGTCATATTGCAGCAGCAGTTCTTTTTCGAGCTGGCGACCAAGGAGATATTGATGAGGATCCGCCATCTCGTAACTTGGATCGCCGGCGTTATAGTTGACCTCTGAAATGACCTGATCAGCCTGCAACCGGCTCAACCGGCTGATGTGATCCAGGGTTTTCGGACCTTTGTATCTAGTCGGCTGTGAACAAGCCTGTAAGCGGTTGAGCAGGAGTCTGTTTTTGGGATTTGATGGCGTTTGAGATTGCAGGGATTTGAGGCTTGATGGCCGCAAACCCTGCAAATTCGTTTTGTGGATTCCTGTCCACTGTGAACCGTGCTTCTGTGGTGCACCGGAGGGACGATGCGGCCGAAGAAGCACAAGACGACAGGATCGAACGATCTGTTCCGGGCACGGCTGGACCAGATCATCAACATGAAGCACGAGCTGGTTCTGCTTGCCGGCAAGATCGACTGGGACTGGATCGACAGCGAGATCGCCCCGCTCTACAGCGAGAATGGCAGGCCGGGGATCGAGACCCGCTTCATGATCGGGCTGCTGTTGCTCAAGCACATTTACGGGCTGTCCGATGAGGGGGTGTGCGAGCGCTGGGTGCACGATCCGTACTTCCAGTTCTTCACCGGCGAAGAATTTTTCCAGCACGTTTTCCCGCACGAGCGCTCGGACCTGAGCCATTGGCGCAAGCGGCTCGGTGACAAGCTGGAGCGGTTGTTGGCCGAGAGCCTTCGGGTGGCGCACGAGACCGGTGCGTTACGCAGCCAGGACCTCAAGCGGGTCACGGTCGACACCACAGTGCAACCGAAGGCCATCAGCTTCCCGACCGATGCCAAACTGCTGCATGCAGCGATCCGGGGGCTGAACCGCCTGGCGAGGAAACACGGGGTCAGGCTGCGGCAATCCTATTGTCGCGTGGCCAAAAGCGCGGCGATGATGGCGGGCCGTTACGCTCATGCCAAACAGTTCAACCGGCATCAGCGGCAGCTGCGTATCCTGCGCAGCCGGCTGGGGAGGATCATCCGCGACATCCGCCGCAAGATCGAAGGCCAGGCGACGCTGGAGGAGGCGTTCGCCCTCCCGCTTGGCCGGGCCACGCAGATCCGCTCGCAGCAGCAGCGCCAGCGCGGCTTCAAGCTTTATTCTTTCCATGCCCCGGAGGTGGAGTGCATCGGCAAGGGCAAGGCCGCCGCGCCTTACGAGTTCGGCGTGAAGGCCTCCATCGTTACCAACAATCGCCGCGCCCCCGGTGGCCTGTTCGTGCTGCATGCCAGGTCGCTGCCCGACAACCCTTACGACGGTCACACGTTGCGGGACGTTATGGACCGCACCGAGACACTTACCGGCTGTGCGATCGAGCGGGCCTATGTCGACAAGGGCTACCGCGGCCACGACGCGCAAAATCCCCGTCGCGTCTTCATCTCCGGCCAGAAGCGCGGTGTCTTCGGCGCCATCAAGCGTGAGCTGCGCCGCCGCTCCGCCATTGAGCCCATCATCGGACACCTCAAAGCCGAAGGACACCTCGGCCGGTGCTACCTCAAGGGCCGCGCCGGCGATGCGGCAAACGTCGTCCTCTCCGCCGTCGGACACAACCTCCGTCGCATCCTCGCCTGGTTCAGAGAACTTTTGCGCCTATTGTTGGTCTCGCTCTGGCGCACGCTCAACTCTCCAGCTCAGCTCAATCCGGCTTCTTAACGGTCGACTATCTAATGGTTTTGGCGGCGGCTTTCATCTCCGCGCCGACGCGGCGCTCGACGAACTTGCGCAACGCACGTTCAAGGTCTGGGGTGGGAAGATCCGTGTTGAGCGAGGGCCGTGTATCGAGCGGATCGTTGAACGTGCTTGGATCGGCATAGAACAGATTATCGGCAATGATGATATCCAGCGTGAGATTGTTGAACACGCGGTATTTGAACAGCCGCCTCGGAATGCTTAGTTTCCTTGCCATTGCAGTTTGAGTCCGGAGGTTTGTGTTACGAATCGATGACGGGCGATATGGCTGGTTCTACACCGGCCCTTCCGACATGGTCGCCGAAATCGATATTCAAAGTCGGGGTGGACAGCTTATTGTGGCTCTCGCGGTAACGATGACGGTTCGATTGCGCAACGAATGGACGCGGGCGTTCTCATGACGAATTCGGATGAAGCGTTACCCTCGGACCCTCGCGAGAATGCTGTTGTCTGGGCACGGATCAGAAATTGGAGGTTCGCATTCCTGGCTTGCGGTGTCGCCGGCATAGGCCTGTCCTTGGCGCTAACTGCGGCCCTGACGGTGACGCGTAGCGCATACCTGACCGATGGCATTCAGATCTGGGACGCGACGTTAGGGCCGCTAAGCGGACACGGCGGGAGCCCCGAGAAAGCCTATAAGCTCACTGTCAATCATCCCGCGCAGCTGTATCTTGGCGACGATCTACCGATATCGGTTTCGCTCTCGGACGTAGCGAGCACCTATCAGCACGATCCAAACGCTCGGGTGCACATCGCGATTGATGGGCCCTCTTTAAAGATAGTCCCGGCCGACGGCATCGATTTGACGCTCAAGGACGGTAGTTCGACGACCTTCCTGGTGACTGCCTCGGCCGTAGGGAATAAGAGCGTAAGGATCGTCGATCAGTTCTGGATCACGGATGCGCCGACCGTGCGCGAAAAGCCGTTGCCATCCTCCAAGGCCGGCGAGCTATTTCCGAGAAAACCCGATGCCGAGGACGCGCGCATCATCAACCTCGTCGTCCTGGATCGGCCTGTGTTCATGGCTTTCAGCCGGAACGTGACGAGCGACTTACAGGTCATTGCCTCCATCATCGGAATTCCCGGCCTGCTTGTGTTCCTGCTGTCGGGCTGGCGAGAGCGGAGGAAAGCAGCCGCCGAAAAGCGAAAGGACGATGCTGCGCATCGAGTGATCAAAGCTCCGGCTGACTTGCAGAAGCCGCGCAAGATCGAGCGCTAGACGGCCGGTGCGGATCGACTATTCCGGTATTTAAGCACTTGCGTAAATTACAGCAATGTTGTATATTACAGCAATGTTGGAGATCGATGTGTGACCGAATATTCGACGAGTGATCTGTCCCGAAAATCGGGAGACATCATTGCTGAGGCGCTGCGCCGGCCCGTCACCATTACCCAGCGGAATAAGCCGCGCCTGGTGCTGCTCAGCATCGAAGACTATCGCAGGCTTAAGGCCAGAGCCGACACCAGGATGGCCGGCCGGCTTGAGACGATGCCGGACGAGCTGTTTGAGGACGTTAAGAATGCGGTCGATGCCTATGAGCGGGACGGTGACGATCCGTGAGCCAGCACGAGCTTCGCACCGGATGTGTCATCCGCTTTCCTTATCTGTGGGTACGTGAGGCCGAGCGAGGGGAGACCGAAGGTCGCAAGCACCGTCCGGTCGCTGTGGGTGTGCGGATTGCACGGCCCAAGGGCGAGGATATCCTGGTGCTGTTTCCAATCACCAGCCAGCCGCCCTCTTCCGATCGTTTTGCCGCCGAAATTCCAGAAATGGAAAAGCGACGCGCAGGGCTTGATGCCACGCTGCGGCTCTGGATCATTCTTGACGAGTACAATCAGGATATCATCGGCCAGTCGTTCTACCTTGAACCGGAGCCGCTGCTTGGCCATTTCAGCAAGGCTTTTTTTCTGCCCTTGATGAGGGAATTCATTTCCCGCCGCGCCAAGACGCGGGGCGTTAACCGACAGCGTTAGATGAACGAGCCCACCAAGAGAGGCGACCTCTCACCAGAGCAGCAAAATACGGCGACGCTGATGCGGCAAATGCTCGGCAAGAGTATTGCCGATCGCTACGTCGACTTTTGCCGCGTGGCTTCGGGCGCGATCCCGCTTCGCGTATCCGTTCCGGTAGCTGGCCATGCCATACGGGAGCTCGATTCAGTCCTGCGGCAGACGCTGGCAGGGCCAATAGGTGTCGCTCTTGAGGCGACGACCGAGGATAAAGCGCGACTCAAGGCGGCCAGGAAGCAACTGCGCGCGCTCGGCTTCAAGGATGACGCCGTCAACCGCGCCGTCGAAAAATTGCGGCCGCGCCGCAGCCATAAGGAGGAGATTCAGGCGATCGTGACGCGTCTCGGGCTTGGCGCTGACGGCGATATCGCCAGGGCATGGATCTCGATTGCTCAGGCCCATGGCGAGGCCCACCGCCGCGATTTTTATCGGTCTCTAGTCGTCGATGAAGAGTTTCGGCTCGAATGGCAGCAACCGTTCGACACGGTCGTCCGCGGGCTGATGATCGCGCTTCAAGGAAAGTATGCCGCCTTCATGCAACGCGTTGACCAGCTCGTCGCGATGGCGGATCGCGCGGCGGCGGTGAAGATTTTCGTCAAAGAAATACCTGGTGCGTTACCGCTGCTGTGGCATTTCTTCAATCAACTCCAGACCGCGGACTGGCTCCCTCATTTGGCGGCCGAGAATCTCTTGGTGGGGCCGACCTTGCCCGCCGACGACGACGCGGGTGATGGGCTGCTGCTGCGCCAGTGGCCTGCGGGCCGCTATCTAGTGCGCATGGCGGGCTCGGAGGACCCGGAGGTCCGCAGCCAGGTCGTTCAGGCGCTGCGTGGTGTCGGCACTTCACAGCACGTCGATGTGCAACAGCTGGGCATTGAAGTGTTGGCGGCACTCCCTGCCGATGATGCGGCGCCATTGGTCGACCTCGCCGAGACGTGGCTGACGCGCAATGCCCGGTTCGTTATGGCGCAAGCGCCACATGACCTGTTACGACGGCTGGCGCAAGCTGGCCACGGAGCTGCGGCGCTGCGCGTGGCGCGCGTGCTGTTTCAGGTCTTCGACAACGGCGGGCGCCTTGCCACGTTGTTCAGCCAGCACATGTACGAGCACTTCCTGCCGGACACGGTGAAGGCATTGGCTCCGGCGTGCGGCGTTGAAGCCGTTGGTCTGTTGTGCAGCCTTCTAGACCGAGCGGTGCGAATTAGCGGCAAGTTCAGCGAAGACCCGCCGTCTGACTACACCTACTACCTGTCGGGACAGATCTCCGAGCACGGCGTCAAGCATGACGTCATTGACGCCCTGGTCGGCGGAATTATCCAGGCGGCGAAGCTTGCGATCAAGACCGCCCCTTCGTGCACGCAGCAGGTCATGCTCGAAATCACCAGCCATCCCGCGAAGATATTCGTGCGGCTGGCGCTTCACGTGCTGTCGTTTTATCCCGGTCACGCGCCCGAACTGGCCGAAGGGTATCTCACCAAAACCGATTTGATCGAAGCAAGCTGGTGCAGCACGGAATATGCCGCGCTGGCACAAGCGTGGTTTCCTTCGCTGCCGCCGGCGATGCAGCAGCGTGTGCTGGCATGTGTGGACAGCGTTCCGGATAAGTACATCGGAGGATGGAAGCAGCGATTTGAGGCCCACAGCAAGAGGCCGGTCACGGCCAAAGACGAGCGGTTGTTTCGGCTTTCGGCGGTGCGTGACATTCTGTGGGGCTGGCGCTCGGTGCTGCCCGAGGACCGGCAAGCGCAAGTGACGGCGGCCGTCAAGGAGCTTGGCGATCCCGACGCGTGGCGGCGGGGATTTGACGAGCCGGAGGCGCCACCGCCCGAGGCTCCCGATTTTCAGGCAGCGCCCATCGATAAGATCATCGCCTTTCTGCAGGCATGGCGTCCGTCACCAGAAGAGAAGCGTCAGACCATGACCGCGCTGGCGCAGGGACTGCGGCTGGCTGCTGGCGAAAATCCGGAGCTGTATTCGGCAAACGCGCCGCGCTTTGCCGGGCTTCCATTGCTTTATGTTCGCAGAGTATTGGAAGGGTTAGAGAACGCATCCAATAACCGGAAGTCGTTGGACTGGGACGGCGCAGTGTCGCTGGTCGCAAGCGTCATTCAATCAACGGAGCACGTGCCAAGCGGCATTGAAGGCGACGATGCGGATACCTCGTGGTGCCTGAAAGCCGGAGCCGCTCTCCTCGCATCGGGATTGCGGCAGGGCGCGCGGGGCATCCCATTCAAGCATGCGGAGCTGGTCACACGGCTGGTATCCGCGTTTTATCGCCAGGCGCCGCGGCTGTCGGAGAGCACGTCATTCGAGGAGAGCTATCGGAGTTCGCCGTTTTTCGCAGCGCAAGGCACAGCGCGCGGCATGACGGTCGAGCTTGTCGTCCTCGTGCTGTTCTGGCTCAGCAAGGACGATAGCAGCCCGATCGGACAAGCGCCGCGAGCAGCGCTCGAAAGACTTCCGGCATTGCGAACGATCCTGGAAGCCGAATTGGCCGACGACACGCCGACTGGCCGCATTCCCCGCGCTGTGGTCGGACGCTATCTTAACTGGCTGTTCTTTTTTGACGAGGCCTGGTTCCGCCGACACATCACTGAAATATTGCCTGCGAGTGATTTGTCGCTGCGTGATGCGGGCTGGATCTCGCATCTCGCCAACGATAGCGGCCCTATTAAGGATCTGGCCGCGGATATGCGCGATTGTTACGTCGCCGAAATCAACCGCCTCAGCGCCGATGACGGCCCGGACGATCGCACCCATGTCGAAGAACGTTTAGCGCATTACCTCGTCGTTCTTTACATTTGGTCAGCGCTGCCAGACGAGGTGTTCCAATTGTTCTGGGACACTGCACCGGCCAGCGCACGAAAAAGCGCGATGTGGTTTCTCGGGACGCAGCTTGGACAGCCGCCGGATCAATTTCCCGAGCCATTCCGGGCGCGCGCGTATTCTTACTGGGACCGAAGGCTCGCGGCCGCCAAGGCGTCGTCGAACCCCGACTACTTTCGCGAGGAGATCGGGACGATCGGGCAGTTCTTCCTCAATGGCAAGATCGACGGCCCTTGGCTGATGAACCAGGTGTTGGCGATGGCGGCAATCGGGTTTGCGCCCTCGGAGCCCTATAGCGTGCTGCGGCATCTAGCGAAGCTCTCCGCGGAGCATCGGATACACGCCGTCGAGGTCCTCGCGGCTCTCGCCAAAAGCCCTCGCTTTGATCGATGGGTCTATATGACCCAGCAGGCGGAGGTTCGTCTCATCCTGGCAAACGGGATCGCGAGCGGCTCCGGCAGGGGGCGTTCGCTGGCTGCGGAGACGATCAGCTATATGGCGGCGTTGGGTGATGGCGGTTATCTGGACCTGCTCCCGAAACCGGAATGAGATCGCGTCATTCGCCCTCGCGATGACGTTCGATCGGCGGCTCGCAAGGTGCGGATAATTGAGTGCCGCCTCATAGCAGGTTTCAGGGATGCGCGTTGGCGTCATCTGAGCAGGCGGATGGCCTTCCGTTGGCGCGAGTGCAGGCGCGATAGCGCCAGGGCTCGACGTAACTGCCCTTCCAGAGTCCGCGGCCGGCGCGCTCGGCGTCACGCTGGGCCGCGTCATATCGTCCCCCGGAGTATTGCGGCCAGTCCAATGCTAGACCGTTGCGCACGAGCCATTCGCCGAGATCAATGCCGCCGATCGAACACGTGGCAACAGTGCGTCCATATTGATCCAGGTTGAGAGGAACATAGTTGACCGGACGCCGGCCGATGTAGCTGTCGAGATCATTCGCCGCCTCCGCGCCGCAACGAATTGCAAGCTGTCCTCGCCGCGGCAGAGCTGACTGCTTTCCGGCGCATCGACGCCCCACAGCCGAATGCGCGTGCCGTAAATTTCCAGTGTGTCGCCATCGACGACGCTGGCCTGACCAACGAAATTGTCGGCCACGGCGCCGCCTGACAGCAAAACAAGCAGCAAGAGCAATCCGAGGCGTTCGATCATGAGGGGACACCAGCAGTCAGCGCAGATTTCGCGGATTGAACTTGGGCCAGTTTGTGAGCGGCTTGAGCGACGGTAGATTCTCGGGCAACTCGGGAAAATGAAACTCCGTTCCGCGCAGCCAGCGTCCCTCGAAGCGTGCCCAGAACAGGATGGCATCCATCTGCCAAGTAAACTCGTGGACTCTCCAGACGCCACCATTCTCGATGACTTCACCGGTTGCGTTGAAAGGCAGGCTGTTGAGCTTGCAAAGGGCGTCGATCTCGTCCCAGTGCTCCCGGATATAGCGATCCTCCAGCGCGACATGGTACGGCCGGTCGGCCCGCCAGCGCGGCCCGCCACCGCGCGGATAAAAGCCCTGGCGCGGCATCATGAATTCCGGGATGTGCGCGAACGCCCTGCCGACGCGGCGCGCTTCATCTGACGACAGCTTGCTGACACCGAAGCTGTACCGCTGCTTGTCGTCACCGCAATAGACCCAGCCGAGGGTCACGCCATTGGTTCCCTGACCACGTAGCACTCGGAATTTTCCCGGACCACAGTCCAGGGCGGCTTGAAACGGCGGGCTGCCTCCGTTAGAACAAAATAAGAACAACAAGCTGGTCGGGTCAATCTGGACCGAGGCCAGCCGCCAGAGGCAAGGTCCGAAATTCGCAAGGCAGGGCGCCAGTATGACATCCGATATTAGTGAACACTTTCAGGGCATTTGGCGTCGCGCGCTGAACGCGCCATCGCTCGCTGCCCTGACTCCTGAATTGATCGAGAGCTGGGCTCGGGAGCGCGGACTTAATGTAACCGGCGTCGAGGAACGCGAAGTCGGAGCTTTTGCCACGATCCCGGCAATCATACTGAGCGTCGGCGACGCAAAAGCATGTTTTCCGAAGAGTCCAACGGAGGACGACCCGAGTTGGTCGTCCCGGCGCGCGCTAGCGGACGCCGAGGCCGCGCTGTGGGAGAAGATGGAGTGGTTCTCGCCGCTGTGGGTTCCCAAGCGCGACGTCGCCAAAATTCTTGCCACGGCAAGACACAGTTCGCGGCAGCAAGCTCTGCAGTGGTTTCAGTATCACACCTCCACTTTGTACACGCTTTCGTTTCAGGCAATTTGCATCGCGCAAATTTTGCCCCAAGCCCGCAGTCTCAGTGAGTTATGTCCCCTGGCGCGGGAAGCGTACCTCGCCTTTTATAATGGCTATCGTGCGTCGAGCATTGCAGCACTCATACCCGCGATCGAAGGCAGCCTGAGCCGGATCGCGTCACCTTCAGAACAGGATGTTTCGATCCCGACGAAAGTTGACCGTGTGGTCGATCGCGCCATCGCAACGGCCGCAAAGCGTCACTTTGAGAAAATGTGGGTGCCAGCTGATTATCTCAGCAAAGACTATTTGTTTGGTCAGGACGAGCGCGTCTTTGCGTTTGAGACGTTCCGCCGCTGGCTGCACAATTCCTTCTTCAGGAAGACCGACGAGTATGACGGCGGCACATGGTTGAACCGCCACATGTTCGCGCACGGCACACATTCGCTTTGGCAACAATCATCCAATTTCGAGCGCCTGGTCGTTGTCTTGGCGACCTTGGCGCTGATCGAATCCTGGCATGACGATACGCACAATGTGTCGCTGATTTTCCCCGTGATGGATGAGGACAGCAAGCTGCTTTGGCAGCAAGCCTTGGCGCGCGGGTTTGGGCAGATGGGACTAAAGCGGCGCGAGCAGCGGCGTTTCCAAAAACATGGACGTCTGGTGCCGGTGATGCCCACGGATGACGGCGGTCTTTTGCGAAGAGCGCTTCTAGCGGATGACTGCATCAACGAACTGGTTCGACCGCTGCGCGATTCCGGCTGGAGTGTTGAAATTGGAGAGCCAGACGAAAAGGCGCTGTACGTAACTGTCGTAGCTACCGCCGGCGATGAGCGCATGACGATCGCACTTCTGTCCGGATGCGCGACCGATAACGCTTTGTACCGGAAGTTGGCAGAAACCTGTGCTGCGATCTTGTATCGTGGCGCGCCCTACAATCAGCAACAATTTGCCTACGGTATCAATGTTCATGTTGGGCCAGCGGCGGCGTGGCTGCCGCCCGTACCGCGCAACGGTAAGCGCCGCTTTCGATCGCATCCAATCTGGCGACGCTTGCAGCGGCTCAAGGGGCGGGTTGCGTTTGCCGCCAAGGCCATCAAATACGACATTCGGCGCCGACGGCAGCGTCCCGCACAACAACTTTAGACTAGGGAAGAACGCGAAGGCTCACCAGTTTGTGCAACCTCTACAGCATCACCACTAATCAAGCGGCGATCGCCGCTTTGTTCAGCCGCATGAATCGTTATGTCGGCAATCTGGCGCCGATGCCTGGCGTATTTTCGGATTTATCCAGCCCCGGTAATCCGGAATGCCGGCGATGCCGGAGAGATGGTGATGATGCGCTGGGGCATGCCACCCCCACCCAGGACGGGGGCCCACCTGTCACCAACATCCGCAATACGTCGTCACCGCATTGGCGCGGCTGGTTGAAGCCGGAGAACCGCTGCGTCGTGCCCGCAAACAGCTTTGCCGAGTATGCTCGCGAGCCGAGTCCCGAGACAAAGAAGAAAGACGTCGTGTGGTTTGCGCTGAGCAACGACCGCCCGCTTTTTTGTTTCGCCGGCATCTGGACTGAATTCAAGGGCGATCGCGGCACAAAGTCCAAACCAATCCCCGGTCCTCACCTGGTGTACGGATTCCTGACCACATCGCCGAATGCGGTGGTCGAGCCGATTCATCCGAAGGCGATGCCCGTGATACTGACCACGGAGGAGGAGCGCGAGGTCTGGATGCGCTCCTCCTGGGACGAGGCAAAGGCGCTGCAGCGCCCTCTGGCTGACGACGCGCTGAAGATCGTCATGCGCGGCGCCGACAAGGAGGACAAGGCGACGGTGTAGCCTCGGCTCGACGACCGTGTGCCGTCGCGCAGGGGACGAAGGCCGAATTTGCCATTCGCTCCAAAGGGCAGTGGCAGGATGGTCGACCGTGTTGCGGTTCCAGCGGAAATCATCGAGCGTTGAATTTCAGCGGGGAAACTGATTCATGCTCGCTTCGGCTGCAGCATCCAGCGTCGAGCTGTCGAACACGGCGTCCCGGATAGCATTCACGTCGGAGCACCGCTGTTCGTGACAGCAGGAGCGGGATCCGGCAAGACGAACACCCTCGCACACCGTTTGGCGCATCTGATTGTAAGTGGAGCGGATCCGCGCCGCATCCTGCCGATGACATTCTCGCGCGGCGTCAGGCGAACTGCAGATCACGCAGTACATGAAAAACCGGGACACGAACCTAGGCTACCTATTGGTGTTTGACGGCCGCACGATTTCCAACGGAAAGCGCGTCCTGTCAAAGCACGGCGGTCGCGAGACCATCCTCGAATTCGGCGTCGATGTGAGTCCAGAAGTAAAGCCGCCTGCGAAGGCCCGAAAGTTGAAACGAAAAGCAGGCACAGCGCGCCGCGCGGGCGTGAAATCCTCCAAACGCTGATCCAGTGAGGTCGAGCCTATTGACCGGGGGCTTCGGCTGCCGGATAGACCGGCTGGCTTCGGCAAATCATGCCGGCTTTGCACATTCAGCCGCAGCAAGACGCTGCATCAAGACGGCTTTGTACCGATCATTGGTGCAGCTTGCGGCCGCTTCGCGAAGGTCGTCAATCGCCCCTGAGTCACCGAGGTCCACGCGGATATCATATCGAAGTGCTTTGAATGTGCTCAAATACTGACTGGACGAATCGAGCTTCTGGAGCCCGGCGTCCACGGCCTGCAGCGCATCCTGAGCCTTTCCGGCTCCGAGTCTTGCCTTCGCGAGCCAATAGCTGCGCCAAGGCTCCTGCTTGGCCTCCAGCGGCAGCAGCACCGCTTCGGCATCGGCCCATTTTGACAGCTTGACGAGCACTTCGCCCATTTTGCGCAGTTGGAATGGTGAAGGCTTCTCGATCGCCTCGAAGAATCCAAGCGAGTCCTCCAGCATGATCTGACGCTCTTGCTGAGGGATATCTGTATCGCCACCGATTTCGAGCAGGATTTCTCCATAAGCGGAGCGGTCATAGTCCCGCGTCACGTCGGCCACAGAGCGGCGCGGCAGCGAGTTGAATACGCTTTTGAATCGCTGCGGCTCGTTCCATGCCCAGTAGCGGCCGATGACCGCAAATGCCTGATAGGCTTGATCCGCTCCTACCATCGCTGATGTCAGTATCCGCTCCTCGATCATGTCGCCATGGTCGGCGTAAATTAGCCTTTGGCGATCGGGCGGCACTGCGCCGGACAGCGACTCAATGCTGCCGAGCACGATCGAACTCGCAACCTCCTGCGGCTTCTGTTGCGCGGTCTTCAATATCTCCGACACGAGCTGCTGCGCACGATCCGCGTGCTTTCGCTCTCTCGCATACATGCGGACCAGTTGCAGACGCGCGGCCTGAAGCGGAACCGGTCCGGCCAATACGGCCTCGAACACCTTTATCGCTTCGGTGGTCTCGCCAACGAGTTTCAGCGCCTTGCCGCGGTGATGCTGAATTTCGGTCTGCGAACGATCCGTCAATCCGGTCAATGCGGCCAGTTCGTCGAAAATCGGCAGAGCGGAAAGCAAATTGGCTTTGGCGGTATCATACGACGACGGCCGCTCGTGGCGGTAACGAGCCTCGATAGCTTCAAGCGCGACGCTAATAGCGATAGGCTCGGGCGATTGCACGCCGCCCAGGCTTTTCGCATAGGCATGGATGTCGCCCATCAAGGCAGGGTCCACCTCGGCAGGGTCCCAGCCCATTAGCAGGCAATAAAGAAAAGCAGGACGGCGATCGCCCGCGCGAACGAGGCGTTCGAGTACGGCTTTCATTCCGTAGCAGACAGCCACAAGCTCCAAGTCGAGACTGTAGACCGAGCGGATATAGGCCTCGAATGCGTCGCCGAGCTCGCGTTGGCGCGCGTCAGTGAGCAGTTCCGGCGTCGAGCCAAGGCACGAATAGACGATGTCGTGTATCCGCACGCTGGCGCCAGCGTCGGGCGTCGTCAGGCAATAGGTTTGCAGCTTGCGCAGTCCAACGGGCTGGATGGCATGCCTGGCAAATCCGCGATCGCACGTCGGCTGTCCCGCCCAGGCAAATAGCGAAAGTTCGCGATTGAGCGCCGGCATCAACCGGCGAAGGATCCGATCGGCGATGCGCTCCTGGCGGTCGTCAACAAATTCCGCCACGGCCTGGCAGTCGGCAACCAGTTCCTGCCAGCTCGCGGTTCGATCTGAGACTGCGGCATTCATCAACCGCAAGGTCAGTGGATGACCGCCGATCGTCGACCATACCGCGTCGAATACCTCTGCGGGACAGCCGCCATCAATGCCACTGCCCAGCATTTCGCGCGCGTCTTCCGGTTCGAGCGGCGGGATCAAATAGGCATCGGCATCCGCCTGCCGCGTTGTAATGAGGACCTTCGAACCAGTTCCGCACATGCCGACGACGCGCGCCCGGTCGAACACGACCCGAGCATCGTCGAGAACGAGCAGGCATCGCATCGTTCGGAGCAAGGCGACGACGTTCCGGCTGACACCCGACCGCGCCACAGGTAGGCTTGCGAGTTGCTCCAAATGCCTGAGCTGGCTTGCGTCGCACCAAATGATCAGATCGTATTGCTGCCGTTGAGCCGCCGCGACCGCGGCTGCACATTGCGATTTACCGCTGCCACCCATCCCAGCGACCTTGACGCAAGACGAGGCGGCAAGCGCATCCGCGACAGCTTTCTCCACCGCGGGACGCGCCAGATAGCCGTTACCCGGATCGGGCACGAGGTTGCTGGCTTCGTATTCGTCGCGAATCTGCCCCAACGCGGGCAAATATTCGCCGAGCCGCTCGACGACAGCGTCGTTTCCCAGCAGCCGGTCGACGATCGTCTCTGCAATGCGCCTTCCATCATGAAGGTGAATGCTTACGCCATGTTTCGCCCTGTACTTGGCGGCCTCTTCGACCATTTCGCTGTATCGCTTTGGCCCCGCAGTCTCGGTGCATAAGAGGAAAACGTCCTTCGCGTTCGGATGCTTTTTGCGCGCATGCTCGAAATCGTTCCGCGCCTTGTCCATATCGCCATCGAAGTATTTCTTGTCGATCGTATATTCGGCAGCCACATGCCCCTGATCGGATACGGTATCGACCGTGTGTCCGACCGGATTGCCGAGCGCATTGAGCCCGCGATGGCCCAAGGGAACCCCCAAATAGAAGTCGACATAAGCGTTGCCGAACCGCTCGAAGCGCGGCCCCGGCGCGATGACCTCGATGTTTTCGATCAGCCGCTTGACGAATAGATTACGAAGCGTCTCGTTCATGTCAGCAACCCGACATTCGTTCCGTTTGCGTCAGCCACGCCATGCAACGCTCGAACTCCTCAAACCCGGCCATGCTCCCCCATTCAACCGAAGCGCTTTTTCCGCTCGATATTTACCTTCTGAAAGTTCTCTATGAGGCTCATGCCCTCCGCCAGAGCGGACTCGCCGATCTTGATCGCGGCTTCCAGCTCCGAGTAAGGCACGCGCTTTGCGACCGGCTCGTTCAACTGCAAGCCCTTCAGCAATTTGGCCGCCGCAGTCGGCACGAACACCGCGCCGTGCTTCTCGTCCGGAATCATCGGCGTGTGGCAGGCGATGTTCCTCCACTTGTATACGCGCTCGACCTTCTCGACATACATCCGCACCGGCTTTTGCCAGCGTGTTTGCGCGATAAACGTCGACCGCTCCTTCAGCATCTCGATCTTGCGCACCGTATCCAGCGTAGCGATCACGGCCTCGAGCATGGGCGACTCGACAAGATGGAGCAGTTGTATAAGTACGTGATTGAGCTGGCTGTCGATCGCGCTTGCGAGCAAGACCACTTCGCCGACGGTGCCATAGGCTGCGCGGAATCCCGCGGCCTGATATTCAGCGGACGCCGCCTTGTCATTACCGTCGTCAGTGCGCGCTTTCTGGAACACCGGGGCACCGGTCAGCCGGCCGACGCGAACCAGTTCAATCGCATCATCGCGAACGGATGACGGTGCCAGCATGGGCTCCTTTCGGTCCGCCGCGATCATGAGCGCGACTCGCTCAGCCGCCAGTCGATGAATAAACCGATACTCAGACTCTCCCGACTCGATGCTTTGATAAGCGCGCAGCGCCATGCCGAGGGCGTCGGCCATCTGTTGCTGCGTAAGCCTCATCTCCTTACGGAGGTTGGCAAGGTCTTCCTTCAAGAACGTATCTTGGCTCATTCGCCTCCGGCACCTACTAAAATCCAGCGCGGACCGGAGCGAGTTTGGACCTCGCCCCGGCCTGTTGCGATATCGCGCCGGCAATATCGACTTATGCATAAATTGCGCTACTGGTCAACTGATACGCTGTTTCCGCGTACTCCAGTCCACCGCAAGAATTACGATTGGCCGCGCACGTTCACCACTACAGCGGCACAACGGGCAACCATCGCATCAAGCCAGCCGCGAGATCGCGGACGCGCTTAGATGGTAGAGTCTGGCGCCTTCGCAGCTACTTCTCGACAGGTATGTTTTTCACGTTATCCCGACTGCTCGCCGCTGCGCGTTGACGGTTATCATGCGGCGTGGGCCCCGTCGTAGAAGCGCAGGAATAGGTCCAATTTGTCGAGATCGTGCAGGCTCGAGACATGATTCAGAAAGGCTATGTTGGCCACGTGCGAAGCAGAAATCAGATCGCGCAGCAGCTCGGCATTCTGCAAGCTGGTGCCGGCTAGACCGGCGCGATCCGCCGCAATCTCCTCCGCAGCCGTTTCCGTGAAATAGGTGTGCATCTTGCCTAGCACGCCCACGACGATATCGGAGAGCTGGATGCCGGGTTCGGCCTTGGAATCCGCGAAGCGATAGTGAGTGACCGGCTTGCCACCGCTGGTGAGCGGCGTGCGTTCAAAACGGTCGCGGATCGACTCCTCCATGTCGAGGACGTGTGCGGAATTTTTGAATATGGCAATCCTGCCCATGTAGAAGGTACTGAAGTCATCGATGAGCAGATGGGGCGGATAGCCTTCGATGAAATCAAGACTCTCCAGGCTCCGGCCGGCCTTGAGCACGTTCTTTAACATGCGTGCATTGACCGGTGACAGCACGTCAACGCTATGGTTCAGCAGATCGACGAGTTCATTCAGGAACGGCTTGCGATGTTCCGGGACCAGGTCGGGATAATTATAGCGATAGAACAGATTGATCGTTGCCGCGAGATAGCTTCTCAGGACCGCGGCCAGGTCGCTCTTCAGCAGCGCATGATATTGGATCAGCACAGGATCGCGGAGTTCGGACAAAATAGAATCGATGATATCGACGATCGACCAATAGAGCGGGTCGAGGTCATGATAGTGGATCATCAAACCGTTGTCGGCAATCCAGCGCAAAACCGTCGTCAGCTTGGCAGAGCGCAACACCGCAAGAAAGTCGCCCTTCGCAACGTGCTTAAGCTTGATTTCGGGCGCCGACTTTTGAACGCGCATGGCCGCACGCAAGGGCTCGATGTCGATGGCACGAGGCGCCCCTTCGTGCACGACACCGCCCAGAACGAAGACCTTCAGTTCGGCGACGTTCAAGCCTTGGACGCCGACATGCAGCTTGATGATATTGTTGGTCTCGTCGTGATAGAACGTATAGCTCTCATCGGCCTTAGTGAGCCCGTACAGCCGCATCTGGGAATTTCTGAACTCGTCGATATCCACCGCCAAACGCCTCCGAGCTTCGGCCAGTTTCAAATATAGCGAGCGACTCGGTCCCAAGCGAGAACGACAGCATCAGCCGATGCGCGCGCAATCGCCTTGCGAAAGTCAGCGCAGGCTGCGATCTTCAGCCATGGACATGAACAAACAAGACACTTGGCCTGACGAGCTGCTCGATCATCTCCGGCGGCATCAGGCCGTTTTTCGCGCCTGGGAGCTTCAAAAGATCGGTGCGCAAGGCGGCGAGTCGGTGTCCGGCCCCGACTATGATCGCGCGCTGGGCGAGCTGCGCAAGGTCCTCAACAACTACACCCTCCACGGCTATCATTGCACCCGGCTGATCCGACCAGAAATCGCACGGATACGATCGTCAGGCATGCAGTTGCCGAACGAGGCGATGCTTCACCAACGCATCGAGAGTTTGCGCGACGGCGGCCTGCTGGATGCCGCGAACGCGGCCGAGCTGATAGCCGACAATGAGGCCGCCGAGAAGAACCGGGCCGGCCGCATCTGGTTCTGCTTCTTCCCGCCGAACCTGGACAGCGAGACCGGGCTTTCGGATCTTCTGAGTTACTGGGGTGGCGAGTCTCTTTATAATTCGCACGATACGCATGCCGTTCGTGGCCCGCTCCTTGCCGGCATCGGCACGCCTTGCCTGGTTGAGGCCGAGGTGCCGATCTCAAGTCTCCGAGGGCCGTCATTTTTGGACATGAAAGTGGCGCGGCAATTCCTGATCTGGAACGGTTTGCAGACGAGTGAACCTGTTCTGCACACCGACTGCGCCATAGAGCCGCTGCCGGCGCGAAGTATTTTGCGCATTATCGAATTCCCGGGCTCGGATTTCACCGCCCTCACCGGCTGCGACGCCTGGCAAAAGCAATTGACGGTTGGCCGCGGCTGAAATTCAACGACGCAGCCGAGATCAAGGCCCTCACCCGTCGCATCGGCGCGCTTGACGCTGCGCGCAACACCGCGGCGGTCGAACAAGAGCGCCGAAACGTCGGACAAGGCCTTCGTCCGGATAACATAATACTCGGAATTTTCCCGGATCAGGCTCCAGGGCGGGGTGAAACGGCAGCTTGACTTCATGAGAACAAAATAAGAACATAGGGCCAGCCCGGTCAATCAGGGACGGCGCCATGTCCTCGGAATCTCAGCCGAACGCACAAGGCGCGGATGATCTCGAGGCTGCCGTCGACGAGGCGATCGACACATGCGGCAGCGATCTGCGCGCGACCATTCGCGCGCTCATCGTTGCGAACAGCTATTTGGAATCCGAGAACGAGGCATTGAACAAGGCGGTCTCGCACGCCTTCATCCGCGGGCGATTTCGCACATATTCCGGCTAGGAGCATACCATGACGCAAGTGACCTACTTCGTGGCATTGCCCTTCGTCGCTGCCGACGACGGCATCGTGGCCGGCGAGCCAACCGAATGCTTCAACTCGACGGCGGTCGTCATGCGCGCGGAAGCTTTGTCGCGCAAACCGGGACATGTCGGAGCTGTCGCCTTCAGCCGTACAGGTGATCCCGCCACCGGCGACTTCGGCGATGCAAAGATCATCAGGAAGTTCGGCGACGTACCGGACGATCTCAGCGCATTGTAGGCAGCGAGAGGTTCACACGAAGCGAGCTACTGATAAGAATTGCTTTGTTTTTTCGATCCTGCTGAAGGCATTATTGAGTTGGTGAGGACTTCTCTTTAGTTTGATATACTTCTCACTCTAGTAACTTCGAGTAGTCGCATGGCCGAGACGCATATTGAATGGACCGATGCAACGTGGAATCCCGTCGCGGGCTGCTCCATCGTCACGGCCGGTTGCACGAATTGCTATGCAATGCAGATGGCCAAGCGTCTCGAAGCCATGGGCGTCGAGAAGTACGAGGGTCTAACGCGGCGCAGCGGCAAGCGGACCGTCTGGAACGGCGTGGTCAGGGAGGATCGAGCGGCGCTCGACATACCTTACGGGTGGAAGAAGCCGAAGAAGATATTCGTCAACTCAATGAGCGATCTGTTCCACGAGCAGGTCACGGATCAGTTCATTTTGGATGTTTGGAAGGTTATGCGGGCGACCCCGCAGCACAACTATCAGATTCTCACCAAGCGCCCGCGGCGCATGGCTCAACTTGTCGCCGATCGGGTGGACACGATTCTCCCGAACGTCTGGCTTGGGACCAGTATTGAGAACGCGGAAGTGCGCGATCGTGCCGACGATCTTCGCGCCGTACCGGCCGCAATCCGCTTCATTTCATTCGAACCCCTGATCGGACCGGTCGGCCCGATTGATTTAAAGGACATCGATTGGGCCATCGTCGGCGGAGAAAGCGGCAGTGCGGCAAGGCCGATCAGGGAAGAGTGGATCGACGAAATCTATGCGCAGTGCGTGCGGCAACGAACGGCCTTCTTCTTCAAGCAGTGGGGAACATGGGGCAAAGACAACAAGCGCCGCTCAAAAAAGGCGAATGGACGCGAATATCGCGGTCAATTTTGGGATCAGATGCCAGAACACGCCATGGGCGCCGGCTAGTGGGGGAGAATGGTTGAAAAGCCTTATCAGTGGCCTGACGGTGCAAAGCTTGAAGAGCATTCAAAGCGCAAACACAAAATACTTAGAGAATATTTCTCTCGCTACCTGACCGTTCGCTGCCAACTGCCTCAACAGGAGAAATTCCGGCTGGCCATCGTCGAAGGATTCGCCGGCGCCGGAAAATATAGCTGCGGCGCCCCCGGCTCGCCGTTGATCTTCCTCGAGGAGCTGAAGGCCGCGGTGGAGCGGTTCAACATCTACAGATCCGCCAACGGTCTGAAACCCCTTGAAATCGAGTGCTTGCTCATTCTCAACGACGCCAGTCTGCAAGCGATCGAGATTCTGAAGACCCATGTCGCCCCGCTTCTTGCCGAAGTGAGGCAACATCATCCCAAGCTGCACATCAGCGTCGAATACAGAAGCGACGAATTCGAGACGGCTTATCCCGGCATCAAGCAGTCGCTGCAACAGGGCCGATTTCGCAACGTCGTATTCAATCTCGACCAATGCGGACACAGTCGCGTCAATCGCTCGACGCTGATTGACATCATGCGCTCCTATCCGTCGGCCGAAATCTTTTACACTTTTGCAATCGAGTCTCTGCTCGCGTTTTTGCGGGCAAAAGAGCCGACGGCACTGGCGTCGCAACTCGCCGCCATCGACCTGAGCGAAGCCGACTTAAAGAACCTCGAAGGCGGCATGAACAAGAAGACCTGGCTTGGCGTTGCCGAGAAGTTGGTCTTCGGCGCATTCTGGAGCTGTGCCCCCTTCGTCAGCCCGTTCTCGATCAACAACCCGGATGGCTGGCGATATTGGCTGATCCATTTCGCGAACTCGTACAGGGCACGGCAATGGTACAATGACATACTCCATGCAAATAGCAGCTTTCAGGCGCATTACGGACGGTCAGGCCTGGATATGCTTTCTTACGATCCCACTCACGACAGCGGTGCTCTCTACCTTTTCGATATGTCTGGACGAGCCTCCGCCAAAGATCAGCTCACGGCAGACATTCCGCGTCTTGTATCGGAATTCGGCGACGCGATAGAGGTCGGCACGTTTTATGAGAGCATCTACAACGCCACGCCTGCCCATACCGACGACATCCATTCGGCAATCATCGATAACCCGGACCTCGAAGTCATCACCGAGGCCGGCGGCGAGCGCCGAAAGGCGAATACGATCATCGCCAGCGATGTTATTCGTATCAAAACCCAGAGAAGCTTCTTTCCTATGTTCTCAATCCCGCCGAAGCCGCGCTCGTAGCGGCATCACCGGTGCGGCGGGACGTTCGTCGATCAAGCGCCAGTTCGTGGGCTAGATCTTTCTTACGACGCGCGCGCCGATTGCGGCCAACGGACACGACGAGATTGTGCTATAATTCATACCCCCTCTTGATTCGGAGGGGCATCGTTGCTCGGAGCCGCACTCATGCCAACACTCCAAGTACATCCGATCGTGCGTTCTTTGCCCACAATGAGCGGCGCTCTCTATGGCGTCCTGAGACAAGACATGAGCGCGCGTGGCCAGCGGCTTCCAATCGTTCTTTATGAAGGGATGATTTGGGACGGGCGGGCTCGCTATGCCGCCTGTCGGACGCTCGGGGTCAAGCCTTGGCTGGTGCCGCTGCGGCGCGAAGACCCGATGCCGCACTATGTCAAGGCCAACTACCAGCGGTGCGGTGAGCCCAACTCCGCGGAGCGCAACGCGGTTGTCGAAACCTTGATGCCCGCCGGCAGTCCTGAAGGGCGGGCCTAATTCAATGCCCGACGAAAGGCCTGGCTTCAGACGGCCCGAGCTGAATTCCGGGACTTCATACGCGAACGGCCGCAGCCATGTGTGATATGCGGATCCGGAAGTTACTCACGCGCATCATTCGTTTCCGCTCGCGCTTCAGTTCGAATGCGGCGTCGACGATGCCATCCATGATTATCAGTGGCTTTGTCCCAAACATCATAATCGCGTGCATGTTCTTTTAGGTGGCTACCTGCTCGAAACCCGCGATCTGTCGTTCCTTGACTGCATCCCCGACCGCGACGCCACGGAATGGGTTGCGATCGAGAACTCGGCCCGAAAAGGAATCGATCTTTGCTGCGAGGCGCTTGGACGGACACCTGGCGAAACCGTCCGGCGAAGATACGATCCGCCCTATGCGTGGTTCATGCTTCGAAACTACGCGGCGATGTTTCCGGCAGAGGACTGGAGACGATTGGCGGCGTAGACGGCGGGCGAACCATGAAACGATGCTTCCTGCACGGCCATGGCGCTTGCGAAGGCAAGATTTCCAGCGAGCACTATATCTCGCGCACCGTTCTTGACGCGATCGGCGGCGGCGGTGCCGTTCATGTTGGAGGACTTCTGTGGCAGCCGCCGGATACGTTTCAGAGCATCGGGATCAACGCGCTTGTCGCAAAGGTCTTGTGCGAAAAGCACAACGCCGGACTGAGCCAACTGGACAAGGCGGCCGGCAGATTGTTTCGCGCGATCGACGGCGTAGATAAGCGTCCGGAAGCCACACATCCTCTGACACAGGTCGACGGCAATCTGATCGAACGATGGTTTTTGAAGCTCTACTGCGGCCTCGCGGCCGCCAAAAGCAGCGACACGGCTATTCCGGACACATTGCTGCGTCTGTTGACTGGCGAGCGGTGGCCCGAAGGATGGGGACTGTACGTCCCCTTTCCGGCCGCCCCTCTGACGCTCGCAACGGAGTTCTACTATGAGGCGCTAAACGCCCCGACAGGCGAAATCAAGGGCATCAAGCTTCGCGTCGCGGGCGTCCACTTTAACCTTTTGCTGGGACGGCCCGACAATCCGACCGCGTGGGGATTGCATCGACCGCGCGGATTGATCTTCAACAACGGCTCCTACGAAAAGCGCATCGAACTCTTATGGCCTGTCGTGAACGACCGGGCTGTCATCTATACGCGGACAGGTCAGAGCAGCGACCGCCCGCCCCAGTGGAGCGGCTGGCGTGAGACCTGCGCATAGCGATCCACTGTTAGCGCCTTATTCAACGCGGCTGGAAATGTATTTGGCGTTGCGTCTTGCAGCTATGATGGCGCGACTGATATCGCCTTCGTAACGCCAGCCACGGCACTGTTCGAGATCGAAATTCCCGAACATATAACCGATGGCCTCAAACAGGGCCGACCGTAACTCTTTGAGAGCTGGCGGCACGGGGACAGATCGCAGTGGACCGTCGCCCCCGGAATAGAGAAGCATCTGAGCTTGCGCGACGATTGGCTTAGTCGCGCGGATTCTTGTCTCGACGGCGCCAGGCTTCAAGAAACTCGTGGATCGCTGCGCCGTCATCGTCCGTTGCGTTGCGCGCATCCAGCTCCTCAACGCGGGATCTGAAAGCCGCCAGATCAAGAACTTTATCGAGGGAATCGACACCCGCCCGCGTATGACGCTTGGCTACAATGTCACCAAGACCGGACATGCCCATACCCTGGCTCCACGAATAGGTCGTGAACGCCCGCGCGAAGGTGACGATTGCAGCATCATTTTTGAATTGCTCCGCGGTCCATGCTTTGACCTCTGCGCCGTCATCCTTTGCCAGGTCGCGCCAGTCGAATAGCAACCGCGCCAATCGCCTGGCCTTCAGCAATTCGCCGGATTGGCTTGCAGCCCGTATGCGGTTGAGCGTCAAGGCTTCCAGCGCAACGGCGTCTGCCTCCGTCGTGAGACAATTTGATTCAGGTTCGGGCGCCCTGCCGTTGACCGGATAGTAATCGCGATAGGCGGAGCTGGAAAAATCGGCGAGCCAAGCCAACCCGGCTTTAGAACAAGCCTCGACAAAAATGGCGGAACGCGTTGCTAGATCGAAGCGCTCCAAGGTCAACCGACGCAGCAGCCAGTGAGTGCGGAGCACATTGTCGGCGACCGAAAAGGCCTTCGCCCGGTCTCCCGGAACATCGACTTCGTCCCCAAGCTCGAACACCGCCGTTAAAAGTGGACCGACATCCTTGTCGGCGACATCGCCAGCATGGATAGTCATTTCGTCCAGCAGGAGCTGGGCCTTCGTGGTCCCATCTTTGCGCGCGACGGACAAAGCCGCTCGAAGGGTAGCTTGCACGAAAGCAGCATCGGATGCCCTGGCGATGATACTTTTTATCTCCTCCCGAGGAAGAACGTCGTCTCCCACGGAGAAGCGGAAATAAGAACCGAAATGCTCCTTCGTGCATACGCGGCGCTCGCGCACCCATTCGCTGTCCGAACCCTCACCGTAGTGAAGGTTATTCCACACGCTTTCGAGACGCGGAAAAAGCCGCATCAGCACTCGTCGCAAGCGCGGGCGGTCGATCTCCTTTACCGAGCCGAGCAGCAGGCTATCGATCTCACTTGCTCTACCCCGTCCGTCTCCCGTGCCTCGCGGCGCCAAACCGCAGAGTTCGCCTTTGTTTGCGCGAATGACACGGTAGACTTCGCCCCGAAGAAGCCGCAGCGTTTCGAGGGCGACAAAGTCCGCAAGATCGACCTCGCTGCCGACGGCAGCCCAAGTGACGGCCAGCGCATTCATCAGACGAATGAGATCGCGCGGCGTGCGGATTTCCGGCGCGATGACTTCGTAGAACACATTCATAAAGCGCTTGAGCTGCTCCTCAGGGGGAGAGCCGCATAGGGTGCCAATCTGGCGCAGCAGTTCCTGATTGAGATCGGCGGCTTGAGGCAGCGGTAGATCAAAGCCCGCCTGAATGATCTTTTCGAGATAATGCGGCCCCTCTGAAGGAAACCGCTCCGAAACGATCCCCTCGGCAAGCTCGCGATCGAAGACAAGCAGGTAGATGACGTTTGGTAAACGGCCCACTGACTTCACGAGACGAAAGATCAGAAGAGCCTCGTCCGGTGACAGGCGGTCGATGTCGTCGATTACGATGAGGAAGCGCTTCTTCTGGGCCCCCAGCGCGGCAGTCAACTCGGCATGAAGTTTTTCAACCGTGTCCTCGGTATGAATCAGATCGGCGAGCCACGCAAGGCCCGCTTCGGCGGCCTTGCCGGCTCCCTTGTATCCCGCAAGATCAGCAGCAGCACCGACAAGGGCGCCGGTTCGCAGCAACTGAGCCCCGATCTTTGGCAGAGCTTTCTTGAAGCGGTCGCCGAGCGATGGGCCGAGGCCCGCGTAAAGCTCGCGAAAGAAAGCCAGCGCCAAGGCCTCCTCGCCACGAAACCACCAGCAGGCGAAGTTCACGATGGCGATTTCGTCCGCGGCAACGGCGTCTTTCAAATGATGCAGGATAAGATTTACGGCACTGCTTTTGCCCGATCCCCAAGGACCATTAAGCGCGATCACCGTGCCTTCCGGCGCTTTGATCTTGCGAATGGATGATGCAAGCGCCTGCGCAAAAGGATCGATACCGAACCTGTCTTCGGCGGGTTGCTTGATCGGCGCATCGTTAGGCGATGGATTGAATTCGGACATGTTCACCGCGAGCAACGAATAGTCGCAGCGCCAACTCTGGCTGGCGCTGACCGCGATCCGCTTTGTGCGTCACGTTGGTACCAACTATGGCAGAGAGCTAGGCGATCGCATCACTGAATTAGTGTGGCGGAGTTCGCCAACGTTCGTCGGCGCTTATTCAACGGATATTCGACGAGTTTTCGATGAAAGCTCTAAGGCATTGAAATGATTGGCGCTCCCTAGGGGAATCGAACCCCTGTTTCAGCCTTGAGAGGGCCGCGTCCTAACCGCTAGACGAAGGGAGCGTTGAGAGGGAAGGCAATAGCCTCGAAATCCGGCGGCCGCAAGATGCCTTGTGCGCTGCGGCGGGGATTTTGTCGGCCATGCTTTACGAACGCCCCCGGGGCATCCGGCGCCATACCTTCGGATTCCGGGTTCATCGCTGCGCGATGCCCCCAGGTGCGCAATTGCGCACAGGGGAATGACGGTGTCAGACGAGACGGTGCCGGGCAAGATGCCGCGCTTGCTTGCCCGAGCGCATCGCACCTGCACGCTACAGTGGCACCGCCCTCGCGATTGCATGATGGCCACCCTGAGATGTCATGTCATCGTCGTGCACGGCCCTGCTTTCGCCAAATGGCAATGCAAAACACCTGTCTGTGAAGTCATCCGACGCCGAGCTCTGCTAACATCGCAGCCCTTCACCATGCTGCGCCCCGCACGGCGCCGGACAAGCAAGAGGAGTGCTTGGAACAAAGCGCAAGCGCTTGACGGCCTTGGCGCACGGCAAATTTGGCTCACGAATATCTTGGCACAACAAACATCAGCGCGGTCGCAGGCGATGGAAGACGTTCCACACCTCGCGCCGCACAGGTCAATAGCTTAGGCAGAGCGAGGACAGACCATGATCAAACTAAAAATCAACGGCCAGGAACAGAATTGGGACGGCGACCCGGATCTTTCGCTGCTCTGGTATCTCCGTGACGAAGCAGGCCTCACGGGTACCAAGTTCGGCTGCGGCCAGGCGCTGTGCGGCGCCTGCACCGTGATCGTCGACAAGGAGGCGGTCCGCGCCTGCATCACCTCGGTGTCCGACGTCGTCGGCCGCGAGGTCACCACCATCGAGGGGCTGCATCCGACCGGCGACCACCCGGTGCAGAAGGCCTGGCGCCAGGTCAACGTGCCGCAGTGCGGCTACTGCCAGGCCGGCCAGATCATGCAGGCCGCGGCGCTGCTGGACCAGAACCCGAAGCCGAGCCACGACCAGATCCGCGAAGCCATGGCGGGCAATATCTGCCGCTGCGGCTGCTACCAGCGGATCGAGAATGCCGTCCATCTCGCATCGACGGGGGTGTGACATGAACATCCGCACCAATCCCAGCAAGCTTCGCGGCTTCGAGAAGCACGTGAAGGTCGAGAACGTTTCGCGCCGCAGCATCCTCAAGGGGCTCGGCATCGCCGGCTCTTTCGTGCTCGCCGCGCCCGTGATGACGCGCCAGGCGTTCGCCTATGAGACCGGCGCCGGCAAGATGCCGCACGGCGTCGTGGTCGATCCGCGCGTGTTCGTCGCGATCGCCCCCGACGGCATCGTCACCATCCTGGCGCACCGCTCCGAGATGGGCACCGGCGTGCGCACCAGCCTGCCCTTGATCGTCGCCGAGGAAATGGAGGCCGACTGGTCGCGCGTCCATGTCCAGCAGGCGCATGGCGACGAGGTCAAGTTCGGCAACCAGGACACCGACGGCTCGCGCAGCACGCGGCATTATCTGATCCCGATGCGCCAGATCGGCGCCTCGGCGCGCTCGATGCTGGAAGCCGCCGCCGCCAAGAAATGGGGCGTGCCGGTGACCGAGGTGAAGGCGCAGAACCACGAGGTGGTGCACAGCGCGAGCGGCCGGAAGGCTGGCTTCGGCGAACTCGCGGCCGACGCCGCGAAAGAGTCGGTGCCGAGCGTCGAGGGCCTCAAGCTGAAGGACCCCAAGGACTTCCGCTATCTCGGCAAGGGCCAGGTCTCGATCGTCGACCTGCACGACATCACCACCGGCAAGGCGCATTACGGCGCCGATGTCCGGCTGCCCGGCCTGAAATACGCCGTGATCGCGCGTCCGCCGGTCACCGGCGGCAAGCTCAAGTCGTTCGACGACAGCGCGGCCAAGAAGGTGCCGGGCGTCGAGAAGGTGATGGAGGTCAAGGGCTGGCCCTGGCCGTCCAAGTTCCAGCCGCTCGGCGGCGTGGCCGTGATCGCGCGCAACACCGGAGCCGCGATCAAGGGCCGCGACGCGCTGAAGATCGTCTGGGACGACGGCGCCAACGCCAAATACGACTCCGTCACCTATCGTGCCTCGCTCGAGGAAGCCGCGCGAAAGCCCGGCCTCGTGGTGCGCAAGGAAGGCGACGCCGATGCGGCCCTGAAGAGCGCCGACAAGGTGATAACCGGCGAATATTACCTGCCGCATCTCGCCCATGTCAGCATGGAGCCGCCGGTCGCGGTTGCCGACGTCAAGGGCGACAAGGCCACGATCTGGGCGCCGGTGCAGAGCCCCGGCGGCACCCGCGAGGATGTCGCCAAGACGCTCGGCATCCCCGAGGACAATGTCACCGTCGACGTGACGCTGCTCGGCGGCGGCTTCGGCCGCAAGTCGAAATGCGACTTCGCGCTCGAGGCGGCATTGCTGTCGAAGGAGCTCGGCGCGCCGGTCAAGGTGCAGTGGACCCGTGAGGACGACGTGCATCACGACTTCCTGCATACGGTATCGGTGGAACGGATCGAGGCCGGTCTCGACAAGAGCGGCAAGGTGATTGCGTGGCGGCACCGCAGCGTGGCGCCAACGATCGCCTCGACCTTCGCCGCCGGCGCCAATCACGAGGCGCCGTTCGAGCTCGGCATGGGCCTGATCGACAACCCGTTCGAGATCGCCAATTTGCAGTGCGAGAACCCGGAAGCGGCCGCGTTCACGCGGATCGGCTGGTTCCGCTCGGTCTCCAACATCCCGCGCGCCTTCGCGGTGCAATCCATGGTCGGGGAAATCGCGCATGCAACGGGCCGCGACCAGAAGGAGATGCTGCTGGAGCTGATCGGAAGCCCGCGGATCGTCAACCTGTCCTCGGTGAAGGATCCCTGGAACTACGGCGAGCCCTATGACAGCTACCCGATCGACACCGCGCGCTTACGCAAGGTCGTCGAGCTGGTCGCCGAAAAGGGCGAGTGGGGCCGAAAGGTGCCGAAGGGCCACGGCCTCGGCATCGCGGTGCATCGCTCCTTCGTCAGCTACATCGCGACCATCGTCGAGGTGGCGGTCGACGACAAGGGCAAGTTCTCGGTGCCGCGGGTCGATACCGCTATCGATTGCGGCACTTACGTCAATCCGGAGCGGATCCACTCGCAGATCGAAGGCGCTGCGATCATGGGGCTGAGTCTCGCCAAATACGGCGAGATCAGCTTCAAGGACGGCAAGGTGCAGCAGGGCAATTTCGACGACTTCCCGGTGATCCGGATGGACGAGTCGCCCATAATCACCAACGTCTACATCGTGGCGCCCGGCGCCGACACCCCGCCGAGCGGCGTCGGCGAGCCCGGCGTGCCGCCGTTTGCGCCGGCATTGATCAACGCGATCTTTGCCGCGACCGGAAAGCGCATCCGCGCCCTTCCGATCGGCAAGCAGCTGGAGACGTGAGGCTGGAACGTTAGGCGAGACGGGCCGTTCTCATCGATCGCGCTTTAGAGAGAGCAGATCGATGAGAACCCCGCCTCAGACATTCGGGACGCTCGCGGCCGCCTTGTCCGCGGGCGTCTTTCTTTTTGCGACACAGGCTGCGCTCGCACAGTCGGACTCGCCGCCGAAAGCGACCGCGACGCGCCCGGCCAAGGTGCTGCCCGACCAGACGTCAGTTCCGAGCAGCGGCCCGCCGTCGACCACAGGTCAGACCACCGGCGAAGCCAGCCGCGACCCCACGATCAGGCAGATGAACGACGACGAAAAGCGGAAGGTCGACACCAAGGGCAAATAAAGCAAGCGCCGACCGGGAAGCGGCGGTCTCCCCAGCCGCCGCTTCCCGATCGCATCGCCCCCTGTCGCTGAGTCCGACAAAAGCTTGGGAGCATGATCCGATTCAATCGGATCACGCTCCTGATTGCGCGCTTACTTCTTGTCGAGCGCGAACACCCAGATTACGCCGCCTTGCGGGACGTTGTTCTCGAAGCCCTTGACCTTGCCGGCCAGTGCATCCTGGATGCGTTGCGCGTCGACGCCCCAGCCCGACTGGACCGCGATGTATTGCGTTCCGTCGACCTCATAGGACATCGGCATCGCCATGATGCCGGAGTTGGTCTTCTGCTCCCACAACAGCTCGCCGGTCTTGGCGTTGAAGATGCGGAACATCCGGTCGTTGGTGCCGCCGGCGAGAACCAGGTCGCCCGCGGTCGCCGTCACCGAGCCGAACAGCTGCGAGGTCTTGAAGTCGTGCTGCCAGACCTTCTTGCCGGTGGCCGGGTCCCACGCCTGCAACTCGCCGAAATGATCGGCGTTCGGTGCCGGCGTCAGTCCGATGTCCTCCGGCTTGGTGCCGAGCCAGAGCTGGCCGGGCACCAGCGGCTGCTTCTCGCCCGTGAAGCCGCCGCAGAAATTCTCGTTGGCGGGAACGTAGACGAGCTTGGTGCTCTGGCTGTACGCCGCCGACGGCCAATCCTTGCCGCCCCATAGCGACGGGCAGAACTCGACGCGCTTGCCGATCACCGGCTTGTGCTCGGGATCGACGATCGGCCGGCCGGTCTCGGCCTCGATGCCCTTCCAGACATTGGTCTTCACGAACGGCCAGCCGGACACGTAGTTGATCTTGTCGGGCTTGTTCTCGAGCACCCAGAAGATCGCGTCGCGTCCCGGGTGGATCAGGCTCTTGAACGTACGTCCGTCGCGCTGCAGGTCGACCAGCATCGGGGCGTCGACCTCGTCCCAGTCCCAGGAATCGTTCTGGTGATACTGGAAGTGCTTCTTGATCTTGCCCGTCTCGGGATCGAGGCCGATCACCGAGCTGGTGTAGAGGTTGTCGCCGGCGTGGGCCGAGCCCGGCCACGGCGCAGCGTTGCCGACGCCCCAGAGGATCGTCTTGTTGTCCTTGTCGTAGGTGCCGGTCATCCAGGCCGATCCGCCGCCCGACTTCCAGTCGTCGCCGCTCCAGGTCTCGTGCCCGGGCTCGCCTTCGCCGGGGATGGTGAAGGTGCGCCAGAGCTCCTTGCCGCTCTCGGCATCGTAGGCGACGACATAGCCGCGCACGCCGAACTCGCCGCCGGAGCCGCCGACGATCACCTTGCCGTCGATCACCAGCGGCATCAGCGTCAGATACTGGCCCTTCTTGTAGTCCTGGACCTTGGTGTCCCAGACCACCTTGCCGGTCTTGGCGTCGAGCGCGACGACATGGTCGTCGGTGGTGGCGAAATAGACCTTGTCCTGCCACAGGCCGACGCCACGGCTGGTCGGGTGCAGCTGGAACAGATCGTCGGGAAGCTGCCGCTTGTAGCGCCAATACTCCTCGCCGGTCTTGGCGTTGAGCGCGATCACCTGCCCCATCGGGGTCGCGGCGAACATCACGCCGTTGTTGACGATCGGCGGCGCCTCATGCCCCTCGATGACGCCGGTCGAGAAGGTCCAGACCGGCTTGAGGTCCTTGACGTTGGAGGTGTTGATCTGGTTGAGCGGACTGTAGCCCTGTCCGTCATAGGTCCGGCGATACAGCATCCAGTTGCCGGGTTCGGGATTTTCGAGACGCGCCGAGGTCACCGAACTGTAGTTTTCGATCGGCCCCGCGACGGCATAGGTCGAAATGAGGCACGTGAATGCGACACAACTCGACAGTAACCACTGCTTGCTTGTCATGAGATGCTACCTCCCTGCTCTGTTTTGATTTTTTCAGTTTAGGTCATGCAGAAATCCCGATGTGGCCTCATCCTCCCTGCTGAGCACCCACCTTTCCGACGAATGGCGCTGCGACCGTGATCGCGCCGTCGGCAACCGTCAGCGGCAATGCCGCGAGGCGACGTGGCGCCGGCCCGAACACGACCTGCGCATTCTGCCGCGGATCGTATTCGGAGTTGTGACAGAGGCATTTCAGAACGTTCTTGTCGCCCTGCTCTTCCTTCAACCACGCGGTGATCGGACATCCGGCATGCGTGCAGATGACCGAGTAGCAGACGATGCCGTCGGGGGCGCGGGCGCGCGTGGCATCGTCGAGTTCGCTCGGATCGAGCTTGACCAGCACGACCTCGTTCAGCCGCGAGCCCTTGCGGACGACCGAGGTGTTCGGGTCCTGCGGCCAGGCGCGAATCGGCGGGCCGCCCAAGGTGAGATCTTCCGGCTTGATGACCTGGCCCGCCTTGTCGCCTTCGGCGCGCACGAGCCGATCGGCTTTTTGCGGCCGCTCATTGGCGCCGGGCTGTTCGTCATCGTCGGCGGCCGCAGGCTCGATCGCGGCGAGGCAGGCGCAGCTCGCGAGCGCGCTCAACACCGCGCGGCGCGTCGGGTCGGCGCACGAGCCCGACGCATCGGACTCACCAGACTGTTCGATGGAAGAGCTCGGGTTGGATCGCGACATGGCGCAAGCTGAACGTGCAACTCGGCCGAAAAGATGGCGGCACACCTTCTCGATGCACGAACGCATGCGCAAAAAATACGCTGCAGCTTTTGGTTGATCGACGGCGCGGCTTCGCGATTGCTGCGATCAGGGTTCGTTGACGAAGCTCAGCCTGCCGACAGGTTTCAGCGTCTTTGCATCAAATGTGCGGATCTCTGTTGCACCGCCCACATCAAGCGTGAGGATCAATCGCTCGCCGGCGACACCGGTGGCGACGATGCGAGCGCCTTTCGGCAGCGCAGCAGTGACGTCGGAAACGGAAACGGGGCTTCCCTCGCTGCGATAAAGGCGGTAGCCGATGGCAATCAATACGACGGCCACGGCCAGTGCCGAGGTCAGGCCCGCGATCAGCATCATGCGCCGCACCCGCGCGATCAGCGCGGCCTGGTCGGGGGTCGGTTCGGTCACAGCGGTGTCGGTCATCACAAGGCTCTATCTTTGCAAGTGTCTTCGCAACAAGTCTCTTCGAATGGCGGTCGGAAGCTGGCGGTCGTCGTCGCCGGCGACGAGGGCTCGGCCAGGCTTGACCGCGTGCTCGCACAGCGCAGTCCCGAGCTGTCGCGGTCCCGGCTGAAGGCGCTGATCCTCGCCGGTTCCGTGACCGTCAAGGACGCCGTCGTCCGCGACCCCGCTTATCATGTCGCCAAGGGCGATACGATCATAATCGACGTGCCGGAGGCCGCGCCCGCCGAACCCCAAGGCGAAGACATCGCGCTCGATATCGTGTTCGAGGACGACGACATCATCGTCATCGACAAGCCGAGGGGCCTCGTGGTGCATCCCGCCGCCGGCCACGCCAGCGGAACGCTGGTCAACGCGCTGATCGCGCATTGCGGCTCGAGCCTGTCCGGCATCGGCGGGGTCAAGCGGCCGGGCATCGTGCACCGCCTCGACAAGGACACCACCGGACTGATGGTGGTCGCCAAGAACGACCACGCCCACCAGTCGCTGACCGCGCAGTTCGCCGACCATGGCCGCACCGGGCCGATGGAGCGCGGCTACATGGCGTTCGTCTGGGGCGTCCCGAACCGGCCCCACGGCACGATCGACGCGCCGATCGACCGCCACCCGCACGCCCGCGAGAAGATGGCGGTGCGCCAGGGCGGCCGCGAGGCGATCACCCATTTCGAGGTGCTCTCGAGCTTTGCCGGCCGCGACGGCAAGCCGGTCGCCTCGCTGCTGGCGTGCCGGCTCGAGACCGGGCGGACCCATCAGATCCGGGTGCACCTCGCCCATCTCGGCCATCCCCTGCTCGGCGACAGCGTCTACGGCGCCCACTTCAAGACCAAGGCTGGGCAGCTCGGCGCGGAAGGTAAGGACGCACTCACCGCGCTCGGCCGGCAGGCCCTGCACGCCTATCTGCTGGCATTGGAGCACCCCCGGACCGGAGAACTTTTGCACTGGGAGGCGCCTTTGCCGGAGGATTTGCTTCTTCTGCAACGGGCGCTGGAAGCGGCGGTATGACGCACCCCTCCCCGAAAAGCCGCGTTATGACAACAGGTTATACCTGCCACACGGGGACGTGACGTCAGCAATCCTTCCCTATCACGGACAGTTTGGTGTATGTTGCACCTGCGCTGAATATCCAGCGCGGAACATCGCAGCATGGCCGGCTTTAACCCAGCGGCCACCTGCCGGGCCCGCCGCTATCGGGGGCCTGAACCACTGGAGGGCGCTCAAATGGCCCGTACAGCTACGTTGCCGGTCCTCAATGGAGAATCCGGCCTTTCACGTTACCTCGCCGAGATCCGCAAGTTCCCGATGCTGGAACCCCAGCAGGAGTACATGCTCGCCAAACGTTGGCGCGAGCATGACGATCGCGACGCGGCGCATAAGCTCGTCACCAGCCATCTCAGGCTCGTGGCCAAGATCGCCATGGGCTATCGCGGCTACGGCTTGCCGATCTCCGAGGTCGTCTCGGAAGGCAATGTCGGCCTGATGCAGGCGGTGAAGCGATTCGAGCCCGAGAAGGGCTTCCGTCTCGCCACTTACGCCATGTGGTGGATCAAGGCGTCAATACAAGAGTACATTCTGCGTTCCTGGTCGCTCGTGAAGATGGGCACCACCGCGAACCAGAAGAAGCTCTTCTTCAACCTGCGCAAGGCGAAGAGCAAGATCTCCGCTCTGGAAGAGGGTGATCTCCACCCCGACCAGGTCAAGCTGATTGCCAAGCGCCTCGGCGTGACCGATCAGGACGTGATCGACATGAACCGCCGCCTCGGCGGTGACGCGTCGCTCAACGCCCCGATCCGCGACGACGGCGAAGCCGGCGAATGGCAGGACTGGCTGGTCGACAACTCGCCCAACGCCGAAGCCCTGATGGCCGAGAGCGAGGAGTTCGATCATCGCCGCCAGGCCCTGAACGGTGCGATCGGCGTGCTCAACCCGCGCGAACGCCGCATCTTCGAGGCGCGGCGTCTGGCGGACGAGCCGATGACGCTGGAAGACCTCGCCGCCGAGTTCGGCGTGTCGCGCGAGCGCGTGCGGCAGATCGAGGTCCGCGCGTTCGAGAAGGTGCAGTCGGCCGTCAAGGGCACGATCGCCCGGCAGGAAGCCGCCGCTCTCGAAGCCGCGCACTGATCGCGCAGCAGCGAGCCAACAGACACGAAAGCCGGCGGCAACGCCGGCTTTTTTGTTGTTTGCAACGTGGTGCTCGGCACGCACTTCGATCCGGGGCGTGTGGCCATCAATCCGCCTGCCGGCGAATGTCCGCATGAGCCTCGGGTGCGGACACGCGAGGCGCACTTGGTCATGTCAGCTTGTGGCCCACAAGCTGACATCGCTAGTTCGCTGGGTACGCTTCGGGAACGCTCCACCTCACCTATTCGAATGCGAAGATCCGCTTCCAATCCTTCTTCATGTCGACCACGGTCCACCTGTTCACCGCCGCGGCGTCGAGCGCTATTTCGAGTTTGCCAAAATGTGACTGGCGGTCGTAGGCATATTCGCGCTCGGCGTCGGTATGATGGACGATCAGACCAAACCGTGCGCCGCTGGAGCCGAGCGTCGCCCATTGCAGCATTTCGAAATCGCCGTCGGAGTTTCCAAATGCTGCGATCGGACGCCGGCCGATGTGCTCGTTGATACCGATCGGCTTTCCTGCTTTGTCATCGATGAAGTTGACTTCGGGCAGCCGGAAAAGCGTTGGCGCGCCGTCTTTCATTTCGAACCGGGTCTTGATCGACGACCCAATGACGTGCTCCGGCGGCACTCCGTAAATCCTCTCAGTCCACGGACGCATGAACTCGATGCCGCCGCCTGACGCGATGAAGGTCTTGAAGCCGTTGGACCGAAGGTAGGCCAGCAATTCCAGCATCGGCTGATAGATCAGTTCAGTATAGGGCCGCTTGAAGCGCTGATCTCGCGCGGTCGCGAGCCAATCGGTGACGATCCTCTCGAATTCTGCCGTCGTCATGCCGGCATGCGTGACGGCGATGATTTCGACCGACCCTTTTTCGCCGGAAGCCGCCAACGCCTTCAGGTCACCGTCCAGCACCGCTGCGAACGGCTGCTTGGTCTTCCAGTCCGGGTGCATTGGCGCCAGCGCCTTCACTCGGTCGAGGGCGAAGGCCAATTGCACATACATCGGCTGCTCGACCCAAAGGGTGCCGTCGTTATCGAAGGTCGCGATGCGCTGCTCGACAGGAACGAAGAAGGGTCCGCCTTGCGTCGTGACGCGGGTGACAAAATCGAGGATCGAAGCCTTGGTCTCGCCCTCGTTCCATGACGGCAATGGATCGCGCTGCGCTTGCGCCACCGCGGGCGCGGAACGGAGTAAAGCAGAGAGCAAGGGGACGGTCGCCAGCGAGGAGAGGAGGACGCGGCGGTCCATGCGAGGAAACTGCGGATTCATGATCGCCTCCCCGGATAGTGCCGCTCGGTGCCACAGTTGAAGGCGCTGATGTTGCAACAGCCGATGTCGTCGCCCATGATGGCGAGAATGCTGGGCCAAGTGTTCGGGGTCGTACTCATCCTCGATCTCCATGGCGTTGAATTGCGTTGCTGCATGTCGCTGTTCAAAAGCGAGTCATGTTCGCGGCCGGCGGGTTCGGCGATTTCACAAGGCTTGCCTTGTATTCCTCGACCGTCTTCAGCGCCGGGCCGATCACCCATTCGTACATCTCTCCGATGTTGTGTTCTTCGTGGGGGTCCGCTTCGATATTGAACACCTTGGGATAGCCGTTCATCGGTGCCGCGCTGGCGCCGACTCCGCCCAAGAGGGTCGCGCCGCCGGGGCCGCTACGGCCCGGCGCCACGTCGACAAAATAGATGCGGAACTGCTTCCAGCGCACCGCAACGAGAGACGGGCCGACGAAGGTTAGGAGGTGTTCGCGACGCCCGTTGTCGTTCCCGCCAAGCAGCAGGTCGGTCTGATCGATGCCGTCGATCGGGCGATCATCCGGCACCTTGCCGCCGGCTATCCGCGCGAAGGTCGGGAAGAAATCCATGATCGAAAACATGGCGTTGGACGATCGAGGCCTTACTCGCTCCGGCCAGCGAATGATGGCGGCGGTGCGGATCGATCCTTCACTTATGTCACCCAGCGCCCCGCGCCACGGCCCGGACGAGCCCATGTCCGGCATGTCGCCGCCGAATGGGCGCGAGACGGGACCGTCAGGGCCATTGTCGGACGCGAACACCACGATGGTGTCGCGCGCGAGACCGAGCTGATCGAGTGCATCGAGCATTCTGCCGACGATGGCGTCGCCTTCCATCAGGGAATCACCGAACTGGCCGACGCGGGATTGGCCCTCGAACCGCTTTGACGGCAGGTTCGGAAAGTGCGTCCGCGACATCGGCAGATAGAGGAAGAACGGTTTGCCGACGGCCTTCTGGCGCCGCATGAAATCGACGCCGCGCTCCGCCAGCTCCCAGTCGATCTCGCGCCGCACGTCCGCCGTGTAGGGTTTCACCGCTTTAAGCGGCTCCCCACGCGCGGCCTCCACGATCTGTGGCCCCTTATCGATCGGGATATCGAGCGTCTTGGTTTGCCGAGCCTGCTCGATCATGAGGAAGGCATCCCAGGTGTCGCCGGGTGGGATGCCGTAGAATTCGTCGAAACCCTTGTTCTGCGGCTGGCTGTAAGGCTGGGCACCGAGATGCCATTTGCCAAAGATCGCCGTGGCGTAACCTGCCTCGCGTAGCATTCCAGCTATGGTGATTTCTGTTGCCGGCAGCGAGATTGGAGTGCCCTCGACAGCAACCAGCGACAGACCGGAGCGAATGGAATAGCGTCCGGTCATCAAGGCGGCGCGCGACGGGGTACAGGACGGCTCGACCAGGAACTGCGTCAGCCGCAAGCCTTCGGCGGCAAGCCGGTCGATGCGCGGCGTCGGCGCCCCGCGCAGTTCGCCGCCGCCGTAAGCTCCGATGTCGCCATAGCCGATGTTGTCGGCGAGAATGAGGAGAATGTTCGGCTTTTGCTGTTGTGCTGACGCGGGAGCGACCATCATGGCAACGAATGATGCCACCATGCCGAAACAGATGTGCCTGCGCCGAATCATCCTCGATCTCCGGCGGTCGCAGTCAGAGAGCTTCGGCCCAATCTTCGTTGAGAGCCTCATCTTGCACTTCTCGTGGAGTTTCTGGATGCCCGGGGACAGGCGGCCGGCGCTTACGCGCCGACCGCTTCTGTTGTTCTCAATCGCGGCCGGATGTTGCCATCAGTCGCTGCGGCCGGCCGTCTTCATGTCCTTCACTCGCTGCATGACCTGTTCCAGGTTGTAGCTGGCCGGGTCCTGCAGCGGCGGGAATTTGATGAAGGTCTCTAGGTGCCTCAGCCACAGCTGCTGGCCGATCGGCAGCATGTTCCAATCATAGACGTAGGCAGTAGACGGAGAAGCAATAGCCCCGGCCATGCCGAACAACGTCTTCAGCTGTGTACCAACGGAGGTTTCGAAAGGATCGCGCTTGATGTTGACGACCTGGGTCCAGGAGTAGGGCTGCACACCGGCAATGAAGCCAGCTGGTGAGTCCGACACCATCGCGAAGTACATCTTCCAGTTCTTGTAGCGGACCGCCGACGGCTCCTTGCCGGAGTAATACAGGAAGTGGTCGCGGGCCGACTTGTCGGACTTGCCGCTCAGATAGTCGATCTGATTAACACCGTCGAGGGTGGTCTTGACCATATTAGGATAGCCGGCCTCGACCTGTTGCTTCAGTGCGTCGCCCTTGGGCCCGCCGGCGATCTCGACGAGGGTCGGGAGCCAGTCGAGGGCGGAAAACATTTCGTTCTTGACCGTGCCGGGCTTGATCACGCCGGGCCAGCGAATCACCATCGGAGCGCGCATGCCGCCCTCCCAGGTGCTGAGCTTGCCGCCCTTGAACGGTGTGACGCCGCCGTCCGGGAAGGTGATGGTCTCGGCGCCGTTGTCGGTGGTGAAGACGACGATCGTGTTGTCGAGTTGGCCCATGTCTTCGAGCTTCTTCAGCACCACGCCGATGTTGTCATCCATCTGCTTCATGCCGGCTTCGTTGACGCCCCAATCCTTGCCGCCAGGCTCGCCCACCATGTTCAGATACTTGTCCGGCAGCACGGTCGTGATGTGCATGCGCGCCGGGTTGTACCAGGCGAAGAACGGCTTGTTGGTCTTCTTCGGGTCGTTGCGATCGAGGAAGTCAACGACCTTGGCCGAGATTTCTTCGTCCACGGTCTTGGATCGCTCGAGAGTCAGCGGGCCCTCATCCTTGCAGGTCATGTTCTTTGCGGTGCCGTCCGAGGACTTGCAGGCGAGCATCGGACGCGGCGGCGTCAGGCAAACCGTGGTCCTGGGATCTACAGCGCCGGGGACCTCAGCCACGCCGGGGATCGGCGTGTTCTTGCATGGCGGCGCAAGGGTCTGCTGGGTCGCGGTTTTGTTGATGTCGGGGAAGCTCACCCCTTGCATGGCGTCGAGGTGATAGAGATAGCCCCAGTATTCCTGGAAGCCTTGCGCAGCCGGCAGCGACTCGGTGTGGTCGCCGAGATGGTTCTTGCCGAACTCGCCGGTGGTGTAGCCGAGATCGAGCAGGAACTTGGCAAGCGTCGGCGTCCCCGTCCGCAGATAGGATGGGCTACCGGGAATTTCCGGCAAGACCATGCCGACGCGAACGGGCTGCATGCCGGTTAAGAAGGCCGTACGCCCGGCCGTGCAACTCTGCTCGGCGTAGTAGTGCGTGAACATCGCGCCTTCGTTGCCGATGCGATCGATATTCGGCGTCTCCCCGACCATCAATCCGCGATGGTAGATGCTCGGCTGCATCCAGCCGATGTCGTCACCCATGATGAAGAGAATGTTTGGTTTTTGCTGGTTTTGCGCCAAGGCCGGTGTACTGACCGGACCGGACAAGGCCATCAGCATCGTCGTGCTGAGCAGCGAGGCGCAGGTCCCCTTGAGCCAGCCAGATGTCTTGCGGGGTGGCGTTCCAGTAGGGGGCGACGGCTCGTCGGGCAATATAGAACTCAACATGGCTACGCTCTCCTGTTTATGATGCATTGGGAACTCCCCGACTGATGCATCGAAAGCCAAGATGATTCGTGGAAGTATCAACCGGCTCCGCGTGACGCGCTGCCGGCCGGTAGCGTCGGCAGTAATTCGGCGCGCACAAATGCGAGCCGCCTTTGATGACCTTCCGTGGAATCTTCACGTTGGTTGTTCTTGGGTCGTAGCTGTCGGTCTCACGCCCGCCGCGCGGATTCTCCGGGATGCAGCAGGCCTTCGTCACATCCGCCTCATGCCTGGGGGAATACCAGTCGGCTGTCCATTCCCAGACGTTGCCGATCATGTCGTAAAGGCCGTAGCCGTTCGGCGGGAATGCGGTGACTGGCGAGGTGCGTTCGAAACCGTCGGCATTGGTGTTTTGGTGCGGAAAATCACCCTGCCAGGTGTTAGCCATGTGACGGCCGCGCGGCATGAATTCGTCACCCCACGCATACTCGGCGTCATCGAGCCCGCCGCGTGCCGCAATCTCCCACTCCGCTTCGGTCGGCAGTTCCTTGCCAGCCCATTGCGCGTACGCAAGCGCGTCGTTGAAAGCCACGTGCACGACGGGATGATGATCGAGCGCATCGATGTTGCTATTCGGTCCGTAGGGATGCCGCCAGTCAGCCCCCCTCGCGAAGGTCCACCACTGGCTGAAGTCGCGCAGGCCGACCGGGTGCCGTGGCGGCAAGAACATCAGGGAGCCCGCATAAATCATGTGCGGTAGGATCCCGGGATAGTCTCTCGGGTCGGGCGCAATCTCGGCCACGGTAACGTGACCTGTAGCCTTGACGAACTTTCCGAACTGCCTGTTTGTGACAGGATGGCGATCCATCCAGAAGCCATCGACACTCACCCGATGTGCCGGCGCCTCCTCCGGATAATGCTTGTCCGACCCCATGCGGAATGTCCCGCCGGGTATGAAGATCATCTGGTCGATATCTGACGGACCATCGCAAATGGCGATATCGCGCGCGCGCCTGGACTTCGCTCGCAAGGGGTCACCTCCCAGCCGGTCTTTTCCGCGCTACGAGGCAAAACCCTCGCGTGATATCGGACCGTGGTCCAATATCTGCGCGCGCGGCCTCTGTTCGACCCACGGATGCCGCGGTGCCGCACTGGCCGCCCTGAAGCTGATACAGGTGACACTCACTCGCTTAAGGCGATCTTGATCTAGATCAAGGTGGGACTGCCTTCGGGAGCAGCATTCCGGGAAGCACTGGACGTATGCCCATCAATCCGCCTGCCGACGAATGTCCGCATCAGCCTCGGGTGCGGACAAACGAAGCGCACTTGGTCATGTCGGCTAAGGGGCCAATTTCGGACATTCCCGACAGGCCGCAGTGTCTTCGTGCAACGCCACCTGTTCCCCGGATGCGTCAGGTGGCGTAGAATGTCACGGCCCTTGAAACGGGACGCGCCGAAATCACCGTCCGGGCAAACGAGCAGCACTGGTGCCATCGGCAGGCACGCTCTCCTAGAGGCCGTTCTTTTTTCGGTTTCGCACCACCGTTCACCACGAACCTTGCGCGCTGCGTTTGCGGCGGCTCGTTCGGTAACGTCGGGAGAAAAGCGATGAGGAAGGTCGATCGAAGGTCCGCACTGGGAATCGCGTTGGCAGCGGTTTCGACTGCCATGATCAAGCCCGCCGAGGCTCAAGCCACGGGCTACAAGGATACGGCACCTTGGCCAGGTGTCGTGGTGCGTGAATATGAAGGCGAGACACCATCCCTGATCCCAGGATTCAAGACAGTCTCAATGCGCGATGTCATTATGCAGCCGGGATCGAAGACCATGGGTCCCCCGATGATGAATGCCATGATCTGCCATATCACCGAAGGGGAGCTTCGGCTTGATCAGGAGGGAAAGACCTTTACGGGCAAGAAGAATTTTGTCTGGACCTGTAACAAGGAAACAAAAGAACAGGCGTACAATGACGGGAATGTGGTCGCGATCATGCGGATCACGGACCTGAAGGCCTAAGGCTCTTGTTTCTTCGCAAGAGATCGATTGCAGGGGCAGATGGCGCACGCGACGACGCGCCATCCGCCGGCAGGACCGCTTCGGGTCGGAAGGCGTAACGCGCGCAGCACAAGGTTGATGGGTATCGCTCCACCCATCCTACGAAGCTGGTTCTTGGCACGATGCTTCGGCACGCGCCTCGATCCAAGACGTAGGCGCATAGATCCGCCTGCCGACGAATGTCCGCATCAGCCTCGGGTGCGGACAAACGAGGCGCTCTTGGCTGTGTCGGCCAAGGGCCGGGAGCGGTAGCAGCCGATCCGAAAGTGCCACGACACCTAGCGTGTATCCATTGGTTGGGTCTGATCCCTCAGCAAGAGAAGTCCATCAGGAAAGCGAACCCATTCAAGTTTTGACTCGCACCAGGCAGCTACCTTGGGCGCAGGGAAAGCTGGATCGGCGAAGCATCCAACCGGAATGCCGATGACGTCGGGCAAAAGTTCAAGACTTGTGCTCACTGTCGAACCACACACGGGACAAAACTCGAATAGGACGTTCCCGCCTGACGCACCCTTGCGACTATAAGTTAGGCCCTTGCCCGAACGATCCCTCACCTGGTTAGAGTTCCATCGGGATGAAAGTGCGAATGCAGATCCCGAACGCTTCTGGCATCGCGTACAGTTACAGGCTGAAACCAAGGCGGGTTCGCCTTCAACCGTGAGACTTAGCTGTCCGCACTGGCAGCTGGCCATTCGCGTCATGTTGTCCCCCTCTGCGATTAGAGATGATACGACATTTCACCTGACACAACCTTAGATTACTATTGCGTCGATTCCATTGCGAACGCGTTCAGTTTGTTGCCGTCCAAATCGCGGAAATAGAAGGCCGCGGCTCTCGGCAAATCGTTAGTCCCCAGCGTCACATAGCCAATCATTCATTATTCCTCCGGCTGTGGCTGCGACAATTCGATGCGCCCTTCGAGTATACTTAAACTTATGGTTGCGTCCAGAATCTGACGAATCTTCGACAACACGAGTTTAGGCTCGCAAGGTTGTAATCGGCGCGGATCGGAAGCTGCGCAACAGGCCCTGAGATGGTGCATTCAACCCAGGTCATCAAAGCTGGGCTGCCTATCATGGGTGAGGGCCAATGTCTCTTGCGGGTCACAAGCCGACCATGGCGGCCCGCTTGGCCCCGGTCGGCTTGCCTCCCGAAAGCGGATATTTCTGCCTTCAAGGTCGGCTAAGGGCCAGAAGCGGATAAGGCCGCTTTGACTGGACGACCGAAATGATGCGTTCGATATCCATCGGGCCATGCAGCGTGCTCAAGTGCGCGAGCACTGGCTCAACCATGGGCCTGAGTTACTGCTGGTTCGGCTGAATGAAAGACGCCACCAGTTAAAGCAGCCCTAAACAAGAACCGGCCCACCGCCAACCGCGCGATCGACGATGGGCCGTTCCGGGTGGATGGCACGGGCTCGGTGTTTCAAGCGTCGCACCACAGACCCTACTCTCAATATCTGTACTTGGAGGTGGTTCCTACGGATTGGGCTGGCGGCCTTGCTCTTTAGGGTCCGGCTTTTCGTCCTGCTCAACCTCTTGCAGCACTCTATCAACAACGGCTTGAGTGCGTGTGTCATGCAGCTCTTCGGCGTACGCCGAAGCTACCTCTAAGTGAAAGCGCATTTGAGTGCGCAACGCTTGTTCGGGACCGGCCATGCCATAGGATCGCAGGATCGGTCGATAAATCCATTCACATAGGTAAGAAAGCCAAGGTGCCCTTATTTGGCACTGACGTTCAAGCGCACAGCGCGACCAAGCTGTATAAGACTTGGCGACGCTGGCACTCGAACTGGAAAATGCAATCCTCCAGCAGGAGAGATACGGCTGAGCGAGCGGAAGGTTGCTAAGGTCGGCGGTCCAGCTCCGCTATTTGCTCTTCGATGTCCTTGATTATGTCCATGAGCAAAAACCGCAGAACGTCATCGGCGAAACGCTCCGAAAGCCCACGATAGCCGCGCAGCTTCTGTTCGAGTTCTTGCTTCGCCTCCTCTCGATTCACGTCGGCCCGGGAGAGCGTAGCCACTCGCTCACGTGCGCGCCGGTCTCGGCTTGCCTGGCGCGCTTCAACAGCGCCTCCTTCTCAACACCTGGCGGCATCGACTTGGCCCGTTCGCGCATCTCTTCGGCCTGTCCGGCAAGCCGCTGTTCCAGCGTCTCAGTTTGAATGCTCCGGCGTCTAATTGGTCCCATGCGAATTTCCTCATTGGGTTCCTGCCCGGAACGAGGGACTCAAGTCGGGAAGCCGCGCAACGTTCCTCGGACCCGCCAACTGAGGCAGCCGGCGAGGTTCATTGCGATGCCGCTCCCTTTTCCTCAAACAGGATAATGCTGACCTCTCCGCACGCCTCGCAGCGTTGCGTCAGGAAGCGCGTTCCAGTCTGCGTGTCGGGAAAGCTGCGGAGGTTGGTCAGCTCTCGCCCGCACTTGCAGCGACGGAAAGCTTCTTCTGCTTTGAGCATCGCATGATCTCCACCGATCATGCTGACCCAACAGACCGGAGTTAAGTCCGTTCCGGACTTAATTAGGGAAACTCGGTTCACCCATGGAGGCCCGTGGTAACACCCCTGCGCTGCGGATTGAGAGAACAGTTGGCGGACGACATCATTTGCTATGGGTTAATTCAGAACAGGCCACTCGGAAAATTCGAACCAAGCTCCGACAAATTAGGACGGACGGTGAAACACCGGAGAGACAGGCCTGTCATAATCTGCAATTCTCCAGAGACGGCGCGGTGAGGCGGCCCCAGTGTTCGTTCCAACGTGCTGGGGCCGTTTCTTGTCACCGTGTTTCTACGGAATCTGCTTTGGCGCAGAAGGGGCCTAGGGTCCTAATACCGGGCTATTTCATAAAGATCATTTTTTTGGTTATCCGGCAGGGGTCGCTTGCGTTGGCGGCCCCTATTTTATGTGAGTTGCGCCCTGCGCCGGTGCCTAAGACGGACAGCACTCTACCGTCCTGTCAGAACGGATGGTGATACCAGACCAATCCGGGAACATGGCAGTTGGCCGGGAGTCCGCTTCGGGTCAAAAGCCGCCTATGGTGGCTAAACCGGGCGGCAATAGAAACTCGTATATTAGTGCCGCAACTGTCGCGTCCGCATTATCGACCTCGAAGCTTACGGCTCAGACTTGAAAGCGATCATCGAACAAGGGCCACGCAAGTCCTGCTTTGAGTTACTGGGCGTCGGCCATCTTCGGTCGAGACGACTGCGGTTGCGCGTTGACTGCCGAGGGCCGGCTCGACGGCGACGCCGGTTCCGGCGATGAGACGCCAGCATCGGGCGGCGAGCCCTGGGATGGTCGATGGGCAGCTTGTGCCGGAAGCACGATCACTTTCGCTCCGACTTTCACCCGATCATAAAGGTCCGTGACGTCGTCATTGGTCAGCCGGATGCAGCCGGACGAAACCCGCTTCCCGATCGTATCGGGCTTGTTGGTGCCGTGAATTCTATATTCGGTATCGCCCAGATACATCGCCCGGGCACCGAGCGGATTGCCGGGACCGCCCGCCATGAACCGCGGCAGATAAGGCTGGCGCGAAAGCATCTCTGCAGGCGGACGCCAATCCGGCCATTCCGTCTTGCGGGCCACGACCTGTTCACCGGACCATGTGAAACCTTCGCGGCCGACACCGATGCCGTAGCGCATCGCCTGCCCGCCGTTCAGAACGAGATAGAGAAATGTGTTTCCGGTATCGATGACGACGGTGCCCGGCGGCTGGTGACTGACGTAGTCAACCACCTGCCGAACAAATCTTCCGGGAGCATCAGCGGCTTTTGGTGTTTCGATCCGGGGTGCGGGGACCGGGATTGGAACCGGAACTGGCGCTGGAGCCTGAACCGGCGCTGCTACGTGAATGGGAGTCGACGGCGTCGGACTAGATGGCGCCGGCACCTGGTGCGCGGCTTGCTTCCGTATCGGTTGAACGCTCGCCGGCCGCCACAGCAAGCTGTACCCCAATGCGGCAGCGGCCACGACGCCAACTACAACTCTTCCGGCGATCGGCAGGGTGAGCGTTTCGATCTTTCCACGTTTGGCCCGCTTGCCCATACCTCTCCCCCGATCCCAAGCCCGGAAGAGGTACCCGGCAAATTTTAACAAGCCTCGAAGCGATTTCGCTCAGGCTGGAAATCGCCAAGCGTCGTTAACGGCGGCTCTGGTTCTGCAACACCCGTCGTCCACATTCGATCGCCGGTTCCGGAAATGCGCCGCGGCAAATCGCGCCCTATAGATCAGCCTGTCAATGCGGACGAGCGCGGCTCATTCGGGCAATCCCGCTTTGCGAAAACCCTCGATCATCAGCTTCGCATTGATTGATAGCCGGCTCCGGGCGATCCACGCCGATATTGTGAAAGTGGGGTCGAGCTCAAGCACGCCGGCCGCCGCTTCACGGGCCTCAGCGTCCCGTCCGAGATGAGCGAAAGCGGACGCGAGGCAGCGGTATGCGCCTGGATAGGAAGGGTTCTGACGCAGGGCTTTCCTCCCTGCAACGATAGCCTCGTCGAAGCGACGAAGCTCAATAAGGGCAAATCCCATCCCGGTTAACGCTGTGAATTGGAGCGGGTCCACCGGGCTCATTCGCATGGCGCGTTCGAGGCTCCGGATCGCTTCCTCCGGCTGCCCCGCAATCTTATAGACCCAGCCTCTGCGGTTCCATGTGTTATATGAATTCGGGTTGAGCGCGACCGCCCGATCGGCCATCTCAATCTCAGCCTCGCAATCGCCGACCAAAAGAGCCGAGATCAATGCGGCAGTTGCCAACGTGCCTGGATCATGATCGTCGAGGCTCAATGCCAGGCGCATAAGCCGGAGGGCCGCCTCGCGTTCGAATTGTTGGTCGGTCGCATAGCTCCTGAGCACGTTTTCCAAATGACAGGCACCTGCCAAAGCTGCCGCGGCAGCAAACCCAGGGTCAAGCTGCAGGGCGCGCTGCACCAGTCGGAGTGCCTCGGCCAGACTTTCGCGGGTCGATCGGACGGCTTGCTGTATTGCCCGGAGATAAAGATCATATGCGGTGAGGTCTTCCGGTCGCCGCCGCGACGCCATTGCGATTTCGGCTTGAAACAACTCTGGCTGAACAGCCGAGACAACAGCGAGCGTGATGTCGTCCTGCAGCGCGAAAACGTCCGTCAGGTCACGCTCGAACCTATCCGCCCAGATGTGTGCGCCCGTGGTCGCTTCAATCAACTGGCACGTGATGCGAACTTTCCCCGACGCCTTGCGCACGGCTCCCTCAAGGACATAGCGGACGCCAAGCCTGCGCCCGACGTCCTTGATGTCGACGGCTTTGCCCTTGAAGGTGAAACTCGAATTGCGAGCGATCACGAACAGCCATTTGAACCGCGAAAGCGCGGTCGTGATCTCCTCAACCATCCCGTCCGCGAAGTACTCCTGCTCGGGATCGTCAGACATGTTCGCGAACGGCAGCACGGCGATCGAGGGCTTGTCGGGTACCGCAGGGGCGCTCTCGGGCGTATCGCCCGGATCCGGACCTGCAACCTCTCGCGCCTCCTGCACCTGTCCGACGAAACGGAATCCCTTGCGTGGTAACGTCTTGATCAGTCGCTGTTCCTCCCCGGAATCGCCGATTGCGCTTCGGGCGACATTCAGCCGGGTCGTCAGTGCCGCATCCGAAACGCTGCGCCCATTCCAAACGGCATTGATGAGGTCGTCCTTGCTGACGACGCGCTCCCTGTTGCGGATCAGATAATCGAGCAGATCGAACACCTGCGGGGCGATGCGGACGACGTCCGCCCCGCGATACAACTCGCGCCGGTCAAGGTCGAATGCGTAATCCTCGAAGAGATAGCGCAAGATGCGAATCCCCCTGGAATCCCCTCGGATGAGAGCCCCCGATAACCGGGCAGCGCCTTGGGCCGGCTGGAAATCGCAAGAATAAGCTGCAGGTGAGGAAAATGTAAGCCGCCGGTCAAGCATACCCGCAGCTCTCGCGGCATCCTCGTGCCGGCTATGACGGCTCCTGACACCATGGTGGCAACAGGGGAGCGCTAAAGCCGTGGAAGAAACACCATCCTATGGAGACTGCGCGATGAGCTCGACGCACGGCACAACATGGCTGGAACGGACATCCGTATCGACCCGGCATGTCTCCAGCTTCATCTGGAAATATTGGGATGCCCTTCGGGAGCGCCGCGAACGCCAGGAATTGCGCGCCACCTTGTCCAACCTAAGCGACGCGGAGCTGATGGACATCGGTACCACGCGCGGAGAGATCGATTACGTCGCCTCGCACCGAGACATTGACCCGCGAGGCATCCGATCCGGCGAATGGCTCCGATAACTGTCAGCGGTAGACGGCCGGGTTGGGCCCACCGACTTCCGAAAAGGTCAGGAGGCGATATCCCTGAGGCCGGATCGGGTTTCCGCTTCGTCCGCGCAAGCGGGTGTCCCGGATTTTAATGCGTATGCGCCCTACTCGGCCCATTGCCGCGCCATGGTCGCGAGCGCGCAGCCCTCGCAGTAGCGGGCGTCCTTGAAGTCGATCCAGTTGTGCGCGTAGACGCGCTCCGGCGGAATGCCGTAACGCGCGCGCAGCACCTTCACCAGCACCCGCCAGGCCGCGACCTGCGCGTCGGTCGGGCCGGTCGTGACGTCGGGGTAATTGCCGGCGAACTCGACGCCGATCGAGGTGTCCTTGTTCACCTGGTGATAGGTCTTGCTGTTGTCGATGTATTTGTTGTCGTTGCGATCGGCACCGTCGGTGTGGGTCGGAACGAGGTTGTCGGCGACCGACCAGTAAACCGTGCCGTCGGTTTCGACCCAGACCATGACGCCGCGCCGGGTCGGGTTCTTGTGCTGCGCCTCGGCGCCGTATCGCGCCGAGCCCTGCGGCCCCTCGGTCTGGTGCACGATGATGTTGCGCCAGGGATGCGATTTGGCGACGTCGCCCCAGGGCGCCAGCCAGACCATCTTCAAGCCGGGAATCTCGGGCGTGCCTTGCGATCGCGCGATGGCCGCGAGATCGGGGCTTTGGGCTGATACGGCGGAGGACAGGACCAGCGCAAGGAGCGCGGTGAGCAGGCGAGGCATCATCAGGGAATATCCGGTGTCGCTGCTCGTTAGGGCGTGGCCTCGTTAGCGCGTCTAGCCCAAATCCGCCGCCGCATCTGTCGAAAATGACCCCGGGCGGAGCTTCCCTCTGCTGCTCGAAATCCCGCGCCCAAAGTCCTGTATCCCACGGTCAGGTAGATGTGCCAATCTACCTTTAGTAGCGCCGGGTGGGGGAATCGACGGCATGAGCGATCTGCGCGACTGGTTGCGTGGGCAGAATCTCGAGCAATATGCCGACGCGTTTGAGGCGAATGACATCGACCTCGACATCCTGCCCGACCTCGATGACCATGATCTCGAGCAATTGGGCCTCTCACTGGGCAATCGCCGCCGGCTTTTGAAGGCGATCGCGGGCCGTAATATCGCAGCAAGCCCGATTTCCGGCCAGGACAAGGCTCCTTCGCCCGGCAAAGCTTCGTCCGCGGCTGGGGCGCCCGGCTCTGGCGACGCCGAGCGGCGGCAGGTATCGGTGATGTTCGCCGATATGGTCGGCTCCACGGCACTCTCAGCGAAGATTGATCCGGAGCTGCTCGGCGGCCTGATCCGGCGATACCAGGACGCGGTGGCCGGCGCGATCGGCCGTTACGGTGGATTTGTCGCCAAGTTCATGGGCGATGGTGTGTTGGCCTATTTCGGTTTTCCCCGCGCCTTCGAGGATGCGGCGGAACGTGCCGTTCGCGCCGCGATTGGAATTCTGTCGGAAGTCGGCGCAATCGAACTGCCCGACGGCACACGCGTGCAGACCCGGATCGGCATCGCCACTGGTCTTGTCGTGGTCGGCGAAATCATCGGCACCGGCTCGGCGCAGGAGCGGACCATCGTCGGTGAAACACCCAACCTCGCGGCGAGGCTGCAGGCGCTGGCCGGTGCAGACTGCATCCTTATCAGCGAGTCCACCCAGAAATTGTTGGGCGGCCTATTCGAACTCACCCATACCGGCGAGCACGAGCTCAAGGGCTTCTCCCGAGCGGTGCCAGCTTGGCGCGTGTGCGGCGAGGCCTCGGTCGAAAGCCGATTTGCCGCGATCCGCGCGAGACGCCTGCCGCTGGTCGGCCGAGCGCATGAAATGGGACTGCTGCGCGAACGCTGGCATCTGGCGCGGCAAGGCGACGGCCAGATCGTGACCGTGACCGGCGAAGCCGGAATCGGCAAATCGCGCGTGATCGAGGCGCTACAGCAAGAGCTTGCGGCCGACGCTCATGCGCGCATCAATCTGCAATGCTCTCCCTATCACAGCGATAGCGCGCTCTACCCGGCGATCCAGTATCTCAACCGGGTCGCGCGCCTCGCGCCTGCCGACCCGTCGGATGTGCGCACCGAGAAACTCCGTGCGCTTCTTGGCGCGCGGCACATCGCCGATCCGGCCGCGCTGCCGCTGTTGGCCGAGCTGTTGTCGATCCCGCTGGCTGAGGCGGCTCCCGCCGCGTCGCCGGCGCAGCGCAAGGCCGCGACGCTGGCGCTGATCGTCGAGATCATGACGCGGACCAGCGACAGCGATCCGGTGCTGACCGTGCTGGAAGATGCGCACTGGATCGATGCGACCACGATCGAACTGATGACGCGATTGGCCGACAGCATCGCCCGCGCGCGGGTTCTTGTTGTCGTGTCGGCGCGACCGGATTTCACGCCGCCCTGGCTGTCAAGGCCACACGCCACGCTGATCACGCTCGGACGCCTTGGCCGCCCCGAATGCGTGCAGGTGGTCGCAAGCGTCGCCGCCGCGCATGGACTGACGGCGGACACGATCGCCGCGATCATCGCCAAGACTGATGGCGTGCCGCTGTTCGTCGAAGAGCTGACCCGAAGCGTGATGGAATCGGCGGGCGAGGATTCGGTGCCGGCGACGCTGAAGGACTCCCTAATGGCCCGCCTCGACCGTCTCGGCGGCGCCCGCGAGGTGGCCCAAATTGCCGCGGTGATCGGCCGCCAATTTACCTTTGCCTTGCTGGAAGCGGTAGCAGGCAAGGACAACGACGAACTGGAAGACATGCTGGCAAAGCTGGTTGCCGCGGGAATTGTGTTTCCTGAGGAGCGTGGCCTCGAGCGGAGCTTCAACTTCAAGCACGCGCTGGTGCGCGACGCCGCCTACGAAAGCCTGTTGCTGATGCGCCGCCGAGAATGGCACGGGCGCGTCGGTTTCGCGCTGGAGCGTTTTGGCGATGTCGCTGCCAAGGAACCGGAGTTGCTGGCCTATCATTTCGGCGAAGCGGAGCAGCTCGCTCTCGCTTGCGATTACCGCATGCGCGCCGGCAATCAGGCCGTGAGCCGCTCGGCCTATGTGGAGGCGATCGCGCATTTCACGGCGGGTCTCAAGCTCGCCGAAACCATGCCGGCGCAAGACGGCCTGCGCCGGCAAGTGGAGTTCTGGCTCAAGCTCGGCGCGGCGTCGGTGGTCGCCCACGGCATGCAAAGCGCCGAGGCCGAAGCAGCCTATACCAAGGCTGGCGAGATCGGCGAGCAGATCGGCGACAGCACCGCTTCCTTCCAGGCCAAATGGGGCCTCTGGATCAACGCCAACCTCAGGCGCAAAACGGCCCTCGCCCGCGACCGCGCCGGCGAGCTGGTGTCGCTCGCGCAACAGTCAGGCGATCGCGAGTTGTTGCTGGAAGCCTATCATTGCCAGTTTTCAACGGCATATTTTCGTGGCGACGTCGGCGGCGCGCTAGAGGGCTGCCAGCACGTCATCGCGCTTTACGACATGAACCAGCATCGCCATCTTGCGCACGCGTTTGGAGGTCACGATCCCGCCGTCTGCGCTCATATCCAGTGCGGCAATTCATGGCGGCTATCGGGAGACGAACAACAGGCAAAGCCGCATTTCGCACAAGGCATTGCGCTGGCCGAAATGCTCGATCACCCGAACAGTCTCGCGCACGGGCTGCACAATGTCGGTATAGGCTATCAGCTCGGGGGAGACCGCGAAGCGACTTACGCTGTGGCACATCGCGCGGCAGCGCTGGCCGAGAAGTTCGCCCTGCCGCCATGGCGCGCCAGCAGCCTCATCCTGGCCGGGTGGGCCACCGCAAGTGGTGCAGGCGCCACCGACGCGGTGCGGCTGATCGATGCCGAGATCGCCAACGCCACCGCAGCCGGTCCGCTGCCGCAATATTATCTCGGCCTCGCAGCTGAAGTTCTGCTTTCCGCGGGCCGCCCCGCGGACGCGCTCGGTCATCTCGACCGCGCGATCGCAGGTATCGACGAGGCCGGCATCGGCATCTACCTACCCGAAATCTACCGCTTGCGCGGCGCGTGCCTGCTGGCGCTCGACCGCGGCAACAAGACGGAGGCACGATCGGCCTTCGCAACCGCTGCCGATATCGCCAAGCGCCAGGGTGCGGTCATCTTCGAGCGGCGCGCGCAGGCTTCATTGTCCGAGTTGGCGCAATAGCGATCGTTGGATTGCGACCGCGGAATGAGTACGGGCCCTGGCACGCTCAGGCGCGCTTGCGCAGGGTCGCCTCCAGCGGATCGGCCATCTCCGGCGCCTTCGGCTCGTAGGTCGCGTAGCCGTTCTTGCCGCCCTTCTTGGCGTCGTAGAGCGCGTGGTCGGCGGCGGCGACCAGGCGATCGGGATGCAGGCCGATCTCGCGGGTCCATTGCGCGACGCCGATCGAGACCGCGATCGGGATGTCCTTGCCGATGCACTGCTCGGCATCGGCGCGGCAGACCTCGAGCACGCGGCGCGCGATCATCGCGCCCTCGCGCAGTGTCGAGGACGGCAGCACGATGCAGAACTCGTCGCCGCCGGTGCGGGCCAGCATGTCGCCCGGCCGGAGCCGCGTCTGCGCCATCAGCGTGAAGTGCTGCAGGCAGGCGTCGCCGGCGGCGTGGCCATGGGTGTCGTTGATGCCCTTGAAGCCGTCGAGGTCGATCACCAGCAGCGCGAACGCCTCGCCGTTGCGGTCGGAGCGCGCGCATTCCTCGGTCAGCCGCTGCAAGAGATGGCGGCGGTTGCCGACGCCGGTGAGATCGTCGAGCAGCGCGAGGTCGGCGACCTCGTTGCGCAGCCGGTCGATCGCCATCAGCAGGAAGCCGAAATTGAGCGCCATCGACAGGAACACCATCAGCAGGATCACCAGCGACTGGCCCGCGGAGAAGCGGACGAAGGAGAACTCGCCGGGCTGCAGCAGCGCGCCGACCGCGCGCAGCGCGTAGATGCCGATCAGCACGGAGGCGACGATGCCGGCGAGCCGGGCGCCGGGGCTGACGCGGCCGTTCTCGGACGACAGCAACAGCTTCAGCGTCAGCGCGAACGGCGTGACCTGGGCGACGGTGTAGACCAGGATGCGCATCGGCATGCTGTCATAGGCAAAGATGAAGGTGCCGAGACCGGCGAGGGCCAGCGCCGTGGTCAGCAGGGTGGCGCGCCAGGTCGCGGGCTTGTCGTAGAACCGCTCGATGCCCATCGCGGCAAGGCCGGCGGCGAACACCATCAAGGTCCCCGCCGCGAGCAGCGGCAGCAGCGAGTCCGTCAGCATCACGCGAAGCATCGCGCAGGTGGCGCCGGCGGAGGCGACGAGCGCCGATGCGGTCCATAACCGCGCCGCGCCGAAAGCAGGATAGCTGCGCGCGACATAGGCCCAGATCAGCCCGAGCGCGAGAAAATTGATAATGAATACCGTCCAAAGCGTCGGAACGCTCAACATCGCCCCTGTTCGAGACCCGTATCGGCCTCGCCTCTCCTGAAATGACCGTCCGCCCCCCGGGCGCTTCCCCAAACGACAATCCCCGTTGTCTTACGGAACAGCATGCGGTCGCGGCACTTAACGGAGCGTCACCCGCAACGTGGCAATCCGTGCTGTGGTTTTGAATTGATGAAGATCTGCGCATCCGCCGTTTGCGCATCGTTAAGCATGACGGATGCGACGACGCGGCGACGCGCGACATGCCCGCGCTTTGCGAAAAAACTGGCGAAAACACGTAACAGCTGTGGATAACACGATGACGGCGCCGTGACAGCACGCGGCAGCAGCCTCCGAATCTGCTGAGTTTGATATCGAGGATGTTGCGAGGCTGGCCCTCCGCCAAGCATGCCTCGGAGTCGCGTTCAATCCATGAAACCCTGAGAGGATACTATGGCTAAGAAAGCGAAGAAGGCGAAGAAGGCGAAGGCGAAAAAGGCCACCAAGAAGAAGGCCGCCAAGAAGTAACGAATTCCAGCCCGGGTAGCGGCTCTTGCCCTGCCCGGGCACCCGGACCGGGACAGCCGGTCGCAGCGACAGCAACCTCGAATTCACCGGCCCTACATCGATGACCCCGAACCGACGGGGCGCAAGGCAGCAGGCGCAACGCCTGCTTTTTTATTGCCTGCGTCAGGGCGCGACGTCAGCGCTCCGCGAAGGCGAGCCTGGCGCCGAGCAGGGCAAAGCCCGCGGCAAAGCTTCGCCGCAGCCAGGCCATCACCTTCGGCCGGGTGATGACGCGGTCGCGCACCGAGGCGGCGAACAGCCCGTAGACCGCGAACACCGCAAAGGTCATCGCCATGAACACGCCGCTGAGCTCGACCATCCGCGCCAGCGGATGCGGCTCGTCGACCGCGATGAACTGCGGCAGGAAGGCCAGGAAGAAGATCGACAGCTTCGGGTTGAGGATGTTGATCAGGATCGCGGTCACGATCACCCGCCGGCGCGAGCGCGGCTTGATCTCGGTGTCGACGGTGAGCGCGCCGCGCTCGCGCAGCGCCTGCCAGGTCATGTAGAGCAGATAGACGACGCCGCCCCATTTCAGCGCCGCGAACGCCACGGCGCTGGTGTGCAGGATGGCCGCGAGCCCGAGCATCGCCGCGATCATCTGCGGCACGATCCCGAGCGTGCAGCCGAACGCCGCCGCGACGCTCGCCCGCGCTCCCCGGGTCAGCGCCACCGCCAACGTATAGAGCACGCCGGTGCCGGGCGAGGCCACCACGATCAGCGACGTCAGCAGAAAGGACCAGGTCACTGCAAAATCCGTCACTTCACTTCCTCGGCGGGCGGGACATCGTCCGCCAATATCACGGCGACGGGGACGGCGGAAGCGGCTGCCGGGCCTCCGCCCGGCGCCCGCGCCGACACCCTGTTATGACGACCTGCGCCATCCGCGATGCGAAAGCTCCGACGCCTTCATCTCGGCGACCCGGATCACGTCCAGCGGCGCCCAGGGCTTGGCCCAGAACAAGGCCCCTTCGGGCAGGCGCTGCCGCAGCGGCTTGCCCGAGGTGACGATCACGTCGAGATCGGGTCTGTATTTCTTCGCGGCATGGGCGAGCTCGACGCCGGTCATGTGTCCGGCCAATTCGACGTCGGTCATCATCAGCACGACGTTGTCGCCGTTGCCCTGCAACACCAGCTCGGCGGCCTCGGCGCTCTCGCAGGTGATGACGTCGAACTCGCTTTCCTCCAGCAGCAGCCCGATCATCTCGCGCTGCATCGGGTCGTCCTCAACCACCAGGGCCTTCGCACGATAGGGCTTGGACTGTCCCATGGGTGGCTCCCTTGGTTTGAATGCTTCGGTTCGAGCACGTAACATAGGTTAAATGCCTAAAATCACTGGATGGTTCAGTTCCAATTTGAGAAAAGTGCGGAAACGCCGTGTTCCCCGCTTGGCAACCACCACCCCCCGTTGAGATGGAGCTCACCTGACATGACCGCGATCTCTGGATCCGCCGCTGCCGTGACCGGAGCCGCCAGCGGCATCGGCCGCGCGCTCGCGCATGAACTGGCGCTGCGCGGCTGCGATCTGGCGATCGCCGACCGCGACGAGGCCGGCCTGCAGGCCGCCGCCGCGGAGATCGCGAAAGCGAGCCCGCGCAAGGTCACCGTGCATCGCCTCGACGTCAGCGAGCCGGACCAGATCACGGCGTTCGCGGAGGCCGCCGTTACAGCGCATCCCTCGCTCAACATCCTCGTCAACAATGCCGGCGTCGCGCTGCTCGGCGAGTTCGGCGAGTTCGATCAGGCGCAGATGGAGTGGCTGTTCAACATCAATTTCTGGGGCGTGGTGCACGGCACCCGCGCCTTCCTGCCGCAGCTTTCGCGGCAGCGCGAGGCGCATATCGTCAACATCTCCTCGATCTTCGGCATCATCGCCCCGCCCGGCCAGAGCGCCTATTGCGCGGCCAAGTTCGCGGTGCGCGGCTTCTCGGAAAGCCTGCGCCACGAGCTTGCGGTGGCGAACAGCCCGGTGCGTCTGTCCGTCGTGCATCCCGGCGGCGTCGCCACCAACATCGCGCGCAGCTCGCGCGCCGGCACCGGCGTCACCGACAATGCCCGCCGCGCCCAATCAATCGAGCGCTTCGACGCGCTGGCCAGGACCACGCCGACCGCGGCCGCGCAACGCATCATCGCTGGCATCGAGAAAAACCAGCCGCGCATCCTGATCGGCAAGGACGCATACTTCATGGATTTGCTGCAACGCTTCCGCCCGGCGACATATTGGAAGACGATGCAACGGATGATGGAGAAGACGGCGGCGAGGCGGATGGCGCGCGATGCCGCGAGAGCGAGCCAGTAGCGCGACGGCGCGGAATAACCCGCGCACCTCGACCGGCGTCGTCCCGGCGAAAGGCCCTGTGGCGCCGACGCGCATACACCCGTCGTCCCGGCGAAAGCCGGGACCCATAACCACATGATCGCGTTGGTGCGACACGTTGGGGCCACAGCGTCGCGCAACACGGACATTTGTGGTTATGGGTCCCGGTCAAGCCCGGGACGACACTGAGAATGTTGCACGGCCCGCGGGTCATGCATATGCCTGCGAGTGACACCTGCGCGTCGTCGCGACACGAGATCACCCGCCCAGCTGCTTCTTCACCCCGAGCGCCAGCCGGAACAGCGGATCGCTTTTCTCCGACGGATAGAGCGCGCTCTTCGCCACCTGCGGGAAATTGTCGTTCTTCCAGAACGACGCCGGCGCGAACGAGAATTTCGCCACCAGCCGCCGGCCGAAATCCATCTCGTAGGGAAAGTAGTTCTCCTTCTGCTCGGTGCCGGACATCTCCGGATACTCGCCGAGCAGATAACCCTCCTGGATGTGCGGGCGCACCGCCGACGGCGGGCAGACGCTGGCGAGGCGCACGATCTGCAGGCCGGCCTCGGCGCTCGCGGTGATCGCGCCGCTCAGATTCGGCACGCCGAGCACATAGAGGAAGGCGGTGCCGGTCTCCGCCAGCGAGGCAAAGGAGGCGGCGATCCGGATCGAATGGGTGACGTCGAGCAGCGGCGTGGTGCAGACCTCGTAATGCTGCAGGATCGACCAGCGCAGGATGCGATGCCGCTTCAACCGCTCGAGCCCGAGCAGCTTTTCCCTGGCGTATTCGGCGATCAGGATCCGCTCGGCGCGTTGCAGCGCGTCGAACCGCCCGACCAGCGTCGCCTGATCGGGATTGCCGCGGCCGCCACGAAACAGCGTCGGCTTCAGCGACGAGTTGCGCTTGATGTTCCTGTAGTCGGCGCCCTGGCCGCGAAACAGCAGCACATGGTCGCGGTTGAGGAATTGCAGCTCGGCGATCTTGGTGGCGAGTTCCAGATAAGAACCGACGCGATGGCCCGGCCCCTCCCGCACCGCCGCGTTCTTCGCGACCTGGCATCCGCGGCGGTCGAAGAACGACCAGATCTTTTGGCTGCCGATGGTTTCCATGGAGCGTCACTCATTCCGTCACTCCGGGGCTCGCGAAGCGAGAGCCCGGAATCCATTTCTCAGCACGTTATGCGGCCCGATGGAAACAATCGTCATTGCGAGGAGCTCGGCGACAAAATTGCGAAGCAATTTTGCGCTGAAGCGACGAAGCAATCCATCGTCCCGCTTGTGCCGAAAGATGGATTGCTTCGCTCCGCTCGCAATGACGGACAAGGCCGCCGCGCCCTTACCGCCCTATGAGCTGATCGGCAAAATACCCGATGGTCTTGCGATAGATCACCGCCCTGTTCCACTCGCGCATCGCCTCGAAATTCGCGGTGCCCTCGCCATAGGACGCGCCCATCTTGAAGCCGCTGGTGTGCAGGAGGTTCGCGGTCGAGGCCAGCACGTCGGCGACCGAGTGGCGCAGGTCGACATGGCCGTCGCCGTCGAAATCGACGCCGTACTTGATGTAGGACGACGGCAGGAACTGCGTCTGGCCGATCTCGCCGGCATAGGCGCCGATCATGTCGTTGAGACGGAGGTCGCCGCGCTGCACGATCTTGAGCGCGGCGAGCAGTTCGCCCTGGAACAGGTCGGTGCGGCGGCAATCATGCGCCAGCGTGGCGAGCACGCGGAACACCGGCAGCTTACCCATGTCGCCCTTGCCGAAATCGGTCTCCAGCCCCCAGATCGCGACCAGGATCTGGCGCGGCACACCATACTGCTGCTCGATCTTCGAGAGCAGCGCGGCGTGACGCTGCAGCATCGCGCGGCCGCCATTGATGCGCCCGGGCCCGACCCGGGTTGCGACATACTGCTCAAACGTCTTGTTGAAGGTGTAGCGCTGCCGCCGGTCGAACGCGAGCACCCCGCCATCCTGCTGCACCCCGCCGAGCGCCGCGGAGATCACGTCCTGCTGGATGCCGGCGCTCGCCGCCTCCTGCGAGAAGGACTGGACGAAGGCCGGAAAATTGCCGCCGCAGCGCGCGGCATAGGAGGGGGTGGCAAGCAGCAAGGCGCCGAACACAACCGCCAAACGACACCTGAGCATGCAAAAATCCCCCTGCTTCGAATGACCGATCATGCCATGGGAATATCGCGCGCGTCAAAATGACCGCCGTGGCAGAGGTCCATTACCAGGCCAGGGTCATGAGATAAAAATGACCATCAACCTTCCGGACCGAGACCGACACTTCCGGTGCGGGCTGAAGCAACGAACACAATGTCGTTCCTGAACACTGGCGGTTTACTCTGTCCCACCAAGTGCCGGAGCGCCGTGCCGGCGAGAGCGCGATCTCGTCAGATTCGTCGAAGACCAGGGTATAAATGGCGTTTGAAACACCAACGCCTCCGGTTTGTCCCCAATCAAACGTCGCGAGACGAGATTCGCCGGCCCTCGGAAGCTTTTCGACTTGATCGACGTAATAGCGCTTCCCGATTTCAAAGCGCATCAATTCGGAAGTTATGCCGGCGGCTTTTGCGCCTGCAAGAATGATCCATACCGCAATCGGCGCCGCGGCGATTGAAGCGAGGCGCCGCCAGCGCCGAAGCCACAGATTGCGTATCAATCCGACAGTCCAATAGATCGCTACCGCTAAAGCCGGCAGGAGAAGCAGCGGCACAAGCAGCAGCCAAAGATTCAATGCCCGATCCAAGTCGCTACCGAATACAAAGAGTAGCCCGATCAGCATTACCCACGCAAAATAGGAGAAGCTGAACTGGTCGGCGGCACCCGGGTTTTGGTTCGAGATGTTGGCCATGGGTTCATGACGGTCGGCTGGTCACGCCGGTGGTGATGCACGTCGCTGAGAATGGCAGCCGATCACGGCCGCAGCGCGGCGGAGTCGTGCAGATTTCCCTCAATCCCTCAGCTGCCGCTCCAACCCCACAAAATCGATCTCCGCCCAGCGCTCGAAAATCCTGCCGTCCTGTATCCGCCAGAACGTCATGCCGCGGAATTCGACGTGGCGGCCGGTTGGTTGAATGCCGCGCCAGGGGCTGCGGTGGCGGCCGCGCCAGACGAAGCGGCCGGCGACGATGTCGCGCTCGGCAACCAGGCATTCCGCCACCGCCGACAGGTCGGCGAAGGTCTCGTGCATCGCGGCCGAGTGCGCGATCACGTCCTCGGCGCTCAGCCGCTTGCCCGCCGCATGGTCGAAGAAGTCGGGCGCCAGCTGCGCGCGGATCGCATCGGGATCGTGGCGGTTGGTCACGGCGTCGTAATGCGCGAGCACGAGCGCCTTGTTGGCGTCGATTGTGGCTTGGGACATCGGCGATCGGTTCTCGAGGAAAGGTTGTAGAAAGAGAAGGATGCGCCTCATACGCGAATAGGACGGCATGGCGCAAGTGACGATGGTCAGAAAAAGCTCAGCTTTCGGCCGTCGTTCGTTTGCGCACCAATACGAAAGACGGCTGCCGGGAAAGTGCGCCGCCGTGCGCGGCTCCGCCGCCACCCATTCCCTCGGCTCGGCGCGAACGGCAGGCGGGCCGGCGCAACCGGCGGTAACATCATCCGATGGCTTGACTGGCGGTGGCCTGCAAGCGGCGGCCGGCGGCCGCGAGCGCCCCACCGCACGGCAGCATTTGCGGACGCGACGCATGAACGCCGAAGCCGCCGGCCACGACCAAGAAGCACGGGCTGGGCAAGCCGCTTCCGCCACGCGGCCGGCCGCGCTGTCTTGTTCATGCAAAGTCGCGCCGCTAAAGCCAGACACGCCGGCTGCAACGCCGCCGTCATTTGGGGACGCCATCCGATGACGCGTTTGGGGATGAGGATGTGCTGTTGATGACGATCGCCGGGGGTTCCGCACGCGCGCGCTGGGCCGCCGCATCGATCGGTGTCGTGCTCGCGCTCGGCGCTGTCTTGACCGCAACGATCGACACCGCCGCCGCGCAGAACGCCCCCGCCAAGCGTGCGCCGGCGCAAGGTGGCGGCAGCACGCAGGCGATCATCGCGCAAATCAAGAACGCCATCGCACTGACGCGCGGCGGCAAGATCGACGCCGGCTATGCACAGCTCCTTGCAGCACTGGACGCCGCCGACAAGCTCGACGACGCCCAGTTCGTCATGGAGCAGTATTTCGACGCGACCGCGACGCTGCGCACGGTCAAGCGCGACGACCTCGCCGAAAAGCTTTTCGCGCGCGCGTTCCAGAGCAAGGCGGCGGCGCAACGGCCACCCGGCAATGCCGACGTGCTCCTGATGTACGCGATCCTGCTGTCCGACCACGCCAGGATCGCCGAAGCCGTTCCGCTCTACATGAGGGCGATCGCGGCGTTCAACGCCTATTGGGGCGAAGGCTCCGAGGAATCGCTGATCGCGAGCGACAAGCTCGCGGTCGCGCTGTCCGCCAACGGCTCGGCGGCGTCGGCGACGAATCTGGGCCGGCACAATTTCGAGCGCGCGGAGAAGGCGCTGGGGCCCGACCATCGCACCACCTGGAAGCTCGCCAACAATTATGCCGACATGCTGCGCGAGATCGGCGCGCCGGCGAAGGCGCTCGAGCTCGATTTGTTCGCGATCGAGAAGCGCGCCAAACATTATGGCGAGAACCATCTCAACACGCTGGTGACGGTCAACAACGCCGGCCAGGATTTCCTCAATCTCGGCCGCTTCGACGACGCCCGCCGCTATTTCCGCCGCCACCGCGCGATCGCGGCCGCGATGGCGCCGAAGGATCCGAGCTTTGCCGGACAGGCCGACGCCTGGCTGTTCTACACCGACATGCTCGCCGCCGGCGACGCGGCGATCGCGCCGGCCGATCTGGGGCGGCTGGAGGCGATCGTCGCCAATGAGGCGAATTTTGCGGATTTCCTGCGCATCAAATCCGCGGTGCTGGCTGCCGGCCAACGCGAGCAGCGCGGCGAGCGGGACAAGGGGATGCGGCTGCGCGAGACCGCGCTGGCGATCTCGAGCCGCGCCTTCACGGCGCAGCATCCGATCAGCTTCGAGATCAAGCTCGGCATCGCGACCGCGCTGATCGCTGATGATCTGATCCGCGCGGTGCAGGCCTTCGCCGCGCTCGACCGCGAGATGTTCGACTGGATGAAGCGCGAGGTCGGCACGTCGGGCGATCGCGCCGTCGCCGAAGCGATCCGCGCCCATGCCGATCATCTCTTGTTCGCGTTCGGCCGCTTCACCACCGGCGCCGGCTCCGCCGTGGCGCAGCCGGCCTTTGCTGCCGCCGTGCTGCGCTGGAAGACGCTCGGCGGCGCCGACGCCACGGCGCTGCGCCAGCTCGAGACAGCGGTCGCCGGCAAGGACGAGGAGACCGCGACGCTGCTGCGCACCGCGCTCCGGCTCAACGGCGAGAAGCAGGAGCTGTTCTCGTCGGGCAATATCGACGACTGGGCGAGGTCGGTGTGGGGGCGGCAGGACGCGGCCGAGAAGGCGCTGCAGAAGCGGCTCGATGCGATCGGCGCGAAGCTGCCGCAAGACCCGATCCGTCCGTCACAGCTGCTCGGGCAGCAGGAAGCCGTGGTCAACTATTTCATCACGCGGCAATGGAAGGCGGATCGCCAGGCGAAGGCGCCGCTGGCGGCAACCGTGCTCTACGCCATCGTCGAGACCGCAACGAGCGAGCCGCGCGTGGTCGATCTCGGCGATCCCGGCCGGATGATCGACACCGGCGCGCGCACCGAGATCGCCCGGCTGCGCGCGACGCGGGCCACCGTGCCTGATCCCGACGCCGACGCGCCCGACATCAAGGGCCGCTTCCAGAACCTCCGGGCACGGCTGTTCGCGCCGCTCGAGCCGCTGCTGAAGGACAAGACCACGCTCTATGTCGTGCCTGACGGCTTCCTGTTTGCCGTGCCGTTCGCGCTGCTGCCCGGCAGTGGCGGCGGCCTGCTGGAGGACAAGTTCACGATCCGGATGCTGACCAGCCCCGACGCGCTGATCGCGATCCATGCGCGCGAGACGCTCGATCAGCGGGGCGCGATGCTGCTCGCCGGCGGCATCGAATATGGCGAGCCGGGGCCGATGCCCCTGCCCGCGACCCGGACCGAGATCGAGGCGATCGCAAAACTCGCCCGCACCCGCGGCGCGCCGGTCGAGATGCTGACCGGGCGCGGCGTCAGCGAAGGCACGCTGCGCGCGGCGATCGGCAAGGCGCGCATCGCGCATCTGGCGACGCACGGCTTCTATCGCGACGGCACGGCATCGGGCCTCGACACGCTGTGGCAGAGCGGCATCGTGCTGTCGGGCGCCGGCGACAGCCGATTTCCGCTGCGCGACGAGAACGACGGCTATCTCTATGCTTTCGAATTGATGGACTGGGACCTGTCCGGGCTCGATCTTTTGGTGCTGTCGGCCTGCGAGACCGGCCGCGGCGACGAGAGCTTCGTCAGCGGCCTGCGCGGCCTGCCGACCGCGCTCGGCATCGCCGGCGCGCGGCGCGCGCTGCTGACGCTGTGGCCGGTCGCCGACGAGGGGACCGCGAACTTCACCGTGCGGTTCTACCAGCACCTGGCGGAGGGGCTGACCTATTCGGATGCGCTGCGCCAGACCAGGCGCGATGCGCGTGACGGCAAGGTCGCGGGCGCGGGCGACGCGAGCGTGTGGGCGGCGTTCGTGCTGTTCGAGGGCTGAGGCATATATGTCGTTGATGTGATCGGACGGGCGCCGCGAGCGCGTGCCGGGCCGAACTGCGCCCGACGTTGCGCAAGGCCCGCACGCAACCCCATCGCGCAGGGCAGACCGGCGCGCGGGCGCGGGCGATTTGCTTTGACAGCGGCGGCCCGATCGAGGACAAGCCGCCCATGCCGAAAAAACCCGGGACCAATCCCAAAGGCGAATTCGCCTTCTTCAACGTCTTCTATGAAGACGGCTCGCAGCGCTCCAACCGCCGCGTGCCGTCGGAGCTCATTGGCGGGCTCGACGGCGACGAGCCGGTGCGCGCCTTCCTGCGCGAGCAGGACCGCGAGATCGCCGAAAAGGGCGGCCGCGCCCCGCTCGAGATCAAGTCCATCGAGCGCGTCGGCGCGAAGAAGAAGTAGCGTAGCCAGCAAGGCCGGTTATTACCCCGAGCGGCGCGTTCGCTGAGCGCTATTGTCCTCGCGGTCGATCAGCATCGGAGCAAGCGGTACCCCTCTCCCCGCCCCTCCCCCGCAAGGGGGGAGGGAGCCCTTCCGCCAGTGCGTCCCTCACGTCTGCAACCACCGTGCGGCGCGCAGCAGCGTGCAGCACGCGTTGTGGCACGACGTACAAAGGCCACAAGCAAAGTCAGGCGAGCACATTATTCAGGCTCCCTCCCCCCTTGCGGGGGAGGGTTGGGGAGAGGGGTGGCCGCGGGCGCTGGCACGCGAATTTTGCAACGGACGAATTATTGCGCCCCGGCGCGGAGACGGCTTGGCCAACCGACACGGACCAACGTTTCATCCGGGTCAGAGATCGCAAATTCGTACATCCCCCACGGCCTGTCTTCGGGTGATTGCTGAAATTCGCGCGCTGCGGCATCAACGCTCTCAAGGTAGAGATAAAGCCCAAAAGGGTTTCTGCCCGGCGTGAGCCACCCCTCGACCGCGTCCGTCAGATGTAAATATCCGCCCTTCCCGTTCGACAGCATGCGATAGGTGTCGGGCTCTCCAGGAGCAGGCCTTTCGCTGTCCGGGCGCGCAAAGCCCAGCCGATTGTAGAACCGCTCCGACGCATCAAGGTCATTACACGGCAGGATCGCGATCAAAGCTCCGGAAGGGCTCATTCGTGCACTCCAACTTCATGCAACAAATTTCGTCCGCTCTTCTCAATGTCTGAAAATTTGTCGCCTTTAAGGTGGGAAAATGAAAACGGCGGGCTCAGGCCCGCCGCTCTCGTTTCGATGGATACCGATAGAATTAGTTATCCAGGAAGCTCCGCAGCTTCCGCGACCGCGACGGGTGCTTCAGCTTGCGCAGCGCCTTGGCTTCGATCTGGCGGATGCGCTCGCGGGTGACCGAGAACTGCTGGCCGACCTCTTCCAGCGTGTGGTCGGTGTTCATGCCGATGCCGAAGCGCATGCGCAGCACGCGCTCCTCGCGCGGGGTGAGCGAGGCCAGGACGCGCGTCGTGGTCTCGCGCAGGTTGGACTGGATCGCAGCATCAATTGGCAGGATCGCGTTCTTGTCCTCGATGAAATCGCCGAGATGCGAATCCTCTTCATCGCCCACAGGCGTTTCGAGCGACAGCGGCTCCTTGGCGATCTTGAGGACCTTGCGGACCTTCTCGAGGGGCATGCCGAGCTTCTCGGCGAGCTCTTCCGGGGTCGGCTCGCGGCCGATCTCGTTCAGCATCTGGCGCGAGGTGCGGACGATCTTGTTGATCGTCTCGATCATGTGCACGGGGATGCGGATGGTTCGGGCCTGGTCGGCGATCGAGCGGGTGATCGCCTGCCGGATCCACCAGGTGGCGTAGGTCGAGAACTTGTAGCCGCGGCGATATTCGAACTTATCGACCGCCTTCATCAGGCCGATATTGCCTTCCTGGATCAGGTCGAGGAATTGCAGGCCGCGGTTGGTGTACTTCTTGGCGATCGAGATCACGAGACGGAGGTTGGCTTCCACCATCTCCTTCTTGGCCTGACGGGCCTCGCGCTCGCCCTTCTGCACGCCGTGCACGATCTTGCGGAATTCGCCGATCTCGAGCCCGGTGAGCGCCGCCAGCGACTGGATCTCGTGGCGCAGGTCCTTGATGCGGTCCTTCTCGTGATGGACGAAGTTCTTCCAGCCCTTGGCCGACAGCTTGGAAACGCGGTTGAGCCAGCGGGGGTCGAGCTCGGACCCCTGGTAGTTGCGCAGGAAGTCCTCGCGCGCGACGCCGTGGCTGTCGCCGAGGCGCAGCAGGCGGCCCTCGAACGAGACCAGCTTCTTGTTGATGTCGTAGAGCTGCTCGACCAGCGAATCGATGCGGGCCTGGTTGAGGCGCAGCGACTTCACCTCGACGATGATCTCGTCCTTCAGCTTCTTGTACTTGCGCTCCTGCGAGGGCGACAGCGACTCGCTCTGCAGCTGGTTGGCGATGTCCTGCTCCTGCAGGCGGCGCAGCTTCTTGTACTCGGACGCGATCTTGTCGAAGGTCTCGACCACCTTCGGCTTCAGCTCGGCCTCGATGGCGGCAAGCGACATCTGGTTCTCGAACTCGTCGTCGTCCATGTCGCCTTCGGCGGCGGCCTCGGCGGGATCCTTCTCCTCGGTGGCGGCTTCGCCACCGGCGGGCGCGGCGCGGAACGGGGTCGGCGACGGCGGCGCGGCCGGCGGCGCAACATGGGCCGGCGCTGCGCCTTGCGCATCGCCGCCATTGCCTTCAGGGGCGGCGCCCTCGGCGCCGTTGTTGCCGATCAGGTTCGGATTGATGCCGCCCTTCGACTCGGGGCCGGCATAGGTGGCTTCGAGATCGATGATGTCGCGGAGGAAGATCTTTCCTTCGTTGAGCTCGTCGCGCCAGATGATGATGGCCTGGAAGGTCAGCGGGCTTTCGCAGAGGCCCGCGATCATCGCCTCGCGGCCGGCCTCGATGCGCTTGGCAATCGCGATTTCGCCCTCGCGCGACAGCAGCTCGACGGTGCCCATCTCGCGCAGATACATGCGCACGGGATCGTCGGTGCGCTCGCCGGGCTCCGACTTCTTGACCTCGGTGACGGCCTTCTGCGTGACCTCGACGAGCTCGTTGTCGGTCTCGTCGTCGCCGTCGTCCTTCTCGTCCTCGCCTTCGCTGTCGTCGGCCTCGGTGACGTTGATGCCCATGTCTGACAGCATCGACATGATGTCTTCGATCTGTTCGGGCGAGGTCGTGTCGGAAGGCAGCACTTCGTTGAGCTGATCGAAGGTCACGAAGCCGCGCTTCTTGGCCTGCTTGATCATCTTCTTCACCGCGGCATCCGACAGGTCGAGCAACGGCGACGGCGCGTCAGCGGCATCCTTCTCAGGAGCATCCGCTGCCTTGTCGTCTTTTTCCTTGTCCTTAACCTGCAGCGTCTTTGCCTTGGTGGCCATTCACTAAGCTCCCGAAACGCGGTCATGCAAAATGGCGCCACGCACGCGCATCCGCACGAAATCTAGATTTACTCTCTCGACGCACAAAGGGCGGCGCAATATCTCGCCACCCCTGTCATCCGTCTCGACGGTTTCCATCTTGAAATAGCCCGTCGCGTCTTCCGTAAAAGTGGACACCGGTTTTACGATCGGAAGACGCGACAGATCTAGGTCTGACGCATTTTCTGACGGCGAACCGGGAACCACTTCGCCTGAAAATGCTACGGTAGCTATTAAGTTTCGCTTAACCCTGTTTTTGCAGCCAAACCATGGATTTGGCGAGTCTTTTTGCGGGTGCGGCCAGCGCCGTCCGCAGCATTTTTGTTATCAGACATTACGCTGGAACCGGCCCGATAATTCGCCGAACCCTTCAATCAGGGCTTCGGTCCCGTCGGCTTCTGCCATCCGGGCCTGGATATCCTGCAACCATGCCAGATTGGCCTCGCTGGAGTCTTCAGCCAAAGCCGCTTCCGCATCTTTTCTTTCCCTAAGTAAGGCGTGGGTTTTCTGATGCAAGGCAACGAGTTGACGCCAGGTTGATAAAACATCCTCGCGCGCCGCGCCGATCTGCGCACCCCACACCGCCTGGGTTGTGATCGCCCGCTCAACCCTTTGAAGAATCGGGAATAATCCGCCCACTTCGAGGTCGATCGGCTGAGCAGACTGCTTCCCTTTTGGACGATTTGGTCCACAGACAAGGGCTAGCCGAAGACCGGCGCACCAGAATATTGCATTGCAGCATCGGGAGGTCTTGTAGGATTTGGGCCGGAAAGACGACGAATTTCTGCTGATTCTTCAGCTAGAGCGGCGCCCTCGACTTCAATATCCGCGTGTTCGTTTTGACGTTCCCTAACAAGGCTCAGCAGTTGATCGAACGCGTCGTCGTTATCCCCAGCCAAGTTTTTGGTTCGCTGGATGTCATGATCCAGCTCATCAAGATGAACTCGGCGGGCGAGATGATCGATACATCGTGCGACAAAGTCCCGGGGAGGGCTAAGCGCGAGGAGCGGAAACCGGGTGAAGAGGTTGTGCCCCCACGCGCGACCGTCGGTGCCTTTACCGTGTATGTCCTGCAACACATTATAAAAGCCATCCTCAAGGTGGCTATAAATCTGCTGCACAGACAATTCCTTCTCCACGACGAGCAATTTGTACAGAGCGGTACAAAATTTGTCCAACTCGGGCGTAAATTTCAACCGCAAAATGGTGTCCTGCTTGTCGTCTAGAAATTCTGGATAATGCACGAGCATCCCGAGCAAGATTTTTTGTAAGCCGTGCTCTCGGTAGTCCAACTCGCTTTTGAGCTCTTTGGATACGATGAGTTCTTTGGATATGAGGTGGTTGGGCTCATTCCTGACCTTGCCACCACGTCCCGTCCTGGCTTTAGGCTTAGGCATGACCTTGCCACCCCTCACGGCCTGCCAAAACAACTCGGCAAGTTGCAAACGACATGTACGTACATATGCAGTTTGAACCGATGAATCCTTTATTGTTCGAATAAGCGCGATCAGTTTCTTCTCCAAAGAAGCCTGGGTATCGGGGCTCTTGACGTTAACGCCCTCTGTTTCTCGCGCCCACAAGACATCCCACACAGGTTTCGAGCCTACGAGCACTTCTTTGAATGCCTCGACACCTTTTTCTCGAATGAGATCATCCGGATCTTTTTCTCCGACCATGAAAGCAAATCGAAATGACTTTCCAACCGCCAACAACGGCAAGATCCGATCGATAGACCGATGAGCCGCAGCGACACCGGCTCGATCAGCATCGAAACAAATCACCGGCTCGGAAGACAGTCTCCAAAGCGCCGCAATCTGCTCTTCCGTGAAGGCTGTTCCCATCGTTGCAACCACGCCTTTGATACCGGCTTGATAGATGGCGATGGCATCCATGTAACCTTCAACGGCGACAACAGAACCTGCCTTGTGCGCGGGTTCGCGAGCGCGATGAAAATTAAAGACGACCGAGCCCTTATGGAAAATTGAAGTCTCGGGAGAGTTCAAGTACTTCGGCTGCACGTCGCTCTTGAGAGCTCGACCTCCGAACCCAATGACTCGGCCGCGCTGATCGTGGATCGGAATAATCACTCGGTCGCGAAAGCGATCGTAAGGAACAGGAATATCTTCGCCAGCTATCAGCAGCCCAGTTTCAATCATGTCGGCAACCGACACGCCTTTTGATCCCAAATATTCCTTCAATCCAAACCGATTGGCCGGCGCATAACCAAGCCGAAATTCAAGGATCGTCGACGGGACGATGGCGCGATCGGATAGGTAGCCACGGGCTTGGGCACCAATGTTCGAGGCAAGATTCTGCTGGAAGTATTTGGTCGCCAATTCCATTACGTCGTGGAGGGACTTTTGACGTTCCTCCCTATGCTCTTCTTCCCTCGAAGTGCGCGGAAGTGGAAGTCCTGCCAAGGAGGCGAGTCGCTCCACGGCTTCGGGAAAGGAAACCCCCTCCGTCTCCATCACGAAGTCGAAAATGTTTCCGTGCTTACCGGTGGAGAAGTCGTGATAAAATTGCTTCTGATCGTTCACAGTGAACGATGGCGTTTTCTCTTGATGGAATGGAGACAGCCCTTTCCACTCGCGCCCAGCCTTCTTGAGCTTAACGCGACGTCCAACCACGTCTGAAACCTGCAGACGCGCTTTCAACTCGTCTAGAAAGCTAGGCGGGAAGCGCATGCTATCTCACTCACTACAATCGCGGGGGGAAGCGTGGCTGGCTACGCTCGCTATCCATGCTCGCGAATCGTGGGTAACAACGCTAGGGTAAAAACCTTAGCGTTCCATATATGTTCTAGTCAATATCCCCGCACTTTGGCTTGTCCACATACCCAACTAATAGACGAAAGCGCTTAGATGGCCCCTCCTATTGGTATTGGGAGCGCCTCAACGAGCATTTTAGCCACTTGCCCCCTTCCCGCTTCCGGGATTGGATAAGGCCATGTTCACGACGTTCAGAGGCGGGCAGAGCGGCGGCTGGCAGGTCACGTCCATCACGCGGGTGAAGGGCGAGACGCTGCCGAAGGTCGCGGCGCTGTCGATCGTTGCGAGCGAGTCGATCGCGCTGCCGCTGCTGCCGTCGCAGAACGCATGGCGACTTGCCGGCGTCACCAGCCATCTGCGCTACACCGAGAAGGAGGAGCGGGAGAAGCTCTTAGCCGTGCAGGCCGGGCTCGGCCGCAGCGAGGCAACCCACGCGGCGCTGATCCCGATCAGGAAATCCGCGGCGTGGTGGGAGCTCACGCAGGAGGAGCGCCGCCAGATCTTCGAGGACAAGTCGCACCACATCGCAGGCACCCTCAAATTCCTCCCCGCAATCGCCCGCCAGCTGTTTCATTCGCGCGACCTCGGCATGCCCTTCGACTTCCTGACCTGGTTCGAGTTCGCACCCGACCATATCACCCTGTTCGACGAACTGATCGGCATGCTGCGCGCGACCGAGGAATGGAATTTCGTCGAGCGCGAGGTCGATATCCGCGTGATCCGGGAAATCTGAAGTAGCTAATGCTCCAGGAACTTTCCTGACGCGATCCGCGGCAGCTCGGCGACCGGCCAGTTGTAGAGATAGGTCCACGCCTCGCGCACGCTGCCGTCGGCGAGCGTGACCTCGAGCAGCTCGCGGACATACTCGGTCGGCGGCGGAAAGCCTTCGCCGCAGGCCTCGTACATGTCGAATTCACGCAGCATGGCCTCGCGCTCACGCAGGCGGAACAGTTCGCCATGCACGATGTCGGCCGGATCGTCCGACACCACCAGGCCCGGATAATGCTTCACCAGATAGAGCCGGCCACGGCACTGCGCCGGCCCGAGGAATTCGGCATTGCCCGCAAGCAGCTTCGCCATCGGATGGTCGAAGCCGCGCATCAGCGTGCCGTAGACGAAAAGAAGATCGGGGGTCATGGGTTCAGTTGTCATTCCGGGATGGTCCGAAGGACCAGACCCGGAATCTCGAGATTCCGGGTTCGATGCTGCGCATCGCCCCGGAATGACAGAAAATGGCTGAAGAGGCTAGGCCACAGCCACCTCATCGGTCACGACGACGAACTTCGTCAGCGTCATGCGGCCGAAGCTCGTGGTGAGGGCGACGTCGGCGGCGTCGCGGCCGGTTGCCATCAGGATGCGGCCGATCCGCGGCGTGTTGTGGCGGGCATCGAAGGTGTACCACTGGCCGGACAGATAGACCTCGAACCAGCCGGAGAAATCCATCGGCGCCGGGTCCGGCGGCACGCCGATGTCGCCGAGATAGCCGGTGCAGTAGCGCGCCGGAATGCCCATGCAGCGGCAGAAGGTGAGCGCCAGATGCGCGAAGTCGCGGCAGACGCCGGCGCGGCTTTCATAGACGTCGTGCGCCGACTTCATGTGATGGGCGTGCTGGTAGCCGAACGTCACGTGGTTGTGCACGAAATCGGTGATCGCCTGCACCCGCGCCCAGCCCTGCGGTGTGTTGCCGAACAGCGACCAGGCAATGTCGGTCAGCTTGTCGGTCTCGCAATAGCGGCTCGGCATCAGATAGAGCAGCATATCGTCGGGCAATTGCTCGATCGGCAGCTGCTGCGCCGCCGGATTGACGATGTCAGGCAGTCCGGAATCGCGCACCAGCGCGCTGCCGCGGAAGGTGACGGCACCGCTTGGGGCAACCAGGCGCCCACACACATTGCCAAAGCCGTCGCGATAGAGGCCGATCGGCACGTCCGGTTCGGTCGAAAGATGCTCGGTGCCGACGATGTCGGCGTAGCGCGACGGATGGATCGACAGCATGATCACCATCGGGGTCGGCTGCGCCGCCGTGTAGGTGATCTCGAAGCCGACCTTGATCTGCATCGTCAGGCCGTCTCCTGCTCCGCATTCTCGCCGACCGAGACCACCTTGATGTCGACATCCATGCCGAGAAAGGTATCCGCCGCGCCGAGATAGACGCCGTGCAGCGGGATCGCCTGGCGCGGATCGCGCGCCACCGCGACGCGGATCAGATCGCGCGTGCCGACGATGCCGTTGGTCGGATCGAACTCGATCCAGCCCGCGCTCGGCAGATAGACCTGCACCCAGGCATGGGTCGAGCCGCCGCCGACATAGCCGTGCGCGCTGCCGGGCGGCATGGCAAGATAGCCGGAGACGAAGCGCGCGGCGATGCCGAGCCGGCGCAGCGCCTCGATCATGAACAGCGCATAGTCGCGGCAGGTGCCGGACTGCGTGCGCAGCGTGTCGAGCGGATGCTGGGTGCCCTGCTCATGGCGCTTGCGATAGCTGAACGCCTCGCGGATGCTATGCGTCATGCCGCTCAGGATCTTGAACGTCGGCGTCGGCGCCTCGACATCGAGAAAGCGCCGCGCCCAGGCCGACAGCTCGCCGTTCGGGTCGCCATATTGCGGCGTGATGAACTGCTGCAGATCGGGGAATTCCTCATCGTCGTAGAGGAACGGATAGAAATAGGCGGGATCGTCCGGCGTCAGCGCGAACCTATCGGCCGGATTGTGCTCCACCGTGGCGGTCGAGACAAAGGACAGCGTGTCGGCGCGCTCGTCGAAGGCGGCGATCGCCATACTGTTGCCGAACACGTCGTGGATCCAGCGCAGCGACATCGGCTGTGGATCGATCACAAGTGCGCTGTCGAGCACGCGCAGATCATGGCCGTCGCGAGGGCGCAGCATGATGCGGTGTTCGCCGAACGCCACCGGGCGCGCGTAGCGATAAACGGTCTTGTGATGAATAGTCAGCAGCGGCATCTTTAAACAATCATCGTGATTTCGGACCGCATAATCTATAGAGAAAGCTGCCCGATTCCAGATCAGCATGCCGCCTGAATAGGCAAAGTTGAGGAAAAAAGCCCTTGAATTACGGAGGCGGTCCATCGTTCCTGCTCGCGAGCACCGACGCTTCACCGGTTCTTGAACACAATGCCGGCGGCCGCTCACCGTTCCTGTTCACCTGCGACCACTACGGCAGGCTGATCCCCTCTCCGCTCGGCGACCTCGGCTTGCCCGAAGATGAGCTGGTGCGGCACATCGCCTGGGACATCGGCATCGCCGGCGTCGCAACCCGGCTCTCGGAGCGGCTCGAGGCGCATCTGATCGCGCAGCGCTATTCGCGGCTCGTGATCGACTGCAACCGTCCGCCGCATGTCGCAAGCTCGATCCCGCTGATCAGCGAGGCCACCACGGTGCCGGGCAATGAAGGCCTGTCGCGCGAGGCCGCCGAGATGCGCCGCGCGCAGATCTTCGATCCCTATCACAAACGCATCGACGAGATCATCGACGCGCGTGCGCGTCAGGGCCTGCCGACGGTGCTGGTGTCGCTGCACAGCTTCACGCCGGTCTACGCCGGCATCGCACGACCCTGGCACATCGGCACGCTCTATCACCGCGACACGGTGCTGCCGCCGCTGCTGCTGAAGCGTCTGCGCGCCGAGGGCGATCTCGTGGTCGGCGACAACGAGCCCTATGCGGTCAGCGACGAGACCGACTACACGATCCCGGTGCATGGGGAGACGCGCGGCCTGATGAACTCGGGCATCGAGATCCGCCAGGACCTGATCTCCGACCAGGCCGGCGAGACGGCATGGGCCGAACGGCTGGCGCGCATCCTCGGCGAGGTCGAGGCGACGCTGCGCGCGGAGGCGCTGATCTAGCGACTAACGGTCAGCCAGGGCGTGGCCTCTAGCCCGAAGCCAGCTCGACGTGCTTTAATTGGCTGGGTTGAACTTCCAAGTTAGGGTAGTCCGTGGCGCCCGAGCGAGTGGAAAGGCGACTGGCAGCAGTGCTGGCGGCAGATGTCGCCGGCTACAGTCGCCTGATGGGAACGGACGAGGAAGGCACGCTCGCGCGGCTTAAGGCGGCCAGAAAGGATCTCATTGATCCAACGATCGCCGCTCATCGCGGCCGCATCGTCAAAACAACCGGCGACGGCATGCTTGTCGAATTCGTCAGCGCCGTCGATGCCGTGCGCAGCTCCGTAGAGGTTCAGAGCAGGATGGCGGAGCTCAACGCATCCGCACCGCAGCAGCAGCGGATCGAATTTCGCATCGGCATTCACGTCGGGGACATCATCATCGACAACGACGACATCTTCGGCGATGGCGTCAACATCGCCGCGCGGCTGGAGAACATCGCGGACCCGGGCGGTATATGCCTGTCTGACGACGCCTACCGGCAGATCCGGAGCAAGGTCGATGCAGCCTTCGAAGACATGGGCCAACAGAATCTGAAAAACATCACTGAACCGATCCGCGCCTGGCGAATGAAGATTGGCGCCAGAACTTCGCCTGAGCGCCAACCAACTCCCGCCGAATCGCATCACATGCGCCCGTTTTCGGGAAAGCCCTCCATCGCGGTGCTGCCGTTTCAGAACATGAGCGGCGACAACGAGCAGGAGTATTTCGCTGATGGGATCGCGGAAGACGTCCTTACGACCCTGTCAAAGATTCAGGAATTGATGGTGATAGCGCGCAATTCGAGCTTCGCGTTCAAGGGACAGAACCGGGACATTCGCGAAATCGGGCAGATCCTGGGTGCTCGTTATCTGCTGGAAGGGAGCGTTCGAAAGATCGGCAATCGCATCAGGTTGACGGCGCAGTTGATTGATGGTCGAGACGGCGGCCATCTCTGGGCGGATCGCTTTGACGGAGACCTGGACGACGTGTTCGATCTCCAGGACCGAATTACGCAAGAGATCGTCGAAGCGCTTGAAGTGCAGTTGACGGTCGGTGAACGCGCAAGGGTGTGGAGAAAGCGCTCGGGCAGTCCGCTGGCTTATGAGTATGTCTTAAAGGGACGCGCCCTGTACGTTAATTTCGCAAGGCAAACCCATGCACAGGCCCGGAAGCTTTTTGAACAAGCGCTGGAGATCAATGCCTCGTTTATGCCGGCGCTCTATTTGTTGGGTCTTACCCTGACAGACCAGGCGCGCTTCGGTTGGATCAAGGATGAAAATGAAGCGTATCAAGCCGCACTGGGCTGCGCTGATCGGGCTCTCGCCGCCGACCCGAGCTTCGGGGAAGCATACCTCGTGATCGGCTATGTTCGTACCTATCAACGCCGTCATGATGAGGCTGTGGCAGCAGGAGAAACGGCGATCAGCCTCGCTCCCAGCAGCTCTGACGCCCATCACATGGCGGGCATGTATCACGGCTATGCCGGTAACTTTCGAAAAGCCGTCCTCTACGAGGAGCACGCCCAACGGCTCAGTCCGATTGAGCGCAACGAATCCATGGTGGACGAAGCGCGCGCAAGATTTCATCTCGGAGATTTCGCGGCGGCGCACGATATAGCCTCCCGCGTACTGAGGCAGCGGCCGCTCTGGCTGACCGCGCAGTCGGCACTCATAGCGGCGCTCTGGAATCTCGGCCGGCAAGATGACGCGCGCATGATCGCAAGCGACTTGCTGGCGGGCCACCCCAATTTCAGCCTGGCCCGCTGGGCCAGGCTGCTGCCGTATCGTCGACAAGGCGACCTGGACGCATTGGTCAACCCGCTACGCATGGCGGGGCTCCCGGAGTGAAACCTGTCATCTTACAATTTACAATGCCGTCGAGAGCGCGATGCCGCACGCCAGGTACCTGCACGGCCGCGACTGCTTGTTCGATTGCCGGTTCGGCTTCTTGCGCATCTCCGCGGATGAGACACCACAGGGATCGGCATATTCCGATTGGACCGGCTTTGCTGATTGCGCGACCGGTTCGAGGCGCGATCAGGTCAACCCGATCAATTCGGCTGGCGCCGCCAGATGAACACCAGATAGAGCAGCACCGGCAGGCCGAGCCCGGCCCATGAGACTGCATCCCACCAGCCGTCGCCGACCAGCGCGCTGATCAATCCGACCGTGCTCACGACCGCGATGACGAGCGGAGCGCCGAAGATCTGGGTCAATGAACGATGCGAGACCATGCTGACGTCACGACGATAATGCGGGGTTGTCGATGGAGGCGGCGTTGGCGATCGCGCGTTCCTGGCTCACACCGGCCTTGCGGCGGCGCATCCACAGATACACGCCGGTCACGAGGATGAAGATGGTCAGGATGTCGAGCAGCGCCCAGACGATCTTGAGCGGCATGCCGCCATAGTCGCCGAAATGCAGCGGCTGCGAGACGAACAGGGTCGTCACATACCAGGGCATGTCCCTTGTATCGGTCAGCTTGCCGGTTTCCGCGTCGATCAGCGCCGGCTTCAGCAGCCGCGAGGTCAGCGGCGTATCGCCATGCAGGAATACGGCGTAGTGGCTCTTGCTGCTGAACAGGGTTCCCGGGAACGCGACGAAGCTCGGTGTCATGCCGGGCACCGCATGGGTGGCCACTTCGACCGCCGCATTCAGCGAGGTCAGCTTCGACGGCACCGGCCGGTCCTTGTACTGCGCGGTCATTTCGGCGAGCTGGCCGAACTGCCACATCTTGAGCACGAGGTCGGCCCAGGTGTTGATGACACCAGTGAAGCCGACGACCAGCGTCCAGGCGACGAGCAGGATGCCCGCGAGATTGTGGACGTCGAGCCAGCGCACGACGCGGGTCCGCTGCGCGCGGTAGGCGCCGAAGCGCAGCTTCCGCATCGAGGGCGCATAGACGACGATGCCGGAGATGATCGCGACGCAGAACAGGATCCCCATCAATCCAAGGAACAGCTTGCCGGGCAGCCCCGCGAACATGTCGGTGTGCAGCTTCAGCATGATGTAAGTGAAGCGGCCGGTCACATCGGGCGCATCGAGATAGGCGCCGGTATGGGTGTCCATCCGGATCAAGAGGTTGTTGGTCGGATCGGCATCGATGGTCGGGCCGACGCTGACGAACATCGCGCTCGGATCGTCGCGATCCCAGATCAGGAAGTGAGGCACCTTTCCCGGCGCCTGCGCCATCGCGTTGCCGAGCAGACGGTCCAGATTGGCCGGCGGCGTGCCTGGCGGCACGTCGGCCGGCTTGACCTGACTGTGCAGGAGATCATCGATCTGCTCGTGGAAGATCAGCGGCAGGCCGGTGATGCAGAGCAGCAGCATGAACAACGTGCAGATGAGGCTGGTCCATTTATGGACAGCGCCCCATCGCCGCAAGGATCTGGTCGTCGCAGTCAATTTCGTTACCTAGTTCCAGGTGTACTTCATCGTGCCCAGCACCGTGCGGCCATTGCCGAGGCCGCAATAGGGAAGCCCGGTCAGGCAGGATGCAACGTAGAAGTGGTCGGTCAGATTGGTGACGTTGACCTGTGCCTTCCATCCCTTCAGGTCCGGCCGCAGATAAGCGAAGTCGTAGCTGACCGACGCATCGAGCAAGGCATAGGAGGGAATGACAAAGGTATTGAAGTTGTCGCCGTAGGTCTCGCCGACATAGCGCACACCGAGACCGAGCCCAAGGCCCGCGAGCGCGCCGTCATACCAGGTATACTTGCCCCAGACCGCGCCCTGGTCCTGCGCCGTGTTCATCATGTACTTGCCGGCATAGCCGGCGATGCTCGTCGTCACCCGCGGGTCGAGATGGGTGTATCCCGCCGTGATCTCGAACTCGCGCGTCAGATTGCCCTTCAGCTCGAGCTCGAGGCCGCGGACGCGCACGGCATCGGTCTGCACGTTGAACAGCGGATTGAGTGGATCTGCCGTCAGTACGTCCTGCTGACGGATATCGAACGCCGCCGCCGTCACCATGAAGTTCGAGCCGTTCGGCTTGAACTTGACGCCGACCTCCGCGCCCTCGCCTGTCGTCGGCCTGAACGACCGGCCGGCGCTGTCGGCGCCGAGATTCGGTGTGAACGAGGTCCCGTAGCTGACATAGGGCGCGAGGCCGATATCGAACAGGTAGCTCAGGCCGATGCGCCCGGTTTGCGCCGAGTCATCGCGCGAATAATGGCCGGCCGGCGGATAGAACGCCATGCTGGTGAAGCCGGAGCTGACCCAGTCCTGGCGGCCGCTCATGGTCAACGTCCAGCGATCGAGCTTGATCTGATCCTGCAGATAGGCGCCGAGCTGCGACTGCCTGTCGTCGCGCAGAATGAACGGCGCCAGCGAGCTGGCTGACGGAACGGCGGTGCCGTAGACCGGACTATAGGCATCGATCGGCGCAATCGGCGTCGTGCGATAGTCGGTATTGGCCCACAGGTCGAAGTAGTCGACGCCGGCCAGCACCTTGTGGACCAGCGGCCCGGTCGCGAAATCCGCCTGCAGCTGATTGTCGAGCGCGACATTGGCGGCGTTGGCCTTGACGTAGTTGTAGGTGCGCGCGACCAGACGATCCGTCACCATGCCCTCGGTCCGCACCGATGCGAGGTCGTTGCTGACCTGGGTGTAGCGGAGGTTTTGCCGGAACTGGAAGATGTTGTCGAAGCGATGCTCGAACGCGTAGCCGACCGCGAACTGCTCGAGATGATAGCCGTCCAGCCCGGGCTCACCGAGGTAACGACTGTAGGGAATATGTCCGTTGGGGTTGGGCAGGAAGGACACCTGTCCCGGGACGTATTGCTGGTAACCCTTGTTGTCGACCTTCTGGTACTGCGAGAGCACGGTGAAGCTGGTGTCGTAGGTCGGGCGCCAGGTGAAGCTCGGCGCGATGAACAGCTTGTTGTCCTGAACGAAGTCGGTCTGGCTGTTGCTGTCTCGGCCAAGGCCGACGATGCGGTAAAGGAACCGGCCGTCCTTGTCGGCGGGACCGCCGATATCGAAGGCGCCCTGGAAGCGATCGAATGAGCCGATCGACCCCTCGATCTCGTAGTGCGGCGTCTCGGTGGGCCGCTTGCTGACCAGGTTCAACAGGCCGCCCGGATCGGATTGTCCATACAGGCCGGATGACGGCCCCTTCAGGACCTCGATGCGCTCGAGACCGTAGGTCTCGATGCGCGGGACCGCGAAGGTCGTGGTGTCGGTCGGCAGCCGCAGCCCGTCGAGATAACGCGGCGCGGTGAAGCCCCGCAGCTTGAACTCGTCGAAGAACGCGTTGGCGCCAAAACTTTCGATCGTCACGCCGGGCGTGTAGCGCAGCGCTTCGGTGATGTTCTGCGCACCCTGTGCCTGGATCTGATCCTGGGTGACGATCGAGATCGACTGCGGCGTCGTGAGCACCGGGGTGTCGGTCTTGGTTGCGGTGACGCTCTGGCTGGCGAGATAGCCGGTGACCGGCCCGTTGCCGCGCTCTCCGCCGCCACCCGACCCCGGTGCTGGAACGTTCTGCGCTTGCGCGGGCGCCCGGTTCGCGATCGATCGCGGCGTCGTGCGCGCAGGACGCGCCGCGCGTCGCGCCGGCTGCGTTCGCCGCGCCTGCTGCGGCGCTTCGACCGTCACCGGCGGCAGCGCCGATTGCGCAACGCTTTCACGCGGCATCACCACACTCAGCACGAACAAACCGCTGCCGGCCACGTACCCGGCCGCCAGCGCAGTGCGACGAAACATCCGACCCCCGTCAACTCACATCGCCTTCATCTTCGCCGTCACTAACACGATGAAAGACGTATGCAGCTGATCGGTGATTAGAACACGTCCAGTGTCGGGCTTATCGCCGATGGTGTTGCGAGCTCGCAACGCGAACGCAGCGAAACTGCGTCAATGCGCCTCAGATTTTTCGAGCGCTTCTAAGGACGATTCTAAATTGCGTTTCGCTCCGCGATACTTCGAGTCAGTTCCGCGCACAGCGATCGAACGATGCCGTGCGCGGAAGCGATGATGAGACCGATCGCGCGCAGCGCGCGCGATCGCAGTTGCGGTGCTTTCGCCGAGCTCAGCCTCAGACTTCGGTGACGTGCTCCGGATCGGCGGATGCCAGCGCCGCGGCACGCTCGGCGCGCGGCGGATAGATCCAGACGGTGTTGATCTCCCGCTTGGTCTTCTTGGCCACGTCGCCGACCATCTCGACCTTGCGCTCCCAGCCGCGGGTAAACAGCGCACCGGCCTCGCCGAGGTCGAGACAGGTGACATAGGCCTTCTGGTGATACGGCTTGGTCGGGACACCGAGCAGCTCGGCCGCGGCGTTGTTGCCGGCAAACGCGCCCATCCGCGTCGCGTGCTGGCACGACATCAGCGCGTAATTGCCGACATCGTCGCATGCGGCGCGCGCCGCGTCGCCGGTGGCGAACACGCCCGCGACTGAGGGCACGCGCAGATCGCGGTCGACCAGCAGCCGGCCGAAATTGTCGCGTTCCGCCGGGATCTGCGTGGTCAGCGGCGCGGCGCGAATGCCCGCCGCCCAGACCACGGTCGCGGCCTCGATATGCTCGCCGCTGGAGAGCGTGACGCCGGACTTGCTGACCTCGGCGACGCCGGCACCGAAGCGGCCTTCGACGCCGAGCTTGCGCATCGCGTCCTCGATGATCGGGCGCGGGCCCTCACCCATGTCGGGCGCGATCGCCGCGTTGCGATCGACGATGATGACGCGCGGTTTGGCGTCGCTGCCGAGAATGTCCCGGAGCCGCGCCGGCATCTCGGTCGCCGCTTCGATGCCGGTGAAGCCGCCGCCGGCAACAACGACAGTGTCGCGCGCCACTGATGCCGGCTGCCTGGCGAGGCCATGCAGATGGCGGTCGAGCGCGATCGCGTCCGCAAGGTTGTCGACACTGAAGCCATGCTCGGCGAGGCCAGGCACGCTCGGACGGAACAGCCGGCTGCCGGTCGCCACCACAAGGCGATCATAGGGTAGCGTCTTGCGCGCGTCCTTGGCGGTGACGATCCGCACGGTGCGGGCCCTGGTGTCGATGGCTTCGGCGCTGCCCTGCACATAGACGACATCGATCGCGTTGAAGACGTCGAGCAGGGGCGCGGTCAGCGTCTCCGGCTTCGGCTCGTAGAGCCGCGGGCGCACCACAAGGGTCGGCTCCGGCGCGACCAGCGCGATCTCGAGCTCCTCGGGCGAGACGCCCTTGATGTCGCGCAGGCGGGCTGCGGAGAGCGCGGCGTACATGCCGGCAAAGCCGGCGCCAATGATGACAATTCGCATGGATATCTCCTCTGGATTGACAGTCTCTGATGTCCGCGCGTTGCCGCCGCGTGCGGCGAAGCCTGTCGCGATCGGCGACGCGAAGAGGTGAAAAGACGAGCGCCTATTGCCGGGCGCAGCTCGACAGGAACGGCGTGCGCGCCGCAGGCATGCACGCTGCGCGGCAGCCTCTCGCGCCCGAGAGCGGTCCATCCTGGAGGCCGATCGGCAGCGCGGCCCCCGGGAGCCAGTCGCGGTACAGCGCCTGGGCGGCGTCGCTGATCGTCACCGACGTCATGGCATCGGCGCCCTGCGCCAGCGCATCGGCATCCTCGCCGGTTGCCGACGTGAAGCGCACGGTGAGCGTAAGTCCGTACATCAGTGCAGTCGCGAGAACCCGGCGTCGCCGCGTGACTGCCAGGGAGCTACCGAAATCCTTCCAGGCCATCGCTTGTCTCCGTTGTTGGCATGGGCGCCACGGTGATCTAGCGAATTGGACTTGTGAGTGCCCCAGAGCGATTGCCCGACCTGAAGAGCGATTGCGGCTAGAGCATTTTCGGTTCTGATTGAATCAGAACCGAAGCTCTGGATTCTTGTTTTGACGCGTTTTCTTCACGCGAACCGGTGCCCACTTCGCTCGAAAACGCTTCTACCGCAGGCGCCGCCGCCAATCGCTCGGGGTTTCGCCGGTCAGTTTCCTGAACGCGGCCGCGAACGCGGTCTGCGAACTGTAGCCGAGCGCCGCCGCGATCGAGACCACGGAAGCGCCGGTGTCGCGCAGCATGTTCATGGCCTGCTCGAGCCGGTGCTGGCGCAGCCAGGCATGCGGCGAGAGCCCGGTGCTTTCCTTGAAGGCGCGGCAGAAGTGAAAGCGCGACAGGCCGGCGTCCGTGGCCAGCGCCGCGAGCGAGACGTCCGCATCGCAGTCCGAGCGCAATCGCTCGATGGCGCGGCGCAGCGCCGTCGGCGCCAGACCGCCCACGGTCGCCTGAACCGTGGCAGGCACGCCGGCATGCGCCGACAGCAGGCGCGTGGCCAAGAGATCCGTCAGTTGCTGCCGGAACAGCGCATCCAGCGCCGCGCTCCCCTCGAGCGCATCAGCGGCGCTCAGCAGCAACCGCGATGTAATCGGATCGGGGTGCCCGGTGCGCTCCAGCAGATCGCCGGGAGCGGCGGTGTCGGCCTCGCCGGCGACGCGCGCCAGCGTCGCATGCGGAAGGTAGAGCTGAACGACATGCACCGACTGGTGAATATCCCAGCGCGAGCTCGAGCCGGCAGGAATGATCGTCACGACCCCGGACCGCGCCGTTCCTATCGAAGCCACCCTGCCGGTGCGCCGCTCCAGCCGCTGCGAGCCGGCGGGATAGCTCATGACGACATGGTCGACCATCGGCCTGACCACGTCGTGCAGGGCGTCATGCTTCCAATAGGCTATCGCGCCGCTCGACGGGTCGGCCGCCATGCGAAGCGGCTGCGTCTTGAGCACGCGGGCCATCTCCAGGCCGGCCGGGCAGCGCGGGCCCGCCGGTGCCTCGGCCTGCCGCGCATCAGATGCGGCGGACGAATCCCGCAAAGGATCGTGCAGGATCGGCTTACTCATCACCTGTGCTCGCGTTTGAAGGCTCATGCGCTCCCTCCTTGCGGGCCGGTCTGTGGGATCGGTGAGGCGCGGAACTGCCCTCCGGACCTAAGCGCCGCGCAGTTCGGTTGTCTTTCCTGAAACGGCCATGCTTTGCTCAATTCTGCGCCAAGCGCGCCGCTGCGACATTTCTGCGTTCGGCGCGGTCGATCGAACCAAGGCAATTGAAATCGTTCTGGAATCGCTTGACCGCGATCGGCCGGCAGGTCGTTTATGATTGCGTGAGCAAACTGGACTGCGCCGCAGCAATCCCGGATAATGAGTGACGGCTTCGCAGGATGACTGACAGGTCCCTGTCCGGCTGCGCATCAATGATGGACTCAACGCAGATGACACAGGCGGGCGCCTACGGGGAGCGGCTCGGGCAATTCCTGCGCCTGAAGGACACGCCGCCGGCGCTGATCACGCGCACGCTGCGCAGCGCCGAACTCGCGGTCACCGAAACCCGGGACGACAACCCGGTGCCCGGGCTGTCCGGATCGCTCACCGCCGAGGATGCCTTTCTGGTCAGCCTGAAGCTGCACGATTATCCGGACTGCGAATTGTGGGAGGGCGGCAAGTGCCTCATGAAGCGGGATATCCCCGCGGGCGCGACCTATCTCTACGATCTCAAACGCGATCCGCGCTACGTGATCGACAAGCCGTTCCACTCGCTGTTCTTCTATCTGCCGCGCTCGGCGCTCACTGATTTCGCCGAACAGACAGGCGCGCCGCGCATCGGCGAACTGGCCTGCGAAATCGGCAACGGTCACGACGACGGCGTCATTCGCCATGTCGGGGCGCTGCTGCGCGAGGGACTGCGCCGGCCGGACGAGACCAACCAGCTGTTCATCGATCACATGATGCTGGCGCTGACCGCACACGTCACCCGCACCTATGGCGGAATACAACACCCGACCGGACCGAGCCGCGGCGGCCTCGCCGTCTGGCAGATCAACCGCGCCTGCGAAAAGCTCGAGTCCGACCTCAGCGGGAAGATTTCGCTGAAGCAGATCGCGGCCGAGCTCGATCTGTCGGTCGGCCATTTTTCGCGCGCCTTCCGCATCTCCACCGGCCTGCCGCCGCACCAATGGCTGCTTCAGCAGCGCCTGAAGGTGGCCAAGCAGCTGATGGCGGCGCGCGACCTGTCGCTGTCAGAGATTGCGATTTCGGCCGGCTTCGCCAATCAAAGCCACTTCACGCGGGTGTTTTCCGCCATGGTCGGCGTCAGCCCGGCGGCGTGGCGGCGCGAGATGCATCGCCCTGCGAAAAGCGAGACCTGAACAGGGCCGCGTTCAACCGGGCGCCGCGGCTCGCACGGCATGCTTGGCATGCCATTTGGGGCCCGGTCCGCGCATGTAGTGCAGCTCGGGCCGGTAGGGATCGCGAATTCGCGCAATCAGATTCTGCAAGCACGTCGCGATCGCGTTCAAGCTGTCGCGCAGAGCGAGCAATGATGCGTGCGGTGACAGCATGGCGCCCTCTCAGTGCGGCTTCCCGAGCACGGATGCGAAGGACAGGATCACGATCTCGTCGCCGGACTCGTCGCTGACATGCACGACCCAGTCGCGCCAGTCTTCCAGGCTGACCGTTGCGACCAGCGATCGCATCATGCACGTCGCCGCCTCGCAGGCCTCCGAGAGGCTGGTCACCGAGGTGCCGCGGCGATCCATCAGTACCCCGTGCGTGGTCGAGCAATGGAAAAAGACCTGGGTCATGTGCGTATCCTCGCAAGCTCCGGACGAGAAGGTCATCTTTGGAGCTCCACGTTTCTTCGACGCGACCATTCGCAAGGCGGTTCACACCGGCGCGGGCCGCGCGGCGGCCTCGCGGAATGGTGATCAAGCTCCAGCATCGCCTCCTCACCAAATCGCGATTTGACAGTTCTTCTATATTTGTCAAAATCGTCAAATGGGACCGAAAACCCGCATTCTCGATGCCACCATGCTGGTGTTCCGCCGGCACGGCTTTCGCCGCTCCTCGATCGAGCAGGTCGCCGAGGCGGCCGGCCTGACGCGGCAGGCGCTCTATCACCATTTCGAATCCAAGGAAGCGCTGTTCCGCGCGGTGATCGAGCGCGTGCATGAGAGCGCGATCGCGGCCGAGGAGACCGCCGTTGCCGCGACGGAGACGGCGGGCGGCGATCTCGGCGACATCCTCGCCGCGAGCATGACCGCGCGGATGTCGACCATGATCGGGTCGCTGGACGGCTCGCCGCATCTCGAGGAATTGTATTCCGAGCACCTCGTGCACGCGCGCGACCTCTACCAGACCTACGCCGCGCGCTATGCGGAGCGCATGGTCGCGACGATCTCGCGGGTCGTGCGCAAGCAACAGCTCGCGCTGCCGCAGGACCTCTCGCCGGCCGAATTCGCGCGGCTGGTCGAAATGGCGATGTACGCAGCGAAGTCGCAGTATCCGGCGATGCAGCCGTCGGACGCGTTTTTGAAGGACATGGCGATCATGGTGCGGACGCTCTGCGCCGGTGCGCTACCGAAATCCAATCCGAAATCGCAGAAGCCGCCCGTCAAGAAGGCGGCAATCCCCAAAAGGCCGACACGCAGGACAAGCGGAGGACATCCATGAGCACGACGACCGTCAATGGCCGCGTCGAATCCCTGCCCGATGATCCCGATGCGCTCTTGATCGACATCGTGCGCGACCAGCTCAAGCTCACCGGCACCAAGCTCGTGTGCGGCGCCGGCGTCTGCGGCGCCTGCACCGTGCTGGTCGACGGCGCGCCGGTCGCAAGCTGCCTGATGCCGGGGCACGCCGCCGCCGGCAAATTGGTGACGACAGTGGAAGCCATCGGCGCGTCCGGGCTGCATCCGGTGCAGAAGGCGTTCATGGCGCATGACGCCTTGCAATGCGGCTTCTGCACCCCCGGCTTCATCGTGGAAGCGACCGCATTCTGCGACCGCTGGCGCGCCACCAGGGGAACGGCGGTGCCGTCGCGCGAGGAGATCGGCGCGGCGCTGTCGGGCCATCTCTGCCGCTGCGGCGCCTATGACGGGATTTTCCGTGCGGTGGCGGACGCCTGCGCCGGCCGCTTCGACGGCGATCATGTCACGGCACCCCGCATCGAGGCGCGCGACAAGGTGACGGGCGCGGCGAAATACACCGTCGACATCCATCATGACGGCCAGCTCGAAGGCCTGATCCTGCGCTCGCGCGAGGCGCATGCGCGGATCACCACGCTCGATCTCGCGCCGGCGCGCGCGGTCCCCGGCGTTAGTGCGGTGTCGCTGCTCGGCGACGACCGTGTCGTGCGCTATGTCGGCGAGCCGATTGCGGCGGTTGCAGCTCCGGACCGCAAGACGGCGCTGGCCGCGCTGGCCGCGATCAAGCTGACCAGCGAGCGGCTGCCCGCCGTGGTCGGGCTCGACGCCGGACGCAAGGATGATGCGCCCGTGGTGTTCGACAAGGCGAGCCGCAAGCGGGCCGGCAACGTCTCGGAAGCGGCCGGCGGGCCGGCGCCCTGGAAGCAGAACATCCGCGGGCCGACCGCGGTGTTCTCGACCCGCGCCAAGAAGGCCCGCAACTGGGTGGACGAGGCGCGCCAGGCCAGCAACAAGCTACTCGTCGAAGCCACCTTCCGCACCGCCACGCAGCAGCATGCTTGTCTCGAGCCCCACGCCGCAGTGGCGCGCTTCGACGGCGACCGGCTGACCCTGCACGTCTCGACCCAGCAGGTGTTTCACCTGAAGGAGCAGATCGCCAAGCGCTACAAGCTCGATCACGACAAGGTCCGCGTGATCGCCGAGCACGTCGGCGGCGGCTTCGGCTCGAAGGCGAGCCTCGGCACCGAGACGATCGCCGCGATCGAGCTGGCGCGCGCGGCGAAAGCGCCGGTGCGGATCGCCTATGATCGGCAGGAAGAACTCTCGGTCGCCGGCTATCGGCCGGCCGCGGAGTTGAAGGTCGCGCTGCTGCCTTCCGAGCAAGGCGGCCTGAAGGCGCTCTCGGTCACCGCGCATGCCGATACCGGCGCCGCGACCAACTCGACGATCGCGGGCCTGGCGCGGCTGATCTACCCGGCCGAGGCGAAGGATCTTTCGGATTTCGACGTCATCAGCAATTTGCCGCCCGGCGCCGCCTTCCGCGGCCCCGGCGGTCCGCCGATGGCATTCGCCGTGGAGCAATCGATCGACGAGGCCGCGCTGCGGCTCGACGTCGATCCGATCGCCTTGCGCAAGAAGTGGGATCCCGATCCCAACCGGCAGCGGCTCTACGATTGGGCATCCGAGCTCGAGATCTGGCGCAATCGCAAACCGGCGCAGAACGGGCGCTATCGCCGCGGCATCGGGGTCGCGACCGGCTACTGGCTCTATCTGTGGCAGCCCAAGGTGAAGGTCGAGGTCGCGGTCAAGGGCGGCCGCATCGTCGCCAGCACGGCGACGCAGGACATCGGCACCGGCACCCGCAGCGTGCTTGCCGACGCGATCGCGCGCGAGTTCGATCTCGAACCCGGCGAGATCGATGTGCGGATCGGCGATTCCTCGCTGCCGGAAGGTCCCGGCTCCGGCGGCAGCCGCGTCACCGCCTCGGTGATGCCGCCGACATTGCAGGCGGTGCGGAAGCTGAAGGCCGCGATGCTCGAACAGGCGACGCGAAAGCCGGCGCCTGGCTCGAACGCGCCCTGGCGCGAGCTGATCGCGCGCTCGCCCGACATCGCGGTCGTGGAGACGCGCGGCGAGGACGGCAAGAACACCGCGCCCGGCATCCGCTCGCCGCTGCGCGAAGTCGGCCTGATGGGCATGGTGTTCGGCTGGATGATGCGCCGCTTCTCGAACATCGCGGTCGGCGCCGGCGTGCCGAGCTCTGTGCAGGTGATCGAGGTCGAGGTCGACACCTGGCTCGGCCATGTCCGCGTGCTCAACGTGCATACCGGCATCGCGGTCGGCAAGATCGCAGCGCCCGCCCTGGCGCGCAGCCAGGCTTGCGGCGCGGTGATCCAGGGCCTCGGCTATGCGCTCTACGAGGCGCGCGAGCTTGATCCGAAGACCGGCGACGTCCTGACCGCGGGAATGGAGGACTACCGCATCCCGGGGATCGCCGACACGCCGGAGATCGACGTCCATTTCGACGAAGCCGGCTTCGACCATGTGCTCGGCAACAGCGTCGGCATCGGCGAGGCGGCGACGGTGCCGACCTCGGCCGCTGTCGCCAACGCGATCCACAACGCGATCGGCGTCCGCCTTACCGAGATTCCGATCCGGCCCGATCGCATCGTCGCTGCGCTGAAAGGGAGGGATGCCGCATGAGTGTCGCAACTGCAGACGTCATATCCGCGCCCGAATTCCGCGCCGCCGGCACCGATCTGTCGGAGCGCCGCCGCAGCGGCCTGTCGTGCGGCGCGATCATCGATCTCGCCGCCAGTCCCGACACGATCGGTGTTGCGTGGAGCGCGGACGGCTCGGCCCGCATCGGCGCCCTGACCACGATCGCTGCGATCGCATCCGATCCGCGGCTCGCCGAGGCTTACCCCGGCATCGCCGCCGCCGCGCAGGGCCTCGCCACGCCGCAGATCCGGCACATGGCGACGCTCGGCGGCAACCTCGCCCAGCGCTCGCGCTGCTGGTATTTCCGCAATCCGCAGATCGCCTGTCTCAAGAAGGGCGGCGCCGACTGCCCGGCGCGAGCGGGCAACCACCTCTATCACGTCGCGTTCGATCTCGGCCCATGCGTCGCGCCGCATCCGTCGACGATGGCGATGGCGCTGCTCGCCTATGGTGCGACGGTCACCACCGACCGGCGCAGCGGCTTGTCGATCTCCGACCTGCTCGGCGACGGCAGCAACGGCGCGGCGGACAATCTGCTCGCACCGGGTGAACGGATCGAGCGGATCGAGCTTCCCGTCCCGCTGGCCGGCGAGAGCGCGCTGTACAAGCGCGCCATCAGCCGGACGCACGCGGAATGGCCGCTGGTCGAGATCTGCGTGCGGGCGGTGATCTCAGGCGGCGCGTTCCAGCAGGTCCACATCACCGCTGGCGGCATCGCTCCGGTCCCGCTGCGGCTTACCGCGTCCGCGGCGGCGCTGCAGGGCAAGCAGATTAACGCGGCGACCATCGCGCAGGCCGCCGAACTGGCGACCTCGGGAGCCAGGCCACTGCCGATGACCGGATACAAGCTCGAGCTGCTGACGGGCCTGGTGCGCGACGTCGTCGAGCGGATCGTGGCGTAGGATCAAGTGCCCATTCGCGGCCTCGAGGCAACGTCGCGTCTGGAATGCATAGATCCAGGAATTCCTACGCCGGAATGCCGGCTTCACACAGCACGGCGACCATGCGGTCGCCCCATTCGACGCTCCTGGTCGGAAAATTCTGCCGCGCGTAGGAAGCGCGGAAATCGGGCCGCAGTTTGAGCAGGCGGCCGGCGACGACGCGCGCCTCGTCGAGGCGCCCCGAGCCGACTTCGTTCATGATCAACGCGCTGAGCGTGTGCGCGTCTTCGCCGATCACCAGCGCCTTGGCGGCGGCCGCGCGGCCCTGCTCATACTGACCGAGCATGAAATGCGCGAAGCTGATTCCGTTCCACATGGACGCCCGCCCGGGATCGATCGGGCTGAGCTGGAGTCTATGCCCAAAACTCTCGATCGCGCGTGCCGGCTGGACGCACATGAGCGAAATCCAGCCGCGATATCCCCACGCCGCAGCATCATTCGAATTGAGCGAGATCGCCTCTTCGATCATGGTCTCAGCGCGATCGTAGTCGTGGCCGAGATAGGCAAACATGTGAGCCGCGCGCGCCAGCACGAACGGATCGTCGCTGGCCAGCGCGCAGGCGAGTTCGGCGATCCGCAGCGCCTCTGCCAACTCCTCCGCGCCGGGGGGCGTGCCGCGCGCGGTCTGCTTCAGCAGTGACGAATAGGCCAGCATGATCTGAGCGGCCCCATAGTTGGGATCAAGCGCGCAGGCCTTGTTGAACCACTCGCCCAGTTCGGCGTCGCCCCACTTGGAGCGGTCTGCATAGGCCGCAATGCCTCTCAGAAAGAGATCGTAGCTGTCGAGACGGTCGGTCGGCTTGGTTCGGGTTCGTTCGATCTCGCTCTGCTGGATCTTCGGCGCTATGACGCTGACAACATTTGCGGTGACCTGGTCCTGCAGGTCGAACACGTCCTTCAGCTCACCGTCGAACCTGTCTGCCCAGAGATGCGCACCGCTGCCGGCCTCGATCAGTTGCGCGGTGATCCGAACGCGGCCGCTCGACTTACGCACCGAACCTTCGAGCACGTATCGCACACCGAGTTCGCGCCCGACCTGCTTGATGTCGACGGGCTTTCCCTTGTAGGTGAAGCTTGAATTGCGCGCGATCACGAACAACGATCTGAAGCGCGATAGCGCCGTGATGATGTCCTCGACGACGCCGTCGGCAAAGTATTCCTGCTCCGGATCGCCGCTCATATTCTGGAACGGCAGCACCGCGATGGAGGCCTTCTCGGCAAGCGCGGGCGGGGAGGCCGGAGCGGTGAAGGCATGGTTCACGACCTTAGCCGCTGCCGCTGACGAGGCGCCGCCGATGAGAAGCCTCCATGTCCGAATTGGCTCAGCAATATTCTTCAAGACCTGCGACCCCATGTCCTCGAAGGTCGCATCGACCTTGCCGCGAACTTGCCGTTGCACGTCGTCGGAAATGCAAACGCCACCCGGTTCGGCAATCCCCTCCAGGCGCGCTGCGATGTTGACGCCGTCGCCAAAGATATCGTTGTCATCAAAAATGATGTCGCCGACGTGGATTCCGATTCGGAATTCGAGACGCTGTTCCAGCGGCACGGCAGTATTCTGATCGGCCATTCGGCGCTGCGCTTCGACCGCACTGCGCACCGCATCGACGGCGCTAACGAATTCAACGAGTATTCCGTCGCCGGTCGTTTTGACGACGCGGCCGCGATGCGCAGCCAGCGTCGGATCCAGCAACAATCTCCTGACCGATTTCAGCCTGGCCAAGGTGCCTTCCTCGTCGATTCCCATCAGCCGGCTGTAGCCGGCGATATCCGCCGCCAGAACCGCTGCCAGGCGCCGATTCACGGTAGTCAAGGCCTGCTCCCAGACGATGGGTTAGCTTCCGTCGCGGATCAAAGCATGGCCGACGGCCTCCGGGCTAGAGCAAACGTCTGCGAAGTTTGCCGACGCCGGGAATCGTGGCCTTGTCGGCGACGATTTTGAGCCTATCGCCCGGCGGCTTCAGCGCGCCCGGGTCAGCGCCAGCCAGATGCCGCCACCGATCATGAAGCCGCCTGATATGCGCGACATCAGCCGGGTCCGCTCCTTGGAGAAGAACTTGCGGGCGCGGCCGGCCGCCAAGGCGTAGGCGGCATCGGTCAGCACGGCGGTCGCCATGAAGGTGAGGCCCAGCAGCGCCACCTGCGGGACGTGCGGCTTGTCCATATCCATGAACTGCGGGATGAAGGCGCCGAAGAACACCAGCACCTTCGGGTTCGAGAGCAGCACCAGAAAGCCCTGCAGGAAGAAGCCGCCGCGCGGCGGCGGCGGCGTGTCGTCGGTGCTGACGCCCTCGACCGGCGAGCGGATCAGCTTGAAGCCGAGCCAGACCAGATAGGCGGCACCGGCAAAGCGGACCCAGTCGAACCAGTAGCCCATCGTCGCCATCAGCGAGGTCAGCCCGACCGCGACGGTGCCAATCACGATCGCAAGTCCGACCTGTGCGCCCAGCACGTTGGTGAGCGCGGCGCGCGTGCCGTAGCGCAGCCCGTTGGCGATCACCATCGTGACGATCGGACCGGGCAGCAGCGCCAGCGCGATGCAGGCGGCGACGAAGGCAAAATAGGCTTGCAGGGACATGGGGGAGCTCACTGACGGTGAAGCTGAATTATGCACATAGGACGGGCGAAGAGGAAGTGGCTCCTGATCATCTCTGTCATACCCCGCGAAAGCGGGGTATCCAGTACGCTGCGGCCCATCAGCTAAACATCAGCGTCTCTGGAATACTGGGTCACCCGCTTTCGCGGGTGACGACACCATTTTCGCATGCGAGAGACGGGTTCCTCAATGTCCCTCCATTGCCGTAATCATCCATGCTCTGATCTCTCGCGACTCCAGAAACTTCAACGTCGCCCGCTGCACCCCTGCGGCATCTCCCCTGCCCTGGGCCGCGACCGCCATCAGGTCGCAGCGATGCGACACCGCGATCCCGATCGCAGTGTGCTTCTCCTCGGGCATCTCGAGATCATAGACCCTGATCCGCCCCGGCATGTCGGCGACAGCAACGACATCGCCCGCCTTCAGCGGCACAAAGCGCGGGCTGATCATGTCGACGTCGGCAACGCGGTCGACCTCGTCGTCATCGGCGACGCCGCTGTCGCAGTTGCAGAAGCCGAGTTTCGGCCTGAGATAAACCTCGACGTCGCCGCCGCACTCCGCCGTGCCGCAGCGGAAGGCGCGGCCGGCGGGCCAGCCGTCGCGCGGGAACGGCCAGGCGATTTCACGCCACGCGGCCGCGCCCGCCGGCGCCATCTCGTAGCCGGCAACTGCGGAGAGCCCGCCGAGCGCCAGGAACATCGCCGCGATGACCGGCCATGAGCGCATCATCGCGCGCTCGGCAGACCGGCAATGGCGCGCGCCGCGCCGGTCAGTTCGAGAATGTGGAGGCCGGTGTTGGCGCGGTCGACCGCATAGATGTAGCCGCGCTCGTCGGTCTCGACATTGTTGGTCTGGATCGCGACCTTGCAGCGGTCCTTGCCGTCGATCGTGACGCACCGCTTGTCGGTCGCCGCCGTGATGGAGGGAATGAAGTAGCCGACTTCCTTCGGGTGGTAGGGATCGCGGATGTCGAGCGCGCGGACGCCGGCGTTGAAGAAGGCGATAAAGGCCAGCTTCTTGTAGTAGACCGGCGCCATGCTCTCGTTCGACGAATGCGAGCCGAACCGGCCGCCGCGCTCGCAGAACGCGCCGGAGGCTTCGGGCACCGTGTAGCTTGAGATCAGCATCGGCCGCGCCTCGGTGGTGACGTCGGCGAACCACACCATCTGGCGCGCCTCGCCGCATTCGTTCTGGATCGACTCGTCGACGATCATCACGATGTCGCGGCTCTTGCCGTCCTTGTCGTGGGCGAACTCGGCGATCGGCATACCGGGTATCGGAAACACCGTATGCGCGCCGTTCATCGCCGACAGCGGCATCCGCGCGATCTCCGGGAATTTCAGATTGTCCGGCGTCGGCTGCTTCGGTCCGTTCAACAGCTTGTCGCGATCGACGATCTGCAGGAAGCCGCCCTTGTTGGTGCCGTAGCCGAAATAGACGCGATTACCCTGCGGCCCGGTCGAGATCGGCCCGTGCAGTTCGGTCGGCACCGCGCCGGTCGCACCCGGCTCCTGCCCGGGCAGGCCGAAGTCCCTGATCTTCATGGGATGCGCGGGATCGGAGAGATCATAGACCTGCGTCATGCGCCGCGTGCGCCAGTCCGGCGCGCCCGACACCAGGAAGGCGACGCCGGTGCCGCATTCCCAAAAACTCTTGTGCGTGTCCTTCAGCCCGCCGATCCGGGTGACGAGCACCGGATTGGCAGGATCGGCGACGTTCCAGATTTCATGCGCCTCGCTGCCGAAGGTGCGCAGCATGTAGACCGCGTTGCGATCGCCCTTCGGCAGATCCTTGCCGTCGCAGATCCGCACCATCTGCGCCCCGCCCGATTCATATTTGCCTTCCTGTCCGGGAATGTGCCGCAGATATTTCGGATGTGCGGGATCGGTGACGTCGACGATCGAGGTGCCGTTCGGCTCGGCCTTGCCGGTCGTCGGGTTGACGGGATCGGGAATGTCGTCGGTGCCGCCGTGATGGCCGATATAGGCGATCCATTTGTCGCCCTGATGATGAATGGTCGGCTGATAGGCGCTGCGGGCCTGCAAATCGCTGGTTCCAACCAGCCTCATGTTGGAGGCTTCGGGCGGGTCGCCGATCTTCTGCTGGGCGCTCGCACCATTCGCGAACAGGACAAGAAAGAACGTGCAGCAAACTGCCGTAACGCGACCGCCCATGCGCACCACCCAATGTTCCACACCAATCTGCGTTGGCTGCCGCCAAGGCTAGCACGGCGCTGCCGGCCTCCAAACACACGCTCTTGACATGCAACCATTTGGTTGCCTATTATCCGACCCATGGATGAAGTCTTCAAAGCCCTCGCGGATGCCTCACGGCGAACGCTGCTTGACCGGCTTCACGATCAGAACGGGCAGACGCTCGGTGAGCTCTGCGACGGCCTCGACATGACGCGTCAGGCCGTCACCAAGCACCTTGTGATTCTCGAGGAGGCCAACCTCGTCACCACGATCAAGCATGGTCGCGAGAAGCTGCACTATCTCAACCCGGTTCCGATCCATCAGATCGGCGAGCGGTGGATCAGGAAGTTCGAGCGCGGGAAACTCGCCGCGCTGAGCGAGTTGAAAAGACAATTGGAGAAGCGTGATGAGTAAACCGGACTACGTCTACGTCACCTATATCGAGACCACCGCCGACAAGCTGTGGCATGCGCTGACATCGAGCGACTTCACCGAACGCTTCTGGTTCGGCTATCGCGTCAGCTCCGACTGGAAGATCGGCTCCCCCTACCACCTCACCAAGGACGGGCGACGCAGCGTGCAGGGCGAGGTGCTGATCACCGATCCACCGAACAAGCTCGCCTACAGCTGGGATGTGGTGAAGGAAGGCGTCGAGCGCGAGCAGGTCTCGCGCGTGACCTTCGACATCGAACCCCACGGCGGAGTGGTCAAGCTGACCGTGACGCATGATAATCTGGGTCCGAAGACGCTGCGCGACATCTCCGGCGGCTGGCCGATGGTGATCGCAAGCCTGAAGAGCTTCCTCGAGACCGGACGCGAACTGCCGGCCGACCTGCTCACCAGCGGCGCCAGGGAGGCCTACCATGCCTAAGCCCGAATTCGCCTACGTCACCTACATCGAGACCACGCCGGAGAAGCTGTGGGACGCGCTGACCAAGAGCACGTTCACGCGGCAATACTGGTTCGACACCGAGCTGCAATCGGACTGGAAGGTCGGCTCGCCGCTCGCGCTGGTGATGGGCGGCAAGACCACCGACACCGGCGAGATCCTCGAGGCCGACCGGCCGCGACGCCTCGCCTACACCTTCAAGCACTTGCTCGACGAGGACATGCGCAAGGAGCCGGCAACCAAGGTGGTCTTCACGCTCGAAGCCCATGGCAAGATCGTGAAGCTGACCGTGACCCATGAGGGCTTCGGCGCGGGCAGCAAGCTGCTCGACGGCATTTCCAAGGGCTGGCCGGCGATCCTGTCGGGGCTCAAGAGCCTGCTCGAGACCGGCAAGGCGGTCACGATCCCGCCGGCCGCGCTCGGGATCGACGGCTTAGAATGACAATGAAAATCTATCGACGGGTGCGAACGGACATGAACATCGAAAAATTCAAACCGGCGATCGTCTACGCGATCTACATCGCCGCCACGCCCGAGAAGGTGTGGCAGGCTTTGACGACTGCCGAACTCAGCCGGCAGTATTTCTCCGGCAACGCGGTCGAGGTCGATCTGCGGATCGGCGGCGCCTACATCGTGCGGACGCCCGACGGCGCGCTGCACATCTCCGGCGAGGTGATCGAGTGCGATCCCCTGAAGCGGCTGACCGTCACCTTCAACGTCAACTGGCCGCAGCTGGTCGAAAAGCTCGGACCGACGCTCGTCACCTGGGAGATCGAACCGGCCGGCGACGGCGTCAAGCTGACGCTGCTGCAATCGCATGACCGTCCGATCAGCGACGACATCCTGTCGGGCGGCCGCACCGGCTGGCCGGCGATCCTCTCCAGCCTGAAGAGCCTCGTGGAGACCGGCAAGGCCATGGTGATCCCGATGCAGCCGCCAGCGCGCATGATGGCCGCGCTGAAGGAACTGGGAATCCCGATGCCGTAAACATATCCCACCGTCGTCCCGGCGAAAGCCGGACCCATAACCACCACTTTGCGTGTGGGCCTCGCGGGGGCCACAGCGTCGCGCAACAATCTCACCCTGTGGTTATGGGTCCCGGGTCGCGCTGCGCTTGCCCGGGACGACGACGGAGAAAACTACCCCAGCGCCCTCAACTCGCGCCGCAGCACCTTGCCCGTCGCCGTCATCGGCAGGCTGTCGGCGAACTGCACGAAGCGCGGATATTCGTGGGCGGCGAGCTGGACCTTGACGAACTCCTGGATCTCGCGCGCCAGGGCATCGCCCGGCGCGTAGCCCGGCCGCAGCACGATCCAGGCCTTGATCGATTCGGTGCGGATCGGATCGGGGATGCCGACCACCGCCGACATCGCGACCGCCGGATGCTTCATCAGCGTGTGCTCGATCTCGGACGGGCCGACCCGATAGCCGGCCGTGGTGATGACGTCGTCCTCGCGGCTGACGTACCAGAAATAGCCGTCCTCATCCTGCACGCCGAGATCGCCGGTCAGCAGGAATTCGCCGGCATATTTCTTCGCGGTCGCCTCCGGATTGCGCCAGTACCCGATCATGGTGCAGGGGCACGGCTGGCGCACGCCGATGATGCCGCGCTGGCCCCGCGGCAGCTCCTCGCCCTTCTCGTTGACGATGCGGACGTCGAAGCCCGGCGTGGCGCGGCCCATCGAGCCGGGACGGATCGGAAACAGGTTGGAATTGCTGCCGATCACGAGATTGCATTCGGTCTGCCCGAACACCTCATGGGCATCGATGCCGAAGGTGTCGCGCACCCAATCCAGCAATTCGCCGCCGAGCGACTCGCCGCCGGTGAAGATGCTGCGCAGCCTGACGCCGGAATTCTTCACATCGGCCTGCCGCATCAGCTTCAGCGCGGTCGGCGGCAGGAACACGTTGCGGATGCCGAGCTCGGCCATCATCTGCATCGCCGCCTGCGGCTCGAACTTGCGGGCGCGGTGCCCGACCATCGGAATGCCGTGGTACCAGAACGCGAACAGGCCGTTGATCAGGCCGCCGATCCAGGCCCAGTCGGCCGGCGTCCACATCAGGTCGCCGGGCTTGGGGAGGAAGTTGTGGCACATCTCGACATTGGGCAGATGGCCGAGCACGACGCGATGCGCATGCAGCGCGCCCTTCGGGTTGCCCGTGGTGCCTGACGTGTAGATGATCAGCGCGGGATCGTCGGCCGAGGTGTCGACGGTCGCGAACTCAGGCGACGCCGACTTGATCGCGCTCCAGAACGGTTTCGTCCCCGCCGGCGTCTTTTCGCCGACGATATAGACGCTCTTCAACTCGGGCAGGCGATCGCGAATTTTCGTGATCTTCTCCCAACCTGCTTCATCGGTGATCACGGCCTTGGCCGCGGAGTTCGACAGGCGGAATTCGAGCGCGTCCTCGCCGAACAGCGCGAACAGCGGGATTGAGATCATCGCGGCGCGAAACGCCGCGAGATGCGCGACCGGCAGTTCGAGCGATTGCGACAGGAACACCGCGACACGGTCGCCGCGCACCAGGCCGTCGGCGGTCAGCACATTGGCGAAGCGGCGCGAGGCGTCCGCCACCTCGTCAAACGAGGTTCGCGTGGTGCCGCCATCCTCGTCGACATAGACCAGCGCGAGCCGCCCGGTGCCGTCGGCATGGCGGTCGCAGCACGCGGTCGCCATGTTGAAGCGCGCGGGAACGTCCCAGCGGAAGTTGCGATAGAGCTCGTCGTAGGTTTTGGCTTCCTGAAGCATGGCCGCAGATTAGAGCCTTTTCCGTTCCGATGGAATCGGCACGGGCTCCAGATTCTCGTTTTGACGCGTTTTCTTCACGCCAACCGGTATCCACCTCGCTCGAAACGCTCTGGAGCCGTCAGAACACAAACCCTCCCGTCAGGCGGCCGCCCGCTCCATTGCGACCTCGGCCTTGAGGCTATCGAGGTCGCGATAGATCGATGCGACCGCGAGCACGCGCCCGGCGCGCTTGTAGCGCAGCACGCAATCCCTGCCGACGACGCTGCCATCCACCGCGATCTCGTCCCACTGCTCGGCATGGCCGACATAGTTGATCGGCACGTCGTAATGCTGGCTCCAGAAGAACGGCACCGCGTCGAACACCTCGCGCTGCCCGAGCATATTCCGCGCGGCGGTCTGGCCCTGGCGCTCCGCCACCACCCAGTGCTCGACCCGGATCGTCTCGCCGCTGTGCGGATCAGGCCAGCGCGCGATATCGCCGGCCGCGTAGATGCCGGGAGCGCTGGTTTCGAGATAGGCGTCGACCTTCACGCCGCGATCGATCGCGAGCCCGGCCGCTTCCGCCAGCGCCAGCCGCGGCTTCACGCCGACACCGACCACGACGAGATCGGCATCGAGCACGGGCCCGCTCTTCAGGTGTGCACGCTTGGCCTCGATCGCGGTCACGGTGTCGCCGAGGTGGAATACGACGCCATGCTCTTCGTGCAGCGCGCGGACGAAATCGCCCATCTCAGGCCCGAGCACGCGCTCCATCGGCCGCTGTTCCAGCCCGACCACGTGCACCTCGATCTGGCGCGCGCGCAGCGAGGCCGCCACCTCGAGGCCGATGAAGCTTGCACCGATCACAACCGCGCGGCGCGCTCCGCTGGCCGCGGCGATGATCGCCCGACAATCGTCGACCGTGCGCAACACATGAGCGTGGGGCTGGTCCACGCCCGGGATCGGCAGCCGCAGCGGCTCCGCGCCGGTCGCCAACAGCAGCCGGTCATACGGAATCGTTTCGCCGCCGGCGAGCACGACATTGCGGCGGCCGGCGTCGATCGACTTGACCTCGGTCCTGAGTCTCAGATCGATCGCCGCGTCACGATAGAAATCGTCCGGCTTCAGCGGCAGCCAGTCTTCCGGCGCGCTGCCGGCGAGGAAATCCTTGGACAGGTTCGGCCGATCCACCGGCGGCGTGGCCTCGCCGCTCAGCATGATGATGCTGCCGCGATAGTCCTGCCGCCGCAGCATCTCGGCGGCGGCAAACCCTGCCCCGCCGCCGCCGACAATCACGATGCTGCCGGGCGCATCCACCGGACCCTTGACGCGGAATTTCGGCTGCGCGCGCTTCTCGCGCACGATGATGCGATCGCCCTCGCGCTCGACCTTCCAGACCGCGAGCGCGTTGAAGGCGGGCGCGGCGGTCGCTTCGCCGGTGCGAATATCGAAACAGGCATGATGCCAGGGGCAATGGACGGTCTCGCCCTCAAGAAGGCCTTCGGCGAGCGGGCCGTGGTAATGGCTGCAATGCGCGTCGATGGCGAAGATGTCCGCGCCCGAACGCACCAGCAGCACGTCCTCGTCGCCGACATGGCCGAGCAGCATCGCGCCCGGGAAGTCGGAGAGTGCCACGCCCTGTGTCAGATCCGGACCGGAAGGAGCTTGCTGATCGGCCATATCGTTCCTCCATTGCCCTGTGACGCTCTAAACCGCTATCCCGAGGAATTCCTGGCGGGTTAGCGCATTGTCGCGAAAGCAACCCAGCATGCGGCTGGTCACGAGATCGGTGTCCGGCTTGTGCACGCCACGGGTCGTCATGCAGTGATGCGACGCCTTGATGATGACGCCCACGCCCTGAGGCCTCAAGACGTCGTTGATGGTGTTGGCGATCTGCGCCGTCATCTTCTCCTGAATCTGCAAACGCCTGGCATAGATGTCGACCACCCGCGCGAGCTTGCTGATGCCGACCACGCGGCCGTTCGGGATGTAGGCAACCCAGGCCTGACCGATGATCGGCGCCATGTGATGCTCGCAATGGCTCTCGAAACGGATGCCCCGCAGGGCAATCATTTCGTCGTAGCCTTCGATCTCCTCGAAGGTCTTTTCCAGGATCTCCGCGGGACGCTGGTCGTAACCTGCAAAGAACTCCTCGAACGAACGCGTCACGCGCGCCGGAGTTTCAAGCAAACCATCCCGCTCGGGATCGTCACCGGTCCAGCGGATGATGGTGCGGACTGCGGCCTCGACTTCGGCCCGGGTCGGCTTGTCGGATTCGGTTTGAGCAGCTCTTGCACGATCCAGCGCATGCACAATCGGGTTCATCGGGGCCTTTCCTTTGCGGCGTCATCACGAGATCATGCCCGTCAGATGCTCCGTCAGCAGAAAGGTTCCCGCAATTCGGCCCGCGGCACATTGCGCCGCAAGCCACCCGGGACGAACGGCTAGCCCGTCAGCGCCGCCTTGACGAGGCCGCTGGCCTTGCCGAAATCCATCTGGCCGGCGTATTTCGCCTTCAGCGCGCCGATCACCTTGCCCATGTCCTTGATGCCGGCTGCGTTGGTCTCGGCGATGATCGCCGAGATCGCGGCCTTCACGTCGTCATCGGACATCTGCTTCGGCAGGTACGCCGAGATCACGGCGATCTCCTCGCGCTCCTGGGCCGCGAGCTCGGCGCGGCCGCCCTTGTCGTAGAGCTCGACCGACTCCTGGCGCTGCTTGATCATCTTCTGCAGCAGGCCGAGCAGGTCGGCATCGGAGAGTGGCGGCTTGCCCTGCCCGCGCGCGTCGATGTCGGCGTTCTTGATGGTCGAATTAACCATGCGCAGCGTGGAGAGCTTGCGCTCGTCCTTCGCCTTCATCGCTTCCTTGACCGCAGTATTGATGTCGTCGCGCAGCATTTCGTTGTCCTTGAACCAGCAATCCCCTCATCTAGGCAGTTTGCACCGGCAGAACAACCTAGTTCCTCAGCCATTCGACCAGCGCATCGGCGCAGGCTCGTGGTTGTTCCAGCTGCGGCAGGTGACCGCAATTGGCGAGCACCACGAGCCTGGCGCCGGGAATGCCGTTGGCCATCTCGTCCGACAGCGAATTCGGAACGGTGTTGTCGGTATCCGACGTCAGCACCAGTGTCGGGCACTTGATCCAGGCCATGCTCGGCCGCGAATCCGGCCGGCTGAGCACCGCGTTCTGCTGGCGGATGAAGGCCTCGGCGCCGACGTCCTCGCTCATGTCGTCGACGATCTGGCGCAAACTTGCATCGCCCTGCCGCGACGGGTGCACGAAGCCCGGAAACAGCTCGTCGACCACGCTGCGATATTGGCCGCTTTTGGCACGCTCGATCATGCCGCGGCGGCGTGCGGTCGCTTCCGGCGTGTCGGCCCGCGCCTGGGTGCTCATCAGCGCCAGCTTCGCAACCCGCTCCGGCGCCTGCCGCATGATCTCGAAGGCGATGTAGCCGCCCATCGAGTGCCCGGCGAGCGCAAAGCGCGGCGGCGCCTCGGCCAGGATCCGGCGGGCGATCGCCCCCATATTGTCGTCCCTGACATGGTTGGCCACCGTCACCGGCCCGCATCGCCACAGCGCCGGGATGACCGGGGCGAAAATCCGCGGCGAGCAGATGAGGCCCGGGACGAGCAGGATCGGCATCGTATTATCCATGCGGGAGCTCCGGACGGGTCATTTTCGGCAAGCAAACGGCCGTTACAAGGAACTTTAGATTAAAAGGCCGTTCCGGCCTGTCAAATCGGCGGACATTGCCGTGTGAATCCGCGCCCTTTCGCTTTGACGCCGCAGGGTGCGGCGACTATTTAAAGGGCTCATGACAACCCCCGAAAACGCTCCCGCCTGGCCGGACCACAAACCGACCGCGCTCCTTGTGCTCGCCGATGGTACCGTGCTGGAAGGCTTCGGTCTCGGCGCGGAAGGCCACGCCGTCGGCGAGGTCTGCTTCAACACCGCGATGACCGGCTATGAGGAGATCCTCACCGATCCGTCCTATGCCGGCCAGATCATCACCTTCACCTTCCCGCATATCGGCAATGTCGGTACCAACGAGGAAGACATCGAGACGGTGAACATGGCCGCGACGCCCGGCGCGCGCGGCGTGATCCTGCGCTCGGCGATCACGGATCCCTCGAATTACCGCGCCACCCGCCATCTCGACCTGTGGTTGAAGGCGCGCGGCATCATCGGCCTCTCCGGCATCGACACCCGCGCGCTGACCGCGCTGATCCGCTCCAAGGGCATGCCCAATGCGGTGATCGCGCACGCCAGGAACGGCGAGTTCGACCTACACGGCCTGAAGGAAGAGGCCCGCGAATGGCCTGGCCTCGAGGGCATGGACCTGGTGCCGATGGTCACCTCGGGCCAGCGCTTCACCTGGGATGAGACGCCCTGGGTGTGGGGCAACGGTTTCGGCCAGCAGACCGCGCCGGAATTCAACGTGGTCGCGATCGACTACGGCATCAAGCGCAACATCCTGCGCCTGCTCGCCGGCGTCGGCGCCAAGGTGACCGTGGTGCCGGCGACGACCGCGGCCGAGGACATCCTGGCGATGAAGCCGGACGGCGTGTTCCTGTCGAACGGCCCCGGCGATCCCGCCGCGACCGGCAAATATGCCGTGCCCGTCATCCAGAAGGTGATCGCTTCGGGGACGCCGACCTTCGGCATCTGCCTCGGCCATCAGATGCTTGGCCTTGCCGTCGGGGCCAAGACCATGAAGATGCATCAGGGCCATCACGGCGCCAACCATCCGGTCAAGGACGAGACCACCGGCAAGGTCGAGATCACCTCGATGAACCACGGCTTTGCCGTGGACCAGGCGACGTTGCCGAAAGGCGCGACCCAGACCCATATCTCGCTGTTCGACGGATCCAATTGCGGCATCGCGCTCGAGGGCAAGCCGGTATTTTCGGTGCAGTACCACCCGGAAGCCTCGCCCGGCCCGCGCGACTCGCATTACCTGTTCCAGCGCTTTGCCGATTTGATGCGGAAGAACAAGCGCGCGGCCTGAACGCATTCGTCATTGCGAGGAGCAAAGCGACGAAGCAATCCATCTATCCCCGCGCGGAGCGATGGATTGCTTCGCTCCGCTCGCAATGACGGAGATTTTTCCCGATGACCGCCCCCGCCACCCGGAAGCCCGTCTACGGCGTCTCCTCGATGGCGGTGATGGCCTCGATGCCGGGGCTCGACTTCGTGCGCGGCATCTTCGCCCGAACCCTGCCGGAGCCTCCGATCATGGAGAATGTCGAGCCGTTCGACTGCTCCGCCGAGACCGGCCATGTGGTGATCCATAGCGTTCCGGGCCTGCGCCACTACAACCCGATCGGCTCGGTGCATGGCGGCTACGCCGCGATCCTGCTGGATTCCGCGATGGGGCTTGCGGTGCAGACCACGCTGCCGCAGGGCTTTGGTTACACCACGCTGGAGTTCAAGATCTCCTTCGTCCGCGGCATGAGCCAGGACACCGGCAAAATCCGCACCGAGGGCCACGTGCTCAACGCCGGGCGCCGAGTTGCGACCGCGGAAGCGCGGATTACCGACGACAAGGGCAAGCTGCTCGCGCATGCCACCACGACCTGCCTGGTGTTCGAGCTGCCCAAGACGACCTGAAGGCAATCGCGTCTTGGCGCCAGATCTTGGCGCCAGATCTTGGCGCCAGATCTTGGCGCATTGGAGCCATGACGAAGCGCGCTGGATCGCGGCCTGCGCTCTGTGATTGAGTTTCCCTGTCCGAGATCAGGCAAACATGATCCGGCCTGGAAAGGGAACGCCGATGATTTCAGCCCATTCAGACATGACCATCCGCGACATCCGCGTGACGATGCTGCGGCTGCCCTGGGCCGACGATCCCTGGCTGAAAGGCGCGGCGCTCGGCGCGACGCGCGACATTCTGATCTGCGACGTCGAGACGTCCGGCGGTGTCACCGGCATGGGCTGTCTGTTCGTGTTCAAGCCGGCGATGAAGTCGATCGCGGCCTGTCTCGACGAGTGCATCATCCCGCGCGTCATCGGCAAGGACGCCACCGCGATCGAGGCGATCTGGCGCGATCTGTGGACGGCGACGATGACCTATGGCCGTGGCGGCATCGCCGCGATGGCGATGTCGGCGCTCGACATCGCGCTGTGGGACGCGGTGGGGAAACGCGCCGGCCTGCCGCTGCACCGGCTGTGGGGGCACTATCGCTCGGAAATCCCGATCTATGGTTCCGGCTGCTTCCGCGGCGCCGGCGGCGACGGAATGATCGAGAAAGCGCTGCATTTCGTGAAGCAGGGCTACAAGGCGATCAAGATGCAGGTCGCGCATGTTCACACGCCCGCGCAGGACCTCGACAATGTGCGCCGCATGCGCGAGGCGCTCGGGCCCGACATCGACATCATGATCGACGTCAACATGGGCTGGAGCGCCGATGTCGCCATCGAGATGGGACGCAAGTTCGAGAAGTACGACATCTACTGGCTCGAGGAGCCGGTGCCGGCCGATGACTTCGCCGGCTACCAGCGCATCGCGGCGGCGCTGGACATGCGCGTCGTCGGCGGCGAGACGCATTTCACGCGCTACGATCTGCGGCCGTTCTTTCTCAATCCCTGCCTGCCGATCCTGCAACCCGACCCGATGCGCGGCGGCATGACCGACCTGCGCAAGATCGCGGCGCTCGCGGACACGTTCGGCATCACCATCGCGCCGCATCTGTTTCCCGAGCTCAACGTGCACCTCTTGGCTTCGATTCCGAACGGCATCTGGTGCGAGAACATGGCGCTGATCGACGATCTCTGGGTCGACCCGCCCGAGATCGCCAACGGCATGGTCACCGCGCCGGAGCGACCCGGGCACGGGCTCAGGTTCAAGGAAGACGTGTTGAAGTTCAAGATCTAGCTGGAACGGTTTGCGGACCGACGGTTTGTTGGTCTGGAGTCCACGGCACCTCGCAACGCTGGAGAGCCGCCATGTCGGTCGTCCGTACCGATATCGAACCCCTGACCATCGTCTTCCAGGACGACGGCCTGGTGCCAAACAACCCGATGCCGTTCCTGGTCTACAAGGCCACGGTCGACGTCAGCAAAAATCCCGAGGCCACGATCGAGCAGCTGTTCGGCAAGAACGGCTGGGGCGCGATGTGGCGCAACGGCGTCTACGACTTCGCGCATTACCACGCCACCGTGCACGAGGTGCTGGGCGTCGCGCGCGGCCGCGCGCGCGTGCAGTTTGGCGGCGACCACGGGCGGGCGCTGGAGATCGTAGCAGGCGACGTCGCGATCCTGCCGGCCGGCACCGGGCATCAATGCCTGTCGGCGAGCGACGATTTCTGCGTGGTCGGCGCCTATCCGCCGGGCCCGCCGATGGATCTGCAGCGGCCGACGCCCGAGAACCGCGCCAGGGCGCTGAAGACGATCCCGCTGGTCGCGCCCCCCGCGACCGATCCGGTGATGGGCAAGGACGGGCCGCTGGTGCGGCTGTGGAAGCGCTAGGATTCAAGATTCTCGAACGGGCTGTGCTTCGTTCTCCCCCTTGGGGAAGGTGACGGGATACAGGCAACCTAAATTGATTATCGGAATTACGTAGCCCAATCGTTCTGCGTGCGGCTCTTTTTGCGCGCTCAACGGATTCCCGAAACTATGCGGGCAGAGAATGCCCGTGGGGCCGCTGACGATTCGGCATGTCGCCATATTGAGCGCTACTCGCTCCCGCTTCCTGCCCGTGCTAGAGTGCCACGCGTGGAGGTAGTGCAGCCCTTTTCAACGTTAAGCCTGCCGGCATCACTTTTCAAAGAACCTTGATTTAAGTCAGCATCGCTGCGGCGATTTATGCCGCCAATGACACCTTAAGGCACGCGATTCATCTGCGGGAGTGACAGAGCTTCCGCGTCCGCTGCTGCTTTTTTGCATGAGCAATGGAGGTCATACACATCACCTGACGGCATCAGATGCTCCGCGCTTCCCAAGCAACCGCAACACATATCAGAAGAGGAGAATTCGACATGTTTCGAGGAATTCTGACGCTGACATTGTCTCTATGCATCGGCGCGGCTGCCGCGCCTGCAGCGCTGGCTCAGACGGCCCCGGCAATCAACGAGCAGGAGGCGCACGCGATCGCGGTGGACGCCTATATTTACTTCTACCCGCTCCTGACGATGGACATCACGCGAAAGCAATTCACCAACGTCGAGCCCGGCAAAGAGAACTTCAAGGGCCCGATGAACACCTTCGTCAACATCCCCGAATACCCACCGGCGAATTTCAAGGGCGTGGTGCGGTCCAACTTCGATACGCTCTATTCCGTTTCATGGCTGGACATGACCAAGGAGCCGGTTGTCGTCTCCGTTCCCGATACCGATGGACGCTTCTATTTGCTGCCCATGCTGGACATGTGGTCGGATGTGTTCGCCTCGCCCGGCTGGCGCACCACGGGTACCAAAGCGGGGACCTTTCTGGTGACGGCCCCGGGATGGCGGCCTGATCTGCGCGACAGGTTTGCGGAGGAGTTCAAGCTTCCGAAGGATACCCAGCGCATCGACGCGCCGACGCCTTACGTCTGGGTCATCGGCCGCACCAAGACGGACGGCCCGCCGGACTATGATGCGGTCCACAAGATCCAGGCCGGCTACAAGGTCACGCTGCTGTCCGAGTTCGGCAAGACGCCGAAGCCGACCGCGGTCAGGATCGATCCCGACATCGACATGAAGACGGCGCCGAAGGTGCAGGTCGATACCATGTCGGCCGGTGTCTACTTTGCGCAAGCCGCAGAGCTACTCAAGCTTCACCCGCCGCACATCACCGATGAGCCGATCATCGCGCAGATGAAGAAGATAGGCATCGAGCCTGGCAAGAGCTTTGAAATCAGCAAGCTCGACCCGGTCCTGCAACGGGCTCTGGAGACAGCGCCGCAGGACGGGCAGAAGCTGATGGCGTGGAAGGTGCCGACGCTGGCGCGCGTTGTGAATGGCTGGTCGATGAACACCGACACGATGGGCGTTTACGGCAACTACTATTTGAAGCGTGCTATTGTCGCGCAGGTCGGGCTTGGCGCCAACCTGCCGGAGGACGCCATTTATCCGCTCAATCTCGCCGACAGTACCGGCAAACCGCTCGACGGCGCTAACAAGTATACGATCACGTTCGACAAGGGCGCCACCCCGCCGGTCAATGCCTTCTGGTCGATCACGCTCTACGACCAGGAAGGATTCCAGGTCGGTAACGTGCTGAACCGCTTCGCTGTGTCCAGCTGGATGCCGTTCAAATACAACCCGGACGGCTCGCTCGATCTCTACTTCCAGAACGAGAATCCAGGCAAGGACAAGGAAGCCAACTGGCTTCCGGCGCCGAAGGGAGCCTTCAACCTGACCATGCGCCTCTACGGTCCGAAATCGGAGGCGCTGACCGGAAAGTGGAATCCTCCGCCGATCGAGAGATCGCAGACGATGGTGGGTCTCTCGGCTCAGTAAGCTTCAACCGCACTGACCGCTGCCGAGCGGCCAGACAGCGACCCTGGCAAAGCAATCCGGAGCAAAACAGCTCTGGATTGCTTCCTCGCGGGTGCGGGCGCGCAGCTTACGCCGCGTTGCTGCCTTCCTGGCGGCTTGCCTCGAACAGGAACCAGGTGCGGCGCTCGGTTTCGTCGATGAAGGTTTCGAGCAGGCCCGCGGTGCCGGAGTCCTCCTGGTCGTCGGCCAGCTTGTGTGCCTTGCGCATCGCGGCCGCCATGTGCTTGTTGTCTTCCATCAACTCGCGCAGCATTTCGCGAGGCGGCACATAATCGTCGTCATTGTCCTTGATGGTCTGATGCTTGGCGATATCGCCGATCGACTTCAGCGTCGCGCCGCCAAGCTTGCGCACCCGCTCGGCGAGCTGATCGGTGGTCGCGAAGATCGCCTCGGACTGCTCGTCCAGCAACAAATGGTAATCATGAAAATGCCGGCCGCTGACGTGCCAATGGAAATTCTTGGTCTTCAAATAGAGCGCGAAGGCGTCAGCCAGAAGCGTGTTGAGCGAGGCCGAGATCGTGTCCACCGCAGCCTGCGGCAGGTCGCTCGGCGTGTCGAGATCGGGCGAGATCTTGTCAGTCTTGGCTTTGCTCACGTTGGACCTTCCTGTTAGGAACCCGTATTTCGGCGCATTGAACATTGGCCGCCGGACCGCTAACGCATCATCAGCCCACCCGTTCCTGAGGCTAGGAACCCCGTTCTGCCGGATACCAAACGCGATGGATGAATGGATCGATTATTACGATTCCACGCATACGATCTATGCGAGCCGACTGCACCGTGACCTGCATTTCCAGATCATCGCAAACGACATCATCGGCTACATCGCTTCGCCGGATGCCGTGGTGCTCGATTATGCCTGCGGCGAGGCGCTGTCGGCGGCGAAGGTCGCCAATGCCTGCGCCCAGCTCTATCTGGCGGAGCCGGCGCCCGGCGTACGCGGCCGTCTGGTCGCGCGCTTTGCGCCCGACACCCGAATCCGTGTCCGCTCGCTCGATGATCTGAAGCACATGGACGCGGACTCGATCGACCTCGTGGTGATGAACTCAGTCGCGCAATACATGACGCCGCGGGAGCTCGATTCCGCGTTCGACGTGATCCACCGCGTGCTGAAGCCCTCCGGCCGGTTCGTGCTCGGTGATATCCTGCGGCCCGAAGTCGGCATGGCGAGGGATGTCGTGGCACTGCTGCGCTTTGCGGCGACCCACGGCTTCCTCCGCGATGCGCTGGTCGGGCTGGCTTCAACCGCACTGTCCGACTACCGCCAGCTGCGCACCAGGATCGGACTGCAGCGCTACCGCGAGGACGAGATGATCGCGAAGCTCGGCGCCGCGGGGTTCAGCGCTGCGCGCGCGCCGCGCAACATCGGGCACAATCCGTGGCGGATGACGTTCGTGGCGCACCACTGATCCAGGGTTGCACGACGCGTTAACGTTACCCAGAAGGAAACATAGCGGCGGCTGAAATAATCAGCAATGATCCGCTCGGCCCGGTGGCGGAAGCGTCGACGCGGCAGTGGTGCAACACTGTTTATCCTGGTTCAAATCCAGGCCGGGCCTCCAGCCTTCGCTGCTGACGCAGCTTCGGCTCGGCAGGCCTTCTCGTGGCGAAGGCCGCCGCGGCGTTGCCCGCAGGGCGAAGCCGGGCCGGTAGCCCCCTCCCACATCCCTCGCCCAGCCGGCCATACGTCGAACGAGGAATTTCCCCCAGAATCGCGGTTGATGGGGCGCTTTTGGGGGTTTCGCGGGTGCGGAAACTGGTCTAAAGACCACCCGCGCGCGAAGGATCGCGCTTCCGGCGCTACAAGATGTAGCGCATGGCTCGAGGGACGCGCGGGAAGCGCGCCCTTTTTTTGTGCCCAAATTCCAGTCCGCGAGAGCTGATGCCCAAAAGAACCGACATCTCCACCATCCTGATCATCGGCGCCGGTCCCATCGTGATCGGCCAGGCCTGCGAATTCGACTATTCCGGCACGCAGGCCTGCAAGACGCTCAAGGAAGAGGGCTTTCGGATCGTCCTGGTCAATTCCAACCCGGCCACGATCATGACCGACCCGGAGCTGGCGGACGCGACCTATATCGAGCCGATCACGCCCGAAATCGTCGCCAAGATCATCGAAAAGGAACGCCACGTCCTGCCCGGCGGCTTCGCGCTGCTGCCGACGATGGGCGGCCAGACCGCGCTGAACTGCGCGCTGTCGCTGCGCAAGCAGGGTACGCTGGAGAAGTTCGACGTCGAGATGATCGGCGCCACCGCCGACGCCATCGACAAGGCGGAAGACCGCCAGCTGTTCCGCGACGCCATGGAGAAGATCGGGCTGCAGACGCCGAGGTCGCGGCTCGCCAATGCGTCGGCGCTGAAGAAGTCCGACCGCGACAAGTACCTCGCCGATCAGGCCAAGCTGTCCGGCCCTGAGCTCGAAGCCTTCGAACGGCAGTGGGAAGGCGGCGAGAACGAGCGGCGCAAGCGCTACCAGCAGCAGGCCCTGGCCGAAGCGCTGATGGCGCTGTCCGACATCGGCCTGCCCGCGATCATCCGCCCCTCCTTCACGCTCGGCGGCACCGGCGGCGGCATCGCCTACAACAAGGAAGAATATCTCGACATCATCGAGCGCGGCCTCGATGCCTCGCCGACCAACGAGGTGCTGATCGAGGAATCCGTTCTCGGCTGGAAAGAGTTCGAGATGGAGGTGGTGCGCGACAAGAAGGACAATTGCATCATCATCTGCTCGATCGAGAACGTCGATCCGATGGGCGTGCACACCGGCGATTCCATCACGGTGGCGCCGGCGCTGACGCTCACCGACAAGGAATACCAGATCATGCGGGACGCATCGATTGCGGTGCTGCGCGAGATCGGGGTCGAGACCGGCGGCTCCAACGTGCAGTTCGGCATCAATCCGGACGACGGCCGCATGGTCGTGATCGAGATGAATCCCCGCGTGTCGCGCTCGTCGGCGCTGGCCTCGAAGGCCACCGGCTTCCCGATCGCCAAGGTCGCGGCCAAGCTTGCGATCGGCTACACGCTCGACGAGATCGCCAACGACATCACCGGCGGCGCGACGCCGGCCTCGTTCGAACCGACGATCGACTACGTCGTCACCAAGATTCCGCGCTTTGCGTTCGAGAAATTCCCCGGCGCCTCCTCCACGCTGACCACCTCGATGAAGTCGGTCGGCGAGGTGATGGCGATCGGCCGTACCTTCCAGGAGAGCCTGCAGAAGGCCCTGCGCGGGCTCGAGACCGGGCTGACCGGCCTCGACGAGATCGACATCGAGGGCCTCGGCCGCAGCGACGACAAGAACGCGATCCGCGCCGCGCTCGGCACGCCGACGCCGAACCGCCTGCTGCAGGTCGCGCAGGCGATGCGGCTCGGCTGGTCGAACGAAGATATCTTCAATTCCTGCAAGATCGATCCCTGGTTCCTCGCCGAACTGCGCGCCATCGTCGAGATGGAAGGCAAGATCCGCAGCAGCGGCCTGCCGACCAATGCGTTCGCGATGCGGATGCTGAAGGCGATGGGCTTCTCCGACGCGCGGCTCGCCGTGCTCACGGAGACCACCGAGGCCGACGTCACCGCCAAGCGCCACGCGCTCGGGGTGCGCCCGGTGTTCAAGCGCATCGACACCTGCGCGGCGGAGTTCGCTTCGCCGACCGCCTACATGTATTCGACCTATGAGCGGCCGTTCGCCGGCGAATTTGCCGACGAGAGCGCGCCGTCGGACCGCAAGAAGGTGATCATCCTCGGCGGCGGCCCGAACCGCATCGGCCAGGGCATCGAGTTCGACTATTGCTGCTGCCATGCCTGCTTCGCGCTCGAGGACGCCGGTTACGAGACCATCATGGTCAACTGCAACCCGGAAACGGTGTCGACCGACTACGACACCGCCGACCGGCTGTATTTCGAGCCGCTCACCGCCGAAGACGTGCTGGAGATCATCTCAACCGAGCGCAAGAACGGCACGCTGCACGGCGTGATCGTGCAGTTCGGCGGCCAGACCCCGCTGAAGCTTGCCCGCGCGCTCGAAGCCGCCGAAGTGCCGATCCTCGGCACCTCGCCCGACGCGATCGACCTCGCCGAGGACCGCGACCGCTTCAAGCGCGTGCTCGACAAGCTGCGTCTCAAGCAGCCGAAGAACGGCATCGCCTATTCGGTCGAGCAGGCCCGCCTGGTCGCCGCCGATCTCGACCTGCCGCTGGTGGTGCGTCCGTCCTACGTGCTCGGCGGCCGCGCGATGCAGATCATCCGCGAGGAGAACCAGCTCAACGACTACCTGCTGGGAACGCTGCCCGAGCTGGTGCCCGCCGACGTCAAGGCGCGCTACCCGAACGACAAGACCGGACAGATCAACACCGTGCTCGGCAAGAACCCGCTGCTGTTCGATCGCTATCTGTCCGACGCGACCGAAGTCGACGTCGACTGCCTCTGCGACGGCAAGGACACCTTCATCGTCGGCATCATGGAGCACATCGAGGAAGCCGGCATCCATTCCGGCGACTCCGCCTGCTCGCTGCCGCCGCATTCGCTCGACGCCAAGACCATCGAGGAGCTGGAGCGGCAGACCCGCGAGCTCGCGCTCGGGCTCGACGTGGTCGGCCTGATGAACGTGCAATACGCCATCAAGGACGGCGAGATCTACGTGCTCGAGGTCAACCCGCGCGCATCCCGCACCGTGCCGTTCGTCGCCAAGGTGATCGGCACGCCGGTCGCCAAGATCGCGGCACGGATCATGGCCGGCGAGAAGCTCGCCGACTTCAAGCTGAAGAAGAAGAAGCTCGGCCATGTCGGCGTGAAGGAATCGGTGTTCCCGTTCGCGCGCTTCCCAGGCGTCGATACCGTGCTCGGACCGGAGATGCGTTCGACCGGCGAAGTGATGGGCATCGACCGCTCCTTCGAGGTCGCGTTCGCGAAGAGCCAGCTCGGCGGCGGCACGCGCGTGCCGCGGCAGGGTACGGTGTTCGTCTCGGTGCGCGGCGACGACAAGATGCGCATCGCGGATGCGGTGCGGCTGTTGCACTCGCTCGGCTTCAAGGTGATGGCAACTTCGGGCACGCAGCGCTATCTCAGCGACAACGGCGTGCCGACGGAAAAGGTGAACAAGGTGCTCGAAGGCCGTCCGCACATCGTCGACGCCATCACCAATGGCGACGTCCAGCTGGTCTTCAATACCACCGAAGGTCCGCAGGCGCTGGCCGACAGCCGCTCGCTGCGGCGGGCTGCCCTCTTGCATAAAGTGCCATATTACACCACTCTTTCGGGCGCGGTGGCGGCCGCACGGGGAATCCGGGCCTATCGGGCCGGGGACCTTGAGGTCCGCACGCTTCAGAGTTACTTTTCCGAAAGCTGACCGCTGCCCGGGCTGAAGGCCCGAAGCGGTCAATTAGCCGAATGGCTGGAACTCACCGCGCGATTGGATGTTGTCACGGCCCTTAGCGGGGCCGAAAATCACTGGGCTTCCGGGCGCGTTGGCGCCCTGATTCCTGCGTTAGCTGAACTGGATATTCGTGCACGGCCGCCGGGCGCGCGCGATGAAGGACGAAGATGATGGATAAGGTTCCGATGACCGCGGGCGGATACGCCGCGCTGACGGACGAGTTGAAGCATCGCCAATCGGTGGATCGTCCGCGCATCATCGAACACATCGCGGAAGCACGCTCGCACGGCGATCTCTCCGAGAACGCCGAGTATCACGCCGCCAAGGAAGAGCAGTCACACAACGAGGGCCGCATCGCCGAGCTCGAGGACAAGCTCGCGCGCGCCGACATCATCGACATTTCGAAACTGTCAGGCGACACCATCAAGTTCGGCGCGACCGTGACGCTGATCGATGAGGACACCGAGAAGAAGGCGGTGTGGCAGATCGTCGGCGAAGTCGAGGCCGATGCCAAGAAGGGCCGCATCTCCATCACCTCGCCGCTTGCGCGCGCGCTGATCGGCAAGAAGAAGGGGACCACCGTCGAGGTGATGGCGCCGGGCGGCGCCAAGGCCTACGAGATCACCAAGGTCGAGTGGCGGTAGTTACCTTCGCGTGACTGGTGCAGAAAAGCCGCGTCCCGCACGCGGCTTTTTTGTTGTGCAGTACCTCAATTCCTCACAGCTCTGACAGGATTGTGAGTTGTCAAATCTGCTTAACTTGTTAATAATTCCGACCCGGAATTATTATATATCATAACTATCTGGGACGAGCAATATGATCAGCACTCTCGCCGGGCGGTATTCGCCCAGCCTTCTAAGCATCCTTCGCATCTACGTCGGACTCAGCCTGCTGCAGCACGGTACCGCGAAGATTCTCCATTTTCCGACCGTTCCGATGTTCGCCAACGTCGACATCAGCTCGCTGATGGGCGTCGGCGGATTGATCGAGCTCATCGGCGGCGCGCTGTTTATTGTTGGCCTGTTCACGCGTCCGGTGGCGTTCATCCTCTCGGGATTCACCGCCGTCGCATACTTCATGGCGCATGCGGGCAAGAGCTTCTATCCCATCCTGAACGGGGGCGAACTCGCCGCGGTCTACTGTTTCGTCTTCCTTTATTTCGTGTTCGCCGGCCCCGGCCCGTTGAGCCTCGACGCGATCCGCGAGGGTAAGACCGCGTAGCGCTCCAGCAAGGAACCGCACACCAGGCGTGACAGCGCCGTTTCATTCTCCATAATGCGCGCTCGCAACGGCGCGCATTTTCTTTTGGAGAGCAACATGGACCTGGACCGCCTCGGCAGGATCGCTCAGCCTTATCTGCTGAGCGTTCTTCGCTTCATCACCGGGCTGCTGCTCCTGCAGTTCGGCGTCGCCAAACTGTTCAAGTTTCCGCATGTCGAGATGTTCGCCGAGGTGACGCCGTTCTCGCTGTTCGGTGTCGCCGGCATGTTCGAACTCGTGCTCGGCGGAATGCTGATGCTGGGTTTGCTGACCCGGATCGTCGCCTTCATTCTCTCCGGCGAGATGGCGTTCGCCTATTTCATCGAGCACGCGCCTGTCAGTTTCTTTCCGCTGCTTAACGACGGCACGCTTGCGATACTGCTCTGCTTCACCTGCCTCTACCTGGCCGCGGCAGGCGGCGGGCCGCTCAGCCTCGAGGTCTTGCGAAAGCGGAGGCCATAGCACGCTAGCGGCAGAAGCGTGTTGATATGACGGCCTTACGGCGAAATCCGACAGCATGCGCACCACTCCACCGAGGGCGCAACGTAAGGGCGAAGATACCCTTCACGTATGAAACCACGAACTTGTAAGGACGTTGCGGTCTCGCGATCGCACCACCTCTTGAACCAAAAAGCTCCGCCATTGTTGACGCTAGGGACCAATGGTGGAGAGCGCGATGAATGTGGATCGATTTGCGGCGAGCTTTCAACCGTATCTCTTGAGCCTGTTCCGGTTCATCACCGGCCTGCTTCTGTTTCAGTACGGGGTTGCAAAAATCTTCAAGTTTCCGGCGCTCGCCCCCTTCGCCAATCCGCCGCCACTCATCATGACGGCCGGCGCGATCGAGTTGGTGCTCGGTGGATTGTTGATGATAGGACTGCTCTCGCGGATATCTGCCTTTATCCTGTCCGGTGAAATGGCCTTTGCCTACCTTCTCGGCCACATGCTGAAGACGGGCGAGCCCGTGCTTCTGCCGCTCAACAACGGTGGAACAGCTGCAATATTGTTCTGCTTTGCCTGTCTGTACCTTGCAACGGTAGGCGGCGGACCGGTGAGCGTGGACGCGGTAATCGGGAAGGAGCGCGCGTCGCGCAATGAAGAGTCGCACTTCAGACCAGCAGCGGAATAGCGCTAGCGTCAGCCGACCGCCTTCAATCCCAGCGGCACCGCGGCCTCGTATTTCGAGTTGTGCAGCACCAGTGACGTCCTGACGTTGCGCACGTGCGGCGCCGCCGTCAGATGGGTGACGAAATCCTGGAACGTCGCCATGTCGGGCGCGACGCATTTGAGGATGAAATCGACTTCGCCCGACAGCATCCAGCATTCCCGCACCAGCGGCTCGGCGCGCACGAAATTCTCGAAGGCGCGGAGATCGGCGTCGGCCTGGCTCGACAGATGCACCGAGGCGAACACCGTGACGTCGTAGCCGAGGCGGCGCGGATCGAGCAGGCCGCGGTATCCCTGGATGTAGCCTTCCTCCTCCAGCGCCCGGACCCTGCGCAGGCAGGGCGGCGGCGAGATACCGACGCGTTTGGCCAGTTCCACATTGGTGATTCGGCCATCGGCCTGGATCTCGGCGAGGATTTTGAGGTCGATCTCGTCAAGGTTCTTCGACACGCGACTACAGTTCCCTAGGGTTTGGAAGGCTTGGCAGGTCCGCCGGCAACTCTCATAGCGCAGCCAGCCGGCATTGCGCAATTTTATTGCGCGTGCAGCGCAAGATTTCGCGAATGTGACTTCAGTTCCGGGGAAAAATCGCTGCCATGGATTGCAAATCTTGCATAGCTTCCCAGATATCCTAGACTTGGATTTGACACTTTTAGCACCGCCGTGACCTGCCTCCGGGGTGCTTCCCACACAAGTCCCCGTCAAAGTCCCCAGAAGAGAGGGATCAGCTAATGCCCGCGCCTGTCCACGCCAAGGTCGTCATCATCGGGTCCGGCCCCGCCGGCTACACCGCAGCGATCTACGCGGCACGCGCGATGCTCGAGCCGGTGCTGATCCAGGGCATCCAGCCGGGCGGGCAGCTCACCATCACCACCGACGTCGAGAACTATCCCGGCTTCGCCGATGTGATCCAGGGCCCCTGGCTGATGGAGCAGATGGAGAAGCAGGCGGCCCATGTCGGCACCAAGATCGTCACCGATCACGTCAACAAGCTGGAACTCGGCCAGCGCCCGTTTCGCCTGACCTGCGATTCCGGCGACGTCTATCTCGCCGAGACCGTGATCCTCGCCACCGGCGCCCAGGCGCGCTGGCTCGGCCTGCCCTCGGAAGCAAAGTTCCAGGGCGGCGGCGTGTCGGCCTGCGCGACCTGCGACGGCTTCTTCTACCGCGGCAAGAACGTCGTGGTGGTCGGCGGCGGCAACACCGCGGTCGAGGAAGCGCTGTACCTGACCAATCACGCCTCCCAAGTCACCATCGTGCATCGCCGCGATCATTTCCGCGCCGAGCGCATCCTGCAGGAGCGGCTGTTCAAGAATCCCAAGATCAAGGTGGTGTGGGATTCGGCGATCGACGAGATCTGCGGATCGGAGAACCCGAACAAGGTCACCCATGTGCGGCTGAAGAACGTCAAGACCGGCGCGCTCACGAACCTCAAGACCGACGGCGTCTTCGTCGCGATCGGCCATGCGCCGGCGACGGAGCTCGTCAAAGGCCAGATCAAGCTGAAACCGTCGGGCTATGTCGAGGTCGCGCCGAACTCCACCGCGACCTCGATGCCCGGCCTGTTCGCCGCGGGCGACGTGGCGGACGAAACCTTCCGGCAGGCGGTCACCGCCGCCGGCCTCGGATGCATGGCTGCGCTCGAGGCGGAACGCTTCCTGGCTCTTCGCGCGAGCGATCGCGCAGCGGCGGAATAATCATGGCACGATCTCGCGACGGATTTACGGATATGGATTGGGACAAGCTGAAGGTCTTTCACGCAGCGGCGGAGGCCGGCAGCTTCACGCATGCCGGCGAACAGCTTGGCCTGTCGCAATCGGCGGTCTCCCGCCAGGTCAGCGCGCTGGAGCAGGAGCTCTCGGTGTCGCTGTTTCACCGCCACGCCCGCGGCCTGATCCTCACCGAACAGGGCGACCTCTTATTCCGCACCGCGCATGACGTGTTCATGCAGTTGCAGGCGGCCCGCGCAAAGCTCACCGACAGCCGCGAGCGGCCGAGCGGCGACCTCAAGATCACGACGCCGCCGGCGCTCGGCATCAACTGGCTGATCCCGCGGCTCGACGAGTTCACCGCACTCTATCCCGACATCCGGATCTCGCTGATCGTCACCGACGAGGATCTCGACCTCTCGATGCGCGAGGCCGACGTCGCGATCCGCACCCGCAAGCCGACCCAGCCGGACCTGATCCAGCGCAAGCTGTTCTCGATCGGCTTCCATGCCTATTGCTCGCCGGAATACATCAAGCGCTTCGGCACGCCGCGCACGCTCGATGATCTCGACTCGCACCGCATCATCATGCTCGGCGACTCGCAGGTGCCGGCACATCTGCAAAACCGCAGCTGGTTGATCGATGCCGGCCGCAACGGCTCCGGTCCGCGCGAGCCCTACTTCAAGGTCAACAACATCCTTGGCCTCGTGCGCGCCTGCCAGCAGGGCCTCGGCATCGCCGCGCTGCCGGACTATCTGGTGGAACAGAACAACCTCGTGCAGCTGTTCGGCGAGTCCGACTCGATCGCGCTCGACACCTACTTCGTCTATCCGGAAGAGCTGAAGACGGTGGCCCGCGTGCAGGTGTTCCGCGACTTCGTGGTCAGCAAGGCGCAGCGCTGGCCGTCGTGATTAAGCGGCCCTTATAGGGCTGGTTTATAGGGATATCCGTGCTGCCCCCGGTCTCCGCATGACTGACATGCGACCTGGATAGTTGCTGCAAGGCGTCGATGGGGATCATAGTGTTTACACGCTGAGCGTTCGCGTCGCGCATATGTCCCCCTCCTCCAGTGGCGCGGAAGTTCAGTAATCCCTCTTGGAAGGTGATTGTGTCGGCCTCACGTGGCCAATACCTTAAGCCGGGCTCACTTGAGCCCGGCTTTTTTTCATCGCCGTGCCTTTTCACCTCCACGTCATGCGCAAAACGCGCCGCACGTCGCGGTCAGCCTGTGCATTGACAACAACCTCGCAGCGCAGCATCATTATCCCATGATCACGACTTCGTGCGCCGTTCTGTCGTCGAAAAAAGCTCCCCTCCCGGGGACACGAGATCGCGCGCGATAAGATCACCTTCGCATTCAAACCGATCCCGAAACCCCGCCGCCTGGACGGGGTTTTTTGTTGGTCCCGTCTCCGGCCTTGCCTTCTTGAGGAGATGGAACATGACCGATCTACACCAGCAATTGCAGGGCCTCTGGCTGCCCCTGATCACGCCATTCCGTAACGGCGAGCTCGACGCCACGTCGCTGCGGCGTCTCGTACGGCACTACGCCAATGGCCCCGTCGACGGGTTCATTCTCGGCGCAACCTCCGGCGAGGGCATGGCGCTCAGCATGGACGAGCTGGAGGGGCTGGTGAGCGTCGTGCTCGACGAACTGAGTGCCAGCTCCCGCCATTTGCCGGTCTGTCTCGGGCTCTCCGGCGCCTCGACCGCCCGGATGAAGGAAGCGCTGGATGACACGGCCGACTGGCCGATCAACGGCTATTTGATCGCCAGCCCCTATTATATCAGGCCCTCGCAACGCGGGCTCGTGCAGCACTTCAGCGCGCTCGCCGATCACGCCTCGTGGCCGATCGTGCTTTACAACATTCCCTATCGCACGGCGGTGAACCTGACCAACGAGACGCTGCTGACGCTCGCGGACCATCCGAACATCGCCGGCATGAAGGATTGCTGCGCCGACCGCGCGCAGTCGATCGACTTCCTCAACCGCCGGCCGGCCGGCTTCCGCGTGCTGACCGGCGAGGATGCGCAGACTTTCGATGCGCTCTCGGACGGCGCCGACGGCGCGATCCTGCTGTCCGCACATCTGGAAACAAACACCTTCGCTGCGATCCGCACGCTGTTGCAGCAGAGCCAGCGCCACGCGGCGCTGGCTGCCTGGCAGAGCGTCGTCGGCCTGACGAGGCTGTTGTTCGCCGAACCGAGCCCCGCGCCCGCCAAGCACTGGCTGTGGCGGCAGGGGCTGATCGACAGCCCCGAGGTGCGGCTACCGATGGTCGCGGTGAGCGAGGATCTCGCAACCTGGCTCGACGCCGAGATGGAACGGCGCGCGCAGCTTCTGCTGCCGGCGTGATCGCGCTTTCTCCCTCTCCCCGTTCTTACGGGGAGAGGGCTGGGGTGAGGGGGTGCTTCCGCGCAAACGGTGAGAGACAGACTCGTGGAGAGTCCCCCTCACCCGGTTCGCATTTCGCTTCGCTCCATGCGATCCGACCTCTCCCCGCAAGCGGGGCGAGGTAAGAAAGTTCAATCCAGCTTCACCCGCGAAAGCCGCAGCGCGTTGCCGATCACGCTGACCGAGGACAACGCCATCGCGGCGGCGCCGACCATCGGCGACAGCAGGATGCCGAACAGCGGGTACAGCACGCCGGCTGCGATCGGCACGCCGGCGGCGTTGTAGACGAAGGCGAACGCCAGATTCTGGCGGATGTTGCGCATGGTCGCGACCGACAAGCGCCGCGCCCGGACCAGGCCCATCAGGTCGCCGGTGAGCAACGTGATGCCGGCGCTCTCGATCGCGACGTCGGTGCCGCCGCCCATCGCGATGCCGACATCGGCGGCGGCGAGCGCCGGCGCGTCATTGACGCCGTCGCCGGCCATCGCGACGGTGCGGCCCTCGCCGCGCAGCCGCTGCACGACCTCGCTCTTGCGCTCCGGCAGAACCCCGGCCTCGACCTCGTCGATGCCGAGCGTCTTTGCCACCGCCCGCGCGGTGGTCTCATTGTCGCCGGTCAACATCACGATGCGCAGGCCCTCGGCACGCAGCGCCTGCAGCGCGCTGGTCGCGGACGGCTTGACCGGATCGGCGATCGCGACCACCCCGGCGATGCGGCCATCGACCGCGACAGAGATCGCCGTCGCACCGTCCCGCCGCGCGGCCTCGGCCGCCTCGTCGAGCGCTGCCGTCGCGATCTTCAACTCGGCCATCAGCACCGCGTTGCCGAGCGCAACCTGCCTGCCTTCGACCGTGCCGGTCGCGCCCTTGCCGGAGGGCGAGGCAAAATTGCTGACGGCGGCGGATGAGAGCTTGCGCTCCCTGGCAGCGGCGATGATCGCCTGCGCCAGCGGATGCTCGCTGCCCTGCTCGACACTGGCCGCCAGCCGCAACAGATCACTCTCGCCGAACCCTTCGGCGGCAATGACGCGCACGACCCTCGGCTTGCCCTCGGTGAGGGTACCGGTCTTGTCGATGACCAGCGTATCGATCGCCTCCATCCGCTCCAGCGCCTGCGCGTCACGGATCAGGATGCCGGAATGCGCGCCGCGGCCGACACCGACCATGATCGACATCGGCGTCGCCAATCCCAGCGCGCAGGGGCAGGCGATGATCAGCACCGTGACGGCGGCGACCAGCGCGAAGGTCAGGCGCGGCTCCGGACCGAACACCGTCCAGGCGATGAAGGCGAGCACGGCGGCGGCGATCACCGCCGGCACGAACCAGCCGGCGACGCGATCGGCGAGCCGCTGGATCGGCGCGCGCGAGCGCTGCGCCTTCGCCACCATGTCGACGATCCGCGACAGCATCGTGTCGCGGCCGACCTTCTCGGCGCGCATCACGAGGCCGCCGCTCTGGTTGACCGTGCCGCCGATCACCCTCTCGCCTTCGGCCTTCGTGACCGGCATCGACTCGCCTGTGACCATGGACTCGTCGATGACCGCACTGCCCTCGACGACGACGCCGTCGACAGGCACCTTCTCGCCCGGTCGCACGCGCAGGCGGTCGCCGACCTTGATTGCGTCGATGTCGATATCCTCATCGCCATGTTCGGTGATGCGCCGCGCGGTCTTGGGCGCGAGGCCGAGCAGCGCGCGGATCGCGCCCGAGGTCTGCGCGCGGGCGCGCAATTCCAGCACCTGGCCGAGCAGCACCAGCACCGTGATCACGGCCGCCGCCTCGAAATACACCGCGACCGCGCCATGCATGTCGCGGAACGCGGGCGGGAACAGCTGCGGCGCCAGCGTCGCGACCACGCTATAGACATAGGCGACGCCGGTGCCCATCGCGATCAGCGTGAACATGTTGAGATTGCGGGTGACGAGCGACTGCCAGCCGCGCACGAAGAACGGCGCACCGGCCCACAGCACGACCGGCGTCGCCAGCACGAACGAGATCAAGTTCGACCAGCCCTGTGGCACGAGATGCATCAGCCCGAGATGGCTGCCCATCTCGAGCACGAACACCGGCAAGGTCAGCGCGAGGCCGATCCAGAATCGCCGCGTCATGTCGATCAGTTCAGGATCCGGTCCGTCGTCGAGCGAGACCTGCTCGGGCTCCAGCGCCATGCCGCAGATCGGGCAGCTTCCGGGGCCGACCTGGCGCACCTCGGGATGCATCGGGCAGGTGTAGATCGTGCCCGCGGGCGCCGGCGGTTCCGGTTCACGCGGCTTGAGGAATTTTTCCGGCTCGGCCTCGAAGCGCTCGCGGCAGCGGCCGCTGCAGAACAGGTACTCCTCGCCCTTGTAGCTGAAGCGGTGCTCGGCGGTCGCCGGGTTGACCTTCATGCCGCAGACCGGATCGATCGCGAACGCCACCTCGGCTGGCGTCGTGTCGTGATCATGCTTGCCGCCGCAGCAGGAATGCGCGGCCGCGCCATTGTGGTGATGATCCGCGTGCGAATGGTCGTGCTTTGCGTGTGCCACGAAACTCTTCCCGGCCGCTAACCCGGCCTCTTGATCTATATACCCTAGGGGGGTATATGAGACCTATGAGAGACGAGGTCAAGACATCCTGCTTAAAACGGCTCAAACGGATCGAAGGTCAGATCCGCGGGTTGGCCGCCATGGTCGAGGACGACCGCTATTGCATCGACGTGGTGACGCAGATCGCGGCCGCGCGCGCGGCGCTGCGCCGCGTCGAGGAAGAGGTCCTCCGCGATCATGTGGCTCATTGCGTCGAGCATGCGATCTCGTCCGGCGACAAGGCCGACCAGCGGCGCAAGATCGCCGAACTGATGGACGTGATCGGGCGCGCGGATCGGTGATCTAAGCACCACCCCCATACTCGATGCCGTCCCTGCGAAAAGACGGACCATAACCACAGGACGTGGGATGGAGCGAGCTGGGGCCACAGCTCGCTCCAACAACGCGCCCCTGTGGTTATGGGTCCCGGGTCGCGCTTCGCTTGCCCGGGACGACGTGGGAAAGAGCGCCACCCGCACACTCAGTGTCGTCCCTGCGAAAGCAGGGACCCATAACCACAGGACGTGGCGATGGAGCGAGCTGGGGCCACAGCTCGCTTCAACAACGCGACCCTGTGGTTATGGGTCCCGGGTCGCGCTTCGCTTGCCCGGGACGACGTGGGAAAGAGCGCCACCCGCACACTCAGTGTCGTCCCTGCGAAAGCAGGGACCCATGACCACAGGACGTGGATGGAGCGAGCTGGGGCCACAGCTCGCTTCAACAACGCAACCCTGTGGTTATGGGTCCAGGGTCGCGCTTCGCTTGCCCGGGACGACGTGGGAAAGAGCGCCACCCGCACACTCAGTGTCGTCCCTGCGAAAGCAGGGACCCATAACCACAGGACGTGGCGATGGAGCGAGCTGGGCCACAGCTCGCTTCAACAACGCAACCCTGTGGTTATGGGTCTCGGGTCGCGCTTCGCTTGCCTGGGACGACGTGGGGATAGAGCGGTGCCGAATTCGCTGCCGCTTCTTGCGCGGCTGAACAGTGCGATCAGGTATTGAATCTGAAATGCATGACGTCGCCGTCGGCGACGACGTACTCCTTGCCTTCAAGGCGCAGCTTGCCGGCATCACGCGCGCCGGCTTCGCCGTTGCCGGCGATGTAATCGGCATAGGCGATGGTCTCGGCGCGGATGAAGCCCTTCTCGAAATCGGTATGGATCACGCCGGCGGCGGCGGGCGCCTTGGTGCCGCGGTCGATGGTCCAGGCGCGCGCTTCCTTCGGGCCGACGGTGAAATAGGTGATGAGGTCGAGCAGCCGGTAGCCGGCACGGATCAGCCGATCGAGCCCGGCCTCTTCCAGGCCCAGCGTCTCCAGGAAGTCGGTGCGTTCTTCACGCGACAGCGTCGCGATTTCGGATTCGATCTTGGCCGAGATCACGACCGCGACCGCGCCCTCCTCCTTGGCGCGTTCGAACACCGCCTTGGAGAAATTGTTGCCGTCCTTGGCCGAGCCTTCCTCGACGTTGCAGACGTAGAGCACGGGCTTCGAGGTCAGGAGCCCGAGCATACGGAACGCCCGCTCCTCCTCCGGCTTGCGCTCCAGCGCACGCGCCGGCTTGCCGTCGCGCAGCAGCACCAGCGCGCGGTTGACGAGCTCGAGCTGCTCCTTGGCTTCCTTGTCGTTGCCCTTGGCCTTCTTCGAGAGGTTGTCGACGCGCTTCTCCAGGCTGTCGAGGTCGGACAGCATCAGCTCGGTCTCGATGGTCTCGATGTCGGCGAGCGGCGCGATCTTGCCCTCCACATGGGTGATGTCGGAATCCTCGAAGCAGCGCACCACATGGGCGATGGCGTCGACCTCGCGAATGTTGGCGAGGAACTGATTACCGAGGCCTTCGCCCTGCGACGCGCCGCGGACGAGGCCCGCGATGTCGACGAAGGTCAGCCGGGTCGGAATGATCTGCGCGGACTTCGCGACCGCCGCGAGCTTCTCCAGCCGCGGATCGGGCACCGCGACCTCGCCGACATTCGGCTCGATGGTGCAGAACGGATAGTTCGCCGCCTGGGCGGCCGCCGTCTCGGTCAGCGCATTGAACAGCGTCGACTTGCCGACGTTAGGCAGCCCGACGATCCCGCATTTGAATCCCATGTCTTCCTCAATAATCTCTGGTTCGTCATGGCGGGCTCGTGCCGATGACGATTAAGGGAGATCAGGCCGGCTTCTCGCCGCCGTTCTCACCCTTGTCGAAAAATCCCTTGGACTGCATCGTCAGATGCACCTTGTTGGCGAACGACGCGTCATGCCCCGCAGCCAGCAGGCCGGCATTGTCGGCGACGGCCTGGCACAAGGCCTCCACCCACGCCCGGTCGCTCTTGGCGAAGTCCGACAGCACGTGGCTGTGCACGAGCTCCTTGACGCCGGGATGACCGATCCCGAGCCGCACCCGCCGATACTCGTTGCCGATATGCGCGGAGATCGAGCGCAGGCCGTTGTGGCCGGCGATCCCGCCGCCGATCTTGACCCGCACCTTGGCGGGCGGCAGTTCGAGCTCGTCCTGGAACACGGTGATGTCGGAGGGCGCGAGCTTGAAGAAGTTCGCCGCTTCCTGCACCGCGCGCCCGGACTCGTTCATGTAGGTGGCCGGCTTCAGCAGCACGACCTTCTCACGATCGACGACGCCCTCGGAGGTCTCGCCCTGAAAGCGACGGCGCCATGGTGCGAAACCATGACGCCGTGCAATCTCGTCGACCGCCAGGAAACCGATATTGTGCCGGTTGCTGGCGTATTTCGCGCCGGGATTACCGAGACCGACAAAAAGGCGCATGGCGCGGCATCCCGCGTCGGCGCGCCATCAGACGATCGCGCGCCGACCTGATCGATTACTTCTTCTTGTCGCCACCGGCGGGAGCCTTGGCACCCGCGGCCGGAGCCGCAGCACCCGCAGCCGGAGCCGCCGCAGCGGCCGGAGCTGCAGCACCCGCGGCCGGAGCAGCGCCACCGGCAGCCGCCGCAGCCGCGGCCTTCTGCTCTTCGGCGTAGCCGGACGGCGGCACGATGGTGACCAGGGTTGCGTCCTCGCGGGTCAGCGACTTCACGCCCGTGGGCAGCTTGACGTCGGAGAGATGCAGCGAGTAGCTGATCTCCAGCGCGCCGACGTCGGCCTCGATGTATTGCGGAATGTTGTCGACCGAGCACTCGAGATCGAGCGCGTGGGTGACGATGTTCACGGTGCCGCCGCGCTTGACGCCCGGCGAACTTTCACCGTTCACGATGTGAAGCGGCACGCTGACGCGGATGGTGGCGCCTTCGCCGAGCCGCATGAAGTCGACATGGAGCGGGAAGTCCTTCACCGGATCGAGGTGGTAGTCGCGCGGAATCACGCGATGCTTCTTGCCCTCGATATCGATGTCGAACAGCGTGGTGAGGAACCGGCCCGCCAGGATGCGCTGGCGCAGTTCACGATCGTCGACCGAGATGGTCACCGGGGGCTGGTTGTCTCCGTAGATCACTCCGGGAACTCTCCCGGCGCGACGCTCTGCCCGGGCGGCCCCCTTGCCGCTCTTCGGACGCGCGGTCGCCTTCAATTCCTTGACGGTCGCCATAGCGTTAAGTCCTTGTATTTAAAAAGTTAAAGGCCGCAGCGCGGCCCATGCTCAGGTCCACAGCAAGCCTCCAGGGGTGCGGGGGCCGCGGACGTGGCGGGCTTTTAGCCCCAAAGGGCCGAAATGACAAGGAAATGAAGGGATTTTTCTTTTTCGCGCGTCCCCGGCCGACCGAGCGGCTCTGTCAGTTTACGAATGTCCAGTAGAACTCTTCATCCGCCTTCTCGCCCTCCTCGGTGCGGGCCAACCCCAAGTTCCTTATTGCCTTGTCCACCACTAGGTACGCTTGCCGATACTTTTCAGCCTCCCATAGCTCCTCAAATATGCGGAGCTCAGTTGGATGGTCCGAAAGCAATCTCCGGGTCTCCCGCAGATACCCATCTTTGGCGTCTTGAATCATCTTCGGCACTGCAAAGGCCGCCAGGTTGGAGGTGGAAGTGCCGGAAAGGCCCTGCGGCCGGCTGCCGTTTCAGCCCGCCGAGCCGCCGAGCTTGGCCTCCAGCGCCGCGATCCTCGCCTTCAGCGCCTCGTTCTCCTCGCGCGCCAGGCGGGCCATGTCCTTGACCGCGTCGAACTCCTCGCGCTTGACCACGTCGAGGTCGCGCAGGATCCGCTCGGCCTGGTTGCGCATGACCGTGTCGACCTCGCGCTTGACGCCCTGGGCGGCGCCCGCGGCATCGTTCATCAGACGGCCGATCTCATCGAAAAACCGGTTGCTGGTCTGGGTCATCTCGCAAAACTCTCCGCGTTCACTGGCCTCGCGCCAAAGACAATGGCGATCTCAGCCATCCGGTTCAAGTCCGCCGCGAATGGCAGGCCTCCCGAGGCTTGCCTTGTCATGCTCCGGTTTCCTTGCAATCGTATGAACTCACAACAGAAATCGCACACATAACGCGAGCAGAAACGCCATGATCGAAGAGACCGTCGAGATCCCGACCAAGGACGGCAAGACCACCACCTTCATCACCCATCCCGAGCGCGGCGGCCCCTTCCCCGTCGTCATCTTCTACATGGACGCGCCGGCGATCCGCGAGGAGCTGCGCGACATGGCGCGCCGGCTCGGCACGTCAGGCTATTATGTGATGCTGCCCAATATGTATTACCGCGCCGGCGTGATGGAGCTCGGTCCGATCAATCCCGATCCGGAATCGCCCGAACGCAAGCGCATGTTCGAGCTGATGCACTCGCTCAACATTCCGCTGGTGATGGAAGACACCAAAGGCCTGCTCGCCTATGCCGAGACGCAGAAGGCGGCGAACACCAGCATCATCGGCACCGTCGGCTATTGCATGAGCGGCCGCTACGCCGTGAACGCGGCGACGCATTTCGGCGATCGCGTCAAGGCCGCCGCCTCGGTCTACGGCACGCATCTGGCGACCGACCAGCCCGACAGTCCGCATCTTGCCGCGCAAAAGACAAAGGCCGAACTCTATTTCGCCTGCGCCGAGACCGATATCTACGCGCCACAGGACATCATCGAGCGGGTGAAGGCCGGCATGAGGGGATCGAACAACGAGGTCGAGATCTATCCCGGCACGCATCACGGCTTTGCGTTCCCCAAGCGCCCGGTCTATGACCGCGACGCCGCCGAACGCCACTGGGAGCGGCTGCTGGCGCTTTACCGCCGCAACCTCGTGAGCTGAGTCTCAAGACGCACGATGCCGTTCCTGCTGATCGACTTTCCGGTATTCAATCCCGTCGCGCTCTCGCTCGGGCCGATCGTGATCCGCTGGTATGCGCTGGCCTACATCGTCGGCATCGTGCTGGGCTGGATCTACGCCCGCTCGCTGATCAAGAAGGAGCGGCTGTGGGGCGGCCCGGCGCCGATCACGCTGCCGCAACTCGACGATTTCATCCTCTGGGTCACCATCGGCATCATCGTCGGCGGCCGCACCGGCTATGTGCTGTTCTACAATTTGCCCTTCTTCATCGCGCATCCGGCCGAAATCCTGGAATTGTGGAAGGGCGGCATGTCGTTCCACGGCGGCTTCCTCGGCTGCGTCGCGGCGGTGATGCTGTTTGCCCGCCGCAACGACATCCCGATCCTGTCGCTCGGGGACATCACCACTGCGGTCGCGCCGATCGGGCTGTTCCTCGGCCGGCTCGCCAATTTCATCAACAGCGAATTGTGGGGCCGTCACGCCGATCCGAGCCTGCCCTGGGCCATGATCTTCCCCAATGGCGGGCCGCTGCCGCGCCATCCGAGCCAGCTCTACGAAGCCGGGCTTGAAGGCATCGTGCTGTTTGCGGCGCTGGCCGTCATGATCCGGATGGGGGCGCTCAAGCGTCCCGGCCTGATCCTCGGCAGCTTCATTGCGATCTACGGCGTTGCCCGAATCATCGGCGAGCACTTCAGGGAGCCCGACCCGCAGCTCGGCTTCCTGTGGGGCGGATTAACCATGGGCATGCTGCTGTCGGTGCCAATGATCATCGTTGGCGTTATCCTCATCACGGCCGCCGTCCGCCGCAGGGCGGGCGGTCCGGCGCCGAGTTCAACCTGAACAAGTTCAATCCAAAGCAAGTGCAATCCAAGGAAGGCCGTGAGCGAACCCTCCCCGCTGCTGGATGAGATCAGGAAGCTGATCAAGCTGTCCGGGCCGATGCCGGTCTGGCGCTACATGGAATTGTGCCTGATGCATCCGCGGTACGGTTACTATTTGTCGCGCGATCCGCTCGGCCGCGAGGGCGATTTCACCACATCGCCCGAGGTCAGCCAGATGTTCGGCGAACTGCTCGGGCTGTGGAGCGCCTCGATCTGGCGCGCGATCGGCTCGCCTGAGACGCTCCGCCTGATCGAGCTCGGCCCCGGCCGCGGCACCATGATGGCGGACGCGCTGCGCGCGCTTCGCGTGCTGCCGCCGCTCTACCAGTCGCTCAGCATCCACCTCGTCGAGGTCAATCCGGTGCTGCGCGAGAAGCAGTACGCGACGCTGACGGGCGTGCGCGATATCACCTGGCACGACAGCATCGACGACGTGCCCGAGGGACCGGCGGTGATCCTCGCCAACGAATATTTCGACGTGCTGCCGATCCACCAGATGGTCCGGCGCGAGACCGGCTGGCACGAGCGCACGGTCGGGATGGATGCCAACGGCAACCTGTATTTCGCTCCCGCCCCCGAGCCGACACCGCATTTCGAGGTGCTGCTGCCGCCGCTGGTGCGCGCCGCCCCGCTCGGCGCGGTGTTCGAATGGCGGCCCGACAACGAGGTCATGAAGCTGGCTACGCGGCTGCGCGACCAGGACGGCGCCGCGCTGATCATCGATTACGGCCATCTGCGCAGCGACGCCGGCGACACCTTCCAGGCGATCGCACGCCACAGCTTCGCCGACCCGCTGAAGAACCCGGGACAGGCCGACGTGACCGCGCATGTCGATTTCCAGGCCCTGGCGCGGGCCGCCGAGGATGTAGGCGCGCGCGTCCACGGACCGGCGACGCAGGGCGACTTCCTCAAGCGTCTCGGCGTCGAGGCCCGCGCCGCCGGACTGATGGCGAAAGCAAGCCCCGAAGTCTCCGCCGACATTGCCGGCGCGCTGAAGCGGTTGACCGATTCCGGGCGCGGCGGGATGGGCTCGATGTTCAAGGTCATGGCCATCTCCGACCCGCGCCTCACCTCGATCGCCGGATTGAGCGATCAGCCTGACGAGACCGAACAATGACATTGGGATCACCGCTGCTGTCGGCCATTCCGAGCCTGCGCCATGCCTTCTTCTCGCGCGAGGGCGGCGTGTCGGAGGGCATCTATGCCGCGCTGAATGGCGGGCTCGGCTCGCGCGACGATCCGGCCAAGGTCGCGGAGAACCGGCGGCGGATGGCGGCGCAGCTCGGCGTGCCACTCGATCACCTCGTCAGCGTGCATCAGGTTCACTCGCCTGACGTCGTGGTCGTGACCGGTCCATGGAACGGCGCCGTGCGCCCGAAGGCGGACGCGCTCGTCACCCGCACCGAGGGCCTTGCGATATCGGTCACGACGGCCGACTGCGGCCCGATCCTGTTCGTCGATCCCAATGCGCGGGTGATCGGCGCGGCGCATGCCGGCTGGAAGGGCGCGCTGACCGGGGTGCTGGAATCGACCATCGACGCCATGGAGAAGCTCGGCGCGGAGCGCGGCGGCATCGTCGCCGCGATCGGCCCGCTGATCCGCAAGGAGTCCTACGAGGTCGGCAACGAATTCGTCGAACGCTTCATCGAGGCCGATGCGGAGAACGGCATGTTCTTCATGCCCGCCGAACGCGACGGACACGCGATGTTCGATCTTGCCGGCTTCATCCGCATGCGGCTGGAAAATGCCGGCGTGCTGATGATCGACGATCTCGGCATCGACACCTATTCCGACGAGCGCTGCTTCAGCTACCGCCGCTCCGTGCATCGCAAGGAAGCCGATTACGGCCGGCTCGTTCACGCCATCGCGCTGGAAAGCTGACGCCGGGCGTCCTCCTCATTTTTGTGCGACAAGCGTCTTGACTCTCCACCTGCTGGAGACCGGACAAGCGGCGCATGACACAACGCACCTACAGCATCGGCGAGGCGGCGCGGCTCAGCGGAATTTCCGTCCGCAAGCTCCGCTTCTATTCGGACCAGGGGTTGCTGCCGCCGGCCGGCCGCACCGCGAGCGGCTATCGCGTCTTCACCGACGACGAACTGGTTCGCCTCGACCTGATCCGCTGCCTGCGCGATGCGGGGCTCGGTCTCGACGCCATCCGTGAGGTCCTGACCAAGCAGCTCTCGCTGGTCGAGGCGCTGCAGCTTCGCCTCGAGACGCTGGAAGCGGAGATCGCGGCCCAGCGCCGCGTCGCCTCGGCCCTGCGGGCTGCGTTGCGTTCACCGCAACTCACCGAAGCAGACCTGAGGAGATTCCTGACCATGACGCAGCTGTCCCGCACCGAACGCCGCAACGTCGTCGAGCGCTTCTTCGAGAAAGTGTCCGACGGCATCAACATCGACCGGAAATGGATCCGGCAGATGATCGAGACCAGCGTGCCCGAATTGCCCGACGAGCCGACACCCGAGCAGTGCGATGCCTGGATCGAGCTTTCGGAGATGCTCAACGACCCTTCCCTCGTCGCCAACATCCGCGCCAACGCGGAAGACGTCTGGAATCATCACGTGCTGGATCTCGCCGCCTGGCAAGCGGCCAACGAAACCGTACTGGCGAGTGCCAAGAAGATTATCGCGCGCGACCTCGGCCCGACGTCGGAGGCCGCCCAGGCGCTGGCGCGCGACTGGCTGGAAACATCGGCGCGATTGCTGAAACGAAAACCTGATCTGGAATTCCGCAACTGGATTCGCGGCAAATATGCCCTGCACGACGCCCGCGCTGCGCGCTATTGGGAGCTCGTCGCCATCATGCGCGGGCAATCGCCGGACGCGAGCCCGAACCGCGAATGGGCCTGGATCACCGCAGCCATGCGGCACCATCTCTCTGACTGAGCAGGGAAATCCGAAACCTCGCGGCGCGCCGCCCGGATCGGTTAAGTGCTGTGGCCGTCCTGCCCTAGACGTTAAGCCGTTTTAACGATATCGCAGGACGCAATGAGGGAAGCGTCGAACCGCCAGTTTCAAACTGGGACAGCCGCGCGCGCCGCGATCGCAGGCACGTGGCTCGCGATCGCGTGCGCGCTTGGCGGCTGCGCGGCCGGCGGCAACGTGGCCGACTCCTACGCCATGGCCACGCCGGCAAGCAGCGGCGCAACGGTTGCGTTCGAATCGATCGACGGCCCGCCGCCCCAGGTGTTCGACCGCATGGTCGGCGTGCTCGACAGCGAGTCCAAGCTGCGCAGCCTGTCGATCGTGTCGCGCCAGGGCGCTGCCGCCTATCGCGTGCGCAGCTATCTGTCGGCGCAGGTGGTGCGCGGCCGCACCATGATCTCGTGGGTGTGGGACGTCTACGACAGCAACCAGCAACGCGCGCTGCGGCTCTCCGGCGAGGAGCCCGCCGGCAAGGCCGGCCGCGACGCCTGGGCCGCCGCCGACGACCTGGTGCTGCGCAAGATCGCCCAGGCCGGCTTCAGCGGCCTCTCCAGCATGCTCAATGGCGGCCCGGCGGACAGCCCCGCACCCGCCCCGGCACCGGACCTCCGCGGGCCCACGGTGGCAAGCGTCCCGGCCTCCGCCGCGCCCGAGACCGTGGCGCTCGGCTATTCCGCCGACTAAACCCCGTTATCTCCCGGGGAAATGGGTTTTTTGCCCAGGAAAAACGGCGGCCAAGGCCGGCTAATGGGTTGCCATCGGAGGCGCCTGCCTGATATTCCCTCGCGCACCGAAAACCCGCCGGTTCTGTAAGGACTTGAGATGCTGAACGTCGTATCCAGCAAGGCGCGGGGGGAAGCATCGATGTCGGCAAAGAACGGATCAATCAAACTCGTCGCCGGCAACTCCAATCCTGCGCTGGCGCAGGACATCGCCAAGGGACTTGGCATCGAACTGACCAAGGCCGTGGTCCGGCGCTTCGCCGACATGGAGATCTTCGTCGAGATCCAGGAGAACGTCCGCGGCTCGGACATGTTCATCCTGCAGTCGACGTCGTTTCCGGCCAACGACAATCTGATGGAACTGTTGATCATCACCGACGCGTTGCGCCGTTCCTCGGCGCGCCGCATCACCGCGGTGGTGCCCTATTTCGGCTACGCCAGGCAGGATCGCAGGTCCGGCTCGCGTACGCCGATCTCGGCCAAGCTCGTCGCCAACCTGATCTCGCACGCCGGCGTCGACCGCGTCATGACGCTCGACCTGCATGCCGGCCAGATCCAGGGCTTCTTCGACATCCCGACCGACAACCTGTTCGCGGCGCCCCTGATGGTGCGCGACATCAAGGAGAAGTTCGACCTCGCCAAGGTGATGGTGGTGTCGCCCGACGTCGGCGGCGTGGCGCGTGCCCGCGGCCTCGCCAAGCGCATCAACACCCCGCTTGCCATCGTCGACAAGCGCCGCGAGCGCCCGGGTGAGTCCGAGGTGATGAACGTGATCGGCGACGTCGCCGGCTACAACTGCATCCTCGTCGACGACATCGTCGATTCCGGCGGCACGCTGGTGAATGCAGCCGAAGCGCTGATCGCGCACGGCGCCAAGGAGGTTTCGGCCTACATCACCCACGGCGTGCTGTCCGGCGGCGCCGCCGCGCGCATCGCCTCGTCGCGGCTGAAGGAACTGGTCATCACCGACTCGATCCTGCCGACCGAGGCCGTCAACAAGGCGCCGAACATCCGCCAGATCTCGATCGCCGGCCTGATCGCCGAAGCGATCGGTCGCACCGCGGCGGAAGAGTCGGTCTCGAGCCTGTTCGATTAAATCGATATTTGCTGTCGTCCCTGCGAAAGCAGGGACCCATAACCACAGGCCGTTGTTGTTGCGAAGGCTGTGGCTCCGGCGTTGTCAATCAATTCGCATTCGTGGTTATGGGTCCCGGCTCAAGGCCGGGACGACACCGGGTATGCGGCAGCCACCGCGCTAAAACCCCGGCCGTGGCACGTGGCTCATCAACGTCCGCGCATAGCCGCCATCGACGATGATCTCCTCACCGTTGACGTAAGACGAGCGATCACTGGCCAGGAACAGGGTCGCGTCCGCCATGTCCTGGGGCGCGCCGATCCGGCGCATCGGCACCACGGCGGTGCGCCGTTCGGTGACGCCAGGCGTGTCGTAGAAGGCCTGGCTCATCGGCGTCACGACAAGGCCGGGGCTCACCACATTGCTGCGGATGCCATGCGGCCCCCATTCCGCTGCGAGTTGCTGCGAGAGCATCACGACGCCAGCCTTGCTGACGCTGTAGGCGCCGCTCTGCCCCTGCGCATTGCTGGCGGCGATCGAGGCGACGTGGATGAGGCTGCCGCGTCCGGCCTTGCGCATCTGGCGGCCGAACGCCTGCGCGCAGATGAAATAGCCGGTGAGATTGACCGCCAGCACCGCATTCCATTCCGCGAGCGCGAGCGTATCGAGTCCGCCCGGGCGCAGCACCGCCGCGGTGTTGACGAGGATGTCGCAAGCGCCAAACGTGCGCGCGACGGCGTCGGCGACAGCGGCGACATTGTCCTCGCTGGTCGTGTCGCAGCTCGCAACGAGATGACCGTCACCGAACTCGCGAAGCGTTGCCTTGGTCTCCGCGAGGGAGCGCTCGTCGCGATCGAGCGCGGCGACCCTGGCGCCGGCGCGCGCGAAGCTGAGCGCGGTGGCGCGGCCAATGCCGCCGCCTCCGCCGGTAACGACGGCAACGCGGCCCGACAGGCCGAGCCAGTCGGAGGAATGTTGTTCGATCATGGGCGCCTCCCGCGCGTTTTGGTTTTATGCCGCAAGCATAACCGAACGCGCCGCAGGCGAGAGCGATCCCGGCACGCATGCCGGAATCGCTTTTCCGCCGATGCTAACCGGGGATTCCCGCCGCGACCTGGCCGCGCAGCCGCTCGAGGCTGAGCAGCGTGTTGGCGCAGGCCTCCGCGACCTCGATCCCCTTGATCACGAAGTGCTTGCGGAAGAACTCGTAATGCACCTCGGTCTCGTGGAATTGCTGCGGCGTCAGCACCGCCGAGAACACCGGCACCTCGGTGCGCAACTGCACATCCATCAGTGCCTTGATCACGGTGTCGGCGACGAATTCGTGGCGGTAGATGCCGCCATCGACGACGAGCCCGGCCGCGACGATCGCGGTGTAGCGGCGGGTCTTCGCCAGCAGCTGCGCGTGCAGCGGGATCTCGAACGAGCCCGGCACCTCGAACACGTCGACATTGGTGATGTGGCGTGCCTCGATCTCCTTCAGGAAGGAGATGCGGCACTCTTCCACCACGTCGCGATGCCAGGACGACTGCACGAAGGCAACGCGCTGCGGCTTTGCGAAGTGCGGATGCTCCAGCGCCGGCGGAATGGCCGGCGTATCGGGAGCACTTTCTGCCTGGGAGGTTTGGACTTGAGAAGCTTGAACGTCTTGGTCTTGCAACATCTGATTCATGGCTTTCCTCTTTCAGGACCAGAATCAGGGCACACGGACAACGACACGAGCCCACGCGAAAATCGCGTTGGCCGCCGCAACCGTTCTCTTTCATCCGGACTGTAACCGTCGGCTTCGGAATTGCACCGAATCTGCTGACCCTTCCCCCGGCTTCGCGGAGGAAGGCGCTCGCGGGCTTGGGCTCATCACCCTTACCGCCGGTGGGGATTTTCACCCCGCCCTGAGAACTCGGCACGCCCGGGATGGACGTGCCTGAGGCGAAATATGACCAAAGCGCGACAGCCGGGCAAGGCCTTTGGCATGGGGAAACGGCATGTCCCCATGAGCGGGTTGCGGCTCTGCGAGGTTGATGTGAAGGCCCGACCACTGATTCACAGGCGCGGCGAAGCGCCGGCAAATGGTTAACAAAGCGTTACGCGAACGCTTAGATTCCGATTTGTTCTCAAAATCACAGATGTGGCGGAGATCAGCTGTGGACGATGCGCGCTTTGGCTGTGGACGGACTCGGCGTGCGGTTGCGCGGATTCCGCAAATCACATCACTTCATCGGCGTCAGGTCCAGGGGCATCCGGAAGCCCGCATCAGGAACTGCACTCGGCCACGACGCAGTATGTCGCAAGTGCCGGCTTCCGTGTGCGTATCAAGCGATCATAAGAACAAGGTCCGAGACGGCATGTCCCTCCTCGAAAGCATTATCGATTCCCGGAACAACCCGCTTGCGGTGGTCGAGGATATCGCCACCGACAACAACTGGGCGTTCGAGCGTTCCGGCGAAGACGAGGTGACGATCGTCTCCAAGGGAGACTGGATCGATTATCAGCTCTCGTTCACCTGGATGGGCGAGATCGAGGCGCTGCATCTCGCCTGCGCCTTCGACATGAAGATGCCGCAGGCGCGCCGCGCCGAGGTGCAGCGGCTGGTCGCCGCGATCAACGAACAATTGTGGGTCGGCCATTTCGATCTGTGGACCCACACCGGCATGGTGATGCACCGTCAGGCGCTGGTGCTGCCCGGCGGTCTCACCGCCTCCACCGCGCAGTGCGAGGCCATGGTGGTCAACGCGATCCACGCCTGCGAGCGCTACTATCCGGCATTCCAGTTCGTGGTGTGGGCCGGCAAGTCGACCGCCGAGGCGATGGCCGCGGCGATGTTCGACACCGAGGGCGAGGCGTAACGGTTTCGCTCCAGCAATCCACACCCTCAGTGTCGTCCCTGCCTAGTGCGCAATTGCGCACGGGAGCAGGGACCCATACTCCGCGGCCGCGGGGCTCACGCAAACTGCTTGTGGCTGATCGCTCGTCTCACTAGAACCGGCTGTGGTTATGGGTCCCGGCTTTCGCCGGGACGACACCGGGTTTGTGGAGACGCCTGTGAACACGAGCAGCGCACTTAAGAACACCACCGGCACCATCGCGCTAGCGGGCGCGGGCAAGATGGGCGGCGCCATGCTGACCGGCTGGCTCGCGCAGGGCCTCGCACCCGAGCGCGTCGCGGTGATCGATCCGCACCTCTCGCCGGAGATCTCCGCGCTTGCCGCAAAGGGCGTGCGGCTCAATCCGCAGGCGAAGGATCTCGGCACGGTCGACACGCTTGTCGTCGCGGTGAAGCCGCAATCATTCCGCGACGCCGGCGCCGCGCTGAAATCCTTCGTCGGCCCCTCGACACTCGTCGTCTCGATCATGGCCGGGACGACCATGTCAGCGCTGGAAGAGGTTGTCGGCGGCGCAGTCGTGCGCGCGATGCCGAACACGCCGGCGGCGATCGGCCGCGGCATCACCGTTGCGGTACCGTCGAATCGCGTCACCGCCGCGCAGCGCGCGATGACCGATGCGCTGCTGAAAGCGACCGGGCTCGTCGAATGGGTCGACGATGAGAGCCTGATGGACGCGGTGACCGCGGTGTCCGGCTCGGGCCCCGCCTATGTGTTCCTGCTCGCCGAGGAGCTCGCGCGTGCCGGCGTTGCGGCCGGCCTGCCCGAGCAGCTTGCGACCACGCTGGCGCGGGCGACCGTCGCGGGCTCCGGCGAGTTGCTGCATCGCTCGGATCTGCCATCCGCGACCCTGCGGCAGAACGTCACCTCGCCCGGCGGCACCACCGCTGCGGCGCTGGAGGTGCTGATGGCCAACGACGGCATGCAGCCGCTGATGACCCGCGCGATTGCCGCCGCGACAAGGCGTTCAAGGGAATTGGCGAAGTAGCTGCGAGTACACTGCCTGCCCGTCACCCTGAGGTGCGAGCGAAGCGAGCCTCGAAGGGTGCACGGCCCGCGGCCCATCCTTCGAGGCGCGCAAGGGCGCGCACCTCAGGATGACGTCTGAACAAGTGGCAAGAGTCGTAGGCTGGGCAAAGCGCAGCGTGACCACCATCGCGAACACGCCGTATGCGGTGGGCAGGGCGCAAGCGCGCCTTTGTCCACCCTACTCAGTGCCCGATGCCCCGGCGAGCCGCTTGTTAAAACTCTCGACATTGATCAAACCGCGGGCGTGGCGGCCTTCGCCGAGCTTGCGCGTGCCCTCAAAGGCCTCGACCTCGAAGCGGATCACGCGGCGCTCGACCGCGATCACCTTCGCGGTGGTCCGCACGGTGGCGCCGACCAGGGCAGCGGCGAGATGGCGGATGTCGACCTCGGTCCCGACCGTGACCCAGCCGGACCGCAACGCGGCGCGGATGGCGTCGCCCGACGCCATCTCCATTTCGAGGATCATCATCGGCGTCGCATAGACCATCGGCATGCCGGGCACGAAATGCCCGACGGTGCGCTCCGGCGGCACCACGAGCATGCGCTCGGCGCTCATGCCGACCTTGATGAAGTCGCGTGCGTCCATCGGTGCCTCAAAACAGGTGTCGTCCCGGCCTTGAGCCGGGACCCATAACCACCAAAGCTAGTTATTGCGCAAGCTGGAGCCCCAGCGAGCGCAACAACCGGCATCGGTGGTTATGGGTCCCTGCTTTCGCAGGGACGACAGAGGTGAATTACTTCTTCGCCGCGGCGGCGCGCTCGACGAACGACTTGCCGCCCTTCATCTTGTGATGCAGCGGCGCTTCGTTGATCTGGATCACGACCGCGTCGGCATCGACGCCGAGATTCTTCACCAGCGCCTGGGTGATGTCGCGCATCATGCCGAGCTTCTGCTCGTCGGTGCGGCCGGCGGCCATGCTCACGGTGATCTCAGGCATTGTTGCTCTCCCTCTTGTTGTCGCCATGGCCGGGCTCCTCCCGGCCATCCACGTCGCCGCGCATCAAACAAGAGGTGGATGCCCGGCACAAGGCCGGGCATGACGTCACAAGCGAATGGCTATCCCCACGCTACGTCATGCCGCGCCAGGACCTCGCGGACCCTGGCGACCAGATCGGCTTCCGCGCAGGAGAACTGCGCCGGACGCGTCTCACGCCATTCCTGATTGGAGGCGATCGCAGCCGCGGCCTTGGCGCCTTCGATCAGATCCTTGATCTGCACCTCGCCGCGCGCCTTCTCGTCCGAGCCCTGGATGATCACGCAGGGCGAGTTGCGGCGATCGGCATATTTGAGCTGATTGCCCATGTTCTTCGGATTGCCGAGATAGAGCTCGGCGCGGATGCCGGCCTGGCGCAGCTGCGCGACCATCTTCTGGTAGTCGGCGACGCGATCGCGATCGAACACGGTGACGACGACAGGACCGAACTCGGCCTGCGTATCGAGCTGGCCGAGCATCGTCAGCGCGGCCTGCAGGCGCGACACGCCGATCGAGAAGCCGGTTGCCGGCACCGGCTCGCCGCGGAAGCGCGAGACCAGACCGTCATAGCGGCCGCCGCCACCGACCGAGCCGAACCGCACCGGGCGGCCTTTCTCGTCCTTGGTGTCGAGCAGCAGTTCAACCTCGTAGACCGGGCCGGTGTAATATTCGAGACCACGAACAACGGTGGGATCGATGCGGATGCGATCCGCGCCATAGCCGGACGCCGCGACCAGCTTGGCGATCTCTTCGAGCTCGCTCACGCCGGCCTGACCAACTTCGCTCTTCGCCAGATAGGTCTCGGCCGCAGCAATCGCCTCTCGCCAATCGTCACGCTGCTGCGTGACGGCCAGGACGATATCGGCATCGGCAGGGCTCAGGTCGGCGCCCTTGGTAAAGTCGCCCTTGCCCTCTTCGCCGCCATCCCACCGTCCGGGACCCAGCAGCTTGCGAACCTCCTCGGCGGGAAATTTGTCGAGCTTGTCGATCGCGCGCAGCACCGTGAGACGGCGGCCTGCATTCTCGTCGCCGCCAAGGCCAATGGCCTCGAGCACGCCATCGAGGACCTTGCGGTTGTTCACCTTCACGACATAGGAGCCGCGCGGAATGCCGAGCGCCTCCATCGTGTCGGCTGCCATCATGCAAATCTCGGCGTCGGCCGCCGGCGTCGCCGAGCCGACGGTGTCGGCGTCGAACTGCATGAACTGGCGGAAGCGGCCGGGACCGGGCTTCTCGTTGCGGAAGACATAGCCGAACCGATACGACCGATAAGGCTTCGGCAGCGCGTCGAAGTTTTCCGCGACATAGCGCGCCAGCGGCGCGGTGAGGTCGTAGCGCAGCGATATCCACTGCTCGTCATCGTCCTGGAACGAGAACACGCCCTCGTTGGGACGGTCCTGGTCGGGCAGGAACTTGCCGAGCGCGTCGGTGTATTCCATCGCCGGCGTCTCCACCGGCTCGAAGCCGTAGAGCTCGTACACGGCGCGGATCTTCTCGACCATCGCCCGCGTGGCATTGATCGCGGCCGGGCCGCGATCTTCCAGTCCGCGCGGCAGGCGCGCCTTCAGTTTCTGGGGTTTTTTGGGTTTCTCGGCCATGAGCGGCCGTTTACCAGCCGGCGCGCAAGGCGGCAACCGGTGCCGCTACGCTGTCATTCCGGGATGGTCCGCAGGACCAGACCGCAGGTGCGCAATTGCGCACCGGGGAATCTCGAGATTCCGGGTTCGATGCTGCGCCTCGCCCCGGAATGACGTTGCGTCCGTCACTGGACGTTTCGGATCCAGTTATGCGGGTCGTTGGTGCGACCGTACTGGATGTCGACCAGCTTCTTGCGCAGGCCCATGGCGACCGGGCCGGCCACGCCGCCGCTGATCTGGAAATCGCCGCTCGCCGAGCACACCTTGCCGATCGGCGAGATGACGGCCGCGGTGCCGCAGGCGAACGCCTCTTTCAGCTTGCCGCTGGCGGCGTCAGCCCGCCATTGCTGGATCGTGTAGGGCTCCTCGCGCACACGCGTGCCGGCATCCTTGGCAAGCGCGATGATCGAGTCGCGGGTGATGCCGGGCAGGATGGTGCCGAGCGGCGGCGTCAGCAGCGAGCCGTCATCGAACGCGAAGAACACGTTCATGCCGCCGAGCTCCTCGATGTAGCGGCGCTCGACCGCATCGAGAAACACGACCTGGTCGCAGCCCCGTTCGATCGCCTCGGCCTGCGCGCGCAGGCTGGCGGCGTAATTGCCGCCGCACTTGACGGCGCCGGTGCCGCCGATGGCGGCGCGGGTGTAATTCTCCGACACCCAGATCGACACCGGCGCAGGGCCGCCCTTGAAATAGGAGCCGACCGGCGAGGCGATGACCGAGAAGATGTATTCGGCCGACGGCTTCACGCCGAGGAAGATCTCGCTCGCGATCATGAAGGGCCGCAGATAGAGACTGCCCTCGCCGCCCGGGATCCAGGCGCGATCGATCCGCACCAGCTGCTCGACCGCATCGATGAACAAATCCTCGGGCAACGGCGCCATCGCCATGCGCTCGGCCGAATCATGGAAGCGGCGGGCATTGGCGTCGGGGCGAAACAGGTTCACGCCGCCATCGTCGCGCTTGTAGGCCTTGAGGCCTTCGAAAATTTCCTGGGCGTAGTGCAGCACCGCGCCGGCCGGATCGAGCGGAAAATTCGCGCGGGCCTCGACGCGGGCGCTGTGCCAGCCCTTGCCCTGGCTGTAGCGGACGATCGCCATGTGATCGGTAAAGACCCGGCCGAAGCCGGGGTCCACGAGCTTCGCCGCGCGATCCTTGTCGGACGTTGCATTCGGCGAAGGCTGGATGTCGAATTTCAAAGTCATTTTTCTTGCTTTCCGCTGTCGGAACCGGCGCGATACCCGGCGCCGGCCTGTTTCCCCCGGAGCCATCAGGCTCGGCTGGCCCGAACTTCACCACCGCCGGCCGCGCCGCCGGCTTCCATCGCCAACATGCCGTTTAGACATGCTTTTGCGGAATGCTGAAGTCCAGTATGTTTGCCGAAATGCCGCTCGACAATCGCACGGTAGTCCAATTTGCGGCCCAAACCGCCTCACAGGCTCGTTCAGGCCGCCTCAAACGCTGTCGAGGACAAAACGACCTAATGTTTCGTCGTGACAGGCAGTTTTGTAACATTGAACCCAAGATACGTCAATATGACTGACATAAATTTCTCAGGGGCTGCCAAGCCCGATTCGCAGGGAGACGACCACGCTCCTGCGGCGGGGCCGCGCGACCTGCGCTGGGACATCATCGAGCTGTTGTTCTTCGCCTACCGCGACTTCGTCGGCGACGCCGACCAGGAGCTGGAGGCGTTCGGCTTCGGCCGCGCCCACCACCGCGTCATCCACTTCGTTACCCGCTATCCGGGGCTGAAGGTCGCCGACCTGCTCGACGTCCTGCGCATCACCAAGCAGTCGCTCGGGCGCGTGCTCAAGCAGCTCTTGGACGAGGGCTACATCGTGCAGAAGACCGGCAACAACGACCGCCGGCAGCGCCTGCTCTACGCCACCCCGAAGGGCGAGGCGCTGGTCGCCAAGCTCGCCGGGCTGCAGACCGACCGCATCAACCGCGCGGTCGCCGGCATCGATCCGGCCGGCGTCGAGACGGTTCGCCAATTCCTCCGCGCGATGATCGACCGCGACGATCCCGACAAGGTGCTCGAAGCGATCTTCGGCGGCGGCAAAAAAACGAGGGAGTGAGCTGGTGCAGGCTGCAACCATGATGCGCGCGCCGGTCGAGCCGGCCGACGACGCGCCGCATCTTCTGTTGGTCGACGACGACCGCCGCATTCGCGACCTGCTGTCGCGCTTTCTTTCCGGCGAAGGCTATCGCGTCACGACGGCGATGAGCGCCACCGACGCACGCGCCAAGCTGCTCGGGCTGCATTTCGACCTGCTGATCCTCGACGTGATGATGCCCGGCGAGAACGGCTTCGACCTCGCCCGCTTCATCCGCAGCTCCTCGACGGTGCCGATCATCATGCTGACCGCCCGCCACGAGGCGGAAGCCCGCATCGAGGGCCTGCAGATCGGCGCCGACGATTATGTCGCCAAGCCGTTCGAGCCGCGCGAGCTGGTGCTCCGGATCGGCAATATCCTCAAGCGCACCGCGCCGCCGCAGGTCGCAATCGTCGAGCAGATCGCGTTCGGCCCCTACATTTTCCACATCGAGCGCAGCGAACTGCGCCAGGGCGAAGAGATCATCCATCTCACCGATCGCGAGCGCGAGATGCTGCGCATCCTCGCCAGCGCGCCTGGCGAGACCGTGCCGCGCGCCGAGCTGACCTCCGGCGGCACCGTCAACGAACGCGCGGTCGACGTTCAGATCAACCGCCTGCGCCGCAAGATCGAGCACGATCCCGCCAATCCGCTGTTCCTGCAGGCGGTGCGCGGCATCGGCTATCGCCTGGTCGCCTCGCCATAAGATGCTGCCAAAGATGCTGCCATGAGCACGCTCGACTCCGGCCTGACCCTGATCAAGAACGCCTCGCAGCGCGTCTCGAAGGCGAACGGCTGGATGGGCAATGCGTTCAAGAGCTGGATGCCGACCGGCCTCTATGCCCGCGCGCTGCTGATCATGATCGTGCCGATGGTGATCCTGCAGACCGTGGTGGCGTTCGTGTTCATGGAGCGGCACTGGAACACGGTGACGCGGCGGCTGTCGGCCGCGGTGGTGTCCGATATCGCCGCGCTGATCGACGTCTACAAGAGCTACCCGCAGGACAAGGACCGCGCGCAGCTTCGCCGCATCGCCCAGAAACTGCAGCTGGTGGTCGACTTCCTGCCCGCCGGCGACATGCCGCCGCCGGGGCCGAAGCCCTTCTTCTCGCTGCTCGACCAGACCTTGTCGGTGCAGCTCGGCCGCCAGATCAGCCGTCCGTTCTGGATCGACACCGTCGGCAAATCCAATTTGGTGGAGATCCGCGTGCAGCTCGACGATTCGGTGATGCGGATCTTCGCCCAGCGCAGCGCGGCCTACGCCTCCAATTCGGAGATCTTCATCTTCTGGATGCTCGGCACCTCGACGATCCTCTTGATCGTCGCCGTGCTGTTCCTGCGCAACCAGATCAAGCCGATCCTACGGCTGGCGGACGCCGCCGAAAGTTTCGGTAAGGGCCGCGAGGCGCCGAACTTCCGGCCGCGCGGTGCGCGCGAGGTGCGGCGCGCGGCGCAGGCCTTCATCGAGATGAAGGCGCGCGTCGAACGTTCGATCGAGCAGCGCACCGCGATGCTCGCCGGCGTATCGCATGATCTGCGCACCATCCTGACCCGGTTCAAGCTCGAGCTTGCCCTGATCGGCGAAGGCCCCGAGATCGACGCGATGCGCAAGGACGTCGACGAGATGTCGATGATGCTGGAGGATTATCTCGCCTTCGCGCGCGGCGATTCCGGCGAGGTCGCGCAGCCGACCGACATGGCATTGGCGCTGGAGGAATTGCGCAGCGACGCCGAACGCCACGGCCACACCGCAACCGTTGCGTTCCACGGCCTGCCCGTCGTCACGGTGAAGCCGGCCTCGTTCAAGCGCTGTCTCGCCAATCTCGTCTCCAACGCGGCGCGCCACGCCAACACGATCTCGATCACCGGCCATCGCGACCATCGCTATCTCAACGTCACGGTCGACGACGACGGGCCGGGCATCCCCGCCGACATGCGCGAGGAAGTGTTCAAGCCGTTCCTGCGGCTCGACGACGCCCGCAACCAGGACGAAGGCGGCACCGGGCTCGGGCTTGCCATCGCCCGCGACATCGCCCGCTCGCATGGCGGCGACATCATGCTCAGCGAAAGCCCGATGGGCGGCCTGCGCGCCGTCGTGCGGGTGCCGGTGTAACACAGCGTTTTCGAGCGCAGTGGACGCCGGTTCGCGTGAAGACAACGCGTCCAAACAACAAATTCGAGCTACCAGCGGTAGGACAACGTGCCGATGACCTGCCGCCGCTCGCCGGCATAACAGTAGCCGGACTGGCAGGTCTGGTAGTGCGTGTCGAACAGATTGGTCGCGTTCAGGCGCGCGGTGGCGCCGAGGAAGCGCCGGTCCAGCTTGCCGAGATCGTAATCGATCACCGCATCGAACAGCGTCGTCGCGGCGTTCTGGAACGTGTTCTGGTCGTTGCCGAAGTTCGTCCCGATATAACGCACGCCGAGACCAAGCCCGAGCCCTTCGACGGGCACGCCCGACTGGAACGTATATTTGCCGAAGGCGGCGAAGGAATTCCTCGGAATGCCGGAGAGCTCATTGCCGGTCGTATCGGGATTGCCCTGCGTGATCACGACGTTGAGATGGGTGTAGGCGGCGGTGAGATCAAATCCCTGCTTGAGCGCCAGCTTCGCCTCGAGCTCCACGCCCTTGGATTCGACCTGCCCGGTCGCTGCCTGGAACGCCATGTTGTTCGGATCGGTGCGCAGCACATTGTCCTGCGTGATGTCGAACACCGCAGCGGTCAACAGCACCGGAAGGTTCGGCATCTGGTACTTGATGCCCACTTCCTTCTGCTCGCCGGTGGTCGGCCTGAACGGCAATCCGGATGCATCGACGCCGACCTGCGGGGCGAATGCCGTCGCATAGCTGACATAGGGCGCAATGCCGTTGTCGAAGACGTAGCTCAGCCCCGCACGGCCCGTGAAGGCGGTCGCTCTCTGCGTTGACGGCACGCCGTCCAGACCCGCGGTCGTCGTCTGCGACACCCAGCTCTGACGGCCGTTGAGCGTCAGAATGAAGCCTCCGAGCTTGGCCTGCTCCTGCGCATAGACACCGACCTCGTCGGTCGACTGCTTGTTGAAGATCGAGAATGCCGGCGTCGCGATCGCCTGGGCGCCGTAGTTCATGGTCAGGAGATTGAGATCGGGCGCCGGCCCGTAGCCGATCTTGTCATTGTAGTAGGAGTGACCGTAGTCGACGCCGAACAGGGCCGTGTTCCTGATCGCGCCGAGCATGAACTTGGCCTCGGCCTGATTGTCGAGCGTGACCGTGTTGAAGCTGTCCAGGATCCGCCAGGCTGACCGCGACGCGAGATTGGTGCTGCTGTCGATCGAATCGATCTGGGTGTACTTCGCGTCGACGTCGACCTGGTAGAAGCGGAAGTTCTGCCGCACCGTCCACACGTCGTCGACATTGTGCTCGAACGCGTAGCCGATGCGATACTGCTTCTGATCCATCGCGCTGAAGGCCGGATCATTCGAATAGATGTTGGTCAACTGTCCGTCAGGCGTGCGGAAGTTGCCGATGCTCGCGGCGGTTCGGCTGCTTTGATATTCGCTCAGGATGGTGAAGGACGTGTCGGCGTCCGGCCGCCAGGTCAGCGCAGGCGCGATATAGGCGCGATCGTCGTCGTTGCCGGGGTACCAGGTCTTCGCGTCGCACAGCAAACCGGTCAGCCGGTAGTACAGTTGATCGCTGCCGGGCACCGGACCACCGACATCGAAACTGCCCTGGTAACGGTCGTAGGTGCCGCCCTGCAGCTGCACCTCACCGAATGCCGTCAACGGCGGCCGCTTGGTCGTGACATCCACGATGCCTCCCGGAGAGCCGAGGCCATAGAGGCCCGAGGCCGGTCCGCGGAGGATCGACACGCTGTCGAGACCGTAAGGTTCGATCTTGGGAATGGCGAAGTTGCCGCCGCCCTGACGCAGGCCGTCGCGATAGATCCCCGTATAGGTCGCATCGAAGCCACGGATATAGAAGCTATCGAATCTTGGATCATAGCCGAACGCCGTGGTCGTCACGCCCGGCGTGTAGCTGACGGCGTCCTTGAGCGTCTGAACGTTGCGATCCCGAAGCTCCTTTTGCGTGACGACCGAAAGCGACTGCGGCGTTTCGATCAGCGCTGTGCTGGTCTTGGTGCCGGCCGTGCTGGCGGTCGCGACGTAACCCGTCGTCGTACCGATCGCGCCACCTGTGCCTTGCGACCGCGGAGCCTGACTCTGAGCGGGCGCCGCGGCATTGCGGCGCCGGTTCGCCGCGACCGCGCGCGAAGCCCTGGTATTCTGACTTGAAACGACGGCACCGCGCTTCTTTGCGGCGCCGGGTTCATCCACCGTCACTGCGGGAAGTTCGCTGACATTGTTCTGCGGAGGACTGCTCTGCGCCTGAGCGCAAGCGACGTCTGAGCCCATTGGCACAAGCGCGACCGAACCGAGCAGCGCTGCATTGATCGCAGCATTTGATGCAAGCAAGCCGCGCTTGCACCGCAACGAAGCCATTCCCACCGAACAAATCCCCACATTGCCTTACGCTGACATCGATCGAGTCGCGTTCGCGACAAGGCCGGCATCGATTGGGGCGGACTACTATCGGCGGGATGAACGAAATTCCACACGCGCAAAATAGAATCCATTGAAACGCACACGATGCGAAACACTGGAGCGATTCAAGTTGCGCAACACTGGAAGGGTTCAAAACGACATGTTGGTGCATCACGCTTCCGACACGACGAACGCGATGCGCGTCGTCGCTCGCAGAGAGTCTCGAACGCGACGCACTCGGTGATCATTCAATGATGTTGCATCCGGTCGACGTCATCGCGCGCCAAGGAGCGCACGAACGCGGCGAACCGTCATCCCCGCGCAAAGGCTATCGCCATTTCGTGGCGGTGTGCCCATGGCCATCCTTCGAGACGCCCGCCTTCGGCGGGCTCCTCAGGATGAGGTCTTGTTCTGCGGCACAATAGTAGACCCTCATGGTGAGGAGCGCCGCTTGCGGCGCGTCTCGAACCACGAGGCCAAGCACTTGCGCGGTCGCCAAGGGGCATATGCGATAGCCCTTGGGGGTGACCGGGAGGGATCGGATGGATTGCGCATCGCCTCAGCGCAAGATTGCTCCGCATTTTCGTCGCGAACTGCTCGTAATGACGGTGATGCGAAGCGGCACAGCCTCTCGGCATGCGAGGCGATGTATTCAGTCGCGCGGCAACGGCCGAATGCGCTGCGCGCTACTTCTGCTTGGGCAGGAGGCCCTTCAGCTTTTCCATGTCCTTGACGTTCATCTTCATGCCGCCGGGCATGATGATGTCACCGGCCTTCTGGTCGCTCTTGCAGGCGCCGAGCCACTTCGCCTCGATGGTCATCGTGGTGTCGCGCGAGCCGGCCGCGCCGCCCTCGGCATGCGAGGTGCTCTTCACCGTGTAGGCGGAATTGAAATCGCCGACGATCTCGGCATGGCTCTGCATCGTCATGCCGGCGACGCTGCAGACGCTGTCGCTGACATAGCCGGTCGCGGTCTTCTGGATATCCTGCTTGGAGCAGACTTCCTTGGCCATCGGCGAGGCCGCCGCGCTCATCTCCTTGTCGGTGGTCTCGTCGGTGCAGTGCTGCATGGTGATTTCCGGCATCGGCCCGCCGGTGCGCACCATTTTCATCTCCCACAGGCCGGCCTTGCGGATCGGCAGGTCGACGGCACTTGCGGCGCCAACGGACAGGACAAGGCACACAGCCGAACCAAGCAAGGCAAGCTGTCGGGTCATGCGGTTGGCTCCCCGGCTGAACGATCGAAAGATTTGAAGCGCGCTCAGTAGAGCGTGCGCAGCGGCCTCTGGGCCGCGCCATAGGGCACCCAGCGACAGGCGAAAGAGATGTAGCCGCCCGGATAGTTCTGCATCGCAAGGAACTTGACCACCTTGCCGTAGGAGGCGCAGTGATCGACGGCGAGCTGCCGGGCGTCGCTCTGGGTCGCCAGCGCATAGGCGATGATACCGCCGGTATCGTTGCCCTTGAACGGCGGTACCGGCTGCATCCAATCCGCCCGCGCCGGCACAACGGCCAGCATCCCGCAAACGGCAACCAGGCACGCGGCCAATTTCCTTCGCATCGCAGACTCCATTTCGCTGAGACCAACATAGAGTGCGCCGGCGACCGTGAAAAGAACGAGCCGGCTCCCCAAGGTGGACTTCTCCGCAGGTGTTGCCGCGCTGCACTTGACCTTGCCGAGGCTTCGCGGCACCGTCCGCGGCATCGGATAATCGGGTGGATTCCCATGCGCAACCTGTTCAGCTCCCGCAATAAACTCGGCCGCAAGCTCGGCCTCGGCGCCGCACTCGTGGTCGGCACGCTGGCGTTCGGGGGCACGGCCCAGGCCGCCAATCCGTTCGAAATGAACTTTTGGCTGTCCGGCCCGCGCTATGACGGCAATGTGGCCCCATGCGAGAAGGCCCTGACGGTCATCAGCACGCAATTCCAGGAAAAGGAAGCGACCTTCTGGAATTCGCCGCTCGTGATCACCGGCTTCAACGGGATTCACGAAACCGCCTTCCGTCCCTGGCAGTCCGACAATATTCCGCGCCGCTATTGCAGCGGCGAGGCGATGCTGAGCGACGGCAAGGTGCGCAAGGTGCACTATTCGATCATCGAGGACGGCGGCTTTGCCAGCATCAATCAGGGCGTCGAATGGTGCGTCGCGGGGCTCGACCGCAACTGGGCCTATAACCCGTCCTGCAAGGCCGCCCGGCCCTGATCTCCGACCAGACTGCTAAAGCAGGAGCCGCCGCCATTTGGACGGCGGCTTTTTGTTCTTGAAATGTTCTCGCGGCCTGCTAGGTTCTGGGCGGTCGAGTGAGGGGAGCGTTTGATGCCTCGGTTGGACACAATTTCCCGATTTTTGATTTCGGTTGCCATTATTCTGTGCGGTGCGGTTGGGGCCTCGGCCCAGGATCGCCGCCAGAATGCGCCCGGTGAGTTCGATTTCTATGTGCTGTCGCTGTCGTGGTCGCCCTCGTTCTGCGAGGCGGCGAGCGAGCGTGGCAACAACGGCCGCGGCACGCAGGCGCAGTGCGGCGGACGGCCCTATTCCTTCGTGGTGCACGGCCTGTGGCCGCAATATGAGCGGGGCTTTCCGGAATACTGCCAGCGGCCCTCGCCGCGACTCGCCCGCAGCATCATGAGCTCGATGCTCGACCTGATGCCGGCGCCCGGGCTGATCTACAATGAGTGGGACAAGCACGGCACCTGCTCCGGTCTCGGCGAACGCGCCTATTTCGAAGCCATCCGCAAGGCCCGCGCCACGGTGAAGATCCCCGAGGAATTCCTGCAATTGTCGGAGCCGAAGACGGTCGCGCCCGACGAGCTGGAGGCTGCGTTCATCAAGGTCAATCCGGGCCTCAGCAACTCCGCAATCTCGGTGACCTGCGACAGCAAGCGGCTCAGCGAGGTGCGGATCTGCCTCAGCAAGGATCTGCAATTCCGCTCCTGCGAGGAAATCGATCGCCGCGCCTGCCGCCGCGATCAGGTGCTGATGCCGCCGGTTCGCGGCGGCTGACGCTCTGGGTCATGGCCGGCAGACCCGTGCCGCGCGTCGTCGCGCAGAACGTCCCGGCCACCTGCGCCATCGCGAAACAAGCAAGATAAGGCGCAGATGCCCGCGAGCCGGCTACGCCAAGGCTTCGCCGAGCTCGGGTGGTAACCCCGCCGAAGCTTTAGCGAAGGCCGGGACAAGCCCGGGCATGACGAGTACAACATGCGCACCCTTTGGGAGCGCAGTACGATCATCACATGAACTACCGTCACGCCTTTCATGCCGGCAGCTTTGCCGACGTCATCAAGCACATCGTGCTGGTGCGCATGCTCACCTATCTGCAGGACAAGCAGGCGCCGTTCCGCGTCATCGACACCCATGCCGGCGCCGGCCTCTATGATTTGACGTCGAGCGAAGCGCAGCGCGGCGGCGAATGGCTCACCGGCATCGCGCGGCTGATGCAGGCGCGGCTCTCCGACAAGGCGTTGCCGCTGATCGCGCCCTATCTCGACATCATCAGGGCATTCAATCCGAGGGGCGAGCTGAAAGCCTATCCGGGTTCGCCGTTGATTGCGCGGGCGCTGCTGCGTCCGCAAGATCGCCTCACCGCCTGCGAGATCGAACCGACGGCGCGCAAACAACTGATCGACGCCTTGCGACGTGACGCGCAAGCGCGCGTCGTCGATCTCGACGGCTGGATGGCGCTGCCCGCATTCGTGCCGCCGAACGAACGGCGCGGCCTGGTGCTGATCGATCCGCCGTTCGAAGCGAAGGACGAGTTCGAGCGGCTGGCCAGTGCTTTCACGGAAGCATTCGCGAAGTGGCCGACCGGCACGTATCTTTTGTGGTACCCCGTAAAAACCCGGAGAGCCACCGATGAGCTAGCGCGCAGTGTGGCCGCTGCAGCAGCAGCGAGTCGGCCCGCCGGCAAATGCCTGCGTTTGGAATTCAGTGTGGCACCGCAAGAAGCAGGCGCAGGCCTCGTTTCCACAGGGCTTTTGCTGGTGAATCCGCCGTGGACGCTGGCGAATGAGTTGAAGATCATCCTGCCCGAACTCGAGCGGCCGCTCGGTCAAGGCGGTGCGGGGCGCTTCAGACTCGAGACGCCTAAACCTTGATCGACAGCTCCTACTGAAAAGTTCAATTTTGAGCATAGGCAATTTGCGCGGAACCGTATTATGCTCATCCTGTTACGACTGGCTTTACGTTCCGCTTCCGCGAATGGTTGCGGCGGAGTGACAAGGCCGAAATAAATCCAGGCAGACCGGCGGCGTGACGCCGGCCTGTTCAGGTGGCCAAGCTTCCGACAAGCGAATGTCGGTCAACCGCTACGCGGCGTGCGCGTAGCGGTGGAGCAATACGGGGGAGGAGTTTCCCGATGGCCATGACTGGGACAGTCAAGTTCTTCAACGGAGAGCGTGGCTACGGCTTCATCAAGCCTGATGATGGCGGCCGCGATGTGTTCGTTCACATCACAGCTGTCGAGCGTGCAGGATTGAAGGACCTGACTGAAGGACAACGCATTACGTTCGAGGTTGAGCCCGACAAGAAGGGCAAGGGCCCGAAGGCCGTCAACCTGGTGGTCTCATGACGAGCGCTCGCGATGCGCGGCTCGTGGTGAACGCCGAATGAGGCGTTGCGTGTGAGTTGACCGCCGAGCGCGCGGCTGGCGTGCTCTGGATGACCACCTGCATGATGCGGACGCGACTGGCGGTGCCGCATATCCCACACGTGCGGCCCACCGATTGGATTCGCGGACGCCGCGGCGTGCATGCCGCCATGCGCGACGTTGAGATCATCAACACAAAGAAAAACCCGGCCGCGCAAGGCGCGGCCGGGAGTTGATGGTCGACGTTTTCTTGTTCTCAAAAGTGATAGTTGATGCCGGCGCGAACCAGGCTGAAGCTGTAGCCGTTCGACACGCCACCGGTGATCGTGAAGTTGCTGTTGGCAAGGTCGACGTAGAGATATTCGATCTTGGCGCTCCAGTGGGGGGCAAAGCCCATTTCGGCGCCGGCACCGACGGTGAAGCCTGCGTTGGTGTGGCTCTCCGTGATGCCGAACGTCTCGCCGCGCAGTTCGCCGAAGGCGAGACCGCCGGTCGCGTAGAACAGCACGTTGTTGACCGCATAGCCGGCGCGGCCGCGCACCGTGCCGAACCACGGGTTGGAGAACTTCCACGGCGCGAACCGGTCGTCAGCCGTGGTGCCCTGGATATCGGCCTCGATACCGAACACCCAGGGGGAGCCGTTCTGGAAGTTGTAGCCGGCCTGCACACCGCCGACGAACCCGGATGGCTTGGTCGGGTTGTTCTCGACCGAGCCCCAGCCATAGCCGACATTGCCGCCGAGATAGGGGCCGGCCCAGCTATAGGCATTGAGCGGCTGATAGACGGTATAGGGCGATCCGTAGTTGAGGTCGGCCGACGCCGCCGAGGTCGTCCAGCCTGCAACGATCAGTGCCAGCGCACGCGCGACAAACCGGGTCATTGGTACTCTCCACCACGCAACAGCCGCAGCCCGCCGGCCAAGGCCGGCGTGGTTACGGAATTCCACTTTTTTCGCTAAGGTTTATCGAGAGTTTTAAGTTAAAGGGCTGTTAAGCCCGGTTACCGGCCCGCTCATCAGTCTTAACAAGGTGTTACACACCCCCTCCGGGCATCCGCGCGGGGCCGGTAACCTCCTGCAATCGAGGTGGTTTTCTTGGTGCCGCCAACGCTGGCGACCGGTCGCCCAAGCACTTAGTTTACGGCCCATGGTTCACGATTCTCCCGAGCGTCCGACGCCGGCCCCCAAAGCTGATCCCAAGGCCGACTCCAAGGCTGATCCCAAGCCACGGCGCGGTTCAAAGTCCGACCTGCCGCAGGACGATCTGACGCTCGATACAAGCGACGTCGATCCCGAAACCTCCGCCGCCGAGGAGGAGGACGAGGCACGCCTGCCCGAGGCTTCGGAGGACGCCGCCGAGGCGGTCGCCGAGGGCACACTCTCGGTCGGGCATGCCGCGATCGAGAACGCGGTCCGCCTCGCCCCGACCTCGCCCGGCGTCTACCGCATGCTCAACGCCGCCAACGACGTGCTCTATGTCGGCAAGGCGAAGAACGTCAAAAAGCGGCTGTCGTCCTATGCGCGGGCCAACGCGCCGCTGCCGGCGCGCATCTTGCGCATGATCGCGGCGACCACGCAGGTCGAGATCGTCTCGACCATGACCGAGACCGAGGCGCTGCTGCTCGAAGCCAATCTGATCAAGCAACTCCGTCCGCGCTTCAATGTGCAGCTGCGCGACGACAAGTCGTTTCCCTATATTCTGATCACCGGCGACCATTGGGCGCCGCAGATCCTCAAGCATCGCGGCGCGCAGTCGCGGCCGGGGCGCTATTTCGGCCCGTTCGCCAACGCAGGCGCGGTCAACCGCACCATCACGGCGCTGCAGCGCGCGTTCCTGATCCGCTCCTGCACCGACGGCTTCTTCGAAAGCCGCAGCCGCCCCTGCCTGCTCTATCAGATCAAGCGCTGCGCCGGCCCCTGCACGCGTGAGATCGACTTCCCCGGCTATAGCGAACTGGTGCGCGAGGCGACCGAATTCCTCTCCGGCCGCAGCCACGCCGTGAAGGAGCTGCTCGCGGCGGAGATGGAGAAGGCCTCCGGCGAGCTCGAGTTCGAAACCGCGGCGCTGTACCGCGACCGTCTCGCGGCGCTGTCGGCGATCCAGTCGCAGCAGGGCATCAATCCGCGCACGGTCGAAGAGGCCGATGTGTTCGCGATTCACCAGGAGGGCGGCTATTCCTGCGTCGAGGTGTTCTTCTTCCGCACCGGCCAGAACTGGGGCAACCGCGCCTATTTCCCCAAGGCCGAGAAGAGCTTCACGCCCGAGGAGGTGCTGTCCTCGTTCCTCGCGCAGTTCTACGACGACAAGCCGCCGCCAAAGCTGATCCTGCTGTCGCACGAGATCGAGGAAAGCGCGCTGCTCGCCGACGCGCTGTCGGTCAAGGCCGGATCCAGGGTCGAGGTCTCCGTGCCGAAGCGCGGCGAGAAGAAGGAGCTGATCGGCCACGCACTCACCAACGCGCGCGAGGCGCTCGGCCGCAAGCTCGCCGATACCGCGACGCAAAGCCGGCTGCTGGAGGGCATGGTCTCGACGCTCGGCCTGCCGCACACACCCAAGCGGATCGAGGTCTACGACAACAGCCACATCCAGGGCACCAACGCGGTCGGCGCGATGATCGTGGCGGGACCCGACGGCTTCATGAAAAACCAGTACCGCAAGTTCAACATCAAGTCCGAAGGGCTGACGCCGGGCGACGATTACGGAATGATGCGCGAGGTGCTGGAACGCCGCTTCAAGCGATTGCTGAAGCCGCCGGAGGGCGAGGCCGCTGCCAGGACAAAAGCGGATGACGATTCGTTCCCGCAATGGCCCGACCTCGTCATCATCGACGGCGGCCGCGGTCAGCTCAACGCGGTCCGGGAGATTTTCCAGAATCTCGGGCTGACCGAGGTCTCGCTGATGGCAGTGGCTAAAGGTCCGGAGCGCGATGCCGGGCGCGAAACCCTGTTCATGCCCGACCGCGAGGCCATCAAGCTGGAGCCGCGGGACCCGGTGCTCTATTTCATCCAGCGGCTGCGCGACGAGGCCCATCGCTTCGTGATCGGCTCGCACCGCAAGCTGCGCAAAAAAGACATCCGCGAGGCCGGCCTGCAGGAGATCCCGGGCATCGGCCCGTCCCGCAAGCGTGCCTTGCTGCACCACTTCGGAACGCTCAAGGAGATCGAGCGGGCCTCGATCGCCGACCTCGGCAAGGTTCCCGGCGTCAGCGCCGAGAGCGCCCGCAAGATTTTCGAGTTTTTCCACGCCCAGCCGGGTTAAACCAAAGGCGAGTCATCAGGGCGTCGCCTGCGACAGGGCATCTGGGGCATGATGCGAAAAAGTGTGAGGCAGTTATCCGAAAAGATCATGCTTAAACAACGAGCTAAGGAGCTATGACGATCCAGCGCAATCTGGTCGCGCCTGACGCGTCCGCACGGTTGACCTTCTCGCTTCAGCGGTATTGGTAGAACGGATGAACATCGCCACGACCCGGGGACAGACCAAGACCATGTCCCTCCCGAATATCCTGACCTACGCCCGGATCGCCGCGATCCCCGTGGTGATCGGCTGCGTCTACTGGCAATCGATCCTGGACGGCCCGTTGTGGCTGCGCTGGGTAGCGCTGGCCGTGTTCATTGCGGCGGGGATCACCGACTATCTCGACGGCTATTATGCCCGGATGTGGGACCAGCAGTCCGCCTTCGGCCGGATGCTCGATCCGATCGCCGACAAGCTGCTGGTCGCCTCCAGCCTTCTGATGCTGGCCGCCGACAATTCGATCCATGGCTGGACGCTGTGGGCGGCGATCGTGATCCTGTGCCGCGAGATCCTGGTCTCGGGCCTGCGCGAATATCTCGCAGGCTTGCGGGTCAGCGTTCCCGTCACCAAGCTGGCGAAATGGAAGACGACGATCCAGCTGGTGGCGATCGGCTTTCTGATCGCCGGCGAAGCGGGCGAGCAGGTCTTCCCGGCCACCACCCTGATCGGCATCGTGCTGTTGTGGATGTCGGCGATCTTCACGATCTACACCGGCTGGGATTATTTCCGTGCCGGCATCCATCACCTCATCAAGGAGGATGAGGGATGAAGCTGAAATATTTCGCCTGGGTACGCGAACGCATCGGCAAGGCTGAAGAGATCGTCGAGCCGCCGGCCGACGTACGCACCGTCGGCGACCTGATCGGCTGGCTTGCCGCGCGCGACGATGCCTACGCCTATGCGTTCGAGAAGCCGACGGTGATCCGCGCCGCGATCGACCACGCCCATGTCAAATCGGACGCGGCGATCTCCGGCGCCCGCGAGATCGCGTTCTTTCCGCCGATGACCGGTGGCTAAAGCCCAACATGACCGTCGCAGCGACCATCCGTATCCAGCAAGCCGACTTCGACGTCGCGCAGGAGATCGCGGCCTTGAGCAAGGGCCGCACCGATGTCGGCGCGGTCGTCAGCTTCAGCGGCATCTGCCGCGGCAGCGAGCAGGGCGAGCCGATCGCGGCGCTGACGCTCGAACATTATCCTGAAATGGCGGAAGCAGAGATTGGACGCCACGCCGACGAGGCGCTGTCGCGCTGGCCGTTGCAGGGCCTCACCATCATCCATCGTTTCGGCCGCATCGCGCCGGGCGAGAACATCGTGCTGGTCGTGACCGCCTCGGCGCACCGGCAGGCCGCGTTCGAGGCCGCCGAGTTCCTGATGGACTATCTGAAGACCAACGCACCGTTCTGGAAGCGCGAGGAAAGCGCGCGCGGCGCGAGCTGGATCGAGGCGCAGGACCACGACGACGCGGCCGCCGCGCGCTGGACCAAATCCTGATGGCCAAGCGCAGCAAAGTGCCGGCGAGGCGCAGCCCCGCCCTGCCGAAAGCGCCGAAAGTCGGCGCCGGCGAGCTTCACACCCTGTTCGATTTCCTGCGCTATGCCGTGAGCCGCTTCAACGCGGCCAAGCTCGTGTTCGCACACGGCACCACCGATCCGGTGGCCGAGGCCGCGTTCCTGATCTGTGAAACGCTGCACCTGCATCCCGACCAGTTCGAGAATTTTGCCACCGCGCGCGTCACGATTGCCGAGGGCAAGCAGATCCTCGACCTGATCGAGCGCCGGATCGCGACGCGGAAGCCTGCCGCCTATCTCGTCAACAAGGTCTATATGCGCGGCCTGCCGTTCTATGTCGACGAGCGCACCATCGTGCCGCGCTCCTTCATCGGCGAATTGCTGGATTCGCATTTCGGCGGCGACGAGCACGGCACCTCGCTGATCGGCGATCCCGAAGAGGTCGAACGCGTGCTCGACCTCTGCACCGGCTCCGGCTGCCTTGCGATTTTGGCGGCGCGGCATTTTCCCAACGCCGCGGTCGACGCGGTCGATATTTCAAAGGATGCGCTCGAGGTCGCCGCGCGCAACGTCGCCGACCACGGCCTCGACGATCGCCTGATGCTCCATCGCGGCGACCTGTTCAAGCCGCTCGGCGGCAACAGATACGATCTCATCATCTCGAACCCGCCCTATGTCGACGCCGAAGGCATGGCGGCGCTGCCGCGCGAGTGCCGTGCCGAGCCGAAGATCGCGTTCGATGGCGGCGCTGACGGGCTCGATATCGTCCGTCGCCTGATCGATGAGGCGAGGCAGCATCTGACCCCGCAGGGCGGGCTGCTTTGCGAGATCGGCCGCGGCCGCGACAATCTCGAGGCCGCCTATCCGAACCTGCCGCTGCTCTGGCTCGACACCGAGGACTCCGAGGGCGAGGTATTCTGGATCGCTGCCGCGGACCTCTGACCGGCGTGCCGCCGCCGGCTCCGGCGATTTACGGAGCCCGATCCGGGCGAAACGAAAATCGTGTGCAGTTCCAGCCGGTTCCGAAGATCGCTGGCCCGTCGAATCAACAATGGTGCTAAGGTCGCGGTCCGGGGACGTTCGGACAGAGGGCGCGGGCGCGCGACATGATTCGCATTTCGACGATCTTCATCGCCATCTGTATGGTGCTGCTCGCAGCCTCGCTCGGCTTCGTGCTGTATTCGGTGGCGGGCATCAGCGGATCGGAATCGGCGATCGTGGCGCTCAGCGCCCTCACCTGCCTGATCCTCTACAACGCGGTCTCGATGCGGCTGCGCGACCGCAGCGATGTCGGCGGCCAGATCGCGGATCTGTCGCGCGGCACCGCCGACCTTGCCCGCCAGGTCGCCGAGTTCGGCCGCCGGCTGGCCGCAGTCGAGGGCCGCGTCGCCTCGGCCAACTCCACCGGCGCTGACCGGATGCAGGGCATGGCCGGCGAGATCAGCGAGCTCGGCGGACTGGTGCGGCAGCTTGCGGCATCCGTCGCGCATCATGAGGATCTGCTGGCGGCGGCTCCGGCGGTGCAGCCGGTCGCGTCCCCGCGCGACGATGTGCTGCAGCGGGTTGCGCCGGCGCCGACCGTCGTGGTTGCGCCTCAGCCGACAGCTGCGGCTCCGCCGGAGGTCTCGCGCAGCCAGACCCAGCTGATCGGCGCGATCAAGCAGGCCATCGACGACAACCGCCTCGACATCTACCTGCAGCCGATGGTGACGCTGCCGCAGCGCAAGGTGCGCTACTACGAGGCGGTGACGCGGCTGCGCGACGAGCGCGATCAGGTGCTTGCCGCCGAGGATTTCATCGAGGCGGCCGAGGCCGGCGGTCTGATCGGCCGCATCGATCACATGGTGATGCTTCGATGCGTCCAGGTGCTGCGCCGCCTGATGATCCGCAGCAAGGATGTCGGCGTGTTCTGCAACGTCTCGGCGGCGACGCTGTCCAACCCGCAGCACTTCACCCAGTGTCTCGACTTCCTCGAGGCCAACCGCGCGCTGGCGCCGTCCTTCGTGCTCGAGTTCAAGCAGGCGACCTTCCGCAATCTCGGCCCGGTCGAGAGCGAGAATCTCGCGGCGCTGACGCAGCGCGGCTACCGGTTCTCGATCGACCATGTCAGCGACCTTCGCCTCGAGCCGCGCGAGCTCGCCGATCGCGGTGTCCGCTTCATCAAGGTGCCGGCGGCGCTGCTGCTTGACGCCAAGCAGATCGCGAGCACCGACATCCATCCTTCCGATCTGTCCGACCTGCTCGGCCGCTACGGCATCGACCTGATCGCCGAGCGGATCGAGGGCGAACGCTCGGTGGTCGACCTGCTCGACTACGACGTCCGGTTCGGCCAGGGGTTCCTGTTCGCGCCGCCGCGGCCGTTGCGGCCGGAGGGGGCATCTGCTACCGCCGAGGCTCCGCAGACCAACCCCCAGGATCTTAATGGCGCCAGCACTTCAGCCCCTGTCTCCAGCCCCGCAGCTCCGCCGCGCGCAACCGGCAGCGCCGCACTGGCGCGCCGCGCCCTCGGTCCAAATTAGCCGGCAATTCGCATCATGACCTCGCTGCGTTACGTAGAGCGGCTGCGCGATCTCATTGGCGGCGTCGACGTCGTGCTGTCGGACATCTGGGGCGTCGTGCACAACGGCCTCGAGTCCTTTCCCGAGGCCTGCGAGGCACTGCATACGTTCCGCCAGCAGGGCGGCACGGTCATCCTGATCACCAACGCGCCGCGGCCGGCCGATTCCGTGCAGCGACAGCTGCGCAAGCTCGGCGTCGCCGACGAGACCTATGATGCGATCGTCTCCTCGGGCGACCTGACGCGCCACTTCGTGGCCGATCATCCCGGCCAGAAGATCTTCTGGATCGGCCCGGAGCGCGACAGCTCGATCCACCGCGGCCTCGACGCCACCTTGGTGCCGCTGGAGCAGGCCGACTACATCATCTGCACCGGCCTGTTCGACGACGAGACCGAGTCGGCCGAAGATTACCGCGACACGCTGCTGAAGGCGCTCGAGCGCAAGCTCACGCTGGTCTGCGCCAATCCCGATATCGTGGTCGAGCGCGGCGACCGGCTGATCTATTGCGCCGGCGCGGTCGCCGAACTCTATCGCGAGCTCGGCGGCGAAGTGATCTTCTACGGCAAGCCGCACCGGCCGATCTATGAGCGCGCCATGGCGCTGGCCACCGAGCGCCGCGGGCGTCCGACCGAGCTCAGCCGCGTGCTCGCGATCGGCGATTCCGTGCGCACCGATCTCACCGGCGCCCATGGCTTCGGCATCGATCTCCTGTTCGTCACCCGCGGCATCCATTCCGAACAGTTCGAGGGCATCGAGCAGCTCGATGCGGCCTCGATCAAGGAATTGTTCGGCCATCCGCCGCGTGCGCTGATGCGCGAATTGAAGTGGTAGCGGCCACCCCCGCAGGGGCGCGCCGCCAAAATATCGAAAACAACCCCATGCAAAGGAGCCGGCGGCGGCCGACGTTCTACCAGGCAACTTGACACGTCGGGCAACTCAGGGGTATTCTTCTAATATTCCGAAATCGTGCAATCCGCGTCATGCTTTAGCTCCGTCATCCTGAGGAGCGCGCTCTTGCGCGCGTCTCGAAGGATGCACGGCCACCAGCCGGGCCGTCGACCCTTCGAGACGCCGCTTCGCGGCCCTCAGGGTGACGGTGAGGCGGCGCTGGTCATTCGCTAACGCGCGATGAGATGAGGATGAATCGTGATGCGATCGATGTCGGGCGGTTACGCCGTCGCCATGTCCGGGAACACCGCCTCGATCTTGGTCTTCAGCGTGGCCGCGTTGAACGGCTTGACGATGTAGTTGTTCACGCCGGCCTTCTTGGCCGCGATCACGTTCTCGGTCTTGGATTCCGCCGTGATCATGATGAAGGGCGTGGTCGCGAGGTTGGGATCGGCGCGGACTTCCTTGAGCAGGTCGTAGCCGGTCATCGGCTCCATGTTCCAGTCGGAAATCACCAGGCCATACTTCTTGCCGCGCATCTTGTTCAGCGCTGCGGAGCCGTCGGAGGCATCGTCGATATTTTCGAATCCAAGCTGCTTGAGAAGATTCCGGATGATGCGGATCATGGTGCTGTAATCATCAACCACCAGAACCGGCATGGACAAATCAACCGCCATCTTCCCCCCCAAAACACAAACGCAACTTGGCTTCTGCACAAACGCAGCTTTCCGCCAACGACTAACAGCAGGCGTTAAACAGCGCGTTAACCGGCTGAATCCGGATTGTTACGGATTTGACGCGATTTTCGTTAGCCTTGACTTCCACGCCGCCGCCGCGTCACGGTCCGGCCCGCACCAATCATGCTTAAGAATCCTTGAAGAATACCGCTCATGAGCACCGGCTTTACCGTTATCCGCGACAACACCCCCACAAGCGCCATTCCGAAAGGCGCCGTGGTCGCGATGGGAAATTTCGATGGCGTCCACCTCGGTCACCGCGCCGTGATCGGCGCGGCGCTTGCGATGGGCAAAGCGCGCGGCGTGCCCGCGCTCGCCGTGACCTTCGAGCCGCATCCGCGCAGCTTCTTCAGCCCGAACACCCCGCAATTCCGTCTCACGGACGAGACCAACAAGCTGCGGCTGCTCGCGGCCACCGGGCTCGCCGGCGCCGTCGTGATGACCTTCGACAAGGCGCGCGCCGGGACCTCGGCACAGGATTTCATTCACCATGACCTGATCGGCCGGCTCGGCATCAGCGGGATCGCGGTCGGTTACGACTTTCATTTCGGCAAGGGCCGGGTCGGCTCGCCGAGCCTCCTGGTCAGCGAAGCGCCGCGGCTCGGCATCGAGGTCGATGTGCAGGCCCATGTCGACATCGAGGAACGCCCGGTTTCCTCCAGCGCCATCCGCATGGCGCTCGCCGAGGGCGAGATCGCGGATGCGACCACGATGCTGGGCGGACCGTGGTTCGTCACCGGCAAGGTGATCCACGGCGAGAAGCGCGGCCGCGACCTCGGTTACCCCACCGCCAATATCCGCCTCGACAAGCATTGCGGCCTGAAACACGGCATCTACGCGGTGCGGGTCGGCAAGGGCTCGCAACGGTTCGACGGTGTCGCAAGCTTCGGGCGCCGGCCAACCTTCGACAACGGCGCGCCGCTGCTCGAGGTGTTCCTGTTCGACTTCAAGGGCGATCTGTACGACGCGGTCCTCGATGTCGCATTCATCGGTTTCATTCGCGAAGAGCTGAAATTCGACACCATCGAGGCGTTGATACGCCAGATGGATGACGACAGCGCCAAGGCGCGCGCGGTACTTGCCGCGGCGCCCGACGCGTTCCCGCAGCTCGGAGTGATTGGTTGAACAGGACTGAAAAGCAAAAAATGCTGGCGGGCGAGCTGTATCGCCCGGATGCGGAGCTCGCCGCCGACCATACCGCGGCGGAACACTGGATGGCGCGCTACAACGCGTCGGGCGCATCATCCGCCGCCGAGTTGCACGCGCTGCTCGGCGAGCGCTTCCGCAGGGTGGGCAGGGATGCCGTGATCCGGCCGCCGTTCTTCTGCGACTACGGCAGCAATATCAGCCTCGGCGACGGCGTGTTCCTCAACTTCAATTGCGTGATCCTCGACGTCGTCGAGGTCGTGATCGGCGATCGGACCCAGATCGGACCTGCGGTGCAGATCTATACCGCCGACCACCCGCGCGATGCCGAAACCCGCCGCGCCGGGCTGGAATTCGGCCGCCCGATCCGGATCGGCAGCGACGTCTGGATCGGCGGGGGCGCCATCATCCTGCCCGGCGTCACGATCGGCGACGGCGCCCTGGTCGGGGCCGGCAGCGTGGTCACACGGAACGTCGCCCCCGGCGCGATCGTGGCGGGAAATCCGGCCCGGGCACGGCCGGCCTAAAGCAGAATGAGATTGGCTTGAATTGGAGGGACGTCTGAGGTCCACCTCTCCCTTGGGAGAGGTCGGCGCGCAGCGCCGGGTGAGGGGTTACGGTCCCTCGTTGGAGCTGCGGCCCCTCACCCGATTTGCTACGCAAATCGACCTCTCCCCGCTGGGGAGGGGTGTATCGAACCCGAGGCTAAACTGATTCAAGCTAACTTCATCTCGTTTTAGCCACCCGGCGGGGCCGGATTTGCCAGCGGCGGGGGCTTTGCGATTTCCCCGTCCGGCTGCTATGGAAACCCCATGTTTTCGCGGCGCATCATACGGATTAGCTGCCCGGCTTCCGCCTGAGCCTGAAGGCTCGGCGCAAGACCGGGACTTCGCCGTTTCACCCGCGATTGATCGCGTATCCGCGCCCGCACCTGCCAAATCAGAGCTTTCATGTCCGACAAGCCGCAAAAGACCGACGCCCAAAAGACTGACGTTAGGGACTATTCCAAGACCCTTTACCTGCCGCAGACGGAATTCCCGATGCGCGCCGGCCTGCCCCAGCGCGAGCCGGAAATCCTGAAATACTGGAACGAGATCGGCCTCTACGACAAGCTCCGCCGGGAAGCCGAAGGCCGCGCCAAATTCGTGCTGCATGACGGCCCGCCCTACGCCAACGGCAACATCCATATCGGGCACGCGCTGAACAAGATCCTCAAGGACGTCGTGACCAAGAGCCAGCAGATGCTCGGTTTCGACTCCAACTACGTGCCGGGCTGGGACTGCCACGGCCTGCCGATCGAATGGAAGATCGAGGAGGAGAACTACCGCTCCAAGGGCAAGCAGAAGCCCGATTTCCGCGACTCGGCGGCGATGGTCGCGTTCCGTCGGGAATGCCGTGCCTATGCGACGCACTGGATCAACGTGCAGCGCGAGGAGTTCAAGCGGCTCGGCATCATCGGCGACTGGGATCATCCCTACCAGACGATGAGCTATCCGGCCGAAGCCCAGATCGCCCGCGAGCTGATGAAGTTCGCGGCCAACGGCACGCTCTATCGCGGCTCGAAGCCCGTGATGTGGAGCGTGGTCGAGAAGACCGCGCTGGCCGAAGCCGAGGTCGAATACGAGGACTACACCTCGGATGCGGTATGGGTGAAATTCCCTCTCCGAGAGGCAAAGGTTGTTAGTGAACACGAACAAGCGACAGAGGGAGACCTTCAGCCGCTGCGTGACCTTTGCAAACGACTCGAGACAAGCTCTATCCTCATTTGGACGACCACACCTTGGACTCTGCCTGCGAACCGCGCGATCAGTTTCTCGTTGGATATTCAGTATGGTCTCTACAAAGTAGTCGAGGCTGCACCGGACAATTGGGCGAAGCTAGGCGACGAGTATGTGATTGCGGACAAGCTAGCCGGTGAAGTCGCCGACCGATCGAGGGTCAAATTTGAAAGAATCTTGGATGTCGATTTTGAGGCTGGGCCCGCCGACTTGGAGCTGACGTGTAGTCATCCGTTCGCAAAAGTCTTGGGCGGTTACGATTTCAAGGTGCCGCTATTGGCCGGTGACCATGTCACTGACGACACCGGTACAGGCTTTGTTCATACCGCTCCGGGGCATGGCACGGAAGACTTCGAGGTTTGGACAGCACACACTCGAGAACTTCAACAGCGCAACATCAACACGACGATCCCGTATTCAGTGGATGAGAACGGCGCGTTCACCGAGAATGTGCCAGGTTTTACCGGTAAGCGTGTCTTCGACGAAAAAGGCAACAAAGGAGATGCGAACGCGGCTGTGATCGATGAACTCGTCAAAGCAGGCATGATCATCGCCCGCAAGCCGTGGAAACATCAGTACCCGCACTCTTGGCGCTCGAAGAAGCCAGTGCTCTATCGTAACACCCCACAATGGTTCATTGCGATGGACAAGGCGATCACGGATAAGGTGTCCGCGCGCTTGGTGCTTGCAACCAAGCACCATCCAGAATTCACCGACCCCGAATCGCCTGATACCCTGAGAAACCGCGCCTTAGACGGCATCGAAGCGACACAATGGGTGCCTTCATCGGGTAAAAATCGCATTTGGGGCATGATCGCCAACCGTCCCGACTGGGTGATCTCGCGTCAGCGCGCCTGGGGCGTGCCGATCGCCGTGTTCGTGCGCGAGAACAGCGACGGTTCGGCCGAGATCCTGCAGGACGAGGTCGTCAACCAGCGCATCACCGAGGCGTTCATGGAGGAAGGCGCCGACGCCTGGTACAGGGACGGCGCCCGCGAGCGTTTCCTCGGGACACGCGCGTCCGAGAACTGGAAGAAGGTCGACGACATCTGCGACGTCTGGTTCGATTCCGGCTCCACGCACGCCTTCGTGCTGGAGGACCGCCAGAACTTTCCGCAGCTCGGCAACATCGTCCGCAAGGTCGATGGCGGCAACGACACCGTGATGTATCTCGAAGGCAGCGACCAGCATCGCGGCTGGTTCCACTCGTCGCTGCTGGAAAGCGCCGGCACGCGCGGACGCGCGCCCTACGACATCGTGCTGACCCACGGCTTCACGCTCGACGAGAACGGCCGCAAGATGTCGAAGTCGCTCGGCAACACCGTCGAGCCGCAAAAGGTGATCAAGGATTCCGGCGCGGACATCCTGCGCCTGTGGGTGTGCGCCACCGACTATGCCGACGACCAGCGCATCGGCCCGGAGATCCTCAAGAACACCATCGAGACCTATCGCAAGCTGCGCAACTCGATCCGCTGGATGCTCGGCACGCTGCATCATTTCAAGCCGAGCGAGAAGGTCGCCTTTGCCGAGATGCCCGAGCTCGAGCGGCTGATGCTGCACGAGCTCGCCGGCCACGCCGAGACCATCCGCAAGGCCTATGCCGACTTCGACTACAAGACCGTGGTCGCAAGCCTCGCGGCGTTCATGAACTCCGAGCTGTCGGCGTTCTACTTCGACATCCGCAAGGACACGCTGTATTGCGATCCGCCGTCCTCGGTGGCGCGCAAGGCGGCGCTGACCACGATCGATCTGCTCTGCGACGCGATCCTGAAATGGCTGGCGCCGATCCTCAGCTTCACCACCGACGAAGCCTGGCGGATGTATCGGCCGAACGCCGAGCCTTCGGTGCATCTGACGCTGTTCCCCGAAGGTCTCGAGCAGTTCCGCGACGACGCGCTTGCCGCGAAATGGGAGACGATCCGCAACGTTCGCCGCGTCGTCACCGGCGCGCTCGAACTCGAACGCGCCGCCAAGCGCATCGGCTCCTCGCTCGAGGCATCGCCGGTGATCTACGTCGCCGACAGGCAGATGCTGGCCACATTGTTCGACATCGATCTCGCCGAGGTCTGCATCACCTCGAACTACGAGGTGCGCGAGGGCGAGGCGCCGGCGAACGCCTTCCGCCTCGATACCGTGCCTGGCGTTGCGGTCGTGGTCGAGAAGGCGGTCGGCACCAAATGCGCCCGTTCGTGGAAGATCCTGCCGACGGTGGGCGAGGACCCCGAATATCCCGACGTCTCGCCGCGCGATGCGCAAGCGCTGCGCGAATGGAAGGCGCTGGGGGGCTCAGCCTAGCCGTCGTCCCTGCGAAAGCAGGGACCCATAACCACCGCTGTCTAGAATGGACTGAGGTTGATGACTCCGAGTCATTCAAACAACACTTGGCACGGCGTATGGGTCCCTGCTTTCGCAGGGACGACACCTTTGGTGGGCTGACAATGACCCCTCCCCTCCGCGCCGGTGTGCTTGCGGCGATCATCACCCTGATCGCCGACCAGGCCTCCAAGCTCTGGCTGCTCCACGTCCTGGATATCGCGCGTCACGCCCCGGTGACCGTGACGCCGTTCTTCGACCTGGTACTGGCCTGGAATCCCGGCATCAGTTTCGGCTGGTTCCAGAGCGAGACCCCGGCGGCCCAGATCCTGCTGATGGTGATCAAGGCCGCGGCCGTGATCGCGCTGGCGATCTGGATGGCGCGGTCGCGGACCTGGCTCGCGACGGTGTCGCTCGGCCTGATCATCGGCGGCGCCATCGGGAACGGCATCGACCGCTTCGCCTATGGCGCGGTGGTCGATTTTGCCCTGCTTCATGCCGAGATCGGGGGAAAAACCTTCAATTGGTACATCTTCAACCTTGCCGATGTAGCCATCGTTGCTGGCGTGGCAGCCCTATTGTATGATTCCGTGGTGGGGACCCCCGCCGTAAAAGCGCCCTGATCCCGGCCGATACGAGCCGGTCAGCGGTCGACACCTGCTCAAGCGGAACTGTGCCTAAGCCAGTGATCGCTTTGGCGAATTTTGAGATGGGAATGGCGCGATGCGCAACACCAAAGCCCGCGGTTACCTGATCGAGACGTCCCGGCTGCCGTTGATGCGCGGCCTGCGCCTGGCGTTCGTCGCAGCCGGGATCGGCCTTGTCATGACGGCCGGCCCGGTGCGCGCCGGCGACGATGAGGATGACGGCGACGACGGCCTGACCTTCGAAGAGCGGATCGTCGACAATCTGATGACCGGGCTCGGCGCCAAGAGCGCGGCCAGCAAGGGCATCGACTACCGCGAGCGCTCGCCGCTGGTGGTGCCGCCCAAGCTCGATCTGCCCCCGCCGGCATCGACCGCCCAGGTCAACGCGCCGAACTGGCCGAAGGACCCTGATATCGCGGCGCGCAAGGCTGCGATCGCGGCGCGCAAGAAGGAAGTCAAGAAGGAGCCGTGGCAGTCGGCGGTGGCGTTGACGCCGGCCGAGATTGAGGCCGGCCGCAAGCAGCAGACCGCCACCGATGGCCGCAAGGAGCCGCTCGAGCCCGGCGTGAGCACCAATCCGTCGCTGATGCCGAGCCAGCTCGGTTACACCGGCGGCCTGCTCGGCATGTTCAAGGGGAACAGCAGCGAGTCCAAACCCTTCAAGGGCGAGCCGACGCGCGATTCCCTGACTGAGCCGCCTCCGGGCTACCAGACGCCGTCCGCGGGCTATGCCTACGGCACCGGCCCGCAGGCGCCGATGGCGAAGGAAGGCCAGTACGACGTCATGACCGGAAAACCGGTGCAGTGATCGCTTGGCCCGTTCGGGCGAAGGCTGACATGAGCAAAGCTTAATGCGGGGCGGCGGGTGTCTCTCCGCTTCGTGACCATGGGCACGGCAACGACCGTGTACGATGGCTTGCTTTCGCGCCCCGGCTGTGTATCCGGGCTTTCATAAGGACCATGATGCGCTCTCGCCGATCGATCGCCCTGTTCGCTGCCGCATTTGTTTCCACCATCCCGCTGCCGGGTGCCAGCCTCCGCGCCCAGACCACCGTCACCTCGGAACGCCCCGCCAGTTTCACGCTCGATAACGGCCTGCAGGTCGTGGTGATCCCCGACCACCGCACGCCGGTGGTGACGCAGATGATCTGGTACAAGGTCGGCTCGGCCGACGAGACGCCCGGCAAATCGGGCCTCGCGCATTTTCTCGAACACCTGATGTTCAAGGGCACCGCCAAGCATCCGGCGGGCGAGTTCTCGCAGACCGTGCTGCGCGTCGGCGGCAATGAGAACGCCTTCACCTCGGTTGACTACACCGGCTACTTCCAGCGCGTGCCGCGCGAGCAGCTGCCGACCATGATGGAGTTCGAGGCCGACCGCATGACCGGCCTGATCCTCAAGGACGAGAACGTGCTGCCCGAGCGCGATGTCGTCCTCGAGGAGTTCAACATGCGGGTTGCCAACAACCCGGATGCAAGGCTGGCCGAGCAGATCATGGCCGCGCTTTATCTCAACCATCCCTATGGCCGGCCGGTGATCGGCTGGCACCAGGAGATCGAGAAGCTCGACCGCGAGGATGCGCTCGCCTTCTACCGGCGCTTCTATGCGCCGAACAACGCGATCCTGGTCATCGCCGGCGACGTCGACGTCAAGGATGTCCGCCCGCTGGTCGAGAAGAATTTCGGCCCGATCCCGGCGCAGCATGCGATCCCCGAGAAGCGGGTCCGGCCGCAGGAGCCGACACCTGCCGCGCCGCGCACCGTGACGCTGTCGGATCCGCGCGTCGAGCAGCCGAGCCTGCGCCGCTATTACCTCGTGCCCTCGGCGACAACAGCGGCTTCAGGCGAGAGCCAGGCGCTCGATGTGCTCGCGCAGTTGACGGGCGGCGGCGCCAACTCCTATCTCTATCGCTCGCTGGTGATCGACAAGGGCCTCGCGATCTCGGCCGGCGCCGGCTACCAGGGCACCTCGCTCGATCCGTCGCAATTCTCGATCTCGGTGACGCCGAAACCCGGCGTCGAGTTCGCGCAGATCGAGGACGCGATCGACAAGGTGATCGCCGACCTCGCGCAGAACCCGGCGCGCGCCGAGGATCTCGAACGGGTCAAGACCCAGCTCATCGCGGAGGCGATCTACGCCCAGGACAACCAGGCGACACTGGCACGCTGGTATGGCGGCGCGCTGACCACCGGGCTCAGCATCGAGGATATCCGCAGCTGGCCGGACCGCATTCGCGCCGTCACCGCCGAGCAGGTGCGCACTGCCGCCGCGAGCTGGCTCGACAAGAAGCGGTCGGTGACCGGCTATCTGATCAAGGATACTACTGCGCCGAAACGCGAGGAGAAGCGCTCGTGATCTATTCCCTCACCCGCCGCGCGGCGCTGATCGGCGGCGCCTGCGCCGCGCTGCTGACGCTAACGTCGGCGCCCTCGCAGGCCGCGGCCAAGATCCAGCGGCTGGTATCGCCCGGCGGCATCGAGGCGTGGTTCGTGCAGGACGCGACCGTGCCGCTGATCGCAATGGAATATTCCTTCAGCGGCGGCGCCAGCCAGGATCCGCCCGGCAAGCCCGGCGTCGGCAATCTGGTCGCCGACCTGCTCGACGAGGGCTCCGGCGATCTCGATTCCAAGACCTATCACGAGCGGCTCGAGCGCCGCGCCATCGAGCTCGGCTTCCAGTCGAACCGCGATCAATTCCGCGGCTCACTGCGCATGCTCAAGGACAACAAGGACGAAGCCTACGACCTGTTGCGGATGGCGCTGACCTCGCCGCACTTCGAGCCAAAGGACGTCGAACGGATCCGCGCTCAGGTGATCGCCAATCTGCGCCGCGAATCGACCAATCCGTCCTCGCTCGCCGGCCGCAAATTCCTCGAGCTCGCATTCGGCGATCATCCCTATGCCAGGACGGCCACCGGCACGCTCGACAGCGTGCCGACCATCCAGATCCCGGATCTCAAGGACTATACCCGCCGCATCATCGCCAAGGATACGCTGCGCGTTGCCGTGGTCGGTGACGTCGATCCCGATACGCTCGGCAAGCTGCTGGACAAGACCTTTGGCGGCCTGCCGACGAAGGCCGAATTGACGCCCGTCCCCGACGTCGTGGCGACCAGGCCGCCGCAGCGCGCCTTCGTCCCGCTCGACGTGCCGCAGACCGTCGTCACCTTCGGCGGGCCCGGCATTGCCAGGCACGACCCGGACTTCATGGCGGCCTATGTGGTGAACCACATTCTCGGCGGCGGCGGGCTGTCGTCGCGGCTCTACAAGGAAGTGCGCGAGAAGCGCGGGCTGGCCTACTCGATCTATGAAGCGCTGGTCTGGATGGATCACTCCGCGCTGTTCATCGGCAACACCGGCACCCGCGCCGACCGCGCCGGCGAGACCGTCGATGCGATCGAAGCGGAAGTCCGCCGCATCGCCGAGGAAGGTCCGACGCAGAAGGAGCTCGACGAGGCGAAGTCCTACCTGAAGGGCTCGCAGATGCTGGCGCTCGACACCTCCTCCAAGCTCGCGCAGGCGATGCTGCAATACCAGCTCGACAAGATGCCGATCGATTACATCGAGAAGCGCAACGCCATCGTCGACGCGGTGACGCTCGACGATGCCAAGCGGGTCGCCAGGAAGCTCTGGGGCAACGGCCTGCTCACCGCAATCGTCGGCCGCGCCCCGCAGGCCGCCGCGCAGCCGGTATCGGCGCCGCCGAAGGCGAACTGACACTTTTCGGCGCGCTCACTTCTTCGTCCGCACCACCGCCGTGGCCACCCCTCTCCCCCCCCCTCCCCCGCAAGGGGGGAGGGAGCCCATCCGCTGGCGCGTCCCTTACCTATCTTTGCATCTCTTTGGCCGCGACGTTACGTGAGGTGAGCACGCCTGTCAGGCTCCCTCCCCCCTTGCGGGGGAGGGTTGGGGAGAGGGGTGGCCGCGCGGGCCGGTCGCAGTCGCGACCCGCGCTGGATCCACGCACCCCAAGCGTATCCACCGCAAACCCGCTATCCTGCAGCCTGCCGATTCTTCCCTCCATTGGGTGATGTCATGCTGCGGGTGTCCCGCGACCTTGCGATCGACGAGAACGACGTTGAGATCGTCTTTGTCCGCGCCTCCGGCCCGGGCGGACAGAATGTCAACAAGGTCTCGACCGCGGCGCAGCTTCGCTTCGATACCAACAAGATTGCATTGCCGCCGGACGCCGCGCAGCGGCTGGCGCGGCTCGCCGGCAGCCGCATGACCAAGGACGGCGTGATCGTGATCCACGCCTTCCGCTTTCGCACCCAGGAACGCAATCGCGCCGATGCGATCGATCGGCTGCTCGAGATGTTGAGGGAGGCGATGGTGCGGCCGACACCGCGGCGGCCGACCAAGCCGACGCTCGGCTCCAAGCAGCGCCGGCTCGAGGGCAAGAAACGCCGCAGCGACATCAAGGCGGGGCGCGGCACGCGCCGTTTCGACGATTAAAGCGTTTTCGAGCGAAGTGGATACCGGTTCGCGTGAAGAAAACGCGTTAAAACCAGAATCTAGAGCCCGTTCCGATTCAATCGGAACGGATAAGGCTCCAGGGAACGCCGGACGCAGCGCACGCGGCACTGCATCCGGGATCCGGTCAACGCCCAGACGCGTTTTCGCGCGAAGCGGATGTCGGTTCGCGCGAAGGAAACGCGTCAGAACAAGAAGCTTGAGTTCCGGTTCTGATTGGTCAGAACCGGGAAGGCTCTAGTATTTCTTGGTTGCGGGCGCCATCTCGGAACCGCCCGACTTCGGTGCCGTGCGTCCGCTGCCGACCGTTCCCTTGCTGCCTGACTTGGCGGTGGCACCGCTCTTCTGCGTCGGCGCAGTCGGCTGCGCAGCCATGTCCTCATCGCCGCTGCCGGACATGCCGCCGCCCTGCTGCATGGTACCTCTGCCCTGTGCACCGCCGCGAAGCTGGGTATCCGGTGCAGTCGTTCCCTGTGCCAGGACCGGGCCGGCCATCGCGGCCGAGATGGCAAGGGCGAGCACGCTGGTTTTTGCAAACGTCATCCACTTCTCCTGGGATTTTAATTGACGATGGAGGAGCGGCGCAGGTGGTGCGCCGTTTGCAGCGCCGACCCTGAACCCCATCGCGCGAGACTGCATTTTCCGCAAACGGCGCACGCGAGATGCAAGCTGCGTCGTGTGGTGATCGTGCAGGGATTTCGCGGTCATTTTGCGAAATTGTCGTCCGCATATGCGGCAACCACCGGTTCCGCGCCAGATCACCGCCCAGCTTTGTTCTGCTGTGAAACAGCCCGCTACTACCAACGGCGGATTTCAGCCTCCTACAGTCACCGCACAGAGGCGGTGATGTAGATGACAAAGCTGCGCGCAAGGTGGACGTTGGGGCTGGGATTTTGCAGCGCAATGCTTGCAGTGCAAATGGCCGGCGCGCAGATGCCCTTGCCCGCCGCCAAGCCGCCCGATGGGGCGACGCTGTTCAAGCAGCAATGCGCGACCTGCCACACCACCAACATGTCGGATGCCGTCCGGCAGGGACCGTCGCTCTACAGGATCGTCGGCCGCCATGCCGGCAAGGCCGACGGCTTCAAATATTCCGCGGGCTTCGGCAAGGCCGATTTCGTCTGGGACGACGTCAGGCTCGATGCCTGGCTGACCAATCCGCAGGAGGTGATCCCGGGCGCCGTGATGGCCTACCGGCAGGCCAAGCCGGAAACCCGCGCCATGATCATCGCCTATCTGAAGGAGCTGAACTGAATGGCGAAACCCGTGCATTCGATGATCCGCGTGCTCGACGAAGCCAAAGCGCTCGACTTCTACCGGCGCGCGTTTGGCCTGGAGATCGCGGACAATCTGAGATTTCCCGATTTCGCGCTGATCTATCTGCGCCATCCCTCCTCGCCCTTCGAGGTCGAGCTCACGGTCAATTTCGATCGCAAGGAGCCCTACACGCTCGGCGACGGCTACGGCCATCTCGCCGTCATCGTCGATGACGTCGATGCCGAGCACGCGCGCTTCGAAAAGGAGAAACTGTCGCCCGGGCCGCTGCGCGACTTCAAGCATGACGGCAAGACGCTGGCGCGCTTCTTCTTCGTCTCCGATCCCGACGGCTACAAGATCGAGGTGATCCAGCGCGGCGGGCGCTTCGGCTAGAGCATGATCCGGAAAAGTGGAGACCGGTTTTCCGACAGGATCATGCTCAAGCAAAAAGAGCATGCTCAAACAACAAGGCAATTGCACAAATAAAAATTGACGGAGGAACCCATGAGAGAAATCGATCGACGCAGCAAATATGACCGGCGTGTCTTTCTCAAAGGCGCGGCCGTTACCGCACCCGCAGTCGCGATTGCGACCTCGACGGGGCTCGGCATCACCGATGCGTGGGCCGAAGGCACCACGACGCTGACGCCGGCCACGCTGAAGACGCTGCTGAAGATGGCGCGCGACATCTATCCGCACGACTTCCTCGGCGACAGCTACTACATAGCGGCGGTCAAGCCGTATGACGAGAAGGCCGCGAAGGATCCGGCGGTCAAGTCGCTGATCAATGACGGCGTCACGAGGCTCGATCAGGCGGCCAACGACCGTCACAAGATGCCTTATGTCCAGGTCGCCTGGGAAAACGACCGCGTCGCGCTGCTGCAACAGATCGAGCAAAGCGCGTTCTTCCAGAAGATCCGCGGCGACCTCATCGTCTCCATCTACAACAACAAGGAGGTGTGGCCGCGGTTCGGCTACGAGGGCTCCTCCGCCGAGCATGGCGGCTACATCAAGCGCGGCTTTGCCGATATCGACTGGCTGCCGAAGGTCTGAACGGGTCGGGAGGAAACAATGGCAAAATTCGATCTGAATGACAGCGGCGTTGTGGTGATCGTCGGCTCCGGTGCCGGCGGCGGAACGCTCGGCAATGAACTGGCGCAGAAGGGCGTCAAGGTCGTGATCCTGGAGGCCGGCCCGCGCATCGAGAACCAGGACTTCATCAACGATGAATGGGACAGTTTTACCCAGCTCGCCTGGTCCGACGCGCGCTCGACCTCGGGCAGCTGGCGCGTCCACCAGGACTTTCCGGGCCTGCCGGCCTGGATCGTGAAGGCGGTCGGCGGCTCGACCACGCACTGGGCCGGCGCCTCGCTGCGCTTCGACGAGCACGAGTTCAAGATCAAGTCGGCCTATGGCGCCATTCCCGGCGCCAACCTGATCGACTGGCCGATCACGCTCGCCGAGATGGAGCCGTGGTACGCCAAGGCCGAGGACAAGATGGGCGTCACCCGCACCAACGGCATCCCGGGATTGCCCGGCAACAATAACTTCAAGGTGATGGAGGCCGGCGCGAAGAAGCTCGGCTACAAGGAGGTGCACACCGGGCGGATGGCGATCAACAGCGAGCCGCGCGACGGTCGCGGCTCCTGCCAGCAGATCGGCTTCTGCTTCCAGGGCTGCAAGTCGGGCGCCAAATGGTCGACGCTCTACACCGAGATCCCGAAGGGCGAGGCCACCGGCAATCTCGAAGTGCGTCCCGGCAGCATGGTGATCAAGATCGAGCACGACCAGTCCGGCAAGGTCACCGGCGTGGTCTATGCCGATTCGACCGGCGCCATGCAACGCCAGAAGGCCCGCGTCGTCGCGGTCGCCGGCAACTCGATCGAGAGCCCGCGGCTGCTGCTCAACAGCGCCTCCACCATGTTCCCGGACGGGCTCGCCAATTCATCCGGCCAGGTCGGCCGCAACTACATGCGGCACATGACCGGCAGCGTGTATGCGAGCTTCGAGAAATCGGTGCACATGTATCGCGGCACCACGATGGCCGGCATCATCCGCGACGAGGCGAAGAACGATCCGAAGCGCGGCTTCGTCGGCGGCTACGAGATGGAGACGCTGTCGCTCGGCCTGCCCTTCATGGCCGCGTTCCTCAATCCCGGCGCCTGGGGCCGCGGCTTCACCAGCGCGATCGAGGGCTATCCGCGGATGGCCGGCATGTGGCTGGTCGGCGAGGACATGCCGCAGGAGACCAACCGCATCACGCTGGATCCGAAGATCAAGGACAAGTTCGGCATGCCGGTCGCCAGCGTGCATTTCGACGATCATCCGAACGACGTCGCGATGCGTGATCACGCCTACAAGCAGGGCTCCGCGGTCTATGAAGCGGTCGGCGCCACCGTGACCTACCCGACGCCGCCTTATCCCTCGACCCACAACATGGGCACCAACCGGATGAGCGAGAAGCCGCGCGATGGCGTGGTCAACAAGTTCGGCCAGACCCACGACATCAAGAACCTGTTCGTCTCCGACGGCAGCCAGTTCACGAGCGGTGCTGCCTGCAACCCGACGCTGACGATCGTGTCGCTGGCGATCCGGCAGGCCGACCACATCGCCGGCACGATGCAGCGCAAGGAGATCTGAGACAGTGCTGCGCTCCCTCGCCCCGTTCTTACGGGGAGAGGGTTGGGGTGAGGGGCTTTCTCCGCATATCCGGCGCTAGCTGCGTTTGCGGAGACTCCCCCTCACCCGGAACGCATCTAACGATGCGTTCCGACCTCTCCCCGCACGCGGGGCGAGGTAAAACGGAGTGAGCTGCTCGATACGAAGTAAACTCATCTCGGTTTAGCAAGAAAATCCAGTTCCCCTCGAACTGAAGCGGCCTTGTCCAGGCAGGACAAGGCCGCTTTCTTCTTTGCGTGATGGACCGGTGCGAAATCTATTCCGCCGCGTCCATGATCGCCGCCGGCGCGCGATAGTCCGGGACCACCGCCGGCGCATTCGCCTTGGCGCGGTAGATCAGGCAGGAGCAGCGCAGCAGCGAGGCGAAATTGTTCACCTCGCCGTGATGATCCAGCACCTCGTTGTGCAGGGTGGTGAGGAACTTGGCCAGCGTCATGCCTTCCTTGGCCGCGATCTCCTCCAGCGTATCCCAGAACGACATTTCCAGCCGGATCGAGGTGCAATGGCCGTCGATCCGCAACGATCGGGTCTGCGATTCATAGTCGCGTTGCGGCTGATGCGCGAAAAGATGGCACATGGCGTTCCTCCGGCGAGAACTTATAATTTTTCTAAACGATATACCTGTGCGCGCGACCCCACAATCGGGACGTAGGGCGTAACGCACCAGCCGCCGAAGCCAAGCGTCTTCAAGGCGATAGGCCGGACTCATCCCCACCCCGCATCCGGCCGTCAGATCGGTCCCATGCATTTGCCGGCGCGGCGACTTATAGTAATGGCCAGCCTCGAATCGCTCTCCGAACGCCCAATCCATGCCCGTCCGCCAGCTTCCCGAACAGCTCGTCAACCGCATCGCCGCCGGCGAAGTGGTCGAACGCCCCGCGAGCGTGGTCAAGGAACTGGTCGAGAACGCGATCGACGCCGGCGCCAGCCGGATCGACGTTTTCACCGATGGCGGCGGGCGGCGCCGGATCGGCATCACCGACGATGGCGGCGGCATGACCCGCGGCGACCTCGCGCTTGCGGTCGACCGTCACGCCACCTCCAAGCTCGACGACGAAGACCTGCTGCGCATCCGCACGCTCGGGTTCCGCGGCGAGGCGCTGCCCTCGATCGGCGCGGTCGCCAAGCTCGGCATCACGACGCGTCATGCCAGCGAGCCGCATGCCTGGTCGCTGTCGGTCGAAGGCGGCGAGAAGTCCGAGGTCATGCCGGCCGCGCTCGGCCAGGGCACCCGCGTCGAGGTCAACGAACTCTTCTACGCCACGCCGGCGCGACTAAAATTCCTCAAGACCGACCGCACCGAGGCCGAGGCGATCCGCGAGGTGGTGCGGCGGCTCGGCATGGCGCGCCCGGACATCGCCTTCACGCTGGCCGGCGAAGAGCGCGCGCCGGTCACCTGGGCTGCGGCGCTGCCCGGCGCCGCCGGCCGGCTGATCCGGCTCGGCGATATCCTGGGTGCGGATTTTCGCAGCTCCGCGATCGAGGTGCGCGCCGAGCGCGAGGGCGTCGTGGTCGAAGGCTTTGCCGCCGCACCGTCGCTGACCCGCGCCAATGCGCTCGGGCAATATCTGTTCGTCAACGGCCGCCCGGTGCGCGACAAGCTGATCCTCGGCGCGGTGCGCGCGGCCTATTCCGACTATTTGCCGCGCGACCGCCATCCCGTCGTGGCGCTGTTCGTGACCTGCGACCCGCAAGAGGTCGATGCCAATGTGCATCCGGCCAAGACCGAGGTGCGCTTCCGCAACGCCGGTCTGGTGCGCGCGCTGATCGTGCACGCCCTGAAGGAAGGCCTCGCGCGCGAAGGCAAGCGCACCGCGGCCAACACCGCCGATGGCGCGGCGCTCTCGGCCTTCCGCCCGGCCTTCACGCCGCCGCGTCCGGGCAATTGGGACTGGCGCGGCTCGCCGTCCTATCCGGCCGGTCCAATGCGCGCGTTCGACGGCGCGGCGGCGCCCGCCTTCGCCGAGCCCGGACAAGCCGCCTTCGACGTCGGCACGCCGACCGCCGATGTGCGCTTCGAGGCCGCGCCCGACCTGCTCGACCGGCCGCTCGGCGCTGCGCGCACCCAGATCCACGAGACCTACATCGTCTCGCAGACCCGCGACGGCCTCATCGTGGTCGACCAGCACGCAGCCCATGAGCGCATCGTCTATGAGAGGCTCAAGGCCTCGCTGGCGAAGAACGGCGTGCAGCGGCAGATCCTCTTGATCCCCGAGATCGTCGAGCTCGATGAGGCGACTGTCGAGAAGCTGCTCGATCGCGCCGAGGAGCTGGCGTCGTTCGGGCTGGCTATCGAATCCTTCGGCCCCGGCGCCGTCGCCGTGCGCGAGACGCCCTCGCTGCTCGGCAAGTCCAATGCGGCGGGCCTGTTGCGCGACCTCGCCGAGCACATGGCCGAGTGGGACGAGGCGCTGCCGCTGGAACGCCGGCTGATGCACGTCGCCGCGACCATGGCCTGCCACGGCTCGGTCCGCGCCGGAAGGCGCCTCAAGCCGGAGGAGATGAACGCGCTGCTCCGCGAGATGGAAGACACGCCGAACTCCGGCCAGTGCAACCACGGCCGCCCGACCTATGTCGAGTTGAAGCTGAGCGATATCGAGAAGCTGTTCGGGCGGAGGTGAAGATTCCGTAGGATGGGTAGAGCGCTAGCGAAACCCATCATCTCGCCGCACAGACGTAGCTTGATGGGTTTCGCTGCGCTCTACCCATCCTACGAATTTTGCCGAGTGAACACCTCCAGCGCCGTGCGCAACTGCGCGATCCATTCGTCGCCATCCTCGAACCCGCCTGCCGCGATCCGCTGGCAGACCTTATCGAGATCATCGCCGTCGGCCGCGTGCCTGCTGACTTGCCGAGTGATCGCGGCATAGCCGTCCACCAGCAGCACGAGGCCGGGCGCGCTCGCTGCAACATATTGCTCCCGCGCATCGCGGAACAGCCGGGACGCGTCGTCGTAGCGGCCGAGCGCAAGGTCGAAGGCCCCCACCATCCAGACGCCCGTTCCCTCGCGCAGCGGTGCGAGCCCCAGGCTCCGCACCAGCGCTAACGAACGTTCCGCAAGCTCGCGTGCGGCCAGCAGATTGTCCTGATTGATCGGCTTGTCGGACACTCTCCAGCCCGGCCAGCAATCGGCCGCCGCATTGAACGTCCAGCGCTGGACCATCATGAGCACTTCACGTTCGTCACCATCCTGCGCGCCGCGACGGCGTTCGATCTGGTCGGCGGCATCGCGCGCTGCGGCAAGCAGCGCCGCATCATCGCCGGCGCCGCGCAACGCCTTGACCTGCGTCTCCAGCTGACCGGCCAGCCCGGCAAGAGTGTCGGCCATGGTTCGCGCTCCGCTAGCGGTGATGAATCAGTATCGCGTAGGATGGGTAGAGCGCAGCGAAACCCATCATCTCTCCCGCGGCTCAGAAGTTGATGGGTTTCGCTTCGCTCTACCCATCCTACGGATTCGAAATCCTCAGGAACACGAACTCGGTGTCGTCATACGCCCGCCGCTCGAGCTCCTCGAAGCCATCGGGCGCCGCGAACGCCGCGGCCTTTGCCTCTTCCACCACAAGCAGCGCGCCCGTCGTCAGCCAGCCGCCGTCGCGCAGCGAGGCGAGCGCCTTGTCGGCGAGCCCCTTGCCGTAGGGCGGATCGAGAAACACCAGCGAGAACGGCTCGACCGGATGTGCAGGTCCAAGATCGGTGGCATCGCGCCGATAGACCTTGGTCGTGCCGCCGAGGCCGAGCGACTCGACATTGTTGCGCAGCAGCGCCCGCGCCTCGGCGCCATTGTCGACGAACAGCGTGAACCTGGCGCCGCGCGAGACCGCCTCGATGCCGAGCGCGCCGGTGCCGGCAAACAGATCGAGCACGCGCGCATCCTCAATCGGATTGTCGTAGGCGTGGATCAGGATATTGAACACGGACTCGCGCAGGCGGTCCGCGGTCGGGCGGATCTCGTGGCCCGACGGCGAAGCCAGGTTGCGGCCCTTCAGCCTGCCCCCAACGACACGCATTGACCGTTACTCGTCCTTCGGCGTGAGATCGCGCTTGCCGTGGTAGCCGCGCTTGGGACGACGCGGCGGGCCGTAGCCGCTGGCCTCGTCCTCGTTACGGGCACGCGCTTCCTCGCTGCCGGTGCGCTGCACCAGCACGCGGCGGCCCTTGCGGTCATTGATCGTTTCGCGCTTGCTCGGCTTCGGCTTCCTGGCGGGCGCATCGTCGCCGGCGGCGGCGTCACGCTGCTCCGGCCGCGCAAAGTCCGCACCCGCGATCTTGGCGATCTTCTCGCCGAGCTGCTCGCGCAGCACCCGCGTCTTGACCTCCTCGACCTTGCCCTCCTCGAGCTCGCCGAGCTGGAACGGGCCGTAGGAGATCCGGATCAACCGGTTCACCTCGAGCCCGAGATGCGCCATCACATTGCGCACCTCGCGATTCTTGCCCTCGCGGATCGCGAACACCACCCAGACGTTGGAGCTCTGGTCGCGCTCCAGCGTCGCGTCGATCGGCCCGTATTTGACGCCGTCGACCTCGACGCCACCCTTGAGCTGGTCGAGCTGGCCCTGCGTCACCTCGCCATGCGCGCGCACGCGATAGCGGCGCAGCCATCCGGTGTCGGGGTGCTCCAGTGTCCGCGCCAGGCCGCCGTCATTGGTCAGCAGCAACAGGCCCTCGGTGTTGAAATCGAGCCGGCCGATCGAGATCAGCCGCGGCAAGCCCTCGGGCAGATTGTCGAACACGGTCGGCCGCCCCTCGGGATCGGCATGCGTCGTCATCAGCCCGCGCGGCTTGTGATACATGAACAGCCGCGTCCGCTCGCGCGGCGGCAACGGCTTGCCGTCGACCGCCACGACATCGTTCTCGGTGATATCGAGCGCCGGCGAGTTGATCACGCGTCCGTTGACCGTGACCCGGCCCTGGGTGACGATCTCCTCCGCATCGCGGCGCGAAGCCAGGCCGGCGCGCGCCAGCACCTTGGCGATGCGCTCGCCGGTCTTCTTCGGCTTCGGCTCGGGACGCTCGCGGCGCTCGTCGTAGGAGCGTTCGCGATAGGCGCCGCGGCCGCCGAAGGCCGGGCGCTTCGCAAAGACCTTGCTGTCGTCTTCATTGTCGCGGCGCGGCCGGTCGGAGAAGCGGCCTTCGCTGCGCGGATGTTCCTGCCAATCGGTGCGGCCTTCGGGGCGCTCGCGGCGGCGATTGTCGCCACCAGCCTCGTCCCGCTCCCAGCGCGGCCGGCTGAACTTCGGCCGCTCATGGCGATCGCCCTGCTCGCGATCGTCGCGTGAGCGCGAGAACCTGGGCCGCTCGCCGCCGCCACGATCATCGCGCGGCCTGTCGTAACGCGGCTTGTCGAAATTGCGCGGGCCGTCGCGGAACGGACGCGAACCCCGCTCCGGACGATCGGAGCCGCCCTCGCGCTTCTGCCATGGCTTGGATTCGCCGCGCGGCGGCCGATCGCCAAAGTCCTTGCGCGGGCCGCGATCGCCACGATCACCCCCGCGATCCGCCGCACCGCGCTTGAACTTGCTGTCGCCACCGAATTTCCGCGCGGGCCGGTCGCCGCCGCGCGAGGGACGATCGCCGAACGATCGCTCGCCACGCGGCGTATACGGCCGCTTCTCGCCGTCGCGCTCGCGCGCCGCGTAAGGCTTGCGGTCGCCGAACTTCCGATCGGAAGACCGCCCCGCCGGGCGGGCATCATCGCGATCGCGCCGCGGCGCGCGGTCGTCGCGATTGAAGTTCGGGCGGTCGCCACGGGGCGTGTAGGGTCGCTTTTCGCCGCCGCGGTCTTCGCGCGGCTTGAACGTGCGCCTCTCGCCATCGCCGTCACGCGCGGGCCGATCACTAGGGTCGCTGTTGCGATCCCGGCGGAACGGCCGATCGCCGCGGGGGCGGTCGTCGCGGTTGAACCTCGGCTTGTCGCCGAACTCGCGGCGCGGCGGACGGTCCTCGCGATCGCCGCGGTAGGGCCGCTTTTCGCCATCACCCTTGCCGGCAAACTTCTTGTCGCCAAAGCCGCGCTTCGCAAACTTCTTGTCCGGGCCACGGGCGGCACCGGAGCGACCCTTGCCGCCGCCGGGTCGATCACGCCGGCCGCGCGGGGAATCGTTGTTTTTGTCGCTGTCGCGGGGCATGAATGTTCTCGCTTGGAGGTTCAATTGGGACGCAGGGCAACCGGCGATACGCGCGCCATCTGGGCGCGACTGACGCAAAACCGGCATCCACTTCTGCTGAAGGCGACGCTACTAGCAGGTTTCTTCCGATGATACGAGGCATGTCTGCCCCTTCTTTCATGGATCTGGCGCTAAAAACCGCCGAAAATGCCGGAAAAGCGGGCGAGGTTCCGATCGGATGCGTGATTGTGCGGGGCTATGAGGTGATCGCCACCGCCGGCAACCGCACCCTGACCGACCGCGATCCGACGGCCCATGCGGAAATCCTCGCGATCCGGCAGGCCGCCGAGGCCATCGGCACCGAGCGGCTGGTCGATTGCGACCTCTACGTGACGCTCGAGCCCTGCACCATGTGCGCCGGCGCAATCTCCTTTGCCCGCATCCGCCGGCTCTATTACGGCGCCGCCGACCCCAAGGGCGGCGCGGTCGAGTCAGGCGTGCGGTTCTTCGCGCAGCCGACCTGTCACCACGTGCCGGAGGTCTATGGCGCGGTCGGCGAGACCGAGTCCGCGCGCCTGCTGCGCGAGTTCTTCCGGGAGCGACGCTGACGAATCCGTAGCGCGGATGAAACGCAGCGCACTCTCTCCCCTCGTCGTCCCGGCGAAAGCCGGGACCCATAACCACAGGGTTGAGTCGTTAGAAAGCTGTGGCCCCAGCGTCGTGCAACAATGACCTTCGGTGGTTATGGGTCCCGGCTCCCGTGCGCAATTGCGCACTAGGCCGGGACGACATCGAGTGTGTTGCGTCATCGAGAGTCATATATTCACGGTCTCTTCGGATGACGGTACGCGCCGCATCACCCCGCCAGGAAAAACTCCCGCAGCAGCTTCGCCGTCGCCTCCGGCGCCTCCTCGGGCAGGAAATGCCCCGACGCCACCGGCGCGCCGCTGACATTGGTGGCCCAGGTCTTCCAGGTGTCGAGCGGCGTCGTTGCCGCGCTCGCAACCCCGGCATCGCCCCACAGTGCCAGCATCGGGACCGTGATCTTCTTGCCGGCGTCGACATCGGCCTTGTCGATCTCGTAGTCGGCATAGGCGCCGGCGCGATAGTCCTCGCACATCGCGTGGATGCGCGCGGGATCGCGGAATGGCGCGAGGTAGTGCGCGAGCGCGCGCGGATCGATCGCCTCCAGCGTCTTGCTTTTGGTCTGGCTCGCCATCTTCTCCTTGAGGAAGAATTCGCCATTGTTGGAGATCAGCGTCTCCGGCAGCGGATAGGGCTGCGCCAGGAACGCCCAGTGGTAGATCTTCAGCGCCGACAGGCGATTGAGCTTCTGCCAGTAATCATAGGTCGGCGCGATATCGAGCACCGCAAGCTTCGACAGCCGGCCGGGATGATCGAGCGCGAGGCGGTACGACACCCGGCCGCCGCGGTCGTGGCCGGCGAGCGCGAAATGCACATGCCCGAGTTGCTCCATCACCTCGACCATGGTCTTCGCCCAGGCCCGCTTGGTGTAGGGCGTATGATCCTTGTCGCTGTCGGGCATGTCGGACCAGCCATAGCCCGGCAGGTCGGCGACGATCAGCGTGAACCTGTCGTCGAGTTTCGGCGCAACCGTGTGCCACATCACATGCGTCGAGGAGAAGCCGTGCAGCAACAGCAATGGCGGGCCCTTGCCGCCGACGCGGGCGAAGATGCGGCCCTGCGAGGTGTTGATCCATTTTGATTCATAGCCGGGAAAAAGATCAGCGAGATCAGGCATCGGTAGCTCCTTCCCTGTCGCGGGCGCTGCTTCAAACTTTGTTCGGCGTTGCCGCTGGCTCAGGCCGGGTTTATGCCATCCTCAAGTCCTGCCAACAACAACATGAAACGAGGAAGTGCCATGTCGATCGACTTCGAAATCCCCGCCGAGGCCAAGGCGATCCGCGAGAAGGTTCGCAAATTCGTCCACGACGAGTGCATTCCGGCGGAAAAGGAACTCGACACCAAGCCGCTTGCCGAGGTGCTGGGACCGCTGCGGAAGAAGGCCCGCGCGCAGGGCCTGTGGTGCCCCTTCGTGCCCAAGGAGTACGGCGGTATGGGGCTCGGCCCGCTCGCCAACGCCCTGGTGCAGATGGAGCTCGGCGAGAGCATGCTCGGCGCGCTCTCGATGAACACGCAGGGACCGGACGACGCCTCGATGATGACGATCCTGGCGCACGGCACCGAGTACCAGAAGGAAAAATTCCTCAAGCCCCTGCTGAACGGCGAGAAGCGCATCTGCTTCTCGATGACGGAAAAGGCCGCCGGCGCCGATGCCACCGGCATGCAGACCACGGCCGTGAAGGACGGCAACGAGAACTACATCCTCAACGGCGAGAAATGGTTTTCCTCGTCGGCGAGCGTCGCCGACCTCGCGCTTGTGATGGCGAAGACAGATCCGAACGCGCCGCGCCACAAGCAATACTCGACCTTCATCGTCGAGCTGCCCAACCCCGGCTACCGCATCAAGCGCAACGTCGCCAACATGGCGATCGAGGGTCCGCATGACGACGTGATCCATGGCGGCCACTCCGAGATCGAGATCAAGGATCTGAAGGTACCCGCCGACAATCTGCTCGGCGGCGAGGGCAACGGCTTCAACATGGGTCAGCACCGCCTCGCCTACGGCCGGCTGCGCCACGGCATGCACAACGTCGCCAAGGCGCAGCGCGCGCTCGACATGGCGGCCGCCCATGTCACCAAGCGCTCGACCTTCGGGCAGTTGCTGGCCGACCGTCAGGCGGTGCAGTTCATGCTCGCCGACTGCGCGAGCGAGCTCTATATCGGCCGGCTGATGCTGCTGCACATCGCCTACAAGGCCGAGAAGGGCCTCGACATCCGCCAAGAGAACTCGATCGCCAAGATCTTCCACGCCCACATGGTGCACAAGGTGATCGACACCGCGATCCAGCTGCACGGCGCGCTCGGCTTCAGCCAGGATACACCGCTGGCGAAATGGTACACCCAGGTGCGCTCGCAGCGGCTGGTCGACGGGCCCGACGAGGTGCACAAGTGGAAGATCGGCAAGAACGTCATCAAGGCGTTCCGCGAGCACGGCACCACGGCGTCAGCGGCGGGCGGGGATCTGCTCTGACCACTTCGTCATTCCGGGGCGGCGCAACGCGCCGAACCCGGAATCTCGAGAAGGTGCCCACAACATCGAGATTCCGGATCGGCGCGCGATGCGCGTCGTCCGGAATGACGGCCTGGGGCGGGGCCTAGCCGCTCGCCGCAAACAGCTCCCATGTCCCGGGCAGTCCCTTCAGCTCGAACGCGCCGCGCTCGGCGAATTTCAACCCGGCGCCCGCGACCAGATCGGTCACCACGCGTGACACCAGCACCTCGTTCGAGCCGCACTGCGACATCACGCGCGCCGCGGCGTGGACCGCTATGCCGCCGATATCCGCCCCCCTCACCTCGATCTCGCCGGTGTGCAGGCCTGCTCGCACCGGCAGGCCGATCTGCCGCGCGGCTGAGCCGAACGCCAGCGCACAGCGTACGGCGCGGCCGGGACCGTCGAAGGTCGCCAGAATGCCGTCGCCAGTGCTCTTCACCAGATGGCCGCGATGGCGGCCGACCATCTGCTGCGCGAGTTGATCGTGATCGTCGAGCAGGCGTCGCCAACGATGATCTCCCATCACCGCGGCACTGCGAGTGGAATCGACGATATCGGTGAACAGCACGGTCGCAAGCACACGGTCGAGCTCGGCATCACCACCATCGCGATGGCCGGTGACGAATTCCTCGATATCGCCGAGCATCGCCTCGGTCTCGCCGACCCAATAGTAGTGATCGCAGCCGGGATATTCCACGTATTTCGCGCCGGGGATCGAGCGCGCGACGGCACGGCCGAGCGCCACGGGAACGCGGGCATCGCCCATCCGATGCAGGACAAGCGTCGGAGTCTGGAGCATCGGCAGGATCGTCGTGACGTCGATCGCGCGATTGAGAACGAGCAGCGTCCGCAACGCTCCCGGACTGCTCGACAGCCGCTCGAATTTCGCGATCTGCGCGATCACTTCTGCATTCGTTGCCTGGCTCGGCGCGACAGTCTTGACCGTGTCGCCCGAACCCCAGTTCTGCACGATCTCGTCGCAGCGCAGCTGCCACACGTCGTCCGGCAGGCGATCCTTCGAGCGGGCAAAGCTGCCGAGCAGAACGAGATGCGAAACGCGGTCCGGATAGGTCGCTGCAAACAGCACACTCATCGGACAGCCCTCGGAGAAGCCGAACAACACCGCCTTCGTGGAGCCGATGGCATCCATGATGGCCCGGACGTCGTCCATGCGCTGCTCGAGGGAGGGCGCGCCGGTCATCCGATCCGACAATCCCTGTCCGCGTTTGTCGAAGGTCACGACCCGGGCGAAGCGCGACAGGCGACGCAGCACGGCAGTGTAGCCGGGCATCTCGTGCATGAACTCGATGTGCGAGAACAAGCCGGGGACAAGGATGATGTCGACAGGACCATCGCCCATCACCTGATAGGCGATGCTCGCGTCGGCGCTTTGCGCGTAGTGCGTCTCGGGCAGTCTGAAATCGGTCATTCGAAGGCCCCCGCAGCGCGCCATTGTCGCCGCTGAGGCCGGATCGATCAACCCTTCTCCGCCTCCACCGCCTGCCAGGCGATATCGCGACGGCAGAAGCCGTCCGGCCATTTGATCCGATCGACGGACTGATAGGCGCGGTCGCGCGCCTCGGTCACCGTCTTGCCCATCGCGCAGACGTTCAGCACCCGCCCGCCATTGGCGATGATTGCGCCATCCTTCGCCACCGTACCGGCGTGGAAGATCTCGACGCCCTCGACCTTGGCGGCGTCATCGAGGCCATCGATCCGCGTGCCCTTGATGTAGTCGCCGGGATAGCCCTTCGCCGCCATCACCACCGTCAGCGCCGGGTCCGGATACCAGCGCAGATCGAAGTTCTTCAGTTGCCCGTCGATGGAGGCGAGCAGCGCCGGCACGATGTCCGACATCATCCGTAGCATCAGCACCTGGCACTCGGGATCGCCGAAGCGGACATTGTATTCGAACAGTTTTGGGCCCTGCGCGGTCAGCATCACGCCGGCATAGAGCACGCCCTTGAACAGCGTGCCGCGGCTCTTCATCCCGGCAACCGTCGGCAGGATGATGCGCGCCATGATCTGGTCGTGCACCTCTGATGTCACGAACGGCGTCGGCGAATAGGCGCCCATGCCGCCGGTGTTCGGCCCCTTGTCGTGATCGAACACCCGCTTGTGGTCCTGCGCCGAGGCCAGCGGGATCGCGGTCTCGCCGTCGCACAGCGCGAAGAAGCTGATCTCGCGACCCGACAAGAACTCCTCGATAACCACCTCGGCGCCGGCCGAGCCGAACGCGCCCTCGAACATCATCGCAATCGCGGCCTCGGCCTCGGGCAGCGTCTGTGCCACCACGACGCCCTTGCCGGCGGCGAGCCCGTCGGCTTTGACCACGATCGGCGCGCCCTGGGCGCGGACATAGGCCACCGCGTCCTTCGCATTGTCGAAGCGGCGATAGGCGCCGGTCGGAATGTCGAACTCGCTGCAGAGGTCCTTTGTGAAACCCTTCGAGCCCTCCAGCTGGGCGGCCTGCTTGCTCGGCCCGAACGCCTTGATGTCTTCAGCGGCGAGGTCGTCGACGATCCCGGCGGCGAGCGGCGTCTCCGGACCGACCACCACCAGATCGACCGCATTGCGCCGGCAGAATTCGATCACCGCCGCATGGTCGGCGACATCGAGCGCGACGCATTCGGCCTCGCGCGCGATCCCGGCATTGCCCGGCGCGCACCAGAGTTTCGTCACCAGCGGGGATGCGGCGATCTTCCACGCCAGCGCATGTTCGCGGCCACCGGAACCGAGCAGGAGGATGTTCATCTGTGTCGCCGATCAGAGGGGTTGTAACGCCATTTCGTCCGGTTTAGCACGCTCCCGAACCGCAGCAACACGCGGTTCGATCAGATGTGGATATGTGATTCGACGCCCGAAACGCGGCGTCCGGACCTTGCACACGGGGTCGAAAACCCCGATTCTATAGATCAGATGACCGCTGCTCCGAATCTCGTCAACGCGCCTGAATTCACCGTCTCGGAACTCTCCTCCGCCCTGAAGCGGACGGTGGAGGACCGCTTCGGCCATGTCCGTGTCCGCGGCGAGATTTCGGGTTTTCGCGGCCCGCATTCCTCGGGCCACTGCTATTTCGCGCTAAAGGACGAGAGCGCCAAGATCGAGGCGGTGATCTGGAAGTTCGCCCATGCCCGGATGCGCTTCAAGCCGCAGGAGGGCCTCGAGGTCATCGCCACCGGCAAGCTGACCACCTATCCGAACTCCTCAAAGTACCAGATCGTCATCGATTCGCTGGAGCCGGCCGGCGTCGGCGCGCTGATGGCGCTGATGGAGGAGCGCAAGAAGAAGCTCGCCGCCGAGGGCCTGTTCGACGAGGCCCGCAAGCAGCTCTTGCCCTGGCTGCCCGAGGTGATCGGCGTCGTCACCTCGCCGACCGGCGCCGTGATTCGCGACATCCTGCACCGGCTGGAGGACCGCTTCCCCCGCCGCGTGCTGGTCTGGCCGGTCAAGGTGCAGGGCGACGGCTCGGCCGAGCAGGTGGCGGCCGCGATCCGCGGCTTCAACGCGCTGCCGGAGGACGGTCGGATTCCACGGCCTGACCTCTTGATCGTCGCGCGCGGCGGCGGCTCGCTGGAGGACCTCTGGTCGTTCAACGAGGAGATCGTGGTCCGCGCCGCGGCCGAGAGCCATATCCCGCTGATCTCGGCGGTCGGCCATGAGACCGACATCACGCTGATCGACTTCGTCGCCGACAAGCGCGCGCCGACGCCAACCGCCGCCGCCGAAATGGCGGTGCCGGTGCGCAGCGAGCTGTTCGTCGAGGTTGCCGCGCTCGCCCGCCGCACCATGGTGTGCTGGCAACGCGCCCAGGAGGCCCGCCGCACCGAGCTGCGCGCCGCGGCGCGGGCGCTGCCGGCGGCGAACGAGCTGCTCGCGATCCCGCGGCAGCGGCTCGATCATCTCGCAGCGGGTCTGCCGCGCGGGCTGAAGGCCAATACGCACGCGCATTTCCGCCGCTTTGCCGCCAGCAGTTCGCGCCTCACCATCGGCGTGCTGCGCGGCCAGATCGCGCATGCGCGGCAGCGGCTCACCGCATCCGGCGAGCGCATCACGCTGTCGGCGCGTGCGCTGCTGCATCGCAGGCGCGAGCGCTTCAGCGGGCTCGAGATCCGGCTCAAGGCCTCGAAGCTCGCCAATGCCAAGGCCCAGCGCAACGCCATCGCCCGCGATCTCGAGCGCACCCACCGCCTCGCCGAGCGCGCCCGGCGCGCGCTGGTGACGACGATGCAGCGGCTCGAGGCACGCGTCGCCCATAGCGGACAACTGCTGTCGGCGCTGTCCTATCGCGGCGTGCTGGCGCGCGGCTTTGCGCTGGTGCGCGACGCGCACGGCCATGCCGTGCACTCCGCCGCGGCGGTCGGCCCGAACGCCGGCCTGTCGATCGAGTTCGCCGATGGCCGCGTCGCCGCCACCGCTGACGCCAATCAGCCCCCGGCAACGGTAGCGCCCGAGAGCCAGCCGAAGCCTCAGCCGCGCGAGGCAAAGCCGGCGGCGCCGAAGCGCGTCACCAAGCCGGTCGATCAGGGCAGCTTGTTCTAGCCCGGCAACGACTGTCTTAGCGCGACAGCCACTCGGCGACTTGCTTTTGCGCATCCTTGCGCGCGCCGGTATCGGTGCCGATGTGACCGCGCTCGGCGATCTCGGCATCGGAGGCCGCGACCGCGTGCAGCGGCAGGTTGGGCCGGTCGAAGTCGTGATAGGCCTCGGGATAGACCACGATCCGCGCCAGCGCGCTGCGGCCGCGGGCGCCGTCGACCATCTGGTGGCAGGCCGATGACGACGTCACGTCGTCGCGCGCGCCGATCAGCACCAGTGTCGGCACCCGCGCGCTCCAGCCGAGGCCGAACGAGGCGCGGCAATCTGGATAGAACGCGACCGCCGAGCGAAAATCCGGCTCGACGTTGCGCGACCACATCTGCGGCCGCACCGCCCACAGCAGGGCGGCGGCGCCGTTGCCCCAGCCGATCAGGCTGATGCGGCGCTTCGCCACCCATTTCTGCTGCACCAGCCATTGCCGCGCCGCATTGATGTCGGCGACCCGTGCACGGCGGGTCTGGACCTGATGCTCTTTGATGCGGCACTGCGGACCAAGTTCGCGCGAGCCGTAACTGTCCGGCAGCAGCACCGCATGGCCGGTCGTCAGCAATTGCTCGGCCCAGTCGCGATAGCGCGGCAGGACCGGCTCGGAACGGCCGGCGAGACCGCCGCAGCCATGCAGCGCGATCACGGTCGGGAACGGGCCGTCGCCATCGGGCCGGTAGAGCTGCGCGTGCAGCGTGACGTTGCCTTCGGGGATTTCGACCTGATGTGGGGCCGGGAGCGGCGCCGCGGCCGCGGCCGGCACGGCAAGCATGGCGAGGCACATGAAAACTGACTTGAGGCGCATCCGATCCGGCCGGCTCGTTATGGCGCTGCAAACACAGCGGACCACGGCCGCAAGGCTACCATGCGCCTCCGCCGCCAAATCATCACAAGTCGGTGGTTTAACGGGCGGACATGACACCCTATCTGTGATAGACGGTTTCATCGACATCCAGATGGCCTCGTTGGAGGCAAGGCGGAGAGCTCAATCGTGCTGAACAAGTTCGGTCCCTCGGGCCATGGCGAAGCACAGGTGCAATATCTCGACGGCGATTTCCGCGTGATCTCGCCCGGCACCTTTGTGCGTTGTGCCATCACCGACGTCCGGATTCCGCTCGACGAGCTGAAGTACTGGAGCGTCGACCTGCAGGAAGCCTACGCCACCCCGACCGCCGTGCTGCAGCGCCACCATCCCGGCGTCCTCAAGCCGCAGGCCTAGGCTCGACGCCGGGTTCATTTGCGCAAGCGCCTGTCCCGTGCCCTGAACAGCTGATCGGCCACCAGGCGCCGCAGCGCGTCGCCATCATCGAATTGCAGCGTCACCGCGAACGGCACGATCGCCTGTGCCCAGGCCGGCATCCCGTCCGGACCACGCAACCGCGCGAGATCCTTTTCCGTCGTCACCAGCGTCAGCGCGTCGCGACGCGCGTCGGCAACGAGCGCTTCGATCTCCTCCTTCGTGAAGGCATGATGATCGGCGAAAGCCTTGCTGCGCACGACGTCGACGCCGCTTGAGCGCAACGTGTTGAAGAAGCGCGCGGGATCGCCGATGCCGGCAAAGGCGAGCGCACGTGTTCCGCCCAGCGCCGCCAGCGAAGCCTGGTCCGGCTTCAGATGCGCCGACAGCACCGGCTTGCCGCGGGACGCGAGCTCGGCCGCAATCCTTTGCGCCGCGCTCCCCTCGCCGACCACGATCAGCGCGTCGGTCCGTTCCAGCTGCGACGCCAGCGGCGCGCGCAACGGTCCCGCGGGAATCACGCGGCCATTGCCGACGCCGCGCGTGCCGTCGATCACGATCAGGCAGGCATCCTTGGCCACCGAGGGATTCTGGAAGCCGTCATCCATCAGGATCACGCTGGCATCCTGCGCGCGCGCCAGCGCCAGGCCCGCGGCGCGGTCGCGCGACACCACGACCGGCAGGCTCGCCGCCATCATCAGCGGCTCGTCGCCGACATCGGCCGCCGTGTGGCTGTCGCGATCGACCCTGACCGGGCCGCCGAGCCTGCCGCCATAGCCGCGGCTGAGCACCACCGGCCGCTCGTCAATTTCGCGCAGCAATTTTGCCAGCGCCAGCACCGTCGGCGTCTTGCCGGCGCCGCCGACGTGGTAATTGCCGACGCAGATCACGGGAATGCCGGCATCGACGCCGGATTGCCGCATCCGCCGTGCGGCGACCGCGCCGTAAAGCGCGGCAAGCGGTTGGAGCAGTTGCGATGTCCAAGACGACGGCCGGTGCCAGAAGGCCGGCTCACGCATTGGCGGCTCCCATCTCGAGCCGCAACTGCAACAGATAGGGCTCGAGAGCGGTCACCGTGCGCTCCAGCGCGCCACCGAGCTGTTCGACGACGCGCTCGGAGGCCGCCAGCGAAGTGTCGCGTGCCGCGGAATCAGCAAGGAACTGGCCGAGCTGCTTGACCAGCGCTTCCCGATCATCAGCGCGGCGCGCGCCGCCGGCGCGATCGAGCGCCTCATAGACATCGGTGAAGTTGAACACGTGCGGGCCGTGCACGATCGCCGCGCCAAGCTTGATCGCCTCGATCGGATTCTGGCCACCATGCGCGACCAGCGAGCCGCCCATGAACACGATCGGCGCGAGGCGATAGAACAGGCCGAGCTCGCCCATCGTATCGGCGACATAGATATCCGTCGTCGCGACCGGCAGATCCTCGTGCGAGCGCAGGCCGGGGCGCAGGCCCGCCTCCGTCACCAGCCGCGCCACCGCCTCGCCGCGCGCGGCATGCCGCGGCACGATCACTGTCAGCAGGCCGGGGAAGAATCCCGCGAGCGACTTGTGCGCCTCGATCAGGATCTCTTCCTCGCCGGGATGGGTCGACGCGGCGACCACGATGGCGCGGCCGCGGGTCACCGACATCAACCGCTCCAGCTTGGCCGGATCGGCCGGCGGCGCCGCGACGTCGAGCTTGAGGTTGCCGGTGACGACGACGTTGTGGCTGCCGAGCGCGGCAAAGCGTTCGGCGTCGGTGTTCGACTGCGCGAGGCAGATGTCGAACCGTCCGAGCAACGCGCCGATGGTGTTGGAGACCCGGCGCCAGCGCGGGAACGAGCGCTGCGACATCCGCCCGTTGATCAGCACCATCGGCAGCCGCCGCGCGGCGCTCGACAGGATCAGGTTCGGCCACAAATCGGATTCGATGAACAGCGCCAGCGACGGATGCCAGTGATCGAGGAAACGCGTCACATAACGCGGCGAGTCGTACGGCACGTATTGATGGATGACGTCGGGCGGAAAGCGCTTGGCGACGATCGCGGCCGAGGTCACCGTGCCCGAGGTGAGCAGGATGCGCAGATTGAGCGCGCGCAGCCGCTCGATCAGCCCGGCCGCCGCCAGCACCTCGCCGACGCTGGCGCCGTGAATCCACACCAGCGGGCCCTGCGGCCTGGTATCGGCGCTCACGCCGCGCCGCTCGCCGACGCGTTCGGGATCTTCCTTGCCGAGCTTGAGCCGCCGCTTGATCAGGGCAGGCGCGAGCGGCACCATCGCGGACGACAGCTTGCGGTACACACGCAACGTCATCGGTAGCGAGCTAGCCAAGCGCTGCCTCCGGCCGCCCGACCGCTGCATAGGCACGTCGGGTCGCTTCGTTGAGAAGTTCCTCCACGTGCTGCCGAAGCTTTTCCATCGTCGCGGCGTCGGCGTCGGGCGGCACATAGACCGGCTCAATACCTACCACTGCGCCGCGCCCGAATGGCAAATTGATGGTGGTCGAATCCCAGTTTTTCAACCGGATGAATCGGCTGGTGACCATCGCAAAGGGCATGATCGGCCGGCCGGTCTCCCGCGCCAGCATGATGGCCCCGAGGCCTGCCACCCGCGCCCGCTTCGGCACGTCGGCGGTGGTGGCCATGTTGCAGCCGTCTTCCAGCGCCCGAACCATCTCCAGGAAGGCGCCGACGCCGCCCTTGCGATGGAACGCGCCGGAATGATCGCCGGAACCTCTGATCGTGCCGATGCCGAGCCGCTCCACCGCGAGGGCGTTGAATTCACCGTCGCGGTGGCGGGAGATCAGCACCTTGGCGCGATAGCTCTCCTTGGTCTTGATGAACGGCGTCATGAAGTGCTGGCCGTGCCAGAACACGAAGATCGCCGGCATCAGGGGCTCGACGATCCCGTACACGTCATGCGGCTGGTAGCTGAAGCGGTTGGTGTACCACACCAGCCTCAGATACTCGGCCGCCAGCACACCCAGCGCGCGCTGCACGAAGCCGCTGCGCAGCAGATCGCGAAAAAGTCGTTTCAATGGGAATGCTTTGTGTCCTGCTCAGGATCGAGCAACCGGTGGAGATGAACGACGAAATAGCGCATCTGGGCGTTGTCCACGGTCTGCTGCGCCTTCGCCTTCCAGGCTGCATAGGCGGTCGCATAGTTCGGGTAGACGCCGACGATCTCGACTTCGTCCAGATTCTTGAAGGTGTTGTGCTCGAGATCGGTCAACTCGCCGCCGATCACGAGGTGAAGCAGCTGGGGCTGGGCATTGTCTGACATGATGGTGGTTTTCCTAACGAGATGCCCGGCAAACAAATGAAGTCGTGGTCGTCACAGGTCTGGTCGTCACAAGGCTGTCGCAGCAGGTCTGGTCGTCACAATCGGAAACGCGGCGCGGATCGGCGGGGCCTCACGGCAAAGGACGGCTGCGGAAATGCTCGACAATGCGTGCATGACGTTCGCGTCCTGCTGCCACCAGCACCCCATGCGTCACCTCCCGGCGATTGTACTCAATCGCGTCCCCCGAGAGCGCAGTCATCTTACCACCCGCTTCCTGCACGATCAAATTCGCGGCGGCAAGATCCCAGTCGCGGCTTTGCCCGCCCGCAAAGGCCGCGTCAAGTCGACCTTGTGCTACACGGCACAACCGCAGCGCCAGCGATCCGATCCGCGGATAGAGCGTGATCTCGTCCGGCGTCGGGCTGAGCCGCTGCACCAGCGGCTTCGGTCCCGCCATCCGTGGAAAATTGAAATCGGTGCCTGCGGTTGCATGCACCGCGCCGTCGTTCAGGGTGGCGCCCTGTCCGCGGGCGGCGAAGAAGAATTCCTCGCTGACCGGTGCATACACCGCCGCGAGCACCGGCGATGCATTTTCAACCAGCGCCACACTAACGCACCAATCCTCGCGACCGGCGAGATAGGCGCGGGTGCCATCGATCGGATCGACGATCCAGGTGAAGCGCCTGCCAAGCCGGGAGTCGTTGTCGGCGCTCTCTTCCGACAGCCAGCCATAGCCGGGCGTTGCCGAACGCAGCTGCTGCTCCAGGAGGTCGTTGACCGCGATGTCGGCCTCGGAGACCGGCGAGGACGCGCCCTTGATCCAGTTCTTCAATTCGGTGCGGAACAGCGACGAGGCGAGCCGGCCCGCTTCCTGCACCGATCTGATCAGCAAGGCGGCATCGCGCGCCTTGGTCCAGTCGTCCGTATCAGCGTCCGCCAAGCGTCAGGCCCTCGATGCGCAGCGTCGGCGAATTGACGCCGTAGCGGAATTCCAGATCGTTGGCGGCGACCAGCGACTTGAACATCGGCAGCAGATGGCCGGCGATGGTCACTTCGCTGACCGGATAGGTGATCTCGCCGTTCTCGATCCAGAAGCCGGACGCGCCGCGGCTGTAATCGCCGGTCACGCCGTTGACGCCGGAGCCGATCAGGTCGGTGACATAGAAGCCCTGCTTGATGTCGGAGATCAGCTCCTTCGGCGTCACCGCACCGGGCTCGAGATGCAGATTATACGTTCCAGGCGACGGCGAGGACGACACGCCGCGATGCGCATGCCCCGTCGTCACGAGGCCGAGCTCGCGCGCGGTCGCCGAATCCAGCACCCAGGTGGTGAGCACGCCCGCATCGATCAGCGCCGTCTTCTTCACCCTGACGCCCTCGGCATCGAAGGTCTGCGAGCGCAGGCCACGCACGCGCAAGGGATCGTCGATGATGCGGATGTCCCTGGAGAACAGCTGCTCGCCGAGCTTGTCCTTCAGGAAGCTGGTCTTGCGCGCGATCGAGGCGCCGTTGATGGCGCCGACCAGATGGCCGACGATCGAGCCGGCGACCCGCGGATCGAACACCACCGGCACCTTGCAGGTCTCGACCTTGCGCGGATTGGACCGCGCCACCGCGCGCTCGCCGGCCTTGCGGCCGACGGTGGCAGGTGAATCGAGATCGGAGGCATGCGGCGCGCTGGTGAAATCGTAGTCGCGCTCCATGCCGGTGCCCTCACCGGAAATCGCCGTGGTCGAGATGCCGTGGCTGGAGCGCAGATAAGAACCGTGGAAGCCGGTCGACGTCACCAGCACCATGCCGCCGATCCCGGTCGAGGCCGACGCGCCGCCGGACTTGGTGACCCCCTTGACCGCGAGCGCCGCGGCCTCCGCTTCGATCGCGCGCTGCTCCAGTTCGGCCGTGCTCGGAACCTTGCGATCGAGCAGATCGAGATCGGGGAAATCGCGGGCGTGGAGCGCCGGATCGGCGAGACCGACATATTTGTCGTCCGGCGCCACGCGCGCCATCGCGACCGCACGCTCGGCAAGCTTGGCGACCCCGTCGCCGCTGACGTCATTGGTCGACACCACCGCCTGGCGCTGGCCGACGAACACCCGCAGGCCGACGTCATCGCCTTCGGAGCGCTCGGTTTCCTCGACGCGGCCGTCGCGCACCTCGACGCCCTGCGAGACGCCGCGCACCGCGATGGCATCGGCCGCATCGGCCCCCGCGCGCTTTGCGGCATCGACCAGGCGCTGCGCGAGGTCGCTCAGGCCCGATTGGTCGAACAGATCGGAGGTATCGCCGTGTCGCGATGCAGATGGTGAAGAGTTCACGAACGAATTCCTGCGGATTGAGGGGGGCCCGGAACGAGGTCGACAGATCCACCAGATGTGCCGGTTTCACAGGGATTTCAAGCACTTTGCGCCGGCAGGCAACAAAGATTTGAGTGATCGGGGCAAGGCTTCGTCAATCATGCGGGCCAACCTCTTGTCAATCATGGCACGAGGTGAGGAGGGATTAACCAGGCTTTTTAAGGGGGAACGGACATCGCTCGGCTAGGCTCTCACACAACGACCGGGAACAAAATCCCGGCGGGGAGACAGAGCTTTGAGGCGTCAAACACCAACAAGCGGAATCAATTCCGCCGGGTCGAGCTGCGCATTGCGGCTCGACCCTCTTTCCCTTCCGCTCAGCTTCCACGCGCAGGACGCGCGCGCGGATGGCGGCATGCGGCAGGTCGAGCTTCATCGCGAACATGTCGTGCTGCGCCGCGCCGTTCTCGGCATGCGGATGGCGGTCAATGTTCGCGTCAGCGACTTTCTCGGCGTCGCGGTGCGCGGGATCGACGACGCGCAGATGCTGGTGCTGGTTCACCGCGATCCCGCGCTCAGCATTCCGCTCGGCGCCAGTTCGGATGCCGAGGAGATCAGCTCCGCCTGGCAGATGTGGAGCGACATCTTCCGTCTCCCGCAACTGACCGAGCCGGCGCCGCGGACGCCCTCCCCGCGCCGCCGCCGCCGCAACGCGATCCGCGCGCGGAGGCCGAAATTCCTGGTCCGCCGCCGCGCGGGCTTCCGGCCCGATGGCACCAGCGTACATCGCGGCGAACGCGAGATCATCGCGCGGGATTAGTTTTATCGTTTCTTCGTACACAGCTCGCCTCACAACCGCTGTCGTCCCTGCGAAAGCAGGGACCCATACGCCGCAGCGGACGTTGTGGAGACGCGACTTGTCGTTCCAGCCTCGCTCAACAATGAATGTTGGTGGTTATGGGTCCCTGCTTTCGCAGGGACGACACCGAATGTGTGGTTCGGCCGGTGAGTCAGACATCCGCGTGAGGGAGCGCGGCTACGCCGCGCGCAGCACCGCGTCGACGACCAGGCTCGCGAACAGGATGAAGCCGGCGTCGCGGTTGGACTTGAAGATGCGCAGGCAGAGCGCGCCATCGCTGATGTCGAGCCGCCGGACCTGCCAGGCGAGATGCAGCGCGAACGCCGCTAGCCCAATCCAGGCCGGCCAGCGCGCCCCCGCGAGTGCGAATGCCACGCCGATCAAGAGCACGGCGAGACCATAGAAGATCACGAGCGCACGATGGGTGCGTGCACCGAACAGGCGCGCGGTGGATTTGACGCCGATCAGCGCATCATCCTCGGCGTCCTGATGGGCGTAGATGGTGTCGTAGGCGATCACCCAGGCGATCGATCCGGCGTAGAGCGCAATCGCGGCCAGATCGATGCGCGCGAGCGTCACCGCAAATCCCATCAGCGCGCCGTAGGAGAAGGCGAGGCCGAGCACGACCTGCGGCCACCAGGTGATCCGCTTCATAAACGGGTAGATCGCGACGATCAGAAGCGAGGCGATGCCGGTCATCACCGCGAAGCGGTTGAACTGCAGTAGCACAAAAAGCCCGATCAGCGCCTGCAGGACCATGAAGACCACCGCCTGCGTCACCGTGACCTGCCCGGCGGGGATCGGCCGCGACCGCGTGCGTTCGACCTTGGCGTCGAGATCGCGATCGGTGATGTCGTTCCAGGTGCAGCCGGCGCCGCGCATCACGAAGGCGCCGATGAAGAACAGCAGCACGACGAGCGGCAGCGAGCGGACATCATGCGCGACGCCGGCGGCAAGCGCCGCCGACCACCAGCACGGCATCAACAGCAGCCAGGAGCCGATCGGCCGGTCGTAGCGCGCAAGCCGCAGATAGGGCCGCGACCAGACCGGCGCATGGGTATCCACCCAGTTGCCTGTGGAGTCGGCAACGCGGGTGGAGACATCGCTCATGGGTGATCCATCAACGGGTGAGGACGTTGCCGTTCAGCGTATCGAAGGTGCTGCCGCCCTTCTTGGTCGGCGTCGCTTCCGGCAGCGAGGCGGACGAGCCGAGCACGTCGCTCAAGCTCGGCCCCGCAGGCCCGCGCGGCTGCGCCGCCGCCTGCTCCGCGACATTGCAGACCTTCTTCAGCAGCGCTTCGGTATTCTTGTGCCCGGCCTTGAGCTGGTCGGCGATCTGCGGCGGAATTCCGCACTTCTGCGCGTTGGTGTCGACATATTTGATCATCTTGATCTCGGCCTGGCTGTAATTGCCGATCAGCTTGCAGGCCTCCTGGGGGCTGGCGTGGCGATCGCTCGCCGCCTTGATCGCCTTGCCGCGCTTCTCCGCATCCTCACGCAGCGGCGTGAAATTCTTCATGCAGGCGTCGGCGGCACCACCACCCGCACCCGGCGGGGGCGGCGACGACACCCCGCCACCGGCGATGGGGGCCGCGCCACTGCTCGGAAATGCCGACGGCGTGGCACCGACCCTGGCCGCCGGCGCGCCATTGACCGGCGGGAACGCGGAATCCGAGGCGGTTCCGGCCTGGCTTGGACGCATGCCATTGACCGGCGGAAACGCGGGGTCGGACGCGGTGCCGGCTTTACCGCCCTGATTGGGCAACGGGGCCGGAAAGGCGCTCTGCGCGGCGGCTTGCCCCACGGACAGGGCGGTCGCGGCAACGGTCAGCACGATCAGTCGGCGTATCATCGAGGGTGTTTCTCCGGCAAAAGGTCCAGGCAACCCCAGCGCAACAAAAACGAAGCAACGAATTTTGGGGGCGTTTTACGATTCCTGTGAGGGCTTAACAACCCGTCGATTTGGGCGACAGCGCGGCGTAGGGCCACACCGGCCACATTAAATTGTTCCCCGATTCTAAGCCTTTAGGCTACGAACGGCGGTAAAACCGGACCATCAAATTTGCCTGAACGCGATTTTCGCAAGGCCTCGGTTTGGATTAACGGCCCACGCCGCGCACGGGCGACCGAAAAGCAAAAGGGGCTGCGTGCAAGCGGCCCCTTTGGACTAAAGAAATGACTTGGTGACTGAAGCAATATATCGACGCCTCCTTACTACCCGGCCGGCGAGTTCCTGACGAGTCCGCGGGATTACGGTGTCGCATAGTTTGGTAAACTTGCCACACCGCAATAAAGCCGCCTCGGACATGCCTGAACACGATTTTCGCAGCCCTCGCCTGTTTGTCGATGCCCCGCTCGGCGCCGGCGCAACCGTTCCGCTCGAACGCGACCAGAGCAACTATCTCGGCAACGTGCTGCGGCTTAACGCCGGCGACAGCGTGCTGGTGTTCAACGGCCGCGACGGCGAATGGCGCGCGGAGATTTCCGGCCGCAAGCGGGCCGACATGCTGACGGTATCAGCGCAGACCCGCGCGCAGGACCGCCTGCCCGACGTCAGCTATGTGTTCGCGCCGCTGAAGCATGCGCGCCTCGATTACATGGTGCAGAAGGCGGTCGAGATGGGCGCCGCGCGGCTCGTGCCGGTGCTGACACGCTTCACCCAGGTGTCGCGGGTCAATAGCGAGCGGATGCGCGCCAATGTGGTCGAGGCCGCCGAGCAATGCGGCATCATCTCGCTCGCCGAGGTCGCCGATCCCGTACCCCTCGAACTTTTCCTGGCGGGGCGCGATCCGGCGCGGCTGCTGGTGTTCTGCGACGAGGCCGCCGAGGTCGAAAGCCCGGTGCGGGCGCTACAGGCGGCAACGGCTGCGAACGCCGGCATCGATGTCCTGATCGGCCCGGAAGGCGGCTTCGCCGAGGAAGAGCGCGCGCTGCTGCTGCGCCAGCCCGCCATCCTCCGCCTCGCCCTCGGCCCGCGCATCCTGCGCGCCGACACCGCCGCCGTCGCGGCGCTGGCACTGGTGCAAGCCGCACTGGGGGATTGGCGAGGAAATGGGCCACACACTCCCTCCCCGTCATCCTGAGGTGCGAGCCTCTTCGGCGAGCCTCGAAGGATGCACGGCCCGGCTGGTGGCCGTCGATCCTTCGAGGCTCGCTGCGCTCGCGCCTCCAGCGACAAAGGCGAAGCCTTTGCGCCCGGATGACGGAACCTGCAGCTCGTTTGCCCGATGAAAGCGGAGGACAAACATCTTCCCCTAGCCAAGCCGTCGCAAAATCGTTAACGAACCCAATCATTAAGCCACTTGGCCGATCCCTGTCGAAAGCATGGGCCGACCGTGCTAAGGGCTCCGCAAACACCACCTATGGAACCCGCTCTGGAACGCGATTTCGGAGCGAATTGGACGTCGAGATGACCGAAGCTGCCGCACCACGATCCGCCGCCGGATCCGCCGTCTGGGCGGATGCGCTGCTGGCCTCGTTCGCGCAGGCCGGCTATCAGAGGTCCGAGCCCGCGATCCTGCAGCCGGCCGAACCGTTCCTCGATCTCTCCGGCGAGGACATCCGCAAGAGCCTGTACCTGACGACGGACCCGGGCGGCGAGGAGCTCTGCCTGCGCCCGGACCTCACGATCCCGGTGGCGCGCGACTACCTCGCGTCGCCGCGCGCCGGCCAGCCGGCGGGCTTCAGCTATCTCGGCCCGGTGTTCCGCTATCGCGGCGGTGCGCCGAGCCAGTTCCTGCAGGCCGGCATCGAATCGTTCGGGCGGCAGGACCGCGCCGCGGCCGACGCCGAGATGCTGGCGCTGGCGCTGGAGGCGACCACGGCGTTCGGGTTGAAGGACGTCGAGATCCGCACCGGCGACGTCGCGCTGTTCAACGCGCTGATCGATGCGCTCGACCTCTATCCGGTGTGGCGGCGCCGGCTGATCAAGGACTTCAACCGCAAGGTCTCGCTGACCGACGACATCGAGCAGCTGACGCTCAAGACCGCGCCGGGCCGCAACGAATATGAGGGCGTGCTCGCTGCACTGGCCGGCTCCGACCGCAAGGCGGCGCTGGCGCTGGTCACCGATCTGATGTCGATCGCCGGCACCACCAATGTCGGCGGCCGCACGGTCGCCGAGATCGCCGACCGTTTCCTCGAGCAATCGACGCTGAAGGGCGGCGCGCTGCCGCGCGATGCGGTCGCGACCATCAAGCGCTTCCTGGCGATCGCGGGCGATCCCGACGACGCGGTCGCGCAGCTGCGCGCGCTGGCCGCCGACGCCAAGCTCAACCTTGCCGCCGCGATCGACCAGCTCGAGAGCCGAATCGGCTTCATGGCCGCGCGCGGCATCGACATCCGAAAGACCCGGTTCTCCACCGCGTTCGGCCGCGGCCTCGACTACTACACCGGCTTCGAGTTCGAGCTGCACGCCAAGGGCAACGGCGCCGAGCCGCTGGTCGCCGGCGGGCGCTATGACGGACTGATGACGCAGCTCGGCTCGGCGAGCCCGATCCCCGCGGTCGGCTTCTCGGTCTGGATCGAGGCGATGACCCGGCATGGCGAGGCCACCTGCTTCGGAGGCGCCCAATGAGCACGCCCTTCGTCGTCGCCGTGCCCTCCAAGGGGCGGCTGCAGGAAAACGCCGAAAGCTTCTTCGCCCGCGCCGGGCTGACCTTGTCGAAGGCCGGCGGCGCCCGCGACTATCGCGGCACCATCGCCGGCGTCGACAATGTCGAGATCGCCTATCTCTCGGCGAGCGAGATCGCGGCCAATCTGGCCCGCGGCTCGGTGCATCTCGGCGTCACCGGCGAGGACCTGGTGCGCGAGAGCATTCCCGATGCCGACAAGCGCGTGCTGATGATCGAAGGCCTCGGCTTCGGCTATGCCAATGTCGTGGTCGCGGTGCCGCAGGCCTGGATCGACGTCCGCACCATGGCCGATCTCGACGACGTCGCAAGCGGCTTCCGCGAGCAGCACAATCACCGCATGCGGGTGGCGACCAAATACATCAATCTGACGCGCGGCTTCTTTGCCAGGCACGGCGTCGGCGACTACCGCATCGTCGAAAGCGCCGGCGCCACCGAGGGCGCGCCCGCCGCCGGCACCGCCGAACTGATCGTCGACATCACGACGACAGGTGCGACGCTCACCGCCAACGGGCTCAAGGTGCTCGACGACGGCGTCATGCTGCGCAGCCAGGCCAACCTCGTTGCGTCGCGGGATGCCGACTGGTCGACCGGCGCCCGCGAGACCGCGCGCGTCATCCTCGACCACATCGCGGCGCGCGCCCGCGCCACCAAGTATCGCGAGGTCCGCACCCGCTTCGCCGGCTGCAACGATGCGCTGCTGTCGGAGGCACATAACCGCTTCGGCGTCGTCGCCCCGTTCGGCGGCCCGACCTCGTCGGGCATGCTTACGCTGCACTGCCCACCGGGCAAGCTCTACGCGCTCGGCAGCTTCCTGCGCGAGCACGGCGCCGAAACCGTGTCGGTGGTGTCGCTGGACTATGTGTTCGACCGCGAGAACCCGCTGTTCGCCCGGCTTGAGGCGTTCCTGCGACAATGAGGCGGCCACGCCGTTCATGTTGGCGACAGCTGCCCTGCGGTACCATATTGTGTTCGAGGGATCTCTCGTTTTGACGCGGCTTCTTCGTGCGCGGCGGAAGGTCATTTCGCTCGAAAAACGCTCTAGTTCCGGAACCTGACCGATGATGCTGGGCTCTGACGTTTCCAGCCTGACCACGACCGCCAAGACCGCCGCCGGGCAGGGTCTGTCGATCGTCGTGCCCGTCTACAACGAGGCGGCCGGGCTTGCGGCGCTGCATGAGCGGCTGGTCAGCCTCGCCAGGACGCTGCGCGCCCGCTACGGCCTCGCCTGCGAGGTGATCTATGTCGATGACGGCAGCGCGGACAACACGCTGATGATCGCGCGCGGCCTGCCCGCCGACGGGCTCGACCTGCAGGTGGTATCGCTGTCGCGCAATTTCGGCAAGGAGGCGGCGCTGATGGCCGGCCTCGACCACGCCCGCCGCGGCGCGGTGCTGTTCATGGATGGCGACGGCCAGCATCCGCCGACGCTCGTGGAACAACTGGTCGCACACTGGATCGATGACGGCTACGACGTGGTCTACACGGCGAAGGCGCATCGCGACAATGAATCGGCCGCGCGGCGGCTGGCCGTGCGCGGCTTCTACGCGCTGATCAACTGGGGCGCCCGGCAGCAGATCCCGGAGGATGCCGGCGACTTTCGCCTGCTGTCGCCGCGCGCGGCCGCGGCGCTGCGGCAATTGCCGGAGCGCAACCGCTTCTTCAAGGGCCTCGCCAGCTGGATCGGCTTCAGGCAGATCCGCGTCGATTACGAGCCGGCGCCGCGCGCGCATGGCGTCACCACCTTCAATGCCGGCCGGCTGATCGGCCTGTCGATCGAGGGCCTGACCTCGTTCTCGGTGGCGCCGCTGCGTTTTGCCAGCCTGCTCGGCGCGCTGCTCGCCGGCGCGGCGTTCCTGTTCGGCCTCTCGATCCTGTGGGAAGTGTTGACCACCGGCAAGCAGGTCCCCGGCTATCCGTCGCTGATGATCGGCATGATGACGATCGGCGGCGTGCAGTTGATCATGATCGGCATCGTCGGCGAATATATCGGCAAGATCCTCTCCGAGCTGAAGGCGCGGCCGATCTACTTCGTCGCCGAGCACACCGAGAAGCACGCCGACGGCGGCGCGGCGCAAAATGCCTCCGAGCGGACCGCCGCGGAATGAACACCGATACGCCGCGCCGCGTCTGGCTGTGTGCTGACGATTATGGCTTGAGCGACGGCGTCAACCGCGCGATCCGCGATCTGATCGAGCGCGGCCGCCTCAATGCGACGTCGGTGATGACGGTGACGCCAGCGATCGGCCGGGAGGCTGCGGCCGCACTCACGGCGTCGGTGGCGAACAGCCCGCGCTGCGCGATCGGGCTGCATGTGACGCTGACCGCGCCGTTCCGGCCGCTGACGATGCATTTCCGCCCGCTCGACGGCGACATGTTCCTGCCCTTCCCACGGCTGCTGCGCGCCGGGCTGATGCACCGGCTCGACGCCGAACTGGTCCATGCCGAGGTGCTGGCGCAGCTCGACGCCTTCCATGATCTGTTCGGCCGCGCCCCCGACTTCGTCGACGGTCATCAGCACGCGCAGCTGTTCCCGCAGGTGCGCGACGGCTTCCTGCGCGCCGTGAAGGAGCGCGCGCCCGATGCCTGGGTGCGGCAGTGCGGACGCGAAGGGCCGCTGGCGCGCCAGCTGGCGGCGCCGAAGGCGCTGGTGCTGAACGTGCTCAGCACGCAATTCCGGATCAAGGCACAGCGAGCGGGCCTGCGGTTCAATCCGGCCTTCGCCGGCGCCTATGATTTTACGCGCGGCAATGATTTCGCGGCGCTGATGCAGGGCTTCCTCGAGGGCATGCCGGAGGACGGGCTCGTGATGTGCCATCCCGGTTTCGTCGACGAAACGCTGAAGAGCCTCGACCCGCTGACGACGCAGCGCGAGACCGAGCATGCCTATCTGGCAGGCGACGATTTCCCCGCGCTGCTGGCCCTGAATAAAGTTACACTGGCCTGAACCGGTCCCTACCCCGCATCAAGTGCGGGGCAGGCTTCGCTCGAAAACGCTTTAAGGTTCACGAAAAACCGCCGGTCGTATTGTCGCATACATAAATTTAATTCTGGCCCCCACTCCTTGCGCCACAAAGCCCGTCATACATCCCGGACGCGCCGATTCGATCGGCGCGATGGAGAACGCCATGACACCGCAAGAACGCCAACTGATCGACGATCTCTTCGACCGGCTCGCCAAGCTGGAGAATGCCCCGCGCGACGGCGAGGCCATGTCCGCGATCGTGCAGGGCCTGCGCAGCGCGCCGAATGCGGTCTACGCGCTGGTGCAGACCGCGCTGGTTCAGGACGAGGCGCTGAAGCGCGCCCATGATCGGATCCAGGAACTCGAGGCCGCGGTCGGCCAGCAGCAGGGAGCCCAGCAGCAGGGCGGCGGTTTCCTCGATTCGATGCGCGACGCGATCTTCGGCGGACAGGGCCAGCAGCACGGTTCGGTGCCGCCGGTGCGGGCGCCCGACATGGGCGGCCGCGATCCGGGCGGTCGCCCGGTCTGGAACTCGGGCCAGGCGATGCAGCAGGCCGGCGGCGGCCAGCCCTACGGCCAGCCGCCACAGCAATACGGTCAGCCTTACGGCGGCCCGCAGCCTCCGGCCTTCGGCGGCGGCGCTCCCGGTGGCGGCGGCGGTTCGTTCCTCGGCACCGCAGCGGCGGCCGCGGCCGGCGTGGTCGGCGGCGGACTGTTGCTCTCCAGCATCCGCGGCATGATGGGTGGCGGCAGCCACCAGTCGATGGCCGATGCCGGCGGCCTCGGTGGCGGTTCGCGTCCCTGGGGCGGCGACCAGTCGTCGAGCAACCTTGCCCGTGACGCCGGGATCAACGATGTCAGTTCGTCCGGTCGCGACAGTGATTCCGGCTCGCGCGCCGGCGCGTTCGACCAGGCGCAGGCCGACCGGGACAGTGACGATGATCAGGACGCCGACGACTTCGACGACAATGACGACGGCTTCGATGGTGGCGGCGGCGACGGCGACGACAGCAACTACGCGTAAGCGCGATCGCTGAAACGACAACGGCCGCTCCAATCGAGCGGCCGTTTTGATTCCGTCGTCCCGGCGAAAGCCGGGACCCATAACCACGACCGTGCGGGATTTGACACGGCTGGGGCTACAGCTTCTCTCAATAACAACCGCCTGTGGTTATGGATCCCGGCTTTCGCCGGGACGACACCATCTTTGGGGCAGCTGCTTCAAAACCAACCTCACATCACGACGACCTTGGCCCCGACATTGACGCGGCCGTAGAGGTCGATGACGTCCTCGTTGCGCATCCGGATGCAGCCGGACGAGACGTTGGTGCCGATCGTCCAGGGCTCGTTGGAGCCGTGGATGCGGTAGAGCGAAGAGCCCAGATACATCGCGCGGGCGCCGAGCGGATTTTCCGGGCCGCCTTCCATGTGCCGCGGCAGGTCGGGACGGCGCGCCAGCATTTCCGGCGGCGGCGTCCAGGCCGGCCACTCCTTCTTCGCCGAGATCGTCTTCACGCCGGCCCAGGTGAAGCCGGGCCGGCCGACGCCGATGCCGTAGCGCAGCGCGCGGCCGTCGCCCTGCACCAGATAGAGAAACTTGTTCGGCGTATCGACGACGATGGTGCCGGCGCCTTCCTTGCCGGAATAGTCGACCAGCTGCTTTTCGTATCTCGGATCGAACGGACGCTGCGCCGGATCGCCCGCGGCCTCTTCCTGCTGCCGCAGCATCTGCTGCTGCGGATCCATCGGCGGCAGCTGACGGTTGCCGTAATAGCCGGGCTGTTGCTGATACATCGGCTGCGGCGAATACCCCTGCGACGACGGCGCATCGCCGAACAGGAATTCGATGAAGCCGCCGCCCATGTTGGAGCGCTGCGGCTGCACATAGGCGGTGCGCATCGGCGGCTGCGGAGCGCCCTGATTGGCATAGATGACGGCGGGCTCGGCGGGCGCTGCCGCGTCGATCGCCATGGCGTGATGGGGAACGGCAATAAGAGAAGACGCGCCGGCGAGCAGCGCAAGCGTGGTTTTCCTGAACATCGACGTACTCTGTACTGGTTTCGTCGTGACGTGATGCGCGAGGGCGCCGACTTTGCGCCGTTGCACGTGGTCAATAAGCAATGAAAACCGCATCGGTTTGGTAAACGGATCGGCCGTTTCGATTCACCACGTCGGCGATGGAGCGCGGTTTTCCCTGACAGCGTTTATTTTGCGTGAACGGCGCGGCGACATGGTTAATCGCCGGTAGCGCCGCGCTTGCGCGCTATCCGCGCAAACAGTTCCGGCGTGAACCTGACGTTAAATCACCTCTCGCTAGAACGGACTTCAGTGAAGGGGCGGGAATGAAAATCATGTCAGTGAAGCGCAAGCGTTTTCGTGTCGAGCAGGCGATGGGCGAGGTTGTGATGCCGGAGCCGGATGTTTCCAGCGGCGCCGATCTCGGTCCGATGCATCGCGAGATCATGGCCGAGCTTCGCTCGATCCGCGCCCAGATGGCCGCAGCGCCGGCACAGCGCACCGGCGACAGCGTCGATGCCGCGGTCGCCCGCGAAGTCGCCGAGACCCACGCACTGCTCGAGACCTACCGCGCGCAGGTCGAACAGTGCGAGAAGCTCAAGGTCGAGCTCGACCTGATCCACGACGCGATCAGCCGCACCAAGCGCGAGATTGCCGTGCTGCACGGCAAGAGCTTCAACGGCGAGGAGATGGCCAAGGTCAATGGCGAGCTCGGCGCCGTGGTCGGCGGCACCGAACAGGCGACCCAGCAGATCCTCGAGGCGGTGGAGGCGATCGACCAGGCCGCGAGCGCGCTCGCGAACAACGTCACGCCCGACCAGCAGAAGCGGCTCAGCGAAGATATTCAGGAGCGCGTGGTCTCGATCTTCGAGGCCTGCAACTTCCAGGACCTCACCGGCCAGCGCATTAGCAAGGTGATGCAGACGATGAAGTTCATCGAACAGCACATCAACGAGATGATGAACATCTGGGGCGGCGTCGACGCCATCAAGTCGCACGTGCCGGCGATCGTCGATACCCGCGAGGGCGATGCCCGCCTGCTCAACGGCCCGAAGCTCGACGGCGACGCCGGCCACGCCTCGCAGGACGATATCGACGCGATGTTCAACTGAGCGATCGCAACTTGAGAATACAAAACGCCGGCCTCGAGGGCCGGCGTTTTTGTTTGAGCGATGATCTCACGCTCGCAGCGGGTCACCGGAGATGGACGAACCGCCCGAATCGCAGCCACCACATGCAGTTTGTGCCAATTGCGACAATTGGAAATTTACTGGCAGCTTTGGCGTCGCTGACGCATACTGTGCGCGAGGGGAAATTGTCATGCGTATGCCGGGAGCCAACATTGGGTGCCGGTCGCATGGGACTACCGGAGTAAATCCGGTCGTCCCCGCACGGGGCTTGTACGTCCACTCATCACACCATCACAGGTTCGCGGCCGCTCGCCGTGCGTATCCAACGAGGGCGAACTGCCATCTCTCGCACGCTGCTGACGCGCGAGGTCGCCTTTTGTAGCTGTGACGATGAGCTTTCATTCATTCGCGCTGACCGCGTCCGCCTTGTTATCGGATCACTGATTTTGGGGGGAGCCACTGGAGTACTCAACACTGGAGATTGAACATGACGCAAGGAATTGTCAGGAATACTGCAATTGCGCTCTCGACTTTCGCTTGTGCGACACTGTTCTCCGTCACCTGGTCTGAGCAGGGCGGCATTTCGGCTTCGGTCGAAAGCGCCCAGGCGCGTGTGGGCCGACCGCTGACGCCCGTGAGCGTCGCGGGCGTTGCGCGTCGCCAAACCCGGCGCGCCGCGTACGGATACGGGGTTGGCGCGGGTGTCGCCGCTACGGCAGCCGTCGCCGCAGCGGCCGCTACCGCGCCGGCCTATTCCGGCTGGGGCACAAACGATTGGACCAATTCGTATGCCGCCCAGACGGATCCCTACTTTGGCCAGCCCTACTATCCGGCACGAGCCTACCAAAGGATCAGTCCGTATTACGGATACGCCGGATGGACGGAGTACAAGACAGCTAATGGCATCGGCTGCGAACCTGGCACGATGACGAAGATGGCTGACGGCCGCATGTACGTCTGCCAGTGACGTCGGCGCAACGGCGCTCCAGGAGGGCGGCTCGTTGAGCCGTCCTCATTCTTGATGAGGCAAATCGATCTCACGGAGCGACGGGTCGCGCCCGCCGTTGATCTACGTCAACGTCACCTCCCCCTTGCCGCTGAAGATAACCTTGGGCCGCATCTGAAGCGGCGCCATCACCTTTCGGTTCGCGTGCGATGAGGAGGATCACCATGCGTCGGACGAACATTCTCTCGACCAGGTCCGTGACGCTTGCGGGCGTTGCGGCGAGCCTCATGTTGGGGATCGCCGGTGTCGCCGTCAGTTCAGCACCGGCCAAGGCCGTGGTTTACTGCACCTATGTCGGTTATCCGCAGGGTTGCGTGGCGAGGGCGGGCGTCGTGCTCAGGCCGCGTCCGGTGGCGCGCGCCGCGGTCCGTCACAATGCGGGCGGCAACCTGAATGGCGGCGTCAATCGGGTTGGCGTGCGGCGATAAGACAGTTGTTTGCGGCGCCGGATGAATGGGTGTCGCCGCACACGCGGATCGCGAGAGGATCACTCGCGAAGAGAGACCCCTCACCCGGATTGCATCTGGCGATGCAAGCCGACCTCTCCCACAGGGGGAGAGGTGCGCCGACTGTGCGGCGCTATGTCGGCAGATAGCTCGAAGTCCCGCCGTTACGCCCTCGGGGCGCAGCGGACATAGACCATGTTGCCGTAGCGGACCCCGGCGTCCTTGTCGACGAAGCGGGTGATCATGACGCGGCCGTCGAACGAAACGATCTCGCGGTCCTGCTCGCCGGGCGTCGGTCCTGGCGGGCCGATATAGTTCTTGCCGCTCGGGGAACCCTTCAGCCGCAGTTCCTGCGGGGTGGCCTGGTCGGCCAGATGCATGATGACGCCGCCGTTCTGGCCGGCGCCGATCACGTAAGGCTGCTTGCACTGGCCGCGCGCGGCGGCCTCGGTGCGGGCGCGGTCGGCGGGATTCTGGAACGAGGCGAGACCCCAGCGGCCGACGATCTCGTCGGCGCGGATGCTTGCGGGCATTTCGGGGGCTACGCCCGGCTCGGCTGGCGCCGGCTCAGGATTCGACGACAACGACGGCAGGCTCATGCTGCCGCACGCCCCCAAGAGTGTCGTCAGCGCCGAAACAGCCGCGAACCGTGCGACCAATCGCGCGTTGAGTGACCTGATCATATGCATCCCCCGACTATGTCCCGGCCGCACCCGTCCTGCAGCCAAGCGTAAAACTTAAGGCGGAGCAATGACGTCTGACAAAATTACGTCATCGCTACGATTTGGTTTCTGGTCCACCATCCTATATTGGCCTCACCAAGGCCTTAACCCGTTTGCTTGACAGAAACTGCGCCAAGCCATATTTCCCGGCCCACAATTAGCACTCTCGCACCACGATTGCTAAGAGCGCCGGGCGTCCTGCCCAGCGCCGACCGGCCGGCATCCAACGCCGGTCCCGATGAACCGGACCTGAAACCGAGCCTCCAAGAGGGAACGTCATGGCTAAATCCACCTTCCGCCCCCTGCACGACCGCGTCGTGGTCAAGCGTATCGATGCCGAGGAGAAGTCCAAGGGCGGCATCATCATTCCCGACTCGGCCAAGGAGAAGCCGTCCCAGGGCGAGATCGTCGCCGTCGGCCCGGGTGGCCGCGACGAGGCCGGCAAGCTGATCCCGATCGACCTCAAGGTCGGCGACCGCGTGCTGTTCGGTAAATGGTCGGGCACCGAGGTCAAGCTCGACAACCAGGAACTCCTGATCATGAAGGAGTCCGACATCATGGGCGTGCTGGCGTAAGCGCCACGACCAATTCGAGAGCGCCCACTCTCTCCGCCGTCATGCCCGGACCTGATCCGGGCATCCATCAAGCTTCGCAAGATTCTCGCAAGGACGATGGATTGCCGGGTCATCTGGCACGAAGACGCACTTCGTGCTTTCGCCCGGCAATGACGGGCGCAGATGCCGGGCGACCGCATCCAATCATTCCAGGAGTTCAAATCAATGGCTGCCAAGGACGTAAAATTCGCCGGAGAGGCCCGCGACCGCATGCTGCGCGGTGTCGACGTGCTCGCCAACGCCGTGAAGGTGACGCTCGGCCCGAAGGGCCGCAACGTCGTCATCGAGAAGAGCTTCGGCGCTCCCCGCATCACCAAGGACGGCGTCACCGTCGCCAAGGAGATCGAGCTCGACGACAAGTTCGAGAACATGGGCGCGCAGATGCTGCGCGAGGTTGCTTCCAAGACCAACGACACCGCCGGTGACGGCACCACCACCGCGACCGTGCTGGCGCAGGCCATCGTCCGCGAGGGCGCCAAGTCGGTCGCCGCCGGCATGAACCCGATGGACCTGAAGCGCGGTATCGACACCGCGGTCGCGGCCGTGATCAAGGACATCGAGAAGCGCGCCAAGCCGGTCGCCTCCTCGTCCGAAGTCGCCCAGGTCGGCACCATCTCGGCCAATGGCGATGCCGCGATCGGCAAGATGATCGCGCAGGCGATGCAGAAGGTCGGCAACGAGGGCGTGATCACCGTCGAGGAGAACAAGTCGCTCGAGACCGAGGTCGATATCGTCGAGGGCATGAAGTTCGACCGCGGCTACCTCAGCCCCTACTTCATCACCAACGCCGAGAAGATGACCGCCGAACTCGAGGATGCCTACATCCTGCTGCACGAGAAGAAGCTGTCCGGCCTGCAGTCCATGCTGCCGGTGCTGGAAGCCGTGGTGCAGTCGGGCCGTCCGCTCTTGATCCTCGCCGAGGACGTCGAGGGCGAGGCGCTGGCGACCCTGGTCGTCAACCGCCTGCGCGGCGGGCTCAAGGTCGCCGCCGTCAAGGCGCCGGGCTTCGGCGATCGCCGCAAGGCGATGCTGGAGGACATCGCGATCCTGACCGGCGGTCAGCTGATCTCCGACGACCTCGGCATGAAGCTCGAGAGCGTCACGATCAACATGCTCGGCCGCGCCGGCAAGATCGTGATCGACAAGGAGAACACCACGATCGTCAAGGGCGCCGGCAAGAAGAAGGACATCGACGCTCGCGTTGGCCAGATCAAGGCGCAGATCGAGGAGACCACCTCGGACTACGACCGTGAGAAGCTGCAGGAGCGCCTCGCCAAGCTCGCCGGCGGCGTTGCCGTCATCAAGGTCGGCGGCGCGACCGAGGTCGAGGTCAAGGAGAAGAAGGACCGTGTCGAGGACGCGCTGAACGCGACCCGCGCCGCGGTGCAGGAAGGCATCGTGCCGGGCGGCGGCGTCGCGCTGCTGCGCGCCAAGAAGGCGGTCGGCCGGCTCACCAACCCGAATGCCGACGTCCAGGCTGGCATCAACATCGTGCTCAAGGCGCTCGAAGCTCCGGTCCGCCAGATCTCGGAGAACGCCGGTGTCGAGGGCTCGATCGTGGTCGGCAAGATCCTCGAGAACAAGTCGGAGACCTTCGGCTTCGACGCCCAGACCGAGGACTATGTCGACATGGTCGACAAGGGCATCATCGACCCCGCCAAGGTGGTGCGCACCGCCTTGCAGGACGCCTCCTCCGTAGCCGGCCTGCTCGTGACCACCGAAGCCATGGTCGCCGAACTGCCGAAGGACGCGGCGCCGGCAATGCCGGGCGGCGGCATGGGTGGCGGAATGGGCGGCATGGGCGGCTTCTAAGCCTCCCACATCCCCATCGAGATCGAAGGCCGCCTCCGGGCGGCCTTCTTTTTTGCAGTTTGATTACGATCGGGATGCAAGGATCATCGCATGTCCCGCGACGCCAAATCACTGACGTCAACGCTCGTGCTGTTCTACGCGATCGGCACGTTGCTCGCGGTCGGCGCCTATGCCCTGGACAGCATCGATGATCTTGCGGTCGTCTTGACGTTCTGGCTCAGGCAAACGCTGACGTTCGTCGTCCTCGGCGCGGGCTATTGCGTCTATTACGTCATTTCCGGTTCTGCCGGTCATCGTCCAAAAGCGCCGCTGCGATTTCTGGACATATCGTTTCTGGCCGCTGCTGCCACGCTCGGGGTTGGCATGCTCGTGCACAGCTGAGCGATCCTTGACGCAACTCATCGTCCGCCGCATCACCACGCGAACGGCGGATTACGCCTTCGGCTAATCCGCCGTACCGACTCGTTCATGAGGATCGAGTTAGACGCTGTCCCGAAAGCAGCTGCGCTCCCTCTCCCGCTTGCGGGCAGGGCTATCGCATATGCCCCTTGGCGACCGCGCAAGTGCTTGGCCTCGTGGTTCGAGACGCGCCGCAAGCGGCGCTCCTCACCATGAGGGTCTACTATTGTGCCGCAAAACAAGACCTCATCCTGAGGAGCCCGCCGAAGGCGGGCATCTCGAAGGATGGCCACGAGGGCACCGCCACGACATGCGATAGCCCTGCGCTTGCGGGGGAGGGTTGGGGTGGGGGTATCTCCACGATCGAGAACCTTCGTGGGGAGAGAACCCCCACCCGCCGCAAGCGGGAGAGGCGAAGCGAGTCTGCGGAGAGGTCGCATCAACCAAAAATCATCACAGCTTACGCGACGCAGATGTCGGCCACCGCCACCTTCTGGAACAAATGCGGCGAGGCCACCGCCGAGGCGGGATAGGCCGAAAGCTTGGCCCTGAACTCGGGGTTCATGAAGGCGGCGCGGAAGGCGGCGGTGGATTCCCAGACCGCGTAGTTCAGATAGGCCGGGCTCTCGCCGATCGCGCGGTGCAGCTGGGTCGAGATGAAGCCCGGCTGCCGCTTCATGATGGCGGCGTCGTCCTGCCAGGCCTTGAGAAAGGTGTCCTCGTCGGCCGCATCGAGCGTGAAGAGGTTGACGAGCACCACATTGGTGGCATCGACCGCGAGCTGGCGGTCGATCGGGAAAGCGGGGTCCAGGGGGCGCATCTGCGGCATGGTCGGCTCCGTTCGATATGGTGTTATGATGTCATTCCGTTATGATGGATACATATAGAAATTGACATTATGATGTCAATACGTTTATATGGTGACAAATGCCGAATGCAAAACGAACGCCGGCGGGCGAAGCCCTGAGCACCCTGATTCCCGACCTGTTCAGGCTCAACAGCCTGCTGTTCACATCAGGCGACCGGCTGGTGGCCGGGCTCGGACTGACCAGTGCACGCTGGCAGATCCTCGGTGCCATCGTCGCCGCCGAGCGCCCGCAACCGGTCGCATGGCTTGCGCGCGACCTCGGCGCTGCCAGACAGAACGTGCAGCGGATCGTCAACGATCTCGAGCGGGACGGGCTCGTCGCCTTCGAAACCAACCCGCATCACCGCCGCGCCCAGCTCATCGTACTGACCGCCAAGGGGCGGCAAAGCTTCGACGCGGCGATGCGCCTGCAGCTGCCCTGGGTGAACGGCCTCGCCGACGGGCTGTCGATGAAAGACCTCGAAACCGTGGGTCGCGTCGTGACGGTGCTGCGCGGCCGGCTGGAGAGCGGCCAGGAACCTGACGAACGCACATGACCGCGATCGCGGCGCGAGGCCGCCGTTAGGCGGCCTTCTTTTTTGGCCAATAACATGGAGGTTTGCTAGTTACGACGGAACCGATTCTGCCCTTCGAGGACTTATCGTATGCGCGCGCTCCCGCTCCTGCTGCTCGGTCTTGCCGTCGCCTCGGCGCCTGCTCTCGCCCAGATGAAGCTGCAATCGAAGGCGGCGCCCGCCAGTGGCCCCGAGACGCGCTATTTCACCTCGATCGACGGCCTGATGGACGGCAATGCCGATGTCGTGCTGAAGGAAACTCGCCAGGGCAAGACCGTGACCGCGGCGGTGCTCGACGTCTGTTATCCCGCCGACAAGAGCTCCGACCGCAAGGACCGCTTCGTCGCCAACCTGACCGTCAGCGGCCAGACGCTTTCCGGGACCGCCCAGAGCGTCGCCGACAAGCAGCCCGTCACCGTCAAGCTGAACCGCAAGCAGAGCGGCGACGGTTTTGAGTTCCGCGGCCAGATCACGATCGGCCAGACCGTGACCGAGGTCGCCTCGACGGACAATTCCGACCTCAGCGAGAAGGAATTCCAGGACAACCAGGCCACCGAGGACGGCATCACGCCGCAGCCGAAGGATTTCACCGACGTTTCGCCGGAATCGATCGGTGTGCGGGTAAAGCTCGACGCGGCGGCGGATTTCCTCAAGAGCCTGAAGGGCGAGGCCGTCGAAATCGGCACCTCCAGCCTCGCGGTGACCTGCGATGCGATGCGCGCCGGCGAGCAGACCATCAACCTCACCGTCGACCCCGAACACGCCGGCGCGCTGCTCGCCAAGGCAAAATCGGCGCCCGGCGTGACCGCTGCCGGCTGGACCAGCGGCGTCGTCGAGATGGACCGCACCATCCGCTTTGCTGCAACCGATTGGCGCGAAGGCGACAAGATCAACAAGGACAAGCTGGCAACCGCGATCGCGGGCGTGCTGGCGAAGGCGCTTGCCGCAAAGCCCGCCTCGGCGACGTGGAATGCGAACACCGGCAAGCTCAAGCTGGTGCTGAAGCGGCCCAGCACGATCTACCCGGCACTCGGCCTCACCCAGAATTACGAGGTCACTGCCCTGGTCTCGCCCGACAAGCCCGGAAGTTCTGACCGGCTGATGCTGTGGGTCTCGAGCCCCACCGTCTCGACATCGGACGACAGCGCCGGCGCCAAGCTGAATCTGTCTGACGATTCCAGCAGCGACGAGGAAGGCAGCGAGACCAGGGACGACAACGGCGCGATCGACGCGCTGCTCAAGGAGTTCAAGGGCCAGCGCTGGGACGCCGACAAGTCGGTGTGGCGATAAGGCCGCCGCTGTCTTGGGTTAAGCCGCCCGCGTCTTCAACGGCACGACGTTGTCGTGCACCGTCTTCGGGGTGGCGTCCGGACCGGACTGAAGCATCCCGTCGCTTCTGACGAACAATTCAGAACGGGGCTCGATCGCAGCGCGATCGAGCAGCGCCCGCAGTTCGGGACGAAGCCCGTCGCCGCGCGGCGCGGCGATCGCATCGAAGTTGCGCATGATGTTCTCCCGTGTGATCGCGAAGACGGTCTCGCGTTCGCGTTCCGCGAACCACCCGCTTCCCGATTCCGCGACGACGATCGAGAAGCGGTGCTAAGCGCCATATCGACACAGCGGAATCTCGCTTGCACGCCGACCGAGCGCCCGATCTGAAATCGGGTGGCACGACACACGCCTCCAAATGTTCACTGCGCGCATCGACAGAACGCCGGCCGCGATACCGGCAACGCGCAAATGGAGACGAAGAGATGTCAGAGGAAAACAAGAACGTCGTCGGCCGGTGGTTCAAGGAGTTCTGGGGCAACCCCTGGAATCCGCGGATCATCAACGAGCTCGCAACGGCAGACATTGTTGTGCACTACCCGATGCACGAGCCGAAGCGCGGCCGCGCCGCGGTCATGAAGTTCATGACCGAATTTCGCGAAGCGTTTCCGGATCTCAATTTCTGGGGCGTCGGCGATCTCATCGCGGAAGGCGATCTCGTCGTCGGCCGCTGGGAAGGCGGCGGCACCCACACGGGACCTGCGTTCAGCGACTTCCGGCTCGGCTCGCTGCCGGCGGCCTCCGGCCGCAAGATGACGTTCGCCGGCACCACCGTGCTGCGCGTGCAGGACGGACGGATCGCCGAGGAGCTCGGACAGGAAGATGCGATCACCGCCATGCTTCAGCTCGGCCTCATCCGCCTGCCCGAACACGACGGAGCCGCGGCACGGCCGGGCGGCGAACTGCCCGCCGGCTGGAACAACATGCCGGGATATCCGGAGGGGCCACGCTGAACACGGCTGGAGTGCATGGCTCCATCGACAATCGCATCATCACTACCCCAACGCGCTTGATGCGTGTTCGGGTAATGCAATCGATCGGTGCGGTGAACTTGAAGATCTCTAAGCCGTAAGCTTGCTGGAGGCATTCCAATGTTACTGCGCCGGCATCGCATCTCCCGATGCAATGCCGGCGCAGTCTCTCCCTAGCGCTCGGCGTCAAGAGGGAAGATCAGGCACGTCGTCGTGCCGTGGGCCAGCAGCCGGCCCTGCTCGTCGGTGACCCTGCCTTCGGCGGTGCCGATGCGGCGGCCGCAATTGAGCACTTGGCCTTCCGCTCTGATAGGGCCGGTGTCAGGCGTGATCGGACGCACCAGCGAGATCTTGAACTCGAGCGTGGTCTGGCTGGTGCCGGCATCGAGCGTCGACTGCACCGCAAGCCCCATGCAGCTGTCGAGCAGCGTCGCGGTGAGGCCGCCATGCACGGTGCCCGCCGGATTGAGATGCGCGTCGGTCGGCACCAGCGTGACGACGACGCGGCCGCGCTCGGCCTCGGCGACATCATAACCGAGTGTCCGCGCGATGGTGTTGAGCGGCAATGCGCCGCTGGCGAGGCCCTGCACGAATGCGAGACCGCTCATCTCACGTTTCTGTTCCGCACTGACGGTGCCGTAGCTCTTGGCCATTGCCGATCTCCATCGGGGTTCGTTGCATCGTGACGGCTGGCCGCTTGCGCCGCAGCGACGCGGCGGAGCGGCCGTAGAGTTTTGCGAATGCGGCATTCATGCGCCGCGCGCTGGAGAAGCCGGCGTGCTGCGCCACCAACGCAAGCGACAGCTCGCTGCCGTCGATCAGGCGCTTGGCGCGCTGCACGCGCAGCGACAGCGCGACCTGGAGCGGCGAGGCATCGAGATGCTCGGCGAACAGCCGCGACAGGTGCCGCGCGCCGACACCGAGCCGCCCCGCCAGCGCTTCGACATTGCCGCGGTCGAGCGCTCCTGCCTCGATCAGCGCCAAGGCACGCTCGACGGTGGTCCTGGTGCCCTTCCACGCCGGACAGAACGGCGCCGCCTCGGGACGGCAACGCAGGCAGGGCCGGAAGCCGGCGCGCTCGGCCGACGCGGCGCTGCCATAGAACCGCACATTGCGCGCGAGCGGCGTGCGCGCCCGGCAGACCGGGCGGCAATACACGCCGGTGGTCTTGACCGCGACGAAAACGATGCCGTCCCACGCCGGATCGCGGCGTTGAAAGGCTGCATATTGTGCGGCGAAATCAAGCATGCGACCGCTATAGCCCCGCCGGCGCGCCGCGACGACCCGCTTTGCGGAGACGACGTCCGGAAACGACCGCTGAATGCAGAAGAAACCCGGGCAACTACGGGGGCCTGCGACCAAAAGACTTCGTGCTGCCGCAGTTCGGTCACCGAAAATTAAGGCTCGATTTAGTTTCGAGGATCATGCTTCGCGCCATCGAACACAGGTCACGCCATGCAAGACCGCGAGCCGATCAGTCCTGCGAGCATCTGGCCAACAGATGTGACGGAGGGGCATTCGCCGGCACAGACGGCGGACCTCTGGGATGTCACCGGCGAGAACCACGACGCCGCCCTGCTGCTGCGGGAGCCGTTTGCCGACCGCATCGGCACCGCGCTCTTGGCAGCCACCGCGCTCGCCGCAAGCTTCGTGCTGGGATGGACCGGCGGAGCCAACTGGCACGACCTCGCAGCTCCCGCCCCGGTGCCGGTGGCCCAGAAGGAGGCGCCGGCCCCGCACATTGCGGACGTGGCGCCGAGCCGAAAGAACGAGGGCCCGCGCCGGGCCGCGTCCAACGCCGACCCCGTCGTCACCGGCAGCATTCCGAGGACCACGCCGGCCGGCCCGCGCCCGCTCGCCTTGGGCGCCGCGCCGACGACCTTGAATGCACAAGCCGCTGCATTGGGGCCGAAGCAGCCGCAGGCGGCGGCGCCGGAGACGCGGCCGAGCACCCTCCCCGGATGGTCGGTGGTCGAAGTCCGCGACGGCACCGCCGTGCTCGAGGGGCCCGAGGGCGTCAAGATGGCCGCGCGCGGCGACGTCGTCCCCGGCCTCGGACGGGTCGATTCCATCGTGCGCTGGGGCAACCGCTGGATCGTCGCCACCGCAAGCGGACTGATCGCAACGCCCTGAGCGTTTTGTCTTGACGCGTTTTCTTGACGCGAACCGGCGTCCGCTTCGCCCGATAACGCTTTAGTTGGTGTTGATCACGAAACGCAGCGACTTGCTGCCGGTGAAGGTCACCTCGTCACCGTGCCGCCGCCAGCCCGTCATGTCGCCGAGCGCCGCCAGCAGATCCTTGTCGGCCTGCGCCCGCTCCGGCGTGCAGGTGCGGTTCTCCATCGCGCCGGGAACGAAGACGATGGTGTCGCCGGCCACCGAAAACTGGCCCTTGCCGCCGTCGCACCACAGCTCGAGGATCACCTCGCCATTGTCTCCGACCTCGATCGAGGGAATCCGCTTGGAGCCCGGCATGCGCGCGGCATCGAGCGTCATCACGAAGCCGAACGGGAACTCCTCCTGGGCCCACGCCGGACCCGCGCCGAGGGCCGCGGCAACCAGCGCCAACGCGGCGATGCCGCCGCTCAAACTTCGCCTCATCGAAATCATGCCAATCCTCGAAATGCGACGCGCAACTGCGGGCCCCTTCTATGGGAGCAGAGCGCGATTGGCCAGATTGGCAACGCCGGAAAATGTGCTTGAAAAGCAAATCCCCGCGAGCCGTCCGCTCGCGGGGATTCCTGGTTCGCCAGACGCGTCGCGGCGCTATTTCAGCACCAGCAACGTGAACGGATAGACATAGGCCTGCAGCGTCACGAACAGGCCGACCAGACACGCCAGCACGATCGAGTGCAGGAACACGTAGCGCAGGATCGAGCCCTCGTGGCCGTACCAGTTGGTCGCGGTTGAGGCGACCACGATCGATTGCGCGTCGATCATCTTGCCCATCACGCCGCCCGAGGAGTTCGCCGCCGCCATCAGGATCGGCGACAGGCCGAGCTGCTCGGAGGTGATCTTCTGCAGATTGCCGAACAGCACGTTCGATGCGGTATCCGATCCGGTCAGCGCCACGCCCAGCCAGCCGAGCAAGGTGCCGAAGAAGGGATAGAGCACGCCGGTCGCGGCGAAGGCGAGGCCGAGCGTCGCGTCGACGCCGGACAGCCGGGTCAGCGTGCCGATCGCCAGCATCGCCGAGATCGTGATCAGCGAGATCGCGCAGAGGCGGATGGTACGGCCATACTCGGCGATCAGCTTGAGCGGCGAGAAGCCCATCAACAGACCCGAGATGATCGCGGCGATCAGCATGCCGGTGCCGGTGAACGACAGATAGGTGAAGCCGAACACGGCGCCTTCCGGAGTCGGCTTGGCAGCCACCGGCGGCACCTTGAAGATCAGCTTGTCGAGCTCGGGGACCGGATAGTTCCAGACGAAGTTGGCGTTCGCCCAGGCCTTGAAGGCACCGTTGCCCCAGATCAGCATCAGGATGCAGACGATGATCCACGGCAGCAGCGCGCTCCACATTTCGCCCTGGGTCAGCGGCGTCTTGTCGAGCGGCGGTGCGGCGGCCATCGTCGCCGCCGATTCATCGCGGCCGCGCAGCGCCGGCGACAGCCACAGCTGCCGCGGCTGCCAGACCTTCAGGAACAGGATCAGGGCTCCCATCGAGATGAGCGAGGCGCCGATGTCGACGATCCAGGGATTGATGTAGTTGGAGATCACGAATTGCGGGACCGCAAACGACACGCCGGTGACCAGGATCGCCGGCCACACCTCCTTCATGCCGCGCCAGCCGGCAAACGCCCACACCACCCAGAACGGCACGATCAGCGAGAACAGCGGCAGCTGCCGGCCGACCATCGCGCCGAGGATATAGGGGTCGAGCCCGGTGACCGAGGCGAGGCCCTGGATCGGCGTGCCGAGCGCACCGTAGGCAACGGGTGCCGTGTTGGCGATCAGCGACAGGCCGGACGCGGCGAGCGGCGAGAAGCCGAGCCCGATCAGCACCGCGCCGGTGATCGCGACCGGCGTGCCGAACCCGGAGGCGCCCTCGAAGAAGGCGCCGAACGAGAACGCGATCAACAGCAGCTGCAACCGCCGGTCCTCGGTGACGCCGCCGACCGCGCGCTTGAGCAGCTCGAACTTCCCGCACCTCACCGTGACTTGGTAGAGGAAGATGACGTTGAGCACGATCCAGCCGATCGGGAAGAACCCGGTGATCACGCCGAGCAGCGTGGCGCGGATCGACATGTTGGCCGGCATGGTGAAGACGAAGATCGTGATCAGGTTGGTCACGATCACGGCGATGATGGCGGCAATGTGCGCCTTCACCTTGCCGCTGGCGATCAGGACCAGCAGCGTGACCACGGGAATGGCGGCCGCGACCGTCGACAGCGCCGCATTGCCCAGCGGGTTGTAGATTTGATTCCAGGTGTTCATCTCGGGATCCTTCCCACATTTTTTATGCAGCGCGCCGGCCTGCATGCGGGCAGGCGCGACTGGTGCGATTGCGGGAGTCCGTCGGAAAATCTGCAGCCCCGGCTCGCGAATGAACGATCGGTAAGGATCGCTCACATCCTCGCGAAAAATCGAAGGTCCCCCGCCCCTCGCCGTTGTCCTCATGCTAGGGTTGACTCGATTGCCGGGACAAGCCAACGCTTGCATACCAGACCTACGACTTTAGTCGAGGATCACCCCGATTGTTCCGATTCTTCAGGCCTTTGCGGCCCCTTCCCTGGAGACGATAATCTGTGAACAACATTCGCTCGACGCTCGCGACCGTGTGGCGCATCGCCTCGCCTTATTTCAGCTCCGAGGACAAATGGGCGGGCCGCGGGTTGCTTGCCGCGGTGATCGCGATCGAACTCGCGATCGTCGGCATCAACGTCCTGCTCACGCAGTGGAACAACCGCTTCTACAACGCGCTGCAGGAACGCAATTGGGACTCCTTCGTCAGCGAGATCATCTATTTCTCCGTCCTGGTCGCCTTCTTCATCCTGCTGGCGGTCTACCAGCTCTACCTCAATCAATGGCTGCAGATCCGCTGGCGGCAATGGATGACGACGCACTATCTCGGGGACTGGCTGCGCCAGGCCAATCACTACCGGATGCAGCTGCAGGGCGACGCTGCCGACAACCCCGACCAGCGCATGACCGACGACGTCAAACTGTTCGTCGATCGCACGCTCACGCTCGGCCTCGGCCTGTTGAGCTCTGTCGTCACGCTGGCGTCCTTTCTCACACTGCTGTGGGGCCTTTCCAATGAGGCACCGCTGCATTTGTTCGGTACGGAATATTCAGTTCCCGGCTACCTTGTCTGGTGCGCGCTGATCTATTCGGCGCTCGGCACCGTGCTGACCCATCTGATCGGCTGGCCGCTGGTCGGCATCGATTTCAAGCAGCAGCAATATGAAGCCGATTTCCGCTTCAACCTGGTGCGCGTACGGGAGAACTCCGAGCAGATCGCGCTGCTGCAGGGCGAACCGGCCGAGCGCGAGCGCCTGCGCGTTCGCTTCGGACGCGTGGTGGAGAACTGGATCGCCCTGATGAACCGGACCAAGAAGATCACCGCGTTCACGGCGAGCTATAATCAGGCCTCGGTGATCTTCCCCTATGTGCTGGTGGCGCCGGCCTACTTTGCGCAAAAGATCCAGCTCGGCGGCATGATGCAGACCGCATCGGCGTTCTCAAACGTCCAGGGCGCGTTCTCGTACTTCGTCACCATCTATCGTCAACTGGCCGAGTGGCAGGCCGTGGTGAACCGCCTTGATGGATTCGAGGCAGGGATCGCGACGGCATCGAACCTTGCCAAGCGCGACGATCGAATTCATGTCACGCCGACGCCGGGCGGCGGCGGCGTCAGCCTGCAGGACCTGGTGCTGCGGCTGCCCGACGGAACGCCGCTGCTGAACGCGGACCGGTTCGACTTCCGCAAGGGCGAGCGCACGCTGATGACCGGCCCCTCCGGCGCCGGCAAGTCGACGCTGTTCCGCGCCGTGGCCGGCATCTGGCCGTTCGGCGATGGCGCGGTCAAGATCCCGGCCAATGCCAGCCTGATGATGCTACCGCAACGTCCCTATCTGCCGATCGGCTCGCTGCATGACGCCGTCGTCTATCCGGGCGAGGCCACGCAATTCGATGCCGGACGGGTCCGCGAGGTCCTCACCGCCGTCGGGCTGCCGCAGCTTGCGGCGCGGCTCGAGGAGCAGGCGCACTGGAACCGGATGCTGTCGCTCGGCGAGCAGCAGCGGCTCGGCATCGCGCGGGCGCTGCTGCATGCGCCGCAATTCCTGTTCCTGGACGAGGCGACGGCCTCGCTGGACGAGCCGGCGGAAGCCGCGCTGTACAGGCTGATTGCCGAAAGGCTGCCCGGCACCACGGTGGTTTCGATCGGCCACCGCTCGACGCTCGATGCCTTCCATCAGCGCAATGTCACGCTGGTCCGCGACGGCGACCGCTTCACCTTGCGCGACGCGGTCAAGGTCGCCGCGTCGTAGGCGAACGAATTTGGATTGAAGCGGCCCGACCGTGGACTCGGTTCACCTCTCCCTCATCGGGGAGAGGTGAAGCCCGGCGGCTCAAGCTAACTTCATTCATGCCTTGGCGGCTCGACGGTGATGCGGCCACCGCAGGCCGCGTAAAACAAAAGGGGCGGCAGATTGCTCTGCCGCCCCCTCGATCCCCGGAAGGGAAGATTACTTCAGGTTGGACATCGCGGTCAGGTCGACCGAGAGCTTGGCGATACCCGCCGCGCCGCACCAGTTGGAGCCCGTGCCGCCCGGATTGATCGGGGTCACGTTGGTATTGCCGCCCGCGGTGAAGTCGCTGGTGAAGGCGCTGCAATCACCCTTCGACATGTCGGTGTCGGAGTAGCGCAGATCGAGCGTGAACACCTTGTAGGTGAAGCCGATGCCGATGTTCCAGGTGTTGTAGTCGGCATACTTGATGCCGTTCGGGAAGGCCGGAACGCCGTAGAAGCTGTCCGAGGTGCCGAGCCACTGCCGGCCGAACTCACCCGACACATACATGCCGACGCCGCTGGAACCGAACACGGTGCTGGGCGCGGTGTACTTGCCGATGATCGACGAGTAGTTGCCCCAGGCGCCGGTGTTGAGGAAATTCGGCGAGTAGTACTCGTTGATGGTGAACGCCCAGTTGTCGTTAATGGTCCAGGTCGCCTTGCCGTAGACTTCGAAGAACGAGACGTCCTTCTTCATCACGTTGAAATTGGTCAGAGTGTTCGCCTGGCATTCTGCGCTCAGCGGATTGCCCGCGAAGTCGGCCACGGCACCGCCGCCGTAGTAGCAGGTTCCACCCGGATACAGGTAACCCCAGACACCGATGTCGAAGGCGAAGGCGCCGAAGGTCGGGCGGATACCGCCGTAGACGTCGACTTCAGCCGCGGCGCGGTTGGCGAAGGAGATGCTTTCGGTCGACGTACCGACGTAGAGCTGCAGGTCCTTGCTGACGTTGTAGCGCGGCTCGAAATAGGCGGTGACCGACGGATTGTGGTTGGACTGGGTGACGCCGCGGAAGATGTAGTCGCTCATGATGCCAGCGCCAAAGGCGATGTCCCACGGGTCGAACGGAGCCGGCGGCGGCGCCTTGACGGCCTTCACCGCCATGTCAGCTGCCATTGCCGAGCTCGAAATCATTGCTAGCGCCGTTGCTAACAAAGCCAGTTTCTTCATGACGATCCCCATCTAACTTTTCCAGACAGCCCAGCTCCGGTGGCCCCCAGGGCGCGCGCTAACGGACTGCAACTAAATCGCGTGGATCAATCTGAGGCCCGTGCACGGTACCGTGAAGCCAAAAAGACATGCATGTGCCGCCTTTTTAGGCGTTCTAGCCATCTTGCCGCATGTTGATTTGCGGGTGTTGCATTTGCACCACAAGACTGCGGCTCCCGCACCGGTTGAACGGATCATCTGGAGAGGGAAACGGCAACAGTCGGCCCGGCGCGAGAGCATCGGCGCGAATCGCCGTGCCCGCAAAAGCACGGATCGTCACCGCACCTACGGAAGAAGCCGCAGCGTGGCGCGCTGCGGCTTCGATCAGTTGAACTTCGGCAATGTGGCGGCGGCCTAGAGCATTTTCGGTTCTGATTGAATCAGAACCGAAGCTCTAGATTCTTGTTTTGACGCGTTTTCTTCACGCGAACCGGTGCCCACTTCGCTCGAAAACGCTCTAGTGGTGCTCGCCCCCGTCGGCCGACCCGGCAATCCAGCCCGGCGCCGGTTCGTGGCTCGGTGTGGCCCAGCTCGGAGCCGGCTGCGGCTCGGGCTCGGGCGCCGGGGGTGCCGCGACCGGGGCGGCCGGCTTCGGCGCGGCGGCCTTCTTCGGAGCAGCGGCCTTCTTCGGCGCGCTCTTCTTGGCGGCGGCTTTCTTGGCGGCTTTCTTGGCGGCCTTCTTCGGCGCAGCCTTCTTTGCAGCTTTCTTTGCCGTTTTCTTTGCGGCTTTCTTGGCCGACTTCTTCGCCGATTTCTTTGCAGTCTTCCTGGCGGATTTCTTCGCAGCCTTCTTGGCCGACTTCTTCGCGGACCTCTTCTTCGCCGCTACCACCTTCTTGGCCTTTTTGGCCTTCTTGCTTTTCTTCGCCTTCTTCGACTTCGCCATCGTGGTCCTCCTGTTGCCGCTATCTGAGTCCACCGGGCGCATTGAAGTGATCGCTTGCCGGACGTTGGCTGCACCTCGAGGAGAGGCACTCTCCACTTCGCTTGTCGGGCATGATGGCCGCGCGATCGCTTCGCGTCTGTGGCAAGGAAGCGCCGGTCCTTCACGCTGCGTCAGGGCAAGGCTGAGGTCCGGATCATGCTCGAGTGGCAGTCGATCAATTCAATCCTGGCCGGGGACCTCCTGTCGCCCAATCGAGAAGCTCAATCGTGTGCACCACAGGAACTGACGTACCGCCGGCAATCTGAACCATGCAGCCAATATTGCCCGCAGCGATCATGTCCGGTTTGACAAGCGCAATATTGGCGACCTTGCGATCGCGCAATCTGCTCGCAATGTCGGGCTGGAGAATGTTGTAGGTCCCCGCCGAACCGCAACACAAATGGCTCTCGGGCACATCTTTCACCACGAATCCATTCTTGGAAAGCAATTCTTTCGGAAGTTGAGTGATTTTCTGTCCATGCTGCAACGAACAAGCGGAGTGATAGGCGACGGTGACGTCGCCTTTCTGCGTTGAAGGCGCGAGCTCGAGAGCCGAGAGATACTCGGTGATATCCTTTGCCAGCGCGGAGATTCGCTTGGCCGGCTCGGCGAACGTTTTGTCCTCGCGCAGCAGGTAGCCGTAGTCTTTGACAACTGTCCCACAGCCCGAGGTCGTCACCAGGATGGCGTCGAGCCCGTTCTGGTCCGCTTCCCTTTGCCACACCGTGATGTTGGCCCGCGCTCGCGCCAGCGCGTCGCCGTCCAGTCCCATGTGATGGGTCAACGCGCCGCAGCATTGCTCGTCCTTGACCAGCACCACCTCGACGCCGTGCCGGGTCAGGACATTGATCGCGGCCTGATTGATGCGTGGCGCCAGCACCTGCTGGGCGCAGCCCTGCAGCAGCGCGACCCGGCCGCGCCGCCGGCCGATCGGCGCAAACACGGTTCCGGCAGCCGGCCCCGGCTGGGGCAGGCCACGTGGCGCGAGCGCCAGCATCGCCTTGATCCGCTGCAGCAGACCCGGACTGGACGCACCGACCGATGGCGTCGGCAGCAATGCGGCGAACGGACGGGCGAGCCCGGCCAGGATCATGCTGATCCGGAACAGGCCCGGCCGCGGCAGCACGAGGGCGAGCACCGAGCGCAGCAGCCGCTCGGTCAGCGGTCTCTGGTAATCCCGCTCGATCCGGACCCGGGCCTGGTCGACGAGGTGCATGTAGTTCACGCCCGACGGACAGGTTGTCATGCAGGCGAGACACGACAGGCAGCGGTCGATATGCTTGACCACGTCGGCCGTCGGCGGCTTGTCCTTCTCCAGCATCTCCTTGATCAGGTAGATGCGGCCGCGCGGGCTATCGAGCTCGTCGCCGAGCAGCACATAGGTCGGGCAGGTTGCGGTGCAGAAGCCGCAATGCACGCAGGCGCGCAGGATCTTGTCGGCTTCCTTGATGTCGGGATCGGCGAGCTGCGCCAGGGAAAACTCGGTCTTCATGCAGCCCCGCCTCGCATCATCCGGCCGCGGTTGAGGACGGACCTCGGATCGAAGCTCGCCCGGACCCGTTCACCGAGCGCGGCAAGCCCGGCCGCCTGCGGCTGGAACACATCGACCGCCCGGCGTACATCCTCGGTGGCGCGGATCAGGGTGGCGTGTCCGCCGATCGCCTCGACCTGGCCGCGGACCAGCGTGGCCTGGGCATCGGCGCCCGGCGGCACCGCGGCCCAGATCAGCCCGCCGCCCCAGTCGTAGATCACGTCGCCGCCGGTGGCGCGCGACAACGCCTGGCCCAGCGCGCCGCCAGAGGCCGGCGGGCAAACGATGCGCCACACCGGCCAGGCCCCGAGCGCGCCGTTCGCCGCGAACGGCACCACGTCGCGCAGCGCGCTCCAGATTGCGGCCGACGCATCATCGGCGAGGCTGTCGACCGCTCCAAAAGACGAGAGCGTCTGACTGAGCGAGGCCGCCCGGTGTGCCGCCGACGCCGAAATCCCCTCGAGCCGCACCAGCGTGACCGGCTGGCCAGAGGCGAGGCCGGCGAGCGGACCGCCCCCGGACCGCAACGCCGAACCCGGCAGATGCGCGGCGCCCGAGACGTCGAAGGGCGAGCCCAGCGCCGCCGTCATCGCCTTGTTGGCGGTGACGTCGTCGAGCCCGCGCAGCAGCAGCGTCCGCTCGGCTTCCGGCTTCGGCATGACCTTAAGCGTCACCTCGCTCATGACCGCGAGCGTGCCCCAGGAGCCGGTCAGCAGCTTGCAGAGGTCGTAGCCGGTGACGTTCTTCACCACCCGCCCGCCGGTCTTGAAGCTGTCGCCGAACCCGGACACCGCGTGCGCGCCGAGCAGATGATCCCTGATACCGCCGGCCTTGATGCGGCGGGGACCGGCCAGTCCGGCGCCGATCATGCCGCCGATCGTGCCGGCGCCCGCGGTGCCGAACAGCACAGACGTGTCCATCGGCTCGAAGGCGAATTGCTGGTTCTTGGCGTCGATCAGGGATTGCACGTCGGCAAGCGGCGCGCCGGCCTGCACGGTGATGATCAGTTCGTTCGGCTCGTAGGAACTGACCGCATTCAGCGCCGAGACGTCGAGCAGCGCATTGGTCGCCATCGGATGGCCGATGGCGCGCTTCGACCCATGTCCAATGACCTCAAGTGGCTGCTCGCCGGCGACCGCCGCGCGCACCACCTCCTCGACGTCTTTTGCGTCTCTGACCTTGAGCGTATCCACGCCCTAGCCGGTAACGAAATTCGGCTCCGAAATCAAATGCGCGCACCGAACAAATTTCTGAATGCGAGGAGTCCGGCGTCGGTGATTTCGACGGAGCGGCCCTGCGGCCGGCGCCGGATCCAGTCCCGTTGCAGCGCAAGGTCGGCAACCGCGGCCCCTGCCCGCCCGGCCAGATGCGGACGCCGCTCGCTCCAGTCGAGACACGGCCGGCACAAGATCCGCCGGCTCCGCGCCGGCGAACGCAGGTCGATGCCGAGATCGCCGAGCAATGCACGGCCGGAAGCGGTCAGCTCGCCGGCCTCCTGGTCGAGATTGAGGTGGCCGCGGTCCCGCATCGCATCGGTGACGGCGACGCCGAGCTCGCCGGCAAGGTGGTCGTAGCAGGTCCGGGCCCGGCGCATCTCGGGATCGATGCGCGGCGGCGGCCGGGACGGGTGCGGATCGATCGCGGCAACCGTCATCATGCCCTCGAGCATCTGCGCAACCAGCGGCGTGGCCAGCCGGTAGAAGCGGCGCGGACCACGCCGCTCGACCTTGAGCAGCGCCCGCTCGACCATGCGCGAAAGGTGCCAGCTCGCGGTCTGGGGCGTCACGCCCGCGACCAGCGCCAGTTCGCTCGCAGTCTGCGGGCGTCCGTCCATCAGCCGCGACAGGATGCCGGCGCGTCCGGGATCGGCGATCAGCCCGGCGAGTTCGGCAAGCTCTGGTGCGATGGTCTGCATGGCCGGCTCCGCATCGATCGAAATATTTCCCCTGCGCTTGTCGCACGTCATGCCGCTGCAACGCTTCGATCATGATCGAAATGTTCACGACATCGACATTTCGATCATCACCGAACTCGGTTCGCCGAACGATCGACTATCTCTCGCGTTGCGGTTCGGCCGGCAGGACGGTTGGCGCGAATCATCTGGAGGCGATCATGAAACGTTCGGAAGTTTCGACCACGACGATGATGCTCACCCGGCGATCGGCCGTCGCCTGGTCCGCAGCGATCATGGCGATCGCCGGCGTATCGCCCTGGGCCGGATCGCAAGCTCGATCGGAGCAAAGCAACGGAGGACTGCCAATGAAGCACTATGCGATGAGCACGAGAACCATCAGCGATGCAATCAACACCGCTGGCCTTCTGGTTGTGGCGCAATGGGAAGCCAAGGAGGGACAGGCCGACAAGGTCGCGGAAATCCTCGACGGCTTCCTGCCCGAGGCGCAGAAGGACCCGGGCACCAAGCTGTTCCTGATCGGCCGCGGCAAGGACAATCCGGCGCAATTCCTGTTCTACGAATTGTTCCAGGACGAAGCCGCGTTCAAGGCACACCAGGACAGCGCGGCTTTCAAGACCTACATCGCGGAGCAAGCGCTGCCGCTGCTCGCCAAGCGCGAGCGGTCGCAATACGCGCTGCTGTGAAGAAAGGCGCGGCGGGGAGGATGGTAGAGCGTTTTCGAGCGAAGTGGACGCGGTTCGCGTGAAGAAAACGCGTCAAAACAAGAAGCGAGAGCTTCGGTTCTGATTCAATCAGAACCGAAGCTCTCCTTCCCGCCGGCGCGGGTCAGATCGACGCGCCGCTGTTGCCGAGCGTTGCGCGCAAGCCGGCCCGCTCGGGCGGCCTGCGCCAGAAGCCGACGATCGAGATCCGCGACAGCACCGCGGCCTCGAGGCTCTCGACCTGGGTTCGGAGCCGAAGCGCGTGTTTCTCGACGAGATGCCAGGACGCGACGGCGACGCCGAAGGCGAGCGGCAGGCTGATCAGGAGGTTTAGATACCAATGCTGAACCGGCGGGCCGAACGTGGCGACGCATTGCTGGATGACGAAGCCGTAGAGATAGAGCCCGTAGGAGTAATCGCCTGACGAGACGATCCAGCTCCGCCGCGGGTTCATCAGGCCGAGATAGCACGCGACATAGGCGGCCGGCACGGGAGCCAGCGCATCGCCGCGTCCGGTCGCCATGCCGGCGGCGCACAGCACCAGCGCCAGCAGGCACACAGTGCGGTTGAACGGCACCTTGTCGCGCCAGAGGTAGAAGCCGACGCCGGCAAGGAAGCAGAACACCAGAAGGTGCGGGCGAAGCTGGATCGGCACCTCGTCCCAGCGGCAGATGTCGTAGACGATGAGCCCGATCTGGGCGATCACCATGAACCCCAGGAACGCCACCCGATTGAAGCAAATCGTGAGCACGGCGAGCAGCGCCAGGATGACGTAGCACCACAGCTCATACGGCACGGTCCAGAGCTGGGCGTTCACCAGATCCGGCAGCGGATTGTGCAGGAATACGCCCGGCAGCTCGTAATGGATGTCGCCGACGATATTGAGAAAATAGGCGTGGAATTTCGGATCGGCGACATATTGCGCCAACGGCAGCTCGGTGAAGACCGAACCGATGATGATTGCCGATAGCGTGGTTTCGACCGCGAGCGCCGGCCCAATCCGCAGCACGCGCAGGCCGAGGAAGGAAATCAGGCTCTTGCACCGGAGCAGGCTCGCGGTCACCAGGAAGCCGCTCAGGGCAAAGAACAGCGCGAGGATCATCGCGACGCCGATACGCAGCGTGCTCTGGATTTCCAGCGCGCGGCCGAGCCCGAGCGTCACGTTCGTGCTGTGCAGGCCAATGATCGACGCCGCCAGCGCGATCCGCATATAGTCGAAACCCGCGGGCCGATTGCGCGAAAGCGCCAGCTGATCGGCCAGGCTGGGCATCGATGTGCTCCCGAAGACATGCATCTGCGGAAAATACCGAGCAACAGTCTAAGGCCGTGTAAATGGGTCCGCGCTGTAATTGCAGCGACGCGCGACGGCGGCCACCGCGGCAAGCATTGGTTAAGGTTATCGAATGGCTAGGGCGATCCGTCGAATTGTATCGACCGGCCCTCGCGCGTTGGTGGCTCTGGGCGCACACTCAGCACGTTGGCCTCGGGGCCAATAGCTGACGTGGCTCCTGATGCCGTGGAAGCAGGGCTTGTTATCGTCATTCGGCAACCGTTGATTTGATCGCGGCTCCGCCAGGAGAACCATCACGATGCACATCAAACCGATAGCCATCGTGCTGCTCGCGATGATCGCGCCGGGACAGGCGCGTGCCGCTCTGCTCACCGACGCCGAGGCGACGTTCCTCGACCAGCTCGCTACCGCAGCCGCGGTGCTCGAACAACGATGCACCGGCTATGAGGCCAATGGTGCCGGCGGCGTTCAAACGGGCGCCAGACTCCTCGGCAGCCCCGACGCCGCGATGGCCATGATCAATGCGTTCGACGCAGCCATCAAGGCTCACGACGGCAACGACTACGATCCGCGCAAATTCCGCCCCGAGGTGTCCGAAGCGGCCGGCAAGACCTTCAAGCGCGTCCGGGCGGCGTTGATCAGAGACCCGGAAGCGGCCTGCGCGGGCTATGGCGATAGCGGCGCGGCGTCGGGGCTGCTCAGACGGTACTAGAACCGCGGGATGTCCGGGAACGCCAGCTTGCCGGCGTGGACATGGACGCGGCCGAGCTCGGCGCAGCGGTGCAGGGTCGGAAACACCTTGCCGGGGTTGAGCAGGCCCTGGGCATCGAAGGCGCATTTCAGCCGCTGCTGCTGGTTGAGGTCGATCTCGGTGAACATGTCCGGCATCAGGTCGCGCTTCTCGATGCCGACCCCGTGCTCGCCGGTGAGCACGCCGCCGAGCTCGACGCAGCAGCGCAGGATGTCGGCGCCGAACGCCTCCGCCTTCTCGATCTCGCCCGGCTTGTTGGCATCGTAGAGGATCAAGGGATGCAGATTGCCGTCGCCGGCGTGGAACACATTGGCGACGCCGAGGCCGTATTTCTCGGAGAGCTCGCGGATCCGCGCCAGGGCCTTCGGCAAGGCGCCGCGCGGGATGGTGCCGTCCATGCAGAGATAGTCCGGCGAGATGCGCCCGACCGCGGGGAACGCCGCCTTGCGGCCGGCCCAGAACAGATTGCGCTCGGCCTCCGAGGTCGAGATCTGGCAGGAGGTCGAGCCGCAGCCCTGCGCGATCGCCTCGACGCGCTTAATCAGCTCGTCGACCTCGACCTGAGGGCCGTCGAGCTCAATGATCAACAGCGCCTCGACGTCGAGCGGATAACCGGCATGGACGAACGCCTCCGCGGCGTGGATCGCGGGCTTGTCCATCATCTCCATGCCGCCGGGGATGATGCCGGCGCCGATGATCCGCGCGACGCATTCGCCGGCCGCTTCGACCTCGGCGAAACCGACCATCAGCGCACGCGCCGTCTCCGGCTTCTGCAGGATGCGCACCGTGATCTCGGTGATGACGCCGAGCAGCCCCTCCGAGCCGGTGATGATTCCCATCAGATCATAGCCGGCATTCTCGGCCGACTTGCCGCCGATGCGCAGGATCTCGCCCGACATCAGCACGATCTCGCAGCCGAGCACGTTGTTGGTCGTCATGCCGTATTTCAGGCAGTGCACGCCGCCGGAATTCTCCGCGACATTGCCGCCGATCGAGCAGGCGATCTGCGACGACGGATCGGGCGCGTAGTAGAAGCCGGCATGGGCGACCGCCTGGCTGATCGCGAGGTTGGTGACGCCGGGCTCGGTGACAACGACGCGGTTGTCGAAGTCGATCTCGCGAATCCGCTTGAACTTGCCTAGTCCGAGCAGCACGCCGTCGGCAAGCGGCAGCGCGCCGCCGGACAGCGAGGTGCCGGAGCCGCGCGGCACCACCTTGATGCCCTGGCCCTGGCAATATTTGAGGACCTTCGACACCTGCTCGGTGGTATCGGGCAGCACCACGACCATCGGCGGCTGCCGATAGGCAGTCAGGCCGTCGGATTCATAGGCCAGCATCTCGGCGGCACTGTCGATCACGCCCTCGCCCGGGACGATTGCGCGCAAGGCGGCCACGATTTCGGCGCGGCGAGCGAGGACGGCCTGGTCGGCCGCCGGCATCATGATGGACATCGTTGTTCCCTCGGCTGGGCTTTTGCCCTTCGCCGATTTGTTACGACAAATCAATTACGTCTGCACCTGTTTCAGTGGACCGGCCGAAGGTCGGATTGCCCCACCCAGCAATGGCGAGTTCTCTCTCGGACAAGCGGGCGGCCTCGAAACCTGTCAAAGTTTCGTGGCTTGTCCTGTCCAAGCCGGACATGCCACAAACGATCACTACCTCCCGGGACGAAACGAAGAGAACCCCATGAACCTAAAGACCTTGAGCGCGCTGGCGGTCGTCACATCGCTGGCTTCCGCATCCTCCGCGCTGGCGCAGGATGCCGCCGCCGGCAAGACCTCGTTCAATAAATGCCTCGCGTGCCACGCAATCGGCGAAGGCGCCAAGAACAAGGTCGGCCCCGAGCTCAACGGCCTCGACGGCCGCCATTCCGGCTCCGCGCCGGACTACAATTATTCCGATGCCAACAAGAATTCCGGCATCACCTGGAACAAGGAAACCTTCCTCGAATACATCAAGGATCCGAAGGCCAAGATCCCCGGCACCAAGATGGCATTCGCCGGCATCAAGAACGAGAACGAGGCCAACAACCTCTGGGCCTATGTCTCCTCGTTCGACAAGGACGGCAAGCAGAAGTAATCGGCGGTATCGGTCGCCGTCCGCCCGGCGCCAATGCCGGGGCGGACGTTAGAACGGGATGGCTTTTCTTCGAAACGCCATCCCCTTCTGGCTCTCTGATTTGAACATGATCTCCGCGCAGACCCGTCTCGCGTTTGTCGCGACAGAAATCGCCACCCGCTTCCGGATCATGCCTGGCCGCCGCGATCAGCGCGGCAACAGATTGGTCTTGGCGAGATCGACCACCTCGTCGCCGCGGCCGCTCATCACCGCGCGCAGCACCCACAGGCTGAATCCCTTCACCTGCTCCAGCGTAATGGTCGGCGGCATCGACAGCTCCTGCGTCGCGGTCACGACGTCGAGCACCGCCGGGCCGTCATGCGCGAGCACGTCGCGGATCGCGCCCTCGAGCTCGCCGGGATCCTCCACCCTGACGCCGTGAATGCCCATGGCGCGTGCCATCGCCGCGAAATCCGGATTCTTCAGATCGACCCCGGTCTCGATGAAGCCGGCGGCCTTCATCTCCAGCGCGACGAAGCCGAGCACGCTGTTGTTGAAGATCACGACCTTCACCGGTAGCTTGGCCTGGGTCAGCGTGATCAGATCGCCCATCAGCATGGCAAAGCCGCCGTCGCCGGACATCGACACCACCTGCCGGCCGGGCTGCGCCGCCTGCGCGCCGATCGCATGCGCCATCGCATTGGCCATCGAGCCATGTACCCAGGAGCCGACCAGACGGCGGCGGCCATTCATTTTCAGATAGCGCGCGGCCCAGATCGTCGGCGTGCCGACGTCGGCGGTGAATACCGCATCCTCGCTCGCCTGCTCGCTGAGCAGGCGCGCCAGATATTGCGGATGGATCGGCTTTTGGCCCGGCTTGCCGCGGGCGAGATCGTCGAGCCCGGCGCGGGCGTCCTTGTAATGCGCGAGGCTGGCATCGAGATGCTTGCGGTCGGTCTTCACATGGAGCTTCGGCAGCAGCGCGGCGATGGTCTCGCCGACGTCGCCGACGATGCCGAGATCGAGCTTGCAGCGGCGGCCGAGATTTTCGGGGCGGATATCGACCTGCGCGATGTTGATGCCGGTCGGGAAGAACTGCTTGTAGGGAAAATCGGTGCCCAGCATCAGCAGCACGTCGCAGCCGTGCATGGCGGCATAGCCGGAGGAGAAGCCGATGAAGCCGGTCATGCCGACGTCGTAGGGGTTGTCGTATTCGACATATTCCTTGCCGCCGAGCGCGTGTACGATCGGGCTCTTCAGCGTCTCGGCAAGCTTGATCAAGCCGTCATGCGCCCCGGCGCAGCCGCGGCCGCAGAACAGCGTGACGCGCCGCGCGCCATTGAGCAGCGCCGCCAGCGCATTCAACTCAGGTTCGGCCGGACGCACCACCGGCGCCGGCGGCAGCAGGCCGGCATTCGGCGCGATGTCGCGCTTCGGCGCGGTCCGCATCGCGACGTCGCCGGGCAGCACCAATACGGCGACGCCGCGCTTGCCGACCGCGGCGCGGATCGCGTTCTCCAGCATGTAGGGCAGTTGCGCCGGATCCGACACCAGCTCGCAATAATGGCTGCATTCGCGAAACAGGTCCTGCGGATGGGTCTCCTGGAAATAGCCGCCGCCTATTTCAGCGGAGGGGATCTGCGCCGCGAGCGCCAGCACCGGCGTGCGGCTGCGATGCGCATCGAACAGGCCGTTGATGAGATGGAGATTGCCGGGGCCGCAGGAGCCCGCGCACACCGCGAGCGCGCCCGTGATCTGGGATTCGGCGGCGGCGGCGAACGCGGCCACCTCCTCGTGACGCACATGCAGCCAATCGATCGTGCCGCGCTTGCGCAACGCCTCGGTCAGGCCGTTGAGGCTGTCGCCGACGACGCCGTAGATGCGCTTCACGCCGGCCTGGGCAAGGGTTTCAGCGATGAGGTCGGCAATGTTGTCGATCCGCATGAGACGTGTCCTTTGCTGCAATCCGAAACCGGTGAGCCGCATGATGTTCGGCGCCGCGCGGCGGCGCAAGCCTTGCCGGATCACATTCGCGCGGCGCAAAGGCGCGGCAGCTATTGCGCCGTCACCACGTCCCGCACCATCAGGCCGGCCATCGTCTCGATCTCGGACGCCACGAGGTCAGGCACGACGTACTGCACCATGTGGCCTGTGCCCGGCAGCACGATCAGCTTCGCGTTCGGCGCCGATGCGGCGAGCGGCCGCGAGTGGATGCCGGTCGAGACCGTCTTGTCGACGTCGCCCGAAATGATTGACAGCGGCGCCCTGATCTCGGCATAGCGCGGGGCCTGTTCGACAACGGCGGCCTTCAGCGTGACGAGGTCGCGCGCATTGGCGATGAATTCGCGCGGGCGCAGCAGGAGCAATGACTCGCTGTCGCGGACGAAATCGACCGGCATGGGCTGCGGCGCGAACACGCCGCGCGCAGCCGAACTGGCAATGAGGAGACCGAGCGGCAGCGTGATCGTATGCGCAAGCAACGGCCCGATCAGCGGCGTCGCAATCACGTCATTGTAGCGTCCGGCGCCGCCGCGCCACGGATAGGCCACAGGGGCGAGCAGCACGAGGCCGGCGACGCGATCCGGATGATCCAGTGCAATGCGCAAGGCAAGCGCGCCGGCCCAGGAATGCGCCACCACGATCGCCCGCTCGACGCCGAGCCTGGTCAGCGCCTCCACGATCATCCGGCCCTGGATCGCGGGCGTCGAATCCGCGACGCGCTCGCGCGGACTCCAGCCGTGACCCGGCCGGTCGATCAGGATCACCCGGCGCGCTTTGGCAATGCGATCGCCGAGCGGCTGCATCGCGCGCAGATTGGAGCTTGCGCCATGCAGCATCACGACCGGCGGCCCGACCGCGTCGCGCGGGCCGAGTTCGACCACATGCAGCCGCGCCCCGGCCACATCGATCATTCGGCCCCGAGGCGGAAAGGCGCGCTGGATCAGCAGGGCGCCGAGCTGTGTCGCCAGGGCCAGCACCAGCCCGGCTACCGCCAGCGCAATGATTACGGTCAACATCGAGGGGATCCGAAAGGTCTTAGGCACCTGATTGGGCACCTGACAATTACGACGAAGCCGAAATCAGGTTTCGCGCGGATGTGCCCCCTGCCCGGGTATGCTCTTGTTCGAAAAGCCAATCGTCAATTTTCCGGCTCGCGCACGGCGCGGAGTTGTCCACAATGCGCCCAGCCTGTGGATAGCGGGTTCATACCTGCGTCATCAGTAATTTCATAGATTGGCGGTGGCATTTTCGCCATCAGACGCGAGGCTTCATCGACACCGGGACGCTACTGGAACGCTTCCTGGCTTGTACACAGTATCCACAGGAACCGGCGTCCGCATGACGAGTTCAACGGGAAGTAATCGGAGGAGTACCATGATTTCCGACCCTAGCGATGCGGCCATCGATCAGATCGTGGCGAGTTGCAATGGCGACCTGCGCGGCGCCCTGAAGGCACTGTTGCTGGTGAATGAGCACCTGGAGGCGGAGCTTCAGCAATTCTATGCTGCCGTAGCCCAGGACACCGCGTCCCGCGGCAAGTTCTTGCACTAGCGTCCTGCGCCGGACCGTATCGCGAGCAAGCATCAGGCTCGTGAGCAACGTGCCCATTCGCGGCCATCGCCCCACCGATCGCGATCAATCGCACGCAATCAGATATCGCGGCCTTCGACCTTTTCGGTCAGCTGCTTGACGATTTGCGGCACCTTCTCGAGGTAGGGATCGACAGCCAGCGCCTTGCGGAAGGCGTCGAGCGCACGCTTGTCGTCGCCCATGTCCTGCATGATCATGCCGACGCCTGCCAGCGCGCCGAAATGGCGGGGTTCACGGGTCAGCACCTGCTGCAGGTCTCCCAGCGAACGAACGTAATCGTTCTTCAAATAGTAGATCGTCGCACGCCGGTTCCAGGCCTCGACATAGTCGGGGCGGAGCTTGATCACCGCGTCCAGCAGCTTCAGCGCGACATCGACATTCTGGGCATCGATCGCCGCCTTGGCGCGCACCATCAACAACGCCGCGGTATCGCTCGGGGTTTGCAGCCACAGCGCCCAGATCCGCGCCTCGACATGGCGGGCGCTGTCCTCGTCGGGCGCGGCCTTCAACGCGCCGAACAGGAAATCCAGCCCGCGGGTGCGGTCGGCCGGCACCTTCGGCAGCTTGGTCGGCGCTTCAGGTAGTTTTTTCTGGGCCTTGGGCGGCGGGACCACCCGCGGATCGTCCTGCGCGACGGCTGGAACAGGCAAAGTCAAAACAGGTCCGGCCAGAAGCGCGGCGATCAGGATCGCCAGCCGGCGGTTGGCGGGCCCCAGGAACTTGAATCCGAGCTTTAATCCCATGGCCGAAGTCTAGACGCACAACGCCGCACTGCAAAGCAGCGCGGCGTCAAAGACCTGTGAAGGAAGGATCGGAATCGGCCGGCGATCCGGGCGGGATCAGCCTTGTCGATCAGATTTGTCGGATCAACCCTGGCGCGCCTTGAAGCGGCGCTGGACCTTGTTGATCACGTAGACGCGGCCCTTGCGACGGACCAATCGGTTGTTGCGATGGCGGCCGCGCAGCGACTTCAGCGAGTTACGGACCTTCATGGGACAATCCTGTTACTTCGAAAGGCCCGTGTTGGAGGCCGTAGCTGATCAATGCCAATAACTGGCAAAATGGGATTTATCCCGACAAGCGGCCTGCCGCCCGGGACGGCCGGGTTCTAAGCCATCGGACCGTTAAATGTCAACCGAGACGGCCGATTTTCAGGCCTATCCTGGCCCGGAACCCGCGGAAGGCACCGCGCCACACCCTTGAGATTATTTCGGAAACGGCGACGGCCACAATTATCCGGGCCATCGAGGCGACCCGCCATCTCCCTTTGACGATGGCGCGGCGGCCGCCGAATCGCGTTTTCGGCCTCTTCGCGCCCGCCCCGACTGGACCACGCGCCGGATTGAGCTCTGCGCACGGCCAGAATCCTTCAACTCCTCGGCGCTTGCGAAAATCGTTATATCATATAATTATTTTCCATCACCAATGAACACGCCGCCGGGGAAGCCGAATGCCCAAGCTCAAACTGCCCGACATCGAAAAGGTCACCGCGATCGACATCCACACCCATGCCGAGGAGCCGTGCGGCATGCATGGCGACGACGGCTATGACGACTTCCAGGCGCAGATGGCCGACTACTTCAAGTCGCCGCACAAGCATCCGCCGACCGTGCCGGAGACCGCGGCCTATTACCGTGCCAAGAACATCGCCGCGGTGATCTTCCCGGTCGACGCCGAGCGCGAGACCGGCTTCCGCCGCTACAACAATTACGAAATGCTCGAGGTCGCCTCCGACCATCTCGACGTGCTGATCCCGTTCGTCTCGATCGATCCGCACAAGGGCAAGCTCGGCGTCCGCGAGGCACGCAAGCTGATCGAGGAATACGGCGTCCGCGGCTTCAAATTCCACCCGACCATGCAGGGCTTCTACGCCAACGACCGCATGGCCTATCCGCTCTATGAAGCCATCAATGACGGCGGCGCGATCGCGCTATTCCACACCGGTCAGACCGGCGTCGGCTCCGGCATGCCGGGCGGCATGGGGATGCGGCTGAAATATTCCAACCCGATGTACATGGACGACGTCGCGGCCGATTTCCCCGACCTCAAGATCATCCTCGCGCATCCCTCCTTCCCCTGGCAGGAAGAGGCGCTGTCGGTCGCGACCCACAAGCCGAACGTCTATATCGACCTCTCCGGCTGGTCGCCGAAATACTTCCCGCCGATCCTGGTGCGCTACATCAACTCGATCCTGCAGGACAAGATGCTGTTCGGCTCGGACTGGCCGGTGATCACGCCGGACCGCTGGCTCGCCGATTTCGCCAAGCTCGACATTCGCGAGGAGATCCGGCCGAAGGTCATGAAGGCCAACGCGCGGAAGATTTTGGGGATCTAGAGCATGATCCGGAAAAGTGCGAAGCGGTTTTCCGAAAAGATCATGCTCAAACAAGGAGATGAGATCATGATGCGATTCCGTGGAAGCGCATCATGATCTAAGGGAGTATCATCGGCGGCAAGCTTCGGAGGTGGTTCATGACGAACTTCACCGGACTTGCCACCCTCACCGCACTCCTGATCGGAAGCGCAGAACTCTGCTGCGCGGCACGCGCCGGGCAGCCGGCCGCGTTCGTCGAATTCGAGAGCCCGCTTGCAAGTGCGCAGCCATTGCAGGGTTATCTGCGAACACCCGATGGACCGGGCCCCTCGCCCGCCGTGGTGCTGCTGCACGGCTGCAGCGGCTTCTTCAAGCAACTCGACGAGCGCTGGGGCAAGCGGCTGGCGGCCTGGGGCTATGTCACGCTCACGGTCGACCGGTTCGGGCCGCGCGGCATCACCAGCGCCTGCACGAGCGGCGCGCCGGCCGCAACCGTCCATGACGCCTATCGTGCGCTGAGCTATCTCGCGCGGCAATCGGCGGTCGATCCCGATCGCGTCGCGGTGGTCGGGTTCTCGCAAGGCGCCTGGCTCGCCCTGCTCTCGGTCGAGCGTGGCGCGATCGAACATAACGCGGCAGAGAAATTCCGCGCGGCCGTCGCGTTCTACCCGCCCTGCCTCAGCATCAAGGGCGACATGACGGTGCCGACGCTGATCATGGTCGGCGAGCTCGACGACTGGACGCCGGCCAAGGAGTGCCGGACCCTGGCCGAAGGCCGCGACGATTACGGCATCTCCCGGCAGAATCGTGCGGGACATCCGATCGAGCTGATCGTCTATCCCGGCGCCTATCACGGTTTCGACGTGCAGCATTACAGCACGCCGGTGCAGATGCTCGGTCATCACCTCGAATTCAACGAGGTAGCCAGGGATCAATCCATCGACGCACTCAGGAAATTCCTGTATGCGACAATCGGCGGGCAAGAGAGATCACAATGACCATCAAGGCAATCGTCTTCGACGCCTACGGCACACTCTACGACGTCCAGTCGGTGGCCGACGTCACCGAGGATGCGTTCCCCGGCTACGGCGACATCATCACGCAGATCTGGCGCATCAAGCAGCTCGAATATAGCTGGCTGCGTTCGCTGATGCGGCGCTACCAGGATTTCGCCGGCGTAACTCGCGACTCCCTCGCCTACACGCTGCGCTGCCTCGGCCTGCAATATGACGCGGCGACCTTCGCTCGCATCATCGACAAGTATCAGCATCTGGCGCTGTATCCGGATGCGGTCGCCGCGCTCGAGGCGATGAAGGACAAGAAGCTCGCGATCCTCTCCAACGGCAGCCCCGACATGCTGAATGCGCTGGTGCGCAATTCGGGGCTCGACCGCGTGCTCGATGCGACCATCAGCGTCGATGCCCACAAGGTGTTCAAGCCGGCGCCCGAAGCCTACACGCTGATCGAGGAGGTGCTGAAAGTACCGCCGGCGGAGGTGCTGTTCATCTCCTCCAATCCGTGGGACGCCTGCGGTGCCAAGTCGTTCGGCCTCAACGTCGCATGGATCGAGCGGGTGACGCCGGAAGCGATGGCGCTGGCCTGCGTCGAAAGCGAGACGGTCGCCCCATTGACGATGTTCAAGGCACTGCGTACCCAGATGGACGAGCTCGGCGTCGTGCCCGATCACCGGATCCACGGTCTCTCCGAACTTCCCGCCCTGGTGTCTGCAAGGTCCTGAACATTATGAGTCTCGACTCCGTCCGCGCCTTCTTCGCCGAGAAGGCGCCCGAAATCTCCGTGATCGAATCCACCACGAGCTCCGCGACCGTCGTGCTGGCGGCGGAGGCCTACGGCGTCGAGCCGGCGCGGATCGCCAAGACGTTGAGCCTGCGGGTCGGCGACCGCGTGGTGCTGATCGTTGCCGCCGGGACGTCGCGGATGGACAACAAGAAGGTCAAGGCGGCGTTCGGCGGCAAGCCGAAGATGCTCGGCCTCGACGAGGTCGCCGACATCACCGGTCACGAGGTCGGCGGCGTCTGCCCGTTCGGGCTGAAGACGCCACTGCCGGTCTATTGCGACGTATCGCTGAAGGCATTCGATGTCGTGGTGCCGGCGGCGGGCTCGACCCACAGCGCGGTCCGCATCACGCCCGACAGGATGGCGGAGCTGACCGCAGCCGAATGGGTCGACGTCTGCGAAGTCAGACCCGAGAATTAGTCCTCATCGTCGAACGGTGGCCGCGATGGCGCCGGCTGCACCGGCTGTGGTGCACGCGGCCGCTGCTGCATCTGCGGCTGCTGCGGCGCACGACCCTGCATTTGCGGCTGTTGGGCCCGGCCTTGTGTCTGCGGCTGTTGCGCGTTCGATTCGAACACGGCACGACAACTGTTGGAAAGTTGCGGCGTGTTCTGCCGCAGGCAAGCCACGATGCGCTGCACGTCGGGCACCTGGTCGCTGCAAAGCCGCCACACGTCCGGTGTGCACGCCATCTGCTGTTCCCAGGTTCCCCGATACTCCTCGGCGACCGCGGCCGTTGCCGTGGCAGCTCCGCCGATCGCTATGGCAAGGCTCAGGACGATCCGCTGCGATCGCATGTCGGGCTCCCGTAGTTCCAGATGTTGGCCCGCGCGCGCAAGTTCCCGCGCCGCGATTTGCTCCAAAGCTGCCCAATGAATGCGGCCAAGGATCGTTCACGCGGACAACTAAAAGTGAAGAGAGTTTGTCCCGGAGGGACCTATTCGACCTTGCCGATCTTTTTCACCGCAGCGATCAACCGCGCGCTGTCGTCTGCAACAAATTTTGAGAACGCCGGCGCGTCCATATAGGCAACCGGACTGCCCGCGGTTTCGAAGGTCTTGATCACCTCCGGCGCCTTCACCGCATCGGCCATCGCCGCGCGCAGCCGGTCCATGATCGGCATCGGCAGCGCGGCTTGCGCGAACAGTCCCGCCCAGATGTAGAACTCGACGTCCTTGTAGCCGAGTTCCTTGAACGTCGGCAGATCGGGGAAGCTTGCGATCCGCTCGGCGCCCCAATTGGCGAGCACGCGCATCTTGCCGTCCTCGACCTGCTGCTTGAGCGTGCCCGGCGCTGACGCCAATGCCTGCACGGTGCCGGAAAGCAGCGCGGTGAGCGCCGGGCCTGCGCCGCGGAACGGCACGTGCAGCAGCTTTATCCCTGCGCTCGCCGCGAACATCTCCATCGCGACATGCAGCGTGCCGTACGGACCGGACGAGCCGTAGGGGATCTGTCCCGGGCGTTTCTTCGCGTCATCGACGAATTCCTGCAGCGATTTCCACGGCGCCGAGGCCGGCACCGCCAGCAGCGTCGGGTCAGCGAGCACGCGTGCGACCGGCGCGAACTGCGACACCTCGTAAGCAACCGGACGATCGAACAGCCGGTCGGCCTCCGGCAGCACCGCGAGCGAGGACAGCGTCATCAGCAGCGTATAGCCGTCTGGCTCGGCGCGCGCGGCCTGTGCATTGCCGATCGATCCGCCTGCTCCGCCGGCGCGATTGTCGACGATCACGGGCTTGCCGAGGATGCGCTCCAGCGCGAGCGCCACCGGCCGTGCCGCAAGGTCGGCCTGGCCGCCGGCCGGAAACGGCACGATCATCGTGATGTTGCGGTTGGGATAGGCGCCTTGCGCAAACGCGGAGTTGGCGAGCGCAGTCTGCGCAAGCGGCAATGCGGCAGCGGCGCGCAGGAGTTCGCGGCGGTTCATCGAGAGTTTCTCCCCAGTCATCCTTCTTGGCGATCGCAGCCGATCGCAATGCCACGGTCATGGCCGCGGCTTGGTCGCATGGTGCAGGAGCGGGACGCGCATCTCAAGCGTCCCGCTGCCGCATCCGGTGCGGACTGACTAACGAAGAAGATCGAGGCCAGCTGGGTCAGGTCCTAGCGGTTGACGGAATTAGGCCAAGTGGCAGTCGCAAAGGCGGTGCGCCCCCTCTCCCGCTTGCGAGGGCTTTGCGCAAAGGCGAATCTGCGATTCTCTAAGACCGATCTGAAGGGGGAGGCGGGGATGGCGTATCGGCAGGTTGGTCAAGCGAGCTTCGCAGATGCGCTGGTGTC
>Ga0315911_1000011_pt1 | contig 264678 bp, 256 predicted proteins | sample Edanod1MG_FD_207737 | JGI IMG/M metagenome (GOLD analysis project Ga0315911, IMG submission 207737) | Root nodule microbial communities collected in Santa Monica, California, United States - Edamame nodules 1 | ecosystem: Host-associated > Plants > Roots > Nodule | place: USA: California... | reverse complement strand
TTACGGAGATCCAGGGAATAAGGCTTGCCCATCCATGCCGGCCTCCTATCCAGCCAGCATGGTGAATCAGAAACACACTGATTTGGGAATCCCAAATCGATTCAACCTAAACCCATCCCGCTTTAGGTTACGAGAAGAACGCGATCTTCTCGGCCTGGCTCATGCGGCGGATCGGCGCGAGCGGGTCGTTGGCCGCAGCACTCGGCTTTTTCAGCAAGCCGCTGGCGATGATGGTCGAACCGAGTGAGATCTCTGCTGCAGGAACAGGGACAGCCTCAACGGCGGGCGGGAGAGGCGGCGGCATCACGAGCGTCTCGGCAATCGGCGCTGCGGCCAGCGGTGTCGGCTCCATCTTGACTTCGGCTCTGACCTCGACCTTCGGCGCGGGCGCCGGTGCAGGCTGAATGGCTGGCGCAACCATTTCCGGCTCGGCGGCCATCGCCTCGGCGACACGCATCTCCTCGGCGGCGCGCATTTCCTCCGCGATCGCCTCTTCGTCGATGGGATCGGGCGCACCCATCTCCATCGCGATGAGGTCGAGCACCGCCTCGTCATGGGCGTCGGCCGTCGCTTCGTCGGTGACGCGGGCGAGTTCTGCGGCCTCGGCTTCGGCCAGCGCGGCTTCAGCCTTGATCCAGGCTTCGCTCGGCTGCGGCATCACGGCCGTAGCGGCCTCAGTGACGGGCACGGCGGCGGGAATCGCGGCTTCGACGTTCGGCGTCGCAGCGGCCTCCTGAGGCGGCGCTGGCGGCGTAGCGGCCATATCGGGGGCTGCACTTTCGGCCACCGGTGGCGGCGCGGGGGCCGCGGCCGGCGGTTCCGCAACCGGCGCCTCGGCCACATCAGGCTCAGCCGCAGGCGTCGCCGCCTTGTCCGGATCGAACTCGCTCAGGCTGCGCGCCAGCGCAGCGAAGCCGGCATCCAGCACGGCCTTGGCATCGTCCATCGAGACCTCGGCGGCGCCGGCCTCGATCGCGCTAACTTGCGAATCGATGATGTCGCAGATCCGGCCGTCATTGCCGATCTCGCGCAGCCGCCAGGAGATCTCCCTGATCACCCGCACGCCCTTGCGCACCGGCGCGAGGCTCTGCTCGAAGCTGATGCCGTCGAGCGCGGCGATAGCGGAGGCCTGGGCGGCCTCGATTGCGCCGCGCAGGGCGGCCAGCGCCTGCGCCAGCTGCTCGTCCCTGATCGCCGCTGCGGCGGCTTGCCGCTGCGCGCTGAGGCTTTCCTCGATCCGCGCCACGGCATCGAGCACCATGCGGGTATCGGCATTGCGGTTGCGCTTGGCGTATTCGCCAAGGAACCAGCGGCCCCGCGAAGTTTCCATGAAGGCCGCGCTGATCGCAGCATAGTCCTCCTCGCTCGGCAGGGCCGCGCGGGCGGATATCGGCGACAGGGCGAATGCTTCTTCGGCCATCACAATCTCTCCGCGCAAATCACTGCGCGTTACGCTAACGATCACCACGATATCGCGCGAATCGCAATTGAATTGATGTCTTCCGAATCACAAATCCCCATTGCAGCAAAGGTTGCATCGCGGCGATTCGCGAACCGACTCGCGGCATTCTACGCCACGCTGTTCGGCATGACCGGGGTTCATCTGCCGTTTTTCACGGTGTGGCTGAAGGCGATCGGCATCGACGCCACCTGGATCGGCATCATCACCGCGGTGCCGCCGGTGACGCGCTTCACCGTGCTGCCGCTGGTCACTGCGGCGGCGGAACGGCGCCAGATGCTGCGCGGCGCGATCATCGCCACCGGATTCGCAACAGCGTTCGGCTTTGCCGTGATCGGCACCCAGCACCAGCCGTTCGTGCTACTGGCGATCTATGCGCTGACCTGCTGCGTCTGGACCCCGATGGTGCCGCTCACGGACGCCTATGCGCTGCGCGGCGTCAGGCAATTCGGCCTCAGCTACGGACCGCTGCGGCTCTGGGGCTCGGCCGCCTTCGCGGTCTGCGCGCTGGTGAGCGGCTTCCTGCTCCGCTATGTCGCGGAGGTCGACCTGATCTGGATCATCACGGCCGTGACGGTGCTCGGCGCGCTGGTCGGGCTGACGCTGCGGCCGCTGGGCCGCCCAGTGGCTTCCGTCACACCTGCGGCCGGCGCGCCAAAACTGCTGCGCAATCCCACCTTCCTCGCCATCATCGTATCCTCGGCGCTGATCCAGGGCAGCCACGGCGCCTATTACATCTTCGCATCGATTGCCTGGCAGCAGGCCGGCTTCAGCGGCCTGACGATCGCTTGTCTCTGGGTGCTCGGCGTGATCGCCGAGATCGTGCTGTTTGCGGCCTCGCCGCGCTTCACGCTGCCGTCGGCTGTGCTGGTGATGATCGCGGCCTCCAGTGCCGCGGCGCGCTGGGCGATCACCGCGCAGGACCCGCCGCTTGCGGTGCTTGCAGTTGTGCAGCTCGGACACGGGCTGAGCTTCGGCCTGACGCAGGTCGGCATCATGGGTCTGATGGTGCATCACGTGCCGGTTCACGTGATGGCGCGCGCGCAAGGCTATCTCACCGCCTGCGGCGGCATTGTCGCGAGCACCACGGCGATCGTCAGCGGCATGGTCTATGCGCGCTTCGGGCTCGGCGTCTACGACATGATGGCCGCAATGGCGGCCACGGGCGGGCTCGTGATGTGGCTGGCGCGCAAGCGTCTCACCGATTAGCCCCAGAGCCCGGCGTCGGGCGGATAGACCAGGCTGCCCTCGTAGCGCAGGCCGTGGTCGCGGTCCTTCGCCAGCAGCAGCGGGCCGTCGAGGTCGACGAAGCGTGCCTGCTGCGCGATCAGCATCGCCGGCGCCATCGCAAGCGAGGTCGCGACCATGCAGCCGATCATGATCTCGAAGCCGAGCGCACGGGCGGCATCCGCCATCGCAAGCGCTTCGGTCAGGCCGCCGGTCTTGTCGAGCTTGATGTTGACGGCGTCATAGCGGCCGCGCAGGCCGGCAAGCGAGGCGCGGTCGTGCACGCTCTCGTCGGCGCAGACCGTGAGCGGGCGCTGGATCCGCGCCAGCGCCTCGTCCTTGCCCGCCGGCAGCGGCTGCTCGATCAGGGTGACGCCGGCATCGGCGCAGGCCGCGAGATTGGCGGCGAGGTTGTCCTCGGTCCAGGCTTCGTTGGCGTCGACGATCAATTCGGATCGAGGCGCCGCCTTGCGCACGGCGGCGATCCGTGCGCCGTCGCCATCGCCGCCGAGCTTGATCTTGAGCAACTGACGATGCGCAGCCTTTGCGGTGGCCTCCGCCATCGCCTCTGATGTCCCGAGCGAGATCGTATAGGCGGTGGTGCGCGGCTCCGGCGCGGGCCGGCCGAGCAGGTTCCAGATCCGTTTGCCGGCGCGTTTGGCCTCAAGGTCCGCCAGCGCGCAATCCAGCGCATTGCGGGCGGCGCCGGCGGGCATCCGGGCCTGCAAGGCGATGCGGTCCATGCCGCCGGCGAGCGGCGCCTGCATCGCCTGGATCGCCTGCAGCGTCGCCTCGGGCGTTTCGCCATAGCGCGGGTAGGGCACGCATTCGCCGCGGCCAATGAGGCCGCCCTGGCTTAGCTCGGCGACCACGACGATGGCCTCGGTCTTGGCGCCGCGGCTGATCGTGAAGGTCCCTGCGATCGGCCAGCGCTCGATCCGACCGGTCAGGGAAATCGCTCCGGATGGGGTGGAAGTCATTTTAAAGTCTACTATTTCCTGAACCGTAGCTTGCGACGCGCAGCCAACTATGGCTGTTTAGCGGCAGATTCGACAAGCCGATCCGGCAGCGCCGGAGATCAGCGTTAGCGGCAGCCAGCCGGCTTGAGGGGTAGGCAAAAGGTGAGCGGCGACCCGACACTGGAGCGGATAGCCCAAGGCGAAGGACTGGCGTTGTGTGCGGCGGGCAACTGGACCGCCCGCTTTGCCCCTGCGCTCGAGCGTATCGTCTCCGACGCGGAGAAGCTGCGCGGCAGCCGGCCGCACATCTTCATCGACGTGTCGCAGGTCGCGAGCCTCGACACCTTTGGCGCCTGGCTGATCGAGCGGCTGCGCCGCAGCCTCAGCGACGCCGGCGCGGAAGCCGAGATCGCGGGCCTGTCGGCCAACTATTCCAGCCTGGTCGACGAGGTCCGCCGCGTCGGTCCCGCGCCAAGGGTCGTCAGCGACCCGTTGTCGATATCAGGCATGCTCGAGCAGATCGGGCGCACCGTGGCCGGGATCGGCGGCACGATCATCGGCCTCGTCGACATGCTCGGCGCGGTACTGGTGGCCGCCGGCAAGGTGCTGATCCATCCGCGCAGCTTCCGCCTGACCTCGACGGTGCATCACCTCGAGCAGGTGTGCTGGCGCGCGGTGCCGATCGTGGTGCTGATCACCTTCCTGATCGGCTGCATCATCTCGCAGCAGGGCATCTTCCATTTCCGCAGGTTCGGCGCCGACATCTTCGTCGTCGACATGCTGGGCGTCTTGGTGCTGCGCGAGATCGGCGTGCTGCTGGTCGCGATCATGGTCGCGGGCCGTTCCGGCTCGGCCTATACCGCCGAGCTCGGCTCGATGAAGATGCGCGAGGAGATCGACGCGCTGCGTACCATGGGTTTCGATCCGATCGAGGTCCTGATCCTGCCGCGCATGCTGGCGCTGGTGCTGGCGCTGCCGATCCTGGCCTTCCTCGGCGCGATGGCCGCGCTCTATGGCGGCGGCCTGGTGGCCTGGCTCTATGGCGGCGTCGATCCGGAGGCCTTCCTGCTCCGCCTTCGTGATGCCATATCGATCGACCATTTCATCGTCGGCATGGTCAAGGCGCCGGTCATGGCGGCGGTGATCGGTATCGTTGCCTGCGTCGAAGGCCTGGCGGTGCAGGGCTCGGCGGAGTCGCTCGGACAGCACACCACCGCATCGGTGGTGAAAGGGATCTTCTTCGTGATCGTGATGGACGGCGTGTTCGCGATCTTCTTCGCCTCGATCGGGATGTGATCATGGCGGAAGAGGACAACGACGCCATCATCCGGGTCCGCGACATTACCGTTCAATTCGGCAACACGCGCGTGCTCGACGGCCTCAACCTCGACGTCAGGCGCGGCGAGATCCTCGGCTTCGTCGGGCCCTCGGGCGCCGGCAAGTCGGTGCTGACGCGCACCATCATCGGGCTCGTGCCGAAGGTCGCCGGCCGCATCGAGGTGTTCGGCGTCGATCTCGACGCCGCGAGCACCTCGCAGCGCCGTGCCGTCGAGCGCCGCTGGGGCATCCTGTTCCAGCAGGGCGCGCTGTTCTCCTCGCTCACGGTGCGCCAGAACATCCAGTTTCCGGCGCGCGAGTATCTGCGCGTCTCGCAGCGGCTGCTCGACGAGATCATGGTGGCGAAACTCGTGATGGTCGGGCTGAAGCCGGAAGTCGCCGATCGTTTTCCGTCGGAATTGTCGGGCGGCATGATCAAGCGCGTCGCGCTGGCGCGCGCACTCGCGCTCGATCCCGAACTCGTGTTTCTCGACGAGCCGACCTCGGGTCTCGATCCGATCGGCGCCGGCGAGTTTGACGAGCTGGTGCGCACCCTGCAGCGCACTTTGGGGCTGACCGTTTTCATGGTAACGCACGATCTCGACAGTCTTTACACCGCGTGCGACCGTATCGCCGTTTTAGGGAACGGTAAGATCATTGCTGCAGGATCGATCGCCGACATGAAGGCATCGCAGCATCCATGGCTGCAGCAATATTTCAACGGCAAGCGCGCCCGTGCCGTTGTGGCCTAGCCCATGATCCCGAAACCTGGAGCCGATTTTCGGACGAAATCATGCGCCAACAGGGAATTCGACAGGCTCGAGCGCAGCCGGCTGCGCGAGGGGCCCAAGAGTGATGAACGCGAGTAATTGATGGAAACGCGGGCGAACTACGTCTTGATCGGGGCTTTCACGCTGGCGGTGATCGCCGCCGCGTTCGGCTTCGTGCTGTGGTTCCAGAGCCTCCACACCACCAAGCAGCGCAGCCCCTTGCGGGTGATCTTCGAAGGGCCGGCGTCAGGCCTGCGCAATGGCGGCAATGTCAATTTTAACGGTATTCGGATAGGGGAAGTGGTCTCGGTCAAGCTCGACAACCCCAGGCGCGTGGTCGCGCTGGCGATGATCGAGAACAACGCACCGCTCCGCAAGGACACCCTGGTCGGTCTCGAGTTCCAGGGCCTCACCGGCGTCGCCGCGATTTCGCTCAAGGGCGGCGAGGAGGCCGCCCCGCCGGTGCCGCTGGACGAGGACGGCATCCCGGTTCTGACCGCCGACCCGAATGCGCTGCAGGACGTCACCGAGGCGATCCGCGCCACCCTGCAAAACGTCAACCGCATCGTTGCCGACAATCAGCAGTCGGTGAAGAACTCGCTGAAGAATCTCGAGGTCTTCACCCAGGCGCTGGCGCGCAATTCCGAGAAGATCGACAACGTCATGCTCAAGGTCGACGGCGTGATGGGCAAGGCCGACAGCCTGATGCTGGGCCTCAATGCGATCGCGGGCGGCAACAATGGCAGCGAGCTGAACCTGATGGTGAAGTCGATCCGCGAGCTCGCCGAGGATCTCGACAAGCGCTCCAATCTCCTGATCAACGACGGCCGCAGGACGCTGTCCGACATCAGCCGCGCGGTGAACAATTTCGACCGCAACCCGAGCCGGGTGATCTTCGGCGGCAGCAACAACGCCGCACCCGAGCCAGCGCCGGCTCCGGCCGCGCCCGGGCCGCGGCGGCGGCAATGACGTGACGGGCGAATGGTGCGTGGCGGATAGCAAATAGCAAATTGCCTTCCTTCGCTGCCGGGCCCGTCATTGCGAGCGAAGCGAAGCAATCCATCGTTTCGCATGCTCGGCGCGATGGATTGCTTCGTCGCTTGCGCTCCTCGCAATGACGCCGGTTAGTACTGGCACGCCGGTGCCACAGCGAGACTCTGCGGCGTCGCCCCAAAATAAAACGGAGACCTTTCGGTCTCCGTTTTCCATTCGCTATTCGTTACTCGCGCTATTCGCCAGCTTATCCCAGCCGTCCCGCGGCGTGCGCGAGCAGGGTGTAGACCAGCCCGGTCTCCGAGGTGAGGTGGCTGCTCAGCTCCTGCTGGCCGCGGCCGTCGCGAGCCACTTCGTCGAGCAGGCGCTCGAACTCCGCGATGTAGCGGTCGACCGTCTGCTTGAAGCCGCGGTCGGAGCGGTACTTGCGGGCCACCTCATCGAAGGCCTTCTGGCCGGCCGGCGTGTAGAGGCGCTTGGAGAACGCCTTGTTCTCGCCGCGCTGGTAGCGATCCCACATCTCGGCCGCAAGCGTGCGGTCCATCAGCCGGCCGATGTCGAGCGACAGCGACTCCAGCGGATTGACCGGCTGCTGCTGCGGACGCGGGCGCTGCTGGGCGTCGCGGCTTTGCGGGGCAGGCGGCGGCGCGTCGCTGCGGTTGAGCAGGTCGGACAGCCAGCCGTCACCGTTGTTGTTGGGGCCTGCCGGGCTGACCGGCGGGGCCTCGGTGCGGCGCGAGCTCGCCATGCCGAGATCCGGCGGCGGCAGCGTCGAGGCGCTGTTGCCGTTGTCCCGCATGCGCACATCGCCGCGGCCGCCGGCGGCAGCCATCACCGGCTCGTCGTGGCGAACGCTGGCGCGGTTGGTGCTGACCACGTCGAGTCCGCGGCCGTGATGAGCGACGATGCGGTTCAGCTCGGCCAGCGCCTCGATCTGGTCGACGATCACCTTGCGCATCTGCGCGGTGTTCTCGGCGGCCTCCTGCGGCATCTCGAGCACGCCGCGGCGCAGCTCGTTGCGGGTGGACTCGAGCTCGTTGTGCATCTCGCTCGCCATCTGCTTCATCGCCGTGACCATCGCGGAGAACTTCTCCGTCGATTCCTTGAACATCGCATCGGTCTCGGCATTGCTCTGCTGGTAGAGGTCGTTCATGGCGTCGACGGTCTGCTGACGCTCGTTCTCGGCTGCCTGGCGTACCGCCTCGAACTGCCTGCTGATCGCAGCCGAACCGGCGCCTGCGGTCTCCGCCACCACGCGGGCGATGTCGCGGGCGCGTTCCTCGGCCGCTCCGAGCGATTCATCGAGCAGCCCGGTGAAGCGCGACAGCCGCTGGTCGAGATCGGTGGTGCGCAGGTCGATGGTCGTGACCAGCGCTTCCAGCGCCGACTTGCGCTCGCTGACGGAGGCCGTCGTCGAGCGGTTGGCCTGCTCGACCACGGCAGCCGCATCGATCAGCGCCTTGCCATGGGTCTCGAACTGGCTCGACAGCGCGCCGAGATCTTCCAGCGCCTTGCCGGTCTTGCTGTTGAACACCGTGAGCTGGTCTTCCAGCGTCTGGGTTGCCACGCCGTTGCGCGAGGTGACGTCGTTCATGGCGGACACGAAGTCGGCCACGCGGGTCACCAGCGCGCGCTCCAGCGAGTTGAGGTTGTCGTGGGCGCCGGTCAACACTTCCTGCAAGAGGATGTTGCCTTCGCGCAGCCGCTCGAACAGCGCGACCGTATCGGTGCGCAGGATCTTGCTGGTCTCCTGCATCTCCGTGACGGCCGAGATCGAGACCTGGCGCGACTGGTCGATCGCCGCGCGCGAGGCGTGCTCGAGCTCCTTGAGCGACTTCGCCACCGCGCCGGTCGCCTGATCGCCGGCCGAGGTGATGTTGCGCGCGACATCGCTGCCGTGGGCCGACATCGTCTGCGAGAAGGCGAGGCCGCGGGTTTCGATCGCCTTCAGCGCGTCCGCGGTGGCGCGATCCATGTCGCTCGACAGCTGCGTGGTCTTGGCGGTCAGCGCCTCGACCAGCGAGCCGCGGCGGCCGTCGACCATCTGCGACAGACGCTCGGTCTGCTGCTGCACATAGGTGACGATCTCGTCGGTCTTGCCGGTCATCGCCGAGCCGAAGGCGCTGGAGGCCGACAGCACCGAACGTTCGATGTCGGCGGAGGTCGTCTTGACCTTGGTCGAGACCTCGTTGGACATGGTGATCAGCGCGGCCTGCGCGTTCTGCGCCGAAGTCTGGATGTTGTCGGTGGTCTTGGCCGTGACCGCACCCAGCGCGCGCTCGATATCGGTCGAGAGCGTGCGGATCTGGGCAGCGGCATCGGCGGAGGTCGCCGCAAACGAGCCCTGGGCCTCGCGGGCGCTGCCCAGGATGGTCTGCGCGGTCTCCGCGCTGGCCGTGGTCAGCGAGCGCTCGATCTCGGCGGAGATCTCCCGGATCTGGCTTGCGGCCTCGCTGGAGGTTGCCACGAACGAGCTTTGGGCATCGCGGGCGCTGCCGAGGATCGCCTGCGCGGTGTTGGTGCCGACCGAGGTCAGGGTGCGCTCGACATCGACGGCCAGCGACTTGACGTGGTTGGCTGCCTCCGTCGACGCGGTGACGAGGGTGTTCTGCGCCTCGCGGGCGCCGGCCGTCAGCATCTCGACGGTGCCGGAGCCGGCCATCGACAGCGCACGCTGGATGTCGGCGGCAAGCGCAGACACCTTGGTCGCAGCGTCGGTCGACGCGTTGACCAGCGTGCTCTGGGCCTCACGCGCACCTGATGTGATCGATTCCGCGGTGGCGGAGCCTGCCATCGACAGCGAACGCTCCATGTCGGCCGCCAGCGAGCGGACCAGATCGGTGGCCTCGGTGGATGCGCCGGCCAGCGTGCTCTGGGCCTCGCGGGCGGAGGCGACGACGGCTTCCGCGGCGGCGGAGCCTGCCATCGACAGCGAGCGCTCGATGTCGGCCGACAGTGTCCGGACCAGGTTGGTGGCGTCGGTGGATGCGCCGGCGAGCGTGCTCTGGGCCTCGCGGGCGGAGGCGACGACGGCTTCTGCGGTGGCGGAGCCTGCCATCGATAGCGAGCGTTCGATGTCGGCCGACAGTGTCCGGACCAGGTTGGTGGCGTCGGTCGACGCGCCGGCGAGCGTGCTCTGGGCCTCGCGAGCGGAGGCGACGATGGATTCCGCGGTGGCGGTGCCGGCGGTCGAGAGCGAGTGCTGCACGTCGGCCGCGAGCGTGCGGACCAGGTTGGCGGCTTCGGTGGATGCACCGGCAAGCGTGCTCTGGGCTTCGCGAGCGGAGGCGACGACGGCTTCGGCGGTCGCGGTGCCGGCCATCGAGAGCGAACGCTCGACGTCACTGGCGAGCGACTTGACCTGGCCGGTGACGTCGGTCGAGGTCGCGATCAGCGTGGTCTGGGCCTCGCGCGCACCGGTCATGATCGCTTCGGCGGCGGCGGAGCCGGACATCGACAGCGACTGCTCGACATCGGCGGCCAACGACTTGACCTGGCTTGCGGCTTCGACCGAGGCGCTGACCAGCGTGGTCTGCGCGTCGCGGGCGCCGGACAGCACGGAGGCTGCGGTGGCGCTGCCGGCCGCCTGCAGCGTGCGTTCGACATCCTCGGACAGCGACTTGATCTGCGAGGCGACGTCGCCGGAGGCGGAGACCAGCGACACCTGGGCGTCACGGGCACTGGTGAGGATCGAGTTGGCGGCGCTGGTGCCGACGGCGGTCAGCACGCTCTCGACCTCGGCCGAGCTCAGCTTGAGCTGGTTGCCGACGTCAGCGGACACGGTGAGCAGCGCCTGCTGCGCGGTGCGCGCGCCGGTCTGGATGGTTTCACTGGTGTTGACCACGAGGTTGGTCAGCGAACGCTCGGCGTCCTCGACATGGGACTTGATGCTCGACGACAACAGCTCGGCGCGGGACATCAGGTCCTCGCTCGCCTGGCGGCCGCTGCTCTCGATGCGGCCGGCGACGGCCTCGACGCGCGAACCCAGCAGGTCCTCGAACTGCGCGACGCGGGTGTCGATGTCGCCGGCGATGACGCCGACGCGGCTCTCGATGCCCTGCTGGATGTCGGCGAAGCGCGCCGAGATGGTGTCGGTCAGGTTGGCGCTGTGACCATTGATGGTGTCGGCGAGGCGGGTGCTGTGGCCGTTGAGGGTGTCGACCAGGCGGATGCTGTGGCCGTCGATGGTCTCGGTGACGCCGTTGATGCGATGGTCGACCGCGGCGATCGCCTGCACGGTGCCTTCGGTCAGGGTGGTGGTGAGCAGGCCAAGCCGCGAGTCGATCGACTGGATCGCCTGGGAGGCGCCGTCGGTCAGCTGGGTCGCGAGCGTGCCGAGATGGCCGTCGATGGTGTCGGTGACCGACTTGGCGCGGCTCTCGAAGGTGATCTCGAGGGACTTCATGCGGCCGTCGATCGCGTCATCCAGCGACTGCAGGCGGCCGTCGAACGAGCCGATCTTGCCGGCGAGCGAACTATCGAACGACGACAGCTTGTCGGTCAGCGAGGCGTCGAGATTGGTGACGCGGCTGCCGAGCGTGGTCTCGAACTGCAGCAGGCGCTGGTCGAGCGAGGCGGTGATCTCGCCGCTATTCGTGGTCACGCGATGGTCGAAGGTGTCGACATAGGTCTTCAGGCTGTCGGCGATGTCCTGGGTCCGCTGGCCCATGCGCTCGACGATGTCGCCGCCGAAGGTCTTCACCGTGCGGTCGAATTCCGAGATGTGGCGGGTGATCAGCGCGCCGAGCGTGCCGGAGTCGCGGGCGAATTTCTCGGCGAGCTCGCTGCCATGGTTTTTCACCAGGTCGTCGAACGCGCTCATCTGCAGCGACAGCGAGTCGTGCGCGGTCTCGGTCTGGCCCACCACCTTGGCGACCAGCGAGTTGACGGTGACGTCGAGCGCCTCGCTCGCCTTGTCGCCGGACGTCAGGATCTGGCCGGCGAGGCGGTTGCCGGCGTCGTCGATCTTGCTGACGAGGTCGTTGCTGCGCAGCTCGAGCTCGAGCAGCAGCGAGTCCGCGGAGTTCTTCAGGGAGTCGTGGACCTCTTCGGTGCGGTCGGAGATGCCGTCGACGATGACGGACGAACGCTGCTCGAACTCGCCGGTGATGCGGTCGATGCGCTCGTTCAGCAGCTCGTGGACGCGATCGGCCAGATCGACGAACTCGTCATGGACGTGGCCGGTCTTGAAGTTGAGGCTGGTGGTCAGCCGCTCGGAGGCATCCATCACCGCGCGCGTGGTCTCGGCGCTGGCTTCCTCGAGGCGGTCGAGCAGGTCGCCGCCGCGTTCGCCGAGCGCGAGGATCATGTTGTCGCCGGCATGGCTCAACGCGGTCGTGATGTGCTGGCCGCGCTCTTCCAGCGCGCCGGTGATGCTCTTGGCGACCTCGTCGACGCGCGAGGCGATGGCGTCCGAGATCAGCGCGATGTCGTGGCGCAGGTCGATCTGCACACCGGAGATCGCGCTGCGCACCTGCTCGGCCTGGCCGACCAGGTTGTCGCGCTGGTGGGCGATGTCCTGCAGCAGCGCGCGGATGCGTACTTCGTTGTCGGAATAGGCGCGTTCCAGCGCCGCGACCTCGTTGGCAACGAGGGTCTCGAGTTCGCCGGCGCGCGCGATCGCGCGCTCGACGCCGTCGCCCATCGCAGCGACCTCGCGGCGGATCGCCTGGCCGACCGTCACCATGGAATCGGCGGCGGCGTTTTCCGGCTCGGAGAATCGCATCGCGACCTGCGCCATCGATTGCGCGATCATCTGCATGCGCTGACCGTGCGAGGCGAGGCTCGCAAGATAGTAGAACAGCAGGATCGGCACGGCGAACAGCGCGGCAAGGCCGGCGAGCACCAGGACGCCGGTGCCCTGGGCCATCGAAGCCTGCAGGGCGGGCCAGAACGCGATGGTGAGAATCACGCCGCCCAGCAGCCAGGCGCCGGAGCAGACAAAGAACAGCGTGAAGGCGTTGCGCGCGCGTCCTCCCTGCAGCGTCTGCAGCATCTGGCCGATGGTTTCGCGATCGTCGTTGGCGGCGCGGCGCGGCGCGCGCGGTTCTTCGATCGGCTCGAACGCCGAACGATCGGTATTACTCGGACGGGACTCGAACGATGCGGCTGAAAAATCGGCCGCGGGCGGCGGCAGGTTCGGCGGCGCGGCGCCTTCGTTGAGGGGGCTGCGATTCTCCGCGCCCTGTTCGCTGATGTTGAGGGCTTCCTGGATGGCAGAAAGCGCGACTTCGGTGGGATCTTTGACCTTCTTGGGAGTGTTCGCCATGTTCAGTCTGAGCCCTCTCACTATTTTACGCGTCGGCGAGCCTGCGATCGTCCCCACGCAAGCTCGAAGCCGGTGCCCACAAGCGGAGCGCAAGCGGCCCCCTGGGCGGCTTGTCCGCTACATCCGCAAACATCCTATTGGGAGAGCGATGCGAATGAAATGCTTGCGATTAATACTTTCTTAATCATCGTTAACAGCTTTGCGCCATAAGGCCTTATGGGTACTCGAAATTCCGGCCGCAGCGCGTCGATTGTGTCCAGAAATTGTCCAGAATCGGGCGGTTTTGCCGATCATCCCGACAACAATCCGTTAACCAGTTTCGTGATTGGCTGGGCCAACCATCCGCCGGCGAGGGCCCGGCGGAGACGACAGGGACAGGCCATGCCGCTTCATCTCGAACGGATCGAATGGACGCAATCGCCGCCGCTGGCGCCCGGCGCCGGGCCGATCGACGTCGATCATCTTCAGCGCATGACGCTGGGCGATCCGGGCCTCGAGCGGGAAGTGCTGGCCATGTTCGCGGCCCAGTCGGCCCGGATCCTCGGTGAACTGGCCGCCTTGCCACCCGAGGCGGCGACCCACGCCCACACCCTGAAAGGATCGGCGCGGGCAATCGGCGCCTTCGGCGTCGCCGAGGCTGCGGCCCAGCTGGAGACCGCGCTGACTGGCGGTTCCGATGCGGCCCAGCCGCTTGCCGCGCTCGGCGCCGCGATTGCCGAGGCGCGCACGGCGATCGAGCTGATCCTGGGCCGCTCCTAGGCGTCCGGCGTCTCGGCGGCGCGCCGCGGCAGCTTGGGCGGCTTCCCAACCGGCGGGCAGGTTTTCGGTCTCCGCGCTAGCGCTGTGCGGATCGACCCGTTATACGACTGCCCGGGACCTTTCCATCCATCGTCCGGCGCATTCCGGCAGCACGAGCAATCATGGCCAAAATCCACTTTATCGACCATTCCGGCGAGAAACGCACAGTTGAGATCGAGAACGGCGCGACGGTGATGGAAGGTGCGATCCGCAACGCCATTCCCGGCATTGAAGCCGAATGCGGCGGCGCCTGCGCCTGTGCGACCTGCCATGTCTATGTCGATGAAGCCTGGCGCGAGAAGGTCGGCGCGCCGTCGCCGATGGAAGAGGACATGCTGGATTTCGGCTTCGACGTGCGTCCGAATTCGCGGCTGTCCTGCCAGATCAAGGTAACCGACGATCTCGACGGACTGGTCGTGTCGACGCCGGAGCGGCAGGCCTAAGATTCTTTCATTCGCCGTCCGGATTCACTCCGCGACGGACCCAGCGGCGAAAGTTCTGCTTGACCTCCGCCGGCAGCGGCGTCGGCCTGCGCGTGGCCTCATCGATCATCACCGTGACCGCCTTCGCCGACGCCACGCATCTGCCTTCCGAAAACACCACCTGGTCGAAGGTGGTCGATGTGCGTCCAAACTTGACGAGACCGAGCCCGAGCTCGATCTGACCCGGCCAGTGCAGCTCGGCGCGGAAATGGATGTCGAGGCGCACCATGATCCAGCCGAGCCCCGCCGGCATCAGCCCCATGCTGCGGTCCTTCACCAGCGTGACGCGGCCGGTTTCAAAATAGCTCGCATAGACGGCGTTGTTGACGTGCCCGTTGGGGTCGAGATCGGCAAAGCGCACATTGTCGGACAGGCGATAGGGAAAGTCTTCCAGGCGCGGCGCATCGTCAGCACGGACAGGGGCATTCACGAGGGGGATCTCCGTCGGTTTCCCGCCCATACAGCCGAGTTGCGCAGGCTCGGCAAGGGGTTGCCGCGCCAGCCGCTGTCCCTATTATGCATGTCGCGATCCGGCCCACTTGGCTGGACAGGCGAAAAAGCCGTCCAGTCGATTTCAACTGAAAAGAAGCGGACATGAGCGAAGCGATCAAGACCGATGTGCTGATTATTGGCGCGGGCCCCTGCGGACTGTTCGCCGTGTTCGAACTGGGCCTGCTCGACATGAAGGTGCATCTGGTCGACATCCTCGACAAGATCGGCGGGCAGTGTGCCGAGCTCTATCCTGAGAAACCGATCTACGACATTCCCGGAATTCCCTTCGTCACCGGCCAGGGCCTCACCGAGCAGTTGATGGAGCAGATCAAGCCGTTCAATCCGACCTTCCATCTCAACGAGATGGTGGAGAGCATCGAGAAGATCGGCGATCCCTTGTTCCGCGTGAAGACCGATGCCGGCAAGGAGTTCGAGTGCAAGGTCGTGGTGATCTCGGCCGGTGGCGGCTCGTTCCAGCCGAAGCGTCCGCCGGTGCCGGGCATCGAGGCCTATGAAGGCACGTCGGTGTTCTATGCCGTGCGCAAGATGGAGCAATTCCGCGACAGGAACATCCTGATCGTCGGGGGCGGCGACTCCGCGCTCGACTGGACGCTCAACCTGCATCCGATCGCCCAGCGCATCACGCTGCTGCACCGGCGCGACGATTTCCGCGCGGCGCCGCACAGCGTCGAGCAGATGCGCACGCTGGTTGCCGACGGCAAGATGGATCTGAAGATCGGCCAGGTCACGGGGCTCGAGGGCGCCAACGGCCAGCTCTCGGGCGCCGCGCTCAAGGGTAATGACAATGCGGTCTCGACGATCGCCTGCGATACGATGCTGCCGTTCTTCGGGCTCACCATGAAGCTCGGTCCGGTCGCGAACTGGGGCGTGGCGCTGGAGAACAATCTGGTGCCGGTCGACACCGCGGCGTTCGAGACCAACGTGTCCGGCATCTTCGCGATCGGCGACATCAACACCTATCCGGGCAAGCTCAAGCTCATTCTCTCCGGCTTCCACGAGGGTGCGTTGATGGCGCAGAAGGCGCACCGCTACGTGTATCCGGACAAGCGGCTGGTGTTCCAGTACACAACCTCGTCATCGAGTCTGCAGAAGAAGCTTGGGGTGCACTGATTCCACTCGAGCAGAGACCAATGCCAGAGGCATGGGCCATTTGCTGCGCGGCGCGGGTACTGGAACACTCCGTGAAATGGCCGTAGTCTGCTTGTACTCGAGTTGGTCGATTGATCAGGTGATGATGATGCGGAACACGCTATCCAGACTTCGGCTGATCCTCGCGATCGCCACGGCCTTTGCGCTAGCTGCTCCGCTTGCGGCCTCGGCGGCCGACCCGTCGGCGGCCGGCCTGTGGCAAAAGGTCGAAGACGGCAAGCCCGAGGGCTGGTTCCTGGTGATCGAGCGCAATGGTCTGTTCGAAGGCATGATCGCAAAGATGTTTTCATCGCCCGGCGATCCGCCCAATCCGGTCTGCTCGAAGTGCACCGACGATCGCAAGGACATGCCGTGGCTCGGCATTCCCCTCATCCGCGACATGAAGCGCAACGGGCTCGCCTATGAAGGCGGCAACGTGCTCGATCCGCGCAACGGCAAGGTCTACAAGGCCAAGATGACGTTGAGCGCCGATGGTCAGACGCTGACGATGCGCGGCTTTCTCGGCATCTCGCTGTTCGGCAAGGATGAGGTCTGGACCCGGCTGCCTGACACCGCGGTGGCCCAGCTCGATCCCGCGATCGTCGCCAAATATCTGCCGGCGCAAGCCGCGGTGGCGAAGCCGGCGGCGCCGGTGCCCGCGACGAAGCGGCACTAACACTTCTCTCTCGCTAACGCTCCGATCTGCGCGCGCTCACGCTCCGCTCTTGCGTGGCAGCGTGAGCGTTCAGCGCTGTCCCGTCGGTGCAATCGGCATCGGCAGTGGCGCGACCGGCTCGGAAATCACTTCAGGCACGGCGGTGTTCAATTGCAGCACGGTGGCGGCCGCGGGGACCGCGGCATCGGCCATCGCCGCATGGCCTTCGGCGCTCGGATGCACCGCGCCGCCATACACCGCCGACAGGATGCCCCATGTCGCGTCGTGGATGTCGCTTGGCTGCATCGAGGACGGCAGGCCCTGCGGGTAGGTCATCGCCGTGAAGTAGCTGTCATTGGCGTCGCGGATCCAGCGCGCGCGCGGCAGATAGGCGCGGTATTCGCCGGCGCTGCGGCCGCATTTGAGCGGCTGGTTGGCTGCGGCGACGATGTCCGACACGAAGCTGTCGCCGTTGGCGGCGAAGCAGTCGCGGTCGAATTCCGGATCGGTCGACGCGCGTGCGCAGAAGCCATGGCTCGCAAACGCGTCCTGATGCGCATCGACGAAGGTCATGCGGTCGGCCTGCGGATTGCGGCAGATGATGCCGGACTGGCACTGCGCGATCGCCTTGAGCTGCGGCAGGAACTCGTTCTGCACGAAGCTCGAGACCGACGCGAGGCGTTTGGGATCGGCGTTGAACGAGGGATGGATCTCGAAGCCGGCGCGGCCGCCGGGGCAGGGCGCGCCGCCATTGGCCAGCGCCGGATTGGCGTAGGCCGTGTAGATCACGTGCGAGAGATCGCCGCCGACCAGCGGCTTCAGCGCATCGCGCAGCTTGGCAAAATCGGCCGGCAGGTCGCGCGCCAGTGCCGAACGGGCATCTTCGACGCTGGCCATCGAGCCGCCGCGGCTGAACAGCGTGCGCTCGGTCGGCGTGTCGACGATCACGTTGGCGACGAGGCCGGAGAAGTAGATGTCGTTGGCGCCGATCGACAGCAGCACGAGGTCGAGGGTGCGGTCGGGCTGACGGCGCTTGGCGGCGGCGAGTGCCGTGCGCAACTCCGCGATCTGGCCGTTGACGGTGCCCGAGCAGGTATTGGCTGTCTTCGTCGGCAGGCATTCCCGCGCCTGCTGCGAGCCGAGCAGGCCGTCGGAGATGGTGGCGCCGGTGCAGGCCAGCGGCAGATAGGTCACCGCGATGTGCGGATATTGCACGGCGAGCGCGAGCGCCGTGCGCGTCTGGTAGCTGTACAGCGACCGGTGACAGGCCGAGTTGAGCCACAGCGCGCTCTGGCGCTGCCAGTTGGTCAGGGTGTCCGGTGCTTCGCAGGCGCGGCCGCCTTTGTAGCCGGCACGGCTCGGCCGGTAATATTGCGCCCCGCCGAGATAGGAGCGGAAGCAGAACCCCTCGTCGGAGAGCGCAATCGCGCGGTCGGGATTGCCCTCGCCGGATGCGATGCTGTCGCCGAGGCCCGCGATCAGCAAGTCGCGCACCTCGATCGGCGTCGTCACGCGCTGGTTGGCGTCCGAGCCGCTCGCGACGTCGACGGTCGCGACCGTGGTGCGGCCGTAGCGGACGCGCAGGTTGATCGGCTCGGCGCAATCGAATGTCGAGGATTGGGGCCCGTCGCCGTCGTCGAACGACCAGGCGCAGGTCGCGCCGACCGGAACCGGTCCGGTGAGCCGTACGACGATCGGATGATCGATCGGCGTCAGATAGCTTTCCTTGACGCTGTCGCGCGTGCAGGGCTCGCTGACGCGGCCCTGCAGGTCGATGCAGAGCCGGTTCACGGTGTTGCGCGCCCAGCCGCGGCCGTCGCTTTGCAGTTCCAGCGCCTGTTCCGAGGCCAGCACGCTGCGGCCAAGCCCGCTTTCGACATGCAGGCGGAAGTCGCGTTCCTCGCGGAACAGGCGGAAGCGATTGCGGACCTCCCAGGAGATCTGCAGCTGATTGTCCTGCGCGTCCGCGGCTGATGCGAATACCGCTGCCAGCGCGCTGCCGAGCAGCACGCTGCAGACCGTCATCCGAAACGAAAATCGAACCAAAAAGCCAATCATGGCGCGGTTTGACGCGAGCGGTACGGCGAAAATAAGAGAAGCGGCTGCGAGGATCGAAAATCCGGGGTCGAGGGGCCCGCACGAGGGCCGATAACGTTGCCTGTTACCGTTTCAGCTGCCTGACCCGCTGCTGCCGGCTTTCGATCGGTTGCCGCACGGTCGCCGAAGCCGTGCAGGCTTGGCTTAGTCGTTTCCGCTCTTGCCAGGGCTGCACCACGTTGAGCCAGAGTTCGCGCATGCCCATGATCGAGATCGAAATCCCGAACGGGATCAGGAAGTAGAGGATGCGGAACACGACCAGCGTCGCCAGCAATTGTTCCTTGCTGAACTCCGGCAGCGCCACCAGCATCGCGGCGTCGAACACGCCGATCGAGCCGGGGGCGTGGCTGGCGAAGCCGAGCAGCGTCGCCAGGATGAACACGACCGCCAGCGAGACGAAGTCGATATGCGGCTCGGTCGGCATCAGCAGGTACATTGCGAGCGCGCAGAAGCCGAGATCGACCACGCCGATAAGGATCTGCAACAGCGTCAGCTTGGCCGAGGGCAGCACCACCTTCCAGCCGTTCTGGCCGAGCTCGCGGCGCTTCTCGCCGGTCAGGAGCCAGACGAAATAGGCGCCGATGCCGGCAAGGCAGCCGAGCGCGATCAGCCGGTTCATCGCCGGCGGCAGCAGGTCCATCGCCGACGCCGCCGCCGGGTGCCAGGCCATGCCGAAGCCGAGCACGAACAAATTGCCGAGCCAGAAGGTCAGGCCCGACAGAAAGCAGATCTTGGCGACGTCGATCGCGGAGAGGCCGTAATCGGAATAGATCCGGAAGCGGATCGCGCCGCCGGTGAACACCGTGGCGCCGATATTGTGACCGATCGTGTAGCTCGTGAAGCTCGACAGCGCTGCGATGCGGTAAGGGACATGGATCTTGCCGATCGTGCGCAGCGCGAAGAAGTCGTAGAAGGTCAGCGTGCAGAACGCCCCGACCACGCAGAGCGCCGCCAGCGCGATCCGATGCGGCGCGATGTTGGTGAGCGCGGTGAGAATGATGCCGGTATCGACGCCCTTCAGGGTGTGAACAAGCGACGTGATCGCGAACGCGATGATCAACACACTCGCGGCGATCCCGAGCCGTTTCCAGCCGATCTTTTCCTTGAAACCACGCCCAAGCGTGGTCAGCAGCCGAAGCATTCATCCTCCCGGCGGGGCGGCAATTTCAGTGGGACCCGGTCACGGACGGCGACGGGTGACGGGCAAACGCACCGTACGCGATGACCCATAAGGCAAAACCGATGCGTTGTGCAGCCCTTGACAAGCCAAGCTTCGGCCCTCGTCCAGCGTCATTGTCATATTGGCTACATATGTTCTCGCTCTGCGGAATGTGAGTCGCAGGACAGCGACGGGGCCACTGCATGTTCCGCCGTTCCAAGCGATTTCGTCGGCTTTTTCGCCGATTTTGCCGCCGTCCCGGCGTCGATGCGGGTTAGTTGGCGCGAGGCGAATAGACGATATGCACCAGCATGGGGGCGCCTGAGCCGGCTGTGGCGTTTACCAAAGTGTGAAGTCGACGTGCGCTTGCGCATGATCCGCCCTGCGCTCGGGCCGGGTCAGGCGCGCGAGGGCGGTCCGTAGGTCTATTGAGGCAAAACGCCGCGCAAGCCGGCCGCCGTCGGGCAGGCCGGCCAGGCAATCGATTCCACACTTCGATCGGCGGCGAAGTGTTGCGGCGAAACGAAGGCCTATGTCTCGCATTGGTTGCCGAGAGCAAGGACAAAGCCATGCAACAGACATCCCTGAACGTCCGGCACATGCCGGACCGGCGCGCAGCGTCGCATCAGCAAACGAGCGGGCTTGCGGCGACGTTGACGCTCGCCGCGATGAGTCTCGGCTATGGCGTCGTGCAGCTCGACGTCACCATCGTCAACACGGCGCTCAATGCGATCGGCGCCTCGCTCGGCGGCGGCGTTGCCGAACTGCAATGGGTGGTCAGCGCCTACACGATTGCCTTTGCGGCCTTCATCCTGACCGCGGGCGCGCTCGGCGACCGGATCGGCGCCAAGCGCATCTTCATGGCCGGGTTTGCGATCTTCACCGCGGCATCGGTTGCCTGCGCGGTCGCGCCTGATGCGGCGACGCTGATCGCCGCCCGCTGCGTGCAGGGGCTGGCCGCGGCCATCCTGGTGCCGAACTCGCTGGCGCTGCTCCGCCATGCCTATGAAGACGAGAAGGCGCGGGGACGCGCGGTCGGGGTCTGGGCCGCGGGCGCGAGCCTTGCGCTGACCGCCGGCCCGTTCGTCGGCGGCGGACTGATCGCGCTGGTCGGCTGGCGCGCGATCTTTCTGGTCAACCTGCCGATCGGCCTCGCCGGCTTGTGGCTCGCCTGGCGCTTCGCCAACGAAACCACGCGTCATCAGCAACACCGGCTCGATCTGCCGGGTCAGGTCGCGGCGATCGCCGCGCTCGGCACAGTGGCCGGCGCGCTGATCGAGGGCGGCGCGCTCGGCTGGGGCGACCCGTTCGTGATCGCAGGCTTCGTTCTCGCCGCCGTCTTCTCCGTGCTGTTCGTCTGGCGTGAGGCGCGCGCGCCGCAGCCGATGCTGCCGCTCTCGCTGTTCCGCCACCGGATGTTTGCCCTGACCTCGCTGGTCGGCCTCCTGGTCAATGTCGCGTTCTACGGCCTGATCTTCGTGCTCAGCCTCTACTTCCAGCAGGTCAACGGCCTGTCGGCGTTCGCCACCGGCCTCGCGTTCGTGCCGATGCTCGGCGCCGTGCTGCCCGCCAACCTGATCGCGCCGCGTGTCGCGGAGCGGATCGGCGCGCCGGCGACAATCGCGCTCGGTGCAACGCTCTCGGCCGCCGGATGCCTAGCGCTGCTGTTTATCGGCCCCGGCACGAGCTATCTCGCGATCTGCCTGCAATTGCTGGCCATGAGCGGCGGCCTCGGCCTGCTGGTGCCGCCTCTGACATCGGCGCTGCTCGGCAGTGCCGAGCCGCAGCATGCCGGCATCGCGGCCGGGGTGTTGAACGCGACCCGGCAGACCGGCAGCGTGCTCGGTGTCGCGCTGTTCGGCTCGATGGTCAGCCGGTCCGCGGCCTTCATCGCCGGCCTGCATGCGGCGCTCGTCATCTCCGCCGGCGCGTTGCTGGCGGCCGCTGCGCTGATCTGGATCGGCGCATGGTCAGAGGCTCGGCGTTGAGACGAACTGAAGCGAGGCATCTCCGCCTTGCGCCGGCTCGATCGCCTGCATTCAAGGCTTCTTCACCATGCATGGAACCTTGCTGCAGTGCGGTTACCGTTCGTACACGAATGCGTCTGTTCTTATAGGTCCATAAAGGGGGCCTATATGTATCGCGTTCTGACCTGTCTCACTTTGGAGCATGACTGGCGGCTGGTCGTCCTTGGCGCGGTGATCTGCCTGCTCGCCAGCGCCGTCGCGATCAGCCTGTTTCACCGTGCCCGCGCCGCACAGGGGCGTGCCCGCGAGATCTGGATCGGCCTCGATGCGGCGGTCGGCGGTTGCGGCATCTGGGCCACCCATTTCGTCGCCATGCTGGCGTACGATCCCGGCATCGAGGCCGGGTACAACATTCCCATCACGCTGCTGTCGCTGGTGCTCGCGGTTGCGATCCTGGCCGTCGGATTGGCCGTCGCCACGCTCGACGAACGCTGGCGGACGGTTGCGGCCGGTGGCGCGATCGTCGGCGCCGGTGTCGCGGCGATGCATTACACCGGCATGCTCGGGCTGGAGCTGCCCGCGCGTATCGTCTGGTCGCCCGGCATCGTAGCCGCGTCGATCGCGTTCGGAAGCCTGTTTGGCGCGCTCGCGCTGGTCGTTGCCACGCGTGGCGAACGTTTCGGCACCACCGCCGCCGCGACCGGTCTTCTGACCGTTGCGATCGTCTCGCATCATTTCACCGCGATGGGCGCGGTGACGCTCGTCCCGGATCCGACGATCGTTTCCGGCGGACTTACGGTCTCGCCGCGCGTGCTCTCGTTCATGACCGCCGTTGCGGCCTTCGCGATTCTCGGCCTCTCGCTGATCGCCTCGATCCTCGACCGTCGCGCCAAGACCGAGCTTCACAAGCAGAAGGTGGTGCTCGATACCGCGCTCGAGAACATGTCGCAGGGGCTGTGCATGTTCGATGCCGACGGCCGCATCATGCTGTTCAACGAGCGCTACAGCGAGATGATGGGGCGCAGTCGCGTGCCGCTGCAAGGGCGCCTGCTGATCGACGTCTTGCAGGACCTGCATTCCATCGGCGAGTGGGACGGCGATCCCGAGGAGTTCTGCAATGCTCTCGTCGCCGAGGCAAAGGCCGGCCACAGCGCGACGCGGATCGTCAGCCGCAACGAGCGCGCGATCCGTGTCGTCGACCAGCCGATGAAGGGCGGCGGCTGGGTCGCGACCTTCGAAGACATCACCGAATGGCAGCAGGCCCAGGAACAGATTTCGCACATGGCGCGGCATGACGCGCTGACCAATTTGCCGAACCGGACGCTGTTCCGCGAGCAGCTCGAGAAGGCCTCGAGACTGGCCAAGCGCTCCGACCAGCTGGCCGTGCTCTGTCTCGATCTCGATCATTTCAAGGAAATCAACGACACGCTCGGGCATCCGATCGGCGACGCGCTGCTGCGCGAAGTCGCGCGCCGGCTCGGCGAATGCGTGACCGAGCACGACACCGTGGCGCGGCTTGGCGGCGACGAATTCGCCATCGTGCAGTTCTGCAGCAATTGCGAGCCGTCCGTCGTGTCGTCGCTGGCAAGTCTCGTGGTCGAGCGGATCGCGGCGCCCTACGAGATCGGCGGCCATCAGCTTGTGATCGGCGTCAGCATCGGCATCTCCCTCGCGCCCGAGGACGGCAAGGATCCCGACGAATTGCTGCAAAAGGCCGATCTTGCGCTGTACCGCGCCAAGGCCGACGGCCGCGGCACCTATCGGTTCTTCGAGACCGGGATGGACGCGCGTGCGCAGGCGCGCCGCCTGCTGGAGCGTGACCTGCGGTTCGCGCTCGAGCGCGACGAGTTCGAGGTCTACTATCAGCCGATCCGCGATGTCGTGGGCGATCGGGTCGTCGCGTTCGAGGCGCTGGCTCGCTGGAATCACGCGCAGCGCGGGCTGATCGCACCCAACAATTTCATCCCTGTCGCCGAGGAAACCGGGCTGATCGTTCCGCTTGGCGAGGTCGTGCTGCGCAAGGCCTGCGTGGAGGCCGCAAGATGGCCCAAGGACATCGCGGTCGCCGTCAACCTGTCTCCGGTGCAGTTCAAGAACCCGAACTTGGTGTCGTCGGTCAAGGCGGCGCTGCAAGCATCCGGCCTGTCGGCGGACCGGCTTGAGCTGGAGATCACCGAATCGGTGCTGCTGCAGAACAGCGAGGCGACGCTCGCGGTGCTGCATGAGCTGCGCGGCTTCGGCGTCCGCATCTCGCTGGACGATTTCGGCACCGGCTATTCCTCGCTGAGCTATCTGCGCAGCTTCCCGTTCGACAAGATCAAGATCGACCGTTCCTTCGTCACCGACCTTGCGACACGCGAGGACTCGATGGCGATCGTGCGTGCGGTCACCGGCCTCGGCAAGAGCCTCGGCATCGTCACGACAGCCGAAGGGGTCGAGACCGATACCCAGTTCGACCTGCTGCGTCAGGAGGGCTGCACGCAGGCGCAGGGCTATCTGTTCAGCCCGCCGCGGCCGGCAGCCGACGTCGCCAAGATGTTGCGTCGGGCGCCGGAACGATCGGTCGCCTGAGTTGGAAGGCTAGCTCAGCTCTTGCGCAGGGCAAAATAGGCGCCGCAGAACGCCATCACCGCGCCGAGGCCCAGGGCGGCAAGGCCTGCGAGCACGGCGGAAATGGTCGAGACCGTGCTCGGCGCCGACGCGGCCTGGCCGGCGCCGGCCAGCATCAATACGCCGACGACGATCAGGAAGTTGCGCATCCGTTGCGGGATCTGGCCGGCCACCGCGCTGTGCATCAGATTCGCGGTGAAGTAGCCGCCCGAAAATCCGACGGTCGCGATCAGCCACCACGCGATCGCCGCGCCCGCCGGCATGAACTCGTGGCTGTCGGAGCGCCACAGGCCGCCGAGATCGAGCCCGTAGCTCGCGCCGAGCATGTGCACGGCAAGCGCCAGCAGCACGCCGGATATCATCGCGCCGCCGAGGATGAGGTAGCGCGGAAAATAGGTCGTCTCGGGCATGGCTCGCTTGTAGGATAGGCGCGACAGGCTGCGCAAGCTTGCGCGTAGGTTTGAACAGGTGGAACGGCGAATTGCCAACAACGTTGCAGGACCGGTCGGAGGCAGGCGAGGGCGCGCCGCTGCGCTATGCCTACAAGGCCTCCTTGATCGGCTCGGCGCACCAGTTCGAGCTGACCGGGGACGGGCTGTCGTGGCGGATCGCTGGCAGGTCGGGCGTGTGGGACTACGCCGACATCTCCGCCGTGAAACTGTCCTATCGCCCGGTCTCGATGCAGCAGCAGCGGTTTCGCGCCGACATCGACAACGCCAAGGGCGGCCGGATCGCGATCCTGTCGACCACCTGGCAGACCGCGACGCTGGTCGCGCCGCAAGGACACCTCTACCGCGACTTCATCGTCGAGCTGCATTGCCGCATGAAGGCGGCCGGCAGCACGGCGAGGCTGGTCGGAGGCCTCGGGCCGAAGACATACACCGCCGCGCTGGCGCTGCTGGCGTTTCTTGCGGTGGCAATGGCGGGACTGCTGCTGATGGCGCTGCTGGCCTCGAACTGGATGGGCGCGCTGTTCCTGGTCGGCTTTGCGGCGCTGTTCACCTGGCAGGTCGGCGGCTTCGTCACGCGCAACCGGCCGCGGCGCTACAGCTTCGATCAATTGCCCGATGCGCTGCTGCCGAAGGCGGTTCGCAGTCAGTGAGTTAGCCGCTCTCGCGGCCGGACTGTAAGCGGGTTGTAAGCAACGCGCTGTAAACTCGGCGACGGATTTGCTTTTGACTGGAGGGTCAGATGACAATCCGGGCTCCATTTTTGGCTCTATGCCTTGTGCTCCTGAGCATCCCGCCGGCGCTTTCCAAGGGCAGCGTGGGCAACAAACATGATCCGCTTGATCACAATCACATCGACAACCTGCCGCCCGACGTGCGGCAATACGTTGCCGGAATCTGCAAGGGAACGCCGGTCGCGCAGCACGACTTTGCGACCTATTCCCCGCAGGAAAAGCGCTGGCGGATAAACCTCGAATATCTGCAGTGCGGCGTGATCGGGGAATATCGCAGAGGCAACCAGTGCATGGATGTGGACTTCGTAGCCGAGGGCGCGCATTTCCGTCTCGTGAGAAAGACGTATGCAGCCTGTGGCTTTTGATGCTCCGGCGCCAGGACCACTGGAAATAGGGCGCTGCGCGTGCCGCTCGTATCCAATTCTGGACTGCTGCGCCGCTTCGGAGTGACCGTGCGTCACTCCGTCGAGTCAAAATCCTCTTCGGTCGCGCTCAGCATGCCTGCGAGAGTCCGCAGGCCGAGGTCGAGTTGCTCCATCGGCGGTGCGGCGAGCGCGAGCCGCACCGCATTGGGCGCGTGCCCCGGCGTGGCGGCGAAGGTCGTCGACGGCGTCAGCGCGATGTCGCGGCGCGCTGCGGCCGCGACCAGGGTCTGCGAGCGCCAATGCGGCGGCAAGGTCAGCCAGAGATGATACGACTTCGGATTGGTCTGGATTTCGAAATCGGCCAGATGCTTCGCCGCCAGAAGCTGGCGGCGGCCGGCATCGATCCGCTTCAGCCGTGACAATTCGGCGGCGGTGCCGTCGGCCATCAGCCGCTGCCCCGCGGCGAAGGCGTAGCCCGACGCGGTCCAGCCGCCCGAGCGCACCGCGGCCATGATGCTCTCGCGCAGCCGCGGCGGCGACACGATGAAGCCGAGCGCGAGGCCCGGCGCGACCTTCTTCGACAGGCTGTCGAGCATGATGCAGCTGTCGGGCGCCAGCGCGGCCAGCGGCGCCTCATCGTCGAGGAAGCCGTAGACGCCGTCCTCGATGACGACGAGGCCGAGCTTCTCCACCACCCGCAGCAGCTCGGCGCGGCGCTCGGGCGGCATGGTGATGCTGAGCGGGTTCTGGATCGTCGGCTGGACGTAGATCGCGGACAGATGCGCCTCGCGATGCGCCTTCTGCACCGCATCCGGTCGCACGCCGTGTTCGTCCATCGCGAGCGGCACCAGCGAGATGCCGAGCCGCGCGGCGATGCCCTTGACGAACGGGTAGGTCAGCGCCTCGACGCCGCAGCGTCCGCCGGGCGGCACGACGGCGGCGAGCGCGGCGGCGATGCATTGCCGGCCATTGGCGGTGAACACGATCTGGTCGGGATTTGGCGTCCAGTTCTTGCGCGCCAGAAATTCCGAGGAGATGGTTCGTGCCGCTCGCGTGCCAAAACTGGTCGCCGGCCGCAGCGCGCCCTCGAGCACCTCGGGCCGCTCCAGTCCTTCGAGGCTCTTGGCGATCATCGTCGCCTGGTGCGGCAGCAGCGGGTAGTTGAACTCGAGGTCGATGCGGGCGCCGCGCGGCTCGGTCGGCGCTGCAATGCCGCGGCGTGCCTCGCCGGAGACGAAGGTGCCGCGGCCGACTTCACCGACCACCAGCCCGCGCCGCAACAGCTCGGTGTAGACCCTGCTCGCCGTCGAGACCGCGATGTTGCGGTCATAGGCGAAATGACGCTGCGGCGGCAGCCGGTCGCCCGCCTTCAGCGCGCCGCTGGCGATCTCGGCGGCCACCGCATCCGCCAGCTTCAGATATTCGAACCTCGACATTATTGCACCGAGAGCAATGTTTTACTTGCTCCGAGCAATGTACCGGATCATTTAAGAGGGAACAAGCCCATGATTGCACCGAGGAGCGCGCAAGCAATCCGAGGTCCCGACGGCGCAGGCGCTGAAACAGCATTTGCGTCAATGGCATAGCTTTGTCCATGGGCAGCGAAGGAGATGACAATGTCAGCGATATCCTCAGCCGCCGCAGGGCCCGCGCGGTCCAGCATGTTGGGCGGATTGCTCCGATTGCTGCGAGTGTGGGGCGATGCACTCGCGACCCATTGGGTGCGCCGCGAGGCGATCAAGACGCTGCGCCAGCTCGATGACCGGGCGTTGCGCGATATCGGACTCTCGCGCTGCCAGATCGAGACCGCCGTCACCGGCGACTTCGACCTCGAGCTGGTGCGCATCCGTTAAGATGCCGGTACGGCGCTAAAGCATGATCCGGAAAAGTGCGAAGCGGTTTTCCCTCGCGACAAACGCGGGACGCGTTTGCGCGGAGATCATGCTCAAACGGAGATCATGCTCAAACAAAGAGCCAAAGCGCGATGACGATTCAACCCAATCACGTCGCGCTTTAGGGCCGGGCGCCGACTGCCGGTTGCAGAATTCACCGAAACTACACCAAAGAAGCGGAAGAACCCCATCTCCTCACCGCCGTCGCTCCAAGGTTGTGACGCTCTATGCTAGCCTGTTAGCTGCGTACGCTAGCGTTGAGTTGGGGACCGATGGCCGCTCGCAAATTGTCGCAAGGGCAGGCCCCGACCCGGGAAGCGCGTCGCCGCTGGCATGAGGAGCGATCGCTGCGCTGTGCGATCCGGTTGGCCCGCATGGGCTACTGGGAGTCGCTGAGTGCCGCCGCGACCGATCTCTGGATATCGCCCGAGCTCGCCGCATTCTACGAATTCGAGACCGCCGACGGCTACATCCCCATCGCCACGGTGCGCGAGCGCTATTTACCCGAAAGCCGGAAGCTGCTGGAGGCGCATTACGCGGCCTGCTGGGCGGAGGGGCGGCCCTATGCGGTGCGGACGAGACTCCGCGGTCCCGATGGCAGCCTGCTCGACTGCGTCGTGCACGGCGAGCCGGAATTCGACGCGCACGGTCAGGTTCGACGCGTGTCCGGCATTGTCCGCGACGTCACGGAGGAGACCTCCGCGCTGCGGCGCCTGGCGGAGAGCGAGCAACGGCTGGCCGATTTCGTCTCTACCGCCTCGGACTGGTGCTGGGAGAGCGACGCCGAGCATCGGCTGCTGCCCTATCCCAAATCGCTCGCCGGCAATGTGGCGTTCCAGACGGTGGCCGCCGGCAGGAAGGCGCGCTGGGAACTGACTTATGCGCCCGAGGATGGCGAGGCCATGGCGCGGCACCGGGCCGATATGGAGGCCCATCGCCCTTTTCGCGATTTCACCTATACGCTGATCGGCAAGGACGGCTCGCGCGTCAGTATCTGCACCAGCGGCAAGCCGATCTTCGCCGATGACGGGAGCTTTCTCGGCTATCGCGGCACCTCCAGCGACATCACCCAGCTCAGGGCGGCCAAGGCGCTGCTCGACCAGCGCACGCGGGCGCTGGAGGAGGCCCATCGCCTCGGCAAGATCGGCACCTGGAGCCACCGGCTGGACAGCGGCCGCACGATCTGGGCGCCCGAGCTCTACCAGCTTCTCGGCTTGCCCGACACGTTCGAGCCGACCGATGAGAACATGAGGCCCTATTTCCTGGACGGCGACGCCGATCGCTTTCGGGAGGTGCAGAAACGGGTGCTGCGCACCCGCCGGACCGAGGCCACGGACCTGCGCATCCTGCACGCGGACGGCACGGCCCGCGATCTGGCGGTCATCTGCAAGGCGGAGGTTGCCCACGACAAGGTCGTCGGCATCATCGGCACCGTGCAGGACGTCACCGAGCGCAAGGAAGCCGAGCGCCAGCTCGAGCAGCTCGCCTACAGCGATCCGTTGACCGGCCTTGCCAATCGCGCGCTGTTCACGCGCCAGCTCGCCGCCCTGACCGAAGGCTGCTCCCAGGGAGGCCGGACTGGTGCGCTGCTGCTCATCGACCTCGATCGCTTCAAGGAGGTCAATGATTCCCTCGGCCATGCCGCCGGTGACGAATTGCTGATCAAGGTGGCGGCTGCGTTGCGGCAGGACCTGGGACCGCGCGCCGTCATCGCCCGGCTCGGCGGCGACGAATTCGCCGTGCTGGCGGATGGATGCGACACGTCCGACGCCGCACTGACCGGGCTTGCCGATCGGCTGATCGGCAAACTGTCCGGCCCCGTCGATCTCGCCGAGGGCGAGGCCTCGGTCGGCGCCACCATCGGCATCGCCCGCCTGCCGGAGCACGGCGCGACGGCGGAGACCGCCGTGCGCAACGCAGACCTCGCGCTCTACATGGCCAAGGAGGCCGGGCGAGGGCGGGCGCAACTGTTCGAGCCGGTCTATGCGCAGGCGGTCGATGAAAGGCTCGATCTCGGCCGCCATCTGCGCCACGCCGTGGAGGCCGGCGCCCTCGAGGCGCATTATCAGCCGCAGGTGGACCTGAAGACCGGCCGCGTCACCGGCTTCGAGGCGCTGCTGCGCTGGGCCCATCCCGAGCGCGGGCCGATCTCGCCGGCGGAGTTCATCCCGATTGCCGAAAGCTCCGGCCTCATCGTCGATCTCGGCCTGTGGGTGCTGCGCGAGGCCTGCCGGCAGGGCCGCGCCTGGCTGGACGCCGGGCTGCCGCCGCGCTCCATCTCGGTCAATGTCTCGCCGGCGCAGATCTGGAGCGTGGATTTCGAGACCGCGGTCTCGGCCATCCTGGCAGAGACCGGCTTTCCGGCGGAGCTGCTCTGCCTGGAGCTGACCGAAAGCCTGTTCGTGGATCATACCGAGCAACGGATCAGTCGCACGCTGACGGCGCTGTCCGGCTTGGGCGCCCGGCTGGCGCTGGACGATTTCGGCTCGGGTTATTCCTCGCTCGGCTATCTGACGCGCCTGCCTTTCGACTGCCTGAAAGTGGACCGGGCCTTCGTGGATGGCATTTCCACCGCGCCGGAGAAGCGCAAGCTGCTCGGGGGCATCATCGCCCTGTCGCACGGGCTCGGCATGACTGTCGTGGCGGAGGGAGCCGAATTGTCCGCCGAACTGGACGTGCTCGGCGGACTCGATTGCGATGTGGTGCAGGGCTTCGTGTTTTCCCCGCCGGTCGCCGCCGGCGAGGCGCCGCTGGTCGCCGCCAGCATCGAGCGCGAGGCGCGCCGGATGCAGCCGAAACGGAATCGCCTCTAGGCGAACACCGCTTTGGCAGCATCCTTTTTGTGCGTGGCTTTGCCTCGATGGTGGCAGCTGACCATTCGCTAGGCCGTGTACTCACACACCGGCATTGGGCGAGGGGCGCTTGACGTCTGCTCTCACCCTGACAGCGGCGAGAAGGCGGACCTCGCCGGAGGTTCGAGAAGGGCCAACAGCGGCTCTGAGCAATCGCAGCAACCAAGCTGGTAAAGCCAAGCATCCGAGCTGTCCGATAGCGTAGCGCGAAAGCCACAAGCGGCGGCAATCCATCTTGCAAATTCCATCTTTGGTTGATTGTGAGCTGGCACACAAATAGCGTTGCCAGCGGGACGCGAGGGGGCGAAGCGTGCATTGGCAGCATTTGCGTGCGCGAGCCGCACGTGTGGACTCATCCGACGGCGTGGCAACGCGGGCGGACCGCGGCGATGTCGCAGGCCGCATCGTCGCACGACGGCGCACGGCATTGCTCTCCGGCACGACATTGATCGCAGCGACCGTTTGCATCGCACTTGCCGCCATTTCGATGGCGCCGACGTCTGTGCGCGCGGACGGCGGCAAGGGCGGCGATGCATCCAGCTCTGGCGGCGCGGGCGGCATCGATCCAAACGGCGGTGCCGGAGCCAACGGATTGACTGGCCTTGCAGGTTCGGGCGGCGGTGGCGGGGGCGCAGGGGGTGGCAGCGGCGGCTCCGGCGGGACCGGCTCAACCGGCGGGCTCGCAGGCGCCGGCGGCAATACGCCCGGCGCAAACGGGACAAACGGAGGCGGCGGCGTCGGTAGCGCTGGCGGTGGTGGCGGCGGGGCCGGGGGTACTAACGGAACCGTGGCGACGACACTTGGCAATGTCGGTGCGCTGGCCGGCGGCACCGGCGGGAACGGCGGGAGCGGCGCCGGCGGTGGTGGTGGCGGCAGCGGCGGCTATGGAGCCATCGTCTCGGGGGCAACCGCCAACACGAATTCCGGGTCGATTGACGGAGGAACAGGCGGCAACGGCGGCAACGGAAATCTCATTCAACCCTTTGCAGGCGGCGGCGGAGGAAACGGCGGAGCTGGTGGGTCCGGCGGAGTGGGCGCCTATTTCGTCGACTCGGGTGCAATGCTCACGACCTCCGGAACCATAACGGGAGGAAGTGGCGGAAGCGGCGGACGTGGTTTTGCGACCATGGGCTTCATCGGATCGGGTGGTGCGGGCGGCTCCGGCGGTGCGGGCGTCTCCTTCGCCGGCACCGGCGGGATGCTCACGAACACCGAAGCCATTACGGGAGGAAACGGCGGAAGCGGCGGGATCGGCAGTTTCGGCGCCCCCGGCGGGAACGGCGGCTCCGGCGGAGCGGGCGCCTATTTCGCCGGCACGGGTGCAACGCTCACGACCTCCGGAACCATAACGGGTGGAAATGGCGGAAACGGCGGGCAGAGTTCTACGGGCTTGAGCGGCGCCGGATCGGCTGGCGCGGGTGGCTCCGGCGGAGCGGGCGTAGCCTTCGCCGGCACAGGCGGGTCGCTCACGAACGCAGGATCCATTACGGGAGGAAACGGCGGAAGCGGCGGCTTCGGGCTCGTCAGCGCCTCCGGTGGGAACGGCGCCTCCGGCGGTGTGGGCGTCTCCTTCGCCGGCGCGGGTGGGACGCTCACGAACGCCGGATTTATTTCGGGTGGAAATGGCGGAAGCTTTGGCATCGGGGGCGGCAGTGCCACCCCCGGCGCCGGCGGTGCCGGCATCAGCGGCGCGGGCCTCGCGATCGTCAACAACGGCACGATCACCGGCGGCCTTTCCGGGGACGGTGTGACGCGTGCCGATGCGATCGTCTTCACTGCGGGCGTCAACTCCCTCACCGGAACGGGCACGACCGGCAGCTTCACGATGACCAGCGGCGGCACGTTCGCGCCCGGCTCGGGCGCCGCCGGCAGCTCGATGACGGTCGCCGGCAACCTCGCCTTCCAGTCGGGCGCGGTTTATCTGGTGCAGGTGAGCCCGTCGGCCGCGAGCTTTGCCAATGTCACGGGCACGGCGACGCTCGCCGGCACCGTGCAGGCCGTGGTCGGCCCCGGCTCCTTCACGCGTGGGCAGGCCTATACGATCCTGCACGCCAACGGGCTGGGCGGCAGCAGGTTCGACGGGCTGAGCGTGAGCAATTCGAATTTCACCTTTGGCCTGACCTATACCACCAATGACGTAGTCCTCACCCTGACGAGTGCCGTCTTAGGGGCGGGCGCCGGCCTCAACCAGAACCAGCAGAACGTCGCGAGCGCGCTCAACAACTTCTTCAACAGCGGCGGGACGCTGACGCCGAGCTTCGGCAACCTGTTCTCCCTAACTGGCGCCAATCGCGCCAATGCACTTACGCTGCTTTCGGGCGAGGCGGCGACCGGCGCGCAGCAGGGTGCCTTCCAGCTGATGACCCAGTTCCTCGGCGTCATGCTCGATCCGTTCGTCGATGGACGCAACGGCGTCGCTGGCGCCGGCAGTCCCACGCTCGGCTTTGCGCCCGATCGGCCGGACCTGCCCGCCGACATCGCGCTCGCGTATGCCAAGGTGATGAAGACGCCGCTCTACAAGGCGCCGCCCGTGGTGTACGAGCCGCGCTGGAGCGTATGGGGCGCCGGCTTCGGCGGCTACAACAAGACCAATGGCGATCCGGCCGTGCTCGGCAGTCATGACCTGACGTCGCGCGCCGCGGGCTATGCGACCGGCCTCGACTATCATTTCACCCGCGACACGGTATTGGGCTTCGCGCTCGCCGGCGGCGGTACAAGATGGGATCTCGCACAGGGCTTGGGCGGTGGCAGGAGCGATGCATTCCAGGCCGGCGCCTATGCCGCGACCCGCTCGGGTCCGGCCTATGTCGCGGCATCGCTGGCGTTTGCCAATTACTGGATGTCGACCGACCGCGTCGCGGCGTTCGGCGACCACCTCACCGCCGATTTCAACGCGCAGAGCTTTGCTGGACGCGCCGAGGGCGGTTATCGCTTCGGCTCACCGGTCGCCGGGATCACGCCCTACGCCGCGCTGCAGGCGCAGAACTTCCGTACGCCTGGCTACAGCGAGGTCGACGTCAGCGGTGGCGGCTTCGGGCTGACCTACAATTCGCGCGCCGGCACGGATACCAGGAGCGAGCTCGGCAGCCGCTTCGACTATGTGACGGCGTTCTCCCGCGATGCCGTGCTGACCTGGCGCGGACGCATTGCCTGGGCGCACGACTGGGTGAGCGACCCGGCGCTGACCGCCGTGTTCCAGACGCTTCCCGGCGCAAGCTTCATCGTCAACGGCGCGGCGCCCGCGAAGGACTCCGCGCTGGTATCCGCGGGCGCCGAGCTCAAGCTCGTCAACGGCGTCACACTTCTCGGCAAGTTCGACGGCGAGTTCGCGCGCGGCTCGCAAACCTATGCCGGCACCGGCACGATCCGTTACACGTGGTAGAGCGGGCGGAGCGACATGCCGTCGTGATGATGCGCCGCATCTAAAGCGAATATGGCAAGTCCGGTGTGCGTCAGAAGCTGAACTCAACGTGAGCACAGTGCGTCCGCTTTTCGGTCCATAGCGACCAATCGCCGTCGGTCAGCGCCTCATGTCTTGCCCCCGCGCATTCGCCAAGACTAGGCTGGAAGGCCGGCCTTTCGCAGCCCGTCAACCAGGTGCTCCAAATCTTCGGCGCGTTTGAGAATGGATACCTGCTGCTGGGTGCCGCTGATGCTGTATCTTGGATTTAAGCGTAGAACCTCGTTTGCCTCTGCACGAGCATCTTCCATTCGTCCCAGCTGAGCGTACGTCGCAGCCAAGAAGGCGTGGCCATACTGGTGATTGGGCGCGCGGCTAATGGCTTCGGTCAACCAATGTTGGGCATCGTGGTATTCTCTGAGGTGGTAGTGAGCTACGCCGACCATCAACGGCGCAAAATGCGGATGGAATGGATCAAGGCGCATTTGCAACTTGGCGATTGCAATAGCTCTGGTCGGCTCTCCCACCGAGTAAAATATTTGCGCGAGGCGGTAATCCGCGAAATTGGGGTTTAGCGCCAGCGCCCTTTCGGCGGCGCCAGTCGCTGCGTCGAAGTCACGCTTCCGGATGATGTTATAGCCCAACTCGGCATAGGCTTCGGGCAGGCTCGGATTGTGGGCAATTGCCGTGCGCGCCAATTTGATGGCCAGGTCAAGGATAGTCGGGCTCAAATATTCATCATTCAGCGGATTGAGCCAAGCCACCCGGTGAGTGCTGGCCAGCATTGTATAGCAACGGGCATATTTCGGATCGATGGCCAGCGAATCTGCGAGGTGCCCTCGTGTCCTCAATAATTCCGCCATTTGCCACGAGGACTGGAACGCTATCCACGCCGCACTTGCGCGCATGTAGTGATCGTAGGCCTGCCAAGTCTTGGGCGGCTTGAGCAAGGTGCGTTCAGCTTCCGCCATGTTCACATGCGCGACCAGAATTGCGGCGATCGTCCGCGCCACGTCGTCCTGGATCGCAAATACATCCTTTAACTTCTGGTCATAGCGCTCGGCCCAGCGGTGGACGCCACTTGCAGCATCAATCAGCTGCGCCGTGATCCGAACTCGGTCATTGCCCCGACGAACGCTACCCTCCAGAACATAGCGCACGCCGAGTTCTCGACCCACCAGACGCAAGTCAACCGCTCTGCCCTTGTATCGAAAACTCGAATTGCGTGCGATCACGAACAAGTCCGAGAAGCGGGACAACTCGGTGATGATGTCTTCCGAAATTCCATCCGCAAAGTACTCCTGCTCCGGGTCGCGACTCATATTCTCAAAAGCCAGGACGGCGACCGATGGCTTGTCGGGAAGCGCAAGCGCCGGTCGCGCCGGGGCGTTGCCGAACGACACGCGATAGACCCGCACCGGCCGTGCAATGTTCTTCAGTTGATGCTCGCCACTATCTTCGAATTCGACGTCAAGCTTATCCTGCGTATCTTCGCGCACGCGTTGCGATACACAGATGTCGCCCGGCTCACAAAGCGCCTCGAGCCGAGCCGCAACATTTACCCCGTCCCCAAAGATATCGCCGCCTTCTATGATGATGTCGCCGGCATTGATGCCAATGCGGAACTCGATCCGCTTTTCAATTCGCACATCGGTGTTTCGAGTGATCATGCCACGCTGTATCGCAACGGCGCATCGCATCGCGCCGACCACGCTGGCAAACTCCACCAAGATTCCGTCGCCAGCGCTTCTGATGAGCCGCCCGCCGTGCTTTTCGATCTCGGGATAGAGGAGCGCGGACAGATGTTCGTTCAGCCGGGCGTGCGTACCCTCCTCATCAGCACCCATGAGGCGGCTGTAGCCAGCCACATCGGCCACGAAAATAGCACTCAGTCGCCGTTCCACACGGTCTGCGGCCATAAAAGCTCGCCCTGATCCGATCCGATCTTTAGTCAAAGACTATTGTCAGAAGAAGGAGGTGTCTATCGGGCTCCGAACACCGGTGTTGTTCAGTTAGTGCCAGCCCGCGTGCGAGCTTGGCGAGATCGACCCGGTATCGAATTCTGCCCGCTTCGATGGCGAACCGCGTGCGAGTCGCGGACGGATGGGCGCGCTTGCAGGGTGCCCGAGAGCGCCAGCTGGTCGGATGACGTTCTTTCGGAGGTTGCGCCCTTGAAGGGCGCGTGGTCCAGTTGTCCTTGAAAATCGCGATACCCGGCGGAAAGGGATCAGTGCATGACGAGACTCACGCCGCTATTTCTCGCCGCGCTTGTGATGCTCTCCAGTCCCGCCCTGCCGAATGAAGGGCAGATTACATTGGTCGTGGGATTTGCAGCAGGGGGAACCTCCTCAACCGCGGCCAGAATCGTGGCTGAAGCAGCCGAGCAGATGGCGCGAATTTCCACGATCGTGGAAAATCGACCTGGCGCAGGAGGGGCGATAGCGGCGGATTGGATCCTTCGGCAAAAGGGGACTCGAACGCTCTTGTTCATGTCCTCCACGTCGTCGCTCAGGACGTCACCCCAAAGCGGGCTCGTGCCGATCGGAATTTTGGCGACCTTCTCCTACGTTGCTGTCACGAGAAAAGACGCTCCCGCGCACCTTGCTGAATACATGCAGGAAGCCTCGCGCGAGGAGAAATATCGCACCGTAGCCACCGCAGGCGCCGGGAGCATTCCCCATCTGATAGGCACAAAGCTTTTCAGTGACTACGGAGTGCCGATGGTGCACGTGCCGTATCAAGGCTCGGCGCCGGCGATCCTCAGCGTCCTTGGGGGGCACGTCGCGGCTGCGATTGTTCCTTTTCCAGATTTTCTCCCGTTTCAAGATTCGCTTCGGATTATTGCGCAAACCGGTAGCGGGATTGAGACGGAAGGATGGGTCGGCATCCTCGCTCCGCCGGATACATCAGCGGAGGAAGTCGTCCGCCTCGCCGAGATTTTCCGGCAAGCGTCGCAAGGTTCTCAGGAAAAGCTGAAGAATGTTGGATTCAAGCATGTATGGCGATCCGGTGCTGAGGCACGAGCGATGCATGAGAGGGATTACGCCCAGTGGACGCCCATACTTAAGGCGCTCGGAATCCAACCCTGACACAAGAGCAACGGTGGCCGGCCATGACGTGACCAACGGGCTTCACATCCTGCTGCCCGGAGCAGCGTCGATTTTGCGTGCTCTGGCTCAGGGCTCCCCCGTCTCTTCCGCATTCGGCAAGCGCATATTTGGACGCTGCCTTGAGCTCCGATCACGGAGCCCCTGCACGGACCGAGACCAGATTGCAGCTTTGTCGGGCGCTGGGCCAGGGCACTAACGGCCCTTAGATACTTTCTGGACCGTCTTAAGCGCTTGATTGACGCCCTTCAGCGATTCATTGACATCCTCCAGCTGCGCTTGCAGAGCATCCCTGCGCTTCTGTAGGTCCTTCAGCAGTGCTTTCCTTTGCGCCGCGGTCAATTCCTCGAAGTCAATGAGATCCACTGCAAATCTACACATCGCCGCCTCCAAAGTGGCAAAACTAGATTTGATTAATCCCTTGTCCAATACACGGCTGAATTGTCGACAATTTCTAGTGGATAATCAAGCGGGATGATACTCGGCTCCGACGAATTTTGGGCGAGCTTGCGCGGCGTGACACCGACACAAAGCGTTGCACTTTTGGCACCGGCTTGGTGCGACTGACCTGATCGTTTCAAGGATCAATCAATCGGCCAAGCTGCGCGTTGGGGTTTGCGGCCGCATTGACCAGGATTGCCGTGTAGTCGGCAATCCAATTCTGGACGGTGTGCGGCTCGAACAAGTCGTCCTTGCGCCCGCATATGCCGGTCATTCCCGACGGGGTGTCCTTGAGGGTCATCGAGAGCCAAGCGCGATCAATCGGCATGGCAGACCGTTCCTCCTGGTAGCCGAACGGGCGAACCGTCAGATCGGGCAGCCGGAGCGCTCGGCGGAACGCAACCTGGAGAACGAAATAAACTTGAACGAGTGATGCCGGGCACAAGCCGGTTTCTTCCGCCAGTCGGCTGGCAATGATATCGAATGGAAGTTCTTGTCTGGCGTGAGCCTCCAGGACGGCCTCGCGCACGCGATTGAGCGCTTCGCCAAAGGTCAGATCAGCATCAAGTTGGGTGCGGATGATCGTGGTGTTCGCGAACGGACCGATCACGCGTTCTGTCCGGAGTTGAGACCGATTGGCCATCAAGGTCGCGACGCAAATGTCGTTGCGCTCGCTCCGGAGCAGCAGCAGGGTCTTGAAACCGGCGAGTAAGCTCATGAACAGGGTTGCGCCCCGGTCACGGCTGATGGCGCTGAGCTGCGTCACCAGATTGTTGGATATTTGAAAAGGCTCCTGGACAACGCGCGAGGTCAATTCACCTCCAACGCTGCTTTTCGGGGCTGCAAATGGAGGTGAGGCTTTGTCGAGGCACCGCTTCCAGTAAGCGAACTGCCTGTTTGCTTCCTCGGTGCCGGACCACAAACGCTGCCAGCGAGCGAAATCGGAAAACTGAAGCGACGGTTCGGGCAGTTGCACCTTCGCACCGGAAATCGCAGCGGCATAAATCTCCAGAAGCTCTTCCATGAAGATTGCCATCGACCAGCCATCGATGATGATGTCGTGCATGACCAGAAGCAAAACATGGTCCCTGGCATCGAGCCGGAAGATATAGGCCCGGAACAGTGGCGCATTGTTCATGTCGATCGGCGCCAGGGAGCTCCGTTCGGCTTCCAACTTCGCCTTTACCAGCAGAAGTTCCGTGGCTCGAGCATCTCCGGTATGCACCGGGGCTGCATAATCCTTCACAGCCAGGATCGATCTGACATCGACGTCCGGCACGACGCGCGCGAGAGGGACCTCACCCTGCCAGATAAACGCCGTGCGCAGCATGTCATGCCGACGCACGACCTCGGCAAGGCTCCGCTCGAGCACGGGAATGCTTAGTCGGCCCTGCAATCGATAAGCGAACGGCAGGTTGAACTGGGGCAACCCGGATAATTTTCGCTCGATGCGTAGCATGCGCTCCTGCACGATGGAGATTGACTGTGCGTCATCTCCATCAGCGCGCGAAATCTGCGGTTGCGGATCGTGCGGGCGCACCAACGAGCCGGCGCCCCCTTTCAATGATTCAAGGTGAAGCGCAAGAGCCGCAACGGTCGGCCAATTGAAGATGTCTTCGAATGACAGGGTGCTGCCGAAGCGCTCCTCCACACGCAAAATCAACTGGGTCATGGCAAGTGAATCCACGCCGAGCGCGAAGACATCTTGGTCAACGCTGATCTGATCGATGTCCAAAATGTCCTGCCAGATACCGGCCAGTTGACGCTCCAATTCCGAGCTGGGCGCAACTCCCTTGCCGCCGTTCTGGATTGGTCGAGTCTTGGAAAAGCGGGCCGCAAGTTCATTGCGCTTGATCTTCCCGCCGGGGCCTTTCGGAATCTCCGGTACAATCACGATGAGGCCAGGGACCTTAAACCCGGCCAGGCGTCCTCGGGCATAGTCTCGGAGACTTTGTGCGCTCACCTTTGCGTCCTGACGCAGCACGATGGCGGCGGCGACGTCCGCGCCTAGTCGCTCATGGGGGACAGGGAAAGCAGCGGCTTCGATCACAGCCGGGTGGCTTAGCAAGGCCCCCTCTACCTCGGCGGGGGCAACCTTCTGCCCGCCCTTATGGATGATCTCCTTGATGCGACCGACGATAAAAAGGTACCGGTCGGCGTCCAGGTATCCGACGTCTCCGGTCCGGAACCAGCCGTCCTGAAATGCGGACGCGGTAGCGTCGGCATCATTGTCGTATCCCCTGGTTATGGTGGGACCTCGCAGCGCGATCTCTCCACGTTTGCCGGATGGCAAGCGACGACCCACACTGTCCAGTATCGCGATCTCGGGGCCGGCCGGCCGGCCGACTGAATCGCGCTTTCGCCGCTGCAAGGGATTTGCAGCGATCTGGGTGGCAGCCTCCGTCATGCCATAGGTGTCGATAACGGGAACACCAAACAACGCTTCCAGTCCGTCGAGCACTTCCGACGACAGAGACGTCGAAGCCGAACGAACGAGCCGCAACGAGGACCGCTGTGCAGCCTGCCTGTAGGGATCGGCCGCTGCCAATAGCGCGCGATGGATTGCCGGTACCGCAGTGTACCAGGTCGGTCGAAACTCCGTCAGCCAGCCGAAGAAGGCTGTTGCATCGAAGCCGGGAGGACAGACCGCACTGGAGCCTGCCGCAAGCGCGGCCAGAAGTCCCGAGATCAAGCCATGCCCATGAAAGAGAGGCAGCACGCTCAGCAATCGGTCGCGAGCCTCAAGCTCTAGGGCGGCGCCAACGTTGTCGGCCGACAGGCAGACGCTTGCATGGGTCAGAGGGACCGTTTTGGGCCGCGACGTGCTGCCAGATGTCATCAGGATGAACGCGTCGTCAGCGCTGGACGCAAACTCGTCGTCAACCAGGAGCTGCGGTGCCCGACCGGCAACACTGAACGCGCCGGCTCCCTCGTTCGGCCGAATCGACACATCGATCACGGGCACGCCCTGGATTTGGGCGGCGCGTCGGCTGGCCGAATTCAAGTCGGCGTGCGTCAATAGCGCCGCCAGCTGCAATTCGTCGAAATAACGCTGGTATTCATCACAGGTGAAACCCGGATTGAGAGGCACACAAACCGCGCCGGCCGCAACCGTGATCGCCGCTACTGCAGCCTCTGGTCCGTCCGGCAACACGACCGCGACCCTGTCAGTTCGGCGCACGCCGACGTTCCGCAACCCGAAAACCACTTCATTTGCCTGCGTCCATAGCGCGCCATACGTCATCGGGCGGCGCGCCGGGGCCAGAATGGCATAGCGCTCCGGCGCAGTTTCCGCATGGTCGGCGAGGAGGTCTCGAACGCACGGAAAGGGGCGTCTTCCGGCGCTCTTGCGTGCGTTACCTTTCCGCAATTCCTTGACAATATTCGACAACGCCGCCCCTCTTCGTCAATGTCGCTCCGTATACTGAACTGGTGAAGTCAATTCCCAGAACCCTCAAACACATCGAAGACGAGAATACGCGGATAGCATCGTCGGGCAATCGACCGCGGGCGGCTCGGCTGCGCTCAGGCAAGTTGCCCGTTCTGACAGTGTGGGGAGGGGATGTATGCACAATTTCGGAATATTAGAAGAATATCCCTGAGTTGCCCGACGTGTCAAGTTGCCTGGTCGACCCCGCCAGCCGCCGACTCCTTTGCATGGGGTTGTTTTCGATATTTTGGCAGCGCCGCCTGCGACGGCCCCAAAACTCATCCCGCTTTAGTGCCGCACCACCAGCACCGAGCATTTGGCGTAACGCACCACGTGGCCGGCATTGGAGCCGAGGAAGTAGGTGCGCATCGCCGGCCGGTGCGAGGTCATCACGATGAGGTCAGCTTTCATGTTCGCGGCCTCCTCGAGGATCTCGTGATAGATGCCGCCCTGGCGGACCACGCCGGAGATGCGTCCGGGCGCGATGCCGGATTCGCGCGCGACGATCGCGAGCGCTTCTTCCGACGTTTCACGCTGCTGGCTGTCGAAATCCGCCGGAACATATTCGGCGAGCATCACCGGCGTCATCGGCAGCACGTTGAGCAGACGCACCGTCCCGTTCCATGTTTGCGACAATGTTGCAGCGGTTGCGATCGCCGGCTTCGCCAGATCGGTGTCGGCGAGGTCGATCGGCACGAGAATGGACTTGTACATCTGCGCCTCCTGTCCGCGATTGGTCTGGAGCCGTTTGGTCCCTGTGCCGGGACGCGCGCCTTCTTTTTCTTGAAGTCGTCCTGTATCGACGCGAACCGGTCCCCCTGTCGCGCAGACGTCAATATAGCATGGCGGAGCGGCGCTGTCCGCTTGCGTCAGCTGCGCGAGGCTTGCTTCAACAGTTTAGGGCTGACGAACAGGACGAGCTTGCCGCGCCGGAACGAGACGTCGTTCCAGTCGTCGGTCGCGAAGTCGAAGACGGCGAGCCCCGAGGTCGGCAGATTGTCGCCGAGCGCGCGCTTTGCGGCCTCGTCGCCGCTGCCGGTCAGCGTCAGCGCGAGCTCGTGCATGCCGGGGTTATGGCCGATCAGCATCAGCCGCTTCGGATCGGTGACCGAAGCCATCCGGATCGCGGTCAGCAATTGCACGGGATCGGCGCCGTAGAGGTCCGGCACGAATTCGACTTTCGGCGCAGGTCCGGCGCCCTTCAGCGCCTCGCGCACGATGTCCCAGGTCTGTGCGGTGCGGACTGCCGGCGAGACCAGTGCCAGATTGGGCAGGGGCGGACGACGGGCGATCCAGCCGCCGATCTCCGCCGCATCGCGGTGGCCGCGCTCGTCGAGGCGGCGGTCCTGGTCGTGCCCCGAAGGCGCGTCGTGTTCGGTCTTGGCGTGACGCAGCAGCAGCAAACGGCGCATGGACTTCCATTCTCGATTCGGTCAGGTCGAATTAATCTACAGGCTCATGCCCTGGACAAGGTGACAAGCGCCGCAGCGGTCCGTAAGAAACGCCATGAGCGAGAGTTCCACAAGTGCGGCAGACGGCCCCGATCAGGCGGACTCGCAGTTCGGCGACCGTCTGGCGTTCGACCTCGACGTCGACATTTGCGTGGTCGGGGCCGGGCTGGCCGGCCTGACCGTGGCGCGGGAGGCGGCGCGGCTCGGCGCGAGCGTCGCGGTGCTCGAGGGCCGCCAGATCGGCTGGAACGCCTCCGGTCATCATCTCGGCACCGTGATGCCGGGATTCGGTCTGCCGATGACAGATGTGATCGAGCGCGTCGGCCTCGACGATGCCCGCGAATTGTGGGCATTGTCGAAGGAGGGCGCCGATTATGTCCGCGCCACCGCTACCGAAGATTTGATCCCGGGCATCAAGCCGAGTGATGGCGCGCTGGAGGTCTCCAATGTCGATGTCGGCGAGGCGCTGATCGGCCGCCTGCAGACGCTGGGCGAGGATTTCGCGACCGAGGTCGAGGGCTGGCAGGTCGATCGCGTGCGCAGCGTGCTCAGGACCGGCCGCTATTTCCACGGCATCTATTATCCGAAGGCGTTCCAGATCGATGGCCGCAAATATGTGCATGGCCTCGCCGCGCTGGCGATGCGGGCGGGCGTGCGGATCTTCGAGGAGACGCCGGTCGTCAGCATCGATTTTTCTGGCATCCGCAAACGCATCGTGACGCCGACGGCGCGGCTGCGCGCCAACCATATTGTCCTCGCCGGCAACATCCATCTCGGCGCGCCGTTGAAGCGCTTGTCCGATACGCTGCTGCCGGTGTGGCGCTACGCGGCTTTGACCGAGCCGCTCGGGGAGCGGCTGGCGGAGACCATCGCGTTTCCCGGCTCGGTCGTCGACAGCAACGGCATCGACCATTTCCGTGTCGTCGATGGCGATCGGCTGTTGTGGGCGAGCCCCGAAACCACCTGGGACGCACGGCCGAAGCGGCTTGGCGGGGCGGTGCAGCGCCGCATCGCCACGGTGTTTCCGCAACTCGGCAAGGTTCCGATCGCGGAGATGTTCGGTGGCGCGGTCGGCGTCACCGTGCACGGCATGCCGCAGATCGGCCAGTTGCGCCGGGGCCTGTGGGTGGCGAGCGGCTTCGGCCGGCAGGGACTCAACACCTCGGCGCTCGCCGGGCAGTTGATCGCGCGCAGCATCCTGTGGGGCGACGACCGCTGGCGGCTGTTTTCGCCGTTCGAGCTGGTCTGGGCCGGCGGCACCACCGGCCGCGTCGCCGGTCATTTCGTCAGCCTGTGGGCGAGGGGCGCCGCGTCCGCGGCGGGTGTTCTGGCGCGCTACCGCGAGGGTGCACGTGCGAAGGAGCGCCTGCGGGAGGCGCGGCTCGCCGAGGCCAATCTCAGGGCGGGAACCAGGGGACCCGCACCCCGCCGTCCACCCCCGTCGGGGGTGCGGCCGGCGCGGCCGCCCGCGCCCAGGCAGATCGAGGACGGCGAGGCGCCGTATCCGGATGCCTCGCAAGAAAGTGAGCGGATCTCCGACGGGCGGATGTAACGTCCGCCGGCGGGGTTCGTATCTCTTGACGAACCTCGGGCACGCCCTGCTGAGCCGTCCGCACCGGAGATGATTGATGATCGATCGCCGCATCCTGCTTGCTTCCGTCGCCGGCCTGTTCGGCTTCGCCGCCTTCCGCTGGCTGCGCGCCTCGCCGGCGCAGGCCGCCGAGAAATTCGAGATCGAGAAGACCGACGCCGAATGGCGCGCGCAGCTGACGCCGCAGCAATACGAGATCCTGCGCAACCAGGGCACCGAGCGGCCGGGATCCAGCCCGCTGCTCAAGGAGCACCGCAAGGGCACCTTCGCCTGCGCCGGCTGCGACCTGCCGCTGTTCTCGTCCGAGACCAAGTATGAGAGCGGCACCGGCTGGCCGAGCTTCTGGAAGCCGCTGGACAATGCGGTCGGCACGACCTCGGACCGCACCTTCGGCATGGTGCGCACCGAGGTGCATTGCCGCCGCTGCGGCGGCCATCTCGGCCACGTCTTCGACGACGGCCCGAAACCGACCGGACTGCGCTACTGCATGGACGGTTTTGCGCTGGTGTTTCACCCGGCGGCGCCGTCGGCGACCTGACATTCCTTCCCGGCAATTGTTGCCGCTCCCGGCAAATGTGCCCCGGTCGAACGACCGGGGCATTTTTTTCAAGCGGATGATTTTGTTACGTTTTGTTTCGTGGCACGACCTTTGCGACATGCTCCGCCGATGCGGCCATTCCTGTGATTGCCAGCCGCCGGGAATCGAATTGGAGAACATGTCATGGGTATCTTCGGCGCTCTCACGACGGCTGTCGGTGGCTTGCGCGCGGGCTCTTACGCGCTCGAAAACATCTCCGGCAATATCGCCAACTCGCAGACCACCGCCTTCAAGCGCATCGATACCTCGTTCCTCGACCTCGTCCCGCAGACCGCGCTGACCGCGCAGCTCGCCGGCGGCGTCACCGCGCAGTCCCGCTCGACCAACTCGGTGCAGGGCGACGTGCAGTCGGCATCGGTCGCGACCTTCATGGCGATCAACGGCAACGGCTTTTTCGCGGTGCAGAAGCCCGGCAGCTTCACCGACGGTGCGCCGGTGTTCGACGGCGTCGACCGCTACACCCGCCGCGGCGATTTCCAGCTCAACAAGGACGGCTATCTCGTCAACGGCGCCGGCTACTATCTCGAGGGCGTGCCGATCGACCCGACCACCGGCAACCCGGCGGGCTCATCGCCGCAGGTGCTGCAATTCAAGAACGACTTCCTGCCGGCGCAGCAGACCACCAAGATCGACTATCGCGCCAACCTCGCGTCCTATCCCTTGACCACCGCGCACGACACTTCGGTTCCCGGCTCCGAGCTGATCCGGCCGGGCGCGTTCAGCAGTGGAAATAATCCGTTGGTGCTGGGCACGCCGGCTGCGCCGTATACCGATTCCACCATCACCGGCACCGCGCAAAACAACAAGGCGACGCCGTCGGTGGCCATTACCGCCGCGACGCTGCTTTCGGGCGCAGCCGGCACCGATTCGATCAATACCAACTTCAGCGCCGGCTCTGCCGGCCCGCCCGTCGTGCCCGCCGACACGATCACGGTCAACGGAACCGTCATCACCTTCGTGGCTTCGGGGGCGACCGGCAACCAGCTCAACGTCACCGACAGCATCGGAACGCTGCTCGCGAAGATCGACTCGATTACCGGTACCACCACGTCATCGACGATCAGCGGCGGCAAGATCACCTTGCACTCCGGCAAATTGGCCGATCTCAACGTGACGAGCTCGAACGCGACCGCCTTCGCGGCGCTCGGCTTCACCGGCTCGGCGGTTGCGGTTCGCGGCGGCGGCGGCACGGTCGGCACCGGCCAGGTTGTCGGCAACGACAACTCGACCTTCCTGAACGAATCCGTCTCGGGCGGCGCCGTCACGGCCTACGACGTGTCGGGCGCGCCGGTGAACCTGCAATTCCGCTGGGCCAAGACCGACAGCTCCTCGCTGGGCAGCGGACATACCGACACCTGGAACCTGTTCTATCAGGTCAATCCCAACGCGACCGGCACGCAGGTCTCCTGGCAGAACGTCAACGTCAACTTCACCTTCGCCTCGAACGGCCAGATGTCGCCGGCGATCTCCTCGGTGGCGCTCACCAATGCCGTCGTCAACGGCGTGTCGCTCGGCAGCCCCGTGATCAATTTCGGCTCCGGCGGCGTGACCCAGTTCGCCGACGCCAACGGCAACGTTCAGGTCAACCAGATCCAGCAGGACGGCTTCCCCGCCGGCCAGCTGCAGTCGGTCAGCGTCTCCACCAACGGCCGCATCGTCGGCAACTACACCAACGGCCGCAACATCGACCTCGCCGAAATCTCGGTGGCGACCTTCAACGGCACCAACTTCCTCAAGCGCATCGACGGCGGTGCGTTCGAGGCGACCGACGAGTCCGGCGCGGCGCTGTTCGGCAAGGCCGGCACCATCGTCGGTTCCTCGCTCGAGAGCTCGAACACCGATATTGCCGACGAATTTACCAAGCTGATCGTGACCCAGCAGGCCTATTCGGCGAACACCAAGGTGATCACCACGACTAATTCGATGGTGCAGGATCTCCTGAACGTGGTGCGCTGATCGCATCGTTTGCTGTCCGTGTGAAGAAGTAAAGGCGAGTACACATCATGGGTCTGAGCCAAGCCCTTTCCACCGCGATGTCGGGCCTGCGCGCCACGCAGGCCTCGCTCTCGCTCGTGTCGTCGAACGTCGCCAACGCGGAGACGCCCGGCTACGTCAGGAAGACGCTCAACCAGGTCACCGGCACCACCGGCCAGTACGGATCGAGCGTCCTCATCACCGGCGTCAATCGCCAGCTCGACGAATTCCTGCAGACCCAGCTCCGTACCGAGACGTCGGGAGCGGCCTACGCCGACGTCCGCTCGGATTTCCTGGCCAATCTGCAGGGCGTGTACGGCAATCCCGACTCCACCGGCACGATCGAGGACGCCTACAACAAGTTCCTGACCGCGCTGCAGGGGCTGTCGACCAGCCCGGAATCGCAGTCGGCCCGCATCGGCGTGATCAATGCCGCGCAATCGATGGCGCAGCAGCTCAACGCGACCTCGCAGGGAATCCAGACGCTGCGCGCCAACGCCGAGGCCGGCATCAGCGATTCCATCAACAGCGCCAACAATGCGATGCAGCAGATTGCGCGCCTCAATGTCCAGCTGGCGGCCAATGGCGGCACGACCGATGCCTCGACCGCGGCATTGCTCGATCAGCGCGACCGCTACGTCACGCAGCTCTCGCAGCTGATGGACATCCGCACCGTCACCAACAGCCAGAACCAGGTGAGCGTGTTCACCAATTCCGGCGTGCAGCTGGTCGGCACCGAGGCCGCGACGCTCAGCTTCAACGCCCAGGGCACGATGACGCCCAACACGTTGTACAATACCGACCCGACCAAGAGCACCGTCGGCACCATCACCATCACGTTCCCGCATGGCGGCACCTATGACATGGTGTCGACCAACTCGATTCGCTCCGGCAAGATCGCCGCCTATCTCGAGTTGCGCGACAACACGCTGGCGCAGGCCCAGACACAGATCGATCAGTTCGCCGCCGCGATGTCGAGCGCGCTGTCGGACAAGACCACCGCGGGCACCGCGGCGACGGCGGGAGCGCAGTCCGGCTTCGACCTCGACCTCTCGGGGCTGCAGAACGGCAACACCATCCACGTCTCCTACAAGGACAACACCACCGGCCTCACGCATAATCTGTCGATCATTCGCGTCGACGATCCGAGCGTGCTGCCGCTGAGCAATACCGCGACCGTCGATCCGAACGACGAGGTGCTGGGCATTGATTTCTCGGGCGGCATGAGCTCGGTGCTGTCGCAGCTCAACGGCGCACTCGGCGGAACCGGCCTGCAATTCTCCAATCCGTCGGGGTCGACGCTGCGCGTGCTTGACGACGGCGCCGTCAACAAGGCCGATGTGACCGCGGCATCGGTCACGTCGACGGTTTCGTCGCTGACCTCGGGCGATCCGCATCTTCCGCTGTTCACCGACAATGGCGGGCTCTACACCGGCGCGATCACCGCGAACGGCTCGCAGACGACCGGCCTTGCCGCGCGCATCAGCGTCAACACCGGCCTGATCGGCGATCCCTCGCGCATGGTGGTGTACTCGACCAATCCGCAGACGCCGGCCGGCGACACCACGCGCGCCAACCTCGTTCTGAACCAGCTGTCGAACGCCTCGTACAGCTATTCACCGCAGACCGGCCTTGGCACGTCAGGCGCGCCGTTCACCGGCACGCTGCTGAACTTTGCCAAGCAGTTCATCAGCCAGCAGGGCGAGTCGGCGACCGCCGCCAAGCAACTCGCTGACGGCCAGGACGTCGTGCTGAACACGCTGCAGACCAAGATGGACTCGACCTCCGGCGTCAACATGGACGAGGAGATGGCGCATCTGCTTTCGCTGCAGAACGCCTATTCCGCCAATGCGCGCGTGATGTCGTCGATCAAGCAGATGTACGACGCGCTGCTGCAGCTCACGTGAGGGTAACATGTCGATCGACGGCGTAAGCGGCAGAACTTCCTATATCGGCACCACGATCCTCAACCTGCGGAATCAGCTCAATGACCTGACCACGCAGCTTGCGACCGGCAAGGTATCGACGACCTATGCGGGGCAGGGGCTCGATCGCGGTTTTGCGCTCAGCCTGCGCGCGCAGATCAGCGGCATCAACGCGTTCTCCGATACCGCCACCAACCTCAACACGCGCCTGAGTGTCGCGAACCTCACCTTGCAGGGCCTGTCCGACGTCGGGACCCAGGTGAAGAACGCCGCGACGACGGCGACGCTGACGCTCAACGACAGCGGCCAGACCTCGGGCCAGATCACGGCGCAGGCGGCCTTCGCCAACGCGGTCGCGATGCTGAACAGCCAGTCGGGCGACCGCTATCTGTTTTCCGGCCGCGCGATGGATACGCCGGCCACGGTGTCCGCCGATACCATGCTCAAGGGCACGGCAACCCAGGCTGGGCTCACCCAGCTCATCAATGAGCGCAAGCAGGCCGATCAGGGCGCCGGCATGATGGGCCGCCTGAGCGTCTCGTCGCCGCCGGCGACCACGACGGTCACGAGTATCGCCGAGGACGGCTCGCCGTTCGGCCTGAAGCTTTTGTCGGTGCAGTCGTCGTTGACGGGCGGCGCCACGGTGACGCAGCCGGCCGGCACGCCGAAGTCGGCCTCGGTCGATCTCGGCGCCGTCAATCCGAAGGACGGCGACAAGATCAAGTTCAACTTCACGCTGCCCGACGGCACCACCGAAGCGATCGAGCTCACGGCGACCACGACGAACCCGCCGCCCACCGGCTCGTTCCTGATCGGCGCCGACACCGCGGCGACGACGGCCAACCTGCAGTCGACGCTGACCTCGTCGATCAAGACGTTGAGCGACACGTCGCTGGTCGCGGCGTCCGCGGTCGCGGCGTCGAACAATTTCTTCAATCCGGTCGCGACCGTCTCGGGCGCGGCGGTGAACAACCATAACACGCCGCCGGCGCCGATCAGCGGCGCCACGGCCCTTTCGGGGGCGGCGGGCACCGACTCGCTGTCGACGAGCTTTGCCGCGGGTGACACCATCACGGTGAACGGCACGCCGATCACCTTCGTGGCCTCGGGCGCCACCGGCAACCAGGTCAACGTCACCGACAGCGTGCAGACGCTGATGGCCAAGATCGACCAGATCAGCGGCACCAAGAACCCGTCGACTATCAGCAACGGCGCGATCACCTTGCACGGCGCCGACGGCGAGAGCCTGTCGATCTCGAGCTCCAATACAGCCGCACTCGGCGCGCTCGGCATCGCCAACAACACCACCGCAGCGCCGGCGCCGCTCAGGGTAGGGGGACCGCCGTTCGACACCGCGACCAACCTGGTCGCGGGCACGCCCGGCAACACCGTCTACTGGTACACCGGCGAGAATGGCCCGGGGTCGGCGCGCGGCACCGCGGTCGCCCAGGTCGATCAGTCGATCACCGTGCAGTATGGCGCGCGCGCCAACGAACAGGCCTTCCGCTATTTGCTGCAGAACGTCGCGGTGTACGCGGCCGTCACCACCAATGCCAGCAACTCGAATGCGAGCGCGCAGGTGACGGCGCTTGCGCAGCGCGTAAGCGCTAACCTCGCCCCGCAGAACGGTCAGCAGCAGATCCAGGACGTGCAAGCCGAATTCGCCGGCGCGCAGACCGCGACCAAGGCGGCCACCGATCGGCAGACTCAGCTCAAGGGGATGGCGGAAACGATGCTCGACTCGGTCGAGGGCGTCAATCAGGACGAGGTCGCGACCAAGATCCTGGCGCTGCAAACCAGCTTGCAGGCGTCGTATCAGACCACGTCGATGCTGTATCAAACGACGCTGCTGAAATACCTGCCGATCAGCTGATCGCGCGCCCCTCATCTCCAGCCAGCAAAAAGGCCTCCGCGCGGAGGCCTTTTTCGTTGAGGCGAGTGGGGCTAGAGCGTTTTCAAGCGAAGTGGACGCCGGTTCGCGCGAAGAAAACGCGTCAAAACAAGAAGCTCTACGCGCTCTTGCGTGCGTCGTCGCGATCGGCGTTCTGCTGGTCGCGCGCGGTTTCCAGCAGCTTCTCCTCGTGTGCGATCAGCTTCTTGGACTCCTTCAGCGCGTGATAGAGGTCGCCGTTGAGGATGAAGTTGTTGACGCTTTCGATGAACGGCCACGCGCTCGGCATTGCGGTGATGATGTCGCGCACCAGACTGAAATAGGTCGGGTGGTGCGCCATCGGGTCCGGCGACAGATACATCAGCTGCACGGCGAGATAGATCAGCTTCGCCGGCGTGTCCGCGGTCTCGGGCGTCAGGATATCCTTCTCGCGCAGGATCGGGATGCGGTCGCCGTCGATCAGCAGGCGGGCGCGCTGGTCGGTGTTGGTGATCACGCAATTGCCGACGATGATGCGCTCGTTCGGTTTGAGTTCGACCTTCAGGGCCATGACCGTTCTCCTTTGCCTGCAGTCGCGCGATGTCTTCGCTGGCGGAGCGAAGTGGTTCGGCACTGCTTAGCAGCCGCCGTTGCGGCCGGGGGCCGATGCGACAGCGATCCTTTCCCATGATGGTTAATGCTTGGTGAACGAGGGGCAGGCGCTGGCGTCGTTATCTGGCCGGAATTGTCAGTCGCCTCAGTAGTTTTCGGGACGAACCTCACCCAATGGCGACAATTTTATTCTTCGGCCTTTGTCTCAAATGCCGTTCTGGAGATTTCTTTTTCCTTCGCGGCCCGACCGCAGGATCGGCCATCCGCCCGATCAGAAAGGATTGGAGCGGCTTCTTCCTCAGTTTCACACCAGAAAGGTATGAAAATGTCCGATATCATTCTCTCCTCCTCCGTTCGCCAGAACCTCCTCTCCCTCCAGTCCACCGCCGATCTGCTCTCCACGACGCAGAACCGCCTTGCCACCGGCAAGAAGGTCAACACGGCGCTCGACAACCCGACCAACTTCTTCACCGCGCAGTCGCTCGACAACCGCGCCAGCGACATCAACAACCTGCTCGACGGCATCGGCAACGGTGTGCAGGTGCTGCAGGCCGCCAACACCGGCATCACCTCGCTGCAGAAGCTGGTCGATACCGCGAAGTCGATCGCCAACCAGGTGCTGCAGAGCCCGACCGGCTACACCACCAGGTCGCAGGTCACTTCCACCGCGGCGCTCGGCGGCACGTCTGCCAACCTCGTCGACGGCACCACGATCAAGAGCGGTGACGTCCTGGCGATCGCGGCGTCGGCCGGCCAGCCTGCCTTCAACTTTACGTTCGGGGCCAGCACGTCGCTGGCGCAGTTGAACACGTCGCTCGCGGCCAGCAACCTGACGGCGAGCCTCGACAGCTCGAACAAGCTCGTCATCACCACGACCAACGACGCGGCCTCCTCGACGATCGGTGCGGTGACCTTCACCAACACCGGCGGCGGCACTGCGACGTTCAGCGCGGCCGGCACGGCGCCGGTTGCCGACCAGGCCTCGCAGTCGGCGCGCGCCGCTCTGGTCACGCAGTACAACAACACCATCGCGCAGATCACGACCACGGCGCAGGACGCCTCGTTCAACGGCATCAACCTGTTGAACGGCGACAGCCTGAAGCTGACCTTCAACGAGACCGGCAAGTCGACGCTCAGCATCACCGGCGTCACCTTCAATGCCAGCGGCCTCGGTCTGAAAGCGCTGACCGCGGGCACCGACTTCCTCGACAACAACTCGGCGAACAGCGTCATTGCGTCGCTGAGCTCGGCGAGCTCCTCGTTGCGCAGCGAAGCCTCGACGCTGGGTTCGAACTTGTCGATCGTGCAGATCCGTCAGGACTTCTCGAAGAACCTGATCAACGTGCTGCAGACCGGTTCGTCCAACCTGACGCTGGCCGACACCAATGAGGAAGCGGCCAACAGCCAGGCGCTGTCGACCCGCCAGTCTATCGCGGTCTCCGCGCTGGCGCTCGCCAACCAGAGCCAGCAGAGCGTGCTGCAGCTGCTCCGCTAAGCGCGCCGGCAAGTGCTTCGAGAACGGCGGGGGAAACCCCGCCGTTTTCTTTTGTCTCCGGGATATTACGGTGTCTGTCCATGCCCTCAGAACGGCGCATTTCGTAACGGCTGCTAACCATATTTAAAGGCGCCCGATGCATAAATATCGGGCGCTAGAATTGCGTCTTCGCGGCTCGAGAAATCCGCATCCCATCGAGGTCATTGAATGTCGAATGCAGCCCAGGCCTACGCTCGTACCTCCACGACGACGGCGTCCCCACGTGAAATCGAAGCGCAGGCGCTGTTGAAGGCCGCGCGGCAGCTGCAGGAAGTCCAGACGAACTGGAACGGTCCCGACAAGGCGCTCGATCATGCGTTGCTGTTCAATCGTCGGTTGTGGTCGATCTTTCTCAGCGCCGCGCAAGGCGACGACAATCCGCAGCCGCTCGAGATTCGCCAGAACATCGCCAATATCGGCGTGTTCGTGATGAAGCAGACCGTCGACATCCAGATGAATCCGGATCCGGCGAAACTGAAGTCGCTGATCGATATCAACTGCAATATCGCCGCCGGCCTCTCGGGCCGCGGCTGATCGATCGATTCCTGACGGAGCCCTCGGCATGGCCGACGTGTTGAGCATCCTGTCGGCCAACTACAAGGCCGCCGGCCTGACGGTCCCGTCGAAGACGCCCTATGTGGCCGTCGATCCGAACCTCTATGAGGGCAGCTGGAGCGGCAAGTACGCCAACAACAAATCGTTCAACATCTCGGTGTCGAACGTCGATGGCTTCCGCGCCAAGGTCCACTACCAGAGCGACGGCACCAGCAAGTATCAGGACGTGCTGATCAAGGATGGCGGGTTCCGGATCGGCGATACCAAGTTCGCGCTGGTGCAGCAGGGGACGGCGTTGATCGCCAATGTCGTCACCGATCCGGCCACCGGAGCGACCTATCTCGACAAGGCCTACGCCACGCAGAAGACCTGAGCGGTCGTTGGTCCGCGCCTAGGCGCGGCGATCGGTGGCACGCACCCGCGTCGGCGCGTCCTTGCTGAGATCGAGCGCGTGGAAATAGGCGCGGCGGCGCAATACGGCTTCTTCCGGAAACTGCCTCACCACCAAATTCGTGCGATTATCGACCACCTGATAGACCACGGCGCGCGCGTCGCGGTCGATGATGACCAGGTCGCTGACCGACGGAGCCTGATTTGAAATCGATGCGTTGACGGCGTTGGGATCGATGGTGACGCGCACGCTCGGCTCCGGAGCGGTGACGCTCTGGCTCGCCGGCAGTTCAGTCTTGACCGCCTTCTGCGCCGTATCGCTCGTGGGAGAGACCATCGGCGCCGCGACCGGTGCCCCCACCGGCTTGATGTTGAAATCTGTACTCATGGCAGCCTCGTAGTGCACAGGCACTAGTTTGCTTGAGTCAAATCCCAACCCCTCACGGTCCGCAACTCTACGGGGAACCTCTCAATAGGCTGTTAGAAAACACGCTGAATGCCGCGCTGCCGGGGCGGCGTCGAATTGAGCTAAATTGTAAGCGTACACGTCAGAGCGTGCGGCTGACCGCGATCGGCGTCATGTTGCGGGGGCCGGGCGTGGCGCGCTGTCCGCTTGCGGTATAGGTGTTCGGAATGTTGCGGCGCTGCACCTCGGCATTGACGCCGCGCACGATGCCTTCGGAGACGGCATGCGCGGTCGCAAGCACGGTCAAATTGACCTGCAGCATGGCGCGGAACGTCTCGTGATGCCGGCGCAGCGTCGCGAGCAGCTCGGGATCGGTCTGCGACAGCATCTTCTGCATCAATTTCAGATGCTCCACCGCGAGCATGTAGCGCCGCGACAGCTCCGACTTCTGCGCCTCGAGCCGCATGCCCTCGCGGATCTTGCCGGCGCGGACGAACTCGGTCTCCTGCTCGATCACGGCGAGCAGGCCGCTCATCACTTCGGTCAGCTCGTTGGCAAGACGCGCGACGTCCGGCGGCGTCGACGTCGCGGACCGCGCGGCGGGGGCGGACGCTACTGGCCGCGGCTGCTGTGGACGCTGGTTCATCGCGCTGCTCCTTGAAACCCTAGCTCTTGTTCGCCTGCTGCAGAATCAGCGAGCGGAACACTTCGTTGGAAATGCCGACGCCGCCGGCTTTGGCGAAATTCTTCGAGTATTCGTCGGTCAGCATCGATCGCCATGCGCCGGTGCCGACGGTGTCGCCGTACGGACCATCGCCCTTCAGGCCGGTCGTCATCTGCGAGAACATCGAATTCAGGAACATCGATTCGAAATCGGTCGCGGTCGCCTTTGCCTTGGCGGCTTGCTGCGGCGTCACCTTCTTCAGCGCGTCCTGCAGCACGGGATCGGGGCGACCGTTGAACATCGGCATCAACGCCTTGTTCGGCATGCTGCCGGTGGTGCTGTTGATCAGGCTCGCCATCACATCACCTCGATGTCGGCTTCGATCGCGCCGGCGGCCTTGATCGCCTGCAGGATGCTGATGAGGTCGCGCGGTCCGATGCCGAGGCCATTGAGGCCGTCGACCAGCTGCTGCAGCGAGACGCCGTCCTTGACCACGGCGAACTTCTTGCCGTCCTCGCTGACGCCGACGCTGGTGCGCGGTGTCACGACTGTTCGGCCGCGCGACAGCGGATTGGGCTGGCTGACCTGCGGGCTCTCGGAGATCGAGACGGTGAGATTGCCCTGCGCGACGGCGACGGTCGCGACGCGGACGTCGCGGCCCATCACGATGATGCCGGAGCGTTCGTCGATCACGATCTTGGCCACGAGATCGGGATCGACCTGCAGCTGCTCGATCTCGGTCAGGAAGGCGACGACGTTGCCCTTGAACTCCGTCGGGATCGCAAGCTGCACCGTGGAGGGATCGATCGGCTCGGCGGTCTTGACGCCGAGATAGTCGTTGACCGCGGCGGCGATCCGCTTGGCGGTGGTGAAGTCGGCGTTGCGCAGCGCGAGGCGCACATTGGGCAGGCGGTTGAGTGCGAACTCGATCTCGCGCTCGATGATGGCGCCGTTGGCGATCCGGCCGACGGTCGGCACGCCGCGCACGACGCTGGCGGCGGCACCTTCGGCCGCGAAGCCGGCGACCGCCACCGATCCCTGCGCCACCGCGTAGACATTGCCGTCGGCGCCGAGCAGGGGAGTGACGAGCAGGGTGCCGCCCTGCAGGTTCTTGGCATCGCCGAGCGCGGAGACGGTGACGTCCATGCGCGTGCCCTGGGTGCCGAACGCCGGCAGATTGCCGGTCACCATCACGGCGGCGACGTTGCCGGTGCGGATGGTGGCGCCGCGGATGTTGACGCCCATGCGCTCGAGCATCGCTTGCAGCGATTGCTTGGTGAAGGGGATGTTGTTGAGCGTATCGCCGGTACCGTTGAGGCCGACCACGAGGCCGTAGCCGATCAGCTGGTTCTGGCGCACGCCCTCGATATTGGCGAGATCCTTGATCCGCGACGTCGCGGCCGCCGGCATGACGGAGGCCGCCAGCGCCAGCAGCGCGGCGCAGGCCACTCCGAACAGATTTGCGATGCGGATGCCGGGCATCCCGATGCTCCCCTCGAACTGAACTAGCGGATTGCGCGACACTCCCATGACGGCGATCCGCCATTAACCATGCGAGCTGCGTGCCACTCCGCTTCGCTTGGGCAATGTCTTGATATATTTATCGAAATTGTCGGGCCGCCATTTTCATCGGGTTCGCCAGGGAGCGCGAAACTGCCGCGCGGCGGCAGAAATTGCCGGGTCGTTTACGCGCCGTTAACCATAAAACGGCGATGCTCGGCTCATTCAGGCCTGCGGGATCACGACGATGCGCATCTACGGACCGAACGGCACCACGCTTGGCACGTCCACCGGCGCCACGCGGCGCACGTCGTCGAGCGGCTTCTCGCTGCCGGATGCGACGACCGCGCAAGAAGAGGTTCGCTCCACCGCGGCGCCGAAGGCTGCTGCCAGCCTCGATGCGCTGCTCGCGCTGCAGGGCGTCGAGGACCCGACCGAACGGCGCAAGCGCTCGGTGGCTCGCGGCAAGGGTGCGCTCGACGTGCTCGACGCGCTCAAGCTCGGACTGCTGTCCGGTAATTTCGATTCCTCCACGGTGAACCGGCTGCGTGACGCTGCGGCAAGCCTGAAGGAATCCTCCGGCGATCCCGGTCTTGATGCCGTGCTCGGCGAGATCGAGCTGCGCGTCGAGGTCGAGCTCGCCAAGGCCGGGCAATACTAGGCTCCTCCCGATCAACTCACCTGTTTCACGCCGCCAGTGCCTTCAGGCCGCCAGTGCCTCAGGCCGCCAGTGCTTTGCGCTGCGCGTCGTAGCGGCGCTGCGCGGCTAGCACCTCCTTCAGATTCTGTTCGGCCCAGTCGCGCAGCGGATCGACGGCTTCGGCGAGCGTCGATCCGAGCGGCGTGATTGAATACTCCACCGTCACCGGCACCGTTGCGATCGCCCGGCGGCGCAGCAGCCCGTCGCGCTCCAGGCTTTTCAGCACCTGCGACAGCATCTTCTGCGAGATGCCTTCGATGGCGCGGCGAAGCTGGTTGAAGCGCATCGGCTCGCCGCGCAGCAGCAGCAGGATCAGCACCGCCCATTTGTCGCCGACCCGGTCGAGGATCTGGCGCGTCGGGCAATTGGCGGCATAGGCGTCCGGCTTGAGGCTCGTGGCTTTCATCGCGGTTACTCCGGCGTGATCAGGTGAGACGAGAGTGCCTTCTTCACACCTACATCCATTTCGCTATCTAGTCACCATTGGAAACCATCAATCGGAGACTTGAGATGAAGATCGCCATCGCCGGCGCGTCCGGCCAGGCCGGCTCGCGCATCATCGCGGAACTCGCCCGCCGCGGCCACGCCGTCACCGCCATCGCCCGCAATCCGGAGAAGATCGCCGGCCTGCCCAATGTCACTGCCCGCAAGGGTGACGCGAACGACCAGGCCGCCCTGGCCGCGCTGTGGGCCGGCCACGATGCCGCGATCAGTTCGATCCATTTCCTGGTCAGCGACCCCGCCAAGCTGATCGGGGCTGCCAAGGCATCCGGGGTCGGCCGCTATCTCGTGGTCGGCGGTGCCGGCAGCCTCGAGGTGGCGCCGGGCGTCCGCCTAGTGACCACCCCCAACTTTCCGCCCCAATACAAGGCCGAGGCCTCCAAGGGGGCTGAGTTCCTCGACCTGCTGCGCCAGGAAAAGGACCTGAACTGGACCTTTTTGTCGCCCTCGGCGCTGTTCGTGGCCGGCGAGCGGACCGGCAAGTTCCGCCTCGGGACCGACCAGCTTCTGACCGCCGCCGACGGCAAAAGCTCGATCTCGTTCGAGGATTTCGCAGTTGCACTCGCCGACGAAATCGAGCGTCCGGCCCATATCCGCCGCCGTTTCACGGTCGGCTATTGAGGGGGCAGGGCCGTCCCCGGGCAGGCGGATAAGTTTGCCTGTGCAAGGCCTTGGGGGCGGCCCGCCTTTCGCGGTGGCAGATATTGTCTGTCACATGACGTGGCTATATAAGGCGCCGCGCGGAGGGGTTGTGTTCCCTCCGCCTGACAGGGACATGGCTGCCTTTGGAAAAGCTGAAGAACTACCGGCCGACTGAAAAAGAGCCTTTCATGAATGAGCGGCAGCGCGATTATTTCCGCGCCAAGCTGCTGGCCTGGAAGGATGAGATCCTCCGCGAATCGAAGGTCACGTTGCAGACGTTGCAGGAAGAGAACGTCAATCATCCCGACCTCGCGGACCGAGCGTCCTCGGAAACCGACCGCGCGATCGAACTTCGTGCCCGCGACCGTCAGCGCAAGCTGATCTCCAAAATCGACGCGGCGCTCCAGCGCATCGAAGACAACACCTACGGCTATTGCGAAGAGACCGGTGAACCGATCTCGCTGAAGCGGCTCGAAGCCCGCCCGATCGCAACGCTGTCGGTGGAGGCGCAGGAACGCCACGAGAAGCGCGAGAAGGTCTATCGCGACGAATAGTGGCGACGGATCGCCACGGATTGCTACCGGCGCGTACCGGTTGTACGTTCGCGCCGCCATGATGACACGCACTCTCAACATCGCTTCGGTGTTTTTCCTGGGCTGATCCCGCTTTCTGCTGGAAGCGCTGAGCGGCCCCACGGGCTTTCGCTCCTGGGATTCCAGTGAAACCGAATGAGCCGGTCAGGTTCCGCGCATCGCGGAGCATCGATGGCTGGCGACAGTTTGAGAGACAATCATGCCCCCTCGAAACGACCCGTGCGCGCTTGACGGCGCGCAGATCGAGCAATTCATCCAACAGGGCTTTGTCCGGATCGACAGCGCCTTTCCCCGGGAACTCGCGGACCGGGGACGCGCCATCATGTGGCGTGACCTGCCGTGCAGCGAGCACGACCCTCAACCGGTGATCCGTTTGCCGGGGTACGGCGGTACGCCGTTTCGCGAAGCGATCAACACGCCGCTGCTGCACCGGGCGTTCGACCAGATCGCCGGTCCCGGCCGCTGGCGCCCGCGCGACGACATCGGAACCTTTCCGGTGCGCTTCCCGCATCCGGACGATCCCGGCGATGCCGGCTGGCACATCGACGTCAGCTTCCCTGGCGAGGATTGCGACCCCAACGAGCGCAGCGACTTCTCCGCCTGGCGGGCCAATGTCGTCTCGCGCGGCCGGGCGCTGTTGATGCTGTTCCTGTTCTCCGACGTCGGCGAGGACGACGCGCCGACCCGGATCAGGGTCGGCTCGCATCGGCCGATGGCCCGCTACCTCGCGCCGGCAGGCGAGGCCGGACGCGCACGGATGGTGCTCGACGATGTCGGCGCCGACTGCGAGGTCGCGCTCGCGACCGGCGAGGCCGGCACGGTCTATCTGTGCCATCCGTTGCTGGTGCATGCCGCGCAGAAGCATCGAGGCACGACGCCGCGCTTCATGGCCCAGCCGTCGCTCGCTGCCGGCGAACCGTACCGGCTGGAACGTGCGGATGGTGCGTATTCGCCGGTCGAGATCGCGATCCGGCGCGCGCTTGGCATGAAGTGAAGTCCGATGATGCGTGGTCAAGCCTTGCCACGCATTCGCTGCACCCTAGCCCTCCCCCCGCAAGCGGGGGAGGGAATGTAATTCCTATGCCGAAACGGTTTATGGCGAGACGACATTCAGGCCAGTCCGGCTCCAAGCGTCGTCGCGCTTGCCGCGGCACTGCGGCGCGGGCCGAACGTCTTCGACCATGCCAGCAATTCGCGGAAAGCCGGCGTCAGGCCCCAGGCCGAATCCGTCAGCTCGTATTCGACCTGCAGCGGCTTCTCGGTGAGCACCTTGCGCGCCACCAGGCCGTCGCGCTCGAGCTCGCGCAGCTGGGCGGTCAGCATGTGCTGGGTGATCGGCGCGAGCGCGCGGCGCAGCGCGCCGAACCGCACGCCGCCATTCATCAGCGTGAACAGGATCTCGAGCTTCCATTTTCCCCCGAGCGCGTGGATCGCGTGCTTGAATTCGATCAGCACATCGGGGTCGGTCGGACAGCTCTCGCATTCACCGCCGTCACTCATATCGCTGGTATTGTTTTCCATACCGGTCTCGAATTTCATCCTACTTGTCCAAGGTCAGATAGGTGACCAGATGCGGCCTGTGCAGGGCGGGCAGCGCAATGTTGGGCCCATCCGCCGAATATGAAGAGGGCAGGGACATGAGCACGGTATTGGTCACAGGCGGATCGGGTTTCATCGGCGTGCATACCATCCTGCAGCTGCTTGCCGACGGGCATGCGGTGCGAACGACGGTGCGCAATCCGGGTCGCAGCAACGAGGTGATCGCGATGTTGCGCGAGGGCGGTGCGCTTGCTCCCGACCAGGTCGGCTTCGTCACCGCCGACCTGCTGCGCGACGACGGTTGGCGCGAGGCGGCCACCGGGTGCGACTACGTGCTGCATGTCGCATCGCCGCTCGGCGCCTATGTGCCAGAGGACGAGAATGAGCTGATCGTCCCGGCGCGGGAAGGCACGCTGCGGGTGTTGCGCGCGGCGCGCGACGCCGGCGTCAAGCGCGTCGTCGTGACGTCGTCGTTCGCGGCAATCGGTTACGGCCATCCGCCGCAAGCGGCGCCGTTCGACGAGACCGTGTGGTCCAATCTCGATGGCGAGGGCGTGCAGGCCTATCCGAAATCCAAGACGCTGGCCGAGCGCGCCGCCTGGGATTTCGTCGCGCGCGAAGGCAATGGCCTCGAGCTTGCCGTGGTCAACCCCACCGCGGTGTTCGGCCCGGCGCTCGGTGCCGATTTCTCCGAGTCGATCGGCATCATCAAGGCGCTGCTCGACGGCGCGATGCCGGCGGTGCCGCGGATCCATTTCGGCCTCGTCGACGTGCGCGATGTCGCCGACCTGCATCTGCGCGCCATGATGTCGCCCAAGGCGAGCGGTGAGCGCTTCCTGGCGGTCGCCGGCGAGACCATGTCGATCCTCGGGGTCGCCCGGGTGCTGCGCGCAAAACTCGGCAGCAAGGCGCGGCGTGTGCCGCGGTTCCAGGCGCCGGACTGGATGATGCGGCTCGCCGCACGGCGCAACCCGATGGCCCGTGCCGCGCTGCCGCTGCTCGGCAAGGTGCGCCGCGCGACCAGCGCCAAGGCGCAGCACCTGCTCGGCTGGCGCCCGCGCGGCAATGAGGAGATGATCCTCGCGACCGCGGAGAGCCTGATCCGGCTCGGCCTCGTCAAGGCCTGACGGCAGCTCCCGTCCAGCGTGCTTGCCAGACGGGTCGGCGAGTGCTGAATTGCTGCGAGCAGACGGAGGCGCCACCGCGCCGCCGAGAACACCAGGGAGGCTGCGCAGATGGATCGGGTCCTCGCGGCCGCAAAGGCGATCGCCAGCGCGCGCCGCAGCCGGGCGCCGCTCAAGGCGCTTCCGAAAGACGTCGCGCCGCGCGACGAGGCCGAAGGCTATCAGGTGCAGTACGCGCTGCACGATCTGATGCAGCCACACGTGGGCAGCCTCGTCGGCTACAAGATCGGCTGCACCAGCGCGGTGATGCAGGAATATATCAACATCCCGCACCCCTGTGGCGGTGGCGTGTTCGAGAAGGTCGTGCATGACAGCGGCGTGCGGCTGCCGGCGGCCGAGTTCGTCCATGTCGGCGTCGAGTGCGAGATCGCGGTGCGGCTCGCCCGCGATCTCGCTCCGAGCGAAGCGCCGTTCACCGCCGAATGGGTCGCGGAAGCGATCGATGCCTACTATCCCGCGATCGAGATCGTCGACGACCGCTATGTCAAATGGGAGACGCTTGGCGCGCCGACGCTGATTGCCGACGACTTCTTCGCCGCCGGTTGCGTGCTCGGGGAGGAGGTGCCGCGCATCACCGTGCCCGATCTGCGCGCGGTCGCGGGACGCGCGATCGTCAACGGTAAGGAAGAAGGCCGCGGCACCGGCGCCGACGTGCTCGGGCATCCCCACAACGCGCTCGCCTGGCTCGCCAATCATCTCGCCACTGAAGGCCGTGGCCTGCATGCCGGCCAGATCGTGCTGACCGGCAGCCTGGTCAAGACGGTGTGGCTGAATGCGGGCGACACGGTCGTGATGGAGCTCGACGGTCTCGGCAAGGTGGAAGCGGCGTTTACGTGAGGCAACGTTGTGCGAGCCTGCCTCCGCATAAAAGATGTCGTCCCTGCCTAGTGCGCAATTGCGCACGGGAGCAGGGACCCATACCCCGCGGCGGCCGTCGTGAACCGCGCTCGTCGTTCCGGCGCCATGCAACAATTAGCATTCGTGGTTATGGGTCCCTGCTTTCGCAGGGACGACATCGAATGTGCAGCGCGACCTTGACTTGACTTGAATTCACCTGACTTTCAAGTCGTCGGGCGTTTGGTGTCCGTGACGAGCTCGACCTTGCCGTCGGTCAGCCGATAGACCGCGCCGACCACCCGGAGCTTGCCCTGATCGACCGCGGCGCTGAGGATCGGCGTCGCCGATTTCAGCTTCGCGACGTTGTCGATGACGTTCTGCCTGATGGCGTTGGCGAGCCGGTCGCCTCCCTTGCCCTCGGTCGCCTTCACTGCCGGCGCGATCGCATTGACCAGCGAGGGCAGATGGCCGGGCAGGGTGGCGTCGTCCTTCAGCGACTTGATGGCGGCGTCGACCGCCCCGCAGCTGTCGTGGCCGAGCACCATGAACAGCGGCACGTTGAGCACGGCCGATGCATATTCCAGGCTCGCGATCGTCTCGTCGCTGGCGAAATTGCCGGCGATGCGGCAGACGAACAGATCGCCGCGGCCGGTGTCGAAGGCGTATTCCGGTGCGATGCGGGAGTCCGCGCAACTCAGGATGCCGGCGAACGGATTCTGTCCGCCGGCCAGCGCCTCGCGCTCGTGCTTGAAATCATGCCGCCGCGAGACGCCTTCGACATAGCGGAGATTGCCCTTCACCAGCCGGTCCAGCGCCGCGTCCGGCGCCAGCACGTTCTGTGGCTTCGGCGGCGATTTGGTTTCCTTGGCGGAAACCGGCGATGCAAGGGCGAGGCTGGCGGCGGTGCAGGCCGCGGCAGCGAGGAAGCGGCGCCGGGAGGTCTGGGTGGGAGCTGTGATTTCGCAAAGCTGGCACATCAAAAATCTCCGTAAAATTATCCAAGAATAGCAATCGCGTCCGTGCAAAAGTTGTAGATCATGCGCACTGCCACCGCAACGACACGGTTTCATGCACGGTCCCCGCTCCCATGTGCAATTGCGCACTAGGCAGGGATAACGGTGAGGACGAGTCGCAATTCAAGATGTCAAACGGCGCAGTGTGATGACCCGCTAAAGCGAAAGCGGGTGATCCAGTATTGCAGAGACGGCTGTGCTTGAGCCGAGAGGCCCGCGGCGTACTGGATCGCCCGGGTCCCGTCTTCGCCAAGGCTTCGACGAGGCCATGCATCTCTGGCGCGCCGAAGCTTTAGCGGAGGCGGCGAGCCGGGCGATAACGGTGCGGACACACACGATCGTCGTCCTGGCGAAAGCCAGGACCCATAACCACCGCACTTGATCATGAACGGGATCGTAGCCCCAGCGTCGCGCAACAATTGAGATTTGGGGTAATGGGTCCTGGCTTTCGCCAGGACGACATGGAATGTGTTGCGCGCGTTGTAAGTCAAACTTCCACATTCTCGCGAGATGATTTGCCCGAGCTTTGCTCTTCGTTCCGCCCTGAGTTGCCCGACGGGCCGGTCGGCGTCACCGGATAACCTGCGGGTTATGAAAGGCCCGGGTGGTCCTGTTGTGCGATTGAGCCGGAAAACCCCAGGTGTCGCGGCCACGGCCGAACCGCCGAAGTTTGCGGTTGACTCATCCATAGCTGGATGGTTATACGTTAATCCATAACCAACGGGTTATTGATCGCAAATGCCAGACGCTCACGACATCCTGTTTCGAACCCTTGCAGACCCGACCCGCCGGGCCATCTTCGAGCGCCTGTGTCGCGAGGGCGAGCAGACAGTCGGCGCCCTGACGGCCCGCGCCAGGATTTCGCAGCCGGCGGTGTCGAAGCATCTCGGTGTGCTGAAGCAGGCCGGGCTGGTGCGCGACCGCCATGAAGGCAGGCAGACCCATTACAGCGCGCAACTCGGCGCGCTGGTGCCGCTGATCGACTGGACCAGCCAGATGGCGGGCTTCTGGCAGAACCGGTTCGACCACCTCGAAGATCTCCTCAAAAGGATGGACCAATGAACAAGACCACCGCTGAAACGCGTTCCGCGATCGTCGAGCGTGAATTTCCTCATCCGCCGGAAAAGCTCTGGCGCGCGCTGACCCAACCGCATCTGATGGAGGAGTGGCTGATGAAGAACGATTTCAAGCCCGAGGTCGGGCACAGCTTCAACCTGCGCGGTGAGTGGGGCGGCGTGCTGGACTGCAAGGTGCTCACCGTGGAGCCGCACAAGACGCTGTCGTACACTTGGAATTTCGCGCATGCGGATGCCGCCTACAATCTCGAGAGCGTCGTGGTCTTCACGCTGACGCCGACAGCCACCGGCACCCATTTGCGCGTCGAGCAGTCCGGCTTCCAGCCGCACCAGAAGCAGGCCTATGGCGGCGCCCATGCCGGATGGAAGCAGTTCCTCGAGAATCTCGATCAGCTGATGGCGCGGGAAGGTTGACGGTCTCTCTCTCTCTCTCTCTCTCTCTCTCTCGTCATTGCGAGCGAAGCGAAGCAATCCATCGTGCCGCATCTGCGGAAACATGGATTGCTTCGTCGCTGCCGCTCCTCGCAATGACGCTGGATCATTCACCCACCAACAGGAGGTCACATTGAACTGGAACAACTGGATCAGGGAATCGCACCGCTGGCTCTCGATCGCCTTCACGGTTGCCGTCATCATCAATATCGTCGCCATGGTCCTGCAGCACCAGGCGGTCTGGATCGGCCTGCTGGCGCTGTTCCCGCTGATCTTCATGCTGCTCAGCGGCCTCTATCTGTTCGCGTTGCCCTATCTGTCGCCGCGGCGTCAGCATGGGGGATCGACGTCCGCATCCCAAGTGTGATTGCATGACGTGACGACTTGACGGGACGATTTGGGGCGGATGAGGCGCGAGAGACAGCAATGACGGCATCGGAACGTATCGACCGGATGATCGAGGATCTCACCGACTGGCGCGGCAAGACGCTGGCCAGCCTGCGCAAGAGCATCCTCGCCGCCGATCCCGAGATCATCGAGGAGTGGAAGTGGATGGGCAGCCCGGTGTGGTCGCGCGACGGCATCATTGCGGTCGGCAACGCCCACAAGGGCAAGGTCAAGCTGACCTTCATGTATGGCGCGCAGCTGCCGGACCCCGACAAGCTGTTCAACACCGGCTTCGAGGGCAATGCGCGGCGCGCGATCGATCTGTTCGAGGGCGACAAGGTCGACGCCCCTGCGCTGAAGACGCTCATTCGTGCTGCGATCGAACTCAACCAGGCGAAATCCAAAAAGACTGCGAAGAAGCCGGCGAAGAAGACCGCGGCCACCCGTGCGACCGCGAAGAAGAAGGCGTGAGCTGCGCCGGCACGGTGCTCGCGATCCATCACAGATGATCAAGACCAGGCTCGCCACATCGCCGGATGCGGACGCCATCTCCGCGCTGCTGACGGCCAACGCCGGCGACCGCGGCGGCATGCTGCTCGGGCAATGGCCGCGCGATATGATCGAGACGCGCATTGCGGACGGGCAACCGATCGTCATCGCGACCGACGCTGAGGGCAGGTTGCTCGGCGCGCTCCTGACGTCGGAGAAGGGATATGGCGAGGCGCCGCCGGTGCAGGCCATGCTGAAGGCCTGGCTGGGGCGGGCAGATGCGTATGTTTATGGTCCGGTGTGCGTCTCGCGGGACGCGCGCGGCCTTGGCGTCCTGGAGGCGTTGTACGCGAAGCTTCAGGCGACCTTTCCCGGCCGCGAGGCAATCCTCTTCATCAGGGAAGACAACCCGCGCTCGCTCAAGGCGCATCTGCGGCTCGGCATGCGCGAGGTCGCGCGATACGACTTCGGCGGCAAGGTTCTCATTGTGCTGAGCGACAGGCCGGATCAGTAGCTGGGCCTTCGTGCATGGGAACCCAATTCCCCTTTCAGAAATCTAACGAAATAAGTCGTTCACCATTGGACATGAAAGTCGTCCGGTTGTAGCGACGTGCCGACGCAACTTAATGCGTGACTGCTAAACCTGTGGCTGTGGAATGAGCGGGCCTCATGTCGAAGCGCCCGCTGGAATGGCAGTCGCAATGTTCAGTGAGTTGGTTGTCCCGCGAGGGATCGAATCGCCGGCCGACATCAATATTCCAGAGGAAGCCTATCCGAGATCGCAGCAGCCTCGCACGTCTCGACCCCACCAGCATCGATCAGCAATAACGCGGCCGGCGGACGCTCGAGCGATTCCGGGCGAGGACGCGGACTTGGCGGTTGCCAAGCGCCTGTTGCAGCTGAATTGGATCTTGATCGCCGCGATCCTGGCCGTCTTCCTATGCGCGCTTGTCCTGACCGACTTTCGGGTGCGCGCCAGCGGTTACCTCGTCGTCGCAGGAGTGGCCGGCTTCTACGGATCGTGCGGGTATCTCAATATGAGGTCGGCCTCCAGCGACACGCGAATCTACGCGACGCTGTTCGTCGTACCGCAGATCGTCTTCGTCGCCATGTTGGCCGCGTCGCTCGGATACATTGCGGCGTCGGCGAATCTGCCGATGCAGGATGCCAATCTGCTCGCGTTCGACCGGTTCCTTGGCCTGGATTTCCTCGCCTATCTGGATTTTGTCAACAATCGACCCGTTCTGATCAGCGTGCTCGCACAGGCCTACAACTCCATTTGGGCTCAGCTGTTCGGGTTGCTGCTCCTGCTCAGCCTGATCGGACAGTATCGACGCGCGGCGGAACTGGTGCTCGCCGTCACGATAGGCCTGATTGTGACGACCGGCATCTCGACCCTGGTTCCGGCTACGGGCGTCTACGGGACACTCGGGCTTGTGCCGGCCGACTATTCGCATATTGAACCGAGTGTCTATTACCAGACCTTGAAAGAGCTGCCGCTCGTCCGCGACGGCACGACAAGGTTGCTCGACGTGTTTCAGCTGGGATCGGTCCTGACCTTTCCGAGCTTTCACGCGGTTTCCGCGGCGCTGTACGTGTGGGCGTGTTGGCCGATCCGTTGGCTGAGAGCTGTCGGCCTGCTCTGGAATGCGGTGATGCTGGCGGCGACTCCAGTCGGAGGCGGTCACTACTTCGCCGATATCGTGGCCGGGCTGGCGGTGGCGGCCGCATCGATCTATGCCGTGAATCGCATTGGTGCGCGTCTCACGCCGGCCGAGCATCGACGACCGAAGCTGCTGCTGCAGCTTGCGCCGCCGGCGAGGTGAGCCAGCCGAGTTCCGGACGGCGATGGACCGCGCCTGCCGGGCGAAGCTTGCCTGGCGCGGCCGTCACGCCTTCGTATGCACAATCACCGGGCCGGCCACCGCGGTGGCCTGGCCGACCAGCAATGGGCCGAGATTGTCGTCGATCCAGGCCAGCGCGCGGCGGTTGGCCTCTTCGGCGCCGGCATGGTTGTTGAAGACGCTGATCGCGGTAACCGTATCGTCGCCGGCATAGACCACGTAATAGGCCATGAAGCCTTCGACGTCGCTGATGATCGGGATTGCGCCTTCCTTGATCCGGCGCGCGAGTTCTTCGGCGCTACCAGTCTTCGCCTTGGCGTGACGGATGGCGGCATACATGCGTTCCTCCTTCCGGCTGCATCGATCGGGCTGCGCTTCGCGCATGCGCGATCGTACGCCGGACCGGGTGGCGACGCCATCGGGATTGCGGACGGACTAGCTGAAACGCCTGCTCACGACCGTCGTGCGCCGGTCGGGGAGCTTCGGCAGCCTTGCCACACCCGCGCGCGTTGTCGTGGTCCTTGGGCCGGGGGCGGGCTCCGGCTCCTGTTGCTGCAGAAACAGCGTGGCTTCGAACAGCACGCCGGGGGCCTGCTTGGCCGTGCCCGAGCAGACCGCCCGGTTGCCGTTGAACGAGCCGGTCAGCTGCGCCTCGACCTCGTCGCATCCGAACACCGTGGTGAACGGACCGTCGGCATAGCGGTGCGTCGTCAGCGTCGCCGTGAAGCGGTCCTGATCGAGCTGATAGGTGCCGCCATAGGTGAACATGGCGTCGCCGCCCGAGATCCTGCCATTTGCGAGCTGGACTATTCCGGTGCCTTCGCCCTGCGGCGTCCGGAACCACGCCGCATATCTTCCGTCTCTTTGCATGACCGTCATACAAACAGAAAACCCTGCGTTGTCGTCTCCCTACGTTGCAAGCGCCGGGACTTCTACTGTGCGTTGCTGCGAGGGTTAACGAACCGACAAGGCGATGGCACGACTTTCGTGAAGCGGTATCGGACTGATGCGCGACGATCGCGCAAGCGCACGCCGCCGGTCACAAAAAGCCACGGCCCTCGCCAGGGGAGCTAGCGAGGGCCGTGTTGGTACACCGCGCCGCGCCTAGGTTCGCGACGAGATGTGGGAGCTCGTAAAAGTCCTACTTAGGCATGATCCGTTTCCGAGAACCGGTTTCCACTTTGCGGGATCATGCCGTTAGAAGGGCAGCAGCACGTCGAGAACCTGTTGGCCGTAGCGCGGCTGTTGCACGTCGGTGATCTGGCCGCGGCCGCCATAGGCGATGCGGGCCTGGGCGATCTTCGAGGAATCGATGGTGTTGTCGCTCTGGATGTCCTCCGGGCGCACGATGCCGGCCACGATCAGCTCGCGGATTTCGAAGTTGACGCGGATCTCCTGCTTGCCCTCGACCACGAGATTGCCGTTCGGCAGCACCTGGGTGACGACCGCGGCGACGCTGGTCTGCAACGCTTCCTGGCGGTTCACCGAACCCTTGCCGTCGCTGGAGGCCGTTGAGTCGGCGGTCAGAATGCGGCCGGGCAGGATCTTGTTGGGCTGCGTGATGGTCTGCGAGCCCAGGAAATTGGTGACGCCCGAATCTTCGGAGTTGGTGCGGCTGCGCTGGGTCTCGTTGGCGATCGCGGCCTTGTCGGTGAAGTTCACCGTGACGGTCAGGATGTCGCCGACGCGCGCGGCGCGCTGGTCCTTGAAGAAGGCGCGGGAGCCGCTGCGCCACAGCGAATTCGGGCTGTAGGAGGCGACCTCGGGCTTCGGCATCGGCATCTGCACCGGCTTGTAGCCGGGCTGGGTGGTCGGATTGTCGATCGACGTCAGCTTCGGCTGCTCGCCGATCTGGGAGAGACGGTCGATCGACGAGCAACCGCTGGCGATCGTTCCGAGTGCGAACAGCGCGCCGGTCAGGACGAGGCGGTTGATGCGGTACTGGGACATGAACTTTACTCGGCGTTTGGTGCGACTGAACTCAGCTTGACGGAAGCGGAATTGGATTCGGTAGCGTCGGCGGTCGGCGCCGGGCGCGGGGTCGCGACCGAGATCGAGACCTCGCCGCGGCCGGTGACGACGCCGGAGACGGCACGCTTGGACTGCAGATTCATCACGCTGACGGTGTCGCCCTCGGCGCCGCCATCCATCGCCTTGCCGCGGATCGTCAGGTAGAGGCCGGCGGTGCGATAGATCAGCGTGACATTCTGGTCGCGGGTGACGAGATCGGGCTTGGCGAGGTCGGCGACGCGCAGCGCCTGGCCGGGGCGGAGCTGGCGGCGGACCTGCATGCCGACGGCGCTGTCGCGCACCGCCGCGTCGTTGCCGATTTCGGCCTTCGGACGGCGCTCCACGATCACGTCGGAGGCCTTCAGCACGTCGCCGCGCTCGACATTGCGCGTCAGCACGGCGGCCTCGATGGTTTCGATCGCGGTTCCGGTGAAGCGCAGCTTCGACGGCGCGGTGCCGGCGTCGTTGCCGATCTCGAAGGTCAGGTCGAAACGCGTCGAGCGCGGGTCGTAGCGCACGGCGATCGGCTGCATCACGCCGGTATTGGTCGCCTCGAGGCGGATGTCGCCGGGATCGCGGTCGAAGGTCAGCGCGATGTTGCCGGCCCTGCCGAGACCGTGGCGGCCCTCCAGCGCGCGCGACACCTGCTGCTCGATCTCCTTGCTGTCGATGGTGCGCGCCAGCCGGGTGACGGTGATCTCCTTCAGCTCGCGGGTGTCGACGCCGATCACCTGGTGCGAGCGCAACACGTTCAGCACCTGCGCGACCGGCAGCGTGCCTGTCGTGCCGAGGTCCGGCGCGCGGTAGACCGCGACGCTGCCGGCACTGCCGGCATTGTCGATGAGGTCGCCGACCCGCACGATGTCGTCGGCGACCGTGATGCTGGCGCGCAGCGTCGGCACCGCGATGGTCTCGCGGCGGCTTTGCGCGGCAGCCGAAGTCATCGAGGCTGCAAGAAGCGCGGCTGCGATCAGGAGTGAGCGGGCGATCATCGACAGCATCCTCAGCGGAACAGGTTGGAGGTCGACTGCATCATCTGGTCGGCGGCGGAGACCACCTTCGAGTTCATCTCATAGGCGCGCTGCGCGGCGATCAGGTCCGAGATTTCCGAGACCACCTCGACATTGGCCTGTTCGAGGTTGCTCTGCTGCATGTCGCCATAGCCGTCGGTGTTGGCGGTACCGTCCTGCGGCTGGCCGGAGGCCGGCGTTTCCTGGAACAGGTTGTCGCCGATCGGCATCAGGCCGGCCTTGTTGATGAAGCGGGTCAGGCCGATCTGGCCGATGTTGGTCGATGCGGTTTGGCCCGGCAGCGTCACCGAGACCTGGCCCTGCGCATTGATGGTGAGGCCGGATGCGTTCTGCGGGATCGTGATCGTCGGCTGCAGCAAATTGCCCTGCGCGTTGACGATGCGGCCCTGATTGTCCATCTGGAACGAGCCGTCGCGGGTGTAGGTGAAGGTGCCGTCCGGCATCAGGATCTTGAAGAAGCCTTCGCCGCGGATCGCGATGTCGAGGTCGTTGCCGGTCGGCGACAGCGTGCCCTGGGTCATCATGCGCGGCGTGCCGACGGTCTTCACGCCGCCGCCGAGGTCGATGCCCATCGGCATGATGGTGTTCTGGTCGGAGGCCTGCGCACCGACCCGGCGCACATGGTCGTAGATCAGGTCCTGGAACGCGGCGCGCTGCTTCTTGTAGCCGGTGGTGCGCAGGTTCGCGATGTTGTTGGAGATCACCTGAACGCTTAGTTCCTGTGCCGCCATTCCGGTCGCAGCTGTATAAAGTGCGCGCATCGGTCAATCCCCCGGATCAGTTCGGCACGTCGGCGAGCTTCTCGATCGCCGATTTGTGCAGGTCGCTCTGCTGCTGCAGCAGCGAGGCGATTTGGGTGTAGGTCCGCGTGATCTCGATCATGCGGCTCATCTCGACGACGGAATTGACGTTCGATTTCTCGATGAAGCCCTGGCGGATCTGGGCCTTGGTGTCCGGCAGCGCCTGCGTGCCTTCGCCCGGCGCGTAGAGGTTGGAGCCTTCCTTGAGCAAGCGCTGGGCCTGCGCGAACGAGACCAGGCGCAGTTTGCCGCGGATCGAGTCGAGGCGGGACGTGCCCTCGAGCACGCTGATGTTGCCGTCGGTGGCAATGTTGACGTCGTGATCGGTCTGCTGGAACGTGATCGGGCCGGAGGTGCCGAGCACTTGGTAGCCCGAGGCGGTGACGAGCTGGCCGCGACTGTTGATCGCCAGATTGCCTTCGCGGGTGTAGCGCTCGCCGCCCGGCGTCTGCACCACCAGGAAGGCGTTGCCGTCGATCGCGACGTCGAGCGGGTTCTTGGTCTCTTCGGTCGGGCCCTGCGAGAAATCGTGGAAGGTCGCGCGGTCCTGCACGAAGGAGACGCGGCGGTCGGAGGACGCGAAATTGTCCTCATGCGCGTTCGAGGACAGATATTCCTGGAACAGCGACCGGTCGGCCTTGTAGCCGTTGGTGTTCATGTTCGCGATGTTGTTGGAGACGACATCCATCTGCCGTTCCAGCACCATCTGCTTCGATAGGCCGACCAGAAGGGTATTCTGCATCGGTGGTTCTCCCCTGTGAGGCGATCCGAATGCAGGTTCTCCCAAACCTTCACGCCGGACCCGTCGGTAACCATTGGGTTCTCCCAAACCCGCTCGTTACGCCGTGCTCTCAGCGAAAGCCGTGCCAACTCGGAATAGCGTGTTATTTGAATGGCTTAGGTGTTTGGCCGTGGCGCGCAAGGGGCGGCAGAAAGGTCTTGTTGACCATGTTTGCCCGGCAGTTTTTTCCTAGTGGATGGTAAATCCTAAGCTTCCGTTAACCATTATGACCCTAGCGTTGCCATTATTGGGGCGCGTGTGCGCCGGCGGCATTTGTATCGCGTCTTCAAGCCAGGGCTGGTGCCAATCGCGTTCGCATCCTTCTGGGTGAAGCGAGCGGACGATGGCGGACGAGGAAAAGACGGAGAGCGGCGAGGGCGCGGCCGCTCCGAAGAAGGGCAAGCTCAAGCTGATCATTGCCGTCGTCGGCTTCCTCATCGTGCTCGGCGCGGGCGCCGGCGGCTGGTTCTTCTTCATGCGCGGCCACGGCGAGGAGCAGCACGCCGAAGCGCCGCCGCCGAAGCCGCCGAGCTTCGTCGACGTGCCTGACATGCTGGTCAATCTGGTCGGCGCGCCCGGCGAGCGCGTGCAATATCTCAAGCTGAAGCTCGTGCTCGAGGTCAAGGAAGAGAAGCAGGTCGAGGCGATCAAGCCGGCGCTGCCGCGCGTCACCGACCTGTTCCAGACCTACATGCGCGAGCTGCGCCCGAGCGACCTCAACGGCTCGGCCGGCCTGTTCCGCCTCAAGGAAGAACTGACCAAGCGCGTCAATCTCGCGCTGGCACCGAACCAGGTCAACGCGGTGCTGTTCAAGGAAGTCGTGATCCAGTGACGGGGTGGATGTAAAGCCATGGCCGGCAACGACCAGATGGACCAAGACGCCATTGCGGCCCAATGGGAAGCCTCGCTCGATTCCGAGGATCCCGAGGCGGCCGCGGCGGAAGCCGCCAAGAACGAGCTCACCGAGAACATGGCGCTGCAATGGGCCGCCATGGTCGAGGACGGCAGCCGCGACTTCGGCGGCAAGAACACCAATGGCGAGCGCGTGCTGTCGCAGGAGGAGATTGACAATCTCCTCGGCTTCACGGTCGGCGACGTCAGCCTCGACGACCATTCCGGCATTCGCGCCATCATCGATTCCGCGATGGTGTCCTACGAGCGTCTGCCGATGCTCGAAATCGTGTTCGACCGTCTGGTGCGGTTGATGACGACCTCTTTGCGCAATTTCACTTCCGACAACGTCGAAGTCTCGCTCGACCGCATCACCTCGGTGCGCTTCGGCGACTACATGAACTCGATCCCGCTGCCCGCGGTGCTCTCGGTGTTCAAGGCGGAGGAGTGGGAGAATTTCGGCCTCGCCATGGTCGACTCCAACCTGATCTATTCGATGATCGACGTGCTGCTCGGCGGCCGCCGCGGCCAGACCCAGCTCAAGATCGAGGGCCGGCCCTACACCACGATCGAGACCAACCTCGTCAAGCGGCTGGTCGAGGTGGTGCTGTCGGATGCCGAGCAGGCGTTCCGGCCGCTGTCGCCGGTGACCTTCACGATCGACCGGCTCGAGACCAACCCGCGCTTTGCCGCGATCAGCCGCCCGGCCAATGCCGCGATCCTGGTGCGCTTGCGCATCGACATGGAAGACCGCGGCGGCAATGTCGAATTGCTGCTGCCCTACGCCACCATCGAACCGATCCGCAACGTGCTGTTGCAGATGTTCATGGGCGAAAAATTCGGCCGCGACCCGATCTGGGAAGGCCATTTCGCCACCGAAGTGGCGCAGGCCGAGATTTCGGTCGACGCGGTGCTCTATGAAGCCGATATCCCGCTGAAGGAGCTGATGAAGCTCAAGGTCGGCGACACCCTGCCGCTGGATATCCGCTCCGACGCGCTGGTCTCGGTGCGCTGCGGCAACGTCACCCTGACGGAAGGGCGCATGGGCCGGGTCGGCGACCGCGTCGCGATCCGCGTCACCAAAAATTTGCGTAAACCCCAAACCACCTTCGCGATGTTCGAGAAGGCGGACGAGCGGACCAAGATGATGGAGGCACCATGAGTCATGTGCTTGGACTAGCAATCGAGAGTCTGGTAGCCGTGCTGCTGATGCTGACGATCGGCTATTGCTGGCTGCTCAACAAGCGCCTGCAGCGGCTGAAGGCCGACGAGCATTCGCTGAAGGCGACGATCGCCGAACTGATCACCGCGACCGAGATCGCGGAGCGGGCGATCGGCGGGTTGAAGCACGCGGTGCGCGACGTCAACGAGAACCTCGGCAACCAGCTCGATGCCGCGACGCAGATGTCGGCGTTGCTGAAGAGCCAGCTGGCGGAGGGCGACCACGTAGTGCGCCGCCTGTCCAAGATCGCGCTGGCCGCGCGGCCGTCGGAGCCCGCGCATGCACCGGCACAGGCAGTTGCGCCCACCGCGCCAGCGGCGCCGGCGCCCAGGGTCTCGGCCGCGCACGCAGTTGCCGCGGCGGCTGAAGCCTTCACCGAGCGCAGGAGGGCCGGCGGCCTCGCTGCATGAAGTTGCTTCGTGACATCAGAGTGATGCCCGTGGTGCTGGTCGCGATCTTCGGCCTGATGGTGCTGAAGGTTGCCGGCCTCGTGCTCGATGGCGGTTACGTGTTTGCCGACGATACGCCGCCGGCCGGCCAGTCATGGGCGCAACAGAACTTCAACTTCCCCGGCGCCGGCAAGGCTGTGGTTGTTGACAGCAAGATCAAGGGCGATCCCGGCGACATCACGGGATCGGTCGAGCACAAGGACGCCAAGAAGGACGAGGCGCCGAAGCCGGCCGCACCGGCCGCGGAGCCGTCAAAGCCCGATGGCGTTGTCGTCAATCTGGATGCACCCGCGCCGGTGTCGGCGTCGGAGCGCGCGATCCTGGAACGGTTGCAGGCGCGCCGCCAGGAGCTGGAGACACGCGCGCGCGAGGTCGAGATCCGCGAAAGCCTGTTGAAGGCCGCCGAGAAGCGCATCGAGGCCAAGGTCGAGGAGGCCAAGGCCAATGATGCCAAGGCGAATGCCGATGCCGCGGCAAAGGCGGAAGCCGATGCCGCGCGTTTCAAGGGCATCGTCACCATGTACGAGAACATGAAGCCGAAGGACGCCGCGAAGGTGTTCGATCGTCTGGAAATGAACGTGCTCTACCAGATCGCCTCGCAGATCCAGCCGCGCAAGATGTCCGACATCCTCGGCCTGATGCAGCCGGAAGCCGCCGAACGGCTCACGGTCGAACTCGCCCGCCGTGCCGGCGGCGACAAGTCGGCCTCGACCGACGACCTTCCCAAGATCGAAGGCAAGATGCTCACGCCGAAGACGAATTGACGGGAGCTATCGGGAAGTCCGCCAATTGGTGGTGGCCTCTTCAGCCGTAAGCCAGATCCGGCTTAACGCCGGGTTGCCTGCATCTAATCCAGATCATCGCGATGAGGGTCGCGCACATGAACGGACCGACGGGGACGAGTGCGACCGGGTAGGTGAACCCCGCCAGGACAAGCACGCCGAACCCGATCCGGAGTTCGGAGCGATTCGAGAGCAGCGAGCCATGTTCGGCCATGGGCGCGTTCATGAGAAAGATGAGCGCGAGAGCCAGTAGCGCCGTATCGTAGATCGCGAAGTAGGGAGAGACGAGCAATGTTGCGACGAGCAGGCTCGCGGCCTTGACGGCGAAGCTGACGTTGCGGCGCCATATGATCAGCATCCACGTCGCGGCTGCCGCAGCGACCGCGACGTGCAATGCGATGGCCGATCCGTAGCCAAAGCCGGCAAACCGAAGCAAGCCGTAGACGCTCTGCAGCTTGTACCAAGCCAGCGTGCCGGTGAGATGGAACTGCGTCGTCGCGAAGATGGCTGCCTCACGGAACCCCTCAAAAGTGTCCCAGCCGAAGGTAAGCCCGGTGAGCAGCATGAGCACCGGTACCACCAAACTGGCTGTGATGAAGACGGTCCAGCGTCCAGTAGCTATCAGAACGAGGGGAAGCAGGACGCCATATTGCGGCTTGAAGATCAGCAGCGCGATCAGGAAGCCGCTGACGATCGGACGCCTGTCCAGCGTCAGCAGAATGGCGCCGAGCAGCGATGCCGCGAGCAAGGAGCTCTGGCCGACAATGAAATCGTAGAGGACGGCCGGCACGGCGAATGCCAGCAGCAGTACGGCGAAGCGCGGTCGGATGGCGGAAACAACGAGCCCCCAGCACAGCAGCTTTGTGGTGCTCCAGATCCAGAACGCGGTCGGAAACGGCAGCAGTGCCAGCAGTGCCGCCGCAAAGAAAAAAAACGGCGGGTAGAAAAACGGTATCGGCACCTCGTAAACGGGGAACGGAGCCTGGTTCAAGCTGGGGTGTATTTGAATGATCGCTTGCCGCAACCGCGGCCAATCGTAGGCGGTGGCGGCATGGCCATCGAGAGCCATCTGCCCCGCGCTCCAAAAGCATGAAAAGTCGAGCCCGGTCGCGCCGGTACCGTCAACGACTTTCGGTAGCACGCAGTACAGGGTAAAGCCCAACACGATGAGGCAGGCAATGGCCAATGCACGGTCGTATCCGCTGCGCTCCGCACGGGCGCGCACCATTCCAAATCCGTTCATGAAACTGCCAGAAACTAAGAATTGCTTGAAATGTAAGCGTTTGTATACCGCAACTGGCGGTGGCGCAAGCGAGTGGCCGATCTCCATGCGGCGTTGGGTTAATCGCCAGAGGTTCCGCACATGCCCGGTGGATCGGGGGGTGACCCTCTCGATGCAAAGACGGAAGCCGACGCCATCGGCTTCAGGGGCATCGTCATCACGTACGACAAAGGTGCAGTCGGAGGCGCTGCAGCGCCATGTGCCGGCTGGCAGACGGGGATGTTCGCTGTCTCCGGTCATGCGGGCTCGACGGGATCTCAGCGAAGCCAAACGCGTATCGACGCCGAGAGGTGTCTGATTGCGATCTTATCCCAATGCGGGATGCGGAGATCTTTTGCGCTCTGCCCGATGGGCACGATCGCCACCGGGCACCCGGGTTATGGTAGCCTTAACCGGTAGCGTTAAGTTGCAGCCGATTTGTCATTCTGGAATTGAAGTCGCTATGTCTCAAGGTGGTGTTTCAGGAATTGCCGATGCTGAAAGACATGCCATGGCTCACCGCGCCGCGCGCCCGATTGTACGTGAGTGGCGTCGCTATTGTGCTGGTGCTGACCCTTGCGAGGTCGCTTTTGCTATTTTACCGCGATGGCGGCTATGGCGCGAATAACTTTCTGCTCGGCTCGGACTTCCTGACGTTCTGGGCGGCCTCGCTTCAGGCCTTGGCCGGGCATCCCGCCGAGGTTTATGTGCCCGAATTGCATCTGCTCGCGGAGGCTCCATACCTGCGAGAGGGCTACGAGGCGTTCTTCTATCCGCCGACGATGTTGCTCTTGTGCGTGCCGCTCGCGCTCGCGCCGTATTTCGTCTCGCTGTTCGTATTCATTGGTATGACGGCGGCGTCGTTCGCCGCGGTGATCTGGCGTATCTTGCGAACGCCCTGGTGCCTGGTCGCGATCCTCGCCTATGCGCCGGTCTATCTTAACGCCGTGGCAGGGCAGAACGCCTTTCTGACGGCATCGATCCTTGGGTGCGGTCTCAACATCATGGACCGGAGGCCAAAGCTCGCGGGCGCGATCCTCGGGCTGATGGTGATCAAGCCGCATTTGGCGCTGGCCGTGCCGATCGCCCTGATCGTCACAGGTCGCTGGCGCACGCTGATCTGGGCAGGCATGTCGTCGATTTCGCTCGTCGTGCTGTCCGCGCTGCTGTTCGGCCTGGATACGTGGCTCAACTTCCTCGACGTCTCTCACTCGGCCCGACAGGCTCTGGAGAACGGCGACGTCGAGTTTTCATTGCTGCAGAGCGTGTACGCGACAGCGCGCCTGCTCGGGGCCGGCGTCAACACGGCCTTTATCATTCACGGCCTCGTGGCGCTGGGCATGACGTGTGTGCTGGTCTGGATGTTGCGTCAGAACATCAGTGCTGCGACCGAACGCTCGATCATCGTGCTCGCCTGCCTTCTGATTACGCCGTTCTGCCTGTTCTACGACATGCTCATCATGGCGCTGCCGCTGGCCTGGATGCTCCGCGAATGGTTGAAGGTCGGCTTTCCGGCCTGGTCGAAAATGGTGCTTGGCGTGACGTTTCTCGCGCCGATGGTCTTCTACCTACCTGTCCTCTATCAATTGTCGGTCGTGAAGCCGCTGCCTTTTGGTTCTCCGGTCATCATCCTGTTCTGTTGGTTGCTGGTCCGGGAGAGCACGCAGACGCGGCAAGCGGCGCATGGCGAGCGAGAGGTCGCGGCGGTCTGAGTTCGGAGCACCTCACTTTGCGCTAGGTCGCCAATCGCCGCGCCGGCGGCGACGAATCGGCCTCGACCGACGACCTTCCCAAGATCGAAGCCAAGATGCTCACGCCGAAGACGAATTGACGGGGCTGCCGTCAGGTTTTCGGGAGTGGAGACCGGTGCAGATGGACAATCTTCCAATCCGGGCCTTGCTTCGCGATCACGAATGTGACGCGGCCGAGGCTGCTATAAGGCTGGCCATCCTTCATGACCCCGGAGATGGTGTCGAACCCGGCGAGCACCACCGTCCTCTCGTCGATCAGGAGAGTCTCCGCGCTTTGCAGCGCCACGGTGTTGGGGCGCGAATTGAGGATTGTCGTTTCGAAGTATTTGCGGATTTGCTCCGGCGTCGTCATGACGACCTTGCCGAACGTTCCGATCATGGTCGCTTCCGGGGCATAGAAACTGACGATACCCTCAAGGTCGGCGTCAGCGAAGGCTTTGCTCCAGCGCTCAACGAGCTGCGCTGCGTCCTCCTTCGGATCGGCTTGGGCAATCGAGACACTCATTAAAAGAGCAAGAATTGATAGTGGCTTTCGCATGGGTGATCCTCTCAAAAGAATTATTGCAGAACAATCGGAAATCGAGTGAGGCAGCAGGGCTGCTTCCGCGTTGCGATAAATCATTAATGCCAATCAACAGGGCGGCTGGCCGCTTCGATGTCCGTCCGGCCGAGTTCGCCAAGTCGCCCCGATCCGGTGCAATGGACCAGCGGGCACAAGGCTTCCGCAAATCGCCGGCCTGATGGTCGCGATCCTTCGCCGACATAGGCGGAGCAGGGCGGCTTGTGGCCCCCTTCTTGTGGCCCCCTTCTTGTGGCCCCTTGGCGTACGTCCGCGCCGAACGCTTTCAACGCCATTGCAACAGAGCCATCACAGACATTGCCAAATTGCTTGATGCGAGTCTAGCATTGGCGTGGGGAAGGCGAGCGCGACTTCGCTGTTTTGGAGCCTTCCGTGATTGCGGTCGCATGGACCGCGGCCTGAGTTGATTGATTGAATTGCTCATTTGTGCCGGGCGCGAAGCTGCGCCCGATCAGGCATTGAATTTTTAGTCACCAAGAAATTTCGAGGAAACCAATATGCGTAGCCTGTTCATGATGCTTGTCGTCATCGCCACCACCAATCTGGCATGGGCCCAATCCGAACCGGTCAAACGGGGCGACTACCTCGTCAACGGCATTCTGGCTTGCGGCAATTGCCACACGCCCAAGGGACCGAACGGCGACGTTTTGGAGAAGGCGTTTTCGGGCGGAGGATACTGGGACGAGCCTCCGTTCACGGTGCATGCCGCCAACATCACGCAAGACAAGGAAACAGGCATCGGAAACTGGAGCGATGCCGATATCAAGAAACTGCTGCGGACCGGGCAAACCCCAAAGGGTGTGCATACCGCGATGGTCATGCCGACCAGCTTCTATCACATCCTGACGGAAAATGATCTCGACGCCGTCGTCGCATATTTGCGTACGATCACGCCAGTCCACAACAAGGTGCCCGATCCGATCTACAAGGTGCCTCAAGTCGAGAACGTTCCGCCGGGCGGCGAGAACGCGTTCGCCGAACCGATGATGAGCGACAAGGTGCAGAAGGGATTCTATCTCGTCACGATCGCGCATTGCATGGCGTGCCATACGCCGATTGGACCGAGGGGACGAGAATACAAAAGCAGCCTTGGCGCCGGTGGCGTCAAATTTTCCGGGCCGTGGGGAAGCTCGGTCTCACGCAACATCACGCAGAACAAGACGAATGGGATCGGAACGTGGAGCGACGACGAGATCAAGCGTGCGATCACCGAAGGTGTCAGCCGCGATGGCAGCCGTCTCGGTCGACCGATGGGATACCACTACTACGCCCGGATCAGTCCCGATGACCTCGATGCCATCGTGGCGTATTTGCGCACGGTACCCGGCGGCGCGGAGTAAGCCTCGTTGCAAGGCCAAATCCTGTCCGGTCACAGCCGCGCAGCGGGCTCCCGGCTGACTCCAAAGGATAGCGCGCCCCGCCAACCGTGCAGCCAGGCGGCGCTCGGAACAAGCTTCAGCTTCAAACCGAGCGTTTTGGTCGCCATTCCTTGCCGGCGGCCGGGTCCGAAACAATCCGTTGACGTTAACAGGTCCTTAACGCCGCCCGATCCAAGATCGGGAGGCGTGGGCGAGGGCGCTTCGCGCTTGGTATGGCTGGGGTCCCGAGAAGACGTTTCGAGATGGCGCGAACCGCTGCCGCTGGAACATGGTCGCTAGGCCGCGCCTGGGCGCGGACCGCGCGTCTGTGCCTGCTTGCCACCGCCCTTGCGCTTACAACCCATACCTATCCGACTGCGGCGCGGGCCGAAGACGCGGTGCCGGGGGAGGCGACATTCTCTGCCGCGAACGGCTATGCCCGGCTGGTGCTGAAGCTGAAGGAGGATGTCGAGTCGGAGGTCACGACCGCCGGCTCGATCATCGTGATCCGCTTCAGGCGCCCTGTCGATATCCCCGTCGAGAAACTGCAGGATGCGGTGCCCGATTATGTCGGCGCCGCGCGCCGCGATCCCGACGGCTCGGCGATCCGCCTGTCGCTGGCGCGTCGCGTCAGCATCAACACCATGACCGCCGGCGAGCGCATCTTCATCGACTTCCTGCCCGACAGCTGGACCGGCCCGCCGCCGTCGCTGCCGCAGGAGGTGATCCGCGAGCTTGCCGAGCGGGCCCGCGCCGCCGAGCGCCTGCTGCGCATGCAGCGCGCCGCCGATGCCGCCAGGAAGAAGCCGCCGGTGCGCGTTCGCGCGCTGGTGCAACCCACCTTCGTCCGCTTCGTGTTCGAGGTGCCCGACGGGGTCAGCGTCTCCTCGGTGCTGAACGAGCAGAAGTTGACGCTGTCCTTCAATTCGGTCCTGACCTTCGACCTTGCCGATGCCAAGGTCGCCGCCCCGCCAAATGTCGCGTCGATCAGCGCGCGCGCCGACACGGACACGTCGGCAGTCGACGTGTCGCTGATTGGCGATGTCGACGTGCATTCGTTCCGCGACGAGAAGAACTACATTGTCGACGTCGCCTTCCAGCAGAACGAGCAGCAGGCGGCAAAGCCCTCGCTGAGCTCATTGTTGCCGACGCCGCGCGCCAAACCGAAAGGCGCCGCGGCGATCGCGCCGGTGACATCGGAAAGCATCGCCCAGCAGGCCAAGATCGAGATCAAGGCCGAACAGTCCAAATCCGAGCCGGCGAAGTCCGAGCCTGCCAAGTCCGAGTCTGCCAAGTCCGAACCTGCCAATTCCGAACCGCAGCGCTCCGAGCCGCTCAAACCCGAGCAAGCCACCGGCGAGCAACCGGCGGCCGCGCCCGCCAAAACGGAGCAGCCCCGATCGGAACTGTCCGATCCGGAGCTGCCGAAAATCGCGGCCGCACCTGCGGCCAACGCCGAGAACGCTGCTACGCCGACCCCGCCGCACGAGGGTGGCGCCGGCTCTGCGGCGGAACAGAACACGGCGCCCGTGACCGACGCGCCGAAGCCGGTGCCCGCTGTCGCCGCCGCCGCGCCGGCGACGGAAGCGCCGAAGGCGGCTGCGGCACCATCGCCGCCTGCCGAGGCCCGTGCCGACGGCAAGCCCGCGGTCGAAGCCCAGCGCGACAGCGACGGCTTGCGCGTGACGTTCTCATTCCCCGGCGCGACGCCGGCGGCGTTGTTCCGCCGCGCCGACACGGTTTGGATGGTGTTTGACACCGCTGAGGCAATCGACGTCGATCCGGTCCGCGCCAAGGCCGGCTCGCTGATATCAGATGTCAGCCGGATCGCGCTGGACAAGGGCCAGGCGGTGCGCTTCCGCCTCAACCGGCCGCAGATGCCGTCGCTCGAAAGCGACGACCGCTCGCGCGGCGTGAGCTGGACGCTGACCTTTGCCGACCGCGTGCAGAAGCCGCCATTGCCGCTCACCGTGGTGCGCAACATCTCGGAGCCCTCGCTCGCCAATGTCAGCGTGCCGCTCGCCAATCCGGGCCAGCTGCACAGACTGGTCGATCCCGACGCCGGCGATACGCTCTGGGTGGTGACGGCGCCGCCGCCGACCCGCGGCGTCATCAAGCGGCAGGATTTCGTCGAGCTGTCGCTGCTGGAATCGATCCACGGCGTCGTGGTTCATCCGAACGCGGACGACGTCAAGGCCGAGGTCGGCGCCGACAAGGTGATGCTGGGCCGGCCGGGGGGCCTGACGCTGTCATCGGCCGACGTCGCCGCCGAGCGTGCGACCGCGGCGGTGAAGCCGTTGTTCGATCCCGACGAGTGGCGCAAGAACCAGTCGGAGACTTTCCTCAAGCAGCTCGACGGCCTGATTGCGGCGGCCGCGTCGGCCAATGCCGAGCAGCTGCCGCAGGCACGGCTCGATCTCGCCGACTTCTACATGGCGCGCGGCATGTACCAGGAAGCCCATGGTGTCGCCAATCTGATCCTGTCCGAGAGCAAGCGCGGCAGCGAGACGGCGTCGGTGGTGATGGTGCACGCGGTCGCCAGCATCCTGATCGGACACCCGGCGCAGGGCCTGAAGGATCTCGCCAATCCGGTGATCGGCAACGGTTACGATTCCCAATTGTGGAAGGGGCTCGCTTTCGCCCGCGAGGGCAAATGGGCCGAGGCGCGCGAGAAGTTCAAGAACGCCGAATTCGCGGTGGCGACGCTGCCGCCCGATTTGCAGCGCATCGTCACCATGGACTCGATGAAGGCCTCGCTCGAGGTCAAGGACTATGCCGGCGCCGCGCGGCGCAAGAGCGATCTCGACGTGGTCGGCGTTCCCGGCGAGCTGAAGCCCGCGGTTGCGGTGCTGCGCGGCCGGCTCGCCGAGGCGCTCGGCCAGGAGAAGGATGCGCTCGACGCCTATCGCTTCGCCGCCAATTCGGCCGATCGCCAGGCTGCCGCCGAAGGTAGGTTGCTGGAGACGCTGCTCAAGCAGAAGCGCGGCGAGATCGGCCGCGACGATGTGCTGAAGGAGCTCGAACTGCTGTCGATGCTGTGGCGCGGCGACAATATCGAGCTGAAGACGCTGTATGTGCTGTCGAAGATCTACGCCGAGACGGCGCGCTACGCCGACGCCTTCGCGGTCACGCGTGCCGCGACCCGGCTGCAGCCGAACGCGCCGGAATCGCGCCAGGCGCAGGATGCCGCCTCGGCCTTGTTCGTGCAGCTCTACCTCGGCCCCAAGGGCGACGAGATGTCGCCGATCGATGCGCTCGGCACCTTCTACGAATATCGCGAACTGACGCCGATCGGCCGCCGCGGCGACGAGATGATCCGCCGTCTCGCCGACCGCCTGGTCGGCGTCGATCTGCTCGACCAGGCCGCCGACCTCTTGCAATACCAGGTCGACAAGCGGCTCGAAGGCGCGGCCCGCGCCCAGGTCGCGGCGCGCCTTGCGATGGTCTATCTGATGAACCGCAAGCCCGACCGCGCCGTTGCCGCGCTGCGCTCGACCCGGATCGCGGACCTCTCCGGCGAACTGCGCCAGCAGCGGCTGCTGCTCGAGGCGCGCGCGCAGAGCGACGTCGGCCGGCACGATCTCGCGCTCGACATCATCTCGAACATCACCGGCCGCGAGGCAATCCGGCTGCGCTCCGACATCTATTGGGCGTCGCGGCACTGGCGCGAGGCGTCCGAGCAGATCGAGCTCTATTATGGCGACCGCTGGCGCGACTTCACTCCGCTCAATCCGGGCGAGAAGGCCGACATCATCCGCGCCGTTGTCGGCTACGCGCTTGCCGAGGACGCCATCGGACTGTCCCGGTTCCGCGAGAAATACGCGCCGCTGATGTCCGGCGATACCGACAAGCTCGCCTTCGACTCGGCCAGCAAGCCGGTCGCGACGTCCAGCGCCGAATTCGCCCAGATCGCGCGAATGGCCGCCAGCGTCGACACGCTCGACGGCTTCATCCGCGAGATGAAAACCCGCTTCCCCGACGCCACCGCCCGCGCGCCGTTGCCCGATCCGGTCGCAACCGGATCGGTGACTGACAAGCCAAAGGCCGCGCCGGTGAGCGCGCTGCCGGCGATCAAGGGCGAGCGCCGCGCCAGCGCGGTGCCGTAGCAGCGCAGGGGCTCACGGCCCGGCAGACACCCACGCGGTCGAAATGATCCCGGTGGCGTCGAGCGCGATCCGCCAATGCGAGGCGCCGTTGGCGTGTCGCACACTGTAGACATCCTCGCCCTGCGCGCCGACGCCGAGGAAACGTGTGGACTCGATCGTGCCGAGGTCGGCGAGGTAAGGCTGCAGGTGTGGCAATTGCTCGTGGGTCGCCGCGGCGAGCGCGGGGGTCATGTCCGCATAGTCGGGCTGTCCCGATGCGACCCCCTCGATCAGGCGGCGGAGTGCGGCCTCGGTTCCGGGAGCCGGCGACTGGTTCTTCACACGCTCCGCGGTGCGATCCGCAATCTGCTTCGCGTTTGCAGCGTCGATGCGCGGCATCGGCTGGTCGCCATTTTGATGCAGGATCAGTGACGTCGCCTGACCGTCAGCCGCGATGACAAAGCTGATCTGCGCGTTGACCTCCCTGGCGAAAAACTCAGTCTGGCTCTCCGCAAAGAACGCTACGGCACGCTGCCCGGTGAGCTGTACAGCCAGGTGGTGATCCTCGCGCAACACACTGAGGACGGCCTGCTCGCTGAGCTGGTAGAAGCCGGCATAGCCATCGAGCACCGCCGGAGCGACTGCGATCTCTTGCCGCACGACGCCCGGCGGCGATCGCGGAGCGGAAGCCGGGACATCGGCGGATCCGCCGGCGGCCTGTATCCGTGCCGCCAGCGTGTTCCAGTCGCGCTGGCCGAACAGTTTGGCGATCAGCTCCAGGCTGTCGCTGTGGGTGAGGGGGATCGATTTGGCGCCGAGCGCTTCGCGCAGCGTCTGCGCCATGGCCTTGGCATCACGAAAGTCGCGCATGGGATCAACCTTTGCATCGACGAACGGAAGGCGTCAGGGGCTTGCGTTGCTGACCCGTTCGTGCGGGCAAAGGAAGCCTGAAACATGGCTTGATACATTCACCGTCCCCGGGTGGGGTGCAAGCGGCGGGTGGTATCGACCCTGCCAAATGTTCGCCGGGGACGAGCATTTTGTCAATTGCAACTGGTTGTGATCGCACGCGTGCTCTCGACATCCTGCCGTCAAATCGGCAACCATGGCGTCCGTTGCAAAGCGCCGGGAGGACGTCCTTACATGAGCAAGCCGATCAAGACCGAAGCCGAACTCATCGAGATGGCGCGGGCCGAGTTGAAGGCCCATGCCGACTGCCCCGACGGCATCGACATCTCCGTGCTGCGCGACGGCGACAGCTGGGAGTTTCGCGCCAGCGCCAATGACACCACGGTGGCGAGGCCCGGCTATCCCGAATGCGTCGCGATGCTGGTGCAGATCGGCGACCATCTCAGCAAGCAGTATGACGTGAAGGAGTAACGGCGGCTGCGAAGCGGGGGGATCGATGGACCGCATCGACGCCATGAAGGTCTTCGTTGCGGCGGTCGACGAGGGCAGCCTCGCCGGTGCCGGGCGGAAGTTGCGGCGCTCGCCGGCGGCGGTCAGCCGGGCGATCGCTTTCCTTGAGCATCATGTCGGCGCCGAGCTGTTACATCGCACGACACGCTCGCTGAAGCTGAGCGATGCCGGCCAGCGCTATGCGGCGGCGTGCCGGCGCATTCTCACCGAGCTCGAGGAAGCCGACATCTCGGCGGGCGGCGAGCGGTCGGTGCCGCGCGGCACGCTGACCGTCACCGCGCCTGTCGTCGTCGGCGAGGACGTGCTGCGGCCGGTGCTCGATGCCTTCATGACGCAATATCCGGCCGTGTCAGTGCGGCTCGTGATGCTCGATCGTACCGTCAATCTGATCGACGAGGGGATCGACGTCGCGCTGCGCATCGCCCATCTCGCCGATTCCAATTTCATCGCGATCAAGCTCGGCGAGGTGCGCCGCGTGGTCGCGGCATCCCCCGGCTATCTCGCGCAGCATCCGCTGATCAGCGAGCCGGCGGACCTGGCGAAGCACCAGATCATCGCGATGACGCATTTCGGGCTCGACTCCTGGAGCTTCCCGCCGGCAGCGAAGTCGAAGATCGCGCGCGCCGTCCAGTTCGCGCCGCGGCTGGTGGTCAACACGGTGCGCGCGGCGGTGGCCTCGGCCAGCGAAGGACACGGCGTCACCCGGCTGTTCTCGTATCATATCGCCGAGGAAATCCGCGACGGACGGCTGCGGATATTGCTTGCCAAGGACGAGCATCCGCCGTTGCCGGTGCATCTTTTGGCGCCGCAGGGCCGCTTCGACGTGCCCAAGGTGCGCGCCTTCGTGGATTTCGCGACGCCGCGGCTGAAGCGCTATTTCGAGCGGCTGTCGCGCGAGGCCAGCAAGGCTGGCGCGAAAGCCCGATGACGTCGGTCGTTCGCGCCGCGGAAGAGTGTCTGCCGAATAGCGGGCATTCGCGCGGAAAGCGGATGTATCTAGCTTGCTCTCCATCGAAGCGGCGCTGGGTCGCTTCAGCAACAGATGGAGAAAGATCATGGGGCAGAGCAGAAGGTTGCCATCATCACCGGTGCGTCGCAGGGCCTCGGCGAGGCCATCGTCAAGGGCTATCGCGACCGCAACTGGCGCGTCGTCGCCAATTCCCGCAGCATCAAGCCGTCGACCGACAGCGACGTTCTGACCATCGCAGGCGACATCGGCGATCCCGAAGTTGCCGACCGCATCGTCAAGCAGGCGCTCGGGCGCTTCGGCCGCGTCGACACGCTGGTCAACAATGCCGGCATCTTCCTGGCCAAACCGTTCACCGACTACACCGACCAGGACTACGCGCAGGTGCTGGCGACCAATCTCAACGGCTTCTTCTACATCACCCGCCGCGCCGCCAGGGAGATGGAGAAGCAGGGATCCGGGCACATCGTGCAGATCACGACCAGCCTCGTCGATCACGCCAACAGCAACGTTCCCTCGGTGCTGGCCTCGCTGACCAAGGGCGGCCTGAACGCCGCCACCAAGTCGCTCGCGATCGAATATGCCGCCAAGGGCATCCGCGTGAACGCGGTCTCGCCCGGTGTGATCAAGACACCGATGCACGCACCCGCGACGCACGACTTCCTCGCCAAGCAGCATCCGGTCGGACGCATGGGTGAAGCCAAGGACATCGTCGACGCCGTGCTGTTCCTGGAAGGCGCGGGGTTCGTCACCGGCGAGATCCTGCATGTCGACGGCGGCCAGAGCGCGGGCCACTGACGAGTGTGATCCGGAGGAGTGCCATGCCCATCGTCACCATGCAGCTCACGCGGGAGGGGACGGCGCCGGGTGCGTCGTCCACCACGCCGGAGCAGAAAGCCGCACTGATCAAGGGCGCCAGTGAGCTGCTGCGCGACGTGCTCGGCAAGCCCATGGAGTCGACCTTCGTCATCATTGAGGAAGTCGACACCGACAATTGGGGCTGGGGCGGGCTGCCCGCGCTCGACTATCGCAAGAAGCTCGCTGCAGCTGCGGCGTCCAAATCTTCCCGCTGAAGGCTTTCCCCAAACCGAATGTGCACCTCTCCCGATCGGGAGAGGTGAGCCGTGATCGCTGCAAGCGATTGCTGCGATCGCAACTAATCATTTTTCACGAACGGCCGGAGCGCCTACCGCGATATCCATGTCAGCCAATGTCGATCATGACAGACGCCATCACGCCGAGCCGCATCGCGATGCAGGCGGGCCGCTGTGGCTGTCCGCGGCCGCGGGGCTCTGCGCCTCGCTGGTCGGGCTCGGACTGGCGCGCTTCGCGTATACACCGCTGATCCCGGCTTTGATCGCCGCAAAGTGGTTCACGCCGGCGGAGGCGGTCTATCTCGGTGCCGCCAACCTTGCCGGCTATCTCGCCGGTGCGTTGATCGCCCGCGATCTCGGCGCGCGCATCGGCTCGGTGTGGGCGCTGCGCGGCATGATGGTGCTGGCCGCCATCACCTGCTTTGCCTGCGCGGTGCCGATCTCCTTCATCTGGTTCTTCGGCTTCCGCTTTCTCGCCGGCGTCAGCGGCGGCGTGATCATGGTGCTGGCGGCGACGGCGATCCTGCCGCATACCGCACCCAGCAAGCGCGGCTTGATCGGCGGCGTGATCTTCGCCGGCGTTGGCCTCGGCGTTGCTGCGTCCGGCACGCTGGTGCCGCTGTTGCTGCAGCAGGGCGTCAAGCAGGCCTGGTACGGCCTTGGCGTGTTGTCGGCGGTGCTGACACTGATCAGCTGGAAGGCGTGGCCCGCAGAAACTCCTGCCGCGCGTAACGTGGCGGAGCAGCCCGTTGCGTCGCACGGTGTGCGCTCGCCGCTGGTGATTGCGCTGTGCCTGGAATACGGCCTCAATGCGCTGGCGCTGGTGCCGCACATGGTGTTCCTGGTCGATTTCGTCGCGCGCGGGCTCGGGCAGGGGATCGCGGCGGGATCGCATTACTGGGTGCTGTACGGCATCGGCGCCGTGGTCGGCCCGTTGCTCACGGGACATCTCGCCGATCGCGCCGGCTTCGCCGCGGCGCTGCGCGCGGCGTTCCTGATCGAGGCCGTTGCGGTCGCACTGCCCGCCGTGACGAATTCGCCCGCCGCGCTGATCGTGTCGAGCCTGATCGTCGGCGGCTTCACGCCCGGCATCGTGCCGCTGGTGATCGGCCGCATCCACGAGCTGATCCCGCATTCGGCGGCGAGCCAGCGTTCAGCCTGGGCGCAGGCCACCACGTCCTTCGCGCTGTTCCAGGCGGCGGGCGCCTACGGCCTGTCGTATCTGTTCGCGCACAGCGGCGGCGACTATGCGCTGCTGTTCCTGATCGGCGCGGCCGGAGTGGCCGTCGCACTGGCGATTGAATTATTCAGCGTTGTCGGACTGCGGCACAAGTCTACCTAGCCGCGCAGCGCTTTCGTGAGCACCGCGACGAGGCGATCGACATCGGCCTCGTCGTTGAAAACGTGCGGCGAGATCCGCATCCGGCCAAGCCGCAGCGCGACATGGATGTTCTCGGCGGCGAGCCGCGCGATCAACTCCTTCGAGATGCCGCCTGGCATGCCGAGGCTCAGGATGTGCGGCGCGCGCATGCTGCGCGCCGGCACGTCGAGTCCGAGGTCACGCACGCCGTCGGCAATCCGCTCGTTGAGCATCGCGAGCCGTGCGCTGACGGCAGCGGCGCCCCATTCCGCCATCATCTCCATGCCGATCGAGGCCATCTCCAGCGTGATGAAATGATCGCGCTCGCCCATGTCGTAACGCGTGGCGTTGTCGACATAGGCGAGATCGCCGAAATAGACCGGGTTCTCGGAATTCACGTTGCGGCGGCCGCTGGAGGTCTGCTCAAGCGGCACGCCGTTCTGGTGGCGTTTTGCAATGTAGAGGAAGGCGCGGCCGTAGGGGCCGATCAGCCATTTGTAGGTCGGAAACATCACGGCGTCGGGATCGAGTCGTGTCACGTCCATCGCCACGACACCCGCGCTCTGCGTCGCGTCGATCACGAACATCGCGCCATGCTGCCGCAGCGCGGCCTGCACCTTGTCGACGTCGATCATGCCGCCGTCCGACCAGTGCACCGACGAGATCGAGGCGAGCCCCGCCGGCGGCGCGCCTGGCCGCTCGATCGCCCCGAGCACGGCCGATGTCCAGTCGCCGTCGGCGGGCTGGCGCACGGTGTCGACGACGAAGCCCTGCGCCTCGGCACGGGCGTGCCATTCCAGCACCGGCGAGGAATGATCGTTCTCCAGCACGATGACGCGCGTGCCGCGCGGAATGCTCAGCGCCTTCGCCACCGTGGCGACGCCGTAACTGATCGCGGGGATCAGCGCGACATCGTCAGGTGCGGCATTGATCAGGCGGGCGGCCGCGCTACGGGCGCGCTCATGCTGGCGGCTAGCGAAGCCGGGATCGATCGTCCAGGGCTGGCCCTTGCGTCCCACCGCCGCGCGGCCGGCGTCGAGCGTCTTCAGCGGCAGCGGGCTGTAGGACGCCGAGTTCAGGTAGCAGACCTCGCGTGGAATCTCGAACAGGTGGCGCTGGGAGGGAAGCATGTCGTCTCGTTGCTGGAATTTGCGGATGATGGCGTGACGTGGAAGAGCGCGCGCTCAGCTGTCATACTGGTCCGGCCCCATCGCCCATGGCGCCTGGTCGTAGCCGTTGGCGAAGGTGCGGTTGGTCTGCGCCGGATTGCGGTTGACCAGCGGCCGCAGATACATCGGATGGGTGGCGCTGCGCACCTCGTGCTCGACGGTGAACAGATGCCGGCCGTTAGCGGGATCGACGAGGTCGCAGAAGCGGTACTGGTACTGATTGTCCTCGCGCGAGACCAGATTGCGCTCGCGCAGCCGCCGGTAGGGGCCCGAGAAGTCCGTGATGTAGATCTGGATGTGATGGCCGTCGAATTCACCCTGCGCCGCGTCGCTCTCGCGGAATTGCAGATACTGATCCTTGCCGACTTTTGCGCGTGCGACCGTGCCGTCGCCGTTCACGACGCTGGCGGGGATGCCCATGATCTCAGGATAGAACCGGCTGATCGCCTCAGCCGTGCCGCGCGGCACCTCGAACTCGACATAGGGCATGCCGAGCGCGATGCGCCCGAACCGTTCGGCGTCCGGTTCAAAGCAACGTAGCCGGTTGCCCCAGGGGCAGGTGGCCTCGACGTGATCGTTGCGCTCGCGATAACTGAACGCGGTGCCCTCGAGCTTGGGTGCGACCGCGGCGAGCCGTTGCAGCAGGGCCTGCCGCCCGGCGATCACGATGCCGCTATGGCCGCGCAGCACCTGCGGCCGGCCGCTCGGCAGGTGAAACTGGCTGCGGCCGGCATTCACCCACATGTTGCTGTCGGAGACCATCAGATAGGGATCGCGGGTCAGCCCGATGCCGGCGACGTAGAACAGCGTGGCGAGGCGCTGGTCGGGCACCTGCACGTTGACATGTTCGAGATGGATGGCGTTGCCGAGGTCTTCTGCGGCGCGGTCGAATGGTTGCTGCACGGCGCGGCTCCCTGGATGCGGTGCCGCGCATGATAGTGCAATGGCACGGCCGATCCAGCTGACCGGCCATGAATGTTTCGCAGGGCGCTACCCCCCGTAACTCTGCACCAGGCTGCCGGCGACCAGGGCCCAGCCGTCGACCAGCACGAAGAAGATCAACTTGAACGGCAGCGAGACCACCACCGGCGGCAGCATCATCATGCCCATCGACATCAGGACCGAGGCGACCACGAGGTCGATGATCAAAAACGGCAGGAACAGCAGGAAGCCGATCTCGAAGGCGCGTTTCAGCTCGGAGATCATGAAGGCCGGCACCAGGATGCGCAGCGACATCGCCTCCGGCGTTGCCGGCGGCGGCTCGCCGGAGAGGTCCATGAACAGCTTCAAATCCTTCTCGCGGACGTTCTTTTGCATGAAGCCGCGCAAGGGGACCGAGGCGCGCTGCAACGCGTCCTCAACGCCGATCTGGTTGGCGACCAGCGGCTTGATGCCGTCGTCATAGGATTTCTGCAGCACCGGGCCCATCACGAAGGCGGTGAGGAACATCGCAAGCGCGATCATCACCGAGTTCGGCGGTGCGGTGGCGGTGCCGAGCGCGGTGCGCAGCAGCGACAGCACGACCACGATGCGCGTGAACGACGTCATCATGATCAGGATCGACGGCGCGATCGACAGCACCGTGAGCAGCGCGATCAGCTGGATCGCGCGCTCGGTCACGCCGCCATTGCCGCCGCCGAGATTGATGCTGATATCCTGCGCCATCGCCGGATCAGCGAGGGATCCGGCGGCGATCAGGACAGCGATGAAAAAAACTCTACGCGGGACTGCCCCTGGTCTCACGAAGGATTCTTCGGTCGGCCGAGCAGCGAGGCCATCTCGTCCTCGAGATTTTCGAACCCGCTCTTCTGTCCGCCGGCGGGCGGGGCGGGCGGCTCGCTGCGCTGCGGGCGCGCCGGCGGCGCCTCGGGCGCAACCGGCGGAGCGACGGTCTCGCCGGCGCCGGTCGGGCGGCGCAGCGCCGCTTCGAGCCGTTGCGCCATCTCGGCGAGATTGGCGTCGGCGTTCGATGGAGGCGGCGCAGCCGAAGGCGCCTGCGTCGCAGTCGGCGGCGGTGCCTGGGGAGGCGGTGGCGGCGGCGTCACGGCGCGCTCGGCTGTGCGCAGCGGTGGCGGCGCCTTCGGCGGCTCGGCGGCGCGCGGCGGACGCGGGACCACCGGCTCGGAGCGCGGCGGCAGGCGCGGCGGCATCGGATCGGGCCTCGGCTCGCCGCGTTCGGGCGTAAAGCCCGCGAGCGGATCGCTGCGACGCTCGGCGAGCGGCGGCGGGGGCCGGCGCAGTTCGTCGGCGAAGGAGGGCCGCGCCTGACGCGGCGGCAGCTCCGGCTCGGGAAGTTCGAAATTGTCGGAGCGGGCGGCTTCGCTCTCGTTCCAGGCCGCATCCGGAAGCGGCGCCACGCGCGGCGGCGCGGCATCGGCTGCGACCGCGGGGCGGGTCGACATTTGATCGCGCGCGGGCATCGCGCGGACGATATTTGGCTCGACGACGATATCGGTGGGGCCGCCGATCATCAGGAGATGCTCGATGTTGTCGCGGCGGACCAGCACCAGGCGGCGCCGCCCGTCGACGGCGGCAGCGTCGATCACCGCCAGGCGCGGCATGCGTCCTCGGTTGGCGTTGGCCCCGAGGCGGTTTCCGGCGAAGCGGCGGACGAGCCATGCGGTCACGCCGATCAGCGCCAGCACGACAACGAATGCCAAGACGAATGTAATGACCTGCATATTGGAGTCCCCGGCCATCTTGGCCTTCCTCAGCTTTCGCCATCAACGGGCGCGGATTGATAGGTGCGGTTTGCGCAGCGAATCGCGCCCGAGATTCGCCTTATTTCTTAATTCCCAGCGGCTTGCAGCCCACTGTTCTATTAATAAACCAAGAATCGCTTGTCCCAAAACGACTTCTCAGTGCCCCACACTGTCTTGGTTTGTGCTGGTTAACGCAGCATTCGTGGCGAAAATGCGCTCGCAGGCTGCAGTTGCGGCGTTCTCCACGGATCCGTCCGGCATTTTAACCACCTGTTAACCATACACCGGGCAAATTCTGCCTACCTCGGAAGAGCCCAGAGGTTAACGGAGCCGGCGATGGCCATGAACGATCTCCCGATCCTGTCGGCGTTGCGCACCAAGATGCAGTGGCACCAGGAGCGCCAGCGGGTGCTCGCCGAGAACATTTCCAATTCCGACACGCCGAGCTTCCGGCCGCGCGACCTGGTCGAGCCGAAGTTCGACCGGGCCGGCGCCACGGTCGGCGGCGGCGTGGGGACGCTGCCGATGATGCAGACCAGCGCTACCCACATGGCGGCGTCCGGGGCGCCCGACAGCTTCGACAACGATCGCGGCAAGAGCGGGTTCCAGACCCGTCCGGCCGGCAACGCGGTCAATCTCGAGGAGCAGATGCTGAAAGTGTCGGCCAACCAGATGGACTATGCGGCCGTCACCTCGCTCTACAGCCGCAGCCTGCATCTCCTGAAAACCGCGATCGGCAAGGGCTAGAGCATGACCCGGAAAAGTGTGAAGCGGTTTTCCGTCGCGACAAACGCGGAATGCGTTTGCGCGGAGATCGTGCCCCAACCAGCAAAGGCCTGACGGCGGCAGGAGGATCCCATGGCAGATGGAACAAGCGATTTCACCCGCTCGATGAGCATCGCGACCTCAGGCCTGCGGGCGCAGGCGGGGCGCATGCGGGTGATCTCGGAAAATATCGCCAATGCCGATTCGACGGCGCAGACCGCGGGCGGCGACCCCTACCGCCGCAAGGTGCCGACCTTCTCCTCCACGCTCGATCGTACGCTCGACGCCCAGGTCGTGGCGCTGGGCCGGATCCGCCCCGACCAGTCTTCGTTCCGTGTCAAGCACGAGCCGGGCAACCCGGCGGCGGACGCCTCCGGCAACGTCAAATATCCGAACGTCAATGCGATGGTCGAAATGACCGACATGCGCGACGCCCAGCGCTCCTACGAGGCCAACCTCAACATCATCAGCGCGACGCGGCGGATGATCCAGCGCACGCTCGACATCCTCAAGTCCTGACGCAACAAGAACAGGGAACATAAATTATGGCTTCACCGACAGTCGCCGCCAACGCCTACGCCAACCTCGCCAAGATGATGGAGCGCGGCGGCGCCGAGAAGGCCGGGCAGGCCGTCGCCGGCCCATCCTTCAGCGCGCTGCTGAAGGACTCCGTCGGCAGCGTGCTGGAGGCGGGCAAGAAGTCCGACGCGCAGACCATGGCGATGGCCTCGGGCAAGGCGAACGTGATGGACGTGGTAACGGCGGTCGCCGACACCGACGTTGCGGTGTCGACGCTGGTTTCGGTGCGCGACCGCGTGATCCAGGCCTATGAAGACATCATGAAGATGCCGATCTGACGTCCGTCGGGACGTCATCCCGGGGCGCGAAGCGAACTTCAGATGTGCAATAGCACATCAAAGATCTCGAGATTCCGGGTTCGCTACGCGCCCCGGAATGACCAAAACAACCGAAGCGAGAACCCAACAATGACCGGCCCCGAAACCCTCGACGTGGCGCGCGATGCGATCTGGACCATCGTGGTGGTGTCGTCGCCCCTGATGGTGGTCGGCCTCGTGGTCGGCGTCGTGGTGTCGCTGTTCCAGGCGCTGACGCAGATCCAGGAACAGACCCTGATTTTCGTGCCGAAGATCCTCGCGATCTTCGTCACATTGCTGCTGGCGCTGCCGTTCATGGCGGACTCGCTCTCCAGCCACATGATGCGGATTTCATCGCGAATCATCGGCGGTTGATGCACTAATGCCGCGGTCATGCGCATCGATGTCTCCCTGCTGCCGGCGCTGGCCGCGATCTTCGTGCTGGTCTTCGCGCGCGTGGGCGCGATGGTGATGCTGCTGCCCGGTTTCGGCGAGAGCAACATCCCGGCGCGGGTCAAGCTGTCGATCGCGCTGTTGCTGACCCTGATCATCCTTCCCCTGCATCGCAACGCCTATCATGTCGACCTGACGTCGATCTCCTCGCTCGGGGTCCTGATGGTGCATGAGCTCATCATCGGCATTGTGCTCGGCGCGACCGCGCGGGTGACGCTGTCAGCGCTCAACGTCGCGGGCTCCGTGATCGCGCAGCAGCTCGGCCTCGGCTTCGTCACCGCTGTCGATCCGACCCAGGGGCAGCAGGGCCAGATCATCGGCAACTTCCTCACGATCCTCGGCCTCACGCTGCTGTTTGCGACCGATAGCCACTATCTCGTCATTGCGGCGCTGAGCGAGAGCTACCGCATCTTCTCGCCGGGCGAGATCATGCCGACCGGCGATGTCGCCGCGCTTGCGACCTCGGCTTTCTCCGCCGCCTTCAAGATCGGCCTGCAGCTGTCCGCGCCGTTCCTGGTGTTCGGCCTGGTCTTCAACATCGGGCTTGGCGTGCTGGCGCGGCTGATGCCGCAGATGCAGGTCTATTTCGTCGGCGTGCCGCTCTCGATCATGGTCGGGTTCCTGATCTTCGGCGTCGTGCTCGCGGCGATGATGAACACCTATCTCGACTATTTCCTCGGCGTCATGCGCCAGCTCGCTCCGATGAATTAGGGGGAGAAGAAGTGGCGGACGATACCGAAGACAAAACAGAAGACCCTACGCAAAAACGTCTCGATGAAGCGCTCGAAAAAGGTGACGTCGTCAAGAGCCAGGAGGTCAACACCTGGTTCGTGATCGCCGGCGGCACCTTGGTGCTGTCGACCTTCTCGGGCTCGATCGGCAGCGGCATCTTGATGCCGCTGCGCAACCTGATCGCCAATTCATGGATGATCCGCACCGACGGCGCCGGCCTGCTGGCGCTGACACAGTCGCTCGGCTACGCGGTGGTCGCCGCGATCGGCGTGCCGTTCCTGTTGCTGGCGCTGGCCGCGATCGCGGGCAACATGGTGCAGCATCAGCTGGTGTGGTCGGGCGAGCAGCTGAAGCCGAAATTCTCCAAGATCTCGCCGGCTGCCGGCTTCAAGCGGCTGTTCGGCAAGCAGGCGGTGGCGAATTTCCTGAAGGGCCTGTTCAAGCTGATTGCTCTCGGCGCCGTGATGGTCGCGGTGCTGTGGCCCGACCGGATGCGGATGGAATCCTTCCTGCGGGTCGATCCGGCCGAGCTGCTGCCCGCCATCACCGGCATGACGGTGCACCTGTTGGCGGCGGTGGTGGCCATCCTCGCTGCGGTCGCGATCGCCGACTACTTCTTCCAGTACCGGACCTGGTACGAGCGTCACAAGATGTCGCTGCAGGAGATGAAGGAGGAGTTCAAGCAGTCGGAAGGCGACCCGCACGTCAAGGGCAGGATCAAGCAATTGCGGGTCCAGCGCGCCAAGAAGCGGATGATGGCCCAGGTTCCGAAGGCCTCGGTGATCATCACCAACCCGACCCACTATTCGGTGGCGCTGGCCTACGACCGCAGCATGTCGGCGCCGATCTGCGTCGCCAAGGGCGTCGACAATCTTGCGTTCAAGATCCGGGAGATCGCCAAGGAGCACGACATTCCGATCGTGGAGAACGTGCCGCTGGCCCGGGCGCTTTATGCGACGGTCGAGATCGACCGGGAGATCCCGGTCGAGCACTATCACGCGGTTGCCGAAATCATCGGCTACGTGATGCGGCTGAGGCGCGGCCTGTCCGGCCTGCGTCAGTAAGGGGCGGAAAACCCGCTTGAAATGCGCGTAACTTGCGAAATTGCCGCCTGATGGACTTGCGTTTTCGGGTCCGATTCAGGCACTCAGGGGCGAGGTGGCCGACCGGTCGCCTTCGTGATGCAGACGAGCCATGTCTCTCCAGATGACCGCCGATAGCAACGATCCTTCCGTGACCGAGCCGTTCGTGGCCCATGGACCAGCGCGGCGGAACGGCAGCATCCTGCTGGTGGTCCTGATCGCGGCCGGCATCGTCGCGGTGGCGGTCTGGCTGATGACCATCGGCCGCACCGAGGCGCAGCCCTATATCCTGGGCGTGCTGGCGCTGCTCGCTACCGTCGGGCTGTTCAACCTGTTCGCCCTTGCCGCCGGCATCATCCGCTTCTCCGACCGCGCCACCGATGATCCGGTGATGGTGCGGATCGCCGACCAGGCCCAGGAAGGGCTCGTCGTCACCGACTCCCGCGGCCACGTGGTCTATTCCAACGCCGCCTATCTCACGCTGACCGGCGCGGCCGGGCCGCAGGACGTCCGTCCGGTCGAGCGCGTCTTCATCGGCAACCCCGACGTCTCCGAGGCGGTGTTCCGCCTTTTGAAGGCTGCCCGCGAGGGCAAGCGGCAGCAGGAGGAGGTCCGCGTCGCCGGCCAGGAGGCCGGCCAGGGCCGCTGGCTGCGCCTGCGGGTACGCCCGCTCGGCGAGGGCAAGCGCGATGCGAAATATGCGGTTTGGTCGATCGCCGACGTCACCCGCGACCGCGAGCGCCAGGAAGACGTGTTCCAGGAGCTGCGGCACGCGATCGAATATCTCGATCACGCGCCATGCGGCTTCTTCTCGGTCAATCCGGCCGGCGAGATCGCCTATGTCAACGCCACGCTGGCCAACTGGCTGGACTACGATCTGGCCGAGATCGGCTCGGGCGGCCTGAAACTGACCGACATCGTCTCGGGCGACGGCGCGGCGCTGTTGACCTCGATTGCGGCGGTGCCGGGCGAAGTCAAGACCGAGGTGTTCGACATCGACCTGCGGATGCGCGGCGGCAAGACCGTGCCGGTGCGGCTCTATCACAAGCTCGCCTTCGGCGCCGACGGCGCGGCGGGCGCCTCGCGCACGCTGGTGATCAGCCGCGCCCGCGACGAGCATTCCGATCCGGAGCGCGCCGCCGAGGTGCGCTTCATGCGCTTCTTCGACCATACGCCGATGGCGATCGCGACCGTCGATCGCGGCGGCAATGTGGTCGGCGCCAATGCGCGCTATGCCAAGCTGGCGCAGGGCCTGAATGGCGACGGCGGCGCCGCCAAGTCGATCTTCCGCGCCGTCAATCCGCGCGACCGCGGCCTCCTGATCGCCGCGATCAACCAGGCGGCCGAGGGCCAGGGCGACATCGCGCCGGTCGAGGTGATGCTCGACGGGCCCAAGGAGCGCTTTGCCCAGTTCTTCGTCACCACCGTCGAGAAAGACGAGCGCGACGCCGAGACCGCGATCGTCTACATGCTCGAGACCACCGAGCGGCGCGCGCTGGAAAACCAGATCAACCAGTCGCAGAAGATGGAGATGGTCGGCCAGCTCGCCGGCGGCATCGCGCACGACTTCAACAACGTGCTGTCGGCCATCATGATGGCCAACGACTTCCTGCTGAACGCGCACAAGCCGACCGACCCGTCGTTCCAGGACATCATGCAGATCAAGCAGAACGCCACCCGCGCCGCGACACTGGTGCGGCAGCTGCTTGCATTCTCGCGCCGCCAGACGCTGCGGCCGCAGGTGCTCGATCTCGGTGATGCTTTGAGCGACCTCACCATGCTGCTGCGCCGGCTGATCGGCGAGAAGGTCAAGCTCGACCTCGTGCATGGCCGCGACCTGTGGCCGGTGAAGGTCGACGTCTCGCAGTTCGAGCAGGTGGTGGTCAATCTCGCGGTCAACGCGCGCGATGCGATGTCCGACGGCGGCAAGCTGATCATCCGCACCGCCAATGTGCCGACCGAGGAAGCCGCCCAGCTCGCCAACAAGGGCATGCCGGCGGCGGACTATGTGAAGATCGAGATCGCCGACACCGGCACCGGCATTCCGGCCGAGATCATCGACAAGATCTTCGAGCCATTCTTCTCGACCAAGGAAGTCGGCAAGGGGACCGGTCTCGGCCTGTCCACCGTCTACGGCATCGTCAAGCAGACCGGCGGCTTCGTCTATGTCGATTCCGTGCCGGGCGGCGGCACCACGTTCCGGATCTATCTGCCACGGCATCGCCAGGAGCAGGAGGTCGCACCGGAGGCCCAGGTCGGCAACGGCGCGGCCAAGGAAACCGCCGTGGAAGCCGCCAAGCCGAAGCCCGATCTCACCGGGCAGGGCACCATCCTGCTGGTGGAGGACGAGGACGGCCTGCGCTCGCTCAATGCGCGCGGCCTGCGTTCGCGCGGCTACAGCGTGATCGAGGCGGCGAACGGCGTCGAGGCGCTGGAGGCGTTCGAGGAGAAGAACGGCGCCGTCGATCTCGTCGTCTCCGACGTCGTGATGCCGGAGATGGACGGCCCGACGCTGCTGAAGGAAATGCGCAGCCGCAACGCGGAGCTGAAGATCATCTTCGTCTCAGGCTATGCCGAGGACGCGTTCGAGAAGAGCCTGCCGGAGAACCAGCAGTTCGCGTTCCTGCCGAAGCCCTTCACGTTGACGCAGCTGGTCGCCGCGGTGAAGGAAACCATGACGGCGAACTAGCCGCGCGGCGGTGCGCGCTACCGATTCACCTGTTCCTGGGAGGTGGCGGGCGGGTGCTGTTCCGGTTGAACCTCGGCCGCATCTCGGGGTAGGACGCGCCGTCGCATCCACAAGGACCATAGTGTCACATCTCCGCGACCGAGGGCCGCAGCCGCGGTTCCGGTTTCCCGCTTCACTTTTAACCGGCCCTGCCCATCTTAGGGGCGTTTCCCCATGCCGGGGAATCCTTTGAGGAAACCAACATGAATTTCTCGCAACGCACGCGTGGAATTGTTCGGGCGATCGCCGTCGCGATGGCGCTGGCGCTGCCCGTGATGATGACCGTTTCGGCGGCCGACGCCCGCGTTGGCGGCGGCGGCTCGCGCGGCTCGCGGACATTCTCCGCGCCGCCCTCGACCACCACGGCGCCGGGCTCGGTTGCGCCGATGAACCGCACCTTCAGCCAGCCTGGTAGCCCGAACATGGGCGCGCCGGCGGCGGCGAATTCCGGCGGCCTGTTCGGTCGCGGCGGAATGGGCCGCGGCCTGCTCGGCGGCCTGGCCGCGGGCTTCCTTGGCGCCGGCCTGTTCGGCATGCTGTTCGGCGGCGGGCTGTTCTCGGGTCTCGGCGGCCTGTCGTCGATGCTCGGCCTCTTGCTGCAGATCGGCCTGATCGTGCTCGTGGTTCGCCTTGCGATGTCGTGGTGGCAGCGCCGCAACGCGCCGGCGGCCGCCTATGCCGGTGGCCCCGACGTCGGCCCCGGTCCGCAGGCGAACGCCCGCTCGGGCTTCGGCTTCGGCCTCGGCGGCGGATCGAATGCGCCGGTCGAGATCGCGCCTGGCGACTACGAGACGTTCGAACGGCTGCTCGGCGACATCCAGACCGCGTGGTCGAACGAGGACATCGCGAAGCTGCACACGCTCGCGACGCCGGAGATGGTGTCGTACTTCTCGAAGGATCTCGAGGAGAACAAGGCGCGCAACGTCATCAACAAGGTGACCAATGTGAAGCTGCTGCAGGGCGATCTGGCGGAAGCCTGGCGCGAAGGCGACAGCGAGTATGCGACGGTCGCGATGCGCTACTCGCTGGTCGACACCGTGCTCGAGCGCGGCACCGGCCGTCAGGTCGGCGGCAGCACGCAGCCGGAGGAGGTCACTGAGGTCTGGACCTTCGTGCGCCAGCGTGGCGGCAATTGGGAACTTTCGGCGATCCAGCAGACCAACTGATCGGTTGCCGGAGATGACAGAATACAAGGCGCCGCGGCCTGGTCCGCGGCGCCTTTGTTTTGTGCCTTCATTCACATGTCGCGGCGCCGGAATATCCGGAGGGCCTGCGGGTTGATCTCAGCGGACCATAACAACCATCGGGAGGATTGAGATGAAGATCGTTGCGCAGATCGCGGTTCCGGCCTGTCTTGCGTTCGTCGTCGTGGCGGCGCCGCCGGCGGCGGCGCAGACCGCCGACACCAGCTTCTTCCTGACCAGCAACGGCATCGGCAACGGCGGCAATCTCGGCGGGCTCGCCGGCGCCGACAATCATTGCCAGACGCTGGCGCAGGCCGCCGGCTTCGGTGCGCCGAAGACCTGGCGCGCCTATCTCTCGACCCAGGCGGCCGACGGCAAGGCCGCGGAGAATGCGCGCGATCGCATCGGCAAGGGACCTTGGAAGAATGTAAAGGGCGTCGTGGTCGCCAAGGACGTCGCCGACCTGCACAGCGCCGGCAACAATCTCACCAAGCAGACCGCCCTGTCCGAGAAGGGCGAGGTCGTCAACGGTGCCGGCGACACGCCGAACCGCCACGACGTGCTGACGGGATCGCAGGCAGACGGTACGGCATTTGCGGCCGGCGAGGACCGCACCTGCAAGAACTGGACAAGCAGCACGCAAGGCGCCGCCATGCTCGGGCATTTCGACCGCAAGGGCCTGCGCGACGACGAGCCGTCCAAATCCTGGAACACGTCGCATCCTTCGCGCGGTCCCGATGGCGGCTGCTCGCAGGCCGACCTGAAGAGCACCGGCGGCGACGGCCTGCTGTACTGCTTCGCGGCGAATTGAGGGTCGACGAGCAGCCAGCAGTCGCCAAGCGTCGCCGCTCGTTACAGGGCGATCGCATTTGGAATGGGCTGCGTTTTCCGCACCGTCATGGCCGGGCTTGTCCCGGCCATCCTTGTCTTTCTTGGCGTGGAGATGAAGACGTGGATGCCCGGGACAAGCCCGGGCATGACGAATTTGTGGAAGTGCCGATCACCTCGAGCTCCAAATGCGAGCATTAAGAGCAGTCAGCTCTTCTTGCGCTTGACGGCCTTCTTCGCAGTCTTCTTTTTCTTCGCGGTTTTCTTCTTGGCCGCGAAGTAGGCTTCGACCTTCTTCGAGGAATGCCCGACGGCTGCGACCGCGGTCTTGAGCCGGGCAGGGGTCACCTTGAACTTCTTCGACCAGTAGCGGACCTCGTAGGGCTCGCTGATTGCGATCCGCGCGCGGTCGGCGGCCTTGTGGCGCTGCTCCTTGAAATGGGCCTCCACCTTCTTGGCGGAATGTCCGACCTTCTTGACGGCGGCTTTCAGCTTCGCCGGCGTGACCTTGAACTTCTTGGACCAGTACGCAACTTCGTAGGACTCGCTCAACGCGATCAGAGCGCGATCTGCCGCGCCCCGCTTCTTCTTGCTATCCGCCATAAGATGATCCCTCATCGAAGATTCGACGTTGGAACCCTAGCAGCCTCCGCGCGGTTCGCACAGGCGGCCGCGCGCGGTGGACGATCTGACCGCGGCGCGGCTACGATCGAGCTGAAGCGAACCGATGCGGCGAAGTTTTCGGAGGTAAGTGCATGCACTATCAGCTTTACTACTGGCCGATGATCCAGGGCCGCGGCGAATATGTCCGCCTCGCGCTCGAGGATGCGGGCGCTGGCTACACCGATGTCGCGCGGGCCAAGGGCGGCACGGGCGCCATGATGAAGATGATGGAGGCACACAAGGGCACGCCGCCCTTCGCGCCGCCGTTCCTCAAGGCCGGCAGTCTCGTGATCGGGCAGACCGCCAACATCCTGCTCTATCTCGGCGCGCGCCACGGCCTGGCGCCGAAGGCGGAGGGCGGAAAGCTCTGGGTGCACCAGCTGCAGCTCACGATCGCGGACTTCGTGCTGGAGATCCACGATACCCATCATCCGCTCGGGCCGTCGCTGTATTACGAGGACCAGAAGGCGCCGGCGAAGAAGCGCACCGAGGAGTTCTGGGATTCGCGGGTGCCGAAATATCTCGGCTATTTCGAGGACCTTGTGCAGGCCAACCGCGGTGCGTTCCTCACCGGCCGCCGGCTGACCTACGCGGATCTGTCGCTGTTCCAGATCGTGGAAGGCCTGCGCTATGCGTTTCCGAAGCGGATGGCGGCGTTCGAGAAGAAGATCCCGCGCCTGATCGCGCTGCGCGATCGCGTCGCCGAGCGGCCGAACATCAAGGCGTATCTGGCCAGCGAGCGGCGGATTCCGTTCAACGAAGAGGGGATTTTCCGGCGCTACAAGGTGCTGGATTTGTAGGCACCGTCATTCCGGGGCGCGAAGCGAACCCGGAATCTCGCGCCACAATCTCTGGATTCCGGGTTCACGCTCCGCGTGCCCCGGAATGACGGCGTGGAAGGCTACCGGTTCCTTCCATCCACCGGCGTCATCGCGATCTTCGACAGATCGATGCCATCGATGCAGCTGACATTCAGCGCCACGATGTCGGTGCCATCAGGCTTCTTGCCGCGCGCGAACACGTCGACGCCGCAATCGACGCAAAGCTGATGGCGGATCGCATGGCGGTTGAAGAGATATTCCTTGAGGTTCTCGGCGCCGGCGCGAAGCTGGAAGCTCGACGGCGGCATGAACACGAAGTGCAGGCCCTTCTTGGTGCAGATCGAGCAGTTGCAGGCCGTCACCATGGCCATATCGGTGGTGCATTCGAAGCGGACCTGTCCGCAATGACAACCGCCGGTGTAGGTCTTGCTCTCCGCCATGATGATTCCTCACCACAGCCCGGGCACGAGGCGGTAGCGCACCCGTGCCGCATAATCGGCGTAGCCTGACAATCCCGTCACCAGCGTGCGCTCCTCAATCCGGGTGCGGATCGCAAACATCACGAAGAACACCGGCACGAAGGCGAGGCCCCACCAGGAGCCGAGCGTCAGCGGCACGCCGATGAAGAACAGCATCACGCTCGTATACATCGGATGGCGGACCAGCGCGTAGGGACCGGTCGAGATGACGTGATGGTCGCGCTCGGTCTGCACCTTCACGACCGGCGCGGCGAACGAGTTGGTGCGGAACACCCAGAGGATCAGCACGGTCGACAACAGGTACAGCGCAAGGCCGAGCACGATCAGCGGCACGCCGTCATTGACGCCGTCAAAGCGCCGGTCGAGCCCCATCGCGACGAACCACAGCACCGCAACGACCAGGAACACCAGCATGAACCGCTTGTCCTCGGTGGGCTGGCCTTCACGCGCGGTGAGGCGCATGCGCTCGGCCAGCAGCCCGGGATCGACCTTGGCAAGCCACAGCCCGCAGGCCGGGCCGATCACGGCCGAGGCGATCAGATAGGCCCATGCGCCGGGCCACTGCAGCGTACCTGCGAAGGCAAACAGCAGCACGGCCATGGCGATGACGAAGAAGGTATTCTGCAGAAGGAGCTTTGCGATCATGAGCGGCTCCGCGCGATTCCAGTCGATATTATCGCACCCTTTTCCCGGCAAACATGCGACCGCAGCGATCAACTTTCGGAGCAGGCGGGACGTTCCTGCGTCACGACTGTATTGACAATCATATAAGCAATTGCTTATATATTTTCATGCCCGTCGCCACGCAGTTGACCGATGTGTTGAAGACCCTCGCGGACCCGACGCGGCGGGCGGTGTTTGAGCGGATCGCGCGGGAAGGCGAGATCGCCGCGACCGAACTGGTGCAGGGTTCAAAGGTGTCGCAGCCGGCGGTGTCGCAGCATCTGCGCGCGCTGCGCGATGCCGGGCTGGTCGCCGAGCGGCGCGAGGGCCGGCATATCCATTATCGCGTCGCGCCGAAGGGGCTCGGCCCGCTGATCGACTGGCTCGGCCACTACGAGACGTTCTGGGCCGAGCGCTTCGCAAACCTGGAACGGCTGCTGAAGGAGAGTGAGTGATGGGTGAGACGCACGCGATCACGGTCGAGAAGGTGCTGCCCTACGCGGCCGAGAAGATCTGGCGGACGCTGACGACGAGCGATCGGATCGCGAAATGGCTGATGCCGAACGATTTCGCGCCGGCCGTCGGCCATCGCTTCAATTTCCACACCAAGCCGATGGGCGACTGGGACGGTGTCGTGCATTGCGAGGTGCTGGATTGCGATCCGCCGCGTCTGTTGCGCTACTCCTGGAAGGGCGGCGCTGATACCAATCCGGAATACGGCTCGAAGCTCGATACGATCGTCACCTGGACGCTGACGCCGGTCGAAGGCGGCACCCATCTGCGGATGGTGCATGACGGCTTCGTGCTGCCGGGCAACCGCTTCGCCTTCGACATGATGAGCCCGGGATGGGGCCGGGTGCTCGACGCCATCGCGCGCATCACCGGCGAGGGCTGATCACTCGTTGTTGCCGCGACGAACCGTGATCGAGGCGTCGGTCTTGTTGCGGGTGCATTCGAGGTTGAGGCGGCGATAGCGCATTGTGATGGTGTTGCCGCGCAAGATGCCCATGCGCTTCAGGCAGCGCGAGGTGCCGGTGACGGCGTCGTCCTTCGGCACAGTGAAGATCAGCGCCGTGGCGGAGCCGACCAGGTTGAAGAACTCCGGCTTCATCTTGCGATCGGTCTTGGCGTAGAGCTCGATCGAATAATCCTTGCCGCGGCAGCCGAGCGACAATTCCTTTGCCGCCGGATGCGTGAGGTAGGTGATGTTGGCGGCGCTGAAATTGACCTTCAGCCCGTCGATCTGGCCGGCGAGCTGCTTGGCGATGTCCACGCAGGGATCGGCATGCGCAGGCGCTGCGACGAAAACCGTCGCCAGCGCGATCAGCGCGGCCGGCAGAGTGGAGCGGATGCTCAAAGGCAAGCGTCGGCGCAACGATGCTGTCACGAAATACCCCCGCGGTATGAAAATACGCAAAGCTACATGCAGGCTCCCGCGGAGCCCGTCAATATGGCCGCGTCAGGACGAGCACTTGCCGTCCTGCGCCTTGGAAACTCCGGCGGCCCGGCGCTCGCAATCATTGCCGTAGGTCTTGCCGTCGCAGCCGCATACGGGCTTGAAGATCTTGTTGCAGATCGTCGGGCGGAACGCGCAGGTGCCGGTCTGGTCGAAGCGGCCGCAGGTCCCGGGCTTGAACTGGCAGAACTGGCCGCGACTGCTGCATTGCAGGCCGGCAAGGCCGCCGCACGGCTTGCCGAGGCGGGCGGCATCGGCGGCGGTCGGGACCGCGATCAGCAAGGCCAGCGCCGCGAACCAGATGAAGAGCGCTGTCTTCATGAAGGTCTCCTGATGGTTTCCTTGGCCGTTTCGCGGCTTGCCGGCGTTGTGGCAACCTGGGATTACGATGGCATGAAACATAGCACGTGGATTGCCGGTCCCGCGCATGGCTGGAAGGCGGCCGGCTTCCCTTTCCTTTGTCGGAAAAAGGCTTAGAACGGCTCTACATTGCCGGCGGCCCCGCGGCCGGCATCGGCCTTTCGAAACCGACGAGCAGCTCATGAACGCCCCCTCAGCCTTCCCCGACCAGCAGAAGCCCGTTCCGCCCTACAAGCACACGCCTCTGTTCCCGCTTGGTGCCGACACCACGCCCTACAAGAAGGTGACGAGCGAGGGCGTCCGGGTCGAGAAGGTGTTGGGCAAGGACATGCTCGTGGTGTCGCGGGAAGCGCTGCGCGCGCTCTCCGAGGCCGCCTTCGGCGACATCAATCACTATCTGCGACCGGGCCACCTGAAGCAGCTACGCTCGATCCTCGAGGACAAGGAAGCCAGCGACAACGACAAGTTCGTCGCCTTCGACTTCCTGAAGAACGCCAACATCGCGGCCGGCGGCGTGCTGCCGATGTGCCAGGACACCGGCACCGCGATCATCATGGGCAAGAAGGGATGCAACGTCATCACCGACGGTGACGACGAGGCCGCGCTGTCCGAAGGAGCGCGCGATGCCTATCTGCGCCGCAATCTGCGCTACTCGCAGGTAGCTCCCTTGTCGATGTATGAGGAGAAGAACACCGCCAACAACATGCCGGCGCAGTGCGAGATCTACGCCGAGGGCGATGACGCCTACAAGTTCATGTTCATGGCCAAGGGCGGCGGCTCGGCCAACAAGAGTTTCCTGTTCCAGGCGACGCCGTCGGTGTTGACCAAGGACCGGCTGCTCGCCTTCCTGAAGGAGAAGGTGCTGACGCTCGGCACCGCGGCGTGTCCCCCTTATCACCTTGCGATCGTGATCGGCGGCACCTCGGCCGAGCTCTGCATGAAGACCGTGAAGCTTGCCTCCGCGCGCTATCTCGACGCGCTGCCGACCCAGGGCTCGGCCGACGGCAACGCGTTCCGCGATCTCGAGATGGAACAGGAAATCCTCAAGATGACGCAGTCGCTCGGCGTCGGCGCGCAGTTCGGCGGCAAATATTTCTGCCACGACGTGCGCGTGATCCGCATGCCGCGCCACGGCGCCTCGCTGCCGATCGGGCTCGGCGTCTCCTGTTCGGCGGACCGCCAGGTGCTCGGCAAGATCACCAGGGACGGCGTCTATCTCGAGGAGCTCGAGCACAACCCGGCGCAGTATCTGCCCGCGGTCGAGCAGTCGCTCGGCGGCGAGGTCGTCAAGATCGACCTCAACAAGCCGATGAAGGAGATCCTCGCGACGCTGTCGCAATATCCGATCAAGACCCGCGTCTCGATGACCGGCACCATGATCGTCGCGCGCGACTCCGCGCACGCCAAGCTGCGTGAGCGGCTGGAGAAGGGTGAGCCGCTGCCGGATTACTTCAAGAACCATCCGGTCTACTACGCGGGGCCCGCCAAGACGCCCGATGGCTATGCCTCGGGCGCATTCGGCCCGACCACGGCGGGGCGCATGGATTCCTTCGTCGACCAGTTCCAGGCGGCCGGCGGATCGATGGTGATGGTCGCCAAGGGCAACCGCGCGGTCGCGGTGCGCGAGGCCTGCAAGAAGCACGGCGGCTTCTACCTCGGCTCGATCGGCGGCGCCGCGGCGAACCTCGCCGAGCACTGCATCAAGAAGGTCGAGGTGGTCGAGTATCCCGAGCTCGGCATGGAAGCGATCTGGCGCATCGAGGTGGTCGACTTCCCGGCCTTCATCATCATCGACGACAAGGGCAACGACTTCTTCAAGGAATTGAATCTCGGTTGAGAATCCGGGTTGATTGCGGTCGGCCTCGACGGTTTTTCCAAGGGCTGGGTCGCCGTCACCATCGACGGCGACCGGCGCACGATTTCCTTTCACAGTGACATTGCGGACGCGCTGGCGCGTCCGTTCGATCGCGCCGGGATCGATATCCCGATCGGTCTGACCGATGACGGCGAGCGCGATTGCGACTTTCTTGCGCGCGTGAGATTGCGGCCGCACACCTCGCGCGTCTTCACCGGCGCGCGGCGCTGGCTGTGGCAGCAGTTTGACGATCCCGATCTCGCGAATGCGGAAGCGGTGCGCCGCAGCCAGACCCGCGTGTCGCGCCAGCTCTGGCATCTCGGCAACAAGATCATGGAGGTCGACGCGTTCGTGCGCGCGAACGCCACGCGCGATATCCGCGAGGTACATCCCGAACTGGTGTTCCTGCGGCTGAACCGCGGCACGCCCTTGCCGCGCAAGAAGTCGGAGGAGGGCGATGCGCTCCGCTGCAGGCTGTTGAGGCGATCAGGCTTCCGCGAGATCGATCGCTGGCTCACCCAGATGCGGATCGGCACCGGTGCGAAGCGCGACGATGTGCTGGATGCGTGTGCAGTGGCGCTGGCTGCGCGCGAACCATGCGGCTGCGTTCCCGAAGCGCCGCCGCGAGACGTGTACGGTCTGCCGATGCAGATCTGGTTCTAACTGCAGTTGGTCACCTGGTTGGAGCACAGGCTGCGCCACCAGCCGCGCACGCCGTCATGGCTCTCCACCAGTGCCCAGTGCCCGCTGCAGGCGAGGATGCGTTTCGGACCGTCGTCGGTATCGAACTCACCGCCGAGCTTGCGCAGCGCCGGCGTCCACTTGGCATCGACGAAGGGTGCCTGGAACAGCCCGCCCATGCGGGTGTAGCCGTTGGCGTAGCTCGCGCCGACCTTGTTGGCGGCAACCCATCCGCGCCCGGCATAAGGCTTTGGCGCGTTGCGCGGATAGCGCTTGTCGTCCTCGTAGGCCTTGCCCGGCGGCATCGCGCCCTCGATCAGAAACCAGCCGTCCTTGAAGCCGATGATACGAAACTCGGTGAGCCAACCGCCCTCCGGCGTGTTCTCGGTCCCGCCCATCTTGAGATGGTAGGGCGGCGGTAGCTTGCCGAGCACGCGTGCCTTCGCCGACGGCTCCGCGCGCACGTTGAGGCCTGCGAGGTCCTTGTCCTCCGACCAGGCGCCGAGGTCGCATGGTTCGGTGCCACCGGGCAGTGTGTTTCGCTTCGCGTCAAGTTCGGTCTGGCGCGCGGCAAAATCATTGTCCGCGCCGTCGGCATTTTTGGTCGCGATATCGCTGGGACCGCGCGGCTTCAGTTCGGCCGACAGGGCGCGCGTACCATCCTTGCTTAGCGTCACGACCATCATCTGACGCGGCGCGAAGACGCTTGCTGGCGTCTTCGGGTCGTCTGCGTTCGCGGCATAGACCGCGAGGTAGCCGGTGGTACCGGCGGCATCCGTGCTGGAAGAGGTGCCCGCAACATATCCGGCCGGCACCAGCGCGACCGCGCTCGCGCGCCACGCCGGTTCGGCTTCGCTTGCTTGTTGCGCGGAAGCCGTCGCGGCTGATAACGCCATGACGGCAACGGATGTCAGGATGCGCATGCGTGTGCGCGTGCTGCGGTTACGCTCGCGTGCCGGTGAAGGGGAAGCTGCCCATCGGGCCGATGCCCATCTCGCCGGAGATGCCGTCGCCGGAGACCTTGCCGGTGAATTCGAGCGTCAGAGGCATCGGATTGGTGATGGAAACCTTCCAGGCGACGTCGTCGCCATTCACGGTGCCGTCGAAGATTTCGGTGGAATTGCCCTCGGCGCCCTGCGTGCCGGTGAGCGTGCCGCCGGAGCTTGCCAGCGACAGCGTCGCCTTGCGCTCGCCCATCGGGGTCGTCATCGTGAGATTCCAGTTTCCGTCCACCGCCATTGATGTCTCCCCTCCAGGTAAAGCGCTTTCAAGCGAAATGGCTACCGGTTCGCGTGAAGAAAACGCGTGCGCGGGTATAGCCCATCTTGCCGCGCGCGCCTAGTTCGCGGCTGCGGCGATCAGGCGCGGGCGGCGGCGCGCAGCCGGCTTCCGACCAGGAAGCGGAAGGCGACATACTGGATCGCGAAGGCGGCGATCTTGGCGCCGACCAGCACCACCGACACGTAGAATGCCCACAGCTTCATGTCGCCGGTCGCCGCGATCGCAATGGTGCCGGCGGCGAGCATGAACATCAGCCCGGCCCAGGCGTAGCCGGCGAGGGTGGCGTATTCCGGAATCGTCTCGGTCACGATCGGCGGCAAATAGCGCAGCATCCAGCCGCGCTTGAGCATGATCGCGCCGATCGCGATGTGGCCGATCGCGGGTTTCGCCAGTACGAAGCGCGGATCGTTGGTGAAAAGCGTCGCACCGCCGAGCACGATCACCAGCCCAAGGCTCGCCCAGGTCATGTAGCCGAGCGCCTGTCCCTTGACGCGCGCATAGACCACTTGTGCGATCGCGCCCGCGATCGCAACGCCCGTGGCGATCAGGACATTGTCGGTGGCGAAATAGACCACGAGGAAGACGATGGTGGAGAGGAAGTCGCTCGCAAGCCTGGCAAATACGCTCTTCATCGTCGTGGTTTCCGTTTCCTCGGGATGATCGTGGTGATGTTGTTATGGCAGCGTTTAGCGGGACGGCAGCGCGCCGGCCGGCGGCGCCGCGTCCTTGGCCGCGCGATGGTGCGGATACCAGTGGGTGAAGTACACCGCCGCGTTACGTGCGGCGAAGGCGATCAAGAGGCCCGTCCACAGCGGCAGCGCCGGCACGTAAAGCACCGCAATGTTGCCGATCAGCATGAGCAGCATCGCGACGGTCCAGGCACCGGTGATCAGGTAGTTGGCACGGAGGAAGCCGGGCAGCTTCGCGGTCTCGGCATCGACCTGCTCCAGCGCATATTGCCGCGTGAAGGGATGGCCGATCATGATCGAGCCGAGCGACACCAGCAGCATGCCGGCATCGACCGCGATCTTCACCGCGATGCTGCTCGACGTCGCGTCGACGAAGATGAGGTAGAAGCCGGTCGCGGCGAACACGACGACTGAACCGACCCCGAGGATCTTGATGCTGCGGCCGCGCGCGATGTCGAATGCGATCACGGCAAGACAGATCAGGGCGGCACTGAGCAGGCTCACCGTGGCCGAGGTCACCAGCATCAGCATGGCGAAGGCGCCGTAGGGAGCGAGGATCAGGAAGATCGTCATGGTGAGCCTCATCGGCTGATCTTTACATTGTAAAGATATCCTAGGGGCGAGCAATGGAAGCGTCAAGCGAAATCTTTACAGTGTCAAAATCGTGAGGTGATTGGGAAAAATCAAGGTTTGGCAAGAACATAAAGGTGGCTCTCGCACTTGGCGCTCGCCGTCCCGCATCGTCACCGCCGGGCTCGTCCCGGCCATGACAGTCTTTCCGGTGAACAAAGACGTGGATGCCCGGGACAAAGCCCGGGCATGACGATTGGCGCTCTGATGCGGAGCGATCGTTCGCTACTCCGCGCCCACCCAATTGCCGTGGAATCCATCCGGCACGCGGTGGCCGAGATGGACCAGCGCGGTCGGGCCCGCTTCGACATCTTGCGCGTTGAACACGGCGAGGTCGCTGCGGTTTTCGCGGGCGCGCCAGACCACCGCGAGCAGCCAGCCGTCGCCTTCCGCGGCGTCAGCGCCGCGCTCGACGAAGACAGGCTCGGAGATCGTATCGCCGGCGGGCAGCAGATAGTGGCCGAGCCGCTTGCCACGGCCGTCGACATGCACGATGCCCGACAGCGCACCGAACATCGGCAGATCGGGGTTGGCGCAGGCATACCAGCCGTGATTGCTGGCAAATCCGGCGCGGCGATCGTCGACGCGGGGAAATTCGCCGGTGAGGTCGTCGAGATAGGTCTGCGTGAAGCGGTCGGTGTTGCCGGAGAGGTCGAAGGTCCAGCGGCAATAGCGTGCGCGGTTCTTCCGCGGGTCGGTCGGCGAGCCGTCGGGATGGTTGAACAGCGGCGCTTCCTCGAACTGCATCACGTCGGCGATGATGCGGTTGCCGTCCTCCCACGCGTTCATCACGTGGAAAACGTAGCAGGTCTCGGCGCGGAACCAGACGATGTCCTTTGACGCGCCGCTGCGCTTCATGACGCCGACATAGGCGCCTTTCTCCGGCTCCCAGGCATAGGGCGCCTGTCCGCGCATCGCGCGCTGCATGCTGCCGGTGATCGGCAGGATCGGAAACAGCACATGGTTCTCGGTGACGATGAAGTCGTGCACCATGCTGGCATAGGGCGCCTCGAAGCGTTCGAACCGCGTCACCACGCCGGACGAGCTCACCGCGCCGAACGACAGCGCCGGCGTCAGCGGGCCTGCGGCGTTGTAGCCGAAGAACACCATCTCGCCGGTGACCGGATCGATCTTGGGATGCGCGGTGAAGGGGCCCGTGATTGCGCCCTTGTAGTCGCAATAGCCGAGGCGATTGAGCGTGCCGGGCTCGATTTCGGTCGGCAGATGGCCTTCCTCCAGTGCGAGCAGCCGGCCGCCATGGAAGATGATGTTGGTGTTGGCGACGCCGCCGTCGGTCGTCGTGGTGGCCGGCGTATCCGGCATCTTGCGCCCGAAGCCGCCGAACAGCGCGCGGCCGGCATCGTGCTCGGCCTGCCATTTCGGCGTGCGGACCCAGCGGTTGCGGTAGCTGGCGCGGCCGTTCTCGAGATGGAAGGCGTGCAGCATGCCGTCGCCGACGAACCAGTGCGCGCCGGGCGCCTCGAATTGCGGATTGGGGCCGTTGCGATAGAGCGTGCCGTTCAGCTCGCGCGGCAATTCGCCCGAGATCTTCAGGAATGGCGCGTCGGCTTCGAATGGGATCGGCGCCAGATTGGTGCGCGCCGCATTGGATGTGACCTGGTCGAGCATTCCGCATCTCCCTGCATTATGATCTTTACATCGTAAAGATATCAGTAGGGACGACGCCGCCGATCGTCAAGCAAAATCTTTACAGTGTAAAAATTGCGACATATAAGGGCCCGATGGCAAGAATCTCCAAAGAAAACAAGGCGACTCGCCCGGCACGGGCTCCGACCCGCCGGGTTGCACGGACCGCGGCGGCTCGTCCGGCCCCACGGCGCCGCGCCAACGACACGCCGTATCATCACGGCGATCTGCATGAGGCACTGTTGAAGGCCGCCGAGCGCGTGCTCGAGCGTGATGGATTGGCGGGACTGACATTGCGTGCGGTGGCGCGCGAGGCCGGCGTGTCGCACGCCGCCCCGACGCATCATTTCGGCGATCTCACCGGTTTGCTCAGCGAACTTGCGGCGATCGGTTTCCGGCAATTTGGCCTCGCGATGGCGGCTGCGGACGCTTCGGCGGCCACGACGCCCGAGAAGGGCGTGGCGAGCGCCAAGGCTTATGTTGCCTATGCGCAGGCACATCCCGGCATGTACGGACTGATGTTCCGCAGTGAGCGGCTCGATCATTCGCGGCCGTCGCTGCACGAGGCGTCCGAGGCGTCGTTTGCAGGGTTGACCCGCGGCGTCGGCGCCAGCCGGCATGAGCAGATTTCCAAGGAGCAGCTTACGCTGGATCAGGCAGCTGCGATCGCGTCCGCCTGGTCGCTCGTGCATGGTTTCACCATGCTGCTGCTCGACGGACGCCTCAAGACGATTCTGGATCGGGCGCCCGAGGGCACATCCGCGGAAATGTTGTTGACCGCGATGCTGCGATTGTCCGCGGGCCGCTCGGCGCGGCAATAACCAGTGCTGCCCGTGGGCTAGCGCCTCACAAGCGACGTGGTCCGGCCGCTCTGTCCGACCGTCTTCACCGTATCCGTGCCGCATTTGAAATCGCGGGCGAAATCGTCGGCGGCCTGCCGCGCCAGCGCGTTGGCATTGGGATTGGCCGCGACGTCGACATAGGCGACATGACAGACATCGCCCGGCGGCAGCCGGGTCACGGCGAGCATCGCCCGCGAGACCGGGCCGCCGCGCTTGTCCTGCTCGCTGTTGTCGGCGATCTGCCAGCGCTGGATGATCGCAAACGGCTTGCCGCCGGCTGCTCGCCATTCGACCGTATCGCCGGTCGAGCTGAACGGGCCGAACCAGGCCTGCGCCGCCGGTTCCCTGGCTGCCGCCTCGCGGTTTCGGCCGACCGAGACCACTTCGCGCAGGTCGCCCTCGTTGATCAGCACCACGAGCCCGGATTTTCCCGGACAGACCCTCGTGATACTGCCATCCTCCTCGCTGGGCCTGCCGATCATGCGGCAGGCCTTCGGCGCGGTCGATGTGTAGCTGCTGCTGATCGTCTCAGCGCCGGCCTGACCAGGATTTGCACCGGCAAGCGCCATAACGACTGTTGCAAAAGCAAGGTATTTCATCGGGGGAAACCTGGGATCCGGACGTTACTTTGTGTCTGACATATGCAATCTGGGGAAGGTTCAATAGACACGCGGGAAACACCTGACAGGCGCGCGGAATCGTCCTAGAAGGGCGGCTTCGCAACTTCTGTCGCGTGCACTTGCGTGCCGTAACCTTGATCGTCATGTCCACGATATCATCCAACAAGCCCTATCGCGTCGGCCGTTCCCGTACCGGTCTTGGCCTTTTCGCCACCAAGCCGATCAGGAAAGGCACCAAGATCATCCGTTATTTCGGGCCATTGCTCGACTCGAAGAAGAAGGATGAGGACGCGATCGAGAACAAATATCTGTTCGAGCTCACCAACCGCTGGACCATCGACGGCTCGATCCGCGAGAACGTCGCGCGCTACATCAACCACGCCTGCAGACCGAACGCGGAATCCGACGTTCGCCCACGCAAGCGCAAGGTGTTCATCCGCGCCATCAAGGACATCGAGCCGGGCGACGAAATCAATTACGACTACGGAACCGACTATTTCAAAGCCTATCTGAAGCCGATCGGCTGCAAGTGCGATGCCTGCGAGAAGAAGCGCAAGAAGAAGCGCGCGGAGGCGAGGGCGGAGCGGGTGCGGCTGAAGGAAAGGGCCGAGCGGAAGGCACAGCGCAAGGCCGAGAAGCTCGCCGAGGAGCGGGTCAGGCAGCGGAAGGCGAAGAAGGCTGCCAAGGCAAACGGCAAGCTCGCCAACGGCACGGCGCTGAACGGCAAGCACCTCAATGGCCACAGCCTGATCAACACGGCGGGCAAGAAGGCTGCCTCGTCGAAGCGCGGCACCGCTCGGGCGCTGAACGCCTGATACCCACGTCGCCCGAAAACGCTCTAGCCGCTCGGCCGGTGCGCCGCGCGTGGTAACGGGGAATTGCCGAAATCCAGCGTCGAGCGCTGGATGATCGTGCCGTGCTCGTCGATGACGAGACGGAAACGCTTGCTCCCCGAGAAGAATGTGAGGCGATGGCGCCCCTGATCGGCGTCGAGCCCGCGCTCCGAACGCGTCGTGATTGCGCCCGAGCGCATCCCGGCCTGCAGCAGCGGAACCGCGATGCCGAGGCCTTCGGCGACGATATTGGCGTCGATCTCGAACGCGCCGTCCGCGAATGTGATCGTCGTCATGATGCCCTCGCGGGATGGCGGACGGGACGCGGCAGGTAGGCGCATTCGGCGAGCGTCGTTCCGTCGAGCTCGCGCATGAAGGCCTCGCGCGCCGCGGCAAGCTTCGCCTTTAGCCGGCAGCGCGGCAGCAGCAGGCAGTCTCCGCCATCATCCCTGAAACATTCGACCAGCGCGCTGCCGCCTTCCAGCGCGCGCACCACCTCGCCGAGGGTGATGGTCTCCGCCGGCCGCGCCAGCGAAAAGCCGCCGCCGGCGCCTCGCTGGGTGGCAATGAAGCCGGCCTCGGCAAGATCGCGCACCACCTTGGCGAGGTGGTTGCGGGAAATGTCGAACTCGGCCGCGATCTCGCTGGTGGCGAAGGACCGGTCCGGCTCGCCGGCCAGCCGCATCAGGGCGCGGAGCGCAAAATCCGTGAACGATGTCAGGCGCATGGAAGCCCTTCGAAATCAGCACTTGGCGGATCAGCTATAGCAGGCTAAATAGGTATTTGAAATGCATATTTAGGATGAGCCATGACAGGAGCAGAGCGCCGCGAGCAGATCACCGCAGGGATTGTCGCGCGGACCGGGATCACCGAGGCCATGATCGAGCAGCTGGTGCACGCCTTCTACGCCGAGGTCCGCAAGGACCCGATGATCGGGCCGGTGTTCGAGAGCAGGATCAGCAATTGGGCGCCGCATCTGGCTCAGATGTGCGCGTTCTGGTCCTCGGTCGCGCTGATGACCGGGCGCTATCATGGCACGCCGATGGTCAAGCATATGCCGCTGCCGATCGACGCCGCGCATTTCGACCGCTGGCTCGAACTGTTCGAGGCGACCGCAGCCGAGCTGTGCCCGCCGGCGGCGGCGGCGCATTTCATCGATCGCGCGCGGCGCATCGCATCGAGCCTCGAGATGGGCGTTGCCAGCGGGCAGGGCGTGATGCTGGCGGTCGGCGAGCGTTACAGGCGAAGCGAAGCAGGAGCAGTGCAATGAGGAACAGGGCGAAGGCGATTGCGCGCGCCATCGACGGCGCATGGTTTCGTCAGGATCAGGCCGATCCGTTTTCCGGCAGCAGCCTGGTGCCGATGCTGATCATCGGCATGGCGCTGACCTTTGCCGGCATGATCGTCGCGGTGGTGCTGAGCTGACAGAAACAGCCGCCGCGTTTGCCGCGACGGCCGCTCGTCACGTCTGGCATTCGGTTTACGCCGCGACCGCTTCACCGCTGCGGCGCAGCCCGACATATTGCAGCTCGGCGAACACGCCGGTGGCGATTGCCTGGGCGAGGATCACGATGGTCCCGAAGAGGTTCGGCGACACCGCGCCCGACAGCAGCAGCGCGATGCTGGCGAGCGTCCAGGCCGCGTTGCCGACAACCACCAGCATCACCAGCGGCTTCGGCACTGACATGCACGTGCCGAGCCAGCCGACCAGCGCAGTATAGGCGATCAGGAACAGCCCGGTCTCGCGCAGCAGCGCTTCCGGCAGGCCGAGCAGCGATGCCAGCGCGCCGGCGTCGAGCACCATCGCTATGGCGGATACGCCGCTGAACACGGCATCGGCAAGCAAAGCGCGGCGCAGCAGCTGGGACGAATGGATCATGGCAGTGTCTCCTCGGGTTGGGATGGGGGTGGTCAGCGGAACAGCGACTGCAGCTGACGCCACAGCCGGAGCGGACACAGCGCCTTGCCGACCCTCATCTCGACCGCATAGACCTGCGCGAACACGAACACGCCGGTCGCGTGCACGAGCGGCTGGGGCATGTTGAGCGAGCGCGCGACGAGCCAGGTGGCCAGATGGATCAGCCACGGGAGCAGGACGGCGAAGGCGCGGACAAGGGACAGCATCAGCATGGTCATCTCCTGTGCCGTGGAAGATGAGCCGGCCGGCGCGCCAATTCGATTACCTCAGGCGTAATGGAACGGGCGAATGCCGCATGGTAGGTTTTGCACCATGAACGCACATGCATCCATGGCGCGGGCCGAGCCCGCAAAACCCGTCCCGATCGGCGAGCACCTGCGCGAGTGGCGGCAGCGCCGTCATCTCAGCCAGCTCGACCTTGCCGTCGATGCCGAGATCTCGGCGCGGCATTTGAGCTTCGTCGAGACCGGCCGCTCGGCGCCGTCGCGCGACATGGTCCTCAAACTGGCGGAGCGCCTTGACGTGCCCTTACGCGAACGCAACGTGCTGCTGGTCGCCGCGGGTTTCGCGCCCGCATTCCCGCAACGCTCGCTGGATGATCCGGCGCTGAAATCGGCGCGCGAGGCCATCAACCTGGTGCTGAAGGCGCACGAGCCCAACCCGGCGCTGGCCTATGACCGGCACTGGAATCTGGTCTCCGCCAACCGCATGGTGGCGCCGCTGCTCGAGGGCGTGCCGCAGCGGCTGCTCGGCCAGCCCTTCAACATCCTGCGGCTTGCCTTCCACCCCGAGGGCCTCGCGCCGCGCACCGTCAACCTCGCGGAATGGGCGGCGCATCTACTGGAGCGGCTGCATCGGCAATGCGAGGCAACGGCCGATCCGGAACTGCTCAAGCTCTATCAGGACCTGAAGTCCTATCCGATCCCGGCGCGGTCGGCCCCGATCACCACCGACAACAACGTCGCGCTTCCCTTCAAGCTCCGCCTCAATGGCGAGATCCTGAGCTTCATCTCGACCACCATGGTGTTCGGCACGCCGGTCGACATCACGCTGCAGGAACTGGCGCTGGAGACCTTCTTCCCGGCCGATGAGCTGACCGCCGAGCGGATGCGGCAGATGGCAGCCAGTATGAAATAGCGGCTTGTCTCGGAGCGCTTTCGGCCTACCTTTGGGGTTCCATTTCCGCCGGGAACCCTGCCATGAGCGATCTGAAGCCGCTTCGCCTCGACATCGTCTCCGACGTCGTTTGCCCCTGGTGCTATATCGGCAAGCATCGCATCGAGGATGCGCTCAAGCTGGTGCCCGATGTGCCGGTCGAGGTGCATTGGCGGCCGTTCTTCCTCAACAACTGGGTGCCGCGCGAGGGCATCAGCCGCGAGGAATATCTCACTGCCAAGTTCGGTTCGGTCGATGCCTACAAGGGCATTGCCGGTCGCGTGGTCGCCGCCGCCAATGAGGAGGGGCTCACCTACCATCCCGAGCTCGTCAAGCGGCAGCCCAACACGATCGACTGCCATCGCCTGATCCACTGGGCCGAGGCCAGGGGCAAGGCGGCCGAGATGAAGCAGCGGCTGATGGAGCTGTATTTCCGCGACGGCGGCGATCTCACCGACAGCAACGTGCTGGTGCAGGCGGCAAGCGATGTCGGGCTCGATGCCGACGACGTGCGCAAGCGCCTTGCTACCGATGAAGATGTCGCCCTGGTCTCGGCGCAGGCCCAGGAAGCCGCCGAGAAGGGGATTTCGGGCGTGCCGACCTTCGTGTTTGCGCAGAAATACGCGGTGTCCGGTGCCCAGCCGGCCGAGCAGCTCGCCCGCGCCATCCGCCAGGTCTCGGCCGAGATCAACGCGCAGGCGGCGCAGTAGTCCGCAATCCAGATCGAAAGCCCGGCTCATGCCGGGCTTTTTCGTTTGCCCACATCATCCATCGGAAACAATCAGGGAGACCATCATGATCTATGAGCTGCGCACCTACACGGTACGTCCAGGCGCCGTCGGCGAGATGGTGAAGGCGGCGAGCACGATCTCGCGCGATATCCGCGCCGACAATTTCGGCAAGCTCGAGGGCTACTGGATCACCGAGATCGGTCCGCTCAATCAGGTCATGCATATGTGGAGCTACGCCGATCTCAACGAACGGACCCGGCTGCGCGCCGAGCTCGCCAAGAACCCGCGCTGGACCGGCGAGTATATTCCGGTGATCCGTCCGCTGCTGGTGCGGCAGGAGGTGCGGCTGCTCAATGCTGTCATCCCGCCGGTGGCGCCGGCGACATCAGGCAACATCTACGAATTTCGCAACTATCGCGCCAAGCCGGTCGGCGGCGCCAAGCAATGGCTCGATCTGATCACCGGCGTGATGCCGGAGCGCGAGAAATACTCCAAGATCGTCGGTCTCTGGACCACCGAAGCCGGGCAGCCCAACGAGGTCTGCCACATCTGGGCCTATCCCGATCTCAACGCCCGCGCCGCCGCACGCGGCAACGCGATGAAGGATCCGGCCTGGCTGGAATTTTTGAGCAAGGGCACGCAGGTGCTCGAGGAGATGCACTCGACCATCATGCTGCCGGCACCGCACTCGCCGTTGCAGTAAGGCAGGCGCTGGTCGCGCCGCGTTTCCCAATGATGCGCCGAGCGCAAGACAGAGAGGCCGCCGGTTGAGGCGGCCTTTTCGTTTGGCGTCAGGACGTCGAGAGCGCGGGCAAAAAGCCCCATCCGATGTTTCCATCAGATGAGGCTTTCGAAGCAAGGGCGCGCGCCGTCTGAGAACCAGCGCGCCGCAACGCTAGTCGGGCCAGCTGACACCAACCTGACGGCAGCAGCCACTTGTTTCCCGATGTGTCTGCATGCCTACGAAAGGGTAAACCGCATTATCCGGGCTTGCCGCGCCGGCTACGGATGAAGCGCACGGCGTCGCGCGCGCCTTCGTAGGCGAATTTGTTCAGGGTCAGCGCGGCGTGAATGGCCGGCACCAGCGGATCGCGGCGCCGCAGCGGCAGCAAGACGTCGCCGATCGCGAAGCGGCCGCGCCAGATCGGGTCGATCATGGGGTGGCCGGGCGCCGCCGTGGAATCGGCCGAATTGATCGCGGGATCGGCGCAGAGATGGCGCGTCAGCTCCAGCGTCAGCTGCGTGCCGGGCGAATGTTTCGCAAAACGCTCGTCGACGCCGATCTTGAAGAAGAAGGCGCGGTCCTGGTGGCGCACCACGATGCCGCCCGCGACCGGCGTGTCGCCCGCATGCAGCGTGATGATCTCGCAGCGGCCGGCTTCGGCCATCGTCGACGTCGCGCGGCGGATGAAGGCCGCATCGCCGGCATGCTGGCTGAGCGCCGTGCCGCGCTGGCCCTTCCAGCCACCGGCTTCGAGGACAAGGAAAGTCTCGAGCGCCGTCGCAACCTCGTGCGGCGTGCGGGCGACATCGAAGCGCACCGCGCCATGGTCGGACAGGCGATGGTGCTGACGGCGCAGTTCCTTCAGCTTCTTAGGCCCGAGCGCGTCGCGCAACAATTCGTCGGCATCGCGTGTCGCATCCAGCTGGGCGCGCTGGTAGGCGCTCAGTATGCGCGGCTGCAACCCGTCGCGCGCCAGCACCGCGCGGATCGCCGCCATGGCCGGGCCCTCGAGCGATATGGTGCGCAGGATCAGCGCATGCGCGCCCGCATTGCGCGCCTGCCGCAGCATCTTGCCCACCGCTTCCTCGGCGGCGTCGCGGTCGAGCAGCGGCGTGCACAGTGTGCCATAGGGTTCGGCGCCGACCAGCGCGGGCAGGGGGATGCGGTAGATCCGCCGCATCGGAACGACCGGCAACAACCCGATCAATTGCCCGGCATCGCCTGCGGCGCTGAGCAGCGCCGCGCCGGTGCGGCCGCGCGCGGAGGCATCGACCGCCAACTCCCAGTCGGGCTGATAGTAGCCATTGGCCTCGATCGCGCGCGCGGCAAGCGCACGCCATGCATTGAGCGGCGCGGCCGACAGCGGCGGCAACGTGCGATCGTCCGTGGCATCCCTGCGCGATGCACGGTGGATCATTGCCTGGTCAGCAATATCGGCCACGTCCCTGTTTCCCCAGTCCGCGAGGCCGATTGGCCTTGCGTTCGTCAGGGCAACGCTAGTGGAAAGAAATGGAAAATGCCGTTGAGGCCATCAGGCAATTTGAGCGGTCGTGTTAACGGGCCGTTCAGCATACCGGTGCGCGCCGGCCCGGCCGGCTCGCCGGCTCAAGCGCCAAGGCTGGGCTTCAAGGTTTGGGGCTTCGTTGCGCTTCCGCCGCAACGGCGCTCTCGACCGGTTCGTAATTCTGCGTCACGCAATTGTCGTCGGCCTCCACCTGCCGGCGATCGAAGATCGCGCCGTCGTTGATGAAGACGCGATAGGTCTGCGTCCCCAGCGGCTTGCCGATCACCGAAGTCAGCTCGGCGCGCACGCAGGCGGTCCAGCCGGTGCCGCGCGGGTCGTGCAGCGGGGCGGAGACCCGCACATGGGTCGGCTGTGAACCGGCCGTGAACACCGAATCCAGCTTGCCCGCGACCAGCCGTTTGACGTCCGGGGGCGTCTCGAGCGGGGCCGGCTCTGTTGCCTTGACCTTCAAGGCCTCCGGCCACACCGCGTGGCTGTCCGCCAGCCCGCAGCCACTCAATATGAAGGCGGCGCCGGCCAGCAGCGCCGCCAGATGTACTTGTCCCTGTCCCATTGAGCGAATTTAATGTGCCACCGCCAAGATTGCGCCCCCCTGGTGGCGCTGAATTCGCATCGCGCGGCGCTTTGTCGATCAACAAATGTCGAGCGACAAGTTATCGTTGGGGTAGAGGTATTACCGGATGTTGCTGCGGCGGCGGGGGAGACAGACTGACATGAAACGCTTCACGGTTGCTGCCGTCGTTCTGGCGCTGCTCGCGACACCCACGCTGGCCCAGGGCCGGCGAGGGGGCGGTGGGGGCGATACGAAGACGGAGCAGAAGCCCAAGGTCGACGAGAAGGCCTACAAGGCTGCGCTCGATCGGATCCCGGAGCCCAAGGAGAAATACGATCCCTGGGGCGTCACCAAGCCGGCAGCCGATCCGGCCAAGAAGCCGAAATAGCCGGGCTCGCGAGGTCTCTGCGGCTATTCGACATCCGAAGCGGCGTCGCTCGACAGCACATTGCCGCACGGCATGAACCTTGGCCTGACGGCATCCGACCCATCTTCGATGTCATTGTCGGAGGCCGCCATGCTTCGCCGTTCGCTCCTCAGCCTGATCGTTCCGGCAGCGATCCTGCTCGGCGCCGTGCCGGCGTCGGCGGAAAACCGGCTGGCGCTGGTGATCGGGCAGTCGGCCTACAAGTCGGTGCCCGCGCTGCCGAATCCGGCCAACGACGCCAGGGCTGTCTCGCAGATGCTGACCGATGCCGGATTTGCAGTCACGGCCGCATCGGACCTGTCGCAGGACGAGATACGCGCACGGCTCAGCGATTTCGCCAGCCAGGTGGCGGCGAAGGGCGCCGACACCGTGGCGCTGGTGTTCTATGCCGGGCATGGCCTGCAGATCGACGGCGAGAACTATCTGGTGCCGGTCGATGTCGATCCGAAGCGTGAGGCGGATATCCCGATCCAGGCGGTTCGGCTCAACGACATCCTGAATACCTTGACCTCGGTGCCGAGCCGGATGCGCATCGTGCTGCTCGATGCGTGCCGCAACAATCCTTTCCCCGAGCTCAGCAAGACCGCGGGGCATGGGCTCGCCATCGTCGATGCCAAGGTCGGCGCGCCCGGCACGTTTGTCTCGTTCTCGACCTCGCCGGGCGCGGAAGCCGAAGACGGCAGCGGCGTCAACAGCCCCTACACGACCGCGTTGCTGGCCTCGGCCAAGGAGCCGGGCATCCCGATCGAGGACACCTTCAAGCGCGTTCGCCTCGCGGTGAACAAGGCAACCGACGGCCGCCAGACGCCGTGGGACTCTTCATCGCTCACCGACGACTTCCGTTTCATGGCGGGGGCAGCGGCATCGCCGGCGGCCACGCCGACGCCGGCCGCAGCCAAACGCAGCGTCGACGAATGGAAGCGCGAATTGCAGGGCAAGTCGATCGAGGCCGCGAACGAGCTGATGGTGGTCGACGGCACCGACGAATCCTATGAAGCCTTCGCCGCGATCTTCGCCGGCACGCCGCGCGGCCTGCAGGCACGCGACTGGCTCGACCGGCATCGCCGCATGGTGGCGTGGAATAGCGCTGTTCTCGCCAACACGGCGGCGGCCTATCGCGGTTTCGTCGCGCAATATCCTGACACCGACCTGACAGCGACCGCGCGCAAGATGATCGAACGGCTGCGCTACCGTCCCGATCCGGCGCCCTCCGTCGCGCTCAGTGTGCCCGCGACCAACGTCGCGCTGGCGGCGCCGACCTGTCCCTGCAACGCCGCGCCGCCGCAACAGCCGCTGCAGCAGAGGGCCAACGTGCCGGTGAAAAAGCGTGCCGATCCCGATCCGCCGCGGCGCGCGGGCAAGCGTCCGCCGCGCGTCGTGGTCGAGGACGATGTGGTCGTGGTGCGCCATCCGCCTCCCGCCGTGATCTACGAACCCGCAGGACCGCCTGTTGGAATTGGAATAGGAATTGGCATCGGCGGTGGCGGTCGCGGTGGCTATCGCGGCAACGATGGCGGCGGATATCACAGGGGTGGATACTGACGCGCCGATCGCGTAAATGCTTTCTCCGCATGAGATGCGGCGCCTGATGATCGCATCCTGGGGGAGGACGCGATGCGGTCGCTGTTTTGCCTGCTTGCCGCGCTGCTGCTGTGTGCTCAGCCGGCGCGCGCCTGGGAGTATTGGGGCGGCGACCGCGGCGGACAGCGCTTCTCGCCGCTAACGCAGATCACATCAGACAATGTCGGCACGCTGGTGCGCGGCTGGGAATTCCGCACCGGCGATCTCGATACTCGCCCGCCCGAGGTGATGAAGCGCACCAAGTTCGAGGTGACGCCGCTGTTCGTCGAGGACAGCCTGATCCTCTGCACGCCGTTCAACGAAGTGATCGCGCTCGATCCCGGCACCGGCGTGCAGAAATGGCGTTTCGATCCGAAGATCAGCATGGCGCAACGACCGGCCAATCGCTTTGTCTGCCGCGGCGTCGCGCACTGGACGGATGAACGTGCGGCGGAAGGCGCGGCCTGCAAGTCACGCATCTTCACCGGCACCAACGACCGGCGCCTGATCGCGCTCGATGCCAGGACCGGTAGGCCCTGCGCCGATTTCGGCAACGCTGGCGAGATCAGGATCGACGTTGGGATGAAGCTGGAATGGCCGGGCGAGTTTCAGATCACGTCGGCGCCGGTGACGGGACGCGGCGTGGTCGTGGTCGGGTCCGCGATCGGCGACAACCGGCGGGTCGACGCGCCGCTCGGCGCGGTGCGCGCGTTCGATGCGCGGACCGGCCAGCCGCGCTGGAGCTTCGATCCGCTCGTGCACAATGGCGTCGAGGCCGGCCACAGCAATGTCTGGGCGCCGATGTCGGTAGACGAGGAGCGCGGCCTGGTGTTCCTGCCGACGACATCGCCCAGTCCGGACTTCTGGGGCGGCAAGCGCCCCGGCAATGACGAGCACGCCAATTCCGTCGTCGCGCTGAGGATCGAGACCGGCGAGCTCGCATGGGCATTCCAGACCGTGCATCACGACGTCTGGGACTACGACCTGCCGGCGCAGCCGACGCTGGCGCGGATCGACACCGGCGATGGTCAGCGCGATGTCGTGATCCAGCCGACCAAGCAGGGCTTTGTGTTCGTGCTCGATCGCGACACCGGCAAGCCGGTGTGGCCGGTGGAAGAGCGCGCGGTGCCGCAGAACGGCGCCGAGGGCGAGAGGCTGTCGCCGACGCAGCCGTTCCCGACCCATGTGCCGCCGCTGCTGACGCAGCGGATGACGGCCGACGATGTCGCCGGCCTGCTGCCGGGCACCGGGAGCTCGGCTTGCGAGACGCTGCTCGCGCAATCCCGCAATGAGGGCCTTTACACGCCGCCGTCGACGCAAGGCACTGTGATCTATCCGATGACCGGCGGCGGTGTGAACTGGGGCGGCGCGGCGTTCGATCCGGTCAATCAGATCCTCTACGCCAATGTCAGTCATGCGGCGCACATCGTCACACTGATTCCACGCGACCAAGCCAAGGGCTTCAATCCGCCGCCGGGTCACGAATTCGGCCAGCAGGAAGGGGCGCCGTTCGCGATGTCGCGGGCGCTGGCGAAGTCGGCGGTCGGGTCGCCCTGCAACAAGCCGCCATGGGGCGAGACGGTGGCGGTCGATCTCAAGGCCGGCAAGATCCTCTGGCATGCGTCGGTCGGCACCAGCGAGGATCTCGCGCCGCTCGGCATCGCGCTCAATACCGGCACGCCGCTGGTCAATGGCGTCGCGATCACCGCGGGCGGCCTCGTGTTCACCGGCGCGATGGATGCCTATCTGCGCGCGTTCGATGCCAGGTCGGGCAAACAGCTTTGGCTCGGCCGGCTTCCGGTGCCCGGCGTCGCCAATCCGATGACCTATCTCTGGAAGGGCGAGCAGTACGTCGCGATCGGCGCCGGCGGCCATTCCGAGGCCGGCACATCGATCGGCGACAGCGTGGTGGCATTTCGACTGCCGCGTCAGGGCGAGGGGGCATCGTTGTGGACTCGCTTGATCGACTGGCCCGGCGGGCGGTTCACCGCCAAGGCTGTGGCCGCCGGACTCGTGCTCGTGGCCCTCATTGCGCTGTTGTGGCGCTGGCGGCACAGCCGTCGCGCGCGATCCGCTTAGGTGCTCCCTGCTGCAGGTGCGCGCCTCCAAAATATCGAAAACAACCCCATGCAAAGTAGCCGGCGGCTGCCGGCGTTCGAAAAGCAACTTGACACGTCGGGCAACTCAGGGTATTTTTCTAATATTCCGAAATGATGCAAGCGCCGCCCTCGCTCCGCTAAGGCGCGATGAATTCAGGTTGAATCGGCTTGGCGGCATTCGCTGCATCTTCCCCCGCAACCCGCAGGGCAATCGCATTTGGGAAAAATCTGGCGAGAAGCGCCCCTGCGGCCCATCCTTCGAGACGCCCGCCTTTGGCGGGCTCCTCAGGATGAGGTCTTGTTTAGCGGCACAATAGTAGACCCTCATGGTGAGGAGCGCCGCTTGCGGCGCGTCTCGAACCACGAGGCCGAGTACGTGCGCAACCGCCCAAGGGACATATGCGATTGCCCTGCCCCGCAACTGGAGAGGGAGCGCAGGTTCTTTGCGGATGCAATTGAACCTGGGGCGTGGACTCATAATTCTAAGATGTCGCTTCCGAGAGGAAATGCGGACACGCGGCGCAGACCGCGGGGATGTCACCTAGTGGACCAACTTCGCCGCCTCTGACTGGTCCGGTGTTGGGTGCAGTCCGGACTTCTCATCAACGATCCTCGACCGCCGCATTTGACCCATTGCCGACATTCGGAGTTTTCAAAAATTTGCACGTTTTGTTGGTGTTTCGGACAGATTTCACGTCTAGGATGCGCGCATTGCGATCAGAGACCGCCGAAGTGTCCGCAGAACCGTCAGACATCATCGAAAGATTTCCCGGCCCAATTGTCCTAGTTCCGTCGCGCGTCAAATGGTTGCTCATGACGCTAGGCTCGGGATTAATGACCGCGAGCGGCGTCTTTGTGATTTGGATTGCTCTTTCTCGATCTCCTGGAAATGCTGGCATTGGACTGGCGATGGGTATTGCGGGAGTGCTCTTCTTCGGTACTGCCGGCATTGTGAGCATACTTGCTCTTCAACCTGGTGCGTGCTCGCTGAGCCTCAATCAGGCAGGTTTTGAAGTGACCAACCTGTATCGAACAAGGGCCTTCTATTGGGCGCAGGTCAGCGACTTTGGGGTTTATTCGACCCGCAGGAGGCAAATGGTGGTGTTTCGATCTGCGAAGCCAGTCTTCAGCTTTTTGGAGCAGTCTAACGCTTGGTTGACCGGGGGCCGAAACTGCGCATTGCCCGACACCTATGGGTTCTCGGCCACGGATCTGGTTCGCCTTCTGGTCGCTTGGCAGGATTTAGCGATGACGCGACCGACCGCGTCTAATTCGCTAGTCGGCACGACTTAGGTCGCTTCTTGGCCCTGAGCGGACATTCACCACAGCATTGCTGATGTCGGCTTTTGAGAGCGACACCGACCTCGCTATCCGCTCGCATACACTGGATTTTCGAGTACACGCCCTGTTCTCATCACGCTCTAGCGCGGCGCCGTCACAAATCAGGAACACGAATTCTCAATCCGTGCACTGAAGCGACGTGCAGGCAAAGTTGCGCGATGTCTCGCTTGCGTTCGCCGTGATGCTTCGCATACGAGGTCGCGAACGGACCCGCCGGGCTTCCGGCGAACCCGTTGATTTCAGATCATTGCCCATGGAGATTGCGATGAAGATCACTGCCTCGATCATGCTTGCCGCCGCGCTCGCGCTGTCGTCGGCGCCGGCCGGCGCCACCGTCCTCGATCTCTCGATCATGACCTGCAAACAGTTCGTCGAAGGCGGCGACGACACCATCAAGATGGTGCTGGTGTGGATGGACGGCTGGTACAAGGGCGATTCCGACGAGGCGATCATCGACACCGACGTGTTTACCGAGAACGCCAAGAAGTTCGGCACCTATTGCGGAAAGAATCCGACCATCAGCATCGTCAACGCCGCGGAGGCCGTGCTCGGCAAGTAAATCTTGCTACGCAAGCTATGGCGGGATTGGTCTAGTCAGCTTGCTCAGTGTCATCACCCGCGCATGCGGGTGATCCAGTATTCCAGAGATCGTGGTGATGGAATGAGAGGCCGCGGCGTACTGGATCGCCCGGTCAAGCCGGGCGATGACAGTTGCGTAGGATGGGTAGAGCGAAGAGAAACCCATCATCTCAATGCGCGGCAAGAAGCTCGGCAAGTAAATCTTGCAGCGTGATTAGCCTGAACCCTCATGGTGAGGAGCGTGGAACGCGCGTCTCTGTACGATGCTTCGCATCGCCAGGCGAACCATGAGGCCGGGCTGGTGGCCTCGTCCTTCGAGACGCTTGCTGCGCAAGCTCCTCCAGCGACAAAGGCGAAGCCTTTGCGCGGGGATGAGGAGATGCATCGTCTATGATGCGAGAGGCCTATCCCGGCAGCATCGCGAAGGCGCTCGACACCATCGCCACCGGCTTGTTGTCGGTGGCGGAGAGCAGCGTGACGCGGCCGAAGCTCATGGTGCGGCCGAGCCTGACCACGCGGGCGTCGGCCAGCACGTCGGACGCGGTCACCGCGCGCATGAAATGCGTGGTCTGGTCGACCGTCGTCATCGGCCGATAGCCCTTGTTGGCCGCGAGGTTGGCGAGCACCATCGCGGTGTCGGCGAACGCCATCAGCGCCTGGCCGCAGACGATGCCGCCATTGCGGCACAATCGCTCGGAAAACGGCATGCGCAGGATGGCGCCGGGCTGCCAATCGGCATCGCTGCCTTCAGGCGGGGCGATGTCGAACTGCTCGATCGCCAGATTGAGGTCCTGCACCCACGGCGCAAAGACGTCGCCGAGTACGCGTTTTGCGTCGTCGATCCCGAATTCCCCGGCCTTCTGCATGACGTCCCGTTTCCTCCGCTGATGGTTTTGCCATTTATCGCCTAGTTGCGCGTGACATGCACGGCCGGCGTGTTGCCCGCATTCCACTTGCCGTCGATCGCCCGTTCGATCTGGGCGGCGAGCTGCAGCAACAGCCCGTCACTCGCTTGCTTTCCGATCGCCTGGATGCCGAGCGGCAGGCCGTGCTCGTTGGTCGCGAGCGGCAGCGAGATCGCGGGGATGCCGCAGAGATTGGCGAGCGGCGTGAAGGCGAAGTTGCGCCAGAGATTGCCGAACCAGTCCAGCACCGACGGATTGTCGGAGATGGTGAGATACTCCGTGGTGCCGACCTTCGGCGTCGGCAGCGCCGTGATCGGCGTCAGGATGATGTCCCAGTCCTCGAAGAAGGCGCCGAAGCCGCGCGAGGTGGCGTTGAAGACGGCCTGCATGCGGGCGCGATCGGCGAAGCTGAAGTCGCGGCCGTGCTCCCAGATGCGGATATTGATGGGCTCGATCAGCTCCACTGGGGGCCGCTCGAGGCCGCGCGCGGCGAGCATATTGCCGATCACGACGGCGAAATTGCTGATGTAGCAGGTGGTCTGCGCCGCGAAGGCTTCCCGGTAGTCGATCGCCGGCAGTGCGTAATCGACCTGGTGGCCGAGGCCTTCGAGGAAACGTCCGACCCGCTCGAGCTCGGCTGTGATGTGCGGCGTCGCGCGATAGCCGCCCCATGTGTGCGACAGCGCGATTCTGAGCCGGCCGGGATCGCGCGCGATCATCGCGGCATATGGCTCGGGCGAGGTCCAGAACGGCATGAACTCGCCGGGCGCAGGTCCCCGGCAGGCATCGACGAAGCCAGCGGTGTCGCGCACCGTGCGCGACTGGCAGCCCTGGATCGAGACCAGCCCGGTGAGATCGGACAGATGCGGCGCGAGCGAGAACACGCCGCGCGAGACTTTCAGGCCGATATTGCCGTTGACCCCGGCGGGAATGCGGATCGAGCCGCCGCCGTCGGTCGCATGCGCGATCGGCACGGCGCCGGCGGCGACCATCGCCGCGCTGCCGGCCGACGAGCCGCAGGTGGTGTAGTCGGTGTTCCAGGGATTGCGCGTGACATAGACCGCGGGATTTTCCGCCGAGCTGCAGACCCCGAACTCCGGCGTCGTGGTGCGGCCGATCAAATTGAGGCCGGCCTTGCGCATCTTCGCGGTCAGGAAGGTATCCGCCGCGGCGCGATTGCCGCGCATCATCAGCGAGCCCATCTCCTGCAGCCGCCCCTTCAAGGTCGGGCCGAGGTCCTTCATCAGGAAGGGCAGGCCGGCGAACGGGCCGTCGAGGTCGGCGCCGTCGCGCGCGGGGTCGGCGATCACGTCGTCGAACAGCTCGACGACGCCGGAGAGCGCGGGATCGACCTTGGCGACGGCGCTGGCTGCCTGCGACGCCAGCTCACGGGGCGTCAGCTCGCCGGCCCGGACGCGCTCCGCGAGCGCCGTCCCGTCATGCTGCGTCCACTCGTCCCAGCTCATCGCCAAAGTCATTTGATCGATTCCTTTTCTGCTTTGTTGCGCAGTGTAATTTGCGCGGCCGCCCGGTCAAACCGACGCGCGCTGCGCTGCGTTCCGATGCGCGCTTGCGCTGCGCTCCGACGCGCACTGCGCTGCGCTGCAAGCGCCGTGCCCGGCTTGAAAATGCCCCAGTTTCGGCGCCCAGTCGCCTCCTCGCGAGTGGTGGGGGCGTCCATGTTCCGCAAATTGGTGTTGCTCGGCGGCGTGGTTGCGATCGGGCTTGCGCTCAGCGGTTGCACGCGCTGCGGTCCGGTCTGGGACGACTGGATGCAGTCGCCGAAATCCTGCAAGTCAGACCATCTCTAGGGCCGGGGCAGGCGCGCTTGGCGGCGGCTTTCTTGCGGTGATATACCGGCGACGGAAATGCAAGGAGCGTACTCATGAGAGTTTTGTGCGCAGTCGCGGTTGCGGTGCTGCTGTCGGCGCCGGCCTATGCGCAGATGCCGAACGTCAACCTGATGCCTGAGGTCAAGACCAGGACCCAGGAGGAGAAGGAGCAGGACGCGGTCAGGGACAAGGCCTACAAGGACTCGCTGAGCAAGATTCCCGATGCCAAGGGATCGTCCGATCCCTGGGGCGTCGTGCGCAGCGATCCGCCGAAGGCGGCCGCCCATCCCGCCAAGCCGAAGACCAAGACCGGAAGTTCGGCGCAGCCCGGAAGCGCCGCGCCGCGTAACCAGTAACGCCCGTTCGGGGCGACTTCATCCGTCTCCTGCAGACTCGGATTCTCCTGCCGCCGCCCCTATATTGGGGTGTCGTCAGTTGGTCCGGAGTTGCGGCATGGTGTCTCGTCCGCGCGATCTCGCCAGCCGGATGGCCGAGCGGCGAAAGCCGGACGACGGCTATCTGCGCGAGACCTTCAGCCTGCCACGCGATCAGGCCCGCGTGAGGGCGCGTGACTTTCTCAAGCGCTACCCGAAAGCGGCCTATATGAGCGCCGTCGAGAGCTGGCGCGAGCTTCCCGGCGGCGACATCGAGTTCACGATGCGGCGGCTGGCAAGCGCGGATTGAAGCGTTTTCGAGCGAAGCGCGAGGGCCAGCCGGTCAGGGCACCGGGGCGTGCACGATAGATCGTGCCTCAGTCCCCATTGCTGCCGCGGGTCCGTTCCCGCTCCAGATTGTTCAGCTCGCGATCGATCCGCAGCTGCACGCGGCGGATCGCCAGAAGATCGAGCTTTGCTTCGGTCTTGCCCGTGAAGACGCGATCGCCGATCTGGAAGCGCCATTTCCAGACGCCGGCCATCAGCTGGGTGACGCTGAACTCGATGCCCCTGTGGATCATCTGTAACGGTTCCGCGAATGAAGGCGGTCGTCGATACTTAAACCATTAGTTGTAGTAATGATTGGCACCCGTAAAAAGATCGTGTGAAAGGCCGCGCCCGTTCGAGCCGTCGTTGTGGATTCCGGAAAGGATTCGTCCGCCGGCAGCGTCGCCAGGGAACCGTCGCCAGCCGTGTTGCCTGTCCAGCGCCGCGCAATTCGCGTTGGTTGAGCAGGCCAATGTTACGAACACTGGCGGAACCCGAGTCTTCCGTCGAACGCTACGGAGTTTTTCCAGGGCTCAGGAGGGGTACGAAGGTAGTATGCAGATTGTGCCAACCGTTATCTGACGCGGTCGAGCCTGTCAGGTTAACTTGTTGATTATCAGGGGAACTTCGGGCGCAAGATGCGTCATACGGCCCGGAACTTTGTTCTTGGCCGGAGAACTACGGAATTTTAAACGGCCCCAACAGGGGGCCGCCAACCCGTCCCGGAGGCGGGTTTTCCTCCAGCAGTCGGGGGGCTACCTGTCTGGCTGGGGGCCCCCAAATAAGGGCACTGCCGGGCCGATTGTTCCAGTAAATATTCCGCGAGAACAGATCGCGACCCGCAGGAAGTTATGGGGCCAGAACATCTGAGGGCCTCCTCAGTAGTCCTACCGAGAACATCGGCTAACCCTTGGCTGCGATGGGGTTAAACCCAAACCAGGCCACTCCAAAAATCAAAGCAGGCCATTGTGGATGGAAACGGGCCGGCACCTCCTTGCCTGAAAGAACATATTGCGAACATAGAACAAACGTGGTACGAGGTTCCAATCAACAACGCATTCCACCCGACCTCATCACCCGTTTGTCCCGCTAGCGAATCCCCGCCATAAGGAGCACATCCCAAATGTCCGCCACTACACTGCGTATCGTCGAAGGATCCTCCATGGACAAGTCCAAGGCCCTCTCAGCCGCGCTCTCCCAGATCGAGCGCCAGTTCGGCAAGGGCTCGGTGATGAAGCTCGGCAAGAACGACCGTTCGATGGATGTCGAGACGGTGTCGTCGGGGTCGCTCGGGCTCGATATCGCGCTCGGCGTCGGTGGCCTGCCGAAGGGACGCGTCGTCGAAATCTACGGGCCGGAATCCTCGGGCAAGACCACGCTGGCGCTGCACACCGTGGCGGAAGGCCAGAAGAAGGGCGGCATTTGCGCCTTCATCGACGCTGAACACGCGCTCGACCCGGTCTATGCGCGCAAGCTCGGCGTCAACATCGACGAGCTGCTGATCTCGCAGCCGGACACCGGCGAGCAGGCGCTGGAGATCTGCGACACGCTGGTGCGCTCCGGCGCGGTCGACGTGCTGGTGGTCGATTCGGTTGCGGCGCTGGTGCCGAAGGCCGAGCTCGAGGGCGAGATGGGCGATGCGCTGCCGGGCCTGCAGGCGCGCCTGATGAGCCAGGCGCTGCGCAAGCTCACCGCCTCGATCAACAAGTCCCACACCATGGTGATCTTCATCAACCAGATCCGCATGAAGATCGGCGTGATGTACGGCTCGCCGGAGACCACCACCGGCGGCAACGCGCTGAAATTCTACGCCTCGGTCCGCCTCGACATCCGCCGCATCGGCGCGATCAAGGAGCGCGACGAGGTGGTCGGCAACACCACCCGCGTCAAGGTGGTGAAGAACAAGCTGGCGCCGCCCTTCAAGCAGGTCGAGTTCGACATCATGTACGGCGAGGGCGTCTCCAAGATGGGCGAGATCCTCGACCTCGGCGTCAAGGCAGGCATCGTCGAGAAGTCGGGCGCCTGGTTCTCCTATGACAGCCAGCGGCTCGGTCAGGGCCGCGAGAATTCCAAGGCATTCCTGAAGTCGAATCCCGACATCACCGCCAAGATCGAAGCCGCGATCCGGCAGAACTCCGGCCTGATCTCCGAGCAGATCCTCGCCGGCACGCCCGAGCGCGACGCCGAAGGCGAGGAGCCTGCCGACGAGTAAGCCGCAAGGCTCAATCATTTCGCTGGAAGCGGGCGCTGAGGACGTTGAGTTGCCGACGTCTTCGGCGCCCGTTTCGCTTTGTGCCTGGCGTCGAGAGAGTTGAGCGGATGAAACGCCTGATCCTGACCAGCCCGTCCGGCCTTAGCCTCGCGCGTTCGGGGCTCACCGAGATCGCTATTACATCCGGCTTTCGGTTTGTTGGTGGACCGCTGCCGCCGCCAGGAGAGCTTGAGGCTTACTTCGGATTACGGTCGGACCAGGATTCAGTCGGACATTGGTCGCACTGGAGCTCACAGAGCCAGTGGCCTCAGGATGCCCGTGCGCGCCGGCATCTCGCACTGATCGAATTCTGCGAACCTTACGAGATTATCGAGCTTTGGTTCGATCCGAACCCAATGGATCAATTGCAGCTGATTTGGTTGCTCGATCATTTCCGGGCCTACCCGGCGATGGCGGCCAAGCTGAAATTGCGCCTGGTCGCGTTCGATCTGTCGATGATGCACGAGACATGGCGCGGATGGAACGAGGTGCCGCTGATCAACATACGGCCTGCCGACCTCGAGACTGCAAGTCTCTGTTGGCAGGCGTATCGAGCGGCAACGCCCGAGGCCTGCTTCGATACGCTGCATCGAGACCTCAGCGGCTTTCCCTTGCTGAGGCCGGCGCTGCTTGATTTGCTCCAGGAGCTTCCGTGGAGCGGATCGGGACTTGGCGCGACCGAACTGCGACTGCTCGAACTGATTGCGGCGGGCTTCATGGGGACGAACGGGCTGTTCTACCTTCGCGGCTTTCGTCAACGCGGTGTGTTCACCGACATGGAAATCGGCACGCTGCTTCAGGGGCTCGCGCATGGGCCGCGGCCCGCGATCGCCGGGCTCGATGATGAGCTACGCGTCATCGCCCCTGAGAATTTGCGCGCGCGTATGGAGGCGTATCAGCGAAGCCGGCTGTCGCTGACTGAATTCGGCGAGGCTGTCCTTGCCCATAAGGAGGACTTCAGTCGCCACAATCCGATCGATCGTTGGTGGGGTGGCACGCATCTCACCAACGACAGCCTTTGGCGCTGGGCCCCCACGCTGGGGAAGCAATAGCGCCCGATGGCGGAGTGGCCGTTGTGACTCAATCCGCGCAACACCGATTGGCAATCGGCTCACCCCTGCGCCAGCGCCTTTTCCCGGCCTGCGATCAGTGCCCGCAAGTCCTCGGTCACGGCGACCGATTGATGGGTCTTCTGGTCGGTGGCGACCCAGATGATCTCGCCGGTGGCACGCAGGTCGTCCGAGCTCTTGGCGAAGATCGCGAGCGCAAGCACAATCGAGGAGCGGCCGATCCGCGCCACCCGCACGCAGACCTCGATGTCCTCGTCGAACCGGATCGGCGCCTTGTATTCGACGACCGACTTCACGGTGTGAAAGTCGATCCCGGTCCGCGCCACTTCGCCGAGATAGTCATAGCCGAGCGCGCGGAAATATTCCGTGATCGCGGTGTCGAAGTAGGTCAGGTAGTGGGCGTTGAACACCACGGCCTGCGCGTCGACCTCGGAATAGCGGACGCGGAACGGGAAATGAAACCAGAATTCCTCGCGCATGTTTCCTCCTGCCGCGGGCGGCCCTCGCTATCGTTCGTCCCGCGGCCCGCTTCGACCGATGCAGGTCGCGGACAAGCGAAACGACGAGCTCTTTTCTTTGAAATGGTGGGTTGAGCCGCAGGGCTCAACCCATGCTCCGATTGGATCGTAGGATGGGTAGAGCGAAGCGAAACCCATCACCTCGCCGCCCAGATGCAATTGATGGGTTTCGCTGCGCTCTACCCATCCTACAATGGTGACATCAACGGCCGATCTACTCTGCCGCCTGCGCGTAGTCCTCGACCGGCGGGCATGAGCATACCAGGTTGCGGTCGCCATAGACGTTGTCGACGCGGCCGACCGGGCTCCAGTATTTGTCGGACCGCGACACGCCGGCCGGGAAGCAGCCCTCGGCGCGGGTGTAGGCCCGGTTCCAGTCATCGTCGGCAATGTCGTGGACGGTGTGCGGCGCGTGGCGCAGCGGCGAGGCCTCGACCTTCCAGCGGCCCTTCTCGATCTCCGCGATTTCGTCGCGGATCGCGATCATGGCGTCGCAGAAGCGGTCGATCTCGAACTTCGATTCCGATTCCGTCGGTTCGATCATCAGCGTGCCCGCCACCGGGAAGCTCATGGTCGGCGCGTGGAAGCCGTAATCGATCAGGCGTTTCGCGATGTCGTCGACGGTGACGCCGCTGGTCGTCTTCAGCGGCCGCGGATCGACGATGCACTCATGCGCGACACGGCCGCGCTCGTTGCGGTACAGCACCGGGAAGTGCGGCTGCAGCCGCGCGGCGATGTAGTTGGCATTGAGGATCGCGATCTCGGTGGCGCGCGTGAGGCCTTCGCCGCCCATCATCAGGATGTAGATGTAGGAGATGGTCAGGATCGACGCCGAGCCGAACGGCGCGGCCGACACCGGGCCGATGGCGTGCGCCGTCGCGCCGTCGGTTGCGGGATGACCCGGCAGATAGGGCGCAAGATGCGCCTTCACGCCGATCGGGCCCATCCCCGGGCCGCCGCCGCCATGCGGGATGCAGAAGGTCTTGTGCAAATTGAGATGGCTGACATCGGCGCCGTAATCGCCGGGCCGCGAGAGCCCGACCTGCGCGTTCATGTTGGCGCCGTCGAGATAGACCTGGCCGCCATGCGCATGCACGATGTCGCAGATCTCGCGGATATGCTCCTCGAACACGCCGTGGGTCGACGGATAGGTGATCATGACCGCGGCAAGGTTGGCGGAGTGCTTCTCGGCCTTGACGCGGAGATCGTTGACGTCGACGTCGCCGCGCGCATCGCACGCCACCACCACGACCTCCATGCCGACCATCGCGGCCGAGGCCGGATTGGTGCCGTGCGCGGAGGAGGGGATCAGGCACACCTTGCGGTGCGGCTCGCCGCGCGCGAGATGGTAACCCCGGATCGCAAGGAGTCCGGCATATTCGCCCTGCGCGCCGGAGTTCGGCTGCAGCGAGACCGCGTCATAGCCGGTGATGTCGCACAGCCACTGCTCCAGCCGCTTGAACAGCGCGTGATAGCCCTTGGCCTGATCTGCGGGCGCGAACGGATGCAGATTGCCGAACGCCGGCCAGGTCAGCGGGATCATCTCGGTGGTGGCGTTGAGCTTCATCGTGCAGGAGCCGAGCGGGATCATCGCGCGGTCGAGCGCGAGGTCGCGATCGCTGAGCTTGCGCATGTAGCGCAGCAGCTCGGTCTCCGAGCGGTGTGTGTTGAACACCGGATGGGTGAGGAACGCGCTGGTGCGCCGCAGCTCCTTCGGCAGCGCCTCGCGCGCGGCCGCTTCGATCTCGGCAAAGCTGAGCTTGCCGCCGAACACGCGCCATACTGCCTCGACGGTCTCCGGCGTCGTGGTCTCGTCGAGCGCGATGCCGAGCGTGGTCGCACCGATGCGCAGATTGATCCGCTCCGCCTGCGCGCGGGAGACAATCTCGATCTGCTTCGCTCCGGCCTCGACCGTCACGGTATCGAAGAACGCTTCGCTGGTCGGCGCAAAGCCGAGCTTGCGCAGGCCGGCCGCGAGTACGGTGGCGCGACGATGCACGCTGCGCGCGATATGGGTCAGGCCCTCGGGACCGTGATAGACCGCATACATCGAGGCGATCACGGCGAGCAGCACCTGCGCGGTGCAGATGTTCGAGGTCGCCTTCTCGCGGCGGATGTGCTGCTCGCGGGTCTGCAGCGCGAGGCGATAGGCGGGCTGCCCACGCGAATCCACCGAGAGGCCGACGAGGCGGCCGGGCAGCGAGCGCTTCAGCGTGTCGCGCACCGCCATATAGGCGGCGTGTGGTCCGCCATACCCCATTGGCACGCCGAACCGCTGCGCCGAGCCGATCGCGATGTCGGCGCCGAGCTCGGCGGGCGAGGCGAGCAGCGTCAGCGACAGCAGGTCCGCCGCGACGATCGCAAGCGCGCCCTTGGCGCGCAGCGACGCGATGGCAGGCTTGAGGTCACGCACCGCGCCTGATGTTCCCGGATATTGCAGCAGCGCGCCGAGCACATCGGCGTTGTCGAGCTCGGTCAGGGGATCGCCGACCACCAGCGCCCAGCCCAGCGGCGCGGCGCGCGTGCGCATCACCGCCAGCGTCTGCGGATGCACCTCCTTGTCGACGAAGAACACCTTCGCCTTGACCTGCGAGTGGCGCTCGGCGAGCGCCATCGCTTCCGCCGCGGCGGTCGCCTCGTCGAGCAGCGAGGCGTTGGCGACATCGAGCCCGGTGAGGTCGCAGATCATGGTCTGGAAGTTGAACAGGGCTTCGAGCCGGCCCTGGCTGATCTCCGGCTGGTACGGCGTATAGGCGGTGTACCAGGCCGGGTTCTCCAGAATGTTGCGCTGGATCACCGCGGGCAGGATGGTGCCCGAATAGCCCTGGCCGATCAGCGAAGTGAACACCTGGTTCTGCGCGGCGAGCTCGCTCATATGCGCGAGCGCCTCGGTCTCGCTCAGCGCCCGGCCGAGATCGAGCGGCGCCTTCTGGCGGATCGACGCCGGCAGCGTCTCGTGCATCAGCGCCTGCAGGCTCGCGGCGCCGACCGTCTCCAGCATCGCGTTGACGTCGCGCGGCGACGGTCCGATGTGGCGGCGGACGAAATCGGTGGCGGCTTCGTTGATCGGCTTGAAGGGCGCGTTCATGACGTGGTCCTCGGAGTGATCCTTTAGGCGGTGTGCGCGGCGTAGGCGGCCTCGTCCATCAGGCCGCCGAGCTCGCCCTTGTCGGCAATCTTCATCTTGAAGAACCAGGCCTTGCCGCCAGCGTCTGAATTGACCAGCGCGGGCTCGGCGGCGAGCGCGTCGTTGACCTCGACCACCTCGCCGGAGATCGGCGCGTAAACGTCGGAAGCGGCCTTGACGGATTCCACGACAGCGGCGGCCTCGGCCTTCTTCAGGCTGCGGCCGACCTTGGGCAGTTCGACGAACACGACGTCGCCGAGCTGCGACTGCGCATAGTCTGTGATCCCGATCGTGGCGACGTCGCCCTCGATGCGGAGCCATTCGTGGTCGGACGTGTACAGCGTCGTCATGGGATCGATCCTTTGGCGTTCAGCGTTTGTAGGTATTGGGGACGAAGGGCGTGGCGGCGACCTTGAGCGGCAGCCGCTGGCCGCGCACTTCGGCGAAAACGGTGGTGCCGACCGCGGAAAGGGCGGTCGGCAGATAGCCCATCGCGACCGGCGCATTGAGGCTCGGGCCGAAGCCGCCCGAGGTCACCTTGCCGATCTGGTCGGTCGAGGCGGCATCGGCGAACAATGCGGCGCCTTCGCGCACCGGGGCGCGGCCGTCGGGCTTCAGGCCGACCCGCCGGCGCGCGGCGCCATCTGCGAATTGCGCGAGAATCTTGTCGGCGCCCGGGAAGCCGCCGGCGCGGGCGCCGCCGCTGCGGCGAACCTTCTGCACCGACCATTCCAGCGCGCCTTCGACCGGCGTCGTCGTGGTGTCGATGTCATGGCCGTAGAGGCACAGCCCGGCTTCGAGCCGCAGGCTGTCGCGCGCGCCGAGCCCGATCGGCAGCACGTCGGGATTGTCGAGCAGCGCGGTGACCAGGGCTTCCACCTTGTCTGCGGGCACGGAAATCTCAAAGCCGTCCTCGCCGGTGTAGCCGGAGCGCGAGACGAAGCAGTCGACGTCGCCGACGCGGCGCGGACCGGCGTCCATGAATTTCATCGAACTGACATCTGCACAAAGTTTCGCCAGCGCCGATTCGGCCTTCGGCCCCTGCAGTGCGATCAGCGCGCGGTCGGCCAGCGATACGATCTCGCAAGTGTCGGCGAGATTCGCACGCAGATGCGCCTCGTCCTCGGCCTTGCAGGCGGCGTTGACCACCAGGAACAGGTGATCGCCGAAATTCGCGACCATCAGGTCGTCGAGCAGGCCGCCGTCATTGTTGGTGAATTGCGCGTAGCGCTGCCGTCCCGGCGCGATACCGACGATGTCCTGCGGCACCAGTTTTTCCAGCGCGAGCGCCGCGTCGGTGACCTTGCCGGATTTGGCCTTCAGGACGAGCTGGCCCATGTGCGACACGTCGAACAGGCCGGCTTCCTTGCGGGTGTGCAGATGCTCCTTCAGCACGCCGGCCGCATATTGCACCGGCATGTCGTAGCCGGCGAACGGCACCATCTTGGCGCCGCGCGCCAGGTGCAGCGCGTGCAGCGGGGTCTGTTTCAGCGGAGAAGTTTCGCGTGCAAGCATCACAGGGCCCTCGCGGTTCCCGTCGGGGACCTATTTCCCCTTGAGAAACCTGCAGAAAGCCCCATCTGTCGCTGTGCCTGAGAGTATTATCCCGTCGGCGGACGCATCGGGGCGAACCCCAGCGTCTCTTTCCAGATGTCAGACGTCACGCGGTCCTTTTGCCTGAGAGTTTCCGGGGCGGTTGCTCCTTCGGCGCCGGCGGTAAGGCCGGTCTCTCCCGACGTGACTAGGTATAGGTAGGTAGAAAACACGGCGCCACCAAGACTGTCAACGCAGCTGCAGCAACTATCCAATGGGCTTTGTGCTGCCGCGGCAAGCCCATGATCCGCCTGCACAGTTTCTGGACACCGCAGCTGGCAATGTCTAAAAGCGTTCGGCCGGAAAATGACGCCTTTTTGCGGCTGGCCGGCCCCTTTTTCCGATTGGATGAACATGAGCAGCGTCAACGACATCAGGTCGACATTTCTGAACTTCTTCAAGGAGAACGGCCACGAGATCGTGGCCTCGTCGCCGCTGGTTCCGCGCAACGACCCGACCTTGATGTTCACCAATGCCGGCATGGTGCAGTTCAAGAACGTCTTCACCGGCGTCGAGAAGCGCAGCTACCAGCGCGCCACGACGTCGCAGAAGTGCGTGCGCGCCGGCGGCAAGCATAACGACCTCGACAATGTCGGCTACACCGCGCGCCATCTCACCTTCTTCGAGATGCTCGGCAACTTCTCGTTCGGCGATTACTTCAAGGAGCGCGCGATCGAGCTCGCCTGGAATCTGATCACCAAGGATTTCGGGCTGAAGAAGGACAAGCTGCTGGTCACCGTCTACCACACCGACGACGAGGCGGCCGGCTACTGGAAGAAGATCGCGGGCTTCTCGGACGACCGCATCATCCGGATCCCGACCTCGGACAATTTCTGGGCGATGGGCGACACCGGCCCATGCGGTCCGTGCTCCGAGATCTTCATCGACCGCGGCGAGCACATCTGGGGCGGCCCTCCGGGCAGCCCGGAGGAGGATGGCGATCGCTTCCTCGAATTCTGGAACCTGGTGTTCATGCAGTACGAGCAGGTGACGAAGGAGGAGCGCGTGGCGCTGCCGCGTCCCTCGATCGACACCGGCATGGGGCTGGAGCGCATGGCGGCCATCCTGCAGGGCGTCGAGAGCGTGTTCGAGACCGATCTGTTCCGCAACCTGATTGATGCCGCCGCGTCTACCCTCGGGCACGGTCCGAACGAGCAGAACGTTGGGTCGTATCGGGTGATCGCGGACCATCTGCGCTCGTCGGCGTTCCTGATCACCGACGGCGTGCTGCCGTCGAACGAGGGCCGTGGCTACGTGCTGCGCCGGATCATGCGCCGCGCGATGCGCCATGCGCAGCTTTTGGGCGCGAGCGAGCCGCTGATGCATCGCCTCGTCTGGGCGCTGGTCCGCGAGATGGGCCAGGCCTATCCGGATCTGGTTCGCGCGGAGAAGCTGATTGAGGAGACGCTGCGGTTGGAGGAGACGCGCTTCCGCAAGACGCTGGCGCGCGGCCTGTCGATCCTCGACGAGAAGAGCGCCGGCCTCAAGAAGGGCGACATGTTCGACGGCGACACCGCGTTCACGCTGTACGACACCTATGGTTTTCCGCTGGATCTGACGCAGGACGCGCTGAAGTCGCGCGGCATCAGCGTCGACCAGGCTTCGTTCACCGACGCGATGGAGCGGCAGCGCGTGAAGGCGCGTGCCTCCTGGGCGGGCTCGGGCGAGGCGGCGAGCGAGGCGATCTGGTTCCCGCTGCGCGAGAAGCTCGGCGCGACCGAATTCCTCGGCTACGAGACCGAGAGCGCGGAAGGCGCGGTGACGGCGCTGATCAAGGACGGCGCCGAGGTCGAGAGCCTGAAGGCCGGCGAGAGCGGCGCGATCGTGCTGAACCAGACCCCGTTCTACGGCGAGTCCGGCGGCCAGGTCGGCGACATCGGCGTGCTCACCGGCGAGGGCGTCAAGTTCCGCGTCACCGACACGCAGAAGAAGGCCGGCGATCTGTTCGTGCATCTTGGCACGGTGGAGCAGGGCACGCTCGGCGTCGGCACCGCGCTGCAGCTCGAGGTCGATCACGCCAGGCGTTCGTCGATCCGCGCCAACCATTCGGCGACGCATTTGTTGCACGAGGCGCTGCGCCAGGTGTTCGGCGATCACATCGCCCAGCGCGGCTCGCTGGTCACGCCGGACCGGCTGCGCTTCGACTTCGTGCATCCGAAGCAGATCACGCCGGAAGAGCTCGCCCGGATCGAGGACATCGCCAACGATGTCGTGCTGGAGAATGACGAGGTCACCACCCGGATCATGGGCGTCGACGATGCCCGTGAGGCCGGCGCCCGCGCGCTGTTCGGCGAGAAGTACGGCGACGAGGTCCGCGTCGTGTCGATGGGCAGGGGTGCCCGCGATCACGGCCAGAACGCGCTCGGCTGGTCGGTCGAGCTCTGCGGCGGCACCCATGTCCGCCGCACCGGCGACATCGGCATGATCTCGGTGACCAGCGAGGGCGCGGTGGCGTCCGGCGTGCGCCGCATCGAGGCGCTGACCGGACATCACGCGCGCAAGCACGCCAACGACACCATCGCGCTGGCCAAGACCGCGGCGCTGGAGCTGCGCACCACGATCGACGACGTGCCGGCGCGCATCGCCGCGCTGATGGAGGAGCGCAAGAAGCTCGAGCGCGATCTGTCCGACGCCCGCAAGAAGCTCGCGATGGGTGGCGGCGGTGCGTCGAACGGCGCCGCCTCAGCCGTTCGCGAGGTTGGCAATGTCAAGCTGCTGGCGCGCGCGGTCGAGGGCGTCGAGACCAAGGATCTCAAGAGTCTCGTCGACGACGGCAAGAAGCAGATCGGCTCGGGCGTGGTCGCGATCGTCGGCGTCACCGAGGACGGCAAGGCCGGCATTGTGGTCGGCGTCACCGCCGATCTGACCGCGCGGTTCAATGCGGTCGAGCTCGTGCGCAAGGGCTCCGAGGTGCTCGGCGGCAAGGGCGGCGGCGGCCGGCCCGACATGGCGCAGGCCGGCGGGCCCGACGGCGCCAAGGCGGACGCCGCGCTGTCGGCGATCGAACAGGCCATGACTCAACAGGCATCGGCCGGCGCCTGACGGAGAGGCTGATCGTGGCGACGGCTCCGCTCAAGCCCACGATCAGCGATCCCGGGCCGCGCGACCGTCTCTACGAGCTGCTCGAACGCGATGATCTGCCGCATTCGGGCGGCTTGCGGTTTGCCCGGGTCATCGTCGCCATCATCGCCGTCGATGTGCTGGCGGCGATCCTGGCCTCCGTGCCCGAGATCGACGCGCAGTTCGGCTGGCTGCTGACGACCATCGAGATCGCGGCGGTCATCGCCTTCGCGCTGGAATATGCCGCGCGGCTCTGGAGCGTGGTCGGCCACTCGCTGCGCGATATGACGCCGGCGCGGGCACGGCTGGAATACGCCTTTTCGGCGCTCGGGGTGATCGACCTGCTCGCCTTCCTGCCGTCGGCCATCGCGCTCGCGATCGGCGACAAGACCGCGCTGGTGCTGTTCGGCATGCTGCCGTTCCTCAAGCTGGTGCGCTATTCGACCGCGATGCGCTCGCTGCTGGCGGCGCTGCATGCCGAGCGGCGCACGCTGTTCGGCTGCGTGGTGATCCTCACCGGCGCGGTGCTGCTGTTCGCCTCGCTGCTCTATGCCATCGAGCACAGGGTACAGCCGGACAAGTTCGGCACCATGCCGCAGGCGATGTGGTGGGCGATCGTGACGCTCGGCACCGTCGGTTACGGCGACGTCGTCCCGATTACGCCGCTCGGCCGGACCGTCACGGTGGTCGCGATCGTGGTCGGCTTCGCGATGATCGCGCTGCCGGTTGCGATCATCTCGACCGCGTTCGCCGATGAGGTCCGGCGCCGCGACTTCGTCGTGACCTGGGGCATGCTGGCGCGGGTGCCGCTGTTCTCGCATCTTGGCGCCGCCGATATTTCCGACATCATGCGGCTATTGCGGTCGCAGACCATCGAGGCCGGCGAGGTGCTGGTGCGGCGCGGCGATGCGGCGTCATCGATGTATTTCATCACCGCGGGCGAGGTCGAGATCGACCTGCCGAGCCAGCTTGTGCGGCTCGCCGACGGCGCGTTCTTCGGCGAGATCGCGCTGCTGCGGCGGACCAGCCGCTCCGGCACGGTGACGGCGACGCGCAAGACCAAGCTCCTGGTGCTCGATGCGCAGGACTTCCATGCCCTGATCGAGCGCATGCCGGCGCTCGCCGCGCATGTCCGGGAGACCGCCGAGGCGCGGCTTGCCGATCCGCTCGCGGCCGGCGGCGACCTAGCCGCCGCAGAGATCGCCCAGGCGCCGCGCGAGACCGACGGCGGCATCCGCGACTAGAGCATTTTCGGTTCTGATTGAATCAGAACCGAAGCTCTAGATCCTTGTTTTGACGCGTTTTCTTCACGCGAACCGGTGTCCACTTCGCTCGAAAACGCTCTAGAACCTCATTCCGATTGAATCGGAACGAGGCTCTCGATTCTTCGTTTGACGCGTTTTCTTCACGCGGACCGGTTACCCACTTCGCTCGAAAACGCTCAGTCCCGTCGCAGGAACACGTAATCCGCCGAATATGCCGCGCCCTTCAGCGCGCCTGATTTGTCGCAGGCGCCGCTGAGCTCGCCGCCCGAGGTGTTGATCCGCTGCACGGTTGCGACGCCGGAGAGCAGGCCGTTGCCGCGGTGGGCAATCACCTCGAGCTTCAGCCAGGCAATGTCGGAAGGCGTTGCGCCGGGTGCGCTGCCGGCGGTGCGGGCGGTCACGGCGCTGCCGTCGACATGCTCCCAGTTCGGACCCGCATAATGCCGGCCGACCGTGCGGCCATCGGCGATCAGGGTGGCGACCGGTTCGCGGAACGACCAGGCGAGCTTGCCGTCGGTGACCGGCTTGCACTCATAGACCTGCACGCCCTCGGCATGGACCGACAGAACCGGGGACTCGCCGGGCGCCGCGACCGCGTCGGGCAGGGGGCCGGCAGCGAATGCCGCCGACCCGGTGAGCGAGAACGATGCGAGCACGACGGCTCTGACAAGGGCCATGGTCATGCTCGCACCTGTCTTCCCGGGATGACGGCCTCAGGCCGCGATCGCCTTCACGAGGTTGTCGGACACCTTGTCGAGGAATCCGGTGGTCGAGAGCCAGCGCTGGTCGGCGCCGACCAGGAGCGCGAGGTCCTTGGTCATGTAGCCCTCTTCGACGGTGGCGACGCAGACCTTCTCCAGGGTGGTGGCGAACTTCGCCAGCGCCTCGTTGTTGTCGAGCTTGGCGCGATGGGCGAGGCCACGGGTCCAGGCGAAGATCGACGCGATCGAGTTGGTCGAGGTCTCCTTGCCCTTCTGGTGCTCGCGGTAGTGGCGGGTCACGGTGCCGTGGGCAGCCTCGGCTTCCACGGTCTTGCCGTCCGGGGTGAGCAGCACCGAGGTCATCAGGCCGAGCGAGCCGTAGCCTTGGGCCACGGTGTCGGACTGCACGTCGCCGTCGTAGTTCTTGCAGGCCCAGACATAGCCGCCGGACCATTTCAGCGCCGAGGCCACCATGTCGTCGATCAGGCGGTGCTCGTAGGTCAGGCCCTTGGCGTCGAATTCCTTCTTGAACTCGCGGTCGAAGACGTCCTGGAAGATGTCCTTGAAGCGGCCGTCATAGACCTTCAGAATCGTGTTCTTGGTCGACAGATAGACCGGGTAGTTGCGCATCAGGCCGTAGTTGAACGAGGCGCGGGCGAAATCGGTGATGGAGTCGTCGAGATTGTACATCTCCATCGCGACGCCGGCGCCGGGCGCCTTGAACACTTCCTTCTCGATCACGGTGCCGTCCTCGCCGACGAACTTCAGCGACAGCGTGCCCTTGCCGGGGAACTTGATGTCGGTGGCGCGGTACTGGTCGCCATAGGCATGGCGGCCGATGATGATCGGCTTGGTCCAGCCGGGAACCAGGCGCGGCACGTTCTTGCAGATGATCGGCTCGCGGAAGATGCAGCCGCCGAGGATGTTGCGGATGGTGCCGTTCGGCGACTTCCACATCTGCTTCAGGCCGAACTCCTTCACCCGGGCCTCGTCGGGGGTGATGGTGGCGCATTTGACGCCGACGCCGACCTTCTTGATGGCTTCGGCGGCGTCGATGGTCACCTGGTCGTTGGTCTCATCGCGGTATTCCATGCCCAGATCGAAATAGAGCAGTTCGACATCCAGGAACGGGTTGATCAGCTTGTCCTTGATGTACTGCCAGATGATCCGGGTCATCTCGTCGCCATCGAGCTCGACGACGGGGTTGGATACCTTGATTTTTGCCATGATGGGGAGGCCCTCTTGGGAACGGCGCGCTTTTGACGGCGGGGATGGAAAAGACGCCTGCGCTATAGCACCGCCCGGGGGCGGGCGGAAGCGGAGGGGTTATGCACTTTCAGCCCATCTTTTCACCTAAAATGGGACCTGGGTGGCCGTCCCCGCGACGATGTACCAGGTCACGAACAGGCCCGCGATCAGGGCCCCCGGCAGGCTCGATCCGGTCCGCCGCCAAGTGAAGGTCGCGATCACGGCGACGATCGCGAGCAGCGGCACGAACTGGATCGCGACGATGGTCGAGAGCGGCACGAAACCGGGGTCCGGGACCGGGTTGAACAGCTTCCCGGTCAGCCCCAGCGTGCCGTATTGCAGCACCAGCAACACGATGAAACCGAACGTCAGCGCCAGGATGTTGGTCAGGTACAGCGCCCCGCGCGGCGCATCCATGGTCGAGAAATTCCGGTGCAGCACGTGCAGCGCCACGACGAAAAACGCCGTGAACGGAATCAGATAGATCAGGAAGATGAGGAATTGCTTCGCGCTCATCAACTTGAGTGCGACGATCCAGAAGCGGAAGTCGATCTTGAAGGCGAGGTCGGCGAGCCACAGCGCGGCGTAGCCGACCGCGACCGAAGCCAGCGCGATCACGACGGATTGACCGACGAGGCCGGTCCGGCTGGTACGCTTCGGGGCGAACCGCATCAGGGCGAGCGTGATCAGGCCGTTGATGATGGCCCAGACCAGGATCTGGTTGGTGATCCCCTGCGGCAGGAACGCGCTCGGGGTGACGAAAGTGCCGCCCAGCGCAAAGGCCGGGTAATAGGTCAGCGCCGGGATGAAGGCGGACAGGATGAACGCCGTCGTCCAGCGCCGGCCGCTCGCGGCCTGATGCGGCGGCATCGTGCCGTCGGCAACCGCCGGCAGCCGCAGGCGGGAGAACATCCTGGCTTCCAGCAAGCCGTCGAACGTCCCGATCACGAGGGCGATGAAGCCGATCAGCGCGACCAGCGTGCCGATCTCCTTGCGGAACCAGATCTGGTCGTCGACCGGCCGCGAGGTGCCGCCCTTCAATGTCTTGGCGAACCAGTCGAGGCTGTAGCCGATCGCCTCATGCGAGATGTGCTCGGCCGGATGGGTCATCGCCGGGGTGAACAGCACCCGCGCGGTGCCGCTGGCCGGATCGCCATAGACCTTGCCCGGCTCGACCGCGCCTTGCGTGCCGAACAGCGCCCAGAGCTTTGGGCTCTTGGTGACGTCGCGCGCGAGCTGGACGCCCCACATCAGGTCGGGGAATTCCTCGTACTGCGCGAACACCAGCGCGGTGTTGCGCGGCCAGTTCGCCGTGCCCTCGGCGGCGAATGGCTTGCCGGTGGACGAGCCCTCGAGCACCATCGACTTGTAGTCGTTGGGCATCGCTGCCGCTGCGGCGAGCACGGTCCAGCCGCCCATCGAATGGCCCTCGAGCCCGATATTCTCCTTGTCGACGAATTGGAGGCTGCGCAGATAGGCAAGGCCGTCAGGTCCGCCAAAACCGTTGGCGAAGGAGGGCGGGTCGCTATAGCCGTGGCCGGTTTGGTCAAGCGCCAGCACCACGTAGCCGCGGCGGGCGAACTCGATGGCGAAGCCGTCCTGGGTCTCGCGCGAATTGATATAGCCGTGGACGGCGAGGATGCCGGGCGCCGGAATTTGCGGCGTGGCATTCGGTGGGATGTAGAGCAGGGCGCTCATGGTATTGCCCTTGGCGCCCTTGAAGCGCACATCCTCGATCCGGATGCCGCCGGCGGTCTGCGTGAAGTGGGCGAGCAGGCCCCCCGCCACGATCAAGATCAGGCCCAAAATCGCCAGCGTCCATCTGCCCCGCATCGCCGTCTCCCCAAAGTGCCTCGCCGTTCAACCGGCGTCTCAAGCGTGCCTTTACAGCTTCGCTTTGGTTGTGGTTGATAGCCTATCCGAAGGCCAAGTGCGCGCAAGCGGCAGCCTTCGCTTCGTGCGATTGGGACTCCGATTGAGGATTCGCAAACGCCGCTAACCCTGTTATCTCCTTGGAGAAAATGGTCCCGCGCAAAACCGGTGCAAAGCTGGTCGATGCGGTCTTGGGCCCCTGCTTGAGATTTTGAATCAGCCGCTTTGGAAGCTGATTCAAAATCTTCAGACGTTGAATCAGAAAGTGAAGTGAGATGTCCGGCACCGACAAGACCAAGGCAGGGCACGACCTTGCCGGTCCCGTCGTCATCCTGGTCGAGCCGCAGCTTGGCGAGAACATCGGCATGGCCGCGCGCGCGATGGGCAACTTCGCGCTGTCGAGGATGCGCATCGTCAACCCGCGCGACGGCTGGCCGAACATTGCCGCCCAGCGTGCCGCCGCCGGTGCCGACCACATCATCGGTTCCGTCGAGCTGTTCGACACGGTCGAGCAGGCGATCGCCGATCTCACGCTGGTGTTTGCGACCACCGCCCGGGCCCACGACCAGGCCAAGCCGGTGGTCGGCCCGGAAGCCGCGGCGGGTGAGATCGTCGGTCATGTCGCATCCGGCGGCGGCGCCGGCATCCTGTTCGGGCGCGAGCGCGCCGGCCTGACCAATGAGGAGGTCGCGCTCGCCAACCGCATCATCACCTTCCCGGTGAATCCGGGCTTCGCTTCGCTCAATCTGGCGCAAGCGGTGCTGTTGATCGGCTACGAGTGGTTCAAGCTGTCGACCGCGGGGGCGCTGCCGTTCGCGATGCCCGAGCGGTCCGAGCCGGCCTCCCAGCACCAGATGCAGGCCTTCTTCGACAACCTCGTCGCCGAGCTCGACAAGGTCGAGTTCCTGCGGCCGGCGGAGAAGCGCGATACCATGCTGGTGAACCTGCGCAACATCTTCACCCGGATGGATCCGACCAAGCAGGACATGCACACGCTGCACGGTGTGGTGATGGCGATCGCCGAGGGCCGCAAGGGCCCGGCCAAGGGCGGGGTGCTCGACGGCGCCCAGGCGACGCGCTTGCGGGCGCTGCTCGCCGAGCAGGGGCAGGGTGGCGCGACCGCCGACAGCAGCAGCACCGTGCGCGGGCTCGCCCGGCTGCTCCGCCGCAACCCGACCGACGCCGAACGGATCCTGTGGCAGGCGCTGACGCGGGACCGCCGCTTCGCCGGCCAGTTCAAGCGCCAGACCCCGGTCGGCCGCCACATCCCCGACTTCGTCTCCTTCGTGCACCGGCTCGCGATCGAACTGGTCAACCCGAACGAGAGCGAGGCCATCGGAGCCGACCGCGCCAAGCGCAGAGCCTGGCTCGAGGCGCGCGACTATCGGGTGGTCGACATGCACGTGGCCGAAGTCGAGCGCGATCTCGACGGCGAACTCGCGCGGCTGGAGGCGGGGCTGCAGCAGGGGCGCTAGCTTACGCAATTGCTCTGTCCGCGGAGCAAGAACGGGATTCGAGTAGCGACTCCTTCCACACGTCGTCCTGGCGAAAGCCAGGACCCATAACCACCGCATTGGATTGTGAAAGGGATCGTTGCCGCAGCGTCGCGCAACAATTGAGATTTAGGGTAATGGGTCCCTGCTTTCGCAGGGACGACACTGTGTTTGTTGCGCGATCGTTGAGTCATGCATCCGCGTTCTCGCGACGCGCTTCGCCCGAGCTTTGCTCTTCGTTTCGCCGCTCTGATTACAGAGGACGAAGGGAAAGCCGAGTGCCGACCGCAGGCGGGGTGCGGCGCGGATGGCGTGATATCTGCCCTCACAATCCGGAAGGCGGCATCTCGCTAGGCTAGCGCCGACACGAGCCACAGACCCACATGCAGATCGCGCCCATCCGCTCCGATGCTTGCGGCGAGCGCGTTGCGTACCGCTTCCATGGCGCGATGACGTTGATCGTCCGTGGCATTCTCGAGCAGCGCAGGCAGCGGGCCGGCCTGCGTGATGAAGGCCATGCTTTGCGCGATGTCGCCGCCATGGATCGGCACGTCGGTGGCCTTCAGTGCAATCTCGTGAAATCCTGCCTCGGTCAGGATACTGCGAACGCGCTCCTCGCGCGCGAACGAAAACATCCCAGGCGCCAATGGATCGAGCGGCGGCTGAGGCGGCACGTGCGGTCGTGCCGCCTCGATCGGCACGCGAAACCACGGCGACTCCGGCATGGTGCGAAAACAGACGAACACCAGCCGCCCGCTCGCCTTCATGCCGCTGCGGATGTTGGTGAAGGCCTTGACCGGGTCATCGAAGAACATCAGGCCAAAGCGCGAATACACCAGATCCGCCCAGCGCGGTTCGAAGCCGTAGATCGTTGCGTCGGCCAGCGCACAGGTCACGTTGCCAAGTCCTGCCTCGGCGACACGATGCCTGGCCAGATCCAGCATCGGAACCGAGATATCGACACCCAACACGGCACCTGACGGACCAACAACCTTGGCGAACGCCAACAATGTGTCACCGGTGCCGCATCCGATATCGATTACATGATCATCCGGCTTTGCCGCCGCAGCACCCAAGCTGACGCTGGTGACCGACGTGAAGACATCGCTGATCACGGCTTGCTGCGAAACCCATGAGTGCCCCATGGTGCTGTTCCAAAACTCTGCTCCTCGGGGGTTTGCGGTAGGCGTCTGCATTTGATCAATCTCCTGGTGCTGAAAATCCGACGGAGTGTCGTCTGAAACAAACTGCAAAAAACTCCAAATGGAATACGAACCGCAGCCGACGCGCTTTGCATGTCGGCTTCAGGCCATCAGGACGTCTTCGCACGATCCGGATCTGATCGATGCTGGACGGCGCTCAGGTGGTGGAGTCATTGCCGCGGCTGCCTTTCGGCCTGGACATCGGAGGGATGCAGCTGCCGAAGCGTGGATCGAGCGGATCGTAGCGCGACCTCATTCTCGCGACAATGTAGAGTGCCGCCAGTGCGAAGGAGCCGAGCAACAGCAGGCCCCATGCAGGTGGCGGACCTGCAATCAAAAGCACTGCTGCTCCAACGAGGACTAACGCGAAAATGCCCGAAGACAGTTTTGAAGCCATGACCGGCTCCGCAGTTAGCGCAAGGACGGGATACTACCCTGAAATCGATCTAGTTGTGAGAGGCCGGCTGCGACACGCCAGCGCAGATATATCCACCTGCGCCGTGAACGGAGCAACGGCCAGTTCGCTCCCGGCCGCGAAGGTCACTGTTGCGAGTTAGACGTTGAGTTGGCCCCGGCTCACTTGCTCACTGCCGCGTGGATGGCGCGGCAATGTTGTACCAGTACGTCATGCGAGACCACGAAGTCCTTCAACGGCGTCTTGATGTCGTAGAAGTAGATGTTGGCCACGAAGCCATAGATGCCGGCATCGACGGTCGTCGGTTTGTCGCCATGCACATAGCCACGGCTCGGGATCAGGCTCGCCAGTGCGGCGAGATCGGCGAGCCCGCGGGCCATCGCGGCATCAGGCTCGAAGCGGCCGATGCCCTGGTAGTAGTAGCGCCGGGCGTTGAACTCCTTGGCCTTCATCAAGCCGTCGTCGGTGAGGCCCGGATGTTCGCGCTTGAGCGCATCGCGGAACTGGGGCCAGTAGCGCTCATCCTGCCAGCGCGAATAGGACATCACCCAGTAGAGATCGTCGAGCGTCCGCGTGACGAGCAGATTGGTCGTGCGCTGCGCCGGCGTCAGCGCGGCATCCAGCGTCACGCCATATTTTCCGGTGACATAGGCGAGGATGGTCTCGCTGTCGCCGACGGCGTCACGGCCGTCGACGATATAGGGCAATTGCTGGCGCGGCGCCTTCGACGCATCGAAGATGTGCTCGTGCCGGAACGGCACGCCGGCGAGCTTCAGAAAAGCGAATACCTTCAGGCCATAGCCATTGTTGTCGGCGACGCCGAACAACGGCGGATAGGAATAGAGCGTGAGCATGGCGGCTCGTCACGTTCAAGGGCGCCGCAGGCTATCTCAGATGCGCCAGTTAGGCGAGCCCCGCGACTTCCATCAAGGTCCACAAGGAGGAGAAACCTTGTCGTCCCTTTCTGTCCTCAAACCCCAAGGCGATCCAAAGGAGCCTTGATCCTTATCTTTAGGCCGTTCTGCCGCCAGTCGTATTCGATCTTGCCCCCGAGCTGACCGGCAATACTGCGCTCCGTGAGCACGCTGCCAAAGCCGGCGGCTTGCGGCGGGGCGGCAATCATGGGCCCGCCGGTCTCATCCCACTCAAAATGCAAGTCGCCGCCTTGCGTCTCCCATTTGATACGGATCGCCCCGCTCGGCTCCGAGAGTGCCCCGTATTTGGCTGCATTCGTCGCGATTTCGTGCAGCGCAAGGGCGAAGCTCGTTACGGCCATCACGCCTACAGGCACATCGGGGCCGCCGATCATGATGCGGTCGCAAGAGCCGTCGTCATAGGGTTGCATGACGGTTCGCACGACCTCGTCCACCGTCGTCCGTTCGCTATGCGCTTCCGTACCCATGATCCCCGGACGTATAAGGTCCTTGGCCCGCATGAGGGCATCCAGCCGCCCGCGAAGCGAATGAGCCATTTCCTGCGGCGTTCGAGCTGATCGAGCACTAAGGCTGATGATGCCGTGGAAGATCGCGAACAGGTTTTTCACCCGGTGGTTCGCCTCTCGCGCAAGCAACCGTTGATGCTCTTGCGCTTCCTTCTGAGTGGTGATGTCCACTACGACACCGACGAAGTTGGTAAGCTCGCCGTTCTCGTCTCTCAGGCATTCGCCGCGCGCCTCGACCCAGCGGATGGTTCCGTCTTTGTGGAGCAGCCGGTATTCCTGGATGTACTTTTCTCCGGTGGCGACCGCGAGATTCACGGCCGCAGTAGTCCGCTCCACGTCCTCCGGATGGATGCCCGCGACATATTCCGACAACGGTGCGCCTTTCTCGCCCTTGGCGGGATCGACTGAGAACATTTGTGCGAAATACGCATCCGAATAGAACGTGTCCGTCGGCACATGCCAGTCGAACGTGCCTATCATTCCGGCGGCACTTAGCGCTTGGGTGAGCCGTTTCTCCGCTCTGGCCAGTTCTCGCTGCGCCACAACGCGTTCAGTTGTCTCGTTCACGATGCAGAGGACGCCGCCTATGTCGCCCGCCTCGTTCCGAACCGGGGAGTAGGAGATGTCGAAATAGACGTTCTCCGGATAGCCGTGCCGCTCGATGTAGAACGGACGATCCTTGGCGAATACGGTCTCACCGGTGTCGAGGACGCGCCTTAGCAGAGGTTCAAGATCGTCCCAAAGCTCCGCCCAATTCTCTCGCGCGGGCCGCCCAAGTGCCCTTGGATGCTTCTCACCGATGGTCGGTGCGTAGGCGTCGTTGTAGAGGGCCACGAAGTCCGCGCCCCAGAACAGTACGATTTGTGCGTTGGCAGGCAGCATGAGGCTGACCGCGCTCTTGAGATGTGCAGGCCATCCGTCAATGGGTCCCAAACTGGTCGTGGACCAATCGAGCGCGCGAATGAGCGCACTCAATTCGCTCCCGCTCGGCAGGAAGTCAGTTTGACATTTGCCGCGGGGACTCGTCTCGCGAGTGGTGCTCATTGCATTGAAGCAAACAGGACTTTGCGACCGGAAACAAGAGCCGCGTTCTCCTGCCACTCCCTTAGTCAACTGAGCCAGTTGAGCCAAATGAGCTAACAATGGTTATTCGGGCAATATCCGGTTCGGGTCATGAGCCGCCGATGACGCCCAAGCCGGGCGGCTTCCGCTTTGCCATCGGAAGCCGACGCCAGCGGTGCACGCTTCGGACGGTCAGGCCTTCGAGATGCCGCCGTCGATCACCGGTCCCATCGGCTCGTAGCGCTCGCCGCTGAAGCGCACCAGTTGCAACTGCTCGAGCGGATAATAGTCCGATGGCGAGGTGTTGATCCGGATGCCGGGCAGCAGCATGTCGGATTCGAAATCCTTCAGGTTGGCCGCCTGCTTGATGATGCTTTCGGACGAGACGTCGTCGCCGCATTGCTTGAGCACCTGAACCAGGATCTGGCTGGTGAGATAGCCGGTGACGGCGTAGATGTCGTTCTTGGCCGCCGCCGGATCGTATTTGTCGAGGAAGGCGCGCCATTTCTGGATGGCGGGATCGTTGTCCCAGGCGGCGTCGACGGGATCCTTCAGATAAGCGCTCGAAATGATGCCCTTGGAGACGTCGAAGCCCGCGGCCTTCAGCGTCGAGCCGGCGGAGGAGGCGTTGTTGCCGATGTAGTGCGCCGGCTGCCAGCCGAGTTCGGCGATCTTCTTGATGCCTTGGGCGGCGAATTTCGGCGTGGTCATGCTCATGAACACGTTGGCGCCGGCGGATTTGCAGCGGACCACCTGGCTGTCGATGGTCGGATCGGCGGTCTCATAGGACAGCTCCGCCACGATCGCGGACGTCCTGGCGCCGAGTCCGTCCTTGAAACCCTTCAACACGTCGCGGCCGAAATCATCGTTCTGGTAGACGATGCCGATCTTGGGGTCGTTCTGTGTCGACAGCACATGCTGCGCGAAGGCGCGGCCCTCGATCTGGTAGCAGGGCTGGAAACCCATGGTGTAGGGGAAATTCTTGTAGTCGCCGAACTTGGTCGCGCCCGAGGCGATGAAGAGGTGCGGGACCTTCTTCTGGTTCATGTACTTCATGATCGCCGCGTTGGTCGGCGCGCCGAGCGGCGCAAACAGCACGTCGATCTCGTCGCCTTCGACCAGCTTGCGCGCCTGTTCCACTGTCTTGGCCGGGCTGTAGGCGTCGTCATAGGTGATGTACTTGATCATGCGGCCGTTGATGCCGCCTTGCTCGTTGATCATCTTGAAATAGCCGCCGGGCGTGCGGCCGATCGACGAATAGACCGCAGCCGGTCCCGAATAGGCGTCGATATTGCCGATGACGATCTCGGTCTTGCCCTTGGCAATGGCGGGCGTGCCGAGCAGCAGCGTGGCCGACGTGGCAGCAGTGCCCTTGATGAGATCACGGCGTGTGAGCCGGGATGAACGGTTCCTTGGCATTGTCGTCCTCCGTTTCTTGTTGTTGGCCGTTTTGGCATTGTTCGCCGGTTGGCAGCCTCTGACGGGCATGTCGGCTTGAAGCATTCCATAGTGCTTCAGCCGGATCAAACCAGTCTATGAGTGAGGCGCGGCAGAACTTGTGTGCAGTCGCTATCGCCGGAAATATTCGCGCGGTGTCAGGGTCCGGAGCGGCGCGGCAGATCGCATGATCCGCCGCGCCGACGCCGAGATCGATCAGGCCGCCAGAGCCCGGTTCGCCGCGCGATCGTGCGCATCGAGCTCGCGCAACGGAAACGCGCGATCGTAGGCGATGTTAAAGGCGAACGCGTAGACCAGATAGAACGCGACGATGGAGATATCCATCATCAGCGCCGCCCACAGCGAGACGCCGAGATACCAGGCGACGAACGGGATCAGCAGCACGATCAGGCCGGCCTCGAACAGCATCGCGTGCGCGACGCGGATCGGCATCGTCTTGGCGATACGGCCGGTGACGCGGACCAGCGCGTGGTCGAAGCCGAGATTGAACAGCAAGTTCCAGACCGTCGCTACCGTCGCCGAGACGATTCCGATGACGCCCATATGGGCGACCGGCTGATTGAACAGCCAGGCGGCCGCCGGCGTGAAGATGGCGATGCCGATCAGTTCGAACAGGACTGCGTGCCTGACCCGGTCGGAGAAGGAACGCATAGACATTTTGAAACCCTTTCTTGTCGTTGCGACCGGATTTCTATCTGATATTGTGCCATAACCAAGTTAGGTATTATCTGGAAAAGAGATAGATGTCCGTTTCCATGGACCAGCTCGAATCCTTCGTGGCGGCGGCCGAGCAGGGCTCGTTCTCCGGCGCGGCGCGGCTTTTGAAGAAGGCGCAATCAGCGGTCAGCACGCATGTCGCCAATCTGGAGGCCGATCTCGGCATCGCGCTGTTCGACCGCGCCGGCCGCAATCCGGTGCTGACCGAGGCAGGGGCGCGGCTGTTGCCGGAAGCAAAACTGATCCTCGATCGCCGCGAGCACCTGATCGGTGTCGCCAGCAGTTTCGAGGCCCATGTCGAGAAGCGCCTGGTGGTGGCGATCGACGAGCTCTATCCGGAGAGCGCGGTAGGCGAGCTGTTCGCGGAATTCGCCGGGCGTTTTCCCCATGTCGAGCTGGAACTGCTGTTTCCGATCATGGAGGACGTCAGCCGTCTCGTGCTCGACGGCAAGGCCGATGTCGGCGTGATGTGGCGGCAGGAGCATCTGCCGCCAGAGCTTGGCTTCAAGACCATCGGCTGGGTGCCGCTGCAGCTGGTTTGCGGCAAGAACCATCCGCTGGCGCATGGCCGGGTGGATTGGGAGGAGCTGAAGCGGCATCGCCAGATCATGGTCACGGTGCGCAACGAAGGCACCGAGCGGCATCGATTGCGTGTCGCAGCCGAGGTGTGGTGGGTCGAGAGCCATTGGGTGATCCTGCAGATCCTCAAGCAGGGCGTCGGCTGGGCGCTGATTCCGGCGCACATCATGGCGAGCTCGCAGGTTGCCGATGAGCTCGCCATTCCCGAACTGGAATTCGACGAGGGCGCACATCCCGTTGCGCTCGAAGTGGTCTGGCACAAGCAGCGGCCGGCCGGGCCGGCGGCAAAATGGCTGCGCCGCCGTTTCGCTACGCGGCCGCCCATGCTGCGCATGTGACGGGATCAGACAAGCGTGGAGTTGCTCATCGCATGGTGAGCTGACATCGCGACCATGATGTGTTGCGATAGGTGCTGCACGGACCTGACAGGGTGGAGACGATGGCGAAGCAATTGGAAGGTAAGGTCGCGGCCGTGACCGGAGCGGCGTCGGGCATCGGACTGGCCAGCAGCGAGGCGATGCTGGCGGCCGGCGCGCGCGTGGTGATGATCGACCGCGACGCCGCCGCGCTGCAGGCGCTCGCCGCCAGGCATGGCGATGCCGTGATCCCGCTGGTCATCGACCTGCTCGACCCGAAGGCCTGCGCCACGCTGCTGCCGCGGGTGCTCGAGAAGACCGGCCAGCTCGACATCCTGCATGCCAATGCCGGCATCTATGTCGGCGGCGACCTCGTCGATGCGGATACGAGTGCGATCGACCGGATGTTGAACCTCAACGTCAACGTCGTGATGAAGAACGTGCACGATGTGTTGCCGCACATGATCACGCGCGGCACCGGCGACATCATCGTCACGAGCTCGCTCGCCGCGCATTTCCCGACGCCGTGGGAGCCGGTCTATGCCTCGTCGAAATGGGCGATCAACTGCTTCGTGCAGACGGTGCGGCGCCAGGTGTTCAAGCACGGCATCCGTGTCGGCTCGATCTCGCCCGGGCCCGTGATCAGCGCGCTGCTTGCGGACTGGCCGGCGGAGAAGCTGGAGGAGGCCAAGGCGGCGGGCAGCCTGCTGGAAGCGAGCGAGGTCGCCGAGGTCGTGATGTTCATGCTGACCAGGCCGCGCGGCATGACCATCCGCGACGTCGTGATGCTGCCGACGAACTTCGATCTGTAGGGCGCATTTCTGCCGGACGTCGCCTCAGGCGGCGCCGCGATCGAACGCCGGTGCGGGGTCCTTCTTCGTCAGCCGGCGCAGCGCCGCGACATTGGTCGCGACGGACGCCAGACGGCACTGCGCCTTGCCGTCGGATTTGGCCTCATAGAGCGCGGCATCGGCAACGGCCAGGAGCTCCTCGGCCTCGGTACCGTGCTCGGGCGAAACAGCGACACCGACACTGACGCCGACCTTTGCGAAGATGCCGTCGGCGAGCCGGTAGGGCATCGTGACGGTCTGGATGATGCGATGACCGACGGCGAGTGCCTGCTCGGCGGTGACGCCGTCCACCAGCACGACGAATTCATCGCCGCCGAGCCGCGCGATCACCGCGGTCTCGGGCAGGGCGCGCCGCAGCCGCTCGGCGGCCAGCATCAGCACCTGGTCGCCGGCCGCATGGCCATAGGTGTCGTTGACCGGCTTGAAATTGTCGAGGTCGAGGAACAACAGCGCGAACGGCCCGCTATCTCCAGCCGGGGCCGCGAGCTTCGCGTTCAGCGCGGCGACGAAGCCGGCGCGATTGCGCAGGCCGGTCAGGGTGTCGTGATGGGCCAGATGGCCGTTCTCGCGCTCGGCGCGCATCGTCGCGATCAGCATCTTGTTGAGGCGGAAGGCAGCGACCGTCATCGCCGCGAGATACATCGGCACTTGCAGGAACACGATGAACAGCAGCGGCTCGCCGGCCAGTGCCGCCCCGGGCACGATCGGGCCGAGGCTGAGCAGGATCATGGTGCCGGCCAGGCGCGGCGCGCTGAAGTTGCGGAAGCAGATGCCGCCGACCATCGCCGCCGCCGACAGCGAGGCCAGCATCGCAACCACCCAGTCGCCGCTTGCGAGGCTGATCAGGATGCCGAAGCCGACGCTGGCGCTCCAGGCGACCGCAAGGACGAGGTGCAGATCGGTCGGCGTCGGCCGCCGCTCGCGCGCCGCGCGATGCGCAGACACCAGCACCGCCAGTCGCGAGAGGCAGATGACGAGTTCGAGGATGACCCAAGTGATGAACGGCGCGGTCGGCTCGCGGATCGCAATCACGGCCGCGACGGCAACCGTATTGACCGCACCGGCCGCGAACACCGGCAACGAGCCGTAGAGATCCCCGATCAGCGCCGCGCGGATGTCGTCGGGCACGCCTGGTCCGGCGTCGGCGAGCCAGCGCGTCACGCCCCAGCGCGGCTGGCTGTATCGTCCTTTTTCGGACTGCATTGTTCTGGCCTCGTACTTTCATCTCGCAACTGACCCGGCCGGACCTAACAGGCGTTTAAGGCCGGGGCGGATCGCGCGGCGTGATTGACGACGGGTAAACCCGGCGGGCGATCGCGCCGCTGAATACCGATCTCGGAGGCCGCGCTGCGGCCGCTGGTCGCGACGATCGGTTCGGCCGGCGGTTAACTTTCGCGCAGCGACGGGATTAATCGCCACCGGCAAGGGTTCAAGAAGGTCACAGAACAACACCCTTCAGGGAGGCTTCCTCATGCGTCGTGTCAGTCTGGCTTTGATCGCATCCGCAACCATGCTCGCCGCCGCGCCGGCGCTGGCGCAGGCACCGCTGGTCGAGAAGAACGTCTCGATGGCGATGTCGCTCGCGATCATGCAGGCGGCGCTCGATCAGTGCACTAGGGATGGCTACAAGGTGTCGGTCGTGATCGTCGACAAGGGCGGCAATGTCGCGGCCTCAGTGCGCGGCGACGGCACCGCTCCGCACACCATGGAATTCGCGCGGATGAAGGCCTACACGGCGCGCACCCGCAGCCAGACCTCGCTCGCCACGATGAAGCAGATGGAAGATCCGGCCAACGCCTTCCTGAAGCAGATCCCCAATGTCGTCGGCGTCGGCGGCGGCGTGCCGATCAAGGCGGGCAACGAGGTGATTGGAGGCGTCGGTGTCTCCGGCGCGCCGGGCGGCGAGAAGGATGAGGTCTGCGCCAATGCCGGCCTTGCCAAGGTGGCGGACGCGCTGAAATAGCGGACACTGCGCCTTCAGCCGAAAACATGTGGTGAGAGCAGGGGGCGCCGCCGGTTGCGGCGTCCTCGGCATTACATCGCGAGAAGCTGTTGCTCCGCCTCGCGGCCCGCGCGCTTCGCCTTCTTGATCCTGGCCGGCGCGAACAGATTGCTTGCGGCAAGGCCTGCGGTGTCGGCGACCGTGGGGTCACACGACACCATCGCGGCGACGATGGCGCCGTCGATCAACAGCGCGAGCTGGTGCGCGAGCACGGCCGGCTCGGCCGCGCCCATTTCGCCGGCGAGCTTCTCGATATGCGCCAGCACCACCTTCTTGTGCTTCAGCGCGATGTTGCGGAACTGCTTGGCGTCCTTGTCGTGTTCGGCGACCGCGTTGATGAAGGGGCAGCCGTAGAAGCGCTCCTCGGCGAACCAGGTCTTCAGGGCAGGGAAGATCCGCGACAACTTGGTCTGCGGATCGCCGCCGCCGGCCTCGATCGCGCCGATGAACCATTCGCGCCACTGCCGGCCTTCGCTCTCCAGCACCGCATGCACGAGGTTGGTCTTCGAGCCGAACAGCTTGTAGAGCGTGGTCTTCGCGGTCCCGGCCTCGTCGATGATCGCATCGATGCCGGTGGCGTTGATGCCGTTCTTGCAGAACAGATGCGTCGCGGCGTTCAGCAGGCGCCCGCGCGCCGATTCATCGTCGCCGGCGGTGAACGCCGCGGCAGTTTTTTTCTTCGCAAGCGATTTGGCCATGCGCGGCAGTAAATCGGAGCGCGGCAGAATCATCAAGTCGCATCTTCATGCCCGCATCGATGCGCTGAAAATCATCGCGGTCGCGCGGCATTTGCTTGGCGATTGAGCAGGCCGGCACTGATCAATCCGCAGGCAGCTCCGCTTAAGCACCTGCGGAATTTCGTCTTTTGATTTGGGGTGGGATTGGCACGCTTCGTGCAGGAAACAGACCGTTCGGTATCCTGACCAATTCCATCGCTCCCAGGGAGAAAACTGATGACCGCTGTCGCCCAGAAAACCGCACTGACCGGCTGCCTCGCGCCGATCGACAGAGGCGGGCTCGAGCAGTTGATTGCCAATGGCAAGGCCAACCCGAAGGTGATCAAGACCTTGAAGTGCAAGACGGTGGCCGAGGGCAAGTTCCGCCACGCCAACTACATCCGCAATCTCGCGCCCTACATCGTCGACGAGCCGCCGGGCCTGCTCGGCGACGACACCGCGCCCAATCCCTCCGAGGCCTCGCTCGCCGCGCTCGGCTCCTGCCTCGCTGTCGGCCTGCACGCCAACGCCGTGCATCGCGGCTGGATCGTCAACAAGCTCGAGCTCGAGCTCGAGGGCGATCTCAACATCACCGCGGTGTGGGGCACCGGCGACGTCAGCGAGAAGCCGGTCGGCTTCACCGACGTCCGCGTCAAGGTCGACATGGAGTGCGAGGGGGTCTCGCAGGCCGAGATCGACGCGCTGGTGGCGCATGTGAAGAAGTGGTCGCCGGTCGCCAACACCTTCACCCGTCCCGTCAATCTCGAGGTCAGCGCGTAAACGCCCGACCGGCAATTCAAGGTGCGGAGATCATCCATGGGTTCACTGGCTTTGTCGCGGGTCGCAGCTCAAGATCCCGCACCGACCATTGCGGACGAGGTTGCCCGCCTTGCCCGTCAGGAGCTGGCGCCGATCGCAGCCGCGGTCGATGCCGGCTCGGTCTATCCCGGCGCATTCCTGCACCGGCTCGGAAAGGTCGGCGCCTGGAGCAGCCATGTGCCGCAGGAAGGTCCTGCCGACCTGCGCTGGGCCATCCAGTCGATGGCCGCGCTCGGCGAGGTCTGCGGCGCCACCGCCTTCATGGCGTGGTGCCAGAACACGCTGGTCTGGTACGTCGCCAACTCCACCAACATGAAGCTCGCCGCGCGCTTCGGTGACTGCTTCTCGCGCGGGCGCGTGCTCGGCGGCACCGGGCTCTCCAACCCGATGAAGAGTTTCTTCGGCATCGAGCGGCTGAAGCTGAAGGGCCGCAAGGTCGAGGGCGGCTACATCGTCCGCGGTGCGCTGCCCTGGGTGTCGAACCTCGGGCCCGGCCATTACTTCGGCACGATCTTCGAGCGCGAGGACGAGGGCACCAAGGGCGAGCCGGGCGGCATCGCCAGCGGCGAGCCGGGCAGCATCGCCAGCGGCGAGCCGGGCAGCACCGTGATGTTCCTCGCCGACTGCTCCGATCCCGCGATCACGCTGACGCCCTGCAAGCCGTTCCTGGCGATGGACGGCACCGGTACCTATGGCGTCCAATTTCGCGACGTGTTCGTGCCGGACGAACTGATCCTGGCCGAGCCGGCTGCGCCGTTCGTCAAGAAAATCCGCGCCGGCTTCATCCTGTTGCAGGCCGGCATGGGTCTTGGGCTGATGAAGGATTGCATCAACATCATGGACGAGGTCCATGCACCGCTCGGACACGTCAACCGCTATCTGCCGCAACAGCCGCTGCAATTCCGCGAGCTCTATGCCGAGTTCGAGAAGGAAGCGATGGCGCTGGCAAGCGATCCCTACAATGCCGATGACAGCTACTGGCGCCGTGTCGTCGCACTGCGGCTGCGGATCGGCGATGCCAGCGTCGCATTCGCACATGCCGCGATGCTCCATTGCGGCGCGCGCGGCTATCTGATGAGCCACCGCGCCCAGCGCAGGCTGCGCGAGGCCTATTTCGTCGCCATCGTCACGCCCGCCACCAAGCAGCTGCGCAAGATGCTGGCGGACGGCTGAAGCATGATCCGGAAAAGTGGAAACCGGTTTTCCCTCGCGACAAACGCGGAACGCGTTTGCGCGGAGATCATGCTCAAACAAGTTCGGGACCACCACAACTGCAACCACAGACAGGAGAGGCTGCCATGACGGACGTTCTGATCACCTCCGGCGAACTTGCCGAGCTCGTCAAGAAAGACCCGTGTGTCATCATCGACACGCGGAATCCGGATGCCTATGCGGCCGGCCATTTGCCCGGTGCCGTCAATGTGCATGACATCTTCACGTTCCTTGCGACCTCGACGCCGGAAGGCGTCCACGAGCTCAAGACAAAATTCGCCGACGCGTTCGGCGCCGCCGGTCTCTCCGGCAAGGAGACCGCCGTGATCTACGAGCAGTCGATGAATTCCGGCTTCGGCCAATCCTGCCGCGGCTACTATCTTCTGACCATGCTGGGTTATCCCAAGGTGAAAGTGCTGCATGGCGGCTTCGATGCCTGGAAGGCGGCCGACCTGCCGGTGACCACCGACGTTGCGGCGCCGGCGAAGACCTCCTTTGCGATCGTGCCGGAGGCCGGCGACATCATGATCGACGCCAAGGCGATGCTGGCGGCGGTCGGCAAGCCCGGCGTTGCGATCCTCGACGTGCGCGACGTCGACGAGTGGATCGGCGAAAGCTCCTCGCCCTACGGCAAGGATTTCTGCCCGCGCAAGGGCCGCATCCCCGGTGCGGTGTGGCTGGAATGGTACCGCATGATGAAGCCGACCGCCGAAGGCCCGCGCTTCAAGTCGAAGGATGAGATCCTGGCGGAGTGCGCCACCGTCGGCATCTCGCAGACCACGCCGGTCTATCTCTACTGCTTCAAGGGTGCACGCGCCTCGAACACCTTCCTGGCGCTGAAGAACGCCGGCGTGAAGGACGTGCGGATGTATTTCGGCTCCTGGAACGAGTGGTCGCGCGACCCGTCGCTGCCGATCGATGAGGGCTTGCCGACCGCGCCCGTCGTCACCGGCAAGGCGGCATAGAACCTGCATGTTTGTTGGTGTCCGGCGGCGCAAAACGCGGCCGGACGCCGATCAATGAACCGGATCGCGGAGCTCTCTGCGTTTCGGTGCGACAATGGGGCGCAGCATGTCCACGTCAGATGATCCCTTCGACGCCGACCGCGTGCTCGCGCGATCGGGTTGCGCCTGCGGCTGGCATCGCTCAGCCGCCGAGCATGAGCAGGCCGCGCGCACGCTGCGCTGCGAGCCGGTCGGCGATCTCAGCGAACAGAAGCGTTACGAAGGCATCGTCGCGTCGGCGGTGATGCGGGCGGTGTTTCCGCAGGATGTCGCGCGCCGCGCTTTCCTGAAATCGGTTGGCGCCGCGACGGCGCTCGCCGCGCTGTCACAGTTCTTCCCGCTGAAGACGGCGACAGAGGCGTTCGCCGACGCCGGGCCGCCGGAGAAGAAGGACCTCAAGGTCGGCTTCATTCCGATCACCTGCGCGACCCCGATCATCATGGCGGCGCCGCTCGGCTTCTATGCCAAGCAGGGCCTCAACGTCGAGGTGGTGAAGACCGCCGGCTGGGCGGTCATTCGCGACAAGACCATCAACAAGGAATACGACGCCGCCCACATGCTGGCGCCGATGCCGATCGCGATCTCGCTCGGCCTTGGCGCCAACGCCATACCGTTCACGGTCCCTGCGATCGAGAACATCAACGGGCAGGGCATCACGCTGGCGATGAAGCACAAGGACAGGCGCGATCCGAAGGACTGGAAGGGCATGAAGTTCGCCATTCCGTTCGACTACTCCATGCACAATTATCTGCTGCGCTATTACCTCGCCGAGCATGGGCTCGATCCGGATACCGACGTGCAGCTCCGCTCGGTGCCGCCGCCGGAGATGGTCGCCAATCTGCGTGCCGACAATATCGACGGTTTCCTCGCGCCCGACAATATCTGCCAGCGCGCGATCTATGACGGGGTCGGCTTCCTGCACATCCTCTCCAAGGAGATCTGGGACGGCCATCCCTGCTGCAGCTTTGCCGCCAGCCGCGAGTTCATCACGACGGCGCCGAATTCCTTCGCGGCGCTAACCCGCGCGATCGTGGATGCCACCGGATACGCGGCGAAGGCCGAGAACCGCAAGCAGATCGCGGAAGCGATTGCGCCGGCCAACTACATCAACGCGCCGGTGACGGTGCTGGAGCAGGTGCTGACCGGCACCTATGCCGACGGGCTCGGCGGCGTGAAGACCGATCCGAAGCGCGTCGACTTCGATCCGTTCCCCTGGCAGTCCTTTGCGGTGTGGATGCTGACGCAGATGAAGCGCTGGGGCCAGATCAAGGGCGACGTCGACTACAAGGCGGTCGCTGAGCAGGTCTATCTCGCCACCGATACCAAGAAGGTGATGGCCGAGATGGGGCTCGCGCCACCTGCCACCTCGTACAAGTCGTTCTGGGTGATGGGCAAGAGCTTCGATCCGGCCAAGCCCGACGATTATCTCGCGAGCTTCAAGATCAGGAAATCGTCGTGAGGGCGCGCACCAACCTATCCACGTCGTCCCGGCGAAGGCCGGGACCCATAGCCACCATCGCCAGCGATTCGGCACGGCGTCTCCCCGCGTGCCTTACCGCGACGGCGCGGCGTATGGGTCCCGGCTTTCGCCGGGACGACGGATTGAAAGAGTTGAAGCGATGACCTTCTCCCTCCGTCTCCGCGCCGCCATCGTCTCGATCGCGCTGCTTGCCGCTTTCCTTGGCGCCTGGCACCTCGCCACCCGCAGCAGCGGCACGACGGCGGCGATGAGCCCCGAATACGCCAGGCTGATGGGGCTGACCGCGACGCAGGGCAAGTCGGCGATGCCCGGGCCGCTCGATGTCGGCGCCAAGCTGTGGGAGCATCTGAAGCGGCCGTTCTACGACAATGGCCCGAACGACAAGGGGCTCGGCATCCAGCTCGCCTATTCGATCGGGCGCGTCGGGCTCGGCTATCTGATCGCGGTCGTCGTCGCGATTCCGCTCGGCTTCATGATCGGCATGTCGCCCCTGATCAGCAGGGCGCTCGATCCCTTCATCCAGGTGCTGAAGCCGATCTCGCCGCTGGCCTGGATGCCGCTCGCGCTCTACACGATCAAGGATTCCTCGATCTCCGCGATCTTCGTCATTTTCATCTGCTCGGTGTGGCCGATGCTGCTCAACACCGCGTTTGGGGTCGCCGGCGTGCGCAAGGAATGGATCAACGTCGCGCGGACGCTCGAGGTCGGCACCATCAGACGCGCCTTCACCGTGATCCTGCCGGCGGCGGCGCCGACGATCCTGACCGGCATGCGGATCTCGATCGGGATCGCCTGGCTCGTGATCGTCGCGGCCGAGATGCTCGTCGGCGGCACCGGCATCGGCTACTTCGTCTGGAACGAGTGGAACAACCTGTCGATCAACAATGTGATCATCGCGATCCTCCTGATCGGCCTTGTCGGCATGCTGCTCGACCAGGTGCTGGCGCGGTTCACGCGCATGGTGACGTTTCCGGAGTAGCGATGACCGACAAGTTCATTTCCATCGAGGGCATCGCGCGGCGCTATCCCGGCGCGGGCGGCAGCGTCACCACGGTGTTCGAGAATTTCTGGTTGTCGATGGCGCGCGGCGAGTTCGGCTGCGTGATCGGCCATTCCGGCTGCGGCAAGACCACGGTGCTGAACATCCTCGCGGGCCTCGACGAGCCGAGCGAGGGCACGGTGATCGTCGACGGTCAGGGGATCGAGGGCACCAGCCTCGACCGCGCCGTGATCTTCCAAAGCCATGCGCTGCTGCCGTGGCGCACCGTATCGGGCAATGTCGCCTATGCCGTCAGCTCGAAATGGCGCAAATGGGACCGTGCGCGGGTGAAGGCGCATGCGCAGAAGTTCATCGATCTCGTCGGGCTCACCGGCTCCGAGCACAAGCATCCGTCCGAGCTCTCCGGCGGCATGAAACAGCGCGTCGGCATCGCGCGGGCGCTGTCGATCACCCCGAAGATCATGCTGATGGACGAGCCGTTCTCGGCGCTGGACGCGCTGACCCGCGGCACGCTGCAGGACGAGGTGCGGCGGATCTGCCTGGAGACCGGGCAGACCACCTTCATGATCACCCATGACGTCGATGAGGCGATCTTTCTCGCCGACAAGATCTTCCTGATGACCAACGGTCCCGGCGCCGTGCTGGCCGAGATCGTCGAGAACCCGCTGCCGAAGGAGCGCGGCCGCATCGACCTGCACCGCCATCCCTATTACTATGCGCTGCGCAACCATATCGTCGATTTCCTGGTCAGCCGCAGCAAGAGCTTTGCCGCCGAGGTGACCGGTCACGATCCGCGCCGCGTGCCGATGGTGCGGCCCGGCGTCGGCGAGCCCGTGATCGTCTCGCCGCCACGCGTCGTCGAACCCAATCCCGCGCAGAGCGCTGCGCGCTGAAGCCTGAGGAGGAAACCTGATGAAACGCGAAGACCTCACCGAGAAGCTGCTCGACATCAAGCGCGAGAAGGGCTGGAGCTGGAAATACATCTGCGAGAAGATCGGCGGCTATTCCGACGTGCTGATCACGGGCGCCATCCTCGGCCAAATGAAATTGACGAAGCCGCAGGCGGCGAATGCCGGGGAATTGTTCGGGCTGTCGAAGGCCGAGATCGCGATGCTCAACGAGGTGCCGATGCGCGGCACCGGCACGCCGATGCCGCCGACCGATCCCTTGATCTACCGCTTCTACGAGATGGTGATGGTGAACGGCCCGGCGTGGAAGGCGCTGATCGAGGAGGAATTCGGCGACGGCATCATGTCGGCGATCGACTTCGACATGGCGATGGAGCGGGTCGCCAATCCGAAGGGCGACCGCGTCAAGATCACCATGAGCGGCAAGTTCCTGCCGTACAAATATTACGGCGCCAGCGGCAACGTGCCGGAATACGGCTTCAAGGAGGAGTGAGGCGAGCGTCGCGTAAGCGACGGCAGCGTCATTCCGGACGACGCGGAGCGGCGATCCGGAATCTCGAGATTCCGGGTCTGGTCCTTCGGACCATCCCGGAATGACGGGAACGCTTCACGCTTCTTGCTCCTCGACCGCGCCCCGACCTCACAGGATCGTTCCCGGCGTGTAGCGCGCCGCCTCAGGCTTGGCCTTGGCCAGGGCCTCGACCTGCTCGGCGAAGAAATCGACCTGGGCGCCGGCGTCACCGGAGTTGGCGCGGCCCTGGTCGAGCACAAGCTGCAGTTCGGCTGCGCTCAAGCCAAGACGCTTGTCGGCGGCGAGACGTTGCAGCAGGTCGTTCTGCACGATCTTGCCGGTGCGCAGGTCGCCGATGGCTGCGACGGCATGCTCCTTGATCGCCTCGTGGGCGCCTTCGCGGCCCGCGCCCTTCTTGACCGCTTCCATCATCACCGTGGTGGTCAGCAGGAAGGGCAGATAGCGGTTGAGCTCGGTCTCGACGACGGCTTCGAACACCTCCATCTGGTCAAGCACCGTGAGCAGGGTTTCGAGCAGGCCATCCGTGGCGAGGAAGGCGTCGGGCAGCATGACGCGGCGGACGACCGAGCAGGAGACGTCGCCTTCGTTCCACTGATCGCCGGCAAGCCCTGCGGCCATCGCGAGATAGCCCTTCAGGATCACATGCAGGCCGTTGATGCGCTCGCAGGAGCGGCTGTTCATCTTGTGCGGCATCGCGGAGGAGCCGACCTGGCCCTTGGCAAAACCTTCGCTGGCGAGTTCGTGGCCTGCCATCAGGCGGATGGTCTTGGCGAAATTGCCGGGCCCGCTGGCGAGCTCGGTGAGCACGCTGACCGCACGGAAGTCGAGGCTGCGCGGATAGACCTGGCCGACGGCATCGAGGGCCTTCGGCAGGCCGAGGTGAACGAGGACGCGCTGCTCGAGCGCGCGCGCCTTGCCGGCATCGCCGTTGAACAGGGTGATCTGGTCGAGACGGGTGCCCACCGCGCCCTTCAGGCCGCGGGCGGGATAGGTTTGCAGCACGTTGACCAAGCTCTGATGCGCCAGCAGCGTCTCCTCGCCGGACATCGCGATGCGCTTGCCGAGTGTCGTCACCTGCGCGGCGACGTTGTGGGTGCGCGCGGTGAACGGGACGTCGCGCAATTGCTTCGCGCGCGTGGCAAAACGGATGAGCGCGGCGATGCTCTTGGTCTCGATGAGCTGCAGCGCGCGGTAGACCTGCAATTGCTCGACGTTCTCGGTGAGGTCGCGGCTGGTCATGCCCTTGTGCAGGTGCTCGTGACCGGCAAGCTCGCAGAACTCCTCGATCCGGGCCTTGACGTCGTGGCGGGTGACGCGCTCCCGCTTCATGATAGAGGCCAGGTTGATCTGGTCCTTGACGCGCTCGTAGCTCTCGATCACGCCATCCGGCACCGCGATGCCGAGATCGCGCTGGGCCTTCAGCACGGCGATCCAGTAGTCGCGTTCGAGGCGGACCTTGCCTTCGCCGCTCCAGATGGCGCGCATGGCGGGCGAGGCGTAACGTTCGGCGAGGACGTTGGAAATGTGATCTTGGGACATCCCGTTCTCTTGGCATTGCCTGAGGCTGGCTGCAAGCCGCGACCTGCGATGAATCGTCAGGTCTGGTAACGCCTCGGCCGGGCTTGCGGTGCCGGCGCCAGCATACCAGATTCTAGAAGGCGCCGCCTCGGGCAATCCGGGGCGGCGTTGGCATGCTTCGCGCTGGCCGGCGGCGCACCTCGCGATGAGGGGGCGATCAGTTGAATGCCGCGCGGACCTCCTTCATCGGCGCCATATCGCGGACGAAGCTGAACGCGCCGTTGTCCTTCATCTCGCGGGCACAGCGCAGGAACGCAGCCAGCGCGTGGCGCTGCATCGCGCCGCCGACGCTGATGCGCTTGACGCCGGCGGCCGACAGCTGCTCGACCGTCAAGGTCGGATCGGCATAGCCCATCACGAGGTTGAACGGCTTCTTGACCGACGACACCACGGCCTTGATGGTGGCGAGATCGTAGAGGCCCGGCGAATACAGCACGTCGGCGCCGGCGGCCTCGAAGGCCTGCAGCCGCTTGATGGTGTCGTCGAGATCCTTGCGGCCGTGCAGGAAGTTCTCCGCCCGCGCCGTCAGCGTGAACGGGAAGGGCAGCGCCCGTGCGGTCTCGACCGCGGCCTGCACCCGCTCCACGGCGAGCGTGAAATCGTAGATCGGGCGCTGCGGGTCGCCGGTCGAATCCTCGATCGAGCCGCCGACCGCGCCGGCTTCGGCGGCGAACCGGATCGCCTCGGCCGCAAGCTTCGGCATGTCGGCGCCGCAATTTTCCAGATCGGCGTTGACGGGCAGGTCGGTAGCCTCGGCGATCACCCGGCAATTCTCGATGATCTCGTCGAGGCTGACGGTCGAGCGGCCAAGCGTGTTGGCGAGCCCGAGGCTGGTGGTCGCAAGCGCCTCGAAGCCCATGGATGCGAGCAGCTTCGCCGTCCCGGCGTCCCACGGATTTGGAATGATGAAGGCGCCGGGCCGCTGATGCAGCTCGCGAAACCGTGCTGCCTTGTCCGCCTGGGTGCGCATGTGAACTCCTGCTGTTGTCAAAAGCGACTGGCAGCAGCGATAGGGCGGTTTCGCCCATCAGACAAATTTGTTATTTCTCTCGATATCATCAGCTTTTTGCATGAGGTTCGGCATGGACAGCGACGCGCTCAACACGTTCCTGGTGGTGCATCGCCGCGGCGGGATCTCGCATGCGGCCAAGGCGCTGCATCGCTCGCAGCCGGCGATTTCGCGGCGCATTGCGCTGCTCGAGCAGGAGCTCGGCGTGCCCCTGTTCGAGCGGATCGCCGGCAAGACGCGGCTGAGCGACGCCGGGCGGGTGATGGTGCCCTATGCTGAACGCGCGGTGGCGGCGGCGCAGGATGCCGAGAACGCCGTGCGCGCGCTGCTGCGCGACAATTCCGGCCCGGTGGCGCTGGCGGTGACCGGCACGCTCGCCGGCGAGCGGCTCTCGAACGTGTTGAAGCGCTTTGCCCGCCGGCATCCGGACGTTGCGCTGACGCTGCGCACCGCGACCAGCGCCGAGGTCAGCGACTTGATCCGGCGCGGCGAGGCGACGATCGGGTTGCGTTACGACCGCGACCGCTCGCGTGACCTCGATTGCGAGGTGCTGTTTGCCGAGCCGCTCGGGGTGGTCTGCGCGCCGGACCATCCGCTGGCGGGACGCCGGGTCGGCAAGCTTGCCGATCTCAGGGATGAGCGGTGGATCGCCTTCCCGGAAGTGCCGGGACGCCGCGAAATCACCGCCTCGCACGTCTTCGCCCTGTTCCTGACGCACGGGCTCGGCGAGGTCGCCTGGACGCCGGTCGACAGCCTCACGGCGCAGAAGCGCCTGGTCGAGGCCGGACTCGGGATCGCGCTGCTGTCACAAAGCAATGCGGCGGAGGAATTGGGTAGTTCGAGGATCGCGACAATCCGCGTCGGCGATCTCGCCGCCAGTCACGAGGTCGTCGCCGTGACGCGGCACGGCGGCTTTCTCAGCGCCGCGTCCCGCCGTCTGCTCGACATCCTCCGTGCCGATTTCACCAAGACGAGGGGCACAAACACGTCGCGCCGGAACGGCGTCCGGCGCGCGTAAAGGTCGAGTTGGTCGTGCCCCGGGAACTCAGCTTCCCGCCTTCACCTGCGCCGCCGCCACCGCCAGCAGTTCGTCCATCTTGGCGCGGATATCGCGCTCGGTAACGGCCTGGCCCTTGGCGGTGAGGTCCTTCAGAACCTTGTGCAGCACGTCGTTGTCGCCGGCTTCCTCGAAGTCGGCGGCGACCACTTCCTTGGCATAGGCGCTGGCGGCATCGCCCGTGATGCCGAGCTTCTCGGCGGCCCACAGGCCGAGCAGCTTGTTCCGGCGGGCTTCAGCCTTGAACTTCTGCTCCTCGTCGAGGGCGAACTTCTTCTCGAAACCTTCCTCGCGCTTGTTGAATTCGCTCATGGCTGAAGTTCCAATTCCCTTGCTGAATGAGGGCCGCCGCGCGTTGCGGCAGCCCCGATGCCTGCCTAGATAAGTGGGAGGAATCGGCAAGACAACGAGCCGTTAAGCCGCAGGCAAAACTGGCGGAATCGGGCCTTTTTGATAGGGCGGTATAAGTGCCCTCAAGGGGGCACTATCGATTGTGCTGGATGGGCCAATCGGATAGGTTGCCAACAGGCATGGTTCTTGTTCTGTTTCCAGTTGGATTACCCAGGTTCCAGGCCTCCGCGGCAGCTCCGTCGTGGGTCGTAACCCCAAGTCATCCGGAGCACCCAAATCCATGGATTTCAACAAAACACGGTACATCCCAATGAGCCGTCGACGCCGTATTTATGAAGGCAAGGCCAAGGTGCTCTACGAAGGCCCCGAGCCGGGAACCCTGATCCAGCACTTCAAGGACGACGCGACCGCGTTCAACGCCAAGAAACACCAGGTGATCGAGGGCAAGGGCGTCCTCAACAACCGGATTTCGGAGTACCTGTTTCAGCACCTCAACGACATCGGGGTGCCGACCCACTTCATCCGCCGCCTCAACATGCGCGAGCAGCTGATTCGCGAGGTCGAGATCGTGCCGCTCGAGGTGGTGGTGCGGAATGTCGCCGCCGGCTCGCTGTCGCAGCGGCTTGGGATCGAGGAGGGCACCCAGCTGCCGCGCTCGATCATCGAGTTCTATTACAAGAACGACCAGCTCAACGACCCGATGGTGTCGGAAGAGCACATCACGGCCTTCGGCTGGGCGACGCCCCAGGAGATCGACGACATCATGGCGCTGGCCATCCGCGTCAACGACTTCCTGACCGGCCTCTTCCTCGGCATCGGCATCCGCCTCGTCGACTTCAAGATGGAGTGCGGGCGGCTGTTCGAGAACGAGATGATGCGGATCATCGTCGCCGACGAGATCTCGCCGGACTCCTGCCGGCTGTGGGACATCAAGTCGAACGAGAAGCTCGACAAGGACCGTTTCCGCCGTGATTTGGGTGGCTTGCTTGAGGCCTACACCGAAGTGGCAAAACGGCTCGGCATTTTGATCGAGAACGAGCGCCCGGCCGGCAGCGGCCCGGTGCTGGTGAAGAGCTAAGCTGAAGGGGCGACCGTGAAGGCACGTGTGACTGTGACATTGAAGTCGGGCATCCTCGATCCGCAGGGCAAGGCGATCGAGGGTGCGCTGAAATCGCTCGGTGTGGATGGCGTCGCCAGCGTTCGCCAGGGCAAGGTGTTCGACATCGAGCTCGCCGCGACCGACAAGGCCAAGGCGGAGGCGGCGCTGAAGGCCGCCGCCGACAAGCTCTTGGCGAATACCGTGATCGAGAACTATCGGGTCGAACTGCTCTAGGCCGCATCGCACATGAAATCAGCCGTTCTCGTCTTCCCCGGCATCAACCGCGAGCGCGACATGGCGCGCGCGCTCAAGCTCGCATCCGGCAATGAGACCGCGATGGTCTGGCACGCCGAGACTTCGCTGCCCAAGGGCACCGACCTCGTGGTGGTGCCGGGCGGCTTCTCGTATGGCGACTACCTGCGCTGCGGCGCGATCGCGGCGCGCGCGCCCGTGATGGACGCGGTGCGCGACTTCGCCGCCAAGGGCGGGCTCGTGCTCGGCGTCTGCAACGGTTTCCAGATCCTCTGCGAGTCCGGGCTGTTGCCGGGCGTGCTGATGCGCAATGCCGGGCTGAAGTTCATCTGCCGCGACGTGCATATGCGCGTCGAGCGCTCCGACACCCCGTTCACCCGCGGCTACAATGCCGGCCAGGTGATCCGCGTGCCGGTGGCGCATGGCGAAGGCAATTACGAGGCGGACGAAGAGACGCTGAAGCGGCTCGAGGGCGACGGGCGGGTGCTGTACCGCTACTGCACGCCGGAGGGCGTGGTCGACGAGGCCTCCAATCTGAACGGCGCCGCGCATTCGATCGCCGGCATCGTCAATGAGCGCGGCAACGTGCTCGGCATGATGCCGCATCCGGAAAACCACGTCGAAGAGATCATGGGCTGCACCGACGGCCGCGGCCTCTTCGCAGGGCTGGTCCAGCAGTTCGAAAAGGCGGCGTAACGATCATGCTGCGGCGGTGGTGCGTTGCCGCGGCTGCGGCGCTTGTGCTTGCGACGTCGGCCTACGCCCAGGACTTCCCGAAGCGTCCGATCACCATGATCGTGCCGTTCACGGCCGGCGGCACCTCCGACGTCATCGCCCGCGCGGTCGCCGACCAGATGGGCGCTGCGCTCGGCCAGAGCATCATCATCGAGAATGTCGGCGGCGCCGGCGGCTCGACCGCGCTCGCCCGCGCTGCGCGCGCCGAGCCGGACGGCTACACCATCGCGATCGGCAATGCCGGCACCAACGCCGCGACCTACACGATCTATCCGAAGCTGCCGTTCACGCCAGACTCCTTCGCGCCGATCGCCATGGTCGCGAAGACCTTCGGCATCGTCGCGCTGCGCAAGGATTTTCCGGCCAAGGACCTCAAGGAATTCATCGACTACGCCAGGAAGAATCCGGGCAGGGTCAATCTCGGCCATGCCGGTGTCGGCTCGTCGAATTACCTGATCTGCAAGAGCTTCGTGCATGCCGCCGGCATCGACGTGCAGCTGGTCGGCTATCGCGGCGCGGCGCTCGCGCTGACGGATGCGATCGGCAGCCAGATCGACGGGGTGTGCGATGCCGCGGCCTCGGTGTCGCAGGCGATCGACGACAGACTGGTGAAAGCGGTGGTGGTCGGTTCGACGGTGCGGCTTGCGTCGCTGCCCGAACTGCCGACCTCGGCCGAGGCCGGACTGCCCGAGTTCGAGGCGCAGGGCTGGAACGGCCTGTTCGCCCCCAAGGGCACTCCGCCCGAGATCATCGCCAAGCTGAATGCTGCGGCGCGCGCCGCAGTCGCGAGCGAGGCGGTGAAGAAGCGCTTCGCCGACCTGTCGACCGTCGCCCCCGACGCTAATGAGCTCGCGCCCGAGGTGTTGCTGCAGCTGGTGACGCGTGACGTCGCGAAATACCGCGCCCTGCTGGCGGACGACAAGAAGTAATTCTTGTTGGTCATTCCGGAGCGCGTCGTTAGACGCGAATCCGGAATCTCGAGATTCCGGGTTCGATGCTAGCGCATCGCCCCGGAATGACGTGGCAAACGGCTATGGTGCTCGCCACCTGCCTAGCCAGCGCTTGACCGCTTCGGCGGGCACCGTCATCGCGGCGACGCCGGCCATGACAAGCAAGAGGCCGAGCGCGAGATTCGACGGCACGGATTCCCCGAGCAGGATCACCGACAGCGCGACGCCGATCGGAATGCGAAGATAACCTTGCGCATTCGTCGTCAGCGTGCCGAGCCGGGTCAGGCACATGTAGAACAGCATCAGGCCGAACGCGCTTGAGAAGATGCCCATCACGACGGTGGCGACCAGCGCTTGCGGCGTCGGGTGCAGGGTCCAGGGATGGTCGACGATCAGGGCGACCGGCAGCAGCACGGTGCCGCCGAACAACAGCGAGCCGGCCGCCACGACCATCGGATCATAGTCCGACAGCCGAAGCCCGAAGATCGTGGCGCAGGCGAACGAGACAGTGGCGAGCAGGATCGCGATCTCGGCGAAGATCTCCTTGCCGAAGCCTGAGAGCGCGTCGAGGCCGATGATTGCGACCGTGCCGGCGAGGCCGAGGATCGCGCCGACCAGCTTGAGCAGCGAGGCTGGCTCGTGCCGCGTGATCGCCCAGGTGATGAGGAAGGCGAAGATCGGCGTCGTCGAGGCCAGCACCACGGTGTTGGATGCCGGCACGTAAAGCTGCGCCCAGGTGATCACCAAAAAAGGGATCGTGGAGTTGATGGTCTGCTGGAAGGCGAACAGCTTCCAGGCCTTGATGTCGGTCGGGACGCGAACGCCGCGAACGCGCAGCACCACGAGCAGGAAGGCTGCGGCCACCAGCGAGCGCGCGGAAATGAAGGTGATCGGCGGGATCGAGCCGAGCCCGATCTTGGTCAGCGGGTAGGTCGAGCTCCAGCAGCAGGCCAGCGCCAGCAGCAGCGCATAGTCGCGCCAGCCGCGCGCGCCCGGCGTCGACGGAGTGGGCACTCTCGCGGGAGCCGTCACGCCCGTCCTGGCTCTTGGCTTGAGCATGATCTCCGCGTCAACGCGTTCTGCGTTTGTCGCGAGAGAAAACCGCTTCGAATTTTTCCGGATGATTCTCTGGCTGTGCTCTGCGGCACCTTGATTGGCTCCCTTCGCGCATTGGCGCGCGATGGAGCGAATGTAGCTTGGTGGTGAGGCGAAAGGCTAGGGGCGACGGATCAGGCGTGCAATTCCGAGCCGGATGTGCGCGAGTATGGAAAAAGCGACGGACGCCGGCCCGGCGTCCGTCGCGCGGAATTTGCCCGAAATCCTAGCGCAGGACCTGGCCCAGCACCTCGCCGTCGACCTGCTGCGGTGCCGAACCGAGGATCCGCATGATGGTCGGCGCCACGTCGATATTGCGCATGTGCCGCACCACGGTGTCCTTGCGGATCTGCGGCCCGGCGGCGATGAACGTCGCGCTCATCACCGGAAGCTCGGGGTCGTGACCGTGGGCGCCATAGAAGTTCGGCATCGACAGCATGGTGGTTGCCGCGTTGAACGGCGCATCGCCCTGGCGCGCGACGCCGGGGTTCTGGATGCCGTCGAAATTGTAGCCGGGCGCCATCAGCGCGAACACGTCGCCATAGTCCTGGCCGATGGTCTTGCTGATGCATTGTCCGGTTCCGGCGTCGCATTGCAGCGGCCGGGTCTCGACGACGGTGAAGATGCGCTGGTCCTTGAGTGAGTAGTTGAAGCGGGCATTGGGGTCGACCGCGTTCTTCACCGCGTCGGTGATCTGCGCCACCAGTGTGCGGTAGGTCGCGAGATCGACGGTGCCGCCGAGCTCGCGGTTCTGCAGGTTGATGTAGATGTCGGCGGCGGGGCCGGAGGTGCGGATTCCGACCTTGCTGGTGTCGATACCGGCGTTGCGCAGGATGTTGGTGAGATTGACCGAGGTGTGGAACGGCGCGAAGCCGTGGTCCGACACCACGATCACGTTGCTGTCGCGGCCCGCCGCATCGGCGATCTGCTTCACCGCTCTGTCGGCCATCTGGTAGGCGAAACGGATGTAGGACGCGTACCGCTTGACCTTGGCGGCATCCTGGTTGGCGCCGATCGAATTCGGGTCGGTCGGGTTGGTGCCCTGGCGCGGATCGGTCAGCAGGAACTGGTGCTCGGAGCCGTCGGGCTGCTCGATATAGACCATGACGAGGTCGGCGTCCGGATGCGTCTTGATCGCGCGCTCGCCGATATTGGCCTGGTAGCGCACGAAGGTCTTCACCATGTCCTCGAACATCGTCTCGATCTCGACGTCGGGGAAATTGGTGAAGCCCGGGCTCAGCCGCTCCGGAATGCGGAAGTCGGCCTGCGGACGCCAGAACCCGATGTTGTTGTTGATGTCGTCGACGTCGGCGAGAACAGGCGTGTTGCGCGGGATGTAGTTGGCGCCGTAGCGGGCGAAGCGCACCACCGAGAGATCGGGAGACAGCGCAGACACGAAGTACGCGGCACCAACCTTCGCCCCGCTGCCTTCAAAGAAGAACGGTGCGTTTTCGCCGCCAAACTTGACATAGGCCGGCCCGGTCGACGGCGCGTGGAACGGTCCTGCGGTGATGCCGCGGTTGGCATCGAAGAACACCAGCGTGTCGTAGTTCACCTTGCGATCGTTGGTGGTGTCGATTGCGGCGACACGGATCGAATATTTGACGTCGAGCGTCGAGGCGTTGGTGCAGGTCGCGGTTGCCGCGGCGGAGCAGGAGAACGTCTCGATCGGTGCCGAGGTCACCAGCACCGGGCTGAACGAGAAATGGCCGGCAGCCTGCAGCGCCGCCACGATGCTCGGGTCGGCCGTGAAGTCGCCTCGCGACAGCGAGAAGCCCTGGGCCCCGATGCCGCCGAACGCCCCGAACGGGACCGTGAAGTCGGTGATGCGGGTCGGCTGGGCCGGCTGCACCACGGTCTTGTTGATGGAGATGTCGGCGCCGTCGCCGCCGGGCCAGGTCGCCGTAACGACCTTCTTGCCCTGCTGGCGCAGCTGCACCCACAACGGCACCGCCGTCGGGTGCGTCGATGGCCCGAGCGGGTTCTCGCTGTAGCCGCCGATCGGCGCCGCAAAGCCGCTGATGCTGCCGGAGATCGGCCCGACGATCGGCTCGAACGTGTTCGAGGGGATGTCGTTGTGGACCGCCGTCGAACCGGTCGCGATCGCGATATGCGACACCGCGGTGAGCGACGGTGACGCCGTCACGTTCTGCAACGCCACTGCGCCGCGCCGGCTCAGCCGGGCGAGGCCGCCGTCGCGCGGCAGCACGCCTTCCTCGATGAACTTCTGGATGAAATCGGGCTTGGCACCGTCGAGCGAGATCATCACCACGCGCGGCTTGCGGCCATGATGACCACCGTCATGGTCCTGGTCTTGATCCTGATCGTGACCGCGAGCATCGCCAACGCCGCGATCGCCATTGTCGCCGTCCTGACCGGCGCGTGCCGGAGTTGCAGTCCATGCCAGCGACGCGACAAGCGACATCGCCGTCGTAACGGAAACGAAAGTCTTCAATTTCATGAGGATGCCCCAACATCGCTGCGCGAACGCACAAACGGAAACCGTTCAGCAATCTTCGGGGGCTTGCCTGACGCGCATGTGACGCGCGCGCGACGACGCAACGACAGTGCGTCGATGCGTCACAACGGCAGTTCGTATTGCCTCACGCGAAGAACGAGCGTGAACACAACGCGCTACGGCCGCGGTTTCGATTCAAATTCGTGCCGATGTAACGGCTGGATGACGGCGTGTGCCCACAGCCGTCACACGCTTTACGCCGTTGCCTGCGCCGGCGCCCTGCGCTTCACCCGCTTGATGGTGCCGGAGAAGGTGAACAGCGGCCGTTCCGCCGATGTCAGCATGCCCCGCACGAAGATCAGCGACATGCCGGCGCGGGTGACCTCGCCGGTGCACTCGATCAGATCGCCCTCGCGGGCGGCGTCGAGGAATTCCGAGGCGAACGAGACCGTGACGCCGGGGCCCTGCAGCACCGAGCCGGCGAGCGCGAACAGGCAGTAATCGGCGAAGGTCATGAAGCAGCCGCCATGGACGTTGCCGGAGCCGTTGAGGTGCTTCTTGCCGACCCGGAACGCGCAGGTGATGCGGCCGTTCTCGTCCATACGGTGGTAGAACGGGCCGGTATGGGTCTCGAAATTGTCCCGGGTCCAGGTTCGCCAGCCGGCGAATTCGCCCTCGGTTTCGACGTGCAGGTCGGGGCGGCGGTTGAATGCAGTTTTGGCGAGCTCGTTCACGAAATATGGCCTTCAATTATCGGGTTCGGGTCCTTAAATCCGATCCATCCCCGTTGTGCAAATCCGGATGTAAATCCAAGTGCAAATCCCGGGCCGCGGCCAGCTGCCGCAAAGCTCTGGACAGGCCGGAAATGGGCCCTAAAAGGCCTTTTCGCCCCCGTTCGATCTACCTATTAAGGGTCCCATGAACGCGCCCAAGAACGACCCCAAGAACGAGCCCCAAATCACCCCCGAACTCGTCGCCGCCCACGGGCTGAAGCCGGACGAGTACGAGCGCATCCTCAAGCTGATCGGGCGAGTTCCGACCTTCACCGAGCTTGGCATCTTCTCGGCGATGTGGAACGAGCATTGCTCGTACAAATCGTCGCGCATCCATCTGCGCGGGCTGCCGACCAAGGCCCCCTGGGTGATCCAGGGCCCCGGCGAGAATGCCGGCGTGATCGACATCGGCGACGGCCAGGCCGTGGTCTTCAAGATGGAGAGCCACAACCACCCGAGCTACATCGAGCCCTACCAGGGCGCGACCACCGGCGTCGGCGGCATCCTGCGCGACGTCTTCACCATGGGCGCGCGCCCGATCGCCTGCCTGAACGCGCTGAGCTTTGGTGCGCCCGAGCACCCCAAGACCCGGCATCTGGTATCCGGCGTGGTCGCGGGCGTCGGCGGCTACGGCAATTCCTTCGGCGTGCCGACGGTCGGCGGCCAGGTTCGCTTCCATACCCGTTACGACGGCAACATCCTGGTCAACGCGATGGCGGTCGGGCTCGCCGACGCCGACAAGATCTTCTACGCGGCGGCCTCCGGCGTGAACATGCCGATCGTCTATCTCGGCTCCAAGACCGGCCGCGACGGCATTCACGGCGCCTCGATGGCCTCGGCCGAATTCGACGACGCCTCCGAGGAGAAGCGCCCGACCGTGCAGGTCGGCGATCCCTTCGCCGAGAAGCTGCTGCTGGAAGCCTGCCTCGAGATCATGGAAAAGGGTTGCGTGATCGCGATCCAGGACATGGGCGCGGCGGGCCTGACCTGCTCGGCGGTCGAGATGGGCGCCAAGGGCGATCTCGGTGTCGAGCTCGACCTCAGCGCGGTGCCGACCCGCGAGACCGGCATGAGCGCCTACGAGATGATGCTCTCGGAGAGCCAGGAGCGCATGCTCATGGTGCTCAAGCCCGAGAAGGAAGAAGAGGCCGAGGCGATCTTCCGCAAATGGGGGCTCGATTTCGCCATCGTCGGCTACACCACGCCGACCAAGCGTTTCGTCGTCAAGCATGCCGGCGACGTGATGGCCGACCTGCCGATCAAGGAGCTCGGTGACGAGGCGCCGGTCTATGACCGTCCGCACGTCGCCTCGAATGCGCTGCCGGTGATCCGCGGGCAGGACGTCAAACCGCCGGTCGGCATCGCGGACGCGCTGGAAAAGCTGATCGGCACGCCCGAATTGTGCTCGAAGCGCTGGGTGTGGGAGCAGTACGACCACGTCATCCTCGGCAATACCATGCAGCGACCCGGCGGCGATGCCGCCGTGGTTCGCGTCGAGGACGGACCGAAGGGCCTTGCGCTCACCGTCGACGTCACGCCGCGCTATTGCGAGGCCGATCCGTTCGAGGGCGGCAAGCAGGCGGTCGCCGAAGCCTGGCGCAACATCACGGCGGTCGGCGGCCGGCCGCTCGCGATCACCGACAATCTCAACTTCGGCAATCCTGAACGGCCCGAGATCATGGGCCAGTTCGTCGGCTGCCTGAAGGGCATTTCGGAGGCCTGCCGCACGCTGGATTTCCCGGTCGTATCCGGCAACGTCTCGCTCTACAACGAGACCAACGGCCGCGGCATCCTGCCGACGCCCTCGATCGGCGGCGTCGGCCTGCTCGACGACTTCACCAAGTCCGCGACCCTGGCGTTCAAGACGGCCGGCGAGGCGATCCTCTTGGTTGGCGACACCCAGGGCTGGCTCGGCCAGTCGGTCTACCTGCGCGACGTCTGCGGCCGCGAGGAGGGCGCTCCGCCGCCGGTCGATCTCGCTGCCGAGAAGCGCAATGGCGACGTGGTGCGCGGCATGATCCATGCCGGCACCGCGACCGCGGTGCACGATGTCTCCGACGGCGGTCTTTTGATCGCGCTCGCCGAGATGGCGATCGCAAGCGGCATCGGCGCGCAGCTCCTGGCCGCGCCGTCCTCGATCGTGCCGCATGCCTATTGGTACGGCGAGGATCAGGCCCGCTACATCGTCACCGTGCCGGCCGCCGACGCAGGCCTCGTGCTGGCCAAGATGAAGGGTGCCAGCGTGCCCTGCGCGCGCATCGGCACCACCGGCGGAGATGCGATCGCCGTCGCCGGCGAGGTGCAGGTATCGATCGAGAGCCTGTCGCGCGCCTTCGAGCACTGGCTGCCGAACTACATGCGCGGCGCTGCCGCCTGATTCGAGCGAATCGGGCGCTGCGGCGCATAGCAAATATCTCAATGGCGCGATGAACCCTTCATCGCGCTATTTCTTTTGTTGAAGCCGAATTGGGAGCGGGCTCCACTGCACCTCGCCCCGCGTGCGGGGAGCGCAGCGCCGTCGCCATTCAACCTATCTCACCACGCGCTAAGTCGCGCCGCGGACCGCGCGCCAGGCAAAGATGATGATGCAGGCGCCGATGAAGCCGGCGACGAGATAGCTGAGCCAGCCTCCGCCGAGCGACACGCCGAGCAGACCCAACAGCCAGTTCGCCAGCGCGGCGCCGACAATGCCGAGGATGATGTTCATGAAGATGCCGGTTCCGGACTTCATGAACATCTCGGCGAGCCAGCCCGCCAGTCCGCCGACGATGATGGCGGCGATCCATCCAACTTGTGGGTCGTTCATCTCAGGACTCCCTAGGGTCAAGCAGTCCGGCCAGCATACCTGAGAATCACCTGGCGGCATGTGACCAAAGGCAGGTTGTGCGCAACTTGTCGGCCGCGAAAAACGCCGTCAGCCCCGCCGCTTGCGCCGCGCCCGGCGTTCGGCCGCGGTGATCAGGATGCGCGGGCCCGGCCCCTGGGCGCCGAGCTTGTCGTCGCAATTGCGCAGCGGGCAGTCGGTCACCGACAGGCAGCCGCAGCCGATGCAGTTGAACAGCTTGTCGCGGAGGTCGGTGAGATCGTTGATGCGCTGCTCCAGCGTCTCGGTCCAGGCGCGCATCGCGCGCTCCCATTCGCGCACGGTCGGCGCGCGATCGAGCGGTATCGCGGCGAAGGTCTGCCTGATCTCTTCCAGCGCGATCCCGGCGCGCTGCGCGATCCTGATCACCGCGATCCGCCGCAGCACGCCGCGCATGTAGCGGCGCTGGTTGCCGCCGGTGCGCCGGCTCGCGATCAGTCCCTTGCTCTCGTAGAAGTGAAGGGTGGAGACAGCAAGCCCGCTGCGCCGCGCCACTTCGCCGACTGAAAGCTCCTGCGCAAGCGTCATTGACTGGCAATCCCCGGATTGGAAGTCTTGCATTGGAAGCCTTGCACTAGAAGTCTTGCAAGCTGCCAGCCTTGACCTCAACCATACTTGAGGTTCTATACCAGTTGCGGGCTTGCAGGGGCAAGCTTCCGGCCGACACGCCGGGGTTCGTTCTTGGAAGCGTTATGCCGTCCGCATCATTGTCGTCGCGCCGCTGGCTCGGGCTTCGTGCCAAGCCGTTCGGCATCACCGTTCTGTTGCTCGTCTGTGCCGCGGCCGGCTTGTTTGCCTGGCGCGCAGGTGGATCCAGCGCCTCGGCCAAGGCCACCGCCGAAGCGCCGCCGACGCCGGTGGCGGCGATGGTGGTGCGGACGGAAACCTTGCCGCGCTCGATCGAGGCGATCGGCTCGCTGCAGGCGGTGCGGCAGGTGATTCTGGCGCCGGAGGTTGCCGGCCGCGTCACCGCGATCAATCTCGATGCCGGCACCGATGTCGCCGAGGGCGCGCCGCTGGTGCAGCTCTATGACGCGCCGCTGCGCGCCGCGCGCGCGGTCGCGGTCTCCAAGGGACGATTTGCGCAGCTGCAGGAGAAGCGTTCGCAGGGCCTCGCGCCGTCCGGCTTCGTGACCCAGGAGACGCTGCAGCAGCGGCAGGAAGATCTGAAGCAGGCCGACGCCTCGCTCGACCAGCTCGATGCGCAGATCGCGCAGATGACGATCCGCGCGCCGTTCGCGGGCCAGATCGGCCTGCGCAAGGTCAATCTCGGCCAATACGTCAATGCCGGCGATGCGCTCGCGACGCTGACCGCGCTCGACCAGCTCTATGCCAATTTCACCGTTCCGCAGCAGCGCCTGTCAAATCTGAAGGTGGGAGGCGCGGTGACGATCCGTACCGACGCTTTCCCCGATCGGGTGTTCGAGGCAAAGATCAACGCCATCGAGCCGCAGGTCGCCGAGGACACCCGCAATGTCCTCGTGCAAGCCCTGTTCTCCAATCCCGACCGGCTGCTGCGGCCGGGCCTCTTCGTGATGGTGAACGTCGTGCTGCCGCCGCAGCCGGACGCCATCGTGGTGCCGGTCACCGCGATCCAGACCAGCGCATCCGGCGAGAGCGTGCTGGTCGTGCCCGACAACAAGGCGGTCGGCGTCGCCGTGAAGACCGGGCAACGGATCGGCGAGCGTGTCGTGGTGGAGCAGGGGCTTTCGCCCGGCGATCACATCGTCACCGCGGGCCAGCTCCGCGTCATGCCCGGCGCGGCCGTCCAGATGACCATGGCGGAGACGCCGGAGACGGGACGCTAGCTTCGCGAGCAGCGCCCGAGGAATCATCATGCATTTCACCGACATCTTCATCCGCCGGCCGATTCTGGCGACGGTCGTCAGCCTGCTGATCCTCTTGATCGGCACCGCGGCGATGGTCTCGTTGCCGGTGCGGCAATATCCCAGCATGGAGAGCGCGACGATCCAGGTCGACGTCTCGTTCCCCGGCGCGACCCAGGACGTCATGCAGGGCTTCGTGACGTCTGTCATCGCGCAATCGATCGCGACCGCCAACGGCATCGAGTACATGACCTCGAACTCGACGCTCGGCCTCAGCCAGATCAAGGCCAAGCTGGTGCTCAACGCCAATGCCGACCGCGCCATGACCGAGGTGCTCGCCAAGGTGCAGCAGGTCAAGTACCGGATGCCGGCCGGCGTGTTCGACCCTGTCATCACCAAGATCACCGACGGCGCGTCGGCGGTGCAGTACATCGCCTTCACCAGCGACACGCTGACGCCGGCGCAGATCACCGACTTCGCCACCCGCGTGGCGCAGCCGCTGCTCACCTCGGTGCCCGGCGTCGCGTCGGCCGACACCTCGGGCGGATCGTCGCTGGCGATGCGGGTGTGGATCGATCCGTTCAAGCTTGCGGCGCGCGGGCTGACCGCGGCCGATATCTCCGCCGCGCTGCGGTCCAACAACGTGCAGGCGGCGCCTGGGCGGCTGCGCGGCGAGATGACCGTCACCAACATCACCGCGGCGACCGATCTGCGCAATCTCGACGATTTCCGCAAGATGGTGATCAAGACCGGCGCCGGCGGCGGGGGCCTGGTGCGGCTCGGCGACGTCGCGACGCTCGAGATCGGCGGCGAGAACTACGATTCCAATGCGCGCGACAGCGGCAGGCCCACGGTCTACATCGCGGTGCAGCCGACGCCCGACGGCAATCCCTTGGAGATCGTCGCCGCCACCGGCAAGGTGATCGAGGACCTCAACCGCGTGGCACCGCCCGGTTTGAAGGTCGCCGACGTCTTCAACATCGTGCACTTCGTCAAGGCCTCGATATCGGAGGTGCAGCATTCGCTGGCCGAGGCGATCGCGATCGTGGTGGTGGTGATCCTGCTGTTCCTGGGATCGTTCCGCTCGGTGCTGATCCCCGTGGTCACCGTGCCGCTGTCGCTGGTGGGTACCGCCGCGATGATGCTGGCGCTCGGCTTCTCGATCAATCTGCTGACCCTGCTCGCGATGGTGCTGGCGATCGGGCTCGTGGTCGACGACGCCATCGTCGTGGTGGAGAACATTCATCGCCACATCGAGGAAGGACGGAGGCCCGGCGACGCGGCCCTGATCGGCGCGCGCGAGATCATCGGTCCCGTGATCGCGATGACGATCACGCTCGCCGCGGTCTATGCGCCGATCGGCCTGATGGGTGGCCTGACCGGCAGCCTGTTCCGCGAATTCGCCTTCACGCTGGCGGGCTCGGTCGTGGTCTCGGGCGTCATCGCCCTGACCTTGTCGCCGATGATGAGCGCGCAGCTGCTCGGCGAAGCCACCTCGCACGGCCGGTTTGCCCGTTTCGTCGAGCATCAGTTCTCAAGGCTGTCGCGCGGCTACGGCCGGCTGCTGGCCGCGACGCTCAAGATGCGCGCCGCAGTGCTGCTGGTGGCATTCAGCGTGCTGGCGGCGATCGTGGTGCTGTTCCTCGGCAGCCAGCGCGAGCTCGCGCCCTCCGAGGACCAGGGCTATGTGTTCACCGTGCTCCGCGCGCCGCAATATGCCAGCGTCGACTACACCACGCGCTCTTCTGACCAGATCGAGCAGCTGTTTCGCTCGTTCCCCGAATACCACGCGAGCTGGTTCATCAACGGTACCGACGGACAGAACCATGCCTTCGGCGGCATCACCCTGACCGATTGGGACAAGCGCAAGCGCTCGGCCAACGACATCCAGAACCAGCTCTACGGCATGTCCTACGGCGTGCTCGGCGCCAGCGTGACGCCGTTCCAGCCGGCGGCGCTGCCGGCGGCGACCGGCGGCCTGCCGTTCCAGATGGTGGTGCGCTCGGCCGGCGACTTCGCCACCATCTATCAGGAGGTCGAGACGCTGAAGGGGGCCGCATGGAAGAGCGGGCTGTTCGCCTTCGTCGACAGCGACCTCGCCTTCGACAGCCCGACCGCGCGGATCACCATCGATCACGCCAAGGCGGCCGAGGCCGGAGTCAGCATGCAGACCATCGCCGACACGCTCGCGGTGCTGGTCGGCGAGAATTATGTCAACCGCTTCAATTTCTTCGAACGCTCCTACGAGGTGATCCCGCAGGTGCGCCAGGTCGACCGGGTCACGCCGGAAGGGCTCGGAAACTTCAACGTCCGCTCGAGCTCGGGGCAGATGTTTCCGCTGTCGACGGTGATCAAGGTCAACGTCAAGCCGGAGCCGAACCGGCTGCCGCAGTTCAACCAGATGAACGCGGCGACGATCTCGGCGGTGCTCAAGCCCGGCGTGACCATGGGACAGGCGGTGTCGTTCATGCAGGCGCAAAAACTGTCGCCGGGCATGACGGTCGACTGGCTGTCGGACAGCCGGCAATATGTCCAGGAGGGCAATCGCCTGATCGTCACCTTCGGCATGGCGCTGATCGTGATCTTCCTGGTGCTGGCGGCGCAGTTCGAGAGTTTTCGCGATCCGCTGGTGATCATGGTCACGGTGCCGCTCGCGGTCTGCGGCGCGCTGCTGCCGCTGTATTTCGGCTTCACCACGCTGAACATCTACACCCAGATCGGCCTCGTCACCCTGATCGGGCTGATTTCCAAGCACGGCATCCTGATGGTGAGCTTCGCCAACGAGATCCAGCATCACGAAGGGCTCGACCGGGTCGCCGCGATCCAGAAGGCGGCCGCGGTGCGGATGCGGCCGGTGCTGATGACAACAGCCGCGATGGTCGCGGGCCTCGCGCCGCTGCTCTATGCCGACGGCGCCGGCGCGGCGAGCCGCTTCGCCATCGGCATCGTCGTGGTGATGGGCATGCTGATCGGCACGCTGTTCACGCTGTTCGTGCTGCCGACCTTCTACATCCTGATCGCCCGCGACCATCGCGCGGCGGCCGCCCCGCGGCTGGAAAGCGTGGCGGCGAGGGGTGAGATCGCGGCATGATTAGAGCACGTATCTCGAGCCGGGAATCTTGCGCAGCACGGCCGTGACCGCCCAGCTCAGCGCCACGGTGGCGAAGAACGCGATCGCGGCCTTGGCGAACGCCGGCAGCTCCATATCGAACAGCCAGTATTGCAGCCACAGCACGATCGGATAGTGCACCAGGAACATGCCGTAGGCGTCGCCCTGCATGCGGTCGAGCAGCGTCGGGCCCGACGATTTCGATTGCAGGAAGTAGGCCAGGATCGCGAACAGGATCGAGGCGCTGAACAGCACGTAGAAGCTGCCGTAGATCCCGAGATACCAGCCGGGCAGCGGATCGGGGTTACCGATGATCATACGCTTGATGTAGATCATCACCCACATCAAACAGTAGGGGATCAGCGTGATGCCGGTCCAGAACCAGCGCCGCTCGGTCAGCCGTCCGTGGGCGCTGAGCACGCCACCCTCGAGGTTCGCCGCCCCGATTCCCGCGCCGATGAAGAAGTAGGACGCATACAGCAGCACGCGGCTCGCCTGCACCGAAAACGGCCCGAACTCGAACCAGTAGTTCTGGCCGTAATGGATCAGCATCGGCAGGTAGGCGGCGGCACTGACGATGACGAGGAACAGCCAGAACTTCGAGGGACGTCGAAATCCCTTGATCGACAGACGGTTGATCGGATCGAGCAGACGCGACGACACCCGGTACAAAATGCTCGCCGTCAGGTCGAAGGCCATCAAGACATAGACGAACCAGATCGGACCGCTCGGCCATGGTCCGACCGTCATGGTTTTCCACCAGAATTCGGAGAAGCTCAGCCCCGGCGTCTGACGCAGCGCGATCGCGTAATAGGCGAGCGGAATCACGCTGACCGCGCAGACCACGAACGGCAGGCCGAGCCGCAGCAGCCGGTCGCGCAGGAAGATCAGCCATGGCTTGTTTCCGAGCCCCGGCCAGACGAACAGCCCCGACAGGAAAAAGAACATCGCCATGAAGAAGCTGTCGGTGGCGAGCACCACGCAGTCGAAGCCGATCCACGATGTCGGGTCGGTGTGCCCGAAATAGGTGTAGGGGATCACCGCGTGGTGCAGCAGCACGACCAGGGTCAGGAAGGTACGCGCGCGGTCCAGCGCGACATTGCGCTTGTGGAGCTTCGGTGCTGCCTGGATGTCGACGGCCGGAGCCGCGTGAGCAATCGATTTCATGGTGCCACCAGCCGGGTCTGCACTCTGATGTTGCAATCGGGAACCCGATTCAGCAAGGCCCAATCGGCCGGATCGGGGAGTATCGAGGTCGGTCATCTCGGCGAATCTGTTTCGTTTTTGGAACTGCGGTCGGGTGCGGGCGTTCTCGTCCGAACTGGGGACGCGCGCGGTTATCCGGGGTGAACAATGACAATTTTGAAATGGGCGCTGATCTTCCTTGTCGTGTCGATCATCGCGGGCTTGCTCGGCTTCACCGGCATTTCCGCCGCCTCCGCCGACATCGCGCGCTTTCTGTTCTATGTATTCGTCGTGATCTTCCTGGTGCTCCTGATCCTCGGGCTCACGATATTCCGGGTATAGCTGGGATCGGGGCCGAGCGCTCCCGACGTCATGCCCGGGCCTCGCCCGGGCATTGCCGTTTTGCAGGCTGGGTCAGCGCGCGACGAAAGGCCGGGCGAGACCCGGCGCTTGCGGCAGGCGACGATTCCCCTAGGCGACCTCCTCGATCTTCACCTTGTCCGGATAGAAGGCGAGGTGGCCGGCGATCTCGGTCATGGCCGGGAAGGGCTCCTCATAGGTCCAGATCGCGTTGTCCAGCGTCTTGCCGTTGGCCTTGATGCTGAAGTAGCTCGCGTCCCCCTTGTACGGGCAATGCGTGGTCCGCTCGGTGCGGGTCAACAGCTCCATGTTGGCGTCCTGCCGGGGGACGTATTGCACGGCCGGATAGCTCGCTTCCTTCAAGGTCAGCGCATGGGTGGTCTCGGCGATCACGACGCCGTCGGCGGTGACGCGGACGCGCTTGGCATTGGGCGTGATGGTGATCGGATGGTCGGGGCCGGGGAGCTTCATGATTCTGCGCCTCTTCTGGTCATTTTGGCGTGATGGCTTGTGACCGATTGATGCAGGTTTAAATCGCTGGGAATGGGAATATAGTGTGCCCGGGATGACCTAGAAGACCCCAAGGGCTAGGTTTTATCCTTAGGTTTATCTGGCCGAGCGGCCTGATTCGAACGACCTGACGGAGGTGGACTGGGATGCCGATGGACGCCCGTGATATCGAATCGATGATCAAGGCAGCGATTCCCGATGCCGAGGTGACGATCCGCGATCTGGCCGGCGACGGCGACCACTACGCGGCCACTGTTATTTCCGAGTCCTTCCGCGGCAAGTCCCGCGTCCAGCAGCACCAGATCGTCTACCAGTCGCTGAGGGGCCAGATGGGCGGCGTGCTGCACGCGCTGGCCCTGCAAACCGGCGTGCCGGAAGGCTAGGGCCCCGGCGGCCAGCAGGCGGGGGCCTCGAGCGATGGCAGACAATCCGCGCGGCGCGATGTTTCGTGTCATCGTGCCGAACCAGCACAGCCGCGTCACCAATGCCGAGCTGTTCTTCGACCTCGTCTTCGTCTTCGCCGTCACGCAGCTGTCGCATACGCTGCTGCACCACTTCACCCCGCTTGGGGCGGTGCAGGTCACGCTGCTGTTCCTCGCGGTGTGGTGGGTGTGGGTCTACACCACCTGGGTCACCAACTGGCTCAATCCCGAGCTGACGCCGGTCCGCCTGCTGCTGTTCGTACTGATGCTGGGCGGGCTGTTGCTGTCGACGTCCATACCGACCGCCTTCGAGGGCCGCGGGCTGTGGCTTGCCGGGACCTATGCTGCAATGCAGGTCGGCCGCACCACGTTCTGGCTGCTGGCGACGCCGCGGCGCCGGACGGCGGTGCGCCACAACGCCATCCGCATCCTGACCTGGCTCTCCTGCTCGGCCGTGCTGTGGATTCTCGGCGGCTTCGCCGAGCACGAGACGCGGATGTGGCTCTGGATCGCGGCGCTGACCATCGAATATATCGCGCCAGCCGCGCGGTTCTGGACCCCTGGGCTCGGCTTTTCCTCGATCGAGGCGTGGTCGGTCGAGGGCGGCCACATGGCCGAACGCTGCGCGGGCTTCATCATCATTGCGCTCGGCGAGGCCATCGTGGTCGACGGCGCGACCTTTGCCGAGCTGACCTGGACGCCGGAGAACATGGCGGCGTTCATCTCGGCGCTGGTCGGCAGCATCGCGATGTGGTGGATCTATTTCCACAAGGGCGCCGAGGCCGGCTCGGACATGATCTCCAAGTCAGAGGAATCCGGCCGCGTGGCGCGGATCGCCTATACCTATCTGCACATGCCGATCGTCGGCGGCATCATCCTCACCGCGGTGGCCGACGAACTGGTGCTGAAGCACCCGTCCGGCCATTCCGACCTGAACACGATCGTCAGCTCGATCGGCGGGCCCATGCTGTTCCTGGTCGGGACCATCCTGTTCAAATATGTGATCCGCAACTTCCTGCAGCTGTCGCACGGCGTCGGAATCGTCGCGCTGGCGATCACGGCCTATTTCGCGCGCGAGATGTCGCCGCTGGTGCTCTCGATCGTTACCACCGCGATCATGATCGTGGTCGCGGCGTGGGAGTCGATCTCGCTGCGGTCGACGGGGGAAGAGGAATAGCGGCCGCCGCTACTTGCGACCGGCCGTAGCCACGCGGTGCTGCCAATAGACGAACAGCGGTGCGCCGATCACTTCGAGCGCGGTGAAGCCCACGAAGGGCAGCGGCGGCAAGCCGACCATCAGCATCGACAGCAGCCTGCCGATGCCGCCGAGGAAGATGCCGCCCCAGACCATCCGAAACAGCACGCCCTCGCTCTCGATGCGCGGCACCAGCCAGAGCAGTGCGAGCCCGAGACCGAGCCAGACCCCGCCGAAGAAGCGCAAATTGCTGTCGAGCACCGGCAGCGCCGGAACGCCCGAGGAGGCGTAGAGCGGATCGCTGACGCCGAGCATGGTGATGATGCCGGTCAGGATCGGGACCAGGGCGAGCAACGCCGTCGCGATCTGCAGCGGACGCCTGCCCATGATTTGCCCCGTCCCCAGGTTTGGGTGCTAGTCCGCGACCAGCGCGTGCACCGAGAACATCGTGTTGGCGTCGGTCCAGCTCTCGCGCACCGTCCAGCCCCCGCTGCGGGCGAGCGCGGTGAAACGCTCGAGCGAGTATTTGTAGCTGTTCTCGGTGTGAATGCTCTCGCCCGGACGGAACGCAAAGGTATTGCCGAGGATGCGCACGGTCTGCGCCTTGCGGCTGATCAGGTGCATCTCGATACGATGGCGGTCGCGGTTGTAGATCGAGCGGTGCGTGAAGCCCGACAGATCGAAATTGCCGCCGAGCTCGCGGTTGATGCGAACCAGCACATTGAGGTTGAACCGCGCGGTGACGCCGGCAGCGTCGTTATAGGCGTCGTACAGCACGCGCTCGTCCTTCTCGAGGTCGACGCCGATGATCATCTGCGCGCCGTGGCCGAGGATCTGGCGTGCGCTGCGCAGGAAGGCCAAGGCCTCGCTCGGCTCGAAATTGCCGAGCGTCGAGCCGGGGAAGAAGCCGACCTTCGGCATCGCGGCGACGGCCTCGGGCAGCGCGAACGGCGTGGTGAAATCGGCCGCGACCGGGTAGATGCCGAGACCGGGGAAATCCTTCCGCAACCCGTCGGCCTGGGCTTTGAGGAAATCGCCCGAGATATCGACCGGCACGTAGGCTGCGAATTCGCAATGCTCGAGCAGCAGACGCACCTTGGTGGTCGCGCCGGCGCCAAACTCGACCAGCGCCGCGCCGTCAGGGATGATCGCGGCGATCTCGTCGCCGCGGTCGCGCAGGATGCCAAGCTCGGTGCGCGTCGGATAATATTCCGGCAGCACCGTGATCTGCTCGAACAGCTCGGAGCCGGTGGCGTCGTAGAAATATTTCGGCGACAGCCGCTTCGGGTGACGGGCGAGATTGCCGATCACGTCGCCGGCGAACGCCGAAGTCGCTTCGTCGAACGGATACGCTTTGGCCAAAGCGGCGGCATGCACATTCATGATACTCTCCCGAACGCGCTTACCGGCGCGCCATTGATGTCGACAGTGCTTGATCAGGCATAGTCGGCGAGGCGTAACCCCGTGAATTGCCAGCGATGGTGCGGATAGAAGAAGTTGCGGTAGGTGACACGGCTGTGACCTGAAGGCGTCGCCAGCGACGAGCCGCGCAGCACGAGCTGGTTGACCATGAACTTGCCGTTGTACTCACCGAGCGCGCCCTCGATCGCGCGGTAGCCCGGGTAGGGCGAATAGGCGCTGCGGGTCCATTGCCAGACGATGCCGTAGGCGTCGTTGAGCAGGCCGGCGCGCGCGGCGACCTCCCACTCCATCTCGGTCGGCAGGTGCTTGCCGGCCCATCGGGCGAAGGCGTCGGCCTCGTAATAGCTGACATGGCAAACCGGCGCTGACGGATCGATCGGCTGCAGGCCGCCGAGCGTCATGATCTTCCATTCGCCGTCGATCTCGCGCCAATGGCCGGGTGCCTGCCAGCCCTCGTTGCTCACGGTGCCAAAGCCATCCATCAGCCACAGCGTGGCGGTGGAATAGCCGCCGTCCTTGATGAAGGCGAGCCAGTCGGCATTGGTGACGAGATTCTTCGCGAGCTTGACCGGGCCGACCAGAGCGCGATGCGCGGGCTTCTCATTGTCGAAATGGAAGCTGTCGTCGGCGTGGCCGACGGTGTGGATGCCTTCGTTGAGCGTCACCCATTCCTCAGGCCCGCGATGCGCCGCCGGGAAGCGCCACGCCGGATCGTAGGCCGGCGGGATCGGGTTCTGCGCGAAGGCATGCAGGATGTCGGTGTACATCAGCTCCTGATGCTGCTGCTCGTGATTGAGGCCGACCTCGACCAGCGGCACCAGCGCCTCGAGCTTGTCGGCTCCGGCAGTCCGGAAGAATTTCACCACCTCGGCGTCGACATGACGGCGGTAGGCGGTGACTTCGTCGGCGGTCGGGCGGGTCAAATGGCCGCGCTGGTGGCGGGCGTGCCGCGGACCGGCGCTGACGTAATAGGAATTGAACAGATAAGCGTAGTCCGGATGGAATGGCGTGTAGCCCTCGACGTGCTCGCCGAGCAGAAACTGCTCGAAGAACCAGGTGGTATGGGCGCGGTGCCATTTGGCGGGGCTCGCATCCGGCATCGACTGGATCAGCTGGTCTTCGGGCGACAGCGGCGCGGTCCGGCGCTCGGTCTCGTCGCGGACGGCGCGATAGGCGTTCACGAGCCGCTCGGCGAGCGGCCCGGATTCGGAGGACAGTGACGGGGAGGCGGCGGGAAGGGCGGCCGCGGCAGAGGCTGGTTTCGTCACAGGGGTCTCCGATTCAAGGGAGAGAACGTTGCTTCGGCAAACTGGTTCCCGACGGACAGTTCGTCCTAGATAGGGGCTCCGTTACGGGAAAAAAGCCTCCCCCCGCGATGATATTGGGGCCGTCAGATAATCCCGGCCCCTTTTGGGCGCCCGCAGCGCCCGGCGCATGCCAGATTTCCGCCATTTTGCTTTGGATGCACAATGGTTTGAGCTACATATATAGTCAGTCACGGGTTAGAAGGGCGGGCCGGCCCGTCAAGGCCTGAGAGCGTCGCCCCCGAAGGAAGCGAAAATGAGCATCGAGCAATTCATCGACAACGAAGTGAAGTCGAACGACGTCGTGCTGTTCATGAAGGGCACGCCGCAATTCCCGCAGTGCGGGTTTTCCGGTCAGGTCGTGCAGATCCTCGACCACATCGGCGTCGGCTACAAAGGCCTCAACGTTCTCGAGTCCGCCGAACTGCGCAATGGCATCAAGGTCTATTCGAACTGGCCGACGATTCCGCAACTCTATGTGAAGGGCGAGTTCGTCGGCGGTTGCGACATCATCCGCGAGATGTTCCAGGCCGGCGAATTGCAGCAGCTGTTTGCCGACAAGGGCATCCCGGTCGACGTGGCTGCCTGACCTTGACGGCGCGCCAGATCGGCAAGGCGCGGCTCGAAGTCATCGTTACCGACATCACGACCCTGCGCGTTGACGCCATCGTCAACGCGGCCAATTCATCGCTGCTCGGTGGCGGCGGTGTCGACGGCGCGATCCATCGTGCCGCAGGCCCCGAGCTGCTCGCCGAGTGCCGCACCCTGCACGGCTGCAAGACCGGCGACGCCAAGATCACCAAAGGCTATCGGCTCCCGGCCAAGCACGTGATCCACGCCGTCGGCCCGATCTGGCACGGCGGCACCCAAAACGAGGATGCGCTGCTCGCATCCTGCTATCGCCGCGGCATTGAGCTGTGCCACGCCAATCAGCTTGGCTCTATTGCATTTCCCGCCATCTCGACCGGCGTCTATCACTTCCCGCCGGACCGCGCCGCCGGCATTGCGGTCAAGGCCGTCGTCGATGCCCTGGTCGCCGCACCCGGCCTCACGCAGGTGATCTTCTGCTGCTTCTCGCCCCAAAGCGGTCAGCTTCATCAGGAGGTCCTGGAGGCCTTTGGCAGCCCTTGTGCCTGATGATACCGCCGCTACACTTCCCCGTGATTTCCGGGGAGGGATAGTTCAAATGCATTCATTTCGTTTGACGTGCGCCGCCGCAGCCGCCGCCGCGGTGGTGCTGGCGGCGCCGGCGTACCCGCACACCGAGGGCACCTACGAGATTCCGGCGGGTGCGCATTTCAATCCCGCCAAGCTCGCCAGGATCAGCGAGTTCTTCAAGAACGAGGTCGCGACCGGAAAGATTCCGGGCGCTATCGTCCTGATCCAGCAGCACGGCAAGCCGGTGTATCACGAGGCCTTCGGCGTGCAGGATGTGGTCAGCAAGGTGCCGATCACGGACAAGACCATCTTCCGCCTGGCCTCGATGTCCAAGTCGATCACCGCCGTGGTGTCGATGCAGTTGCTGCAGGAAGGGAAATACAAGCTCGACGATCCCGTCTCGAAATACATTCCGTCCTTCGCCAACGTGAAGGTCGGCGTCGAGAAAAAGGCCGAGGACGGCACCAAGACGCTGGAGCTGGTGCCGCCAAAGCGGCCGCTCACGATCCTCGATCTGATGACGCATACGTCGGGTATCACCTACGGCTTCTATGGCGACAGCCTGGTCCGCAAGGCCTACAAGGAAGCCAATATCTACGGCGGAGATTTCGATCTCGCCGAATTCGCCGAGCGGATCGCCAAGCTGCCGCTGCACAACCAGCCCGGCGCGCTCTGGCAATACGGCCATTCCACCGACATTCTGGCGCGCGTGATGGAGCTGACCACCGGCGAGAAGCTCTCGACGATCGAGCGCGAAAGGCTGCTCGACCCGCTCGGCATGAAGGACACCGGCTTCTTCGTCACCGATCCCGAGAAGCAGAAGCTGATGGCCGAACCGATGCCGAACGACAGCGACTTCCGGGTCGGCCGGGTCAACGATCCGACCAAGGCCAAGAAATGGGAGTCCGCCAGCGGCGGCATGGTCTCGACCATGGCGGATTATTCGCGCTTCGCGCAGATGCTGCTTAACGGCGGCACCCTCGACGGCAAGACCATTCTGAAGCCGGAGACGTTCAAGGAGCTGACGACCGACCGCGTCGGGCCGGGCTCCGGCGTCGAGCGCGACTTTTTCTACTTCCCCGGCGACGGCTTCGGCTTCGGGCTTGGCATCGCGGTGCGCACCGATCCCGGCACTGCGAAGCCGCCGCCGCCCGGCGATCTCGGCGAGCTGAAATGGGACGGCGCCAGCGGCTGCTATTATGTCATCGACCGCAAGCAGGACTTCTTCTTCGTCCTGCTGGAGCAGACGCCGACCGAGCGTCAGCGCATCCAGCGGACGCTGAAGCAGCTTGTCTATGAAGCCATGGAAAACTAGAGCGTTTTCGAGCGAAGTGGATACCGGTTCGCGTGAAGCAACGCGTTGAAAAGAAGGGAATGACGGCATGATCCGATTCAGGCGGATCGGCTCATGCGCTTGCATGCGTGGGGGCCGCGCGTTCGTCGCGTCACTCGCGTTCGCGTTGGTCGCAACGGTTGCGAAGGCCGGCTCCGCGGGGCCGGCCGCGCACAGCTTCTCGGCGGAAGGCCTCGCCAAGGTCTCCGACTATGTCCGGAACGAGGTCGCGACCGGAAAGATCCCGGGCGCGATCCTGCTGCTGCAGCAGCATGGCAAGCCGGTCTATTACGAGAAGTTCGGGGTTCGCGACGTCGCCACCGAGTTCTCGATGAGCGCGGATACCATCTTCCGCCTCTATTCGATGTCGAAGCCGATCACCACGGTCATCGCGATGATGCTGGTCGAGGAAGGCAAGCTCGCCCTCGGCGATCCGGTGTCGAAATATGTCCCGGCCTTTGCCGATATGAAGGTCGGGATGGAAAAGCGCGGCGATGAGGGCAAGATGGCGATGACGCTGGAGCCGCTCAAGCGCCCCATCACCATCGAAGACCTGATGCGCCACACCGCCGGCCTGCCTTACGGCTATTACGGCGGTGGTATCGTGAACAAGACCTACGCCGATGCCGGCCTGTTCGACAACGATCCCGACAATGCCGAATTCGTGGCGCGGCTTGCGGCATTGCCGCTTGCCGAACAACCCGGCGCACAATGGGACTACGGCCATTCCACCGACGTGCTCGGCCGCATCATCGAGGTGATAACAGGCAAATCGCTGTTTCAGGTCGAGAAGGAGCGGCTGCTCGGCCCGCTCGGGATGAACGAGACCGCGTTCTATGTCGCCGACCGGACGAAATGGCCGCTGATCGCCGAGCCGATGCCGAAGGATCGCACCATCAGTCCGGTCGCCGACGTCCGCAATCCGCGCAAGCCGCTGCGATGGGAATCCGGCGGCGGCGGCATGGTCGGCACCATCGGCGACTATGCGCGCTTCTCGCAGATGCTGCTGAATGGCGGCAGCTATGAAGGCAGGCGCTATCTGAAGGCGGAGACCATCGCGCTGATGGCGAGGGACCATATCGGTCCGGAGACCGGCGTCGTGCGCGACCAGAACTACTATCCCGGTCCGAACTCCGGCTTCGGCCTCGGCTTCGCGGTCCGCACCTCGGTGCCGGTGAACACAGACTGGCCGCTGGGCGAGTATCGCTGGGACGGTGTCGGAGGCACCTTCTTCTTCATCGATCCCGCGGACGATCTGTTCGGCATCTTCATGGTGCAGACGCCGTCGCAGCGCGGCCGGATCCAGCAGGAGCTGAAGGCGCTGATCTACCGGGCGATGGGACGGTAGACGTGGCGCGCGGAGGTGGTCATGCAGGCGATGACATTCACTCTCCGCAAGCTCATCCTGGTGGCCGTCACATCTGCCGCCATGACTGCGTGCCGGCCTGTTCTGGCCGAAGAACCTCGCCGCCTCGGTGATGCCGACGTCATGCAGCGGATCGACCATGTCTTGAACGGCCTGAGGACGGCGATTGTCGTCGACGGCGATGCGCCAATGACGCTTGCCGATCGCATGAACGAGCTGCACGTTCCCGGTGTCAGCATCGCGGTGATTCATGGCGGCGCCATCGAATGGGCGCGCGGCTTTGGCTCAGCCGCCGTCGGCGGTCCGCCCGTGGTGCCGGAAACGCTGTTTCAGGCGGCCTCGATCAGCAAGCCGGTGACCGCCATCGCCGCTCTTGCGCTGGCCCAGGCCGGCAAGCTCGATCTCGATGCGGACGTCAACGCTGCGCTCAAGAGCTGGAAGATTCCGAACTATCCGTATCCCCGGTCCCGGGTGACAGTTCGGCGGTTGCTGAGCCACACGGCCGGGACGAACGTGCCCTACTACCCGGGCTATCAGGTCGGCCAGCCGGTCCCCTCTCTTCGCCAGATTCTCGATGGCACGCCGCCTGCGAACAGCGCGCCTGTCCGGGTCGAGCACGAACCCGGCAAGCAGGATCAATATTCCGGCAGCGGCTACACGATCGTTCAGCAACTGCTCGTCGACGTGATGGGGCGGCCGTTTCCTGCGCTGCTCGACGATGTCGTCCTCAAGCCTTTCGGGATGACGCATTCCAGCTTCGCGCAGCCATTGCCTGCGGATCGTTTGACGATGGCCGCCACGCCGTACCGGTCAGACGGCGCGCCGGTGCCGGGCGGCCCGCATGTCTATCCCGAACTGGCCGCCGCGGGATTATGGACGACGCCGGCCGATCTCGCCCATCTCTTGCTCGGCGTGCTGGATTCGTTAGCCGGTCGGAGCAATCCCGTTCTGTCGCAATCGATGACGGCCGAGATGCTCTCGCCGGTTCTTGGCAGTGCCGACGGGCTACCCCCTGGGATCGGACGACGCGGGCTGGGCTGGCTGGTTCGCGGCTCGGCGCCCAACCGGCAATTCTGGCACAACGGCGTGAACGAGGGCTTCATCGACACCATGGTCATTTTCGAGAACGGCGATGGCGCCGTTGTCATGACCAACGGCTGGGGCGGTCGGATCCTCGTCGACGAGATCCTGCGCAGCATCGCGGCCGAGTACCGCTGGCCGGATCGCCAGGCCAAGGTCGGGAAGTTCCTTGCAGTGAGCCCGCAGACGCTGGACCGTCTGGTCGGGACCTATCGGTTCTCGCCGGAATTTTCGATCCACGTCACAAGGGTCGGCAATCGCCTGTTCAGCGAGGCGACAGGGCAGGAGCGGCGCGAAATCTTCGCCACCAGCGATCACGAGTTCTTTTTCAAGATCGTCGATGCCGCGCTGTCATTCGACACGGACGGCCAGAACGCGGCAATGCAAGTGACCCTTCACCAGGAAGGAACTGACTACGTCGGAAAACGGCTGCCGTAGTTTGGCAGCCGGATTTCCATGGAGCTCCATCCGGGCCACGGGAGTTACGCCGCGCGCACGATGTCCCTGACCTGCCCGACCGCTTCCTCGATCATCGCTGCGGTGACATCGAGATGCGTGCAGGCCCTGATCCGGCCGTCCATCATCGCCAGTGTCACGCCGCGCTTGCGCAGCTCGGCGACCATCTTGTCGCCTGATACGCCGGCGCCGTCGGGCTTGAAGAAGACGAGGTTGGTCTCCGGCGCCTGTACCGCGATGCCGTTGATCTGAGACAGGCCGCGCGCCAGCGCCCGCGCATTGGCGTGGTCGTCGGCGAGGCGGTCGACATGGTGATCGAGCGCATGGATGCAGGCCGCGGCGCAGACGCCGGACTGCCGCATCGAGCCGCCGAGCCGCTGCTTCCAGCGCCAGACATCGTCGATGAACGCCCGGGTGCCGGCGATCACGCCGCCGATCGGCGCGCCGAGGCCCTTGGAGAAATCGATCCAGGCGGAATCCCAGCCCGCCGTCATGTCGCGCGGCGAGATGCCGGACGCGACGGTCGCATTGAGCAGCCGCGCGCCGTCCATGTGGGTGACAAGGCCGTGGGCCTTGGCGATGCGCACGACCTCGTCGAGCGCCGCCTTCTTCCAGATCGTGCCGCCGCCGATATTGGCGGTCTGCTCGACGCTGACGAGCACCTGCGGCGGCTGGTAGCGGGTGCGCGGATGCAGCGCGGCCTGGAAGGTCTCCGGCGTGAACTGGCCGTCATCGCCCGGCAGCTGCGTGATCTGGAAACCGCCGAGCGCGGCATGGGCGCCGCCCTCGCGCGCAATGATATGCGCGGTCGCATGCGCCAAAATCTCGTCGCCGGGGCGGCAATAGGCCAGCGTCGCCGCAACGTTGCACATCGTGCCTGACGGCATGAACACGGCGGCTTGCTTGCCGAGCAGATCGGCGACGCGGGCGCAGAGCTCGTTGGTGGTCGGATCATCCCCGACCTGTTCGTCGCCGACCTCCGCCTTCGCCATCGCCTCGCGCATCGCCGGCGTCGGCTTGGTCTGCGTATCGGACAGAAGGTTGATGCGAACGGGCGGGGCCTTGGGATCGGGCCGGGCAGGGGTGTAGTGCATGGCTTTCCTCATCGCTCCGCACTGAGGGCGGATCCGCTGCTGAAACGCGATGAGATAAGATGGATCGTCATCGCGCCCTGGCTTCTTGTTTGAGCATGATCGTATCCGGAAAACCGCTTCGCGCTTTTCGGATCATGCTTTAGCGTATAGGCCTCCGGGCGGCGTGACGAAACCGCATAATGATGATCTCGGTGGGCGTCACGCGATAGTCGATCAGGTAGGGATACGGTGTCGCCGAAAGCCGGCGGACGCCTGGGCGGCTTGTCGGACGCCCCGCACGCGGCTGCTCTTGCAGCAGCGTGACAAGTGCCAAGATGCGGTCGCGCACATGGACCGCGCCCTGGGGAGATCGTGTTTCGATATAGGAAAGTGCCCGATCAATCTGAACAAGAGCGCGTCGCGTGTAACGGACGTTCACAGCCCGTGCTTTGCCCACATCGCACGGACTTCCTCGGCCGTTGCCAGCTCGCCGCGTGCAATCTCGGCGTCGGCTTCAGCCAGATCGGCGTCTTCTTCCGGCGTGAGCTGGAGCGGCGGTTGGTCGACTCCGGCAAGCTGCAGCATGATGCGCGCGAGCTCGTCCTGCTCTGTGTCAGGCAAGCTTGAAACTGTCTCGAAGGCCTGTTCGAGTAACCGGGTCATCGGCAAGAAACCTCAACGGGCAGCCATCTCCAAGTCCCGGATATAATAGTCGTCTTGTGGGCAAACAAAAAGGCCCCGGCAAAACCGGGGCCTTTCGGATCTCGCAATGCTGAAGTGATCAGCGCGAATAGAATTCGACGATCAGATGCGGCTCCATCTGCACCGGGAACGGCACGTCCGAGAGGCCGGGGGTGCGCGCGAACTTCGCGGTCATCTTGGAGTGATCGACCTCGATGAAGTCGGGCACGTCGCGCTCGGGGAGCTGGGCCGCTTCCAGCACCGGGGTCAGCTGCTTGGAGGATTCCTTGACCTCGATGAGGTCGCCGACCTTCAGTTTGTAGCTGCCGATGTTGACCTTGCGGCCGTTCACCTTGATGTGGCCGTGGTTGATGAACTGGCGCGCGGCGAACATCGTGGAGACGAACTTGGAGCGATAGACCACGGTGTCGAGACGGCGCTCCAGGAGGCCGATCAGGTTCTCGCCGGTATCGCCCTTCAGGCGGCTGGCTTCGACATAGATGCCGTGGAACTGGCGCTCGGAAATGTTGGCGTAGTAGCCCTTGAGCTTCTGCTTGGCGCGGAGCTGCACGCCGAAGTCGGAGAGCTTGCCCTTGCGGCGCTGGCCGTGCTGGCCGGGGCCGTATTCGCGGCGGTTCACGGGGCTCTTCGGGCGGCCCCAGATATTCTGGCCCATGCGGCGATCGATCTTGTACTTCGCCTCACTGCGCTTTGTCATCGCGTCCTCTTTTGCATAGCCGTCGCTACCCAGCGGCCGGCGTTTGTCAGTTTCAGGTTTGAGGAGACGCGCCCTCCTGTGTACCGGCCAAAAGACCTGTACCGACAGGTCCGCCTCGAAAGCTCGGGGAGGACCACGGGTCGCGAAACGCATCGCGGGCCGAAACCGGCCCGCGAGCAAGGGTGGTCTTAAGGAGAAAGTCCGGTTCTGTCAAACAAAACGCAGGGCGTTTTGGGCGGAATCGGCGTCAAATTTGGCCAATTTCGTCCCTCAGAGGCGGCTTCCGGCCGCCCGGACCAGCCGGGCATCGGCTTGCGGCCGGCCCGCGCCCAGTTCCGCGGCGATTTCGCCGCCCAGCACCTGCTCGAGGCGGGTCAAGGTCTGCGCGATCAGGGCGGCGTCGCAGACCAGATGGTCCCAGCGGAGCACCACGTCGACGGTGTGGTCCGGCCTGATCACGCCATAGCTCAACAGGAATGGCCCCGGGCTCAGCGCGTGCAACTCGCCGGGGCCATAGGCCGCGACCGAGGTCACGCCAAAACTGCCGCAGAAATTGGCGCGCTGCCGGCCAAAATTCATCCCGATCGCCCACGCCAGGCGGCGCAGCGGCAGCGGCAGGCGCGTCACGCAGAGTATTTTGCGGAACGAGGGGATTTCGTGGAGCGGCGCGGTCTTGGCGCGGCGGATCAGCGCGTCGACCTCAGCGAGCGGCATCTCGTCGGCGGCACAGACGCGCTCGAACAGCACGCAGTCCTCGCCCTTCTCAACGCGCGCAATCGCCACCATGCCGACGCTGCGCGGCAGCTCGTAGAGGCAAGGCCACGGCCACTTGACGTGCAGCGTGCGCAGGGTCGGCTCGGTCCTGGCGACCAGCGCGAATGCCTTGACGAAGATGGCGGCCCAGCCCGGTGCCTGCGCCGCACGCGCACGGGCCTCGACGATTGCGCGGACGTTCAAGGTGCGCTTCAGGGAGACCAGCGGCACGCCGGCCGATGCATGCATTAGATCGGCGACGAGACGGCGCGGCAATGAAATCTGACGAAATTTACCGCGCATCCGTTCGGTTCAGTTCCCTTGCAAACAGGCAAAAAATCAAAGGCCCGGCGAGCTCAAATGATTGCTCGCCGCACCTGAAGCTCAGATGAACCGACTGGTCGAGGACCAAGGGTTCTGCTCACGGCGCTGGTTTTGCCAACGGCTCGCCGGCCTTGACCACGTAGACGCCGAGCACCTTGAGCGGCTTGTCGCCGGACGTCTTGGCGTCGTGCACCGCGCCTTCCGGGATCTGGTAGGAATCGCCCGCCTTCAGCTTCAACGGCGGCTTGCCGTCGATCAGGAGTTCGAGCTCGCCTTCGAGCACATAGCCGGTTTCAGCGCCGGGATGGGTGTGACGCCCCGACGCACCCCCGGCCGGAACCTCGGCGATCGCGGTGACCGTATTGTAGCCCGGCGGAAAATCGACCTTCTGCAGCGGCGTCCGCTTGATGCCGCTCTGCTGCGCAAAGGCAGCGCCGGCACCGGCAAGGGCAATCACGGTGAGACCGAGCAGTAATTTCCTGAACATGCATTTTCCTCCCAACCCGCAAAACTCTAGCAGCGCGGAATCGCGGCGGAAAGCGGGCGATGTGTGATGTGCACTTGCGACATTGGGATTAGTCCGTTCATCCAACAGCGCGGGTTTGCGCCGCATATTCATGAGCTACTCAGGCGAACGAGCTGTCTCGGCAATGGTGATGCGTACTGTTCACTCCATCGCAGGCGCGGCGCCGGAAGTTGCGCCGCGGTTCCTTCTCGACGTGACGGGAACCTGCTCGCCGGCAGCTGTGAACGAGCGGAGCGCCGCGCGGCCGCGTTGACGCCTACCGCTTGATCCCCGCGAACGCAGCCGCAATGCCGCGCTGGAACAGCGACCAGTCGAAGCCCAGCGCGAGCGCGAGGTAACCGCGCTCGATCATCGCATTGGCCTGTTCGGCGGTGCGCGCCACGCCGCCGATCGGCACGCCGCTTTTCATGATGCCTTGTTCGGCGCGCTGCATTAGCGCAACCACTTCGGGATCGTCGGGCAGACCGCGCTTGTTGATCGAGGTGGCGAGATCGCCGGGGCCAATCACCGCGAGGTCAATGCCCGGCGTCGCCATGATCTCGTCGATGCGGTTCACCGCATCGACATGCTCGATCGTGATCATGCAGATCATGTCGTCGTCAGCGGTCGCCATGTAGTCGTTCATCGAGACGCCCCAGCGGAACGGCGCATGGAACGGTCCCCAGAGCCGGTCGCCCTTCGGCGGGTAGCGCACGCTGCGCACCGCCTTCACCGCATCGCTTGCGTTGCAGATCATCGGAAAATTGATGCCGAGCGCACCGATGTCCATCGGTGCCTTGGCGAGATGCGGCTCGTTGGCGGCGATCCGCACCATCGGCACGCAGGGCGTGCCCGAGGTCGCCACGATCATCGCATGGGCGGTGCCGAGATCGATCGGGCCGTGCTCGAGATCGACGATGATCCAGTCCAGCGACTGCGCCATGATCTGCACGGTCTGGATGCTCGGGATGGTCGCGATCGCGCCGAAGGTCGGGCGCTTGTCGCGCCACTGCTTGCGCAGGCGATTGAGCGGCGTCAGCGGGGCTGCGGTCAAATTCGGATCCTCCCTCGAAGGAGAGCAGAGGCTAGCAGCGCGTTGTGACGGCGAAAAGGATCAGGCCGGGACGCGGCCGCCGAAGAATGGCGTCAAGGCTTCCGTCAGCGCGTGCGGGCGCTTCGAGGTGAAGATCATCTCGGCGCCGGCCTGGTCGCTCGCGTGGCCGGCCAGGCCGAGCAGGTCGGCGACGCGGCGTGCGATCGCCGGCGCCGGATCGATCCAGTCGACCGGCCAGGGTGCGAGCCGGGTGAGGCGTTCCAGCAGCAGCGGATAATGCGTGCAGGCGAGCACGACGGTGTCGGTGCGGGCGGGGTCGTGGGCGCCATCGCCGACGAAGCAGGGCGCGAGTTCGGCCGCGATGTCCTCGTCGCGCACGCTCTCGCCGCTGAGGGCGGCCTCCGCCAGCGAGGCGAGCTCGCCGGAGCCGACCAGCGTCACCTCGCAGCCCTGCGCAAAGTCGGAGATCAGCTTGCGGGTATATTCGCGCTTCACGGTGCCCTTTGTGCCGAGCACCGACACGCGCTTCGTTTTCGACGAGGCGCAGGCCGGCTTGATCGCCGGCACGGTGCCGACGAAGGGCAAAGGATAGGCGTCGCGCAGATGCGACATGACCAGGGTGGATGCCGTGTTGCAGGCGATCACGACGAGGTCGGGCGCGTGGGCCGCGATCAGCTCACCGACCAGCGGCACCACGCGGGCGATGATCTCGTCCTCGCCGTGGTGGCCATAGGGGAAGAAAGCGTCGTCGGCGACATAGACGTAATGCGCGTCGGGCCGGGCGCGGACGATCTCGCGCAGCACGGTGAGGCCGCCGAGGCCGGAATCGAACACAAGGATGGTCGGGGGAGTGGACACGCGAAAACTCTATCCGAAGCAGGGTTACCATTCAGTTGTTTTTGGCTATCCGGCCGCTTCGGCCGACAAAAACCGGTGAAGCCGGGAATTTCACATGGCCTTGACCGATAGTTGCAAGTATCACGGCAAACTATTGCTGCGACGTGTGAAATCCAAAAATGCGGCCGCAAGGGGGCCACGCGACATGATTCGCAATACCGCCGCGAGCTGGGGCTCGCTCGCCCGCGCGTTCCACTGGGGGCTCGGCCTCGCCATCATCGGCATGCTGGCCTATGGCTGGTGGATGAACCACATCCCGGCGCGGGCGGACAAGTTCTTCTACCGCTCGATCCACGCCGATATCGGCTACCTGGTGCTGCTGCTCACCGTGCTGCGGCTGCTCTGGCGCGGCCTTAACCCGACGCCGGCACTGCCGGCCGACATGCCCTCCTGGCAGCGGATCGCCGCCCGGGTCAGCCACGGCGCGCTCTATGCCGTCACCATCCTGGTGGCGATGCTGGGGTGGGCGCATTCCGGCGCCCGCGCCCAGGATTATTCGAGCTTCTTCGGCCTGTTTCACGTTCCCCAGATCACCTCGCCCGACAAGGCGGCGGCGGATGCCTTTGAGGATCGCCACATCTTCTTCGCCTATGTCTTGCTGGCGCTGATCGTGCTGCACCTCGCCGCGGTCGCCTTCCACCACTTCGTCAAGCGCGACCGTGTCGCCGCGCGGATGATGGGGACAAGCGAAATTGACCCCGCCCGCTAGGCATGGGCGGCCGGCTCGGTGCCTTCCAAAATGGTCGCCCGCGCGGGGACACCTGCGTTACCCTGTGACGAACGGGGGCGGCCATCGCGGTTCGAATGCTCATGAACGATTCTGCACGACATCAAACGAACTGGCGTATGCCGGACGAGGGCGCCCCGCATGCCGCCACCTGGATGGCCTTCGGCGCCGACGTGGAGCTCTGGGGCACGAAGCTCCTTCCCGTCATCAGAAATAATCTCGCCAGCGTTGCCAAGGCAATCGCGGTCTATGAGCCGGTGAAGATGCTCGTGCGCGAGGAGGACTACGACATCGCCGCGCGGCTGTGCGGTCCCTCGGTCAGCCTCGTCGTTCAACCGCTCGATGATGTGTGGCTGCGCGACACGGGACCGGTCTTTGTGACCAATCCTGCCGGGCAGCTCGGCGCCGTCGGTTTCAATTTCAACGGCTGGGGCAACAAGCCGCAACCGTATGCACGCAAGCAGCATCTATATGCACGAGATGCCAGGGTTGCAGAGCATCTGGCAGGAGCCGCGCAGGCAATCTTCTTGAAGGCCGATTTGGTGCTGGAAGGCGGCGGGATCGAGGTCGACGGTGAGGGGACGGCCATCATCACCGAGAGCTGCGTCCTCAACCCAAATCGCAATCCCGACGTCTACAAGGCAAAATGCGAAGACGAATTGTCTCGCCTGCTCGGACTGGACAAGATCATCTGGCTGCCCGGCATCGCCGGCAAGGACATCACCGACGGACATACCGACTTCTACGCGCGATTTGCCAGCCCCGGCGTTGTCGTAGCCGGCCTGGAACCAGACCCGTCGTCGTTCGATCATGCGGTGACCAAACGACACCTCGATTTGTTGCGCGGCGCTGTTGATGCGAAGGGCCGGCGCCTGGATGTCGTGGTGTTGCAGGGCCCGTCGACGGTGCGTCCGACGCACAGCAGCAGCAAGGACTTCGCCGCCGGCTACATCAATTTCTATGTCTGCAACGGTGCCGTGATCGCGCCGGAATTCGGTGACCCGACGGCGGACCGCAACGCGCGCGACAAGTTGCGCGAACTGTACCCGGACCGGGAAATCATCCAGCTCGACATCGATGGCATCGCCGCCGGTGGCGGCGGCATCCACTGCACCACGCAACAGCAGCCGCGCTTGTGAAAGCTGGCGGCCCGGTCGCGAAGTGAGCGACCGGGCCGTGGCTGCATGAGCGGCGCTAGCCGGCCGGCATCTGCTTCTCGACCAGGCGCACCCAGTAGGAGGCGCCGTGGCCGAGGATGTTGTCATTGAACTTGTAGGCGGGGTGGTGGCACATCGGACCGTCGCCCATGCCGAGGAAGACGAACGCGCCGGGGCGCGCCTCCAGCATGAAGGCGAAATCCTCGGCGCCCATCACCGGCACCAGATTGTCGTTGACGCGGTCGGCGCCGACCACGTCGCGGGCGACCTCGACGGCGACGCCGGCCTCGCGCGCATGGTTCAACGTCACCGGATACATGCGTCCATAATCCGTCTCGGCCGAGCCGCCATAGGCCTTGGCGATGCTGGAGGCGACCTCGCCGATCCGGCGCTCGACCAGGTCGCGCACACCAGGATCGAGCGTGCGCACGGTGCCACCCAGCGTCACGGTCTCCGGGATCACGTTGAACGCGGTGCCGGCCTCGAACATGGTGATCGAGATGACAGCCGATTTCAGCGGGTCGACATTGCGCGATACGATCGACTGCAGCGCATTGATGATCTGGGCACCGATCAGCACGCTGTCGACCGCCTCGTGCGGAGCGGCGCCGGCGTGGCCGCCCTTGCCGTGGACGACAATCTTCAACGTGTCCGACGAGGCCAGCATCGGGCCCGGCGTCGTCGCGAAGTAACCCTCGGGCAGCCCCGGCATGTTGTGCAGGCCGTAGACCTCCTGAATGCCCCAGCGGGTCATCAGCCCGTCGTCGACCATCGCCTTGCCGCCGGCGCCGCCTTCCTCGGCGGGCTGGAAGATCACGACCGCGGTGCCGTCGAAATTGCGCGTCTCGGTGAGATATTTGGCAGCGCCGAGCAGCATCGCGGTGTGGCCGTCATGGCCGCAGGCGTGCATCTTGCCGGGAATCTTCGAGGCGTAAGTGACACCCGAGGCCTCCGCGATCGGCAGCGCGTCCATGTCGGCGCGCAGGCCGATGGTCTTTCCCGAAGTGGACTTGCGGCCGCGGATCACGCCGACCACGCCGGTGCGCCCGATCCCCGTCACCACCTCGTCGCAGCCGAACTCGCGCAGTCTGTCGGCGACGATGCCGGCGGTGCGGTGGACTTCGTAGAGCAGTTCAGGATTCTCATGGAAGTCATGGCGCCAGGCGGCCATTTCATCCGAGAGGGCGGCAACGCGATTGACGATGGGCATGGGGAGCGTCCGTTTCTTGTGAGCTTTGGTGGGTGGCGCAGCGTAGCGTAACCCGCCGACTTGTCACGCGGAATGGCGTCAGTAGCCCCGATGGGGCCAACGGGTCGCGCGAACGCGCGCCCGATGACAGGCTCCGCGCAATCCGGGATCATTCGCGTGCGCAGTCCCCGGATTTCGCTGCGCTGCATCCGGGCTACGAAGTTCACAAATTCGCCAGCCCGCATTCAACAGCGAGGCGGACCAGCTGGGCGTCGGTCCGCATGCCGGTCTTGGCCTTGATGAGGTAGTGATAGTTCTGCACGGTCTTGGTGCTGAGGTTGAGGTTGGCGGCGATCTGCTCCTTGGTGCTGCCGGCCGCCAGCTGCCGGAGGATTTCGATCTCCCGCTCGCCGAGCTGGTCGAGCGCCGATCGGGTCGGCACCAGGCTCTCCAGCGCCAGCACGCGCGCGACGTCGTCGCTCATCGCATGCTCGCCGCGCGCCACCGAGCGGATCGCCGCGATCAGCTCGGCCGGTTCGCTGCCCTTGGTGACGAATCCACTGGCGCCGGCGCCGAATGCCGCCTTCACCTGGGCCGCCTCGCTGTGCATGCTGAAGACGAGGATGCGCGCGTCGGCGTCGCGCGCGCGGATGTTGCGGATCGCCTCCAGTCCGCTGGCACCCGGCATCGAAATGTCCATCACCACCACATCAGGCTGGTGCGACTTGAACGCGCGATAGGCATTGGCGGCGTTGTCGGCTTCGGCGACCACGCGGAAATCGTCCTGATGCTCGAGCACGCGCCGGTAGCCCTGGCGGACGACCGGATGATCGTCCACCAGCAGGATCGAGATGCCGCGGGTAGTCAACGTTGTCATCTCAGGCGGCGAGCGGGATCGTGGCGGCGACCGACAGGCCGCGGCTGGCGCGCGCGATCGACAGCGAGCCGCCGAGGGCCGTGACGCGCTCGCTGACGCCGGTGAGGCCGAAGCCCGCGGATTGCGCCACCTTGGCCGCATCGCCGCCGCCATCGTCCTCGACGCGGACCAGCAGGGCGTTCTCGCTTCCGGTCCGCCGCTCGATCCGCAGCACGATCTCGCGCGCCGAGCTGTGGCGCAGCGCATTGGTCAGGCATTCCTGCGCGACGCGATAGGCGGTGGCGGCGACCGTGCCGCTGATGTCGGCAAGGTCGCCCTGCAAATCGAGCTGGATCATCGGCTGCGCCGTGCGCGACCGCCAGCTGTCGACGAGATCGACCAGGCTTGCCTCCAGCCCGAGCTCTTCGGCCGGCGGATGGCGCAGCCGGTTCAGTGTATCGCGCAGGCACGCCATGATGCGGCGCGTCGCCTGCGAGATCATCCGTGCATCCTGCGCAATTTCGGTGCCGGCGGCGTACTTGTCCCCGGCGCTTGCCTCGATCGTGTTGGCGAAGGCGAGGATCGCGGTGAGATTCTGGCCGAACTCATCGTGCAGCTCGCGCGCCAGCGTGCGGCGTTCGTCGTTGCGGATTTCGAGCAGCCGCCTCGTCAGCACCGTGCGTTCCTCCTCGGCAAGCGCGAGGCGGTCGCCGAGATCGCTGACGGCGCGCCCGATCATCGCGAGCTCCATCGAGCGGACGCGCGGCAGCGGCGTACGGTACTCGCCGTCGGCCATGCGCCGCAGCGCCGACACGATCGAGTGGGCGGGCGCCAGCGTGTGCGCGATCGCAAGCGAGGCGAGCAGGGCGATGGCGAGCGCCATCAACAGCGCGACATGGATGTTGTCGAGAATGTGCTGCCAGGCGAGCGCGATCGCGGCGTCCGGATCGGCGATGGCGCGGACGGTTCCCGCGGTCGCGGCGCGGGCGCTGATCGGCCGCTCCACGGTGGCGTGATCGCCGAGCACCATCTGCACGGTGGCCGCGAACCAGCGCGGCGGCGCCTTGCCGATCCCCTTGCTCTGGCCGCAGAGCGGCTTCTCGAAGGCGCCGGCCGGTTCGAACTGCACGCAGATCCCGGGCGCGATCAGGCCCATGGTTTCGATGGTGCGCCAGTCCGGTGCCGGCAGCAATTGCTCGCGCATCCGGTTGCTGCGCAGCAGCAATTCGCGCCAGTACAGCGCTTCGAGCGATTGCGAAACCCGCTCGGCGGACGCCTGCGTGGCGCGATCGACGCTGCGATAGGCGTCGATCGTGGCCCAGACGGTGGCTGCGCCGAGGCATAGCGCGACGATCACGAGCAGGCGGGCGACCAGTTGAAGCACGAGGCGCATGCGATCACTCCACGGCCAGAGCATGATCCGGAACGGAGAGACGCGGCTGGTCATGCTCAAACGAGAAATGCGATGCTAACAGCAGCGCTGTTCCCCGCCAATCGCAAGCATGCGAAGCTGTGCAGGTCGGGAAATTTGCCCGACGAAATCTGGGCAGATGTCTTTGGACGGCGCAGGCCGGCTCTGCTCTAACGGAAAGTGAGGCCCGCGGAGCCTCATGGAACAGTCGTCACAGGGAGCTCACGCAGCATGGATGCCAAGGTCGACGTCGCGGCCGCATCGGCCGGCACGGACGCGGCGGAGCGCAGCGCCCTGCTGCTCTGGTTGATCTTCACCGGCCTTTCGGTGTTCGCCGCCTTCCTGCTGTGGCGCTACGGGCTGATCCGCCTCATGATCAGTTCGGACCGCACCTACATTTCCAGCGTCATCGCGGTCCTCTACATCGTCACCTGCATCCATTGCTTCTGGCGGACGCGGGCGATCGCGCGGGAAGGCGAGGTCGCGCGCTCCTGCCGCACCATCCTCGCCGCGCCCGATGGCGCCAGGATCCTTGCATCAGGGGCGCTTGCATCGGATGGGCGCGGCCTGCCCGGCGGGCTCGTCACCGATCACATCAAAAGCCTGGTGCAGAAGGCCGAGGCGCAGGCCAAGGGGCGCATCGACCAGACCCTGCTGCTGCGGACGCTGGCGGACCGGCTGCGCGGGTCCAACGGCTTTGGCGCCTTCGTCTCCGATACGCTGATGAAGCTCGGCCTGCTCGGCACCATCATCGGCTTCATCATCATGCTGGCGCCGATCGCTTCGCTGGATGCCGCCGACAAGGTCGCGATGAAATCGTCGATGGGCCTGATGAGCGACGGCATGGCGGTCGCGATGTACACGACGCTGGCCGGACTGATTGGATCGATCCTGGTGCGGATCCAGTATTACATGCTCGATTCTGCGACCCAGCGGGTGTTTTCCGACGCCGTCGTGCTGACCGAGACGCACGTCACGCCGGCCCTGGAACGTCGCCTTGGTACGCCGTCATGATGGATGAGTTCGGGCTCTATCCGCGCGAGGAGCCGTTCGATCCGCTCGGCGTGATGCTATTCAAGGCGCTGCAGGTCATCGCCTTCCTGTTCTTCCTGGCGCTGCTTGCGGTGTCGCCGGACTCCAAGGAAGGCAAGATCGAATCCAAGGCGGAGTTCATCATCACGATGGACTGGCCGGACAACCATCCTGACGATCTCGACCTGTTCGTGCAGGATCCGGCCGGCAACATCGCCTGGTACCGGCATCGCGAAGCCGGCTTCCTGACGCTCGATCGCGACGATCGTGGTGGCGCCAACGACTTCATCATCGTCAACGGCAAGAAGATCGCCTCGCCAATCCGCGAGGAGATCGTCACGCTGCGCGGCGTCGTCGCCGGCGAATACACCGTCAACGTCTCGCATTTCCAGGCGACGACCGGCGAGCCGGTGCAGGCCAATGTGAAGGTGCAGAAGCTCAATCCGACGGCGCAGGTGATCTTCGACGACAAGCTGACCGTCGATCACACGGGCGACGAGAAGACCGCGGTCAGGTTTCGTCTCGACGCCGAGGGCAAGGTGATCAACGTGGACCGGCGGCCGAAGTCGCTGCTCGAGACCTTCCGCAGCAGTTGGCGCAACGGCGGCGACCTCGATCCGAAAACCGGTGTCCCGAAAAGCGGCGTCAGGGTGCTCCGCAATGATTAGCTTGCAGTCGGTCATTCTCACGCTTGCGGTCGCATACGCGGTGGTCGGTGCGCTGCTCCTGATCGTGCTGGTCTATGCGCGACTGCACTGGTCGCTGAAGGCTGTCGTCATCGTCGTGACCAGCGCGTTCTACTTCGTCAGCTTCGGCGGCATGCGCGGTCTGCTCGGCTGGGCGTCCGCGGAAAAATTGCCGGCGAACTTCAAGCTGCTGTCGACGCGGATCGTGGAGCCGCATTCGCTGGAGGGCGACTCGGGCTCGATCTATCTCTGGGTCGAGGAGCTCGACGAGGACAACCGGCCGAGCGCGATCCCGCGCGCTTTCCGCATTCCCTATAGCGAGGCGTTGGCGGAGCAGACCCACACCGCCGAGAACGAGATCAAGGCCGGGCATCCGCAAGGCGGGCGGGCGGCGGATTTCGGCGGCGGCGACGGCACCATCATGGACTTCGTCAGGGAGTACATCACGCCGAAGACGATCGTGGAGACCACCGGCGGTGATTCCACCACGGGGACGTTCGTGGCCCCGCCGGCCGGCGCGCAAGGGTCGGTGTTCACGCCGCTGCCGCCGCCCCGGATGCCGCCCAAGGACGCGCAGCAATAGCGGGATGCCTGCCCAGGAGGGTGGCATAAAAATAGGGATCGGCAATAATCAGTCAGCGGGGTGGACAGTAATCATCCGGAATTCCTCAATTCCCTGAAGTGTGTAGTCTTGGGGCTAACCGGGGCTAGATTTTATCCCCAAGCCATTTTTCCCGGCAAAGGGGCCGCTGCGTGAAGCGGCCCCTTTCGATTCCGGCGGCAGGGCACGGTGAGGGGCCGGCGCGGTGGAGCGGGCTTACAGCACCGTCAGGAATGCGATCGCGAGAACCATCAGCCACCCGACAATGACGAGCGAGACCACCGCGCCCGCGGTGATCTTGGCGATCTCCTTCAAGGTCATTGGCCGGTCCATGCAAACCTCTCCTGGGTAGCCCTGAGCGAGACATAGGCGCGGACTGGCAGATCGCCCCGGCTGCTCACGGAACGTTGTAGCGCCCATGAGCCAGGGGTGGGCCCTTCCGGAGGCCCAACCTGTCATTTCACAAAATATTGTCTGACAGATATTGAAATCTGTCAGCGGGATGGTGTATACACTCACCAGCCCCAAGGGAGGAGGGCGCCCAGTGGCTGTTCCGGCGTTGGCCGGGGAGCCGGACTTAATTTGACTACCTCGAAGGACTACCTCCATGACCATAGAAATCTTTCAATTGACCGCCCAGATTCAACAGTGGCTCAATCTTCGCGTCGCCCGCCACTTGGCCGCCCAGGCCGCCAAGTTCACCCGCGGGCAGGACAGCGATAACCAGACGGTAAACGCATGAACGAGGCGGTGGTTTTGACACCCGAGCGGATCCTCGAGGCAACTGAGGATGTCTTGAGGCGCTTCGGGCTGACCAAGGCCACCGTTGTCGACGTTGCCCGTGCGCTGGATGTCAGCCACGGCAGCGTCTACCGTCACTTCCCCAGCAAAGCCTCGCTGCGCGATGCCGTCGCCAAGCGCTGGCTCGACCGCGCCAACGAGCCGCTGTGCAAGATCGCAGCTGGCAATGGCCCCGCGCCGGAGCGGCTGGAGCAATGGCTGCGCACCGCCTTCACGATCAAGCAGAAGAAGGTGTGCGACGATCCCGAGATGTTCGCGACCTATCTGGCGCTGGCGCAGGACGCGCGTGAGGTGGTGGAAGCCTACAAGGACAAGCAGGTCGACCTGATCGCGAAAATCCTGTCCGACGGTGTCGCGCAGGGCGTGTTCGAGATCGACAATGTGAAGGCGACCGCGCGTGCCGTGTTCGACGCCACCGTCCGCTACCATCACCCGGCGCATGCCGAGGAATGGGCCAAGCCGGAATGTCCGGGACGGATCGATGCGCTGCTGGCCCTGCTGCTGAAGGGTCTGCGGGTCTGCAAGCCCTGACCGACCTTTCTGCCGACATCCTCTGACCACCTGACGCCTTTGGCCCGATTGCGAGCCCGGGGCCGCGTGTGCTGATATCGGATAGGGATCAGCAACGCGGACCACGATGCGGCTTGCACTGTTCGCCGATATTCACGCCAACCGGCAGGCCTTCGTCGCCTGCCTCGACGCTGCGCGTGCGCGCGGCGCCGAGCGGCTGATCTGCCTCGGCGATATCGTCGGCTACGGCGCCGATCCCGAATGGGCCGTCGATACGGTGATGGACCTCGTCGCCAAGGGTGCGATCGCGGTGCGCGGCAATCATGACAATGCGATCGGAGTGCCGAGCGACAGCATGAATGCCGAAGCGCAGGCCGCGATCGACTGGACCCGCGGCCGGCTCAGCGGCGAGCAGAAGGAGTTCCTCGCCGAGCTTCCGATGTCACGGCAGGAGGACAACAGGCTCTACGTGCACTCCGAAGCTTCGGAGCCCACGAAATGGCGCTATGTTCGCGACACCGCCGACGCCGCGCGCAGCATGATGGCAACCGAGCTGCAGATCACGTTCTGCGGCCACATCCATCGTCCCGGCCTCTATTCGATGTCCTCGACCGCCAAGATGACGAGCTTCGTTCCGACTTCGGGCATCGCCGTTCAATTGCTGCCGGGGCGGCGCTGGCTTGCGGTGCTCGGCTCGGTCGGCCAACCGCGCGACGGCGATCCCGCGGCGTCGTTTGCGATGTTCGACACCATAAGCCGCGAGATCACCTATCATCGCGTGCCCTACGACGTTGCGACCGCGGCGGCGCGGATCAAGGCGAGCGGCCTGCCGCACTGGCTCGCCGACCGTCTGCCGCTCGGCCGGTGACGCCGATGGCGGCGCTGGCGATGCAGGCGGGCGCCGAGATCGACGGCTTCACCATCGGCGAACGCGTGCACCGCGGCGGCATGGCGACGCTGTGGAGCGTCACCCATCCCGGCATCACCGTGCCGCTGCTGATGAAGGTGCCGCTGACCTCGGAGGGCGAGGATCCGGCCGCGATCGTCAGCTTCGAGATGGAGCAGATGATCCTGCCGCGGCTGTCAGGGCCGCACGTGCCGGCCTGTTTCGGCACCGGCGACTTCGAACGCCAGGCCTATGTGGTGATGGAGCGCATCCCCGGGCAGACGCTCTACAAGCGGCTCGGCGAGCTGCCGCTGCCGTATGAGGAGGCGAGGGTGATCGGCGGCAAGGTCGCCACCGCGCTCGCCAGCCTGCACCGGCAGAACGTCATCCATCACGACATCAAGCCGAGCAGCATCATGTTCCGCGAGCGCGGCGAGGCGGTGCTGATCGATTTCGGCCTCTCGCACCACCGCCATCTGCCCGACCTGTTGCAGGAGGAGTTTCGCCTGCCTTACGGCACCGCGCCCTACATGGCGCCGGAGCGCCTGCTCGGCGTGCGCGACGATCCGCGCAGCGATCTGTTTTCGCTCGGCGTGCTGCTCTACTTTTTCACCACCGGCGTCCGCCCGTTCGGCGAGACCGAAAGCCTGCGCGGCATGCGCCGGCGGCTGTGGCGTGACCCGTATCCGCCGCGCCAGCTGAAGCCCGACTATCCGCCATGGCTGCAGGAGATCGTGCTGCGCTGCCTGGAGATCGACCCCGCGGCGCGCTATCCGACCGCGGCGCAGCTTGCCTTCGATCTCGGCCATCCCGATCAGGTGAAGCTGACGGCGCGGGCGCAGCGGCTGAGCCGCGATCCGCTCGGCACGGTCTGGCGCCGCCGTTTCAATCTCGGCGCGGTGCCGCCGCGGCCGAAGTCTGATGTCGCGGCCCAGCTCGCCTCGAGCCCGATCGTTGCTGTCGCGCTCGATATCGGCGAGGGAGCCGAGGCGCTGAACGACACCATCCGCGTCACCGCCGAGCGGGTGCTGTCGACCTCGCCGTCGGCGCGACTGGCTTGCGTGAATGTGCTGAAGCTCAATCGCCTGGCGATCGACCGCACCCATGACGAGCAGGGCCAGAACAAGCACGTCGACCGCCTGGTGGCGCTGCAGCACTGGGCGCGGCCGTTCGGGCTCGAGGAAGGACGGCTGACCGTGCATGTGCTGGAGGCGATCGATCCCGCCGCCGCGATCCTGGAATTCGCCGCGGTCAATCTGGTCGACCACATCATCATCGGCGCGCGGCAGAACTCGCCGCGGCGTGCGCTGCTCGGCACCGTGTCCGCCAAGGTCGCGGGGGAGGCGCCGTGCACGGTGACCGTGGTGCGGCCGTCGCGGCTGGCCTCGCAAGCGGAGGACGGCGAGCGCGATGAGGCGGCGGACCAGGCGGCCAATGCCGCGGTCACGCCGCCCGCGTTGTTCTAGTTTCTCCGGATCATCAGATCGCCTCGCCGCGTGCCTCGGCCGCCGCATGGCGGATCGCGGCGATGTTGGTCTTGTAGGCCTCGACGGTGCCGCCCTTGAACACGGCGGACCCCGCGACGAAGGCGTTGGCGCCGGCGGCCGCGAGCTGGCCCGCGACGTCGGGCGCAACGCCGCCGTCGACCTCGATATCGATCGGGCGGCCCGCGACCATCGCCCTGACGTCGCTGATCTTGCCGATCGCCGAGCGGATGAAGGCCTGGCCGCCGAAGCCGGGATTGACCGACATGACCAGCACGAGGTCGATCAGGTCGAGCACATATTCGATCGCGCTCGCCGGCGTTGCCGGATTGAGCGAGACGCCGGCCTTCTTGCCGAGCGCGCGGATTGCCTGCAACGAGCGGTGCAAATGCGGGCCGGCCTCGGCATGCACCGTGATGTGGTCGCAGCCCGCCTTGGCGAACGCCTCCAGGTAGGGATCGCAGGGCGAGATCATCAGATGGGCGTCGAAGATCTTCTTGGTGTGCGGCCGCATCGCCTTGATGACGTCGGGGCCGTAGGAGATGTTCGGCACAAAGTGTCCGTCCATCACGTCGAGATGGATCCAGTCGGCACCGGCCTGGTCGACGGCGCGGACCTCCTCGCCGAGCTTTGAGAAATCCGACGCCAGGATCGACGGAGCGATAACGAGGGGACGCGGGGTGAATGACTGAGTCATGTCAGCTGTTCCGGAAGACTTCAGGGGGCGACGGGTGAGTCCGCCTAACATGCGGACGCGTGGCGGGCAATGCGAGCCGACGGCGCTCCGCGACCGGAAAATTCTTCCGCCGGCGGCAGCTCTTGCCGGGTACGCGGAACCCGCTTCGACGCGGGAAGCCCGGTTTTACTGGGTTTTTGCCATGGCACGCCCCTTGCTCAGCCACTGACCAGCGTTTGAGCCGCCAGGCGCGGCCCTGTTGGAGTATTGCCATGCTGTTCGCCCTTGGCGCTGCGTCGTCGGCCATTGACCTCTTGAGCTCGCTGATGTCGTCGAAGTCGACGACCCAGACCGGCAGCTCCGGTCAGGGGAGTCAGACCACCGGCCTGTTCGCCCCTTCGACCGGTACATCGACGTCGACCGGCAGCAGCACCGGCAACGGCTCGGGCAGCGGCTCCGCGCAGATCTCGCCGCTGACGATGGGCGCGCTGATTTCCGCGCAAAGCCAGTCCCAAACCGCGGTTTCAAACAGCGCGACGGCGGCCAGCCGCTCGGATGCGCTCAAGGACCTGTTCTCGCAGATCGATGCCGACGGCAACGGCAAGATCACCCAGTCCGAATTCGAGAACGCGCTTGGCGCCGGCGGCACCAACACGGCGCAGGCCGACGACGTGTTCTCCAAGCTCGACAGCAATGGCGACGGCAGCGTCAGCCTCGACGAGATGTCCCAGGCGTTGCAGGGCCACAAGGGCGGCCATCATCGCCATCACATGGCCAGTGGCTCGACCGATGGATCCGGCTCCGGCAGCGGCGCGGGCGGATCGGGCTCCGATCCCTTGATGCAGGCGCTGGATGGCGCGACCTCGACGTCGGTGACCAACAGCGACGGCTCGACCACCACGACGACGACCTATGCCGACGGCTCGAAGGTGGCGATGACGACGCCGGCCGCGTCCTCCGCGACCCTCAACGCGGCTTCGTCCTACAATATCGTCGAGCAGCTGATCCAGCGCCAGGCGAAGGCGATCTCGGCGCAGGACTTCGCTGCGATTTCGGTCAGCGCTTAAGACGAGACTGGTAATTTCCGTCATTGCGAGGAGCTCGGCGACAAAATTGCAAAGCAATTTTGCGCTGGAGCGACGAAGCAATCCATCTGTCCACATGTGCGGACAGATGGATTGCTTCGCTTCGCTCGCAATGACGGCAGAGCCAGAAGCGCGATGAACTAACCGAATCTGTCCCGCCAGCTCGGCAACGCGCCGGCGAATGGCAGCGCGGTCGCCGAATGGACGCCGCGGGCGATGGCGCGCGCCACCGTGTTGGCGGCGAGCGCACCGAGCTTGGTGAGGCCGAACAGCGGATCGATCGGCCTGGCGCCGGTCGCGGCGGCAAACACCACGTCGCCGTCGAGCGGGGCGTGCACCGGATAGATCGCGCGCGCCATGCCGGTCTGCGCGATCATCGCAAGCCGCCGCGCCTGCGGCTTCGTCAGCTGCGCATCGGTCACCACGACGACGAGGGTGGTGTTCTCGGCGGCGCTGGCGTCGGCGCCGCCCTTCAGCCGCGCCTTCAGCATGTCCGGCGTGAACGAGGGCGGCAGGCCGCGCCCGCCGAACTCGCCGCCGACCTCGAACGGCGCCGCCCAGAACCAGGGGCCGCTGCCGACCGTGACGCTGCCGACCGCATTGACCACCGCGAGCGCCGCCACCGTCACACCGTCATCGGTCACGTCAGACGCCGAGCCGAGGCCGCCCTTCAGATTGGCCGTGGTCGCGCCCAGGCCGGCGCCGACGCTGCCGAGCTCGAAGTCATCGGAGGCCGCATTGGCCGCCGCGTAGCCGAGATCGCGATAGGGCGGAAAGCGTCCCCACGCCTTGTTGCCGCCGTTGAGCAGGTCGAAGCAGATCGCGCCCGGCACGATTGGGATCACCGCATCGCGGATGCGGAAGCCGCGGCCGCGCTCGGCGAGCCAGGCCTGCACGCCGCCGGCGGCGTCGAGCCCGTGCGCCGAGCCGCCGGACAGCGCGATGGCGTCGATTGCCTCGACGACATTGTGCGGCGAAAGCAGCGCTTCCTCGCGGGTGCCGGGACCGCCGCCGCGGACATCGATCGAGGCGACCGCCGGCCGCTCGAACAGGATGGCGGTGACACCGGAGGCGACCGTTGGATCGTCGGCATGGCCGACGGCAACGCCGGCAATATCGGTGAGAAGGTTTTTCACGATGGGTCCATCCGCCTGCTGTCCGATCGATCCGGTATAGCAGCCGCGACGGATGCATCAACCGTCAGGCACGGGGCGGGCGGAGACGTGCGGTAAGACTTGCAGGCATCAGGTCAAAAAAACGCCCCGGCGGACCGGGGCGTTCTCGTATCTCTGATTGGATCAGACGCGCGAGAGGCTCAGGAGCCCTTCGGATTGATCTCGGTGTAGTTGCCCTTGGCGTCCCACTTGTAGACGACGTAATCGATTGCCTTGATGTCGCCCTTGGCATCAAAGGCCATCTTGCCGAGCACGGTGTCCCACTCGCCGGCCTTGATGGTGTCCATCACCTTCTTGGCGTCGGTCGAGCCGGCCTTGGCGACGGCCTGGGTCCAGACCTGCATCGCGGCGTAGGTGTAGAGCGTGTAGCCCTCGGGATCGATGTTCTTGGCCTTGAACTTCTCGACGATCGCCTTCGCGGTCGGCTTGTTGCGCGGATCCGGGCCGAAGGTGAACAGCGTGCCTTCGGCGGCGGGGCCGGTGATCGAGGCGAATTCCTTGTCGTTCATGGCATCGCCCGCCATCAGCACGGTCTGCAGGCCTTGGTCACGCATCTGGCGCAGGATCAGCCCGGCTTCCTGATGGTAGCCGCCGACATAGACCAGATCGATGTTGTCGCGCTTCAGGCGCGAGACGATCGAGTTGAAGTCCTTGTCGCCCTTGTTGTAGGACTCGAACATCTTCTCCTGGAAGCCGGCCTTGTTCAGCGCCTTCTTGGTCTCGTCGGCGAGGCCTTTGCCATAGGTGGTCTTGTCGTTCAGGATCGCGACGTTCTTGCCCTTGTAGTTCTTCATGATGTAGTCGGCGGCGACCAGGCCCTGCTGGTCGTCACGGCCGCAGACGCGCGCCACGTTCCAGAGCTTGCGCTCGGTGAACAGCGGGTTGGTCGAGGCCGGGGTGATCTGCAGCACGTTGGCGTCGGCGTAGGCCTCGGAGGCCGGGATCGAGGACGACGAGCAGAAATGGCCGGCCACGAACGGGATCTTCGAAGAGCCGATCTTTTCCGCGATCGAGCGCGCCTGCTTCGGATCGCAGGCATCGTCGTCGGCTTCCAGCGCGAGCTTCTTGCCGAGCACGCCGCCGGCGGCGTTGATGTCGGCGACCGCCTGCTCGGCGCCGTTCTTCATCTGCCGGCCGAAAGCGGATTCGGAGCCCGTCATCGGGCCCGCGACTGCGATAGTGATGTCTTGCGCGAACGCGCTCGCCGATAATGCGAACGAGGCGCCAAGTGCCAGGCCGATGAGCTTCAGTGATTTCATGAGACGTCCCTCGTGGTCGTTGCCTCTTGCGGGAGGGGCCCGGCACGCCGGGCCCCAAAACCGCGGGCATTCTCAGCTGATTTCGCGGCGAAGTCACCGGCAATTTTCAGGCAAATCGACGCTGCATCCGCCGTGTCTTGCTTGCGGGGGCGGCACGGAACGTTAAGCTAGCCGCGGCGGCCGCCTTCCAGATAGGCGGCGCGGATTTCCGGGCGCTGCAGCAATTCGGCGCCGGTTCCGGCCAGCGTGATCAGCCCGTTGACCATGACATAGCCGCGATGGGCGAGCTTCAGCGCATGGTTGGCATTCTGCTCCACGATCAGCACGGTGAGGCCGTCCTGCCGGTTCAGCGTGCGGATGGCGTCGAAGATCTGGCGCGCGATCAGCGGCGCGAGCCCGAGCGAGGGCTCGTCCAGCATCAGCAGCCGCGGCCGGCTCATCAGGGCGCGGCCGATCGCCAGCATCTGCTGCTCGCCGCCCGACAGCGTGCCGCCGCGTTGTGCGACGCGTTCCTTCAGGCGCGGGAACAGCGCGAACACCCGTTCCAGCCCGGCTGCGCGTTCGGCCTCGCTGCATTCGGTGGCATCGGCGCCCATCTGCAGGTTTTCCGCGACGCTCATGCGCGGAAAGATCCGCCGGCCTTCCGGCGATTGTGCGATGCGCAGCCGTGCGATCTCGTGGGTCGGCACGCCGGTGATGTCACGGCCGTCGAATTCGATGGCGCCGGCGCGGGCGCGCGGCCGGCCGAAGATCGTCATCATCAGCGTCGACTTGCCGGCGCCGTTGGCACCGATCAGAGCGACGATCTCCCCGCGATTGATCTCGATATCGACGCCCTTCAGCGCCTCGATCTTGCCATACGCCGCGCGCACGCCGCGCACCGCGAGCAGGGGTGTCGTTGCCTGTGCCGCGCTCACGTGCCGCTCTCCATCACGGCGATCGCCTCTTCCTCGTCTGCGCCGAGATACGCGGCGATCACCTTGGGGTCGTCGCGCACCGTCTGCGGCGTGCCTTCGGCGATCTTGACGCCGTAATCCATCACCACGACGTGATCGGAGATCTCCATCACGACCGACATGTCGTGCTCGATCAGAAGGATCGAGGTGCCCTGTTCGTTACGGATCGACAGCAGCAGTTCGTTGAGCCCGCCGCTCTCGCGCGCGTTCAGTCCGGCCGCCGGCTCGTCGAGACAGAGCAGCGCAGGTTCAGTGCACATCGCGCGCGCGATCTCGAGCCTGCGCTGGTCGCCATAGGGCAGGTTGCCCGCGGCATCGTCGGCGCGGTCGAGCAGGCTGACGCGCGCGAGCCAGGTCCGCGCCAGATCGATGGCGCGCTGCTCGGCCTCGCGCCAGGACGGCAGGCCGAGCAGTCCGAGCAGGGTCAGGCCCGAGGCGCGCATCAGCGCGTTGTGCTGGGCGACCATCAGATTTTCCAGCGCGGTCATGCCGGGAAACAGCCGGATGTTCTGGAAGGTGCGCGCCACCTTGGCCTGCTTGGAGATGCGGAAATCGTTCAGCCGTTCGAGCTGGATGGTGCGGCCGTCGTCATGGGCGAGGCGGATCGCGCCGCCGCTCGGCCGATAGAACCCGGTGATGCAGTTGAACACGGTGGTCTTGCCGGCGCCGTTCGGCCCGATCAGCGCGGTGATCTTGCGCCGCTCGGCCGCAAAGGACAGCTCGTTGACCGCGACGATGCCGCCGAAGCGCATCATCAGGCGGTCGACGGTGAGGATGTGGTCGCCGCTCATCCGTGGCCCTCCTTGACGAGGTCGGACGAGATCGCCTGGTTGCGTTCCAGGAACACGGTCGGCGAGCGATGGCCGATCAGCCCGCGCGGCCGCCAGATCATCAGCAGCACCATCGCCATGCCGAACACCAGCATGCGGTATTGATCGAGGCCGCGGAACAGCTCGAAGCCGCCGATCATGGTCAGCGCGGCGAGCGCCACGCCAAGCTGCGAGCCCATGCCGCCGAGCACGACGATCGCCAGCACCAGCGCCGATTCCTGGAAGGTGAAGGATTCCGGGCTGATGAAGCCCTGCCGCGTGGCGAAGAACGCGCCGGCGAGGCCGCCGAACATCGCGCCGGTCGCGAACGCCGTCAGCTTGGTGGTCGTGGTGTTGATGCCGAGCGCGCGGCAGGCGACCTCGTCCTCGCGCAGCGCCTCCCAGGCGCGGCCGATCGGCAGCCGCCGCAGCCGGATCGTCACCCAGTTGGTGATCAGCGCCATCGCCAGGATCAGGTAGAACAGGAAGACGAGGCGGTGGGTCGGCGAGAATTCGATGCCGAGCTTGGCGGCGAGCCCGTCATCACCCGCCGTCAGCGGAATGCCGAACATGGTCGGGCGGGGAATGCCCGAGACGCCGTTGGGGCCGCCGGTCAGGCTCTGCCAGTTGATGATGACGAGGCGGATGATCTCGCCGAAGGCGAGCGTCACGATCGCGAGATAGTCGCCGCGCAGCCGCAGCACCGGGAAGCCGAGCAGCACGCCCCAGAACGCCGCCAGGATGCCGGCAAGCGGCAGGCAGACCCAGAACGACAATCCGAAATTGGTCGCAAGCAACGCATAGGAATAGGCACCGACCGCGTAGAACGCGACATAGCCGAGGTCGAGCAGGCCGGCGAGGCCGACCACGACGTTCAATCCCCATCCCAGCATCACATAGGTCAGGACCAGGATCGACAGGTCGAGAATGTAGCGCTGGTTGTAGAAGATGACAGGCACGAGGAAGGTGAACACCAGGAGCGCCGGCGCCAGCCAGCGGCCAGCGAACGACATCGCCGATTGCACCGGCTTCGGCACGACGCGGTCCTTGTCGACCGGCCCCCACCATTGCCGCAGCAACTCGACGACGATGCTGCCGCCGAACACCGCGCCAACGAGGGCTGCGAGGTCGCCGAACCGCGTCCAGTAGATCAGGCCGCCCTGCGGCCCGGCCTCGGTGCGAATGCCGATCATCAGCGAGAACAGCACCAGCGCGACAAGGGCGCTGATCAGGGCTTTCTTGAGAATGAAGGCGCTGCCCGAGGGCTGCGCGGCGTGCGAGGGGCGGGCTGAGGTCGCGCTCACGAAGTGCCTGTCAGACTTTTTCGACTTCGGGACGGCCAAGCAGGCCGGTCGGCATGAAGATCAGCACCACGATCAGGATCGAGAACGCGGCGACGTCCTTGTACTCCACCGAGAAATAGGCCGACCAGAACGTCTCGATCAGGCCGATCGCGAGCCCGCCGAGCATCGCGCCCGGCAGCGAGCCGATGCCGCCGAGCACGGCGGCGGTGAACGCCTTGATGCCGGCGACGAAGCCCATGAAGAAATCGACCAGGCCGTAATACAAGAGATACATCATGCCTGCGACCGCGGCGAGCGCGGCGCCGATCACGAAGGTCATCGAGATGGTGCGGTCGACGTCGACGCCGAGCAGCGCGGCCATGGTCTGGTCCTGCTCGCAGGCGCGCATGTCGCGTCCGAGCCGGGTGCGCGAGACCAGCCAGGTGAACAGCGCCAGCACCACGATGGTGGCCAGCACCACCATGATCTGGATGTTGGAGAGCTGCACGGCGAAGCCCGACGAGCCTTCGTGCAGCGTATAGCCGCCGGTGATGATCGGCGGCACCGGCTTCACCCGCGCGCCCTGCGACACCTGCGAGAAATTGGTCAGCACGAACGACATGCCGATCGCCGACAGCATCGGCGCCAGGCGGAACGAATGCCTTAAGGGTCGGTAGGCGATGCGCTCGATGGTCCAGCCATAGAGCGCGGTGATCGCCATCGAGACCAGCAGCACGATCAGGAGGATCAGGGGGATCGCGGTGAGCCCGAGCGACACCAGCACCAGGAACGAGATCAGCGCGATGAAGCCGCCGATCATGAAGATGTCGCCATGCGCGAAATTGATCATGCCGACGATGCCGTAGACCATCGTGTAGCCGATGGCGATCAGGCCGTAGATCGAACCGAGCACGAGGCCGTTGATCAATTGCTGGGCGAAATAATCCATACGCTGCCGTCAGAGCCTGTTCGGTTGAGAACCGACCAGGCTCTCGTGTTGATCTGGACGCGCTTTCTTCACGCGAACCGGTTCCCACTTCGCTCGAAAACGCTACGTCGAGGGTGACGCGGCGAGGGCCCCGGCAGCCTGATCCGTCGCGTCGTGTCGTTTTCTAACAGTGGAACCCCGGCCGCGGCAACAGCGTGGCAGCAGCGGAAAGGGCTTGTACATAACTAGTTTGGCGGATGCGGTTCCGATGTCACAGGGCCGACATGGCTTTGCCCTGCAATGATCACGCCGGAACCCGTGTTCCCCGAGAACCGCGCTTCCGACGCGCGCGTTGTCCCCAGCTTCATGAAAGCAAAGGGAGTAGCTGAATGAGCAACCCAAATCAGAATCCGGGACAGCCGAACCAGAACCCCAATCAGAAGCCCGGCCAGCAGCAGCAGGGCGGCGGCCAGAAGCCCGGCCAGCAACAGCAGGATCCGGGCCGGCAGGGCCAGAAGCCCAATCCGGAGCGCTAATTCGGACAGTTGAGCCGAACTAGCAGGGAGGCCTCGCCGAAAGGCGAGGCCTTCCTTGTTCAGGCTTAAATCCTTTTCGCTTGGGCTGTCTTGTTCAGGCCAACTGGTCGGCGAAGCGGCCGCGGAAGGCGTACGAACCGAAATGCGTGAGCTCGCTTCGAAGGTCGAGCCAGATTTCGCCGCCGAGATCGATCCAGCGCCGGCAGAACGCGTAATCTTCGGACAAATACTCGCCGGTCGTCTTGTCGATCATGCATTCGAACAGCGACACGCGGTCGAGGTCGGCGCGAACCAGGTCGCCGGTGTTCAAGTCGTTGCTCTTGTGGTTCGCCCGATATTTGAGTTCGGGATGGGCGTCGCACAGCCTGACGAGGGCCGATCGCTTCATCATGAGAAAGCCGGTTCCGGCATATCGGACCTTGGCGAAGCCGTCGCCGCGCGCCGTGATCTGGTCGCCCTCCCATGTGACGACATAGTCCAGCGAGGATGACGCAAGGTTCTTGCGCTTGGCCTCCGCAGCCCGCTGCACCTTGGCCCAATCGATGTGCTTGAGCGGATAGGCCGCGGCCGAAACGTCAGTGCCGCAATCCAGCAGCCGGAAGACGGACTCGGGTTCGAACCCGATATCGGCATCGATGAACAGGAGATGGCTGGCGCCGGATGCAAGGAATTGGTGGGCCAGTTCGTTCCGGGCGCGCACGATCAGCGATTCGTTCCCGATCAGATGAAACTGGATGTCGATGCCCCGGGCCGTGGCCGCGGCCTGAAGCTTCAGGGCGGACAACACATAGGCCATCTTCAGATCGCCGCCGTAGCAGGGCGTTGCGACGAAAACGCGCGTTCTTTCGGTCATTTTACCCCCTTTATCCCGGCTGGCGCCGATCTCGCGCCGATCCCGGCCGGGCCCCGATCGCATCGATCCGGAACCATCGCATCGCGCTTAACCTTAACAAAGGGTTTAAATTGCTGCCGGCAATTGATCGGCGTTAGCTCGCGCCCTGAATCGTCGCCGATCGGATAAGGCGCGGGAAGCACGGGAAGCGGCAATGTCGAACAACTGGCGGATCAGCTCCTTCAACGGCGCGCTGCTTGCGGCCTATTTCATTCCGGTCTGGACCATCATTGCCTTCAGCATCATGGTGTCGCCGATCCACGGCCTCTATGAGCGGCCGAGCGTGTCGATCGCGTTCTATGCCAGCGACTATCTGCACCTCGGCAAGATGGCGACGGTGCGCCTCGCATGGCTGCTCGCGCTGGCGCGGATCACCGTGGTGGCGTTCTTCGCGGTCTTCCTCGCGATGACCGCGTTCTCGCCGCTGCGCAAGAGCAGCAGCGGCGCCGACGAGGCGCTGGCGGTGGCGCTCTGCCTCGGCAGCGTGCTGAGCTTCGCCAGCATGATGATCGCTTCCAAGGTCGGCGAGGTCGAAGCGCTGCGCATGCATGCATCCGAGCTTCTGATGCTGCTCGGCACCGCGATCGTGATGTTGTTCGAGACCTCGCCGAAGCGAGCCGTTGAGGCGCCTGTCGTCGAGGTGGGCGCGCCTGCGAGCCAGCTATCCCTTCAGCAGCCCTAGCTCGGCAATGATCGCGCCGGCTTCCTTGACGGCGTGATTGGCCGCCGGCACGCCGCAATAGATCGCCTGCTGCAGCAGGATCTCCTTGATGTCCTCGGGCGTGAAGCCGCCCTCGGCGAGCGCCGCGCGCACATGCAGGCGGAATTCGTCCCACTGGCCGAGTGCGACCATGGTGCCGATCACAAGCACGCGGCGGGTGCGGTGATCGAAATGCGGCCGGGTCCAGATGTCGCCCCACGCGTAGCGCGTGATCAGGTCCTGGAAGTCGGTGTTGAACGCGTTGCGGTTCTTGATCGACTTGTCGACCCATTCATTGCCCAGCACCTTGCGGCGCTGCGTCATGCCGTCGTCGCGGCGCTGATTGTCGTCCATGGATGTCTCCTCATGAAATCGTAGCCCGGATGGAGCGCAGCGCAATCCGGGGCTTCAGCGTTGGCCCAAAGACTTGTCCCGGATTTCGCTTCGCTGCATCCGGGCTACGCACTGATTGTCGCCCATAGAGCATCCTTTCCGGTTGCGTCATTCCGGGGCGGTCCGCAGGACCGAACCCGGAATCTCGAGGTTATGGATGCGGATCGAGATTCCGGGTTCGATGCTTCGCATCGCCCCGGAATGACGATGACCGTTACCGTTGCGTCAGGAAGCCGACCACGGCTTCGGTGAAGGCGTGCGACTGCTCGACGTTGGAAATATGCGCGGCATCGAGCAGCGTCATGCTGGCGCCGGGAATGCCGCTGCGGATCATCTCACCCGCCGACACCGGCGTCGCCATGTCCTGCTTGCCTGCGATCACCAGGGTCGGGCTCTTGATCCTGGGCAGCAGCGCGCGCTGGTCGAGTGTCGACAGCGCCTCGCAGCAGGCGAGATAGCCTTCGACCGGCGAGGCAACCAGCATCGCCTTCATGCGCGCCGCGGTCTCCGGCTCGCGCTCGCGGAAATCGGCGGTCAGCCAGCCCGCGATCACGGTGTCGGCAACGGCGGCGATGCCGCCTTCCTTCACCGCCTTGATGCGGTTGAGCCAGTTGGTCGGATCGGGATAGTAGCAGGCGGTGTTGGCGAGGATGATCTTGCCGAATCTTTCCGGAGCATTCGCTCCCAGCCACTGTCCGACCATGCCGCCCATCGACAGCCCGCACCAATGCACCTTCTCGATGTTGAGATCGTCGAGGATCGCCAGCACGTCGCGGCCGAACCGCTCCATAGAGTAGGGGCCCGCCGGCACGCCGGATTTGCCGTGACCCCGGCGGTCGTAGCGGATGACGCGGAACAGCTGCGTCAGTGCCCGCATCTGCGGCTCCCACATCTGCAAGGTGCAGCCGAGCGAGTTCGACAGCATCAAGGTCGGTCCGCCGTCGCGGCCGTCCACCTGAACGTTGAGCAGGCACCCGTCGGCGTTGATCATCGGCATCGTCTTGTCCCTCTCGTCATGCGCTTGCCGGGTCATCTGCGCGAAGACGCGCTTCGCGCTTTTGTCCGGCAACGACATCGTCGCTATTTGTCATCCAGTGAAGCCAGCAGGCGGTCGATCAGCGCTTGCGAGGCGCCCTGATAGGCCATCGGCTCGAACAGCTCCGCGATTCGTTTCGCGTCGAGATGTGCGGTGACCTTGGCATCCGCCGACAGCACCTCGCGCAGATGCTTCTTCTCCGCGACCGCGCGCTTGCTGGCGGCCTCGATCAGATGATGGGCGTCGCTCTTGCCGATCTTGTCGGCGAGCGCGAAGGTGACGGCTTCCGCCATGATCAACCCATGGGTCGCATCGAGATTGCTGCGCATCCGCGCCGCATCGACCTCGAGCCCTTCGGCGAGATCAACGATGGCGGCAAGCGCGCCCGAGATCACCAGCATCAGGGCCGGCAATGTCGGCCATTCCGCATGCCACGGGCCGGCGCTGCGCTCATGGTCCTGCACCTGCGCGGCGAAGATCGTGGCGGCGAGATTCGGCGCCATGGTCGCAGCCCCCAGCGCGCTCGCGGCAGCGACCGGATTGCGCTTGTGCGGCATGGTGGAGGAGCCGCCGCGGCCGGCGCCTGCGGGCTCGAACGCTTCGCCGACATCGGTCTGCATCATCAGCGAAACGTCGCGTGCGATCTTGCCGCAGCTGCCGGCGAGGATCGCGAACACCGACGCGGCCTCGGCGATGCGGTCGCGATGGGTATGCCAGGGTGCATCCGGGAGCGGCAGATCGAGCTCTTGCGCAAGGGCGGCGGCGACCGCGAGGCCCTTGTCGCCAAGCGCGGCGAGCGTCCCGGCGGCGCCGCCGAATTGCAACGCCAGCGTCTCGCGGCGCAGGTGTTGCAGCCGCTTGCGGGAGCGATGCAGCGCCGCGGCATATTCGGCGAGCTTGAGAGCGAACGGCATCGGCAGCGCGTGCTGCAGCCAGGTCCGCGCCACCACGGCGGTGTCGCGATGGGCGCGCGCAAGTCCGGCGAAGCCCGCAACGGCGCGGTCGAGGTCGGCCAGCAGCGCGTCGATCCCCGCGCGCAGCGACAACATGGTCGCGGTGTCGATGACGTCCTGGCTGGTCGCGCCCCAATGCACGTAGCGCGCCGCCTCGGCGTCCGCCTTGGCGACATTGGCGGTCAGGGCCTTCACCAGCGGGATCGCCAGATTGCCGGACCGCGTCGCGGCGTCGGCCAGCGCGGCCAGGTCGAATGATTCGGCCTTGCACGCCGCAGCGATCGGTCCCGCGCCAGCCGCGGGAATCACCCCGCAGGCCGCCTCGGCGCGGGCCAGCGCGGCCTCGAAATCCAGCATGTTCTGCAGCGTGGCGGCGTCGTCGCACACCGCGCGCATCGCGGCGCTCGACAGCATCGGCGCGAGCAGGGGAGAGAGGGCTGTGCTCATGGCCGGCGACCTAACCATTCCCGCGCGTCCCTGCCAATGCCCCGGAGCTGCCTGCATTTTCAACACCGCGGATTGCGCGATTTCGTGAACAACGGGCTTGGCTTGCTGCGGTTGCGAATATGCATCGCTCATCCTCCGAAGGTGCCCTTTCCTTTGCGCCCCGGCTGCTTTACTTGGGGGAAAAGGTTCTAGCGATCGAGGAGATCCCCCATGGCCATGACAATGACCGGCGAAGTCCAGCTTGCAGCGCCGCGCCAGGCTGTGTGGGACAAGCTCAACGATCCCGAAGTGTTGAAGGCCTGCATTCCCGGCTGCGAAGAGCTGGAGAAGACCGACGAGGGCGGCTTCCGCGCCACCGCCAAGATGAAGGTCGGCCCGGTCTCCGCCCGCTTCAAGGGCAAGGTCACATTGAGCGATCTCGACCCGCCGAACGGCTACAAGATCTCAGGCGAAGGCGAGGGCGGGGTCGCCGGCTTCGCCAAGGGCGGCGCCACCGTTGGCCTAGCCGACAAGGATGGCGGCACGCTTCTGAGCTACAATGTGGAGGCCCAGATCGGCGGCAAGCTCGCCCAGCTCGGCCAGCGCCTGATCAACGGCGCCGCGAAGAAGCTGGCCGATGAATTCTTTGCAAATTTCGCCAAGGCGGTGCAGGGTTAGCCCCGCCTTTCGGCTGGATTATTCAGGTCCGGCCATGTCTTGCCGTTATGTCCTGGATGGGTGGCTCGAAAGGTTGCCCATCGCGGGGCGCACCCATATTATGCCGTCTGGAATGATCTAAAACCGCCTGCTTCGCCGATATGCGGTGGCGCAGATAAGAGAGTGCTGATGGCCAAGATTTCAATGATCGTGAACGGCAACCCCGTGAACGCGAATGTCGACCCCCGTACCCTTCTGGTCCAGTTTCTGCGCGAAAACCTGCGGCTGACCGGCACCCATGTCGGCTGCGACACCTCGCAGTGCGGCGCCTGCGTCGTGCATCTGGACGGCAAGGCGGTGAAGTCCTGCACGACGCTTGCGGTGATGGCCGACGGTCATGAGGTCAAGACCATCGAGGGGCTGGCGGCCGATGGCGCGCCGCTGCATCCGATGCAGGAGGCCTTCCGCGAGCATCACGGCCTGCAGTGCGGCTTTTGCACGCCGGGCATGATCATGACCGCGGTCGACCTGGTCCATCGCAAGGGCCACGAGCTCTCCGACGAGGTGATCCGCGAGGAGCTGGAAGGCAATCTGTGCCGCTGCACCGGCTACCAGAACATCGTCGCTTCGATCGCCGCCGGCGCCAAGGCGATGGCCAAATCGGACCTCGCCTAGGGCATGATCCGGAAAAGTGTGAAGCGGTTTTCCGAAAAGATCATGCCCCAGTAAATATCGCGATCTGCGATCAGGACATTCCAATGTACGAATTCAAATATCACCGTCCCGGCACCGTGCGGCAGGCCGCCAACCTCCTGGTGAAGAACGAGGACGCCAAGCTGATCGCCGGCGGTCACACGCTGGTGCCGGTCATGAAGCAGCGGCTCGCCAGCCCGCCGCATCTGGTTGACCTCTCCCATATCGAAGGTCTCGACACGATCGAGATGAAGGGCCGCTCGCTGGTCATCGGCGCCACCGCCAAGCACGCCGAAGTCGCGAGCTCCGCGGTCGTCGGCGAGGCGATCCCGGCGCTGGCCGAACTGGCCGGCCTGATCGGCGATCCCGCGGTGCGCCACCGCGGCACCATCGGCGGCTCGCTCGCCAACAACGACCCGACCGCCGACTATCCGGCCGCGGTGCTGGCGCTGGGCGCGACCATCGTCACCAACAAGCGCCGCCTCAAGGCCGAGGAGTATTTCCAGGGCCTGTTCTCGACCGCGCTGGAGGCCGACGAAATCATCACCAAGGTGATGTTCCCGCTGCCGAAGAAGGCGGCCTACGTCAAGTTCCGCAACCAGGCCTCGCGTTATGCGTTGGTTGGCGTGTTCGTGGCCAAGCGTCCGTCCGACGTGCGCGTCGCGGTCACCGGTGCGGGCTCCGACGGCGTGTTCCGCGTCACCGCGTTCGAGGACGCTCTTAAGAAGCGTTTCTCGCACAAGGTGCTCGACGGCATTGCGGTTTCGGCCGACGGGCTGAACAGCGACCTGCACGGCAGTGCGGAATACCGCGCGCATCTGATCGGCGTTTTGACGCGCAGGGCGGTGGAAACCGCGAACGCCAAGGACTAAGTACCAAGACGTGACTTTGCTCACTCTCGTTCGAAGACTGGCTGTTCCATGAGTGCATCGGCGTTACCCACTTCCGTCGATGCGCTCGAGGATCTCTTGACCTCGCGCGGCTATCTCGCCGAGCGGTCGCTCGCGACCGTGACCTATCTCGCGCTGCGGATGGGCCGGCCGCTGTTCCTCGAGGGCGAAGCCGGCGTCGGCAAGACCGAGATCGCAAAAGTGTTGTCGGCGGCGCTCGGGCGCAAGCTGATCCGCCTGCAATGCTATGAAGGCCTCGACGTCGCTTCCGCCGTCTATGAGTGGAGCAGCGCGGCGCAGATGATCGCGATCCGCCTTGCGGAGGCTTCCGGCGATACCGATCGCGACCAGCTCGCGAGCGACATTTTCGCCGAACGCTTCCTGATCAAGCGGCCGCTGCTGCAGGCGCTCGAGCCCGATGTCGCGGGGCCGCCGGTGCTCTTGATCGACGAGCTCGACCGCGCCGACGAGGCATTCGAGGCGTATCTGTTGGAAATCCTCAGCGACTTCCAGGTCACGATCCCCGAGCTTGGCACCGTGAAGGCGCCGGCGCCGCCGATCGTGATCATCACCTCGAACCGCACGCGCGAGATTCATGACGCGCTGAAGCGGCGCTGCCTCTATCACTGGGTAGATTATCCCTCCGCCGAGCGCGAGCTCGCGATCGTCAAGTCGCGGGTGCCGAACATTTCCGCAAAGCTGTCGCAGCAGGTCGTCCGCTTCGTGCAGGCGCTGCGCAACCAGGACTTCTACAAGTCGCCGGGCGTCGCCGAGACCATCGACTGGGCCACCGCGCTGTCCGAGCTCGACGCCCGCTCGCTGACCCCGCAGGTGGTCGGCGACACGCTGGGCGCGCTCTTGAAATATCAGGACGACATCGCGCGCATGCAGGGCGATGCGCTGCAGAAGACATTGAAGGAAGCGACGAGCGACTAGCCGTCATTCCGGGGCACGCGAAGCGTGAACCCGGAATCTCGCGCCGCAATCTCCAGATTCCGGATCCGCACTTCGTGCGGTCCGGAATGACGAGGCCAAACGACAATGGCGATCAACCACCTCGCGCCTCCGACCGGCCACATGGCCGACAACGTGATCGGCTTTGCCCGCGCGCTGCGGGCGGCCGGGCTTCCCGTGGGGCCGGGCTCGGTGATCGATGCGCTCGACGCGCTGCAGCTGATCGAGGTCGGGCATCGCTCCGATTTCTACGCCACGCTGGAAGCGATCTTCGTCAAGCGCCATGAGCACGTGCTGATCTTCCGCCAGGCCTTTATGCTGTTCTTCCGCGCAGCCGAGGAGTGGAAGAGCATGCTGGATTCCGTCCCGCTGCCCGACCACGCCAGGAAGAAGCCGCCGCCGGCCTCGCGCCGGGTCCAGGAGGCGATGGCGCAGCCGGCGCGGAGCGAAGAGCGTCCGCAGGCCCAGGAGCAGGAGCTCAAGCTCTCAGTCTCCGACAAGGAGATCCTGCAGAAGAAGGATTTTGCGCAGATGACCGCGGCGGAGATCGCCGAGGTGACGCGCGAGATCGCCAAGATGCGGCTGCCGCAGGCCGAGCTCGTGACCCGCCGCTACCAGCCGGACGCGCGGGGCTTGCGGCTCGACATGCGCCGCACCGTGCGCAACTCGCTGCGCACCGGCGGCGAGATCATCGATATCAGAAAGCTCGGCCGGATCGAGAAGCCGGCGCCGATCGTGGCGCTGCTCGATATCTCGGGCTCGATGAGCGAGTACACCCGCCTGTTCCTGCATTTCCTGCATGCCATCACCGACGCCCGCAAGCGGGTCTCGGTATTCCTGTTCGGCACCCGCCTGACCAATGTGACGCGGGCGTTGCGGGCCCGTGACCCCGACGAGGCGCTGGCGAGCTGCTCGTCCTCGGTCGAGGACTGGGCCGGCGGGACGCGGATCGCGACCTCACTGCACAGCTTCAACCAGCTCTGGGCCCGCCGGGTGCTCGGGCAGGGCGCCATCGTCCTCCTTATATCCGATGGACTAGAACGGGAGGCTGATGCCAAACTGGCCTTCGAGATGGACCGATTGCACCGTTCCTGCCGCCGCCTGATCTGGCTCAATCCGCTGCTGCGCTACTCCGGCTTCGAGGCCAAGGCGCAGGGCATCAAAATGATGTTGCCCCACGTTGACGAATTTCGCCCGGTGCATAACTTGACGTCCATCAAGGGCTTGATCGGGGCGCTGTCGTCCCCGCCGCCGGCGCACCACCGCAGCCTGATCCGCTCTGTAGCCTAAGAAGCATCCGATTTCACAGGAGGCCGCCATGCTGAACCGCGACGAAGACATTCTGCAGGCCGCCGAGACCTGGCAGAAAGAGGGTCATGGCGTGGCGCTTGCCACTGTGGTCGAGACCTGGGGCTCGGCGCCGCGCCCGGCCGGCTCGAGCCTCGTCATCAATGACGACGGCACGTTCCTCGGCTCGGTCTCCGGCGGCTGCGTCGAGGGCGCGGTCGTGACGGAAGCGCTCGACGTGATCGCGAGCGGCCAGCCCAAGATGCTCGAATTCGGCGTCGCCGACGAGACCGCCTGGAATGTCGGCCTGTCCTGCGGCGGCACCATCCGCGTGTTCGTCGAGAAGGTCGGTTAGCCGTGAAGCTCGAGATCCTCAAAGAACTGAACGCCGAGCGCGCCGCGCGCCGCCCGGTGATCGTCGTCACCGACACCGCCAATGGCGATCAGCGTCTGGTCAAGGCCGCGGACATCGCCGCCGATCCGCTGCGCGCCGAGCTCTCAAAGCAGCTGCGGATGGGCAAGAGCGGCAATGTCGAGGTCGGCACCAAGAAGCTGTTCCTCAACGTCTACGCGCCGACCGCAAAGCTCGTGATCATCGGCGCGGTCCATATCAGCCAGGCGCTGGCGCCGCTGGCGCGCTCGCTCGACTATGACGTCACGGTGGTCGATCCGCGCACCGCGTTTGCGAGCCCGGAGCGCTTCCCCGACGTGCCGCTGGTCGCCGAATGGCCCGACGTCGCGCTGCCGCCGCTCAATGTCGATCACTACACGGCCTTCGTCGCAGTGACGCATGATCCGAAGATCGACGATCCGGCGCTGCTGCACGCCTTCGACCGCGACTGCTTCTATATCGGCGCGCTCGGCTCGCGGAAGACCCACGCCAAGCGCGCCGAGCGGCTGCGCGCGCAGGGCGCCAGGGACAGCGACATCGCGCGCATCCACGCGCCGATCGGCCTCGACATCGGCGCGGTATCGCCGTCGGAGATCGCGGTCGCGATCATGGCCGAGATCACCGCGCAGCTGCGCCTGCCTCCCAAAGAAAACTCCAAGCAAAAAGAAGAAGCGGCATGAAATTCGGTCCCGCCAGTCCGGCCGACGCGATTGGCGGCGTCACCGTTCATACCCTCCGCCAGGGCGCGCTGGTGCTCAAGAAGGGCACCACGATCGGCCCCGCCGAGGTCGAGGCGCTGACCAAGGCCGGCGTCGACGAGATCGTCGTGGTCCGGCTCGACGAGGGCGACGTCTCCGAGGACGCCGCGGCCGCCAGCATCGCGCAGGCGGTGGCAGGCGAGGGCGTCAATGTCGAGCGCGCCTTCACCGGCCGCGCCAATCTGTTCGCGGCGCGCCCCGGCGTGCTGGTGATCGATCGCGCCGCGGTCGACCGCATCAACGATGTCGACGAGGCCATCACCTTCGCCACCCTCGCCGCGTTCAAGCCGGTGGTCGAAGGCGAGATGATCGCGACCGTCAAGTTGATTCCGTTCGGCGTCGAGGGGCGCTTACGCGATGCCGCCGTCGCGGTCGCCGGCAAGGACACGCTGCGGATCGCGCCCTACGTGATCCAGAAGGTCGGCGTGGTCTCGACGCTGCTGCCCGGCCTCGCGCCGAAGGTGATCGACAAGACGCTGCGCGTCACCGCCGAACGGCTCGCGCCGGCCGGCGCCGCCATCATCGCCGAGCGCCGCGTGCCGCATGACGAGACGGTGCTCGCCGCCTCGATCAAGGAATTGCTCGAGCTGGGCGCCGAGCTCGTCATCGTGTTCGGCGCGTCCGCGATCGCCGATCGCCGCGATGTCATTCCCGCTGCGATCACCGAGATCGGCGGCGCCGTCGAGCATTTCGGCATGCCGGTCGATCCGGGCAATCTGCTGCTGATCGGCAGCGCCGGCGGCGTGCCGGTGCTGGGCGCGCCGGGCTGCGCGCGTTCGCCGGTCGAGAACGGCTTTGACTGGGTCTTGATGCGGCTGCTCGCCGGCATCAAGGTGAAGCGGTCGGATCTCACCGGCATGGGCGTCGGCGGCCTGCTGATGGAGATCGTGACGCGGCCGCAGCCGCGCACCGTGCCGGACACCGAAGGCAACCGCAACGTCGCCGCAATCGTGCTTGCCGCCGGCCGCTCGACCAGGATGGGCGGCCCGAACAAGCTGCTCGCCGAGCTCGACGGCAAGAAGCTCGCGCGCATCGTCGCCGAGCAGGCGCTGGCGTCGAAGGCTTCCGAGGTGATCGTCGTCACCGGGCATCAAGCCGAGCTGGTCGAGCAGGCGCTCGATGGCCTCAAGGTCAAGTTCGTCCGCAACCCGGGTTTCGCCGGCGGTCTCGCCAGCTCGGTCAAGGCGGGCATCTCGGCGGTGTCGGACAGCGCCGACGGCGCGATCGTCTGCCTCGGCGACATGCCGCTGATCGATGCGAAGCTGATCGATCGCCTGATCGAGACCTTCGCGCCGGACCGCGGCCATTTGATCGCGGTCCCCGTCAGCGAGGGCCGCCGCGGCAATCCGGTGCTGTGGTCAAGGCGCTTCTTCAAGGAGCTGATGACGCTCGACGGCGACATCGGCGCGCGTCACTTGATCACCAAGCATGCCGAGGTGGTCGCCGAGGTCCCTGTCGAAGGCAACAGCGCCTTCCTCGACATCGACACGCCGCAGGCGCTGGAAGCGGCAAGGCGGAGTTAAACACTATCCGCGTCGTCCCGGCGAAGGCCGGGACCCATTACCACCGACGGTGATGATTGCGCGACGTTGGGGCCACAGCTTCTTTCAATAACTCAAGCCTGTGGTTATGGGTCCCGGCTTTCGCCGGGACGACGGGTGGATGGAGCAGCGTCGCCCTCAACCCGTCATTCACCATCTGGAAACGACCCCTGCGTAGAGTCCGTGCCGGACTTTGGGGGATTTCCGTTTGATCATTTCGACCGCCGCCGCGCAGCGTCGCGCGCTGACGATTCTCGTTCTGACATTGCTGCTCGGCGCCGCGCGTTTCTCCGTGGAGACCTTCGTGCCCAAGGCGCGCGCGGCCGGCGCGTTCGCGGTCGGCAAGTGCGGAGCCTACGGCCAGGCCTACGATTATCCGGCGGAAGGCGCGGCGCGTGCCGCGGCGTTGAAGCAGTGCAAGGGCGATTGCACCACCGTCACCATGAAGCGGGCCTGCGCCGCGCTCTCGATCGACATGAAGAATCCTTGCGGTGCCCATGGCTATGCCGTAGCGCCGAAGATCTCGAGCTCGCTCAATGCCGCGACCAAGAAGTGCTACGACTATGGCGGCAAGGAATGCGTGATCCGCGCCTGGGCCTGCGACGCCAAGGGGTAGGGCGGCCGCCGATCGCAAGGTCCGCTTGACTGGCAAAGTGCGCTGATAGCCCTATGTCCGAGCCGCGCTCAGACGGCACCGTAGAAGTGTCGGTATTGCCAGGCGGCGTCGCGCTCCAATTGATCTTCAGACCACGATTGGTCTTTGAACCGCGTGACCGACATCGGCGATAGATCGACGAGCGGCTCGCCGTCCACGATCCAGGCCGCAAGCGCCTCGCCGACGGTCGGCGAGATCGACAGACCGGCGACGTTGCACCCGCTCGCAAAATAGAAGCCGGCCACGCCGGCGGCCGGGCCAAGAATATGATGGCCGTCGGCGGTCATCGTCGGAATGCCGCCGCGAAACTCCCGCACCTTGGCGGTTTGCAGGAACGGGAGCTGGTCCTTGACCTCATCGGCGGCTGCATGAAGCACGCCGATGTCGAGCGGCATGTCCTTGACGTCGAAGCCGGCCCCAAGCGATTGCATGTCGAAGAAGCGCGGCGTTTCCTCGTAAACACCCCACAGGAAACCGCCCTGACACGGGCGGGTATACACCGCGGCATCCATGATGCGGATCATCGGCAAGTCGGCACGCGCGCCATCCAAAGGCTCGGTGACGATCAATTGCTGCCGGGTCGGCACCAGCGGCACGCGAATCCCGCTCGCCTCCGCGACCTGCCGGGTCCACGCACCGGCCGCATCGACGACAACCGGACTTTCAATGACGCCGTTCGCGGTGGTCACACCGATCACGGTGCCGCCGACGATGTTGACGGCGCGCACGTCGGTCTTCGGCAGCAAGGTTGCACCATTGGCCGCCGCGGCTTTGGCGAATCCGACGGCAACCTGCGCCGGGTCGAAATACCGGTCGTCGCCGATCCGCATCGCCGCGACGACACCCGCCGGCTGCAGGAACGGATTGAGACCGCTCGCCTCTTCCGGAGAGATCAGCTCGACATCGAGGCCGGTGCGGCGTCCGCGCTCGAAGTCGTCCTCGATCACTTCGGCGTCCTGCGGCCGGCGCGCAACCTTCAGGCTGCCCGAATGCACCCAGTCGAGCGGCTGACCGGTTTCTTCCGTGAACGTCTCGATCTTGCGACATGCGTCCTTGATGAGGCCGATCATCAGGTCGCTCTTGCGCGCGCAGCTCACCATGCCTGCCGCGCGGGGCGAGGTTTGCGATCCGATCTCATGCTTGTCGACAAGGGCGACGCTGAGACCTTCACGCTTGCTCAGGTAATAGGCTGTGGCCGCGCCCAATCCGCCCGAACCAATAACAACAACATCGGCCTTGCTGATCATGATGCAATGCCCTGAAATATGCTGATGATAATTGAACGCCCGAAGCCTACTACGCGGCGCAGGACCTGACTATCGCTTTCCGTCCCGGCACGGGGCCGGGCGTTTGCGACGTCGCACGGCTAGTGGTCGACGTGTGGGTTGAGCTTCTTCGCCGCAGCGATATCAGCTTCGCCGGCCGCGACGTCGCCCTTCAGGCGGGCAGGGGCTGCCCGTAGGTTGCTTAAGAAACGAACGTCAGCGCCTGGCGGGCAGATGAGGGATGCGCGGTCAGAACTGGCGTTTGTCGTCAACCTGCGGATAGATTTATCGCCATGCAGTTCGACACCAAGATCGCGGTCGTGATCCGCACCGACCTGGAAGTCTGGCAGAAGCTCAACGTGGCGTCGTTTCTGGCCGGCGGCATCGCAGCTTCCTTTCCCGAATGCATCGGGGAGAATTACCAGGACGGCTCGGGGACCAGATATCTCTCCCTGATCGGCCAGCCGATCCTGATCTACGGCGCCGACGGGCCCGCGCTGTCGCGGGCGCTGGAGCGCGCGCTGGCGCGCAACGTGCAGCCGGCGCTTTACACCGAGGACATGTTCAAGACCACGCATGACGCCGCCAACCGCGAGGTGGTGAAGGCGGTTGCGCGCAGCGAGCTCAATCTGGTCGGCCTCGCCATTCGCGCCGAGCGCAAGGTGGTCGACAAGATCCTCGACGGGCTGAAGTTTCACACGTAGCCGGGCAGCCAGCGTAGCGCAGTCCGGCGCTTATCGGCTCGCCTCCTTGTCCGGCATGATCTGCAGCAATGGCGTCGGCGCAATCGATATCTGACCGGTGAATGGTCGATCGTGCGCGGCAATCAGCAGAACCGATGTTGCCACGCCGGTCGCGAACAGGCCCATCGCGATGGCGGATCCCAACCGGTTGTCGCAGTGAACAAGGGCAATGACCAATAGCTCGCAGATGGCCTGAAGGTAGAGGCACCACCATTTGATCGAGTCGACTTCCGTCTGGCTGACGATGATCCGTTGTCGTCGCGCATCGAGTGCCGAATTCAGATTGGTGATGATCTCGTGCTGCGTCGTCTGCTGACCCGGGTTTTGCGCGGGTGTTGACACGACAAGCCGCAATGCCGCGGTCAGCGCGGGAGGCGCTGCCTTGAGCGATGCAGCCTGGCGCGCCATCATCGGCCATTCCACGGCGACGGTTTCCTCGACGTAGTCGCGAACGAGGCCGCGCAGGCGCGCCTCCTGCTCCGGCGGCAGGCCGCCGGCGAGCAAGACGACCGCGCGCAGCGAACTGGCTTCGCGGCTCACCGCCGCGGTGGCGCGGTCGCTGTCACTCCAGACCTGTGCCGCGGTGAACGCGACAAACAGGCCGAAAAGGATGCCGAGCACCGGCAACATGCCGGGTGAGATCGATTTGAAGGACGTTGCGCGCTCCTTGGTCGACAGGATCGCAACGCCTGCGAAAATGAGAATGGCAACAAGATAGGTGAAGCCGAAGACGATGAAGGCCATCCACGGCACAGAAAGGTTGTGTAGCCAATCGCTCATAGGTGTTTCCCCCAGCCGATCGCTTGTATCAAAATCCCCCCGATCTTGCCGGGGAGAGCACGAAGTGAGCCGTAGCGCATCGCGCAGGGAAAGCCGGATTGCTCCGGTTACACCTGCGGTGCCACCCCTGCGCCTTCTTGTTGCACAGGGCCCGCGGGTGCGATCGGCAACCGACTTTCCCTGCGCCATCTGTTCTCCCGAGGGACGGAAATAGGCAGCAAACTCGGGCATTTGCGCTGCGAGATCGCGAACCCAGGCGCACCCTTAAGGAGCCGCGAAGACCGACAGGAACGCTTCCGGCCGGCAGACGTTTTCCTTCAACGCATTGACAATGACTGACTGGTCAGTCATATTGTGGCCATGACAAAGCGCACCGAAGAAACGACCCGCTCCCGGTCCGCCAAGCGCCGGACCACCACGATCCGGGCTACCGCGGCGAGGATCCCGAAGGTGGCCTCGGCAAAGCTGCCTGAGCCGAAGCCCGCCGCGAACCGCGCCGAGAAATCGGCAGAGCGACGCGCCGCGATCGTCGAGGCGGCGATGGACGAGTTCATCGCGCGCGGCTTTGCCGCGACGCGGCTCGACGATGTCGCCAAGCGGGCGGGCGTCGCCAAAGGCACGCTCTATCTGTACTTCAAGGACAAGGAATCGATGTTCGAGGAGCTCATCCGCACCGCCGTCGTGCCCTTGGTCAATCGCATGGCCGCGCCGCCCACCATCACCGGCCCGGTGCGCGATGCGGTGGAGAGATTCGCCGAGACCTTCATCCGCGAGGTCGTGTCCACCCGGCGCGGCGACATCATCCGCCTGATCGTCTCCGAAGGGCCGCGCTTCCCGACGATCGCCGACTTCTATTTCCGCGAGGTGGTGTCGAAGGGGATGGCCGCGATGCAGGCGCTGATCCAGCTCGCGATCACGCGCGGCGAGATCAGGCAGCGGCAGCTCGCGCAGTTTCCCCAGCTCGTCGTGGCGCCCGCGATCGTCGCGGTGATCTGGCAGAGCCTGTTTGCCCGGCACGCGCCGCTCGATGCCCTCGCGATGTTCAAGGTTCATCTCGACCTGATCTTCGGCGAACGGAGCAAGCCATGACCGTCTCGCGCATGATGAAGCTCGTGACGGCAGCCGCGCTGGCGGCGGCGCTGGCCGGATGCAACGAGAAGCGCGATCCCGGTTTCCAGGGCTGGGTCGAGGCCGACATGATCTTCGTCAGCCCCGATGAATCCGGCCGCGTCATCAAGCTCAATGTGCGCGAGGGCGACGAGGTCAAGCCCGGCGATCTGCTTTATTCGGTCGACGACGACCTGCAGCGCGCCGATCTCAACCAGAACAACGCGACCCTCGCCAACGCGCGGCAGAGCTACGACCGCGCGGCCTCGCTGCGCGGCACCGGCGCCGGCACCCAGGCCAATCTGGATTCCGCGGTCTCGGCGCTGCGCGTCGCGGAGGCGCGGGTCAACACCTCGCAGACCCGGCTCGACCGTCGCAAGGGCTTTGCGCCGATCGCGGGCTCGATCCAGCAGATCTATTTCCGCGAGGGCGAGATGGTGCAGGCGCAGCGCCCGGTGCTGTCGATCATGCCGCCCGGCAACATGAAGCTGCGCTTCTTCGTGCCGGAGGCCGAGCTGCCGAAGCTCGCGCTCGGCGACGAGGTGAGGGTGACCTGCGACAATTGCGCCGCCGACCTCACGGCAAAGATCTACTTCATCGCCACCACGGCGGAGTACACGCCGCCGGTCATCTACAGCCTCGATGAGCGCAACAAGCTGGTCTATCTGATCCAGGCGCGGCCGAGCCGGCCCGATGTGCTGCGCGTCGGTCAGCCGATCAGCATCTATCTCAACCCCAAGACGCCGGTCGCGGAGCGCAGATGAACGGCGGCTCCACCAGCGCGCGGTCCGACGCATCCTCCATCGCCATCGATGTGAAGGGCCTGACCAAGTCGTTCGGCGGACGCGAGGTGGTCCATGACCTGTCGATGCAGGTCAAGCGCGGTTCGATCTACGGCTTCCTCGGTCCCAACGGCAGCGGCAAGACCACCACCATCCGCATCCTGTGCGGCCTGCTGACGCCCGACAGCGGCGAGGGCACCTGCCTCGGCTACGACATCCGGCGCGATGCCGACAAGATCAAGCGCAAGGTCGGCTACATGACGCAGCGCTTCAGCCTCTACCAGGATCTGTCGGTGCGCGAGAATCTCGAATTCGTGGCGCGGCTCTATGGCATGCCGGACGCGCGCGGCGCCGCGGCCGACATGATCGCGCGGATCGGGCTGAAGGGCCGCGAGGAGCAGCTCGCCGCCAACCTTTCCGGCGGCTGGAAGCAGCGGCTGGCGCTCGGCGCCTGTACGTTGCCCAATCCGCAATTGCTGTTGCTGGACGAGCCGACCGCCGGCGTCGATCCCAAGGCGCGGCGCGATTTCTGGAACGAAATCCACGCGCTCGCCGCCGAAGGCCTCACCGTGCTGGTCTCGACCCATTACATGGACGAGGCCGAGCGCTGTCACGAGATCGCCTACATTGCCTACGGTCATCTGCTGGCCCATGGCACGGTGGACGAGGTAATCGCCGCCTCCGCGCTGTCGACCTGGACGGTGACGGGCGAGGATTTCAACGGCCTGATGGCCGAGCTCACGGATAAGCCCGGCGTCGACATGGTGGCGCCGTTCGGCACCAGCCTGCACGTCTCCGGCCGCGACAAGGCGGCGCTCGAGGCCGCGATCGCGCCCTATCGGGACAATTCGAAATGGCAATGGCAGGCCAGCGAGCCGTCGCTCGAAGACGTCTTCATCGACCTGATGGGGCGCTCCAGGGATAACTTTCAAGGATAGGGTCCGATGAGCGCAACGGAAACGATCCAGAACAGCGAGGCGAGGGAGCCGGCATTCGGCTTCTGGCGGCGCAGCTACGCGATGCTGGTCAAGGAGTTCATCCAGCTTCGCCGCGACCGCGTCTCGTTCGCCATGATCATCATGCTGCCGGTGATGCAGCTGACGTTGTTCGGCTACGCCATCAACACCACGCCGCGCAATCTGCCGACCGCGGTGCTGACCCAGGAGGACAGCGATCTCGGCCGTTCGATCCTGAAGGCGATGGAGAACACCGCCTATTTCCATTTTGTCCGCGAGGTCCACACCGTCGGGGAGTTCGACGAGCTGCTGCAATCCGGCAAAGTGCTGTTCGGCGTCGAGATTCCGCGCGGCTTCGAGCGCGCGGTGCGGCGCGGCGACAGACCGGCGCTGCTGGTCGCGGCCGACGCCACCGACCCGGTCGCGTCGGGCTCGGCGCTCGGCGCACTCGGGCCGCTGGTGCAATCCGCGCTGGCGCATGATCTGCACGTCGGCGATCCCCCGGACATGCCGTTCGAGATCCGCGCCCACGCCCGCTACAACCCGGCGGCGGACTCGCGCCTCAATATCGTGCCCGGCCTGGTCGGCACCATCCTGACCATGACCATGCTGATCTTCACCGCGCTGTCGGTGACGCGCGAAATCGAGCGCGGCACCATGGAGAGCCTGCTGTCGATGCCGATCAAGCCGGTCGAGGTGATGTTTGGTAAGATCATCCCCTATGTGCTGGTCGGCTTCATCCAGGCCACGCTGATCATCGCCATCGGCATCGTGCTGTTCGGCGTGCCGGTCCTCGGCAGCCTCACGCTATTGGCGCTGCTCACCACGCTGTTCATCACCACCAATCTGTCGATCGGCTACACCTTCTCGACCATCGTGCAGAACCAGCTGCAGGCGATGCAGCTCTCGATGATGTTTTTCCTGCCGAGCATCCTGCTGTCCGGCTTCATGTTTCCGTTCGCGGGCATGCCGGTCTGGGCGCAATATATCGGCGAGGGGCTGCCGCTGACCCATTTCGTGCGCATCGTCCGGGCCATCATGCTGAAGGGGGCGGCGATGCAGAACCTGCAATACGACACCGCCGCACTGGTCGCCCTGATGCTGTTCGCCATGACGATCGCGGTGACGCGCTTCCGCCGCACGCTCGATTGAGGCTATGATGGATGCCATCAATGATCGTCATTCCGGGGCGATGCGAAGCATCGAACCCGGAATCTCGAGATTCCGGGTGCGCTTCGCGCCCCGGAATGACGGGGTGGGAGGCATGGCGGAATCTTCGGACAAAAACAGCGCAGCGGCAGACACAACCGTACCCGCCGATTTCCATCACGCCCTGATGCGCGAGGTGATGACCACCGAGCTGCTCCGCATCAAGGTGCTGATCGGCACCGCCGCTACCCTCGCGGCGATCAGTCTGCTGGTGTATTTCTTTGCGCCCGACGCGGTCAGCCGCGTCTGGCACGGCAATCTTAGCCCCGTCTACGTCTTCTACGTCACCGTTCCGCTGATCCTGTTCGAGTTCTGGGTGCACGGGGCGATCAGCTGGCACATGCGCAAGGGGCGCGACCTGCCGGTGGTCCGGCGCTACATCGGCGTGCTGGTCGAGACGTCGCTGCCGACCGTCGTGCTGGCGCTGCACATCAAAAGCATGGGGCCGCAGGAGGCGCTCGGCTTCGTGGCGCCGCTGATCTATTTCGTCTTCATCATCCTGTCGACGCTGCGGCTCGACTTCTGGCTCTCGACCTTCACCGGCTTCGTCGCGGCGACCGAGCTGTTCTACATGGCAGTGTTCTTCCATCCCTCGGGCGGCGGCGCGGCCGAGACCAGCATCTACTATCACGCCGCGCGCAGCGCGATCATCCTGATCTGCGGCGTGCTGGCCGGCGCGGTCGGCATGCAGCTGCGCCGGCAGTTCGCGGCCAGCATCGCGGCCGCGACCGCGCGCGATCGCATCACCAATCTGTTCGGCCAGCACGTCTCGCCGCAGGTGGTCGAACGTCTGATGACGGAGGGCGCCGGCACCGGGAGCGACATCCGGCGCGTCGCCGTGATGTTCGTGGATTTCCGCAGCTTCACGGCCGGCGCGCGCACCCGCTCGCCGCAGGAGGTGGTGGACAGGCTCGACGGCGCCTTTGCCGTGCTGGTCGATATCCTCGATCGCCATGGCGGCATCGTGAACAAGTTCTTGGGCGACGGCTTTCTCGCGCTGTTCGGTGCGCCGTTCGAGACCGGCGACGCCGCGCATCAGGCGGTCGCCGCCGCGCGTGAAATGCTCGCGGCGAACAAGCGCACCAACGCGGCGTCGAGCTGGCCGCTGCGCATCGGCATCGGCATCCACATCGGCGAGGTCGTCGCCGGCAATATCGGCTCGCCCCGGCGCAAGGAATACACCGTGATCGGCGACACCGTGAATTTTGCCGCGCGGCTCGAGGCGCTCAACAAGGAGCTCGGCTCGCAGTTCCTGATTTCCTCCGCGGTGCGCGAGGCGCTCGGCGACGATTGCAACGACGCCGTCTCGCGCGGCGAGATTCCGGTGCGCGGCTACGAGCACCCGGTGCATGTCTGGCAGCTGGGGTAGGCGGCAACACGCGCATGATCCGAGGCGGTAGTCGATGTCTCCGCAAGCCGTGCGAAGCTGTCTGCTTCTGACTTGCCCGAGATTGTACCGAGTGCTCTGAAGGGCATCGGTCGGGCTGTGCTACGATGACGTCATCGGTCGCGGGTGACCGGAGCACAAGGACAGCAAGATGCAGCGGCGCTATATCACCGTCGACGTTTTCACCGACCGCGCCTTCGGCGGCAACCCGCTCGCCGTGGTGCTCGACGCCGAGGGGCTGTCGACCGAAGAGATGCAGGCGATCGCGACCGAGTTCAACTATTCCGAGACGACCTTCGTGCTGCCGCCGCAGGACAAGGCCAACGACGCTCAGGTTCGCATCTTCACGGTGCGCTCGGAAATTCCGTTCGCCGGCCATCCCAATGTCGGCACCGCCTTCGTGCTGGCGAGCCGGGCCGCGAAGGCGCCGGCGCGCTTGAGGTTCGAGGAGAAGGGGGGCCTCGTGCCGGTCGAGATCCTGTCCGATGGCGGCAATGTGGTCGGGGCCGAGCTAACGGCGCCGCAGGCGTTGCAGCGGACCAATGAGGTGAGCGCGGCCGCCGCCGCCGCGTGCCTGTCGCTGACGGCGACTGATGTGAAGACCGATCGGCACGCTCCGCAGGTCGTCTCGGTCGGGCTGCCGTTCCTGGTGGTGGAGATCGCCTCGCGCGAGGCGCTGAGGCGCGCCCGGCCGGATGCGGCGGCGTTCGCCAGGACGCTGGCCGAGATCGGCCGCGACGTCGTCTATTTCTACACTCGCGACGTGCCGGCGAGCGAGCAGCCGCTCGACCTGCAGGCGCGCATGTTCCATCCCGGCGCCAGCGGCCTGTCCGAGGATCCCGCGACCGGCAGCGCGACCGCGGCTTGCGCGGCGCTGCTCGCCGATATCGATCCCGCGCGCGACGGCGAATTGCGGCTGCGGATCGGGCAGGGTGTCGACATGGGCCGCCCGAGCCTGTTGCTGACGCGGGTGCGCAAGCAAGGCGGCGCGATCACGTCGGTGCATGTCGGCGGCGGCTGCGTGAAGATGATGGAGGGGACGCTGAATGTGCCGGGCGAGGCAGGCTAGACCTGCGGCGCGACCAGGTTCTCGATCCTGACGCCGTCGCGCTCTTCGATGATCTCGGCGATCCAGCGACGGTGGCAGTGTTCGTGGTTGCGCTCGTAGCAGAGGATGCAGACCGGGCCGGACTGCTTGACCAGCGCCGACAGCTCGTCGAGCTCTTCCTTGGCCTGCGCCGTCTTCAGGTGCGCCGAATAGATCCTGTGCAGCAGCGCATACTGCCCGCTGCGCGCCGCCTCCCGGCCGCTCTTCGGCGTGCCGAGGCCGCGGAGGTGGACGTAGCCGATGCCGCGCTCGTCGAGACCCGCGGCGAGCTGGGTCTTGGAGAAGCCGGGCCGGCGCGAGGAGGCGATCGCGCGGACGTCGACCAGCAGTTTGACGCCGGCGTGCTGGAGCTCGTCGAGCACCGCTTTCGACGGCGTCTGCTCGTAGCCGATGGTGAACAGCCTCTTCGCCTTCGCCATCGGTTCTCCCTCACTTCACCCGTTCGATCAATTCCATCGCGCCCGCCGGCGCGCGGACCTTGCCCTCGTGGATCACATAGGCGAACACGTCGCGTGGCGCCTTCTTGGGCGCGGCCTTCTCGACCTTCGGCAGGTCGTCGGGCTCGCCGCCGCTGGCCCAGTCCTGAAACCGCTTGGCCCAGGCGTCGAGCTGCTTCGGCGGATAGCAGGTCTTCAATTCGTCATTGCCCTTCTGCAGCCGGGCATAGACGAAGTCGCTCGCGACGTCGGCGATCGCCGGATATTTGCCGTGCTCGGCGAACACCACCGGCACCTCGTGCTCGCGAATGAGGGCGACGAATTCGGGCACGCAAAAACTGTCGTGGCGGACCTCGACGACGTGGCGCAGCGCGCGGCCGTCGAGCTTGCGCGGCAGCAGCTCGAGGAACTTGCCGAAATCGGCGCCGTCGAACTTCTTGGTCGGCGCAAACTGCCAGAGCACCGGCCCGAGCCGGTCCTTCAGCTCCAGCACGCCCGAATCATAGAACCGCTTCACCGAATCGCCGGCTTCGGCGAGCACGCGGCGGTTGGTGGCGAAGCGTGGCCCCTTCAGCGAGAAGATGAAGCCGTCGGGCACTTCGCTGGCCCATTTGCGAAAGCTCTCCGGCTTCTGCGAGCCGTAATAGGTGCCGTTGATCTCGATCGAGGTCAGCTTCGAGGCGGCATAGGACAGCTCCTTCGCTTGCGCGAGCTTCTCCGGATAGAACACCCCGCGCCACGGCTCGAAGGTCCAGCCGCCGATGCCGATATAGATGTTGCCTGCGTCTGTCTTGGTCTTGGTCGCCTTGGTGGGAGCTTTGGCCACGACTGCACTCATCGTGAGGGAGGGAACAGGAAGCAAGACTAGTCAAAATAATCGTGATTGGCCAGTTTGCCAGATTGGCGCGGCAGTGCTTATCGTCTCTGTCGCTCTTCGCTACGATGCGCCAAAATGGAGAACAACAAATGCGCATGCTGGTTGCGGCCGCCCTCTTGATCATGTCCTCCGCCGCCATATCGTCCGCCGCGATGGCCGACGAGGTCGACGATGCGCACAAGCTCGCGATCACCGGCCGCGACGCTTACTGGAATTGCCTCGCCCGCGAATATCCCCGCGACAGCAACAAGGCGATGTCCGACCAGGAATTCACCTCGCTGATCGCCAATGTCTGTCCCTCGGAGCGGCAGAACTTCCGGGTCTCGCTGATCGACTTCCTGTCGCTGCAATTTCCGAAACAGGATGCCGATGCGAATCTGACGACTGCCAACCGCGCGATCGAGCTCGCGCAGAAGGACATCGTGACCGCCTTCACCCGGCGCAGGGCCGCGGCGAAATAGGTTCCCAAATCCTGTTGCGGCCGGCCGATTTTTGATATCAATCCGCGCAGGCGAGGGGATGATCGGCATGAGGTCACAATCGACGGCAGGTTTCTTGGGCGCACTGGTCGCGGCCGTCGCGCTGGCGGCGGCGTTCATCTACGGGCCGTCGCCGAGCCAGCTCCGCAACCCGACCCGGTCCGCTGCGCAGCCGCAGGCGGCTCCCGCCGCCGAGGCCGCGCCGGCGGCCCCGGTGCCGCGCGGCCCGGTGATCCGGGAAGTCCCCAACAACTAGCGCGCCAAGACCCCTTGCAGAAGACCCCTTGCAGACGGCCCCTTGCGGACCGCCTGGCGCCTTCCTATCTAGCCTGCAACGGCGACGTTGCAGCTTCAGGGCTCCGGCGCTGGGACGACCACGACATTGATTGGCTGCGCCGGATGTACGCGCGCCCCTTGTTCGTGGTCGTTGGCATTTTCGAACGGTTTTTGCCCCGTTTTCCCGCTTTCCGAGCGCGCATTTGGGTCGGCCTGCCTTGGCAGCGGGTGAGGCTGCGGCTATACGCTGGCGCTCATGAATGACGCCATCAAGCCGGGCCCCGAAACCTCATTGCAGGCGGCAAGTTTGCCGCAGCTTTCGGTGGTCGTCCCGACCTTCAACGAACGTGACAATGTCACGGTGCTGTATCGCCGGCTCGACGCGACCCTGAAGGACGTGTCCTGGGAAGTCATCTTCGTCGACGACAATTCGCCCGACGGAACCTGGGACGTGGTGCGCGCGCTGGCGCGGAAGGATTCCCGCGTGCGCTGCATCCGCCGGATCGGCCGGCGCGGCCTGTCCGGCGCCTGCATCGAGGGCATCCTGGCATCGAGCGCGCCCTATGCCGCGGTGATGGACGCGGACCTGCAGCACGACGAGACCCAGCTGCCGAAGATGGTGGCGCTGCTGCAGAGCGGCGAGGCCGAGCTCGTGGTCGGCAGCCGCTATATCGAGGGCTACAAGGCCGACGGCTTCAACAAGCAGCGCGCCGGCGCCAGCGCCTTCGCCACCGAGATCGCGCGCCGCACGCTGAAGGTCGAGATCGCCGACCCCATGAGCGGCTTCTTCATGATCCGCCGCGACCGTTTCGAGCAGCTCGCGCCGCAGCTGTCCACGCAAGGCTTCAAGATCCTGCTCGACGTCGTGGCGACGGCGGAGGGCAAGCTGCGCGCGGTCGAGATTCCCTACACCTTCGGTGCGCGCCAGCATGGCGAGAGCAAGCTCGACTCCATGGTCGCGCTCGACTTCCTCGGCCTGGTGCTGGCGAAGCTGACCAATGATCTGATCTCGTTGCGCTTCATTCTGTTCGCAGCCGTCGGCGGGCTCGGCCTGGTGGTGCACCTCACCGTGCTGTTCATCGCGCTCGAACTGTTCAAGGCGCCATTCCCGGAGGCCCAGGCCACTGGTGCGATCGTCGCCATGACCAGCAATTTCATCCTCAACAATTTCCTGACCTACCGCGACCAGCGGCTGAAGGGTTTTGGCATCCTGCGCGGCCTGCTGCTGTTCTATCTGGTCTGCAGCGTCGGCCTGCTCGCCAATGTCGGCGTCGCGTTCTCGGTCTACGACCAGGAGCCGATCTGGTGGCTGGCGGGCGCGGCCGGCGCGCTGATGGGCGTGGTGTGGAACTACGCGATGTCCGGGCTGTTCGTCTGGCGCAAGCGATGACGGTGGCATGAACGCGAACGAGGCGCGGCTTGCCCGAAACACCGCGCTTGCGGTGTGGGTGCTGGTCGTGTTGCGACTGGCCGCCGCCGCATGGACGCCGCTGACCTTCGACGAAGCCTATTACTGGATGTGGTCGAAGTCGCTCGCCGGCGGCTATTACGACCATCCGCCGATGGTGGCGGTGGTGATCCGGCTCGGCACCATGATCGCGGGCGATACGCCGTTCGGCGTGCGGCTGGTGTCGATCTTGCTCGCACTGCCGATGAGCTGGGCGATCTACCGGGCGGCCGAGATCCTGTTCGGCGGCCGGCGCATCGCGGCGAGCGCAACGATCCTGCTCAATGTCACGCTGATGGCCGCCGTCGGCACGCTGATCGTGACGCCGGACGCGCCGTTGCTGGTCGCTGCCAGCCTCCTGCTGTACGCGCTCGCAAAGGTACTGGAGAGCGGTCGCGGCGCCTGGTGGCTTGCGGTCGGCGCCGGGGCCGGCGCGGCGCTGCTGTCGAAATACTCAGCGCTGTTCTTTGGTCCGGCGATCCTGATCTGGCTTGCGGTGGTGCCGAAGCTGCGGCGCTGGTTTCTCTCGCCCTGGCTCTATCTCGGCGGTCTGGTCGCGCTCGGCCTGTTCAGCCCGGTCATCCGCTGGAATGCCGATCATCACTGGGTGTCCTTCATCAAGCAGATGGGCCGCGCGCGGATCGAGGATTTCCGGCCGACCTACATCGCCGAGCTGATCCCGACCCAGTTTGCGTTCGCAACGCCATTGGTCTTCATCCTCGGCGTGATGGGCCTCTACGCGCTCTACCGCCGCCGCGCCGGCGCGATGGAGGCGCGTGTGCTGGTCAACACGATGTTCTGGACCATCGTGGTCTACTTCACCTGGCACGCATTGCATGCGCGGGTCGAGGCCAACTGGTTCGCGCCGGTCTATCCCGCCTTTGCCGTGGCGGCCGCGGTCGCGGCAGTCCAGGTGCAGTGGGCGCCGCGCGAGCAGCGCACGATCGATTTCTGCCGCCGCTGGGCCGCGCCCGTCGGTGTCGTGCTGTTCGCGCTGCTGATCGTGCAGGCCAATACCGGTTTGCTCTCGGGCTACCGCCGCGACGCCACCGTGCGCAGCGTCGGTGTCGGCTGGCAGGAGCTCGCGGGCGAGATCGAGGCGGCGCGCGTGCGGACCGGCGCGAGCTGCGTGCTGGCGGCGGACTACGGCACCACGGGCTGGCTCGCCTTCTATCTCCCCAAGGGCACCTGCGTCGCCCAGCAGGGCCAGCGCATTCGCTGGGTCAACATGCCGGAGCCGAGCCCTGAGCAGCTGTCCGGCAAGCTGCTCTATGTGCATGAGGTCGAGCAGGCAATGCCGGCCTCGCTGCGCGACAATTTCGCCCGTGTCGAAACGGTGGCCGAGGCCAAACGCATGCGGGGGCCGTTGACCATCGAGACCTACGTGCTCGACCTGCTGGAAGGCGCAAAGGGCGAGATCCTCGACCGTTCCCCGCCGCCGGAACTGCAGTAAAACTCTCGCCGTTAAGTGTCGGATCATCCGGGTCCGGGTCGTCTTCCAGACAGCCCGTCAACCATGCGAGGTTCCAACCATGACCAGTTCCGTCCTCAAGCCTGCTGCCGAACTCGCCACGACCAACGTCAGGCGCTTTCCCAATGAGAGCGCCGAGTATCGTCGCGCCCGCCAGGCGCTGCTCGTCGAAGAGATCGAGCTGCGCCGGCATATCGAGCGCGTCGCCGCGCTGCGCCGCGCCTTGCCGCCCGGCGGCGAGGTGACCAAGTCCTATGAGTTCACCGGCGAGGCCGGCGCGGCCTCGCTCGCCGATCTGTTCGGCGACAAGCCGACGCTCATCATCTACAGCTACATGTACGGCCCGCAGCGCGAGAAGCCGTGTCCGATGTGCACATCGTTCATGGGCACGTGGGAGGAGAAGCTGCCCGATATCGAGCGGCGCGTGTCGTTCGTGTTCGTGGCGCGCTCGCCGATCGCGCGGCTGATCGAGGCGAAGAAGGCGCGGGGCTGGACGCGTCACAGGATCTACTCGGATGCATCCGGCGATTACACGCGCGACTATGTCAACAAGGATGACGCCGACCTGCCGGGCTACAATGTCTTCACGCGCCACAACGGCACGATCCGTCATTTCTGGGCCGGCGAAATGGGCGCGGGCACGATGGACCCCGGTCAGGACCCGCGCGGCGCGCCGGACATGGATTCGCTCTGGACGGTGCTCGACACCACGCCAGAGGGACGCGGCAAGGACTGGTATCCGAAGCTCGCCTATTGAGGAGATGGTTTTTGCTCGATCCCCGCGTGATTACGGGGCGATCGGCAAGGAAATTCTCCCTAGGTTTCACCCCGGCATGCCGCGCTGGAGCGGCATGCCGGAATGTCCCATCATGGGACAGAAAAGCCGCTTTGGCGGTCCAATGTCATCTTAAAAAAGCCCTACGCCACAGGCACTTCCCGCGTTGCAGGGGATAGCATCCGGTTAAGTCGCATTTAACTAAAAGTCGCCTTAATGGCCGTCTGAGCCCCCGCGCGACGTTGAGCCGAACATCGTTCGACCCCGCGTCGAGTGAGGGACAAAGGTGGACCTGTTTTGAGCGCCGGGCGTATGGGTACGAGTGCGAGTGCGTATGTTCTTGGGGCGCCAAGCCGCAAGAAATCCTCCCGAAAAATTCTCCCACAGCATTTCCTCGGCAGCGCCGCGGTGGCGGGGCTGGTGCTTGGCTGCGCCTGGACCGTCTACGCCAACATCTTTGCGGCGAGCGTCTATCCGTCGGTGGGCAATGCGTCGTTCGATGCGCCGGTGGTGAAGCGGCCCGTCGCGGTTGCTGCGCGGCCGGCGCCTGCCTTCAACGAGGTGTTCGCGTCCTTGACGCCGGCACCGGCGGCTCCCGCGAAGACCGAGGTCGCGAAGTCGGAAGCGACGGCATCGTCGCTTATGTTTAACGATCGGTTTGCGGCCGCCTCGCCCGAGGGCGTCGCGTCCAGCGTCGTGGCTGACGCCGCGCCGCAGATCGACCCGATCAAGCAGGCCGCTGCGCCCAAGCTCGCCGAAGCGGCGAGGGCGGTCGCCTCCGCAGAGCTCGCCGAGACATCGAAGCCGTTGCCGGCGCCGAAGTCGGTCGAAGCCGCCAAGAAGCAGGCCGCCGCCAATCTGAAGGTGGCGCTTAACGATCCCGCTGCGGACGTTCAGCCCAAGGGTGCCGATAAGGCGTCCGAGGCGAAGCCTGCCGAAGCCAGGCAGGCGACCAAGTCCGGCGGCGTCCGTGACATGGCCGCGCGCGCCAAGGCCGCGGTGATGTCGATCGCATCGAACGAGCGGCAGACCATGGTCGAAAAGCTGTGGGGCAAGCGCGAGTCGGGCGGCGGGCTGCTGTCGTTCGCCTCGGCCGACGCCAATGTCACCGGCAGCATCCCCTCGACGTTGGACCAGAACCCGATGCTCGGCGGCTCGCCGCCCTATGACCGTCAGACCGCAGTGTACGACATCTCAGCCAAGACCGTGTACCTGCCCGACGGCACGCGCCTCGAGGCGCATTCGGGCCTCGGCTCCAGGCTCGACGACCCCAGGTCCTCGCATCTGAAGATGGTCGGCGTGACGCCGCCGCACATTTACGAGCTCAAGCCGCGCGAGGCGCTGTTCCACGGCGTGCCGGCACTGCGGCTCAATCCGATCGGCGGCGAGGGCAAGATCTTCAACCGCGACGGCCTGCTCGCGCACACCTTCATGCTCGGCCCGAACGGCGACTCCAACGGTTGCGTCTCGTTCAAGGACTATTACGCGTTCCTCGACGCCTACCGTAACAAGGGCATCCGCCGTCTCGCCGTGCTGGCGCGGGTTCAGTAGGCAGAATGGCCGGCGGGCAGCGGCCCACCGCTGCGGCGCGATCGACGTCTGGAACTCGATGCCATAGTCGCTATACTGCGCTGATCCAGAGCGAGTCCAAGCTCGACAACCGATCTGGCGCGAAGCGACATGTCTCCTGCATCTTCCGTCCAAACCCCGCCGCCGATCGCGACCGAAGCGTTCGTCGATGCCGCTGCCGCGGTTGCCCGCCTCGAAGAGATCTACGCGCGCAACACTGACTTCCTGCGCAATCGCTTTGAGGCCTACGTCAACGGCGTGCCGTTCACGACGCGGGTGCGGGCACATTATCCGTTCGTTCGCATCACAACCTCGTCACATGCGCGGCTCGACTCGCGGCTTGCCTATGGCTTCGTCGCAGGACCCGGCATCCACGAGACCAGCATCACGCGGCCCGACATCTTCCGGACCTATCTCACCGAGCAGATCGGGCTCCTGATCAAGAACCATGGCGTGGCGGTCGAGATCGGCGAGTCGAACGAGCCGATCCCGATCCATTTCGCCTACCGCCGCGACATCAATATCGAGGCGGCGCTGACCATCGCCGACAGTTCGGCGTTCACCCGGTCGCTGCGCGACATCTTCGATACGCCCGATCTCGCTGCGATGGACGATGCGATCGCCGACGGCACCTTTGAGCTGACGCCGGGCGCGCCGGAGCCGCTGGCGCTGTTCCGCGCCGCGCGGGTCGATTACTCGCTGCGCCGGCTCTACCACTACACCGGCACCGATCCGGAGCACTTCCAGAATTTCGTGATCTTCACGAACTACCAGTTCTATGTCGACGCCTTCGTGCAGCTGTCCCAGCAGCGGCTTGCGTCGGGCGAGGCCGGTCTCGAGGCCTTCGTCGCGCCCGGCAATGTGATCACGCACAATGCGCGGCTCGGCGGCGGCAGCACCGGGACCCCGTCCGAACGCGTCCCGCAGATGCCGGCCTTTCATCTGGTCCGGCCCGGCTATCGCGGCATCACCCTGATCAATATCGGCATCGGTCCGTCCAATGCGCGCAACATCACCGACCACGTCGCGGTGCTGCGGCCGCATGCCTGGCTGATGATCGGGCACTGCGCTGGCTTACGCAACACGCAGCGGCTCGGCGATTATGTGCTCGCCCACGGCTATGTGCGCGAGGACCACGTGCTCGATCACGAGCTGCCGCTCTGGGTGCCGATCCCGGCGCTTGCGGAAATGCAGGTCGCGCTCGAGGAAGCCGTCGGCGAGGTGACCGGGCTCACCGGGTTCGAGCTCAAGCGGCTGATGCGCACCGGCACGGTCGCCAGCGTCGACAACCGCAACTGGGAGATCAGCGGGCCGCAGGTGATCCGGCGCATGTCGCAGTCGCGCGCGGTCGCGCTCGACATGGAATCGGCGGCGATCGCTGCCAACGGCTATCGCTTCCGCGTACCCTACGGCACGCTGCTGTGCGTCTCCGACAAGCCGCTGCATGGCGAGATCAAGCTCGCAGGCATGGCCAGCGAATTCTACCGCCAGCGCGTCGGCCAGCACCTCGAGATCGGTCTCAGGGCGCTGGAGCGGCTCAAGCAGCAGGAATCCGAACGCCTGCATTCGCGCAAGCTGCGCAGCTTCGCCGAGGTCGCGTTTCAGTAGCGCACAGAGGGGGCGGCCCTCAGGCGAGCGCGTTGCCGCGGGCGATGATCGCGAAGCGGTCGGACAGTTCGGCGAGCGCGACGTCGTGAATGAGCCTTGCGACAATCGTGCCGCCGACGCCGTCGGGCAGGTCGCGGGTGGCGCAGCTGTCGGCGTCGATCGTGGTGCGGAAGCCGAGATCGAGCGCGGCGCGGGCGGTCGAACTCACGCACATATGCGTCATGAAGCCGGCGAGCACCAGTTCCTTGCGGCCGGTCGCGGCAAGCTGCGCGTTGAGGTCAGTGCCGGCGAATGCGTTCGGCAATTGCTTCTCGATCACGATTTCGCCCGGCCGCGGCGCCAGCGGCGCGACGATCGCGCCACGCTCCGCGGTGCGATCGAACAGGCTGCCCGGCTGGCCCTTGTGCGCGATGTGGATGATGGCGGCGCCGCTTTCCCGCGCGCGCGACAGCAAGGCGGTGGCGCGCGCAATCGCCGGGTTGGCGTCGGGCAGCGCCAGCGGACCGGCAAGATATTCATTCTGGATATCGATCAGCACCAGGCAGCTGTCGCCGAGACGGGGCGGGGTGAGGTCGATACCGGCAAGCTGCATCAATGTCTTGGCTGACGTCATGGTCGTTCTCCAGCGGATGGGTCGCCGAAAACATAGCCCGGGATCGGCCTGCCGTTATGCAGGGATATTGCAGCCGGTGGCTGCGTTATTGCAGGCGGCCGCCGCGCGATGTAGCCTGCCGCCATGAACTGGGACGATCTTCGCATCATCGCGGCGGTCAGGGACGAGGGCACTTACGCCGGCGCCAGCGCGCGGCTGCGCATCGACGAGACCACGGTCGGGCGCAGGCTGGCGCGGATCGAGCGCGCGCTCGGCTTGCGCCTGTTCGAGGCCGTCGATGGAGTCCGCAAGCCGACCCGGCAGTGCGACATGGTGCTCGCGCATATCCAGGCGATGGCGGCGCATGCCGAGGAGATCGGCCGGATCGGCGAAAGCCTGCCTGGTCCGGTCGGGCGGCTGCGCATCGCCTCCACCAGTGCGATCGCCGAGGAGGTGCTGGCGCCGCGCGCAAGTGAATTCCTGCGCGCCCATCCGGGCCTGACGCTGCAGTTTCTGACCTCGAGCGACAATGTCAAATTCTCGCGCTGGGAGGCCGATCTCGCGATCCGCCTGCGCAAGCCCGACAAGGGTGACTTTGCGATCTCGAAGCTCGCCGAGGTCAGGTCGTATTTCTTCGAGCCGGCCGCGACAACGGCGGGAGAAGCGATGCTGTGCGCCTATCCCGACGAGCTCGGCGGGATTCCGGAAATGCAGTTCCTGCGCACGAAGCGACTTCGCGCACGCTGCGTGACCGACAATGTCCGTATCATCCACACGCTCATCCAGTCGCATCACGCCGTCGGCGTGTTGCCGGAGCACAGCTGTGCCGACCTGCTGACCGACCGACGTTTGCGCGCCACGCTGCTGCCGAAGCGACGCGACGTCTGGCTCCTGGTGCAAAACCATCTCAAGCGCGATGCGGCGACGCGCGTCACCATCGACTGGCTGCGCGCCTGCTTCCAGGATGCCGCGCAGAGGGGGTGATGCGCCCTCGCAATGACGGGACGTGCTGCGACGCCTGGGTCACAGCACCGCCCCGTCATGAAAAAATCACATGCTGCCCCCTTGCAACCCGGACGTGCTTCGTCTATTAGCCCGCTCCTTCGCTTCGGCCACGGGTTCGGGCTCGTTGAGATCCCGACTGGCGCGAGCCGCTTTGCGGTGTCGTGTTCCGCCGAAATGAAGATCGCGAGATGAAGCTCATGGGCGAGCGTCGGGGATGAAATCCCGAAGGTATCGGTTCGAACCCGGTCTCTCACAAAGGATAGCTCAGTTGGTTAGAGCAGGTGAATGACACTCATCGGGTCGCGGGTTCGATTCCCGCTCCAAGCGCTCCGTTTCAGCCTGAAAAGCTGATACCTCTGAAGGGGACCGGACGCGCGCTTCAGTCGCAGTCCGGCCGTCCTGCCGCAAGGCATTTCGTCCGAACATCGACACTGTGAGACCGGCTTTGCGCCGCGGTGGATACCGCTTGCGCTGATGCCGGGTGGCTCCGCTCGGCCGCGCGATATTCGTCGCGCGAACGCGCGCGTGCGCCCGTCATCGCGCAAGCTCAAGCCACGGCCCGCTCGGCTGACAGGAAGCCGCGTTCGCGTTCTCACGTCCTTTGCAAAATGAAACCCGCTCTTCGGCCCATGGGCCTCGGAGCAACAATGGAGGCGTGTCATGACCTGGCACTTCCTGACGACCAACTTGACGGTGAAGGATGGCGAGCGCGCGTTGCTGACGCGCAACGGCCGGCTCGAGCAGGTGCTCGCGCCCGGACGTCACCGCCTGTTCGATCCCCTGCGTCAGCTCAAGGCCGAGCTGTTCAGCGTCGTGCGGACTGAATTCCCCGCGGATCGCTTCGCGGTGATCAAGGCTGCGCGGCCCGATCTGGCCGACGAGCTGTTCGAGGCGATCGAGACCCGCGCGAACGAGATCGCGATCGTCAGCCTCGACGGCCGTCCGGTGCAGCTGATGACGCCCTGGCAGACGCGCGTGTACTGGAAGGTCGCGACGTCGGTCGAGGTCGAGCGCATCGACGTCAGCAGCGATCCCAGGGTCACGGCACGCCACCTCGCGATGATCCAGCCCAACCGGGCCGGCGTCATCACCGAGGCGGTGGTCGAGAACCACGAGGCCGGTCTGCTCACGGTCGAGGGCAAGCTGGTCGAGCGGCTCGCGCCCGGCCGGCACGCGTTCTGGATCGCGGGCCGCAAGATCGAGGTCAAGCGCCTCGACCTGCGTCCCCAGGCGGTCGAGATCACGGCGCAGGAGATGCTGACCAAGGATCGCATCGCGCTGCGCGTGACGCTGACCGCATTCCGCCGGATCGTCGATCCCGAGCGGGTCGTGGCCACGGTGCCCGACGTGGATGCGTGGCTGTACCGCCTGGTGCAGTTCGCTATCCGCGAGGCGGTGGCCGGCCGCACGCTGGACGAGGTGCTGTCTGCGAAGGCGGCGCTCGATACGGAGCTTCGCGACTATGTCCGCGAGCGTGTCGCGGACAGCGGCGTCGAGGTCACCGAGCTCGGCGTGAAGGACGTGATCCTGCCCGGCGAGATCCGCGAGCTGGTCAACAAGGTGGTGGAGGCGGAGCGGGTGGCGAAGGCCAACCTGATCCGCCGCCAGGAGGAGACCGCGGCGACGCGTTCGCTCCTGAACACCGCCAGGCTGATGGAGGAGAACCCTCTGCTGCTGCGGCTCAAGGAGCTGGAGTCGCTCGAGCGTCTGGTCGAGAAGGTCGGCCGCATCGACCTGCATGCGGGCGAGGGTCAGGGCCTCGATGCGCTCCTGACCAAGCTGGTCCGCCTCAAGGCGCCCGAGAGCGCGTAAGACAGAAGGGCCGCCCATGGGCGGCCCTTCGATTTTTTTGCCCGGACCGACCGCCGGCACCCGTACGAACGTTAACGTGCAGACGGCTGTAACGGGGCACCGCCACGGCACAATTCGCATGTCCTGCGCCACGCCGCAAAACAGAGGTGCCACCCCGGGCAGATTGCGATAACGTTTGTGCACCGTGGTCCATTCGGCCAGCCGTCAACCCGTCGGTGAAGCCAATGCAGCAGATTGCGGAATGGCTCGAGAAGCTGGGACTTGGGCAATACGCGCTGCGTTTTGCCGAGAACGGCATCGACCTCGGCGTTCTTTCCGAACTGACGGATGAAGACTTCGACAGGCTCGGGGTCCTGCTCGGCCATCGTCGCAAGATGCTGCGTGCGATCGCCGATCTCAATCGAGCCGAACTGATCGCCGCGCCGGTTTCTCCGCACGATGCCGAGCGCCGCCATCTCACCGTGATGTTCTGCGACCTGGTCGGCTCGACGGCCTTGTCGGCACGTCTCGATCCCGAGGACATGTGGGAAGTCATCCGCGCCTATCGCGCAGCCTGTGCGCAGGTGATCACGACATACGACGGCGCCGTTGCCAGATTTATCGGCGACGGGATCCTTGCTTATTTCGGCTATCCCCGTGCCCACGAGGATGATGCGGAGCGCGCGGTGCGCGCCGGCCTCGATGTCATCGCCGCAATCGGCAAGCTCGAGACCCGCGCGAAAGAGGGCGTTGCGGTGCGGATCGCGATCGCAAGCGGGCTCGTCGTGGTCGGCGACCTCGTCTCCGGCGCCGCGTCGGAGGAGCAGGCGCTGGTCGGCGATGCGCCGAACATCGCGGCGCGGCTGCAGAGCCTGGCGGAGCCGGGCGTGGTCGTCGTGGCGGCCTCGACCCGGCGGCTGCTCGGCAACCTGTTCACGCTGCGCAATCTCGGCCGCCGCGAGGTCAAGGGCATCTCGGAGCCGATCGCGGTGTGGGCCGTCGAAGGCGAGCCGGCATCGGAAAGCCGTTTCGAGGCGGTGCGCACCGCGCACTCGATCGGCTTCGTCGGCCGCAAGGCGGAGATCGAATTTGCGTTGTCGCGCCAGCAGCTGGCGTGGCAGGGCCAGGGCCAGGCGGTGCTGATATCGGGCGAAGCGGGTATCGGCAAATCGCGCATCGTGGCGATGCTCTCCGACAGCCTGGCGCCCGGGACACACCGCCGTGTGCGGTATCAATGCTCGCCCTATCACACCAACAGCGCGCTGCACCCCTTTGTCGCCCAGCTCGAGCGTGCCGCCGGCATCAGGCCGGAGGATGCGCCGGAGCAGAAGCTGGACAAGCTCGAAGCCATGCTGGCGCTCGGCACGCAGCACGTGCCCACCGTGACACCGCTGATCGCAGCGCTGCTGTCGATCCCGACCGGCGAGCGCTATCCGCCGCTCGGCCTCAGCCCGGCGCAGCAGCGGCGGCAGACATTCGCAGCGCTGCTCGACCAGCTCGAGGGCCTCGCCCGGCAGCAGCCGGTGCTTGTCGTCTGCGAAGACGTGCATTGGGCCGATGCCACCTCGCTCGAACTGCTCGACCTCGCGGTCGACCGGATCAGGGGACTGCCGATCCTCATGCTCATGACGTTCAGGCCGGAGTTCGAGCCGCCATGGGCGGGGCTCGCCAATGTCAGCCTGCTGCGGCTCGATCGGCTCGACCGGCAGGACACCCGCGCGCTGATCGAGCAGGTGACGGTCGGCCGGTTGCTGCCCGGCGAGATGATGACGCAGATCGTCGAGCGGACGGACGGTGTCCCGCTGTTCGTCGAGGAGCTGACCAAGATGGTCATGGAGTCGGGGCTGCTGGTCGAGAATGCCGGGCGCTATCGCCTCGACAATCCGCTGCCGCCGCTGGCGATCCCGGCGACGCTGCAGGACTCGCTGATGGCCCGGCTTGATCGGCTGGCGCCGGTCAAGGAGGTGGCGCAGATCGGTGCGGCGATCGGCCGTGAGTTCTCATATGCGCTGCTGCGCAGCGTGGCCGGGCGCGATGATCTGACGCTTGCCGCGGCGCTTGCCCAGCTCGAAGAGGCCGAGTTGCTGCTGCGCCGGGGCGTGCCGCCGGATGCAAGCTACAGCTTCAAGCATGCGTTGGTTCAGGAAGCGGCTTACGAGAGCTTGCTCAAGAGCCGCCGGCAATTGCTTCACAAGCATATCGGCGATGTGTTGCGCGACAAGTTTGCCGAGATGGCCGAGATCGAGCCGGAAGTCGTTGCCTACCATTTCACCGAGGCAGGGCTCGGCGAGACCGCGCTGGCGTGGTGGCGCAAGGCCGGTCAGCAGGCACTGAAGCGCTCGGCCTATTGCGAGGCGATCGCGCATCTCGGCAAGGCGGTCGCCATCGCCGATGAACTGCCCGACGAGCCGGATCGGATGATCGGCCGGCTCCATCTGCAAATCGCCTACGGCCGCGCGCTGCGGGGCAGTCTTGGGCACAGCGCCCCCGAGACGGTCGCCGCCTGGACGCGCGCCCGGCAGTTCGCCTCTGACATCGATGATCCAATCGAGCTCGCGCCGATCCAGTCGGGCCTCTTCAACGCCTGCTTGACCCACGGCGAGCTCGCGCCGATGCGAGAGTTGGCGGAGGCGATCATGGGCGCAGCGGAGCGGCATCCGAATTCGCCGGTGGCGACAATCGTCGCGCGCTGGGCCAGCGGGGTGACCTCCTGGTTCGCGGGCGAGTACGTGAACGCGGGCATCCATCTCGAGCAGGCCTTCGCGGCCTATGCGACCGAGCCGGATCCGGCAACCTTCAAGGCGTCGACGCTCGACCTGCCGTTCGTCATCATGAGATTTCTCGCCCTGGTGCTTTGGCCGCGTGGCGAGATCGATCGGGCCCGGCAGCTCGCGGGCGCAGCGGTGAACGTCGCCGGGAAACAGCGCGCGCTCGCGCGCGCCAATGCGCTGGTTCACAAGGCGGTCTTCGACGGGCTGTGCGGCAGCAGGTTGCGCCAGACCGAGACGATCCTTGCCCTGGGCCTGGCGCAGGATCATACGATGCCGCTCTATGTCGCCGCCGGCACCTATCTCAATGGTCTGGAGAAGTGGCGTGCCGGCGACCGGGCCGCAGGTCTCGCGGAGATGCAGCGTGGCTGGACGTTGCTTCACGAGAACGACTGCTACCTCTGTGAACCGTTCTGGGGATTGCAAATTGCCGTGGCGAATGCGGAAGCCGGGCATGTCGATGCCGGGCTCGACATCATCGATGGGTTGATCGACGCGACGGAGCAGTCCGGGCAGCACTGGCTGGATGCCGAGCTGTACCGCGTGCAGGGCGAGCTGCTGTCGCGTCGTCACAGCCCTGACATTTCCGGAGCGGAGAATGCCTTCCGCCGCGCCCTCGAGATCGCGCGAAGGCAGCAGACCAGGACGTTCGAGCTGCGCGGCGCGCTGGGACTTGCACGTCTTTACAGCCGCAGCGGCCGGGCAGAGGAGATATCTCAATTGTTGGCGCCGGCGCTCGCCGGCTTCGATCCGGCGCTCGATCTTGCCGAGATCAAGGACGCGCAGGAACTGCTCATGCAGGCGTGGCCGGACCGCCACTCGCGCGCGTCTTGACGGGTGCCGCCGCAGCGGCGCGGTCACACCGCGTCCGCCCCACGCCTGCGCAGGTGGCGAAAGAGAAGGTTCGGATGTCGCGCGCGGCGCGAGCGATGCGAAACTGGAACTGTTGAGTTCCCGAAGTTCTACGGTGCGACGATGCGCATTTTGCTATTGCGTCCGGCGGCGCATTTGCATCTAACTTTAAGGACGCTGCCGCGGAGAATTCCGCCTTGCGGTCAATCGTTTGGAATTTGTTTTTGATCCTGTGTTCGAGTGAGTAAGCTGTGCGACCGTTGACGTTCCCGCAGGTGAGCATTTCCAGTGGAACTCGTAATCGCCTTCTCGCGACATTGTCGCCGGCGGATCTGGACCTCCTGAAACCGGAACTTGAGACTGTCGCGCTCGAACAGGATGCAGTCCTGGCGCGCGCCGGTGACGAGATCGACTACGTCTTCTTTCCTCACAGCGGCGCGATCCTGTTGATGATCGACATGGCGGATGGGCAGACGGTCGCGACCGGCGTGGTCGGATGCGAAGGGGCCGTGGGCAGTCTTTCGGTTCTCGGAGCCTCGCCGTCGGGCATTACCGCCGTCGTTCGTGCGGCTGGTACCGCCTCACGGATCCCGGCGGCGCGCTTTCATGCCGCTTTCGGCCGCAGTCCCGGGATTCGGCAGGCGATCCAGAAGCACGTCAGGTCGATGCTGATCCAGTTTCAGCTCGGCTCCGCCTGCAATGCGCTCCACCCGGTCGAGGCGCGGATGGCGCGCTGGCTGCTTCAGCTTCGCGACCGCGTCGACAGCGACGTCCTCCCGCTGACCCAGCACGCGCTGTCGCAAATCCTCGGCGTACGACGAACGACGGTGACCTTGCTGATGGGCAATCTGCGCAAGCGCGGTGCGATCAGGTCGGATCAACGAGGCCGGATCGAGATCGACCAGGCGCGGCTCTTGGCCGCGGCGTGCGAATGCCATCGCGTCATGCGTCTCGAGGCCGAGGAGATCTTCTCGGGCGACAAGGTTCGAACGCGCGGAATGGCGCCGGCCAACGATCCGCGCATCCCGGAAATCGAGGCTGATGACGCCGTGTAAGCCCGTTCCTGGTCGGATCAGCTTCCCGGCCGCCGATCAAGCTCCCGTGTGGGGGAGGATACCCTTTCGAGCTCCGCAATCTCGCGCAGCACCTTTGCGGTCTCGCGCAACTCATTGCGCTTCGGACCGGGCTTCAGCCGTCGTGCCTCATCGAGAAAGTCCTTGGCCTGCAGCAGCCAGGCTGACGTTTCCGTCGAGATCTGCACATGCGCCATGGTGTCCCTCCATCGCGGGCGTCAATAGTGGTGGCCATTGTCAGGCCGGCGAACCGCCGCCGCGGCGTCGCCGCACGCGGATGCTCGGCTCGTCGACCCAGGCGTCCCGCGCAAACCAGGCGTGATCCGCGCGGCAAAACGGACAGGGCGTGCGCGCGAAGAACACGGTACTGCGTCGAAAGCTCTCGCGATCGGTCTTGATTCCGGTGGAAATCGCGTGTCCGGTTTGCGGACATCTGACCATCACCATGCCCATGAGCGCCTCCCTCCCATATTGCCTTTTGCTTTTTGCCTTTTGCCTTGCAGAAATAGTCCGGCCGGTTGGATTGGCCCCAGATCGGTGCGCGGGGTAGTAGGGGGGCATCGCGCACCTGCGGCGTTTGACGGAGCATCGGCAGTGGGGGCTGCACGCTCGTCACTGGGCTTCTTCCAACCGGCCAGGTCCCTCCTTGAACGAATCCTCGATGTGACTTCAATTCCGCTTCTTCAGGCGGCTTGGCAGAGAACCTCTTCGCTTTCGCCCACGGCACAGCCTCCCTTGCAAGTGAGAGCATTCTCCGCAACGCTTGCCCGCGTCACGGGAGCTGACGCTCCGTGCTCGATTCAGATTTTTGAGAGTGAAGTTCGATCTCGTCCCGAGCTTACTGTGCGGGACGAAGGCGACAGTGTCGGTTCGGTTTGCGACTCTCGCACGAAATTTTTTTTGAGATTGTCAACTCAGACCAACGTATATTTACGGAGAGTGTTGTGCATAACGTGCATGCTGAGAGCCGCGTGAAGCTCCTGCATCAGCGCGAGGTTGTGCGAAGTATCCGCATTGGCCGCGCTGCGGTAAGCAGCCGGCGAGCCTACCCCAAACAAAAACCCCGGCATCGCTGCCGGGGTTTTGCATTTCGTTGCCGCTGAGCGAGATCCCGGCTCTGCGGTGCACCGCTTTGCGCTGCACCGCGTCCGGGACGACTTCGTCGCTTAGAAGTCCATGCCGCCCATGCCGCCGCCCGGAGGCATCGCGGGGCCGCCGGCGTTTTTCTTCGGCAGCTCGGCAACCATCGCTTCCGTGGTGATCAGGAGCGCGGCAACCGAGGCAGCGTTCTGGATCGCGGTGCGGACGACCTTGGTCGGGTCGATGATGCCCTTCTTGACGAGGTCGGCATAGTCGCCGGTCTGGGAGTCGAAGCCGTAATTGTAGGCCTTGTTCTCCAGGATCTTGCCGACGATGACCGAACCGTCTTCACCGGCGTTGATCGCGATCTGGCGAGCGGGAGCCGACAGCGCCTTGCGCACGATCTCGACGCCGGTCTTCTGGTCGTCGTTCTTGGTGCGCAGGCCCTTGAGCTGCTCGGACGCACGGAGCAGGGCGACGCCGCCGCCCGGGACGATGCCTTCCTCGACAGCCGCGCGGGTCGCGTGCATCGCGTCATCAACGCGATCCTTGCGCTCCTTCACCTCGACTTCGGTCGCGCCGCCGACGCGGATCACCGCGACGCCGCCTGCGAGCTTGGCGAGACGCTCCTGCAGCTTCTCACGGTCGTAGTCCGAGGTGGTCTCCTCGATCTGCGCCTTGATCTGGGCAACGCGGGCGTCGATGTCGGCCTTCTTGCCGGCGCCGTTGACGATCGTGGTGTTCTCCTTGTCGATCA